>Ga0247819_10000006_pt1 | contig 186967 bp, 146 predicted proteins | sample 13C_Xylose_Day6_FD_193428 | JGI IMG/M metagenome (GOLD analysis project Ga0247819, IMG submission 193428) | Soil microbial communities from agricultural site in Penn Yan, New York, United States - 13C_Xylose_Day6 | ecosystem: Environmental > Terrestrial > Soil > Agricultural land | place... | reverse complement strand
CTGATTATCCGTGACCTGAACAACGGCTTGCTGACCCTGACCTTCAACCGGCCAGACAAGCTCAACGCCTTGAACAGTGCCATGTACAGCCAATTGGGCGAGATGCTGCAAGCAGCCAGCGAAGACCGGCAGGTCGAGGTCATCGTCATCACCGGCGGCGACCAGTGCTTCAGCGCCGGTAACGATCTGAAGGATTTTCTCGACAACCCACCCAGCGACATGGACAGCCCGGTGTTTCGCCTGATGCGCATTGTCATGGCCCTGGACAAGCCGCTGATTGCCGCCGTGTCCGGCGCTGCCATCGGTATCGGCACCACCCTGCTGTTGCACTGCGATCAGGTGCTGGTCAGCCGCTCGGCCAAACTGCGCATGCCCTTTGTACCGCTGGGCTTGTGCCCGGAGTTTGGTTCCAGCCTGTTGTTGCCACGCTTGCTGGGACACCCCCGGGCGGCTCGGCTGCTGTTGTGCAACGAGCTGCTGACCGGTGAACAGGCCGTGCAATGGGGCCTGGCCAATGAGCTGCATGAGGACGGCGAACAATGCCTGAGCGCTGCCCGGCAATTGGCGCAGCGCCTGCAAAGCCTGCCGCAGGAAGCGCTGCGGGTCAGCAAACGGTTACTCAAAGATACCCATCGGGCAGAACTGGAAGCCTGCGTGCGTCGCGAGGGTCTGCTGTTTATCGAACGTCTGCATACGCCCGAGGCGAAAGCGGCGTTGCGTGCTCTGGTAAAGGATTGACGGTGGGAGCGGGCTTGCCCCGCGATACGATGCTGCTGACAAGCCGCAATCGCGGGGCAAGCCCGCTCCTACCCGGGGAAATCCACAGCAAGCTCTGGCGCGCAAGCCGGGAGCTGCTAGCTTTGTTGAAGTCATCTCACCCGCGTCATCGCAACCATTGCCAAGGAACGAAAGCCGATGAAATCTGCACTGCGTTCAACCTTACTCTGCTCCGCACTTATCGTACTGGCCGGATGCGCCAACTCCAGGGTCGACCCCAGTGAATATTCCGGATTCCTCAAGGACTACAGCCGCCTGAAAGAGGCCGAAAGTATCTCCGGCGCCCCGGTAATGCGCTGGATCTCCCCCAATTTCAAGGCCGCCAACTACAAACAGGTGTACATCGAGCCCAGCCAGTTCTACCCCAAACCGCAGCCCACCGACGTGATCACCCCACAAACGCTGCAGCAGATCACCCACTACTACGACACGGCGCTCAAGCGTGAACTGGGTGCGGTCGTACCGCTGGCCACAGGTCCGGGCCCGAACGTGCTGGTGGTGCGCCCGGCGATTACCGCGGTGGCAACCCACACCGAAGGGCTCAAGCCTTATGAGGTGATCCCGATCGCGCTGGTGACGGCAGCCGTCATGACTGCTGCCGGTGGTCGTGACCAGGATGTCGACATCGCCACCGAAGCGGCAATTCTCGATGGCGGCAACAACACAGTGGTCGCCCAGGTGGTACGCAAAGGCGCCGGCACGGAGCTTGAGAACAAGACCACCAAGCTGACGGTGAAAGACGTCCAGCCGGTACTCGACGGCTGGGCCTCGGACATGCGCCGTAGCCTGGTGAAGTTCAGGAGCGAAGCGCGTTAGTCACTCAACTGATTGTCGATAACAATGCTGCCGCTGAGCAGCTTGTGCACCGGACAGGCGTTGGCCACGCCCAGCAGTCGCTCACGCTGGGCCGCATCGAGATCACCGTGCAGTTCAATGACACGCTTGATCTCGGTGCTCATCGGTGTGGTTTTCTCTTCCTTGACGATATCCAGCTGCACATGCACATGCTGCAGCGGCCATTCCTTGCGCCGGGCATACATCGACAAGGTGATGGCGGTGCACGCTCCCAGCGCCGAGAGCAGCAACTGGTGAGGATTGGGGCCGGCGTCGCGGCCACCGAGGGCCTGGTTTTCATCCGCCAGCCACTGGTTCGCACCGGCGGAAAGGTTGACGGTATAGGGGATCTCACCCAGCTCGGCGTGAACAGTCGAATCGGTCATCTGCACTGGCTTCCTTTGCGAGGGTCAAGCCAAAAGGGCCTGACGCGAGTGTGTTCACACTAACGTCAGGCCCCTTGCAAGGGAAGTCACGGCAACGAACCGCAGCGTCCTGTCCCTGGAACGCGACTCAGGCGAAGAGCGAGTAAAGAATCGCCGACAGGGTTATCAGACCGATCAGTACCACGAAGACATTCGACACCTTGCCCGAATATTTGCGCAGCGACGGCACCTTGTGGATGGCGTACATCGGCATCAGGAACAACAGGCAGGCGATAATCGGCCCGCCAAGGTTCTCGATCATCCCCAGGATGCTCGGATTGAGGGTGGCCACGGCCCAGCAGGTCAGCACCATGAACAGCGCGGTCAGTTGTTCCAGGCGCTTGGCTGGCAGTTGCTTGCCGCGGCTGCGCAGGCTTTTCACGATCATGCCCTGGAAGCCTTCGCTGGCACCGATGTAGTGTCCCAGGAACGATTTGGTGATCGCCACCAGGGCAATCAACGGCGCGACAAAGGCAATGACCGGTGTCTGGAAGTGGTTGGCCAGGTACGAGAGGATCGAGATGTTCTGTTGCTTGGCCGCCGCCAGATCGGCCGGGCTCAGGGCCAGCACGCAGCTGAAGCAGAAGAACATCACCGTCAGCACCATCATCACATGAGCGCTGGCCAGGATGCGGCTGCTCTTGTGGTCGGCCTGTTCGCCGTAACGGTGCTTCTGGTCAACGGCAAAGGCCGAGATGATCGGTGAATGGTTGAACGAGAAGACCATCACCGGGATCGCCAGCCACAGGGTCTTGAAGAACAGGTCCAGCGGCATGCCTTCGGATGCCTGGGCGAAGAACGCGCCGTTCCAGTTGGGGATCAGGCTCAGGGCCAGCAGCAACAGCGCAGCCACAAAGGGGTAGACCAACAGGCTCATGACCTTGACGATGATGCCCTGGCCGCTGCGCACCACGATCATCAGGCCACAGATCAACAGCAACGCCAGCAAGGCTCGCGGTGGCGGAGTCATGTGCAACTGGTGCTCCATGAAACTGCTCAGGGTATTGGTCAGCGCCACGCTGTAAACCAGCAGGATGGGGAAGATGGCCAGGAAGTACAGCAAGGTGATCAGCTTGCCGGCGCCGACACCGAAGTGCTCTTCTACTACTTCGGTGATGTCTTCGCTGGCGCCGCGCTTGCCGGACAGCACAAAGCGGGTCAGGCCACGGTGCGCGTAGTAGGTCATCGGGAACGCCAGCAGCGCCAGCACCAGCAGCGGCCAGAAACCCCCTACCCCGGCGTTGATCGGCAGGAACAGGGTACCGGCGCCAATGGCGGTGCCGTACAGGCCCAGGACCCAGGTGGTGTCGTGGCGATTCCAGGTTTTGCTTTGCGCCGGCGCAGCCGTGCTCGCACCCAGGTGGGTGGTGGTGTTTACATCAGTCATCGATATTGCCTTGTAGTTGTTTTTGTTGCTTATGAATAACTTGATCGCGGGGCAAGCCCGCTCCCACCGGAGCTGTGGGAGCGGGCTTGCCCCGCGATAGGGCTTAACTCAACACTCGACAAAAGCGACGGCCAGGCCGCCGCGCGAAGTCTCCTTGTAGTTGGCATGCATGTCGGCACCGGTATCGCGCATGGTGCGGATCACCCGGTCCAGGGAAATGAAGTGTTCACCATCACCGCGCAAAGCCATCTGCACAGCGTTGATGGCCTTGACCGCCGCGATGGCGTTGCGCTCGATGCACGGCACCTGAACCAGACCGCCAACCGGGTCGCAGGTCAGGCCGAGGTTATGTTCAAGGGCGATTTCAGCAGCGTTCTCCAACTGCATCGGCGTCGCCCCAAGCACTTCGGCAAGCCCCGCTGCAGCCATGGAACACGCCGAGCCCACCTCCCCCTGACATCCCACTTCAGCGCCGGAGATCGAGGCGTTCTTCTTGCACAGGATGCCCACGGCGGCAGCACTGAGGAGGAAATCGACAACATCGTTGTCGCAGGCATCAGGATTGAACTTCATGTAGTAATGCAGCACCGCCGGAATAATCCCGGCAGCACCGTTGGTGGGCGCGGTGACCATGCGCCCGCCCGCGGCGTTTTCTTCGTTGACCGCCAGGGCAAACAGGTTGACCCACTCCATCGCGCTCAATGTCGAGCCGATCACATTGGGCTTGCCCAGCTCCTGCAGGCTACGGTGCAGCTTGGCGGCGCGGCGCTTGACCTTGAGCCCGCCGGGCAGGATGCCTTCGTTGCGCAGGCCGTTGTCGACGCACTCGCGCATGGCCGCCCACAGCTTGAGCAAGCCACTGCGCACCTCGGCCTCCGGGCGCCAGGCCAGTTCGTTGGCCATCATCAGTTGGCTGACGCGCAACTGGTGCTGTTTGCACAGCGCCAGAAGCTCGGCGGCACTGTCGAAGTCGTAGGGCAGCTTGACCTGCTCGCTGCTGTCGCCGGCAGCGCCAATCTGCGCAGCCTCGACAATAAAACCACCGCCGACCGAATAGTAGGTCTGCTGCAGCAATGAACCGCTTGCACTGCTGGCTTCCAGGGTCATGGCATTGGGGTGGTACGGCAGGCTTTCGTCGAGCAGCAGCAGGTCGCGACTGCAATCGAAGGGCACGGCATGACGACCATCGAGCTGCAGCACCTGGCTGTCCTGCAACTGCGTGATCAGCGGTTCGATACGCTGCGGGTCGATCTGGTCAGGCCACTCACCCATCAACCCCAGCAAGGTGGCACGGTCAGTGGCGTGGCCGACACCGGTGGCCGACAGCGAGCCATACAGACGAACCTCTACCCGACTGACTTGCTCCAGCAGGCCCTGCTCACGCAAGGTCTGGGCAAAGCTCGCAGCCGCCCGCATCGGGCCCACGGTATGGGAGCTGGAGGGCCCGATGCCAATCTTGAAAAGGTCGAAAACACTGATAGCCATGCTAATGCCTGCACGCTCAAGCGACGAATGTCACCCTGCGGCGTTATGAAAAAATTGAAGGGTTTCGCGAAGTTGCGCGATACTGCCCGGTCACCGTGGCATTGACCAACGAAACTTTCTAAGCAAGCCTTTAGCAGAACTAAACGATGAGACGACAGATGAATGGCCAGATGTATGTCTGGCTGCACGTGTTTTCCTGTGCGGCGCGGCACCTGTCGTTCACCCGCTGCGCCGAAGAACTGCACATCACCCCAGGAGCCGTGAGCCAGCAGATTCGTCAGTTGGAAGAGCGCCTGGGTTTTCGTCTGTTCCTGCGCCGCGCCCGTGGCGTGGAATTGAGCGCCGAGGGCCAGCGCCTGGCACAGACGGTCAGCGAAGCGTACGGCAGCATCGACGCCGAACTGCTGCGCCTGGACGCCGGCGAAATCCGCGGCACCCTGCGCCTGCGTTCGATCCCCTCGTTTCTGGCCAAATGGCTGACCCCGCGCCTGCCCCGCCTGCAGCAACGCTACCCGGACATCCAGCTGCGCCTGGTGGCCGAAGACAGTAGCCAGGCCTTGCATGAAGGCGACTTCGACCTGGCCATCGACCTCAACGACGGCAGCTACCCGGGCATGCACTCAACGCCGCTGCTCGATGAACAGATCTTCCCGGTGTGTTCGCCGACCCTGCTGCGTGGCCGCCCGCCCCTGCATGGCCCTGGCGATCTTGCGCACTATCCGTTGCTGCACGACATCACCGCCTGGCGCGGCAGCTCGGAATACGCCGAATGGGAGTTTTATCTGGAAGGGATTGGTGCCAGTGGCCTGGACGTGCGCCGCGGGCACACCTTCAACCGCAACCACCTGACCATTGAAGCGGCGATCGCCGGTATTGGCGTGGCCATCGCCCGGCGTACCCTGCTCAATGACGAGCTGGAGCGCGGCACCCTGATCGTGCCGTTCGGCCTGCCGATCGCAAACCACAAGCGCTACGTGCTGCTCTATCCGCCCGGTGGCCTGGCGCATCCGAGCGCCCGTGCGGTGCATGACTGGCTGGTTGAGGAAGCCGGGATCTTCCGCTCTTTACACGCCCAGGCACAGTAAACCGCTAGTAAGCCTGCTTGCCAGTGAAGGCATTGAGCGTGCGCACCAGGATCACGAAATCGAGCCACAGCGACCAGTTGTTGATGTACTCGATGTCAGAGTCGACCCGCTGGATCATTTGCTCGATGTCTTTGGTTTCACCTCGGAAACCACGGACCTGCGCCAGGCCGGTCATACCGGGTTTGATGTTGTGCCGGGCAAAGTAGTCGACGATGTCCTGAGAGTACTGCGTGTCGTGTTGCCGGGCGTGCGGGCGCGGCCCCACCAGGGACATTTCGCCCATCAGCACATTGAACAGCTGGGGCAGTTCGTCGAGGCTGGTTCGGCGGATGAAGGCGCCAACCCGGGTCAGCCGCGCATCATTTTTCTGCGCTTGCCTGACCACGCCATCTTCCGGCTCATGAACAACCATGCTTCTGAATTTCCAGATACGGAAGGACTCCCCGGTCCAGCCCATGCGTTCCTGCCTGAAGAACACCGGGCCCGGGCTGTCGAGTTTGATCGCCAGGGCAACAGCCAGCAGCACCGGTGATGCAAACAGCAGGATAAGGGCTGCGAGGACTTTGTCTTCCAGGTTTTTCAGGAACAGGCTCGTCCCCGTCAACGGCGTTTCAGACAAGGTCAGCACGGGAATGCCGGAAATTTCACGGACACTGTGATTGATCAAGCGCAGGGAAAAGATGTCGGGCACCCAGTTAACCGCAATGCACTTGTCGAGCAACTTCAAGTACACGTCATTAATGACCGCAGAACCGCTTAGCGGCGTGACCAGATAGACAGTCCTGATCGCATGCTGGACGACGATCTCATCCAGATCGCAGATATGCCCCAATACTGACAGGCGACTCTTGCCCTCTGCGTAATCGCCGCTGTCGCCCTCACCGGTCAAGACACAGCCAACAATCCGCTCACCGAACCAGGGGTTGTTGCTTATCTTCTGATGCAGAAAATGAGCGAGGTCGCCAGCACCAATGATCAGGGCATTTTCCAGACGATAGGCGTGCGCAAAAAAGCGCTTTTGCACCTCGCGCACGGCAAAGTGCAGGAATAGCTGAACAAAATAGCCGATGACAAACAGCTCCCCCACCAGCATGCGCGAATAGCTCTCGCTCTGCTTGGTCAGGAACGCCATGACCACAAGAAAACAAAAGGTGGCCGACCATGCTTTAAACAGTCTGAAGGCCTTGATGGACAGCCCGACATTGCTGCGGTAAATGGCGTAGTGGTCGTAAATGACGGCCAATGCCCCGATCAACAGCAACATCATGATGACGTAATCAGAAGTGATGTAACCGATCTGGTCATTGATCAGGTACCAGGCAACGCCGGTCACCGCAATACCGTCGAGACCCGCCTGGATGGCGTTACTGACACTGCTTCTGCGCTGGAGTAGGGAGCGGCTGCTTCTGGGTTCGAAAACCATTACTAGACCTCGTCAATTGAGATACCACACGCGTTCCCAATATTTCCCAGCCCTGAAGGCGCTTGTGATATCACTGTAGCAGTAGCAAGCAGCCATCGCTGGCTGAGTCATCCCTGCCGTTTATTTTGGCTGAATCGGACGATCCGCTGGTCCGGGTATTCCCTAGGAAGGCCGGGGCGTGTTCTGTGCATCCCCCACTGCTGCCCTGGTGCAGAAAAGCATCCGCAACAGGAACATTGGATTGCCCACCACATAGCGCAGGAATAGCCGCTTTGGTTCTCTGAGCAACCTGTAGAGCCACTCGCACCCTAGCCTGCGTAGCCACTGTGGCGCCCGCGTTACCTTGCCGCCGAGAAAATCCAGGATCGCCCCGCCGCAGATGATCAGGCAGGGCACGTCGACGGCTTTGAGTTGTGCGGCAACGGCTTCCTGCCTGGGCATCCCCATACCCAGCACAATCAGCTCAGGCCGGGTTTGCCGTGCCAGGTCGATGTAGGTCTGCACCTGGGCAAAGCCATGATGAACCGATACCACCTGCACACCGGACAGCGCTTCGCTACGCAGAGCCGCCTGGCTCAGGAACGGCTCTTCAGTCCCCCAGAACGCCGCACGGCGGCCCTTGAATGTCGCCAGCAATTGCGGAATGAAGTCCGTACCATTCATGTTCAATCCGGGATCGAGGCCCAGGCGACGGTACAGAAGCGCCATGCCGACACCATCTCGTAACAGCACATCCGCCGCCGACAAGGCCTTGAAGTATTCGCCATCGCCGGCCACCAGGTTCATGGCATGGGCATTGACGAACCCCAGCACGGTCGGTGCTTCGGGTGCGGACAAGGCTTGCAGCAATCCCTGTTTGTCACCTGCGCTACCGACCACCCGCAATTTGCCGATAATCGATTTCCAGCTTTTCTGCGCGGCGCCTTCATCCATTAGCTGTCATCCCGTTTCGAGCGCACCCATTCGACCTGGCGCTTGATCAGAAAGCCCAGATACAGCGGTATCTTCTTCGCCGCATAAAACGGTGCATACAGCAGCACGGAAAACCCGATCAGCTCACGGCAGAAGCGCTTCCACGCCAACAGCACAGCGGCAACCAACAGGACCATCGCGCCCGTGGCGATCAACGCCGGCACCCACACACCGAACAGCAGAAATGCCAACCATGAGGCACTGAACACAACCATCAAGGTCAAGGTCAGCAAGGCCAGCGGCGGGACCATCAGATCCACCGTCATCGCCAGCAGGTTCCAATTGCGCCGGGTGATCGATGCTGCCAGCAACTTCGGCGCATCGCCCAGCAGCACCCCCAGATGACCACGCTCCCAACGTGCGCGCTGGCTGGTGAGCCCCTCAGCGCTGCGTGGGAAGAAGCTGGTGACCTGTGCATCCGGACAAAACAATGGCGGCTTGCCGTTGCGGCAGAAATCCAGGCCCATTTTCAAATCTTCGACCAGGTGACCGCTGGCCAGATCGATCAGTGCCAGGTCTCGCCAGTCGATCGCCATTCCCGTTCCCATCAATTGGCAGGGCAACCCCGCTCGCGCCCAACCGCGTGGCCGCACCAGGTTCTTGACCCGCCAGGCAAACTCGGCGACCTGGACTTTCAGCCCCGCGCCTGCAGGTGCACACATCAGATCGAGGGCCTGCACTGGCCGCCCGGCACTGACGCAACTGCGCGCCAGATGATCAATGCCGCGCTCACTCACCTGACAATCGGCGTCGATGATAATCACCACCTCAGGCGCCGCCCCGGCCAGATGACGCACACCACAATCCAGCGCGTAGCCCTTGCCACGCCGTTGCTCATCCCGACGCTCCACCACTTCTGCGCCAACCGAACGGGCCAGCGCGGCCGTGTCGTCGTTACAGTTGTCGGCAACCACCAACAGCCGGTCACCTTCCAGCAGCTGCGGGAGAATGCTGTTGAGCGTCGACACGATGCCCGAGGATTCGTTGTGCGCGGGTACCAACACCGCCACGCGCGGCCGCGCGCCGTTCATCTGCAACCCTGGTCGCGCAGGCAGGCAGGCCAGCAGCACCTGCGCGAACAGCACCAACACCGGCAGCAGCGTGAGTAGCGCCACTGCTCCCAGCAACCAAGCCAGTAAAGTAATCATGCGGATGCCTTAAAGTAGCCGGCCAGCCTGGCCGCTTCACTGTCGATATCGTGGCGTTGCAGCACACGCTGATAGGCCGCCTCCCCCATGCGTTGCAAGGTGTCGACAGGTTGCGCAAGGCAGTCGGCCATGGCTGCAGCCAACTCTTCCACCGCCCCGGCAGGAAACAACCAACCGTTCTCACCCTGGCGAACCAGCTCGGGAATGCCCGCCACATAGGTCGTCAGCACCGGCCGGCGCAAGGCCATGGCCTCCATGATCACCACTGGCAGGCCCTCGGCGAAACTCGGCAGTACCAGGGCACGGGCGGCAAGGATCTCATCGCGTACCTGGGCACTGCTGATCCAGCCGGTGATGCGCACCTGTGCCTGCAATTCATGGCGGACGATCAGCGCTTCGATATCGGCGCGCATTTCCCCGTCACCGGCCAGCACGATTTCGAACACCACCGACTGGGCGGCCAACAGCCGCGCAGCTTCAAGGAGCAACAGCTGGCCCTTTTGTTCACACAAACGCCCGACGCAAACCAGGCGCGGCACATTGGCGGCCATGACTGCGGGCACTTCGTGAAACATGCGCTCGAGGCCGCAATGCACCACCTTGACCTTGGCCCAGTGCTCATGCGCCACCCAGCGGAACAGCTGACTGCGCCCGTAGGAGCTGACCGCCGCGACGAACGCAGCACGCCGGACTTTTTCGCCCAGATACAAAAATTGCGGTTTGTCGAACTCTTCCGGGCCATGCACGGTAAAACTGTAAGCGGGCCCACCGAGTACGTTGGCCAGCATCACCACCTCGGTTGAATTGGTGCCGAAATGCGCATGCACATGCTCAGCGCCGTACGCCTGCAACCACTGCACAACACGGCACGCCTCGGCCAGATAGACCAGATGATAGGGCCACGGGCGATCAGCGCGCAGGCCCATGCGCAGGGCCAGCCACAGGGCCGAACCAAAATGCCGCGGGCGCGCACGCAACACTTGCAGCAACGGCACCAGTAGGCCCTTGACGCCGTCTTGTAGCACATAGCGAGTCTTATCCCGTTCGGACAGGTCCTCGGCATCCTGCAACTCAGCATCCCAGCCACGCAAGGCAATGCGTTGAATCTCGATGCCCTGGCGTTCCAGCGCCAGAATCTCGCGGCGAATGAAGCTATGGCTGACCTTGGGATACTGATTGATGAAATAAGCAATGCGCATAGGAGCCCGACTGTTAACCCGCGTTATGAATGATCTGACCTGCCCCGCCAGCCACCAGCCTTCTATCTCAGGCTGGCGATCACCGATGGCTGGCCTGCTGACGATGCCTGCGACAGCGAGGCCTGCTTGAGTACGTCTTCATAGATCCCCTGGAGCTCCAGGGCCTGGTCGCTGCACAACTTGATACTGGCTTTGAAGGGGTTGCGATGTTCAAGGAAGCGCTGCTGGTTTTCGAGCACATCGGACAGCGCCTGGCGCAAGTACTTTTCATCAGTGCTCAGCGGGATGATGGTGCCATTGACGCCATCGACGATATCTTCAACCGTTCCGCCGCCCTGGGTGCTGATCACCCAGACGTCGCGGGCAAGCGCTTCGCGCACCGACAAACCGAAGGTTTCTTTCAACTGCGTCGGGAACAGCAGGACATCGATACCGGAATAGAACGCGTCCATGTTGGCCTGGGCATAGCCAGGTATGAAGGTGACGGTCCCGGGAATCTTGATGCTGTCTGGTTTGAATGAACGCAAGCCAAGGTGCAGCTGGCTGTCCACCACCTTGAGCTCATAGTCCGAGCGGTTGAGCGAGGCAAAGGCACGGGCCAGCAAGGTCACACCCTTGATCGAGACATTGCCGCCGACATAGCCGAACCTGAGGGTCTTGCCCGGTTGCTTACGGTAGTTGGCCGCAGGCGCCAGGATGCCATTGTTGTTGACCCGGATCTTCGTGGCATCAAAGCCGTTGGCGATATACAGGTCCCTGGCAAACTTGCTCGGCGCCAGTAACAGGTCGGCCTTTTTCAGCATGTTGGCCAGCCACGGCTGGCGGTAATCGTTCAGGACCGGATCGTCTACGCACTTCGCGCAGACTTCAGTGGAAATCCTGGTTTGCCCGCAGTATTGCCCATGGTTATTGATCATGAACTGACGACCACAGATCCACCAGGTGTCATGCAGCGTCACCACAAAAGGAATGCCCGCCTTGCGGCAACTTTCCGCCAGCTGCGCCCCGAGTCCTTGCACCGAATGCAAGTGCACAAGGTCTGGCGCAACACTGCTGAGCATGGCCTCGAAGATCGCGATAGTCGCGGGGTTCTCAAAGTGTTCGGAGCGCTCATCGGGCAGCCCCATGCCGATTACCGCAACCTTGTTGACCTCATACCTGAACAGGCCGTACGGCGCCGCGTTGGCGACTGGCAATGAAGTGAAAACGAATGGCTGCAGTTGCGCTGCCTGCGCCATCAGCCGCGTCATCTGTTCGGCAATAATCGTGGCGCCGCCATAACTTCTCGGGGCGAAGAATATGTTTGCCGACAGCACGCGCCTGGCGCGAGTCTTCGCCTGTGCCGGAAAGATCCGGCTCAGCGGCTGCCAGCTCCTGCTGTCGGATTCAGCATCCGGGGTCTGCTCGACCAGCGTCACATGCCTGGCGCCAGCCTCGGTCATTGCCAGGGCCAAGGTGGCTGTCGCAGCGATGGCCCGGTCACACGACAGCAGCGCCTGTTGATACAGCGCCACGGCCGCCAGCAGGTTTGCGATGGCATCGGCGCTCAATGCAGTCAGATCATTGCCCTGGCGATACGCCTGCGGATCGAAAATCAAGTCATCGGCGTCCCAGTAGGACGTGACCTTGAGGCGCCTGGCCTCCTCGATCAACTGCAGTACATCGGCGAAAGCAGGCACCCGAAAGAAGATCACCGCGCAACACATCTGCAGTGCATTCAGACAAGCGCCGTGGTCACGCCAATCCACAACGCGGCATCGGTAACCGAGGCCCTCAAGCGCTTGCTGGATCTGCGCCACCCGCGATTTGGGGTGTTGCGACAGGTCAGCCTCGCCGACCAACACCACTTCATTGGCGAACAGATCGCTGGCCGGTACATCAGGGTTACCCAGGGGCAGGCTTTTCTTGGCATCAGGTGCTTTCCACAGCAGGCCCGGCCCCTGCTTCAACAACTCCTGCCAGACTTTTCTCAGGGTTGGATACAACCCGGCTTTCTGCACGTACGCCCGAAAGCGCTGGTCTACCCGTGGTTCGGTTACAAGGTGTCGTAGCAACGCGGCAGCCCTTGCCGTCAAGGGCGAACCGGTCGGTGCGCTGTGGACTTCCTGTACTGCCAGTGCGGCGCCCAAACGCTGCCGGTGCAGTTGCAGCTGCCTTTGCCCATCCGTGCCTGCCAGGGCGGTTTCGATGTGGGCAAAAACATCATCCAGTAACGCCTGGCGTCTGCGGTACATCGCGCGTTTTTTCGCGGCGATGTCATCCGCCGCACGCATTGACTGGGCCAGGGGGATGTTGAAGAAGTCCTCGCGAGCCGAGGGCGTTGCGCCATTTTCCAGCCAGATGACATCGTAGTTGGCCGCCAGATCCTGGGCTTTTTCCGCACCAAAATAAGAATGACGATGGTGCCTGTACGCGTCGCCGACCGCGTAAATCCTGGTAGCGCCCAGCGTTCTGGCAACGCACTTGATGGCTTCGATCAGAAAGCTTCTGGGCCGCAGCCCTTCAAAGTCCTTGGTCAGGTCCCGGTAGATACTCAAGGACCTTTCACTGTCGATGCCTTTGTGAATGCCCTGCACCGCGCCAATGAACAGGCACAGTCCATCCGAGGTGCGAGACAAGGTGAAGGCGATTGATGCCACGCGCAAATCGCCTTGAAACACGTTCAGCACCAACTCCCCTTCGCGCTTGAACCAGATTGGCCGATCCAGAACCAGGGTACAGGCGCTGGAGTAGCTCGACAGGTCGCACAGGGTCAGACGTTCGTCACGCCCCAGCAGCAACAGCGCGGGAAACTGATCGCTGATCGCTTCATAGTGCGAAGCCACCGCAGCAAGTCGTGCCGGGGCATTCCAGCACTTGCTGATGTAGGGCCACTGCACCACGCCAATGCAATCCTCCCCCAGTTTCTCGAAGCCGTCACTGCCGAGCGCATTCGACATGCGTGTCATGAACGAGCGCAGGTCTGACCACTGCCTGGTCATCACCAGTACTAATTTGAACTTGTTGTTCAACGCCCGTAATGAATATCCGGGCTGCAACGTGAGCACACTTTTCAATATCGATCGATAAATCATCGGTTTCTCACTTGTATTCGATCAATACCGCTTTGCCGGCACCGAATCTGTTCAATAGGAACTTCACCTGCCCCAGCATCTCGGGAAACTTGCCAAGCACCAGGAACACGGCCTGCAGCCAGTTTTCGCGCGCCGACCTGACACCCCGGCGTGCCAGGCGCACGGCCTGCAGCGGGTAGATCAACAGCAGCAACAGCCCCCACCCTCCGAGCCATGCACTGGCCGCAACAATCGCCAGCGGGATCGCCAAACCCCAGATCCAGATACGGCGTGACTCTCGCTGCCAATGCCGCTCCGGCGCAGCCCCATGCAAAAAAGCACCTTCGGCAAAGGCATAGCCGCCACGTAGACTGCGCTGCCACCACTGGCCAAAGCGGGTCATGGCGGCGTCGTGCAGGGTCATTTCCTCAGGCAAACGCCAGATCTTCCAGCCTGCAGCGCGCAGCCGCACACACAGTTCGGGCTCTTCTCCGGCAATAAGGCTGGCGCGATACCCGGACACGGCGGCAAAGGCATCCGCGCGCATCAGCGCATCACCGCCACAGGCCTTGGTCTCACCAATCGGCGTGTCCCACTCCAGATCACACAGCAGGTTGTATACCGAACGTTGCGGAAAGCGTTCGCGGCGCCGCCCGCACACCACCGCGACCGCAGGATGGGCATAAAGAAACGCCTGCGCCTTGGGCAACCAGCCGGCAGCCACTTCGCAATCACCATCGACAAACTGCACATGACGCATTGTCGGCAACAGGCGTTGCAAACGGGCAAAGCCTTCGTTGCGCGCACGTGCTGCAGTGAACGGGCGCGTCATATCCAGCGCCAACACCTCGACGCCGCGCTGGCGTGCCATCTGCACCGAACCATCCACCGAACCCGAGTCGACGTAAACGACCTTGTCCGCGCTACCCTCCAGCGAAGCCAGGCAGCGTTCAAGCCGCTGGCCTTCGTTCCGACCGATAACCACAACGCCAATGCCTTTCACCATGGGCCTCACTCGCGACGATCAACTGGCTGACTCAGGTGTATTCCATTACTTCAGTGGGCTTTCTCACCTTTATAGTCGCTGGCACGCCAACGGCCAGTGAATTGTCCGGCACATCGATCAATACCACCGCGTTGGAGCCGATAATCACATTGTTGCCAATGCGAATATTGCCCAGTACCTTGGCGCCGGCGCCGATATCCACGTTGTTGCCGATTACCGGTGCGGTGGGTTCATCGACATTTTTCAGGCCGACCACTACGCCGTTGCGAATACGGCAGTCATCACCGAATTGCGCATAGCCGCTGATAACGATGCCGCCAAAATGGTCGATGACGAAGTTGCGACCGACCACCACCTCACAGGGCAATTCCACTCCCGTGACGATTTGCACCAGTTTGAACAGCACTTTGTAGACGAAGGAGAACAGCTTGCGCAGCAACGCCGGACGCACGCCGTAGCGCCAGCGTCCAAAGCGATACACCAGCATCACCCAGAAGCCCTGAGCCCCCCAGTCGCCACGGTATGCACGCAAGTCCGCACGTATGTTTTCGAACATGAATTCACCTACCTTGTCGGTTGGCTAGCGAAGCGGGTATCGAACAACAGCGACCAGGTGGCACGGGTATGCTGCCAACATGCCCTGATGGCGGCCCGGCCTCGTCCTTTCAATAGCGCCTTGAGTGCCAGCAACAGATCCCCCAGGCACACCAGCAACATATGCAGGGCCAGCCCTGGCACGCCATGATGTTTGCGGAAATACAAAAGCTCGCTTTCGATCTGGTAGTTCGATATCTGGCGGCTGGCCGCCTCCAGTTCGGCAACCGACTTGGAGCTTTCGCCACCAATGTGCACGACCGTGGTATGCGGATAGAACACCACCTTCCAGCCGGCCTCTTTAACGCGTTTACAGTGGTCCACCTCCTCGTAATAGAGGAAGTAACGCGGGTCGAACAGGCCAACCTGATCGAGCACTTCCCGACGCACCAGATAGAAGCAGCCTGGCAGCCAGTCGCACTCCCGGACCGCGTCATGATCCCAGCTCATTTCGTCGACCATTTTCAGCCACGGGAAAAAACGCCTGAGCCCGGTGCGGGCAACAAATACATTCAACGGCGTTGGAAAGTAGCGGCAGCTGGGTTGCAGATCACCCTCGCGCCCTACCAGGCGAACGCCCAGGACACCGCAATCAGGGTGGGCGTCCATGTATTCGATGGTTTTGCCCAGGCTGTCGGCGGCCACAAAGGAGTCGGTGTTGAGCAGCAGCGCGTACTTGCCTTGCAGGTGTTCAAGCAATTGATTGTTGGCACGACCAAAGCCGACGTTTTTCTCATTGCTCAGCAACTTCGCCTCAGGGCATACCTTGGCCAGGCACTCCAGCGAATTGTCGACCGAGGCGTTGTCCACCACCAGATAGCTGGCAAGCTGTTCGCTATCAGCCTGGCGCAGCGCGTCAAACATCGGCTGCAACAAGGCTGCGGTATTGAAGTTGACCACCAGCACGTCGACGGGCTTGCTAGCCATTGTTTCCTTCCCCGAAAAAGTACTGCCGCCTTGCCGCCACAAGGGTAGGCTCCAGCGCCGGGTCGAAAGCCCCATTGCGCTGCCTGACCAGGTCCATCCACGGATAAGCAACGCAGCGCTCTTCAATCCTGTTAACCAGTTCTTCGGTGGTGCAAATGACCTTTGCCGGATTGCCCCCGACCACCGTGCCGGGTGGAACATCTTTGGTAACGACAGCACCCGCAGCGACAATCGAGTCAGGCCCGATGGTCACGCGCGGCATGACAATGGCACCATGGCCGATAAAGCAATTGTCGTGGATATCGATGTAACCGACCGAGTCGAGGTGCTTGCCGTAGCGCACTTCAATTAAAGCCACCACCGCGTCATGGCCGATCAGCGTGCAATCGGACAGCCCCACATAGCTGCCGATGCGCACCATCGTAGGGTCGGTGATGTTGCACCCGCTGCTGATATGTACATGGTTGCCTACCGAATGAAACTTTCCCCATCGCTTTAAATACAGGCCCCACTCGCAGGCATTGGGGTTACACACCTTTTTGTAGAGTGGGCTGCCACGCCCGGTTGAGTTGACGTAATAGGTTATTGCGCTCCTAATCCATCCAAACATTCTGCAACCCTCGCAAGTGAAGCTGTTTCGGACTGTCCCTGAGTTGAATCCGGTCTCGTTCTTGTTGGTGCTGACCAGATTGCACTCGTCACTTTCAACCGCGCTGTTTCTCAACCTTCAGACCTGCAACGCTGTGCTGCCTGATTCAAACAACCGCTTTGCTCGCCACCTTCATCTTGTCATTCAGGTGATCCGCCAGCCGCAAGGCAAACTGCAGCAGTGGCATCGTCGGGTTGGAGGCGCCGCCCTTGGCAAAAATGCTGCTGCCGGCTACGTAAAGGTTTTCAGTGCCGAACACCTTGCAGTTGGCATCGACCACACCGGACTCCGCCGAGGCCGCCATCCGCGTGGTCCCCATATGGTGGGCATGCGGTGCTATTTTCAGTGGCACGGCGGTGTCATAGACGTAATCGTTGAGCTTGACGAAACCCAGCCCCGCTTCGGCAAACTGCTTGGCGATTTCACCGCCGATGCACTTGATGGTGTGCCTGTCGTCGGGGCTCAAGGCCCAGTTGACATTGACCTTGGCGACACCCAGCGGGTCTTTTTCGTCCAGCAGCGAGATACGACTTTGCACGTTGGGAAACTGCTCGAGCATGGTGCTGATAACGCCGTCCCCCGGGCAACTGAACTTGGCAATGAATTCAATTTTGCTGGCGACGCCCATTTCACAGGCGAGGTTTTCAAGAAAGTGTTTGACCTCGGCGGTTCGGCCGTAAGTGCGCACATCCGATAGCACCGAAGTGGCGACATTGCCTTTACCCGAACGGTACTCCGCGACAAAGGCATCGGTGGTGTAATACTCGCGCGGCTCGGTTCCCTGCCCTTCTTTCAATATGAAGGTGCCCATATCGATGTTCAGGTGTTCCATGAAACACCCGCCCACCAGACCGTTGCGATTGACGATACCGGCTGCCAGCAGCGACTCACTGTTGAGTAATTGCCGGGCATTCTCGATGGCGCCCGTGGCCAGAATGAAATGGCCTGCCAGCAGTCGTTCACGGTGCAGGTCGTAATCCGACACCAGCGCAGCCACCAGGCGGCCTGAAGCCTGATCGAACTCAAGATCGACACAGTTGCAATTGATAAAGACATCAAGCCCCGGCGTCTCGTTGAGCGCCGCAGCATACTTTTGCGCAAAACGCGTCGGCGGGCTGAGCAGGAAACGGTCAGCATCGAACTCGCCGCCCTGCAAACCGGTGTTGCGCGCTTGAAAGCTTGCCCCTTGCGGAAGGTCGACGATATCCATCGCCGCCGGCAGATAGCGCTCGATTTCCGCGTACGGGATGGGCCAACCGGGCAGGTTGCCAGGCGGCGAGACGGCGAAGTCTGAGGGCTCGAACGGACGGCAGCGCCCAGCCCAGTGATTGGACGTGCCGCCCAGATAACGCAAGCGCGTTTCCTCGGCGTACATCTCAAGGCCTGTCGATGTGCAGGCGTAGAACGCTTGTGACCGTGGTGAGTACTCGTGCCCTCCGCCCTCGACCAGGACCACGCTCCACCCGGCCCGGGCCAGTTGCAGGGCCAGGGTGATGCCAGCCGGGCCTGCACCGATGATGGCAAAGTCATAAGCGTCACGCAGCGCTTTTTGCGTTTGATAGTCCTTGATCATGCTTGTGCGTTCCGGAAGTACTCAGAAGGCAACACCCAACCATTGATCACGACAAACCCGGTTTTCTCGGCAGGTTTGCGTGCAACGCCCGCAGAGAAGCCAAACAGCGCCCCGCCAACGCCCAGCACCACACAACTGCCCAGAAAGCCCCTGCGACCTAATAGTGGAGTACAAAACTGCAGCTTCCCCATGATCCCAAGACCTATGCCATTTGTCGTTTTTAGAGGAATAACCGGACACGCGTCAAAGCCAGTTGAAAAAGCTCGTTGCCAGCGCGCCACACAACGCCCCGACGGCCACGATCGGGAGCACCGCAAGCTCGCGCTTGAGGTCGAAAATGCCTAGCTTGCGGTTGACGTACACAATCAGTACAAGGGTCGGGAACGTATGCAGGGCCACCCCCCAGATCGCATAGTTCACGCCACCAATGGCTAATAATAACGGTAGCAGCCCCCATAACGAGACGAGGCGAATAATGTTGTCGATCGCCTGGTATTTCGTCAGGCCCATGGCAAGCCAGACCTGGTGCGCCAGGGTGTAACGCAAAACCAGAAACGACAGCGACAATATCGCAAGGATAGTGCCTGCATCGGCATACCGCTCATCGTACATCCAGCCAATGAGCATCGGGCTTGCGGTCAGCAGCACACCGCAGGCAAACAGCGAGACCAGGTCAACCAGCAACTTGAAGCGCATGTACAGCGCCTTCAGGCGTTCGCTGTCGCCCTCTCTGGCGGCTTCGCTGAAGGCCGGCAGGGCCACGGCGCCGAACAGCTTCATCAGGCCGGTCTGGATCGAACCGAGAATCAACACGGCAATCGAGTACACGCCCAACTGCGCCGCGGTCATGCTGGCACCGAACCAGATACGGTCGCCATACATGGCCAGCACGCCGACGACCGACGACACCAGGATCCAGCGACCGAAATTGACCAGCTCGGTCAGTGCCGAGCGATCCCATTGCAGGCGGTTACGCGGCCCCTGCAGCGCCACATGGCCAAGGACAGTGCTGGCCAGGGACGCCAACACGCTCGCGATCACCAGCGACCAGATCGAGCGGGTGAAATAGCCGATCAGCAACATCACCACCAATCCGACGACCTGCGACGTCAGATCGATCAGCACCACGCGCTTTTGTTGGAAAGTTCGCACAGCGACATCTATCTTTGTCGACTGGAAGCCGAAGATGATTGCCGATATGCCGGTGATCGCCAGCACCAACGGCAGCTCCGGTGCGGCATAGGTGGAACCCGCAGGCCACAGGTTGGCGAGCTGGGCAAGCCAGGAAGCGATGGCCAGCAGCAGGGTCAGGGAAAACAGCACAAAGCCGCGGATGATCTGCACTGTCCAGGCGGTATTGAGGAACAGCGGATCGTCGCCACGCCGGCTCTGGATGATGTTCTGGCGTAAACCGACATCCGATAGCAGGTGCAGGAGTACCGACACCGTGGTGGCAATGACCATCACCCCGAACATTTCCGGTACCAGCAGGCGGGCAATGATCAGGTTGCCGCCCAAGCGAAGGACTTGCGATAGCACCAGCGACAACACGTTCCAGGCCCCGGCCCAGATTGCACGTCTTTTGAGGCTCACCGGTGCTGACACATCAATCGACGGCATGACATCAATCTCTGACTGAATGGCTAGAAGTCACTATAGTTTCAATTAGCCATGATGCTAGCCGTCATCCACCAAGGGACAGGTGCCCATCGCCAATGCCTGAACATTTTCGTGCGCTTATCGTCATTCTGTTTCTGGCTGGCATCGTTTTCATCCTTGCGCGCCGGCCAGCCACAGACCTGATCCCATCCCGCGACTTCAAGCGGCGACGTAACCTGTGGTTCGCTGTAACCCTGCTGGCCTTTTTCTCCCACAGCTTCTGGCTGTACGCCGGCGCCATGACGATCATGCTGACGCTCGCAGGACGACGCGAACACAACCCCATGGCGCTGTTCTTCCTGCTGCTTTTCGCTATCCCGCCGGCATCAGTACAGATCCCCGGCTTCGGGCCAATCAACTATCTGTTCGAACTCAACCACATTCGCTTACTGACGCTGTCTGTGTTGCTCCCCGCTGCCCTGTACCTGAGCAAACAGAGCGATACCCTGGCCTTCGGCCGCACCTGGTCCGACAAGCTGCTGGCTGCCGGCCTGGTGCTGATGAACCTGCTGTACCTGCGCGAAACCACCCTCACCGACACTTTGCGCCAGACGCTCTATCTCTACGTCGATGTGTTCCTGCCGTATTACGTCGCCAGCCGGGCACTGAAAGATTTGAGTGATTTCAAGGACGCCCTGCTGGCCTTCGTGCTCGCCGCTTTCGTCCTGGCGATCATCGGCGTCGCCGAGTTCACCCGCCACTGGTTGCTGTACAACGCCCTGACCGACGCCATGGGTGTGCAGTGGGGCATGTCCAACTACCTGAGCCGCGGCAACTCACTGCGCGCCAGCGCCACAACCGGCCAGGCGATTGCCCTGGGTTACGTCATCAGCGTGGCGATCGGCTTTTTCCTCTTCGTCCAGGGCTATGTACGCAGTCGCTGGCAGCGTTATCTCGGCGCCCTGCTGTTATTTGCCGGGCTGATAGCGCCGCTGTCGCGTGGCCCGTGGATTGGTGCGCTGATCATCGTTGCGGCGTTCATCGCTACCGGCAGGGGCGCGGTCAGACGCCTTACCCTGCTCGCCCTCGCGGGTGTGCTGGCGATTCCCTTGCTGACCCTGGCGCCCGGTGGCGACAAGGTCCTCGACCTGCTGCCCTTCGTTGGCAACCTGGAAAAAGAGAACATCACCTACCGCCAGCGTCTGCTCGACAACTCGTGGATCGTCATCCAGCGCAACCCCTTGTTTGGCTCATTCGATTATCGCAACACCCCTGAAATGCTATCGATGATCCAAGGTCAGGGCATCATCGACATCGTCAATACCTACGTGAGCCTGGCGCTGCGCACCGGCCTGGTCGGGTTGACGCTCTTCGTGACGTTCTTTCTCAGCGTATTGCTGGGGATCCGCAAGGCAATGCGCGCGTTCCCCGACAGGGACGATGAACAACGACAGCTCGGGCGAGCGCTGCTGGCAACGCTGGCCGGGATCCTGGTGATCATTTTTACCGTCAGCAGTATCACCGTGATTCCCGTGGTGTACTGGTCGGTCGCCGGCGTGGGCGCGGCCTATGTGCAGATGGTACGCAGGCTCAGGTACACCCAGAGCGAAAACCTTCTCCGTACTGGACTTCAACCCAGGTAATGTCAATGACCTCACGTGCTCTACGCCCCTTCCTGCGGGCTTCGGCATTCGTTTGCCTGGCCATCTTGCCGCTGGCCAGCGGGGCAAGCGACTGGACCGTCAGTGTAGAAGAGCAAAATGGCCTTCCGGTGCTGACCCGCGGCGGCGGCCCGGCGATGGTTTCCAGATTCGACTTCTGGGCCGCCGACTGGGGCTGGACGGGTTTTCCCACTGCGTTCAAGGTCAATGCGCCCTACCGCTATACGCTGTCGGGCAGCAACAAAAGCCTGGACTTCGATCTGCAGGCCGATATCCAGAAGCAGTCGTCGCAGACATTGACCTGGACCTTCGACCTCAATGCACACAGCCAGAAGTCGAACGTTGAGGGCGGCGGCATCGTTTTCCAGTTCGACCCGGAGCTGATTGCCGGGGAAATGGGGGATCCTGTGCTGCTACCCGACAACCGCGGCTGGTCGTGGGGGAAAAGCCAGGGCCGGCGCCTCGAGATGCGCTTCGAACCAGCGCTGGCGAAGGTGTATTTCGAGCAAGGCAACAGCGCACAAGTGCGTGCGTTCTTCTACAAGGGCTCGATCCCCGCCGGTCGCCAGCAGGTCAAAGCGGTGTTGAACCTGACCGGTGACATTGCCCTGGGCCAGACCCCGAGTGAACGTTTCGGCCTGGCAGACCCCGCCACCTGGCCAGATGGCCAGCTCGACTGGCGAACCTCGCCGGTCGATCTGTCATTTCTCAATGCGCCAGAAAAACCGGCCGGCAAGCGCGGCTTCGTCAAAGCCTCCGGCGAACAGCTGCTGTTTGCCGATAACACCCCGGCACGCTTCTGGGGCACCAACGTGTCGGCGTATGCGATCTTCAACACTTCCGACGAAGAGATCAGGCAACAGGCCAAACGCCTGTCGGCACTGGGCTTCAATCTCGTGCGCCTGCACCACCATGACTCGCCGTGGGTCAGCCCGAACATGTTTGGCAAGGCTGACGCCATCGAGGACACCCAACAGCTGAGCGCTGCATCGCTGAAGAAAATCGACTGGTGGATCAAGTGCCTCAAAGACGAAGGCATTTATGTCTGGCTCGACATGCATGTGGAACGCGCCCTGACTGCCAACGACAACATCTACGCGTTCCAGGAGCTGCCACAGGACCAGGGCAGAGCCGGCCTCAAAGGCTATGCCTATGTGAACATCACGCTCCAGCAGGCCATGAAGCGCTTTGCCGAGGATTACCTGACCCATGTAAACGCTTTCACCGGCCTTGCCTATAAAGACGATCCGGCGATAGCGGCGGTATTGATCACCAACGAAAACGACATCACCCAGCACTTTGGCAATATCCTGTTGCCGGACAAGGATGTACCCAAGCACAGCAAACTCTACATGGATGAGGCCAGGGCCTTCGCCAATCGTCACAACCTGCCGGCCGGACAAACCTGGCGGGCCTGGGAATATGGCCCGTCGAAACTGTTTCTCAACGATCTGGAGCGGCGCTTCAACGTCGATATGATCGAGCACCTGCGCAGTATCGGGGTGAAGGTACCCATCGCCACCACCAGCACCTGGGGTGGTAACGGGCTTAGTGCCTTGCCAGCCCTCACTGCAGGCGACGTGATCGACGCCCACAGCTACGGCGGCGCAGGCCAGCTGGAGAAGAACCCGCTGACCAGCGACAGCATGATCAACTGGCTCGCCGCCGGCCAGGTCGTGGGCAAGCCACTGACGGTCACCGAATGGAACACCGAGCCCTTCCCCACCCCCGACCGCCATTCTCTGCCGCTGTATGTTGCCGGCACCGCCAGCCACCAGGGCTGGGATGCGCTGATGCAGTATGCCTACAGCCAGCAAGCCTTCGACGCCGGGTGGATAAGGACGGGCAACTGGAACGCCTACAACGACCCGGCGATGATCGCCACCCTCCCCGCTGCGGCCTTGCTGTACCGTCGCGCCGATGTCCACGAAGCCACCACCCGCTATGTCTTCGCGCCGACACCCGACACCCTGTTCAACCAACCGATCACCGCCAACAACTCGGTGCTGCTGCGCACCGCCATCGAGAAAGGCAAGCTGCAAATCGCCATGCCCGAAACAACCGAGCTGCCGTGGCTACAGCCAGGCACCAAGGCCCCACAAGCGCAGGTGTTGCATGACCCTGGTCAGTCGCTCCTGGACGTCGACGCCAGCGAGTCCACCAGCGACACCGGTGAACTCAAGCGCAACTGGCAGCAAGGCCTCTACACCATCGACACACCGCTGACCCAAGCCGCCACCGGCTGGCTGGGTGGCAAGTCGATCAGCCTCGCCGACATTCAGCTCCAGGTGAAAACCGCCTACGCCAGTGTCGTGGTGCAAAGCCTTGACGCAAAGCCGCTCAGCCAATCGCGGGAGCTGCTGATTTCACTGGGCACCCGGGCGGTGCCGAAAGCCGATGACATGACGCCTTTCAATGTCGAACCCCTCGAAGGCCGCTTGAGCATCAAAGCGCCTGCTGGCTTGAAACTGTTCGGCTACCAGGCACGCGGGCCACTGAAAGAGTTTGCCGCGACCTACCAGGATGGCCGTTACCTGATCACCTTCGACGGCAAGCAAATGTCCAACTGGCTGTTCTTGAAATAGGCCATTTCGCCTTCTACAGTCACAAGTGACTGCACCGTTCGCGCACCAACAGATGCCAGGAGGTTTGGATGAAGTTTTTGGTTGTCGGCGGCGCAGGCTATATCGGTTCGCACATGGTCAAGCACCTTTCAGGTGCCGGTCATGACGTGGTGGTCGCCGATAACTCTCCCACTCGGCGCAATGTCAGGCGGGTCGAACTGGACATCGCTGACGGTCGAGCCCTCGATACCCTGTTCGCCGAATATCAGTTTGATGCGGTGCTGCACTTCGCCTCTTTTATAGAAGTGGGCGAGTCTGTCACTGACCCTGGCAAGTACTACCAGAACAACGTGGCGGCGACGCTGACACTGCTGCAGGCCATGGTGCGAGCAGGCATCAACCAGCTGATTTTTTCCTCGAGCGCCGCCGTCTATGGCAGCCCGCAGTATGTTCCGATCGACGAAAGTCATCCCAAGGCTGCGATCAATCCCTATGGACGCAGCAAGTGGATGGTGGAACAGATACTCGAGGACTTCGACCGTGCATACGGGCTGAAATCAGTCTGCTTGCGCTACTTCAATGCCGCCGGAGCTGACCCTGACGGAGAGCTGGGCGAATGCCATGAACCAGAAACTCACCTGCTGCCTTTGATCCTGCAGGCCGCTTCAGGGCGGCGCAACGATGTCACTGTCTTTGGTCGCGATTACGAAACACCCGATGGCACCTGTATTCGTGACTATGTCCACGTCGCCGACCTGGTTTCGGCACACTCGCTGGCCGTGGACTATCTAGTGGCGGGCGGCGCAAGTACGGCGTTCAACCTGGGCAATGGCCTGGGATTTTCTGTACAGCAAGTGATCGATGCAGCCTGCGCCGTGACCGGTCGCCAGATCATCACCCGCGAAGCGCCGCGCCGCGCCGGCGACCCGCCTCGGCTGGTGGCGGATGCCAGCAAGGCCAAGGCTGTGCTGGGCTGGCAGCCGCAATTCGCATCGCTCGAAAAGATCGTGAGCCATGCCTGGCACTGGGAACAGCTGCATCCCTGGCACTAGCAACTGTCCGTTACTCGGCTAACTGTGGGAGCTGGCCTTGCCAGCGATGCAGACGCCGCGCAACACCTGACTCCGCGGCGATCCTATCGCCGGCAAAGCCGGCTCCCACAAAGACAGTAGTTGAACCCAATGGTTGTAGCTTTTACCCGCCCCTGCCTAATAGTAAGAGCGCGGTTGCGGGCCCGCCTTGTTCAATACCGTACCGATCAGATTGGCCGTCGACAGATGGTACATACAGTCTTCGATCTCTTTCTTGTTGTTCGCACCGTTAGCCACCACCAGCAGCACACAGTCGAACTTGGGCAGTACGTTGATGGCGTCGTCGGAACTCAACAAGGGTGGCAAATCGAAAATGCAGATACGCGAATCGTAGCGCTCGCGCAGCTCGCTGATCAGGTTGCTGACCTTGGGGGATGACAGCAGCTCGGTGGAGAGCGGAATGGGCTCGCGTGTCGGCAGCACCACAAAGCGCGGCAATGTCGGGTTGACCATGACTTCTTCCAGCCCGGCCTTGTTGGACAGCAGCTCATTGAGCGACTTTTCCATCGACAGCCCCAGGCTGGCGCCGACTCGGGGCCGACGCAAGTCAAAGTCCACCAGCAACGCCGTCTTGGTGGTGTGATGGGCAATACTCATTGCCAGGTTGATGGCCAATACCGTCTTGCCTGCTTCCGGTGTTGGCGAGGTAATAGCGAGCGTACGCCAGCCATTCTCTTCCATCGTCTGCAGCACCTGCGTGCGCAGCAGGTCGAACGACGTACTCAGGTTCGAGTTCTTGTTGTAAGCCACAATCCGATGGCGTTCCAGGTGCTCTGCGCGCAACGGCACGACCCTGGTTTGCACATAATCGAACTGACCGGGTACTTCCGGTTGCCCGGCCGGCGGCGAGACGTCCGCTGCCGACGAGGCATCCGGGTTGACCTGATGAATATTCTTTCCAAAAACCGAGGTGATCCTGTCCATCACTGCTTTCCCTATTCAAATCTAGCCATAGCTTTAAATAGCAGAAGATCCAAAGGCATGTAGAACACGTGCACCAACACCAACAGAATAGCCATCAGCACCAGGCCTGCGAGTAACAGCAGCATTCGCCACTTCTTGCGCTGAGCCAGGTCTGCCTGTGTAGGAATGTAGGGAATGGCCACCAGCACGCGCCGGCCCACCACACTCTCCAGGGCCCCTACACCGCGTACGCGCTGATTCAACAATTCCAGGAGCATCACCAGCGCTGCACCACCGGCTGGCGCCAGTACCAGGCCCAGCGCAGCAATTTTCTTGCGGTTAGGTTTCTCCGGTTTCTCCGGCATCATCGGCGGCTCCAGCAGCACAAAGCGTTCGGCTTTGTTCTCCTGTTCCAGGCTTTCGGTAATCTTCGCCCCCATTTCCTTGGCGCGGATTTCCTCGTACTTTTTGCGGGCGTTGTCGTGATCACGCATCAAGGTGACCAGGCCGCGCTCGACTTGCGGCGCTTCAAGAATTTCCGCCTCGTAGCCTTCCATCTTCTTCACCAGTTCGCGCTTTTGCTCGGCCAGTGAAGCAATGCGCTCCTGCGCAGCGCCAATCCGGGTACGGACCCGGGCAACGTCCAGGCTTTCGGTAGACGCCCGAGTGCCACGTACGCCGGAGGCTTCGAGCGCCTGAATCTTGCGTTTGACGGCGACCACATCCGGGTGCGCGTCGGTGTATCGGGTCAGCAGTCTGGTGTACTCGGCCTTGAGGCTGGGCAAGTCCTGAAGCTGATCAGCAGTGGATTTGGCGCCTTCTGCCTTGGAGGTCAGTCCGGCATTGGCAGCAGACAACTCAAGCTCAAGATAACGCAGCTCTTCCTGCGCCGTTTTGTAGTCGCGGTCGACTTCTCTGAACTCCAGTTCCGAACGTGACAACATCCCCATGCGCAACGCCTGATGCTCGGGCAAGGCGTTGGCATGGGTTTGCTTGAAGTCGGCCAACTGGTTTTCCAGACTGGCCAGCTCGGCGCCGAGCTTGTTCGCTTCCTGCGTCAGGAACACGGTGGTTTCACTGGCACGCTCGGTGCGCTGCTTGATGTTCTCATTGAGAAACAGCGTGACCAGCTCGTTGGCCACCTCTTTGGCAACCTCCGGGCGCTTGTGCTCGAACGATACGTTGAAAGCAACCGTCGCCTCGCCACGCCCTTTGATGAAGGTACTGAGGGTGGCCACAACAATGGAATTGCGCATCAGGTCGATCTTGTCGAACTCGCTGAAGCGCCCGCCCTTGTCAGCAAAAAGGTTGTACTTGTCGATGATCCGCAGCAGGTTCTCACGGGTCATTACCCGCTGGCGAATGACTTCAATACGTTCATCGGCATAACTGTTGTTGTTCGCCGACACCAGCTCCGGAGAAATCTGCTGCGATTCCACCAGAATGGTGCCGGTCGACTGATAGATCGGCGGGACGGTAACCGCGACCACCGCAGTCACCGCAAGAATGACCACGATACTCACCCCCAACAGCAGGGCCCGGTCCTTGATAATGGCTATGTAATCGTTGAGGGACAGCTCGTATTCAGATTTCATAGGGGCCACTCTGCCGAAGTTCAGAGGTCGGGAAATCTATAGGTCAGGGTCATACCAATGATCGTGCCTACAGCATCTGGCAAACCGTCTTGCTGGCGTTCCTTGTACATCAACGATAGGCGCAGATCGCAAAAAGGCGAAAGTTCTCGACTTGCCCAGGCGCCGTAAGTTTGCAACGTGTTTGGCGTTTGCCCTTTACTGTCTTGCCAGGCCGCATCAAGGCCGACACGACTGGTCTCGTTGACCGCGTAGCTCCAGCCACCGCGCACCGAATCGACCTCGGTGAAACCACCCTCGGCGCTGGCGACAGTGCTGCGTTCGGCGTCGAGACTCAAACCGGTTCGCTCCCCCGTGTAATAAAGAGAAAGCCCGCCCTCCCCGCGGCGACCGCCACCGTCGCCGGAGACTTCATTAACGCCCAGGTGCACATCGCCCTGCAGACGCTCGGAGAACTGGTGCTTCAACCCGACTACCGGGGTGTAGCTATTGGAGGCGCTCGCCAGAGTTTCATCATCCGGCTCATAGCGCTTGGCACCCACGCCGGTGTACAGATCAGTACGTTCACTCCAGGCGTAGGTCCAGGTCAGAACAGTCGCAAGCTCTTCATAATCGGTGAGCGTATCGATGTCGTAGCTGGCGCTGGAGTACTTGGTTTCGTTGGACAACGTGCTGCGCTCAGTCAGCGCCCGGTTCCAGTTCCCTGTCAGCACGTACAGTTTCTGCGTGCCATCGGTGGTGGTGACCACGCCGGTGTCCTGAACAGCAGAAGACAGTGTCGAACTTTCATTGTATTGCGCCGACAGACCATAACCGCCCGTTTCGGTCTCGCGCTGCCAACCCAGAATCACATTGGGGTCCTCACGGTTATCGACGACATCCGTGTCAGACGAGCGCAGCACCCGCACCCCGAGACCCAGGCGCAACTGGTCGCGATCGAAGGTGCCGACGAGGCTGTAGTCGGGGGCGATGATCGTACGCGTCACACCCTCCTCCCCAGACGTCAAGAGCAACGGGTTGCTGTCGTATTCGACAGTGGTCGGCAATGCTGCCGAGGACTGCCAGGTGGAGGCTTGGACCATGCCCGAATACGGCAGGATCAAGAATGCTGTGGCTACGCCGGTTGTTCGCAATAGAGGCACTGTAATTCTTATTAGGTCAGGCAAGTTAAGGTACGACCAGCGTATCGCCGGCCTGGAGCTGGATATTAGTGGACATATCGCGCCCGGAAATCAAATCTTTATAGTTCACGGGCAATATTTGTTGGCCACGGACCACCTTGATGGCGCTTCGGTCCGCGAACTTGTCCAGACCACCTGACATGCTCAGTGCCTGCAGTACCGCCGTCGGGCCGGCCATCTGCACCGGACCTGGCTTGATCACCTTACCCTCTACATAGAGCAGATTGCCGGCTGCGTTTTTGACGACAACACTGACGGTTGGATCGGAAATGAATTTTTCAAGTTTGGCAGCGACTTTCTGTTCGACAGCGCTGGCATCGAGCCCGGCAACATCAATGCGCCCTGCCAACGGGAAGGTGATACTGCCATCGGGAAGCACGCTGACCTCCCCTTGCAGTTTTTCATCGCCCCAGACGGAAATGGACACCACGTCGCCGGGATTGAGCAGATAAGGGGAATTTTTTTCGATAGCGTTGCCAGTACCAGACCAGACCACCAGCACGCAGAGCACAGAAGTCATCAAACGTAGCATGAGGATCCCTCCGGCCAAGCGGCCAAATGAGCACTAATTGAGAACAGCACACAAACTCTCGCTCTCTTCGCAACCCTACAACCCGCTGCGCTGGCTTCGATCTTCCGCGAAGCCGGTACCGCGTCCTTCGATCAGTGCGCCCGAAGGCGGCAGACCAATGGAATATAGCAATGGCTTGAGAATAAACAAGCCGTTAGCAGATGCCGCGGCACTGTATTAATACAATAGTATTAATCGTGATACTCATTAACTTCGCCTACACTTTTCGTCTGTTGGCGACGGCAATAAAGCCAATCACTGCAAACGCAAAAAGCCAGCCCGCCGTGCCAATTGGCACAACACTTGTTTTATTAATATAAGAATCGGCAGCCCCCGCCGCACCACTCATAAGCACCAACAGGAAAATCGATTTAATCAACAGTGTCGAGCGCATGATCCCCTCCAGAAAGGCCTGGTATAGAAAAAGAAACCAACAGCGTGCGGCGGGTGAAAGATTCTTGCGTTGTTGAATTGAGCTTATGAGCACAATGACACTACGTCAACGATCCGACACCATAATAAATCTCAATGGGAAGCGTCGTATCGCGTCAAAATACCGTCAGCGGATTTATTCAGTTTCAGGGCTGTCCGACTGAACGCTCTAGAACGCCATTCTTCAGAGAATGCTGGGGATAACGGGTGTATTGAGGGGCGAAAAAATCACCCGTCGTACTCCCCAAAATTCGCTTGATAAAGGCGACAGGTAACCGACGCCAGCACGATCCTGGCGCCGAATGAGAGAGTGTGTGTTTCAACGCTGAGAAATCAAATACGAATATTTCTGCTTCGTAACCTGACGTATTGCCTCGGGATTCGAGTGTGCGCGGCTATACCGGAAACAGATCCAGCGTGCGCTCAACCTCTTCAATATCGATTTTGAAGCCATCGCCTTCCGGCGTTCCGACCACAAAGCCGAAGTGCTGATTGTCGCGGTCAGTGAGGAACTTGTAGTAGCTGACAAAACGGTTCGGCGGTTGCAGTACCAACAACGCCCCACCCGGCTGCAGTACATTGACACCATGTACCAACTGGCTCCCCTCAACCCCCATCACCACTCTCGCCCCGGCACAGGTCGCGACAATGGTCGGAACATCCGTTCTCAGCGGGTCGAGAATGCGAAACCCGCGGGTTTTGTGCAAATGCTCGGCGATGGCAATTTCATTGCGCAACAAACGCAAGTCACCATCCCCGCCGCGAAGAATGAACACGCCAGGGTGAGAGGCGTAGTTCACGTGCGAGAGCAGTTTTTCCCCCATCGCGCGGTAGCGTAAATGTCGGCTGCGGTTGTTGCTCAAGTCATCGAACAGCACCAGCTCACGAAAAAACGCACTGCGTAAGCGAACCGGCTTCATGCCGAGCCAGTTCTCATAGGCGGGGGCCTGGGAAAAGATCGGAAACCTGGCGGATGGCGCGGTGGTCACCGGTACCCCTTCGTTGCAGGCCAGTGCGTAGGTCACGCAGTCTTCCATCAACCACGTACCAAACCAGGTATTGCCATTTTGCGTGCAGTAAGCAGCCCCACGCTCGATCTCGGTGTCCACGACGATGCGTGGGAGCTTGGTGGGGTTCAGCGACAGCCACAGGCTGGCGTTGCCCTTGTACAGGGCTCCATCGATCAGCCAGACGTCCTTTATCAGGTGGCCACGTGTCGGGCCGTGGTCCATCCTCAGGCGCCCGTGCATGGTGCGGGCAGGATGCTCGAATGGAAAAAAACGCGCCTCCCAGGCGCTGACACGCTCCAACTGGCCGGGCAGAAAAATAGCCGGGGGCGAAACCGTTGTTTCTCCTGGGGCAATATCCCAGCTTTTCGCCGCCACATTTTTCAGGTTGATTTCCGTTTTGCGTGCAAACAGTTTTCTCGCCATGAATTTATAGGCGGAAAGTGAGATTCTTTTTTGTTTTCCAGCGCTCGACGCGCTGAAATTCGAAAGATTACTTTCCATGAAGATCACTCCCCTCAAGGCACGGTCAATCGACAGGCGCACAGCGCCCGCGTTGACCTCGACCCTGAATATTGCTTAGTTGGAAGGAATCCGTTCCATCAATGGCGGGGACTGCAAGTTGGCGTAACGACTTCGCAGCGTTTCCACAAACAGCTCACCCGAACTTTTGCCACCGTATAGATAAATCTTGTGCAATCCGCCAAACACCATTTCATGATAACGATTGGCAACTTCATCATCACTTGCGCCGTCCGGCAAACCCAGGTGAAGCGTTAACTTGTCACCTTCAACAGCAAATAGCGGCGTGTCCCACAAGAACTTGGCCGTGCCTGTCTTTGGCAACCGTACAAACATATAAGCGTGATTACCCAACGAATCGATATCGCCGCCGCGCCGCCGTTTCCACTTCAACAGCCCGTCATCCGGGCGCGCCAGACAAAGGCCTATGTCGTAATAGTCAAAACCATTTTCCACGGCCCACTCCAGGGCCATGTAAGTGTTGATCGAGTTGGCTTCTTTGAGTTTTTTCGCATCTGAAAAAACCGCTTCGCAATAGCCAAAACGCAGCGTGCTCCAGTAACGTTTTGTGCCCCGTGTGATTTCGCAGCCAAGGTGACAGCCAACCACTTCGTCCCCCTGCATGATCAGGTCGAGCCGGCCGACGGTCTTGGCCAGGCGAAACACGGTCTCGGTGGAAAACTGTGCCGCATGCTCACCTTGCCTGGCCGTGGCATAGGCGCGCAGCAGGTGTTTGTCGGCCATCGCAATCTCTTCATCCGACAGCGCCTGTTTCATCCAGTACAGCGGGCGGTGCTTGCGGATGCTCCGACGCAACTCGCTGTCGTAGCGGGCGGTGATCTCTTCCAAGGAGCGCCCCAGCAGCGGTACCACAGCACTCAGGTAGTGAGGGACACTCAAGGCCCCGGAGGTCGGCATCTCACTGACCACCACCACATGACTCGATGCGGCCGGTACCGCCTGATCGGGCGCCACGGGCGAATCCCTCAGCGACTTCCCGCCGATGAGCACCTTGGCCACATCCCGGTACTGCTTGCGGCCGACATACAGAATTTCGAACGGGCTTTCCTGCTGCAGCCGAAACCTTGCGATCTCCCAGCGCCAGAAGCACGCGCGCCCGAGGATATCGTGCAACTTGTTCAACGCAGTTCTAATCTCATAACGCATCGCCGGTGATACATGCTTTCGGACAACCGCCACCAAATTCGCTTTCATTTCTTCGTCCTGTGAATTGTTGCCTGGTGGCAGATCAGTAAAGCATCAAGTAGCACCCGAATAGATATTCTTGAACGACATGAGCCCTATGGCGAACGATTTGACTTGTTCACATTCAGTAACAATTAAAGGTGCTGGGTAGCGACTTTGCAAGCCGAATACTTCGGGACGGCGCACGTATTTTATGACGCCAATTTTCCTTCGGAATCGAGCGCCCCTGCCGCCATAACATGGGCCACATCCTCGACCAGCGCCTTGGCCATCCCGCTCAGGTAATGTGCCGCCCACACCAGCGTGTAGTCCTGATCGACCGCGGCTTGCAAGGTGAGCTTGTGGACGCAACTCATCAGCACGGAGGATTGTTCCAGTGCATAGTCCAGATCATGACCTGCAGTGGTGCGGAACAAGCGGTCCTCGATTCGCCCGCCGATGCCTTCGCCGAAACTGCCGATGCCACAGGTTTTGAGCGGCCCGCTGTTGTCTTTCGATTCTTTCCTGTCTGTCATCACCACGTCCTCATACCCGCCCCACGTGTGGGAGCGGGCTTGCCCCGCGTAGGTTTCAACTCAATGGCGCAACTGCACCTTGCTCAGCGCCAGCTCGACCAGACTGCGAGCGCTATCGATTTCATGCATGGTCGCCAGCGTCAGCACCTGCCCGGGCGGTTGTGGGTGCAGCAGTACCGTCTGCTGGGCCACGGTCAGCGCGCAGACGAGATACTCCGAGATCTGCACGAGGAGGTCTTCAAGGGAATGGTCATGGGGATGGAGGGGTGGATCGGGGACGATCTTGAGCATATACACCTCTGGAGTTTATGAGGCGGCCACAATCCTGCTGTCAAACAGGAAGGTGGCAGCTATACGCGGGTTGACAGACCGATAACTCCAGAGGACAACTCGGCGCACACGAGGTGCCCCACGTACAGCCGCCATAAAGCGAGCACATGTTCTGAAGGTTAGGTCAGCCTGTCAAAGCCGGTCGTTGAGTGCCAACGACCGGCAGAGACTAGGCTGCACTCCAGAGCAGTGCAACGGCTCAAAGGCGCTGCAAGTATCTTTGGGAAATGGACTACAAGGAAGAGGGATAATCTGAAAAGGTGCTGGATAAATCATTGGCCCTCTATCGCGGGGTCATTAACAACTATTTACCACCTCGCCCGCCCTCGCCTCCCGCTTCCTGAGTGCCCCTTGAACAGGAGCACCGCAGATGCCATCCATAGACCTGGAAAACCCGCACCAACAACTGATCGAGCGCCAGCTTCCGGCCTGGAGTCAACACGCCTCTCCCGAGCAGTGGCAAACCTTGCACGAAACCCTGCTGCCCGCCCAAGGTCTGCCCGGCGAAGAGGCCGACTGGTTCGCCAATGCCGCACCCGATCTGCGCGAGGCCGTTCAAGCCAGCCAGGCACGCCTTGCGCACTCACAAAAAAACCTGGCCCGCGCACTGAAGGGCTTGAAGAACATTGCAGAATTCGCCGAACCTCTGCTGGCGCAAGCGCTGGCAACCCACCACCAATTGTCGGTCCCGTTACGCAGCAGCGAACTGATCCACATCCATCACCTGTTTACCTGGCAAACCTACGTCAGCCAGCACGAACGCCGAAGCCTGCTCGAAGCCGCCCTGCACAACTTCGAAGACGCGATCGAGTTCAGCCGCGAAAGCGCGCTGGTCCTGGCTGGTGATGTGCAGGTTGAAAAGACCGTGGTGATTGGCAAGACCACACTGGGTGACAGCGAAACACTGGTCGACATCGAGCTGGAATCCGAGGCCTACGCGATCAAGCCATTAAGTCTGTCCCCGGAGGATTTTTCCCGTACCTGCCGATCCCTGGACCTCGGTCAGCGCTACCAGGCACACCTGGCATCCGTCTTCGCCCCCGCGCAGGTCGCTACGCTGGCGATCAGGGTTCACCAGGATCGTCTGCGCCTGGCTGCGGAGCTCGCCTTCCTCCGCCACCATGTGAACGGCAAGGCACTGGACAAGGTGCAGGCATTGCTCGACGAAGGCACGACACTGACCTGCAGCCAGCTGAGCCTGTTCGGTATCGACTTGCATGAGGTGCTGATCCTCGACCTCGGCGAATCGGGCCTGCTGCTGCACTTACCGGGCCACGGTATTTCGTTGCGCCAGTTCGCGAACCTGTCCGCATTGCATGACCATTTGCGCGATGACCTGCGGCAGGCGGACTTCCGCCAACGCTTCCTGGCCTACGTCCCGCGCGATCAGCAGCAAACGTTCCTCAGCCGTGTGCGACAGAACCTTGATGCCAACGGTGACGCGTCGCTGTACCTGGAGTCGGTCGCCATCGAAGGTGAACTGTTCAGCTTCCTGCACCAGGACCATGTCGCCCGGCTGAAAACCGAGGCCCGTCAGCTCGCGGTGCCGACCGCCGATGCCGACGAGCAGGCGCGCAAACGGCGTCAGGCACTGTACGAGAGCCTTGGTCTGAATGCTTTGATGGTGGCCGGTCTGTTCGTTCCCGGTGTCGGCACGCTAATGACGGCGGTGATGGTCTGTCAGTTGCTCGACGAGGTGTATGAGGGTTACCAGGCCTGGAGCGTCGGTGATCGTCAGTTGACGCTGCGCCACCTGGAAGCGGTCGGGTTGAACCTGGCACTGATCGGCGGGCTGCATGTGGCCGGCAAGGTGGTGCCAAAACTGTTCAACAGCCCGCTGATGGAAAGTCTCGAACCGGTTCGCAGCGCCGCAGGTACGCAGCGCCTGTGGCGTCCCGAGCTTGTTTCCTATGCCAGTGACGTCGTGCTGCCCGAACAGCTGCAAGCCAACAGCGCCGGGCAGTTCGAGCAACAAGGCCGCAGCTTTATCCGCTTCGATGGCCGTGTCTTTGAGCAGCGCCTGGACCCTGCCCTGGAGCGCTGGCGCATCGTTCACCCAAGCGACCCGCAGGCCTATCAGCCGCTGCTGGAACACAACGGCGAAGGCGCCTGGCGCGCAGAACACGAGCAACCCCATGCCTGGTCCGGCGCGCGCCTGGTACGACGGCTGAGCCCGAACTATCAGGGATTGGCCGATGCCGATCTGCTCAAGGCGCTGCAGGTCAGCGGCACGAGCGAGGAACACGTGCTGCAGATCCACCTCGGCAATCAGCCCATCCCCGAGCCGCTGGCCTATACCCTTGAAAGTCTGCGCACCGAGGGCCCGTTATCAGCAACGCTTGAGCAACTGGCCAGCGACCTGCCGCTGACCCGCGCCGCCCTGGGGTTATGGCTGCCGCGGCTGGTCAGTAACGACAGCGAACGACTGTTGCTGGTGTGCCTGAAGCGCCTGCCCGGCTGGTCGCCAGAGCTGCGTCTGGAGATTCGCGCCGGCAGCCCGCACGGTGCAGTGCTGCACGCCATCGGCGAGGTGCAGGCGAGCGAGCGGGTGGTGGTGGTTAAATCGCTTGATGGTTACGAGGCCTATCTTGGTGAGCGCCCTGCTCCCGGGGTGATCGACCATGACCTGTGTCGCGCGGTCGAGGCGGCACTGCCCAGCCAGAAGCGACTGGCCATGGGACTTGCGAGCAATGGTGGAGAAGCCTTGCGCGAGCGCGTATTGACGATGGTTGCCAGCGACCGCGACGCACTGATTCGAAGCCTGTGGGGGTATCAGCCAAGCCGTTGGGGCGAAGGGATGTTGCGCGGCGGCGAAGCGCCCCGGGGTTACTCGCGGCAGTTCCTGCACACGTCGGTGGCGGTGCGCTATCGGCGGCTGTTTCCCAGCACCTCCGATCTGCACATTCAGGCGGTCATCCAGAACTGGCGGAATCGGGGCCTGTCGCCGACGCTCGAACTGGATCGACTGGAAGATCGACTGCAGGAACTGCGCCGTGACCTGGTCGACTGGGCAGTGCCGGTACCGAACCGGCGGCGAGCCTTCCAACGCATAGTGAATGCCTGGCGGCGTAACGCCGGGCAGACGCTGATGAACGGCAATACCTTGCATAGCCTGGACCTCTCGGCCCTGGATCTGAATGACCAGGACCTTATCACGCTGGCGCTGCCCAATGACTTCACCCATATCGGCGAACTGGACCTTTCCGGCAACCCAGGTGTGACGACCTTGCCGGCAGAACTGTATGAGCGCTTCCCCGCCCTGGAGCGCCTGCGGTTGACCCGCTGTGGCGTCAACCAGATGCCCCGCGTGGGCATGCCACAGGCGCTGGCATGGCTGGATCTGGAGCACAATCCACTGGTCTGGGACGCCACTGCCCAGGCTAGGCTCGACAGCCTCGTCAACCTGCGCGTACTCGACCTCTCGCATTGCCCGCTGGGCCGCGCTCCGGATTTCACCGCGCTACCCCATCTGCGTACCGTGTTCCTGACCCGCTGCGGACTGAGCGAATTGCCCAACGGTTTGCAGGGGCTGGTCGACCCCCTGCTGCTGGATTTCGCCTACAACCCGCTGGTAAACCTGCCGGCGGTAGAAGCCATCCCACACCCTGTTGCGCGGACATTGCGACTGGAGGGCAACGCCTTGGGTGCACAGGTCTGGGCGCAAATCGACAGCTACTACCAGGCCACCGGTATAGATTTATTGATTCCGGAGGTTGACTACGAGGAGCTGCTCGGCGGCGCCAGTGCGGACCAGCTGGGCATCTGGGAGCGCCTACCACTGCAGTATCGCCGTGACCTGCGAGCACTGGTCGAGAGCAACTGGTACCGCGACACCCTGCCCGACTCGCATGCCGAAACCTGGCGACGTCTTACGCGCATGGACCAGGATCAGTACTACCGCAGGCGCATGCTGGCGCTGCCTGCAGAACGGCTGCTGGACCTGGAGATTGAACACCGCTGACTCAATCAATCACCAGGTGCTGGCGCATCTGACGATCAGCCAGCCAGGTCTGTAACGCCTGCGCTGGCATCGGCCGCGCCATCAGGAAACCCTGGCCCTGGTCACAGCCGGCATTGCGCAGGAAGTCATACTGAGCCTGGGTCTCGATGCCTTCGGCGGTGATGTGAAAGCCCAGGGCATGGCCCAGGTCGATGATCGCCCGGGTAATCGCCACCGCGTCATCATCAGCGGGCAAATCCTTGATGAAGGCGCGGTCGATCTTCAGGTGATCGATGGGCAGCGACTTGAGGTAGGCCAGCGACGAGTAACCGGTGCCGAAGTCATCCACCGCGGTTGCCACCCCCATGGCCTGCAGCTGGGCCAATGCCGCACAGGCCTGCTGCTGGCTTTCCATCAACAGGCTTTCGGTGATTTCCACTTCCAGCAGGGTCGGCGGCAGGTCATAACGTTTCAGGCTGCGCGACAGGCTGGCGACGTAGTCACTGCGCTCGATCTGCAAGGCTGCAACGTTAATCGCCAGCGGGCCCGGCAGGCAGTCGGCAGCGCGCCAGGCGGCGATCTGCTGGCAGGCAAGCTCAAGCACCTTTTCCCCCAGGGGAATGATCAGACCGGTGCGCTCGGCCAGCGGAATGAACTGTGCCGGCGATACCAGGCCATAATCAGGATCGCGCCAGCGCAGCAACGCTTCGGCGCCTTCGATACGCCCACTGAACAGGTCGATCTTCGGTTGGTACCAAAGCTCGAATTCATTGTTCTGCAACGCCCGGCGCAGGTTGCGTTCCAGGCACAGACGCTCCTGCAGGCGCTCGGTCATGTCCGGGTGATACAGCCGCCAGGCATTGCGCCCGCTCTCCTTGGCGGCATACATGGCAGTGTCGGCATGGCGCAGCAGACGGTCGCTGCTCTGACCGTGTTCAGGGTGCCAGGCAAGACCGATGCTACCGGTGACCAAGGCCGCGTTGCCATTGAGGTCGAAGGGTAGCTGCAGGGTTTGCAGCAGGCCTTGAACCCGGTCAATACAGGCGTGCTCAGCGCCAACCAACAAGAACGCGAACTCATCCCCGCCCAGGCGGCAAAGGCCATCCTGATCATCGATCACTTGCACGAAGCGTGCGGTGGCCTGTTGCAGCAACAGGTCGCCCATGGGATGCCCGAGGCTATCGTTGACCTGCTTGAATCCGTCGATATCCAGAACCAGTACGGCCAGGCGCTGCTCAGCGTTGATCGCCTCTTGCAGGCGCTGGTTGAACAACACCCGGTTAGGCAGACCAGTGATCACGTCATAATGGGCCAGGCGCTCCAGCTGCGCCTGGGACTGTTTGAGTTCGCGGTTGCGCAGGTTGATCAGGTGGTTGCTGCGGTTGAGCTGGGCGACAAAGACACTGAAAAGCCCGGTACAGGTCAATGCAAACAGGAACAGGGGTGAGGCAAACAGGCTCATGGACGGCCAGCCACCCAAGGGGCTCGCCGCCAGTTGCCACAGCCCGCCGGGCACATCGACATTGACCGTTACCGCATGCTCTTCAAACAGCTTGGGGTTACCCCAGATCATCGCACCCGCCGAGCCCTGGCCATCGGCGCCGCGCAGGGCCAGCTCAAAGCCCGGGTCAAGGTCCAGTCCTGCAGCGCTGAGCAAGCGGTCAATGTCTGCCACGATCGAGACATTGCCCCAGTACAGCTTGACGCCCTTATGCCCCTTGAGAAAAACCGGGCGCCGGTAGATCAGCCCGCGACCGCCCTGGTACAGCTGCACGGGCCCTGCCAGCACCGGGCTGTAGTGGTCGCGCGCGCGTTGCAGCATCGGGTACTGGTCCGGCAGGTGACGGTAGTCGACGCCGATGATGCTCTGGTTGCCCTTGATCGGATAGACATCGTCAATCACATCGCCCGGCGCCACCGAGATATGGCGGATATGCGGTACCGAGGCAATGGCCTGGCGTGCCATGTCATGAAAGTGCTCGGGGCTGATCTGGCCATCGGCGCTGATCAGCTGGGCAATGCCTTCGGTTTCGCCAAAGGCCGAGCGCAACTGCGCCTCCAGGGCGGCGCGCACCCCGGACAGACGTGCGCCGGCGTTGGCCACCAGTTCGCTTTCCTGACGCTGCACGTCCAGACGGCCAAGCGCCACCGACAGACCGATGCCGATCAGCGCAAAGCCGATCGGCAGCAAGCGATTGAGGGTGGTGCCCAGGGTCGCGGGCAGGACCAGTTTGTCATCAAGGGCGAGGATTCTTGTGCTCATAGGTCCGTTGTTCGCGTCGGCATACCGCTTTATCGGCGTGTCGGGCGCAATGTTGAGTGAGGCTGGCTTTTTTTAGCGCGCTGGCGTTATGCTCGAACTGAAACGTTTCACCCATCATAGAAAAAGAGGTGCTGCGCCCATGGACCGTCTGCTCGATTCGCTGTTTCCCACCGCCAACGAGATCCCCGAGGCGTATCGCCTGGGTGAACCGCTGGTGCAACGCGAGTACCTGGTCAACGGCCAGTTGCAGCGCTGGGACGGGCCGCTGGCCACAGTGCGCAGCCCGGTATGGCTCAAGGAGGGTGATGAAGAGCGCCAGGTGATCCTCGGCAACACACCACTGCTCGATGCCGACACCGCCCTCACCGCCCTGGACGCCGCCGTGCACGCCTACGACAAAGGCCGCGGTGCCTGGCCGACCCTGCGTGTGGCTGAACGTATCCAGCACGTCGAGACCTTCCTGGGCAAAATGCGCGCGCAGCGTGAGGCAGTGGTCAAGCTGCTGATGTGGGAGATCGGCAAAAACCTCAAGGACTCGGAGAAAGAGTTCGACCGCACCTGCGACTACATCGTCGACACCATCAATGCCCTAAAAGAGCTGGACCGCCGCTCCAGCCGCTTCGAACTGGAACAGGACACCCTCGGCCAGATCCGTCGCGCGCCGCTGGGCGTGGCACTGTGCATGGGCCCCTACAACTACCCGCTGAACGAAACCTTCACCACCTTGATTCCGGCACTGATCATGGGTAACACCGTGGTGTTCAAACCGGCCAAGTTCGGCGTGCTGCTGATTCGTCCCCTGCTCGAAGCCTTTCGCGACAGCTTCCCGGCGGGGGTGATCAACGTTATCTATGGGCGCGGCCGCGAGACCGTCAGCGCGCTGATGGCCAGTGGCAAGATCGATGTGTTTGCCTTCATCGGCACCAACAAGGCGGCCAGCGACCTGAAAAAGCTCCACCCACGCCCGCATCGCCTGCGCGCCGCTCTGGGCCTGGATGCGAAGAACCCGGGGATCGTGCTGCCCGAGGTCGATCTGGACAATGCCGTCAACGAGGCCGTTACCGGCGCCCTGTCGTTCAACGGCCAGCGCTGCACGGCGCTGAAGATCCTCTTCGTCCATGAGCAGGTGGTCGACAGCTTCCTCGACAAGTTCCAGCGCAAGCTGGCCGCGCTCAAGCCAGGCATGCCCTGGGAACCTGGCGTAGCCCTGACGCCGCTGCCCGAGGCGGGCAAGATCGACTACCTCAACGGCCTGGTGGCCGATGCCGTCGAAAAAGGCGCGCAGGTCATCAACCCAGGAGGCGGCAGCAGCCGTGGCTCGTTTTTCTACCCGGCGCTGCTGTACCCGGTGAATGCCGGGATGCGCGTGTACCAGGAAGAACAGTTCGGCCCGGTGGTGCCGGTGGTGCCCTATCGCGACCTGCAGAGCGTGATCGACTATGTGCTCGACTCCGACTTCGGCCAGCAGTTGAGCATCTTCGGCACCAATCCGGCTGAAGTCGGGCGCCTGGTCGACACCTTCGCCAACCAGGTCGGACGGATCAACCTCAACGCCCAATGCCAGCGTGGCCCGGACACCTACCCGTTCAACGGCCGCAAGAACTCTGCCGAAGGCACCTTGTCGGTACACGATGCGCTGCGCGTGTTCTCGATCCGCACACTGGTGGCGACCAAGTTCCAGGAGAGCAACAAGCAGCTGATCAGCGACATCATCCGTAATCGTGATTCCAGCTTCCTGACCACCGATTACATTTTCTGATTGCCGTCCGTCCAGCGCCGCGGATTTTGATTTGCCCAATCGCCGAAACTGTACAAACATACAGTCTCGCGCCATCCACTCTGCGGCGCGCTAAGGAGGATTCATAAAATGGCCGTCAAACCAATCCCCGAAGGACAACACACCATCACCCCTTACCTGGGCATCAAGGATGCCGGCAAGGCCATCGACTTCTACAAAGCCGCGTTCGGCGCGGTCGAGATGTTCCGCCTGGACAGCCCGGATGGCCGGGTCGGGCATGCGGAGCTGAAGATTGGCGATTCGTCGCTGATGCTCGCCGACCCTTGCGACATGGAGGGTGGCCTGGTCAGCAGCCAGTCGCTCGGTGGCGCAGCGATTGGCCTGCACTTGTATGTCGATGATGTCGATGCACGCTTTGCCCAGGCCCTCAAGGCCGGTGCCACCCAGGTCAGGGCCGTGGAAAACCAGTTCTACGGTGACCGCAGCGGCACCTTGAAAGACCCGTTCGGCAATCTCTGGTTCGTCTCGTCCCACGTTGAGGACGTCTCGGTGGAAGAAATCCGCGCCCGCGCCGCCAAGCTGTTCGGCGGACAGTAATCCCGGCGGTTCCCGGCTGGCGAGCCATGGCCGTCAGCCGGGCTTTGCATTAAGGTGGCGGGCACAGGAAGGCTGGCCAGGATTGCTCATGAGAATCATCGAAAAAAACACCGCGCTGGTGCGCACGCTTACCCCTGCCGAAGATGAGCTGCTGCATGGTTTTGTCCAGGGCAACCTGGCCGGCCCGCGTCTGCTGCAGGCCAATCAGCTGTTGCTCAAGATCCGCGCGGCCGGGCACTGGCTGGCCTGTGACTGCCAACCGCGGGCAATGCCGATTCTCAACGTCAATCTCAACGGCAATACCGGCACCCTGTTTCTCAAGAACAACCCAGGCACCGCCGAGCATGCCTGCGACTGCGCGTTCATCAAGGATGAGCGCGAGGCTGCTCGCCCAGAGGATGCCGAGGTAATCCCAGCCGCCTGGTTACCCCCCGACACGCCCTTGCGCCTGATCGGCGATTTTCGCCGTCCCGCCCCTGGTAGCGCTGGCGAGGCTGGCAATGGTGGTGACAAGCGTGAGCAACACCGGCTGCTGTCGTTGCTGCTGACGCTGATCGAGGCCGGTGGCCTGAACGTCTATGCCAGCCACCTGAAAAAAGACCTAAGCGGACAATTTGCCGAGCTGCGCAGCGTCGCCAGCCGTTACCCCTTGATCGAGCGGGTGCCGGCCAGCAACTACCTGGAAACCCGCCTGGACATGAAGCACATGATGATGCTCAAGGCACGGCTGCGTGACTCCAGCGCCTTTGGCAATCATCGTCGCTACGGCTTGCTGCTCGACTGCGTCAGCCAGATCAAGGCACGCAAGGTGTACAACGGTCGCAGCGAAGACGGCTTCGACTTTCAGGGGCATCACCTGTTGTGGGGCGGCAGCAAAACCGCGGGGCCGCTGCTGGCCCTGGCCATCTACTCACCGGCCAGTGCGGGCAGCCATTTTTACGAACTGATTCATGTCGCCAGCGTCCCGGTGCTGTCGCGTGGCCAGCTGTTTCCGGTGTATCGCGATGAAGAGCGCGAGCCGTTGAAGATGCTCATCTCCTTGATCGACTGGATGGCCAGCAAGGGCGTCAGGGTGATCATGCGCCGCCCGGTGATTGGCGGCCAGGGTATGGATGCATTGGTGCTCAGCTCCGATCAGGACCGGGTGCTATCGGTATCGCTGACCGAACAACCGCTGGGGCCGGAGCCTGAAGGCGAAACGTTCAAGCGCTATGCCGACTTCAAGAGCCTGGATACCTTTCGCAAGTATGTCGCGGGCTTCTTCATGCGTGGGCGTGAGTAATCGCGGGGCAAGGCCCGCTCCCACCGGAATCTGTGGGAGCGGGCTTGCCCCGCGATGATCACCACTGCCGCTTATCCGGCCGGGTCAGCCCAAGCTTTTCGATCCGGTAACGCAACATATCCCGGCTCAACCCCAAAAGCCGCGCCGATTTGGTGACATTCCAATCGGTACGGTCAAGCATCTTGCGCACCATCTCGCGCTCCACCTCAGGCAAGCTGGTGGAAGCCGGAACCTCAGCACTGCCATGATGGTTGTCATGATACGCCGGCGCCGGCATCTCAAACGGCTCATCGACCAGGCTCATGCAGACATTGAGCTGATGCGGCGCAATCTCCTCGTTAGGTGCAAGCAATACCGTCTGCTCAAGCATATTGCGCAGTTCCCGCACGTTGCCCGGCCAGCTATAGTTGAGCAGCAGCTCCTCAGCCTCCGGGCTGAAATACAGGTGCGACTTGCCATAGCGCTTGCCATGCAGGGCGAGGAAGTGCCGGGCCAGCAGCAGGATGTCTTCACCCCGGGCATACAACCTCGGGACCTTGATCGAGATGATACGCAGGCGAAAGAACAGGTCACGGCGAAACTTGCCCTGTTGCACCATCTGCTCCAGGTTGCAGTTGGTGGCACTGATGATACGCAGATCGACCTTGCGTTCCTTCACCGCGCCAATCCGGCGAATGGTCCGGTCTTCCAGCAACTTCAGCAGCTTGGCCTGCAGGATCAGGTCCATTTCCCCGATTTCGTCGAGAAACAGCGTGCCGCCATCTGCCGCCTCCACCAGGCCGACCCGGCGGTCCTTGGCATCGGTGAACGCGCCCTTCTCATGGCCAAACAGCTCCGCCTCCAGCAGGTTGGCCGGAATCGAGGCGCAGTTGAACTCGATAAACGGCCCCTTGCTGCGTGCGCCGTCAAAATGCAGGGCTCGGGCCACCAGTTCCTTGCCCGTACCGGTCTCGCCTTCCACCAGCACCGGCGGCAAATCACCGCTGGCCATGCGTCGTTCGGCATCGAGCAACTGCGTCAGCGTGTGCTTGAGCCCGAGCATCGCCGGCGACTCGCCGATCAGCGACTGGCCACCGGATTTTTGCGCTTCGCGCTCCTGGTAGAACGACAGCGTACGTTCCAGGCGCTCGGCCGCCAGGGCTTTGTCGAGCATCAGTTTGAGTTCGGCCAGCACCACCGGTTTGGTCAGGTAGTGAAAGGCGCCCTCCTTCATCGCCAGCACGGCATCTTCGACGTTGCCGTAGCCGGTCATCATGATCACCTTGAGCTCCGGCGCCCGCTCGGCCAAGGCCTTGATCAACTCATGACCGTTCATGCCCGGCAACGAGTTGTCGGTCAGCACCGCATCGGGTTGACACTTGGGCAGTTGTTCCAGCGCCTCCTCGGCGCTATGACAAACCGTGACCTCGAACCCTTTGCGCTCTAGATAGGTCTGGATATTCTCAGCAAGGATTTCATCATCCTCCACCACCAGGATGCTCTGCTCCATGATCCCCTCCCGCTGCAACATTGAAAATCAGGCATACGCGGGTTCCTTCCTCTTCGCGACTGGTCAGGCTGACCGCGCCGCCGAAACGCTCCATTATTCGTTTGACCAACACCAGACCGACGCCCAGGCCGCCCTGTTTGGTGGTGAAAAAAGGTTTGAAAACCATTCGCTCCTGTTGCTGGCTCATGCCTTTGCCAGTATCACTCAAGGTTAGCTGGACCTTGCCTTCGCCGGTCAGCTCAAGCACCTCGAGGGTCAACCGGCCACCGCCTGGCATCGCCTCAAGGGCGTTGGAAAACAGGCTGTTGAGGATCTGCGTGAGCAATACCGGCTGGCTCACCACCAACGCTGACGGCGGCGTGCTGACTTGCAACTGCACCTTGTTGCGCTCGGTCTGCTGGGCAAAGGCGCTGCAGGTGTCTTCAACCGCCGCAATCAGGTCAACGGCTTCGGCATCGTCCTTCAACGGCCGCAACGACACCAGTAGCTCACGCACCCAACGCGACATACGGTCGACCTGATTGATGATGTCGCCGATGTTTTTCTGCGAGCGCTCACTGGCAATTTCCTGAGCCAGTTCAGCACTGGAGCGGATGGTGGCCAACGGATTGCGCAAGCTGTGGGCCACCGCCGAGGACATCTCGCCAAGGGCGACAAAGGTTTCGCTGGCCACCAGCTTGGTCTGTTGCGCATGCAGCAAGCCCGCCGCACGGCGCACGATCCAGAACAGGCCGAAGTAGATCAGCGCGCCGCCAAGCAAGGTCGACGTCCAGATCAGCACATAGCCACGCTGAATGCGCCGCACCAGGTCCTGCGGCTCCTTGTACACCTCCACCATCGACAGCACCTGAGTGCCACTCTCGTCGAACATCGGGATGTAGTTCTCGATGAACAGGTACTCCGGCTCACGCTGGAACTTCTGTTCTTCGCGGTCTTCATCGGCCTTGTGGTAACTGGCCGATACCGGTACTTGCGAATGGAACGACTCGTCGAGGTCGTCATCGCCGACGATCTTCTGACCAATCAGCAACGGGTTGGTGGACCAGACAATGGTCCGGTCCAGGGCATAGACATTGGTCAACAGGGTGTCGGGCAAGTGCTCGACGTGGTCGAGGAACTCGATACGCGTGGACGCCGCCAGGTCGGCGCTGATCCCTGGGTGCTGCTTGTCCATCCGCGGATCAAGCAGTTGCGCCATGGTGGTGCCCGGCGGAATCCGTGAATGGCGCACCTCGGCCTTGGCCATGGCCTGGATGAACTGCGCGGTGAGCATGGCATCACGTTCGACGCTGTCTTCGACCACAAATTGCGTCGAGACATAGCCCAGTCCTACCGCCACCGAGGCGATGATCAGCAGACTGACCACAGAAAACCAGCGCAACAGGTTGAACTCGCGCAAGGTCCGGTCAGGTGAAGCCTGGTTTGGGTGGCCCTCATCGGCCAGTTTCTTGTTCAGCACCTGCATCGATCGTTCCTGGCGGGCTGTTTTTTTCTTACAACTTATAGCCCAGCCAGGTGACGACGTTTGGAATCAATACTAATGGCCAGTCGCCCACTGATAGTATTTTGCCTTTACTGCGCGCTGCCCGCCCCGTCGTTCGCTGCGTGCGCCTGCTTCAGCGTCCCCTGACGCTCGGTTTCCTGCTGAAGAAATTCAAGCAGGTTGTCGGCATCCTGCTGGTTCAGACGCAGGTTGGGCATGGCCACCCGGTTGAACTGCTGATAGAGCATCACCGCCAAAGCATCGCGCTCCGCCAGCATGCGATCAGGCTCACGAATCCAGCGGCTCAGCCAGGCCCGCTCGCGGCGCTGGGTGACGCCGAGCAGATCCGGTCCGACGCTGCGCATGCCGATGCCTTGGCCATCTTCCGGGCCCAGGCTGTGACAAGCAGCGCAGCGCGTGCGAAACAGCTCCTCGCCGCTGCTGGGTGGGCGAATATCCGGCGCCTGGGCATAGCTTTGCTCGGCACTGGGGGTCTTCCAGTTCTGCAGGCTGTTGGCCAACTGGTCGGCGAGGATCCAGGGGCTTTCGAACGGCGAGGCCTTCATCCAGCGCCCGGTTGCCTGGTTGCCGACAATCAGGCTCAGGTTGTGGTCGCGGCTGCGGCCATTGTCGACCCCTTCGATGAACAGGCCCAGGCGCCGACGCAACTGGTCGATCTGATCCTTGTCACCGGTCAGAAAACGCCAGCCCGGTCCGACCTTGAACCGGGCGGCGTAGGCCTTGAGCACTTCAGGGGTGTCACTGAGCGGGTCGATGCTGATCGAATAGAAAAACACATCACGCCCGACTCTATCCCCCAGCAGTTGCTGGACCTGGCGCAAACGTGCGGTTTCCAGCGGACAGGAGTCGCCGCAGCCGGTGAAGATGAAGTTGATCACCACCACCTTGTCCTTGATCAGGTCATCGAAAAAGTGCACCTGTTGTCCGTCCTGATCCGTCAGTGGTGTGTTCGGAAAATACCCCTCCCCCCAGGGCGTGGCGTCTTCTGCCAGCACCTGGAAGGTCCAGCACAGCAATGCCGTGCCTAGCCAGATTGATAAACGCCCCATGGCCCACTCCCCCTCGGCTAGTTGCTGATCTTGACTTGCGGGCCCTTGCCATCCCCGCTGCGCCAGGTCGGCAGCGCGGCGGAATTGATGTACTTGACGCCGTCCCAGCTGGGCAGTGGCGTGGGCATCAGTTGCAACTGGCCGGGATGCTCGATGTCCCAGCGCAACAGCATCGAGTTGTCCTCATGCTGGGTGTTGTGACAGTGCTCCATGTAGGTCCCGGCGAACTCGCGGAAGTTGATCGCCACTTCGACGTTATCCAGGCCGTCACTTTCGCTGCCGATGCGGTAGACGTCCTTGCGCGCCCATTTTTCCCATTCCGGAGGGGCCTTGCCGCCGCGGCTGAGGATGATGCCTTCCTCGAAGTGCACATGCACCGGATGGCTCCAGCCATTGCCGCCGTTCTGGATCTTCCACACTTCCAGGGTGCCGACGCCGGCGTAACCGCCATCCGTGGGCCCGCTGGCCAGCTGTGGCGCGGCACTGAGCCGGCGCGGGTCCATGTTGTAGCCCAGGCCGCCATCGGACTTGATGGTCCACGGCACCTGGTCTGTGCCGTCCGAGCGTCCGAAGACGAAGGTCCGGTGCCGGGCCTGGGCCAGGCGTGCCAGATCGGCCGGGTTATCACGGTGCAGCTTGAGCGGGATCATGATTTTGCCTTCGGCCTTGCCCGGTTTGGCCGGCTCATAGGCCGCCGGGTCCATGGCCAGATCCTGGCCGCTGTAGGCTTTGACGTTGAGTTGCAGGACCTTGCCCACCGCAGGGTCACCCCTGTCCCATTGCGGGCCCTTGCTGGTCTGTTTGATCACCGCCAGGTACTTCTCCGACAGCACGTCAGCCAAGGGGATGTCCTCTTTCGGACCTTTACCGGTGTCGTGCGCCTTGAGATTGACGAAGAACAGTTTGTCGCCCGGTTTGATTCCGTTTTTGGCGAAGTTGACGATGATGTCGAAACGCTCGGCGATCCCCTGGGTCGGCAGAATCGCGTTGTGGTTCTGGCGGTCGCCGTCGGCATCCAGGTCCATGCTGCCGTCAAACGGCACCGAGTGTTCCATGATGTTGCCGTCGTTGGCGATCATGTGGAACGGCACCCGCGCATACGACAGGCCCGAACCCTTGGGCCCGGCGAACTCACCGCCACTGCCCTTGATCTCGCGCACCAGCGCCAGTTTGAAGTAGCGTGATACCGAGCCGTTGAGAATCCGCAGGCGGTAACTGCGCGCGCGCACGTCGAGGTACGGTTTGTACTGCCAGTTGACCAGCACCTGGTCACCGAGAAAGCCGTCGGTGTTGAACGGGTTGAACCACAGCTGGCCGTCCGCCCCCCAGGCCTTGTCGGCGATCAGCAGGTTGACGTCATAGTCGCGGTTACCCCAGGACAAGGCCGAGCCGCTGGGCAAGCGCAGGTTGACGCCGTCTTCGAAGGCTTCGTTGCCGCGATCCAGGGCGCTGTAATAGTTCATCATCGCCGCGTTGCCCTTGTAGACGTTCTGCGCGGTGAAATCGAGCATGTGGTCGTGAAACCAATGGGTGCTCATGGTTTCGCGCCAGTCGCCACGGATACGGATGCTGCCGTTGTTACAGGTTTTAAGGCCCGGCTCAGCGTCGTTGACCCACAGTTTTTCGCCGGGCGTGCACGGGAACGCCGCCCGCGGATCTTCGGCGCGGGTGTTGATGCTGTCGTAACCGGCCAGCTGGATCGGCCAGCGGTAGTCGTAATACTGCCCGGGAAAGAAAAACGCGTTGGCATAACCGTCGCTTTCCGCCGGCGCGTGCCCGTTGTGCTCATGGGTGCTGATGGTGTGCAAGCCAAAGCCGTGGTTGGCGGCCGGATCAATCGGCAAAGCGTTGTAGTGACGCATCAACAGCGGCTGGCCGTAACGCACCATCAACAGCTTGGCTGGCAGGGTGCCGTCGAAGGTCCATAGCGATTTGTGATCCTGCAGGGGCATGTTGGGATGAAAGCGCGTGTCGACGCCTTTGGTCGTGCCCAGAGTGTTGGCCTGCCCGGCAGTGTTGTAATACAGGCCACCGGGGCCGAATTCACCGACGCTGTAGTGGTGCATCTGCATCGCATCACGCAGCCCGCCGTTGATCCGTGCGCCGGCCTGCGCAGTCTTGTACGCCGCTTGCGGGTAGAACTCGTTCCAGCGCTGGTGCGACCAGCCTTTTCCTGGTGGCCGGCCTTCGGCGGAAGCGCCGATATGGCGATTGAGAAACCCCTCGATCTGCACTTGCCAGGGGTTGCGATCGACCACATTGGCATACTGGCTGGGATACGGGGTCAGCCCTGGCTCTTTGAGAAAGGCATCGAGCAGTGGCCCGTTAGGTGCACTGCGCGACACATTGACAGGGTCCTGCTGCGGCGCGGGCCCGGTGCTGGGCGCGGGAAACACCTGTAGACCAGACGGGGTGGTGGGGTCCAGACGGGTCGGACCGAATTCTTCGAACAGCAACAGCTGTTGACTGAAAGGCTGAGCGCCGAACATCGGGCTCGGGGCACCGTTGGTGGGGTAGTTGAAGGAAGTCTGCAATGCCGGTGGCCGAGAGTTGTCCTGACGCGGCGTATTACGGTCGCCTTCGACACCATCCGGCAGGTCGAAGGCACCGACATTGGCCTCCGGCAGCAGGCGCAGGTTGTTCAAGGCAGTAGCAGGATCGGCGGGCACATCGTTGTAAGCCGACGGATCTCCCGGCTCCGGCTGCTCGACATCGTCAATCGGACTGGCAGGCACTTCAGCCGCCAGCAGCAATGCCAGAGCGGCGCTCAGGCACAGGGGGTAATGCACACGCTTGCTCATGATCTTTCACCCAGTGTTTGCCAACCGGTAATGTCGAAGTGCAATTACCCGGCCAAAACTGTTTCAAGATATGTACAAGCTAGTTATCAATGACTTAGCAGCAAAATCTGTCAGTGTTTGTTAAGAAAAAATGGGGGAAACCTCCCCCAGATTCGGGTTTCACCAGCACCACTACCTTCAGCCCGACACTACTCCCGGGCCACGCGAAAGCTCAGCTGCACACGCGTGCCCTCGCCTTCGCGGCTGCTCAGGCGCACCGTGCCGCCAAAGCGCTCCATAATCCGTTTGACCAGCACCAGCCCTACGCCCAGGCCACCCTGCTTGGTGGTGTAGAACGGCCTGAAGGCCATGCGCAATTGCTCGTCGGTCATACCCTTGCCACTGTCACACAGGCGCAAGGTCAGGGTTTTTCGGCTTTGGCGAACCTGTTCAACACGCAACGTCCCACCGTCGCTCATGGCTTCCAGGGCATTGGCAATCAGGCTGTTGAAGATCTGCCCGAGCAAAACTGCCTGGCTGAGCACCTGGACATTGGCCAGCGGGTCAACCTGGACCTCGACGCCCTGGCGCCTGAGTTGCAGCGAGAACGCCTGCAGGCTGTCCTGCAGCACCCGCTCCAGTTCCACCGCCTGCGCTTCGTCATTGAGCGGGCGTAACGACTGCAGCAATTGGCGCACCCAGTGCGACATGCGATCGACCTGGCTGATGATGTCGCCAATGTTCTTCTGCGCCGGCCCTTCCTCGACCTCCTGAGCCAGTTCGGCACTGGAGCGAATGCTGGCAAGCGGGTTGCGCAGGCTGTGCGCCACCGCCGAAGACATCTCCCCCAGCGCGACAAAGGTTTCGTTGTTGATCAGACGCTTTTGCTGCTGCTGCAGGTGCCGGTTGGCACGGTACATCAGCCAGTACAGGCCGCCATAGACCAGTGCAGCCCCCACTGCGACAGCCATCCAGATCATCAGCAGGCCGTGCTCGATACGCCCGATCAGGTCACGGGGTTCCTTGTAGATTTCAACCATGGCGGTGACGTTCACACCGTCAGCATCGAACAGTGGAATGTAGTTTTCGATGAACAAGCTCTCAGGGGGGGTGATGAATTTCTGTTCGGCGCGCGCCTGATCGACGTTGTGGTAACTGGCCGAGACCCGCACTTTGTTATCGAAGGCGTGATCAAGGTCTTCGTCCGACTCGATCATCCGGCCAACCAACGCCGGGTTGCTTGACCAGATCACCGTGCGGTCCGGGGCATAGATGTTAGCCAGGAGCATGTCGGGCAAGTGGGCAACATGATCAAGAAACTCACCGCGAGCATTGCGCCGCGCCTCGGGGTTGACCTCGGGAAAGCTCTGGTCCAGCCGTGGATCGAGCAGTTCGCCCATGGTCCGCACATTGGGAATGGACACATGGCGTACTTCGGCCGATGCAATGGACTGGATGAACTGCGCAGTGAGCAGCGCATCGCGCTCGACGCTTTCGTTGATCACGAAGCGGCTGGAAATCAGCCCCAGTCCTACGGCCACCGAGAGGATGATCGCCAGACTGACGAACGCATACCAACGCAACAGGTTGAACGGCCGCTTGGCTGGCGCTTGGTCATGCGCGGCTTCGTGTACGGAGGGTGAATCCAGGCGTGATTGCAAGTCCATCGCGAACTCCTGGCAAATGACTTCTTAGGTTATAGCCCAGTTGCTTCCACTTGCCCCGCAAGCTTGCCCCAATTGCCCCCAACCCTGGGTCATCGGCCCCGCCATTACTTGCCTCCAACCGCGCGAAATTCCCTTGCAAGGCGCGCCGTAGAAGGCTTTTAAAAAACTGGTACGGAAGTTGCCGAGCCCTGTGCAGACGACCCAACCCCCATGGGCCCGATTGCAAGAGGGAAGACTCATGCACCGTCCAACGCCCCACCCACTGGCTTTGCTGATCCTGGCTAGCCTGACTCAAGCGCCGGCTCAGGCCGCGCTCTTTGAAGTAGACCCCGGCCCTTACCTGCCGGCAACTGGTGGATTCGCCGCTTGGTACCAGGACACCCACGGCCGGGTGCTCGACCTATGCTTGTCCAAGGCTGTCAGTTCGCGGGTGGCCGGCGCTCCCGGCGCGCCCTCGTACATGTGTGTACTGAACCCCGCACCCGGGGTGTTCGACGACACCCAGCCGATCAGCTTTCCCACCAACTACCCCGACGAGACCTTCTGGTTCACTGCCGACGCGGCAATTGTCGACGCAGCACGCGGGATTGACTTGAGCTACGGCACCGCCATCGAGGCCGCCTTCGCCGCCGAAGATGTGGTTGATGGCGATCAGGTCAGTTTCGCCCGGGTACGGATTCGTGTCGATGTACCGACAGCAGGCACTTACATCGTCACTCACCCCTACGGTGTCGAAGTGTTCGATGTCCCTGCGGGCGGCACGCGGGCGATCAACATGACCCGCGACATCGGCATCGGCTCGCCACAAACCTACACCGGTGCGCTCAAAGGCGATGTCGGCCCGTTCCTGCGTGGTGTCGGTGGTCCTTACACTGAGACCAATCCGCAATCCGGTGCCAGCGAGCGTTACATCGGCGACCCGAACCTCAATGAGGCGGTGACCGGCAGCCCGTTCAACACCAACTTCGTACGCATCGAAGGGCCCAATGGCCTGGACCTGCGCACCACACTGTTCTCGGTCTCCGGCAAGCTCTCTGAGGTCGTGCGGCCAACGCCGGTGATTGCCCAGCGCAGCACGTTCTCGCGCCACAGCGAAAACGGCGACCTGCGCGCCCAGCAGGATGTCTTCGTGCAGGCTCCGCCGCCACCGGGCACCGCCGCTCTGATCAGTCAGACCCCGAACCTGAACCTCACCGAAGCCAACTCCACCGGTGCCTGGTATGGCCAGTCGGCCCTCAACCCGACACTGCCGTTGACCCTGCAGGTAACCGCCGACAACCAGTTGGCGATCCCCAGCAGCACCCCGACCACGCTGAGCCTGCCGTTGACCGACCTGGTCGTGATCCAGCGCGCCGAGTACAGCCTGAATGCGGGAGAACTGACCCTGGTCGCCTCGACCAGCGACGAAACCAGCCCACCGTCGCTCACCGCCACCACCGGCAACGGCGCGCTCATCGGCACCTTGAGTGGCACTGGCGCGGTCAAGACACTCACCGCCGGACAAACGCCACTGCCACCGGCCACGGTCACGGTGACCAGCGCCTATGGCGGTAGCGACAGCGAAGAAGTGGTGCTCGTGCCATGAACATCATTACGCCACGTCCCGTAGCAGGAGGCAGCATGAATAACTGGCCACGCCTGGCGCTCTGCGCAGCCGGGCTTTCCCTCTCGCTGGCCGGCACTGCCTGGGCCGGCCTCAAAGCGGTCGATCCGGGCCCCTACACCCTGGCCACCGGGCGTTACCCGATGTGGTACCAGGACCACAACGACCTGTCCATGGAGCTGTGCCAGTCAAGAGCGGCGAGTTCGCGGGTGCCTGTATCGGTACCACCGGCCTATATGTGTACGCTGCTGCCTGAGCCTGGTATCTACGACGATGCCCTACCGCTGGTGTTCCCCGATAACTGGCCACCGGAGATGTTCTGGTACCTGGCTGAAACGGCGATTCCGGCAGTGGGCAACAGCGGCTATGAGCTGGACGTTTATGTCGCCGGTATCGAAGCGGCGTTTGCCAGCGAGAACCCGATCGACGGCGACCAGCAGAGCTTTGCCCGGATCCGCATTCGTGTCTCGGTGCCCCAGGCCGGCACCTATGTGATCACCCACCCCTACGGTGTCGAAACAGTCAACGTCACCACGCCCGGTCGGCGCGCAATCAATATCACCCGTGACATCGGCATCGGTGCTCCGGGCGATTTCAGCGGTGTGCTCAAAGGTGCCTTGGGGCCGTTCCTGCGCGGCGTCGGGGGGCCTTACACCGAGATCAACCCGGATACCAGCGCCAGCGAAACCTTCATCGGCGACCCGAACATCACTGAAGCGGTCATCGGCAGCCCGTTCAACACCAACTATGTGGAGATCAAAGGGCCGGCCGGCACCATCCGCACCGACGTTTTCACCGTGTCCGGCAAGGTGCTCGATGCCCGCAAACAGACCCCTGCAGAGCTTGAACGCGCCAGCTACCGGCGTACTTCAGACGGTACCCGGGTAGAGGTGTTTGCCAAGGCACCGAACAACGCCACCCTGTGCTTTCGCGAAACCCTGGCACTGGTCCCCGGCACCCCGGCTTCGCCTTGCCAGTTCAACCTGTTGCCTGACAACAACGGCCTGTTCTTCGCTCACCGCTTGAGCCCTGGCGCGCCACCACCGGTGATCGTGGTCACCGCCACCGACCCTAGCGGGGCTACCCGCCCCACCGCGCTGTCGCGCAAGCTCAGCGATGTGGTCAAAGTCACCACTGCGCGTTACGACTGGGCCAACAAACGCCTGCGGATCGAAGCCAGCTCCAGCGACGAAGTACAGGTGCCCGACCTGGTCGCCCAGGGCTATGGCCGCCTGTCCAAGTCCGGCACCGTGCAAAGCCTGACGGTCAATGGCCTGGCACAGCCTCCGGCCAGTGTCACGATCAAATCCGCCGCCGGTGGCAGTGATACCGAAGCGGTGGTGATCGTCGGCAATGCGCCGGTCGAAGCCGAGAACCAGGCGCCGGTGGCCGTTGCGGATCAGGGCAGCACCAGCTTCGGCGTGCCGCTGACCCTGAACCTGCTGAGCAATGACCGCGACCCGGACAACAACGTGCCGCTGAGCATCGCCGACCTTACCCAGCCGGACGCTGGCCTGGGCAGCGTTGCCCTCAGCGGCAGTGCTGCCGTGCTCTATACCCCACCACCAGTGGTCAACGGGCCGATGACCGCCACTTTCACCTACCGGGCCCAGGACAACAAAGGGCTGAAGTCGCAGGTGACCGCGGTGACCATCAACGTCGCCCCGAACCAGGCGCCAACGGTGGTCAACGACACCGCTGCAACCCTGGGTGTCGCCCTGCCGATCAACGTCTTGCTCAACGACAGTGATCCGGAAGGCAACACGCCTCTGGCGGTCAACAGCGTGTCGCAACCTGTGGACGGCCGCGGCTCGGTGAGCACCGATGGCAACCTGGTCACCTACACCCCACCGGCAACGATCCCGGCGCCGTTCACCACCAGCTTCACCTACATCGCCCGCGACAGCCTCGGGGCCCTGTCGACACCTGCCACCGTCACGGTGCAGGTCTCGCCACGGCCGGCGGCAGAAACCTTCGCCGTCACCACCGCGACCGTCACCGCGCGCTCCAACAACCGCTACAACTGGGACCTCTCCGGCACTTCGTCGGTGACCACCGGTAACACCGTCACCGTGCAGGTCACCACCCCGACCGGGCTGGTCACTCTGGGCAGTACCACGGTACCGCTGACCGGACGCTGGCGGCTGACGGTGAGCAACAGCACCACGGTGATCCCGACCGCAGCACCGTCGGCGACCATCCGCACCAGCCAGGGCACTGTCCGTACCGTGCCGGTCAACGTGCAGTAGAACGCAGGAGAAATGACCATGGCGCGCCTGACCACCTTGCTGCTGTGCCTGACCTTGCTCGGTCAGGCCGCCCTGGCCGACGACTTGATGGACAACGCCGACCTCGGCCCCGGTGGCGACCTGGGTGAACCGCTGTCGCTGCAACCGCTACCGGCCAGCACCGGGCAGCAGGCGCAGATCGAGCAGAACGGCCAGGCCAACCGCGCCGCTATCGGCCAGGACGGTCAGGCCCTGCTGGGCCGTATCGTGCAGTCGGGCGGTGCGCAGGAGGCGTACATCCTGCAACAAGGCAACGACCTTATGGCCAGCATCAACCAACAAGGCTATGGCAACAGTGCCTCGATTGCTCAGAGCGGCAGCAACAACCGCGCAAACATCGAGCAATACGGCAACAGCAATAGCGCCAGCATCAAACAGGACGGCACCGGGCTGCAAAGCTCGGTGGTCCAGGCCGGCAACGGCCAGCGTGTGCAAGTCAACCAATACCGTTGAAACCTGGAGGCACCACCATGTTCAAGCTCGCTCCCTTAAGCGCCGCCATCGTACTGTGCCTTGCAGGCCAGGCGATTGCCGATGAAAGCCTGTCGACCCAGAACCAGTCGGGTACCGAAAACATCGCAGAGGTCAAACAGACCGCTGCCCCGCTCAGTGTCACCACCCAGGACCAGGTTGGCCTGGGCAACAACCACGCCGCCAAGCAGGAAGGTGGCAACAGCAATATCCAGCAGAGCACCACCGGTGAATACAACGCCGGTTACGCCGAGCAACTGTTCGAGTTCGGCAGCCAGATCAAACAGCAATCGTCCGGGTCGCTGAACAACACCCATGCCAGCCAGTCCCTGGGCACCGAAAACGAAGCCGAGCAAACCCAGGAAGGCAGTGGCAACTTCTCGTTCGTCTACCAGGACACCCAGACCGGCAGCACCGGCACTACGGTGCAGTACGGTAACGATAACCGCGCCTTCGTCGAACAACTGATCAGCGGCGCTGCCAACAACGCCTTGAGTATCCAGACCGGTACCGACAACTACAGCGCCGCCGAACACATCAACCATAACGACGGCCAGATCGGCATCTATCAGACCGGTGAAAGCAACTGGGCCTATGGCGACCAGCGCGAGGGTCAGGGTGGCACCGTCACCATTACCCAGAACGGCACCGGCAACTCCACTGAAGTCTGGCAGGACACTCAGGCGGGCAGCCATGCAACGGTAACGCAATATGGCATGACCAACGAAGGCGTGATCGACCAGAGTTTTGGCGAAAACAACATCGCCAGCATCTTCCAGAGCGGCAACCTCAATGCCATCTATGCCGACCAGTACGAATCGACAGGTTCGCTGTCGACCCTGGCACAGTCAGGTAACGGCAACGTCAGCTTCACCTACCAGACCGGCGACAACCATGTGCTGGAAGTCACCTCCAACGGCACCGGCAACAAGGTGCTGGCCAGCAACTGGAAAGGCGACAAGACCGGTGGCCAGTTCGGCACCAGCCAGACCGCGGTGATCAACCAGAACGGTAACGGCAACAGCGCCAACCTGACCCAGAAGGACGTCGCGCAAATGGCACGGCTGGACCAGTACGGCACCGGCAACACCGCCGAAGTGACCCAGATCGAAAACAACAACGAGCTGTACTTTGAACAGAACGGCACTGACAACCTGCTGATCGCCGATCAACGCGGTACCACCAACTACGCCACCGGCTCCAGCGCTGGCGAGAGCAACGTTGTCAAGCTGGACCAGTCCGGCACTGGCAACCAGAGCTCCACCTGGCAGCTGTACGGTGACCACAACAGCGCCACCATCAAACAGACCGAAGGCGTCAACGTCGCCTACGTGACTCAAGGTGGCTCCTACAACCAGGCATCGGTCGACCAGAGCGGCGCGAGCATGAACGCGACCGTCCAGCAGTATGGCTACGGCAACCAGGCCACTGTGTTGCAGCAATAGCATCACCGCCGGCTTGTACCAGCGGCGGTGCAACTTGCCCGACGATTTTGCTCACCGGATTTTCCCGCTTGGCCGCAGTTACCGATGGGGGTGACTGCGGTCCTTTTTCCTCTCCCCCAGGCGTCTGTTTGCCCACCCTCCCCGCCAGAACCCTCGACTCAGAGCCTTCGCTTTCGCCCCCTTAATATTTTATTTCTCGCCTGAACGCTTTACATGTAAATGCTAATCTTTATCATTCTCGACGCCTTGAGCAAGGCCTGTCAGTCCCGGGCCCTGCTCACCCTTTGTTCAAGGAGACATTTGACATGGCGTCGCGCTTCAACCTCAGCCCCTTGAGTATTGCCTTGCTGGCAACACTGGGCTCCTCGACTCTCACCGCCGCTCCCCTGCAACTGCCCGCCGATGAAGTGCAGATCCAGCCTACCGACCTGCCGGTCGCAGGCACCCGCCAGGCTATAGAGCTGGAAGACACCAAAGTGCTGGGCACCGCCGAAGAGGAGCTCAAACAAGCCCCCGGTGTGTCGATCATCACTGCTGAAGACATCAAGAAGCGCCCGCCGGTCAACGACCTCTCCGACATCATCCGCCGCGAACCCGGGGTCAACCTTACCGGCAACAGCAGCAGCGGTGCGCGCGGCAACAACCGCCAGATCGACCTGCGCGGCATGGGCCCGGAAAACACCTTGATCCTCATCGACGGCAAGCCTTCCACCTCGCGCAATGCCGTGCGTTATGGCTGGAGCGGCGACCGTGACACCCGCGGCGAAACCAACTGGGTACCCGCCGAAGAAGTCGAGCGCATCGAAATCCTGCGCGGCCCGGCCGCCGCTCGCTACGGCTCCGGGGCCATGGGTGGCGTGGTGAACATCATCACCAAACGCCCGACCGAGGACCTGCGCGGTTCCATGACCCTGTACACCATGCTTCCCGAGGACGATGCCGAGGGCACTGGCAAGCGTGTCAACTTCAGCCTCAGCGGGCCGCTGACCGACAGCCTGATCTTTCGCGTGTACGGCAACCTGAACAAGACCGACGCCGATGACATGAAAATCAACTCGGCGCACCAGGCCTATGAAGAGTCCTTGATGGCCGGCCGTGAAGGCGTGCGCAACAAAGACATCAACGGCATGCTGAGCTGGAAGATCGACCCGGCCAACACCGTCGACCTGGAAGCAAGCTACAGTCGCCAGGGCAATATCTTCGCCGGTGACACCATGCTCAACGCCGGTGGCGAATTCGTCGAAAGCCAGGTCGGTAAGGAAACCAACGTCATGCAACGCTCCAGTTTCGCCGCGACCCATCGCGGTGACTACGACTGGGGCACCTCGACCGCATCGCTGTCCTACGACCTGACCCGTAACGGTCGCCTCAATGAAGGCCTGGCCGGCTGGGGTGAAGGTGCCCCCTCAGGCAGTGCCGGGCGCTTTGAATCGCGCCTGCGCAACACCCGCGCCACCGGCGAGGTCAACCTGCCGCTGAGTACGGGCCTTGAGCAAGTGCTGACCCTGGGCGGCGAATACCTTTACGAGTCGCTCAACGACCCAGGCTCGCTGCGCCCGCAAAGCTATGACCCGGGCGCCGAACTGCCAGGCTTCGACCGCTCCCAGACCAAATCCACGGCACGCAGCTTTGCCCTGTACGCCGAAGACAACATCGAAGTCGGCGCCAACACCATCGTCACCCCCGGCCTGCGCTACGACCATCACGAGGACTTCGGCAGCAACTGGAGCCCGAGCCTCAACGCCTCGCACCAGATCACCGAAGCCTTGAGCGTCAAGGGCGGTATCGCCCGCGCCTACAAGACCCCGAACCTGTACCAGGCCAACCCCAATTACCTGCTCTACAGCCGTGGTGCTGGCTGCAACTCCAGTGAGGTCAACGAAGGCGGCTGCTACTTGCTGGGCAACGCCAACCTCGACCCGGAAACCAGCGTCAACAAAGAGCTGGGCCTGGCTTACGACAAAGGCACCTGGCGCACCAGCGCCACCTACTTCCGTAACGATTACAAGAACAAGATCGAGGCCGGTAACCAGACCTTGTTCCGCCTGCCCAACGGCCGCCGCATCCTGCGCTGGGAGAATACCGGCAAGGCGGTGGTGCAAGGGGTGGAAGGCAACCTGTTCATCGCGCTCACGCCAAGCCTGGACTGGAACACCAACTTCACCTACATGATCGAATCAGAAGACAAGAAAACCGGCGAACCGCTGAGCATCATCCCCGAATACACGGTCAACTCGACCCTGGACTGGAATGCCACCGACAAACTCTCGTTCCAGCTCAACGGCACCTACTATGGCAAGCAGGAAGCGCCCAGCTACAACGCTCGCGCCAATGAAGCGCTGGACCCCAAAGTGCAAAAGGACGTCGACCCTTATGGGCTGGTCGGCATCAGCAGCGGTTATGAGTTCAACAAGCACCTGAGTGTGCGTGTCGGGGTCAACAACCTGTTCGACAAGCGCCTGTACCGTGAAGGCAATTCTGACGAAGCCGGTGCATTGACCTACAACGAAGCTGGACGAGCCTACTACGCTTCCTTCACTACTTCGTTCTAAAAACCTACAAGGGCCGCACAACACTGTGCCGGCCCTGACTAGATCCAGCCAGACGAAAACTCTTCACGTGTAGGATTTTTCGTCAGCGCTACCCGATAAATTCAACACAACTACACCCCCCGTACTATCGTTCCTTGATTCGACGTATCGTTGGCGCCCTTCCGGCCCAGGCCAGAGCCGCCCTCCTGAATGACTCGGGATTTTGCTTACATACTCGACAAGGAGCTGAACTTTGACCTCTGTGTTGATTGTTGACGACCACTCCACTGTGCGCTTGGCCGTTCGCATGCTGCTTGAACGCGAACACTTCACTGTCGTCGGTGAAGCCCACGACGGTGAAACTGCAGTGCAGATGGCACGGGACCTTCGCCCTGGTGTGGTGATTCTCGACATCGGTCTGCCAGGTATTGATGGCCTGAGCGTATTGAAACGCTTGCAACAACTCGAACCTGCGCCGCGCGTGATGGTGCTGACCGGCCAGCCCGCCAATCTGTTTGCCCGCCGCTGCCTGGACGCCGGTGCTTCAGCCTTCATTCGCAAGGACGAAGACCTCGAAGCCCTGTTGTCGGCATTGAAAGCCATGATCAAGGGCTACTCGGTTTTTCCCGACCTACCGATGCAGCACGGTCCAATGCTGAGCGAACAACAGCGCTTGAAGAAACTTTCCGATCAGGAGTTAGCCGTACTACGGCTGCTGATAGAAGGACAATCGAACAACGCCATCGCTGAATGCATGCACCTGAGTGCGAAAACCGTCAGCACCTACAAAACCCGGATCCTGGACAAACTGGAGCTGCGATCCTTCGTGGAGCTGATCGAACTGTCGCGCCGTCATTCGCTCTGAGCCCGCCATGAACCGGCTCACAGCCTTACTACTGGGTTGTCTGCTAAGCCTGCAGACACTCCTCGCCTTTGCCATTGATGTCGGTGAGCCTCGCCAGCTCCTGGCGCGCTCGATCAGCAGCACGATGTTGACGCTGTCGGCCGAAGACCGAAACTGGCTCAAGCACAAGCATCACTTGCTGCTCGGCACCACCAATCCCGACTACCCGCCGTTCGATATCAATGTCAGCAGCAGTGACTATGAAGGTTTGACTGCCGATTACGCCGGACTGGTCAGTGAGCTGCTCGGCATTCCGATCGAGGTCCGACGCTTTGCCGATCGCGCCCAGGCGATTGCCGCGCTGCATGCCGGCAAGATCGATCTGCTGGGCAGTTCCAACGCCTTCGAAGCCGCCGACGCGCAGCTGGTACTTAGCCGCGCCTACACCGACGACCAATCAGTGATTGCCATCGGCTCAGGGAAATCCCTGGGGCTCAACGACAAGCTTGCAGGGTTGCGCCTGGCGATGGTCGATCATTATCTGCCAACCCCTGTGGTCACCGCGCTTTACCCCCAGGCCAAGCTGCAGCTTTACAGCTCCAACCTGGCCGGCCTCTCGGCCGTATCGCTGGGACAGGCCGACGCGTTTCTCGGCGATGCGGTCAGCAGTGACTACCTGATCACCCGCGTGTACCTGGGCAGCGTGCAGATCGATCACTTCATCAAGAACCTGCGCGGCACCTTCGCCTTTGCTGTGTCCCGCAACAACCCTGGCGTACTGCGCCTGGTCAATCAGGCGCTCGACCGCATCGGCGACAACGACCGTTTGAACATTCTGCGCCGCTGGACCAGCGGCAGTACCCGGGTGCTGCTCAACCGCAGCAGCCTGAGCCTGAGCGCCGCTGAGCGCAGCTGGATCGAGCAGCATCCACGGGTGCGGGTGGCGATCAACAAGTACTTTGCGCCCATGAGCTTTTACGATGACCGTCATCAGTTTCGCGGCATCACTGCCGATGTCCTTGACCAGATCAGCCTGCGCACCGGTCTGAAGTTCGACATTCAAGTGGTCGATTCGATAGCGCAAATGATCAGCCAGGTCGAACTAGGTCATGTCGATATTGCCGGTGTGCTGCCGCCCACCCCGGCTCGCGAAGGCACTTTGCGCTTCACTCGCCCTTACTTGATTACCCCGCGAGTACTGGTCACCCGGACTGACAACTCCAGCCTGAGCGGCGCCGCACAGCTCAACGGCAAGCGCCTGGCGTTGATACGTGACGTCTCCCCGGTCGAAGCCGAGCTGCGTCTGCGCTACCCGCAAACCACTTTGGTCGCCGTCGATAACCCGTTGTCGCTGATGGAATCTGTGGCGCAGGGCAAGGCCGATGTGGCCTTGAGCTCACAGATCAACGCTGCCTATTTTGTCAGCCGCATGTTCAAGGATCGTCTGCAGATTGCCTCTATATACGGTGACCAACCGGGCATTTTCTCCTTTGCCGTGGGCCGTGACGCCACACAGTTGCACTCGATCCTCGACAAAGCCCTGCTCAGCATCCCCCCCGACGAAATGACCGAACTGACCGGCCGCTGGCGAACCAACGCGCTGATCAGCGACAGCCTCTGGTACAACTACCGCGGGCTTATCCTGCAGATCCTGCTGGGCGCAGGGGTACTGATCGCGGCGGTGATTGTCTGGAACCGCTACCTGCGCAAACTGATCCAGCAACGCAGCGCGGCCGAGCAGGCGCTGCAAACGGAGCTGGGTTTCAGCAAGCGCCTGCTTGAAGAGTTACGCCTGGCCAAAGAGCAGGCCGAAGACGCCAGTCGCGCCAAAAGCACCTTCCTGGCGACCATGAGCCATGAGATCCGTACGCCGATGAACGCGGTCATCGGTCTGCTTGAACTGGCCGTCCAGGATGCTGAACAGGGCCGTGCCGACCGCGCTTCCCTACAGGTGGCATTCGAGTCGGCCAATGGCATGCTGGAACTGATCGGCGACATTCTCGACATCGCCCGTATCGAATCCGGGCACATGTCTCTGGCGCCGCAGCCGACCGACCTCAATGCCCTGGCCAGCGCGACCGTGCGGGTATTCGAAGGCAATGCCAGGCTCAAAGGGCTGAGACTGGAAAGCGATCTGCAGCCCACGCAGCAGCTGGTCCTGGTCGATTCGCTGCGTCTCAAGCAGATCCTCTCGAACCTGGTAAGCAATGCGATCAAGTTCACCGATCAGGGCAGCGTCAAGGTCAGCCTTCGGCTTCACCTGCGCGAGGATGGACAATTGCAGGTTCTGCTGGAGGTCATAGACAGCGGCATCGGCATCAGCAGCGAAGATCAGCAGCGTCTGTTCCAGCATTTTGCCCAGGTCGGTACACAAACGGCGCGTCAGGGCACAGGGCTGGGCCTGGTCATCAGCCGCAGCCTGTGTGAGCTCATGGGCGGAACCTTGAACCTGCACAGTGCCCCGCACCAGGGCACACGTGTGCAGGTCAAACTGAACCTGGCCCTGGCCGAATCTGCCGCTCACACCGACAGCAAACCGCAGGCCAGCGACAACGGCATGCCGACGCAGTCCATTCTGGTAGTGGACGACTACCCCGCCAACCTGATGCTGCTCGAACGTCAACTCACAGTACTTGGCCACCGGGTCATTCAGGCCTGCGACGCTCAGCAGGCGTTGGTGCTGTGGCAAGAAGGCGCCTTCGATACGGTGATCACCGATTGCCACATGCCAGACATGGACGGGCATCAACTGGCCCGGCAGATCCGCGCCCAGGAGCAGCGGCTGCAGCTACCCGCATGCCTGATTCTCGGCCTGACCGCCAATGCCCAGGTCGAAGAACGCGAGCGTTGCCTGGCCAGCGGCATGAACGGTTGCCTGTTCAAGCCCATTGGCCTGGCCGAATTGCGTCGTCATCTGCAGGCCGGTACTTCCCAGACGCCGCTGCCGGAAACTGCCGACGATGATGGACACCCCAGTGGTTTCGACATCGACAACCTCCAGTACCTGACCTTGGGCGACCCAGCGCTGATCCGCCGCCTGGTCGGCGAACTGGCACGCAGCAACCATGAAGATCTCAGTGCCCTGCGCGCCTTGGGCCCGCAACCTTCACGCAGCAGCCTGCGTGCCCTGGCCCACCGGATCAAAGGCGGCGCCAAGATGCTCAAAGCGCGCGCTCTGGTGCGCAACTGCGAAGCGCTGGAGCAGGCCAGTCTCGGTGATGCCACGGATGAACAGCTCAATGTATTGCTCAATACCCTGGAGCACAGTTTGCTGACCCTGGAAAAACAGCTGAGCCAACTTGTCAGTGTAACTGCAGGGTCGAGTTGATCTGACTGATGGCATCGACCACATGCTGAGAGCCCTGCTGGATTTCCCGGATCACCTCCCCGGCCTCGTTGGCCAGCTCCACGCCAATCCCGGTGCGGCTCAGGCTCGATTGCATGCTGGCCACGGCCGTCAGCGACAGGTCGTGGTTCTGACGCACCACCTCGACAATTTCCAGGGTTGCCTTGCTGGTACGCGCCGCCAGGCTGCGCACCTCATCGGCGACGACAGCAAACCCCCGGCCGTGCTCACCGGCGCGGGCCGCCTCGATGGCCGCATTGAGTGCCAACAGGTTGGTCTGGTCGGCAATGCCGCGAATAGTCTGAATGATCTGCCCGATCAGTTCCGACTGTTTGCTCACCGCATCGATACTGCGCGCCGCCGCATTGAGGTTTACCGATATCTCCTCGATCACCTGCACGGTCTGCTGCACGACCTGCGTGCCTTTGCGGGCGCAGGCATCATTTTGCACCGAGGTGGCATGGGCCGCCTCGGCGGCCGTCTGCTGGGTACAGACCTGCGAAGTAATGTCGCTGGCGAACTTGACCACTTTGTACAGGCGGCCTTGGGTGTCGAAGATCGGGTTGTAGGAAGCCTCGAGGTAAACCATCTGCCCCAGCTTGTTGACCCGCTCGAAGCGGTGCGAATGGTATTCGCCACGATTGAGCGAGGCCCAGAAGGCCTTGTAGCTTGCCGACTCGCTTTCGCTTTTGTGGCAGAACAGGCTGTGATGCTGGCCGACAATCTCTTCGTGACGATAATGCATGGTGTCGAGAAAGTTCTGGTTGGCCTTGATCACCTTGCCTTGCGGGGTGAACTCGATCATCGCCATTGAGCGGCTGATGGCCTTGATCAGGCTTTCGCTCTCATGCTCGTCTTTCACCCGGCGGGTGATGTCGGAGGCCACTTTGATCACGCTGGTGACTTGCTGCTGAGGTCCCAGCACCGGCATGTAGCTGGCTTCAAGCCAGAGCTCGCGGCCTTGCTGGTCTATACGGGCAAAGGTGCCGCTTTGCGCCTCGCCCCGCGCCAGGTCCCGCCACAAGTGCCGGTACGCTTCACTGTTGGCGTAGCCCGGCTCGCAGAAAATCCGGTGGTGTTTGCCACGAATCTGCTCAAGGCTATAGCCCATGGCCTTGCAGAAGTTGTCGTTGGCTTCAAGGATGATGCCATCCGGGCTGAACTCGATCATCGCCATGGAGCGGCTGATGGCGGCCAGTTTGGCATTGATGCCGGCCAAAACCCGGTTGCACTGCTCAATTTCAAGCAAATCGGACTTGCGATGAAAATCAAACATCGAAGCGCCCTCCAGGCTCAGGTGTTGCTGAGCATAGATAGGCTTTGGCGCCGTGCAAGCACTTTGATGTCACCCCACCCTTCATGGGAGGGGCAACGCTCAACTGCTCTCGCGGACCACCAGTTCAAAGCCCAGATCCTGGTTGTGCACGGTGCCACGCTTGCCATCGAGCAAGCCCAGCAAGGCCTGGGCGGCGCACCGGCCAATGGCCGCGCGCGGGGTGCGGATCGAGGTCAGGCGCGGAACCATGTGCGCCGATGCCGGCAGGTCGTTGAAGCCGACCATGGCCACTTGTTGTGGCACCTTTACACCCAGGCGCAGTGCCTCAAGAATCGCCCCTTGGGCCAGGTCGTCGTTGCAGAAGAAAATGCCATCGACATCGCCATGTTCGGCCAGCAACTGCCTGAACAACTCACCACCCAGACCGATGGATGATGGCTGCGGCGACAGTACCTGCAGTTCACTGGCATAGCGCCCCGCTGCAACCAGGGCCTGGCGAAAACCTTCGGCACGCTGCATCACCCGCGGGTCGAGCTGCGCGGCGATGAAGCCCAGGCGCTGGCAGCCGCGCTCAAGCAAGTGCTGCGCCGCCGCCGCACCGGCCTGCTGTTGGGAAAAACCCACCGACATACCCTGCTCCTGCAGCCCCAGCTCCATCATGTGCACACAGGGCACGCCACTGGCGCTGAGCATCTGCTTGGACGCTTCGCTGCGATCAAAACCGGTGAGCAGCATGCCACGCGGCTGATAGGCCAGATAGTTGCGAATCAGGTTCTCTTCTTCGGCGATATCGTAGTGATAGTTACCGATCAGCACTTCAAGGCCGCGCGGGCGCATGACCTCGTGGACGGCCTCCAGGGTCTCGATGAACAACTGGTTGGACAGCGACGGAATCAACACCACGATCGACTCGCTCTGCGCCGAGGCCAACGCCCGGGCCGCCGGGTTGGCGACATAACCGAGGGTGGTTGCTGCCAGCTTGACCTTCTCGACCAGCTCCGGGGCAACGGTGCTGACCCCGCGCAGGGCGCGCGAAGCGGTAATCGGGGAAACCCCGGAAAGCCTGGCCACTTCAGCCAGAGTGGGACGACCGGTAGTACGGGAGCCGATGCGGGTCATGGGGAATTGTATTTTCGACTTGCAAAGAATGGGGAACGGGCACTAAGGTAGCGCTGTCTCACTACACAGGCAATGCATAACTGCAGGTGACCTGAATTGAGCATCCAGACTGCTGAATACAAGATCAATAACATCCGGGAAAGAAGCGCCCGAGGCTAATTCAGTCGCGGCTAAAGATAGCGCTATCTTGCCCTGCAGGAGGTACCGATGAACCCACCCCTATCCGCGATCGTGGTCATGGGCGTAGCTGGCTGCGGCAAGAGCTACGTCGGCGCCGCCATTGCCGGCTTGAGCGGCGGTCGCCTGATCGAAGGCGACGACTTCCACCCTGCTGCCAACATCGAAAAGATGAGTGCCGGCATTCCCCTGGACGATGACGACCGTGCCGGTTGGCTGATCCGTCTGGGTGAAGAGATGCAGGCCACCCTCAAGTCCGGCGAACGCCCGATCCTGACCTGTTCGGCGCTGAAAAAGCGCTATCGCGACGCCTTGCGCCATGCCGTGCCCGACCTGGGTTTCGTGTTTCTCGATCTCACCCCTGAAGAAGCCAGCCGCCGGGTGCTTGCCCGCCCTGGACACTTCATGCCGGCCAGCCTGATCGACAGCCAGTTCGCTGCCCTCGAACGCCCCAACGGCGAAGCCCTGACCCTGCCCCTGGATGCCACACTGCCGGTGGCACAACTGGCGGTGCAGGTCGACCTGTGGCTAAAGCCTTGCGGTGAGCCGGTGCTGGCGCGAACGGCCTGATCAGGCGGTTTTCCGGCTCACCAAAGATAGCGCTGTCTCGATACGTAAACGCTGCAAATGCTCCGCCCACAACAATGACAAGATGAGGCACTGAACCATGTTCGGTTTGGCAACTGATACCTACCTGCTGCTCGATGCAGTGGTCACCATCGTCGGCCTGGTGCTGCTGATCACCCACTTCAAGGTCCACCCCTTTGTTGCCCTGACCCTGGCCGCCGGTTTTCTCGGCCTGACCTCGGGCATGCCGGTGGCCAAGGTCATGAAATCCTTCCAGGACGGCTTTGGTGGCGTGCTTGGCTTTGTCGGTATCGTCCTCGCCCTGGGTACCATGCTCGGCAAGCTGATGGCCGACTCTGGCGGCGCCGACCAGATCGCGCAGACGCTGATCCGCGCCTTCGGCAAACAGAAAGTGCACTGGGCGATGATGTTCGCCGCGTTCCTGGTGGGCATTCCGCTGTTCTTCGAAATCGGCTTTGTGCTGCTGATTCCGCTGGTATTCATCGTCGCCCGGCGTTCCGGGGTGTCGCTGATCAAGATCGGTATTCCGCTGCTCGCCGGGCTGTCGGTGGTGCATGGCCTGGTACCGCCGCATCCGGGGCCTTTGCTGGCCATCGGCATTTTCAATGCCGATATCGGCAAGACCATTTTCTACGGCCTGATCGTCGCCCTGCCCACCGCGATCATTGCCGGCCCGTTGTACGGCAACTTCATCTCCCGCTACATTCCGGGATCGCCGTCCCAGGAGCTGATGGACCAGATCGCCCGCGAGTCCGAGCAAAAGAACCTGCCCAGCTTCACCGTGACCCTGATCACCGTGCTGCTGCCAGTGTTCCTGATGCTGCTGAAGACCTTCGCCGATGTGGTGTTGCCGGCTGAACACATCGTGCGCCAATGGATGGACCTGATCGGCCACCCGATCACCGCCCTGCTCGCCGCGCTGCTGCTGGCGTTCTATACCTTTGGGGCAGCCCGGGGCTTCTCGCGTCAGCAGATCATGAAACTGCTCGACCAGAGCCTGGCGCCCACCGCAGCGATCATATTGATTGTCGGCGCCGGGGGTGGTTTCAAGCAGATGCTGGTGGACACCGGGGTAGGTAATGTCATCGGCCAGATGGCCGTGCAGGCGCAGATTTCTCCGATCATGCTGGCCTGGCTGGTGGCGGCAGTGATTCGCATCGCTACCGGGTCGGCGACAGTGGCGACCATTACCGGTGCCGGTATCGTGGCACCGGTGATCGGCATGATGCCGGGGGTCAACCGTGAGTTGCTGGTGCTGGCTACCGGTGCCGGTTCGTTGATTCTGTCGCACGTCAACGACGCCGGTTTCTGGCTGGTGAAACAGTACTTCAACATGACCGTGGCCGAGACCTTCAAAACCTGGAGCATGATGGAGACCATCCTTTCGGTGGTTGGCATCATCTTCATCATGCTGTTGTCTTTGGTGGTCTGAAGTTTTTTTGGGGTTGCTGCGCAACCCATCGCCGGCAAAGCCGGCTCCCACAGAGAGTCCATGTGGGAGCCGGCCTTGCCGGCGAAGCCTTGCCAAACAATCAGATCAGAATGCGGCTTTGAAAATGCCCTCAATCTCCTCCTGACTGGCCACCCGCGGGTTGGTCAGGCCACAGGCATCTTTCAGCGCATTACTGGCCAGGGTCGGCACATCCGCTTCTTTGGCGCCCAACACTGCCAGACCGGCCGGGATATCGATGTCCCGCGACAGGCTCTCAATCGCTGCAATCGCCGCATCACTGCCCTGCTCCGCACTCATGCCGGACACCTCCACACCCATCGCCTTGGCTACATCACGCAAACGCGCGGCGCTGACCTTGGCATTGAAGCGCTGTACATGCGGCAGCAGTACGGCGTTGCACACACCATGCGGCAGGTCGTAGAAACCGCCCAGCTGGTGCGCCATGGCGTGCACATAACCCAACGAGGCGTTATTGAAGGCCATGCCGGCGAGGAACTGCGCATAGGCCATGTTTTCCCGCGCCTGCAAGTCGCTGCCAACGGCCACGGCCTGGCGCAGGTTCTGGCTGATCAGTTCAATGGCCTTGATGGCACAGGCATCGGTAATCGGTGTGGCGGCCGTGGAGACATAGGCCTCGATGGCGTGGGTCAGCGCATCCATACCGGTCGCTGCGGTCAGGCCCTTGGGCATGGCCGCCATCAATGCCGGGTCGTTGACCGACAGCAAGGGCGTGACGTTGCGGTCGACGATGGCCATTTTCACATGGCGCGCCTCGTCGGTGATGATGCAGAAACGGGTCATTTCACTGGCTGTGCCAGCCGTGGTGTTGATGGCAATCAACGGTAGCTGCGGCTTGGCCGAGCGGTCGACCCCCTCATAGTCGCTGATCTTGCCGCCGTTGGTCGCGCACAGGGCAATGCCCTTGGCGCAGTCATGGGGCGAGCCGCCACCGAGGGAAATCACACAATCGCAGCGCTCGCGCTGCAACTGCGCCAGGCCTTGCTCGACGTTGGCGATGCTGGGGTTGGGTTTGGCGCCGTCGAAAATCGACGAGTCGATGTCACGCATCGCCAGCAGTTCGGCAATACGCTCGGCGACCCCGGCCTTGGCCAGGCCGGTGTCGGTGACGATCAGCGCCTTGCGCAATCCGTAGCCGGCGATGGCGGCCATCGCTTCGTCGAGGCAGTCGATGCCCATGATGTTGACGGCGGGGATGAAGAACGTGCTGCTCATGGCGAAACCCTCGTGCAATATTCCATTGCCTTCAGGATCCGCCTCTATGCCCCACTACGTGTTGATCTGGGGCAAGCCTTGCTCAGCCGAGGAACAACCGGTAGGCCGGGTTGTCGGTTTCATCCCAGTAGCGATAACCCATGGCATCGAGGGCCGCAGGCAAGCCGGCCTGCTCTTCTTCCGGCACCTCCAGCGCCGCGAACACCCGTGCTTCAGCCGCACCGTGGTTGCGGTAGTGGAACAGGCTGATGTTCCAGCGTTTGCCCAGACGCTCCAGAAAGCCCAGCAAAGCCCCTGGACGCTCCGGGAATTCAAAGCGCATCACCCGCTCTTTCGCCCCCGGCCCGGCATGCCCGCCCACCGTGTGGCGTACGTGCAGCTTGGCCAGTTCGTTATCGGTCAGATCGAGCACGCTGTAGCCCTGGGCACTCAGGCTGGCCAGCAACTGATCGCGCGGATCATGCTGCGGGTGAGTCTGCACGCCGACGAACAGCCGCGCTTCCTTGCCCGGGTAATAGCGGTAGTTGAACTCGGTGATCTGGCGTTTGCCCAGGGCCTGGCAGAAGGCGCGGAAACTGCCGGGCTGCTCCGGGATGGTCACGGCGATGATCGCTTCGCGCTGCTCGCCCAGCTCGGCGCGTTCGGCGACATGGCGCAGGCGGTCGAAGTTGACGTTGGCCCCCGAGTCGATCGCCACCAGGGTCTGGCCTTGGGCCTGCTCGCGAACGACGTACTTCTTGATCCCGGCCACCGCCAGGGCGCCGGACGGTTCGGTGATCGAGCGGGTGTCGTCGTAGATATCCTTGATCGCGGCGCACAGCTCATCGTTGCTGACGGTGATTACCTCGTCCACATAGTGTCGGCATAGCTCGAAGCAATGCGCACCGATCTGCGCCACGGCAACGCCTTCAGCAAAACTGCCGACCTGCGCCAGCACCACCCGCTCGCCGGCCAGCATGGCCGCCTGCAGGCAGTTGGAGTCCTGGGGTTCGACGCCGATCACCTTCACTTCAGGGCGCAGGTATTTGACGTAGGCGGCGATCCCGGCGATCAAGCCGCCGCCCCCCACGGGAACGAAGATCGCATCCAGTGCGCCCGGCTGCTGACGCAGGATCTCCATGGCCACCGTGCCCTGGCCTGCGATCACGTCCGGATCGTCGAAGGGCGGGACAAAGGTCGCGCCTTCGCTGTCGGCGAGTTTCAGCGCATGGGCCAGGGCATGAGGAAAACTGTCGCCATGCAGGACCACTTCACCACCGCGTGAGCGTACCCCGTTGACCTTCAACTCCGGTGTGGTGGTCGGCATGACGATGGTGGCGCGCATGCCCAGTTCACGGGCCGCCAGAGCCACCCCCTGGGCGTGGTTGCCGGCCGATGCAGTGATTACTCCACGGCCGCGCTGAGCCGGGCTCAGGCGGCTGAGACGGTTATAGGCGCCGCGGATCTTGAACGAGAAAGTCGGTTGCAGGTCTTCACGCTTGAGCAGCACCTGATTGCCCAGGGCCGCGGACAAGGCTGGCGCCAACTGCAGGGGCGTCTCGATTGCCAGGTCGTACACCGGTGCAGCAAGAATGCGCCGCACATAGTCGGACAGCAGGTTCAGCGACGCGGACGGTGTGCGAGGGCTAACGGCAAGGCTGGTCATCAGTGACTCCTGGTTTTTTAAAGTGCCCAGGAGAGAGAGAAAGAACCCGCCTCCAGGGCGGGTTCGGTGCAAGTGCCAGCTAGCCCGCCAAAACGATAATGGCGGTAATAATGCTTTGCTGAGGCGACTGCAGGAATGTGTTCATTGCGAGGAAACTAGCGCAGGCCAGCAGTCAAAGTCAAGCGGGCTCGCGCGCCGACTCAGGCACATCGAATACCCGGTCGAAACCCCACTGAAAGACAAAGGCATAGACAAAGAAGAACAGGAACAGCGCCAGGTTAGTCAACAGTGCCGCCCACAGGCTGATCTGCAACCAACCGGCGACCACCGGAAGGAAAATCAGCACCAGGCCGCCTTCGAAACCCAAGGCATGCAGGAAGCGCCGCCACAGGGTACGCCGGCGTTGCTGCTGGCGGGCTTCCCAGTGTTCGAACGCCCAGTTGTAGAACATGTTCCAGGTCAGGGCCACGGCCGAGAGGATCAACGACAACGCCGTGGAGTGGGCCATGCTGGCATCGAAGGCCCAGGACAGCACCGGAGCGACACACACCACCGCGATGGTTTCGTAGAGGATGGCCTGAACCACTTTACGCGCCTTGCCTTGCATGACCGGCTCCATTCGAGAAATGAGCCACCACCCTAGCTGCGTTGAGGCGCCGGTTCAATTGAGCTAAATTGAGTCTCCCTCAATTGGCTTGAGCACCGTGTTCGCCAAACTGCCCCTGACGGCCTTGCGCACCTTCGAATCGGCGGCTCGTCTGGGCGGCTTCAAGGCTGCCAGCGACGAACTGGCGGTGACCCCGGCAGCCGTCTCGCACCAGATCAAGCGCCTGGAATCGCACCTTGGCCTGCTACTGTTTCAACGCAGCGCGCAAGGGGTGATGCTCAGCGAAGCCGGTGAGCGCCTGTATCGCCAGGTGCATCAGGGGCTGGCCGACCTGCAGCGCAGCCTCGGCGAGCTGCAACCACCTTGCGATCGCCAGCAACTGACCCTGACCACCACCGCCGCCTTTGCCAGCCTGTGGTTGATCCCGCGCCTGGGCGACTTCCATCGCCGCCATGCCGACATCCAGGTACGGGTGCTGACCGGCAGCGAGGTAGTCGACCTGCAGCGCGACCACAGTTTCGACCTGGCCCTGCGCGCCGAATTCAACCCCGACCCCGGGTTGCAGCGTTTGCCGCTGCTGGCGGAGTATTTTTCGGTGTACACCCCGCCCGGCTGGCAGGAGCCGCCTGCCGATCAGCCCTTGTCGTTGCTTGCAGTGCCCTGGGTATCGTTCAGCGGGGTGATCATCGACTGGCCGCGCTGGTGCGCCCTGGCCGGTTGCGAAGACTGGCTGCAGCGCGCACGCTTTCATCACTATGACGATGAGCATTACGCCTTGCAGGCAGCCGCCGCCGGCTATGGCCTGGTGCTGGCGAGCAACGTGCTGGTGGCCGACAGTGTCAGGCAGGGCCTGCTGCAGCCATGGCGCGAAGACGTGCGCCTGGCGGCGGCGCAGTACAGCGCGGTGTGGCTGCCGGGGCGCCAGCGCGAACCGGCGCTGCGGGCTTTTCTCGATTGGTTGCAAGGTCAGTTGAACACCTGAATCCGCTCCTACAGTCAGTGGACAACCCGGCCTTCTGCTGCTTGTATCTAAAGCCTACAGAAGCGGAAAAAGCGCACAACAATGGCCTACAAAGTCATGATGGTGTTCGGTACCCGTCCTGAAGCGATCAAGATGGCCCCCTTGGCGCAAATATTGCGGCTGTGGCCGGACATCGAGCTGAACATCTGCTCCACCGGCCAGCACCGGGAAATGCTTCAGCAGGTGCTTCGGGACTTTGGCCTGAGCGTGGATGAAGACCTGCGGGTAATGGCCCAGAACCAGACCCTCAACAGCCTGTCACAGCAATTGCTGGCACAGCTGGACGCCACCTACGCGCGGATCCAGCCAGACATCGTCCTGGTCCATGGCAGCACCACCACCAGCTTCATTGCCGCCCTCGCCGCCTTCAACCGGCAGATCCCTATCGGTCATGTCGAAGCCGGATTACGCTCCGGCAATCTCAAGTCGCCCTGGCCCGAAGAAGGCAACCGGCGCCTGACTTCAGTACTCGCCGACCTGCATTTCCCGCCCACCAACCGCGCCCGCGACAACCTGTTGCATGAAGGCGTGGCGCCCGAGCAGATCGAAGTCACTGGCAACACCGTCATCGATGCCTTGCTGTGGATGCGCGAACACTTGATCAAGAGCCGCTGGAAGCCGGGCGCAGGCTCCCCGCTGGCGCAGTTGCGCGATGACCAGCGGCTGGTGCTGATCACCGGCCACCGTCGGGAAAACTTCGGCCCGGGTTTCGAGCGCATCTGCCTGGCCCTGGCGGAACTGGCCCTGCGCTACCCGGACATACAGTTCGTCTACCCGGTGCACCTCAATCCACAGGTGCAAAAATCGGTATACCCGCTGCTCTCGCGCCATTCGAACATGCTCTTGGTACCCCCTCAGGACTACCAGCATTTCGTCTGGCTGATGAACCGCGCCTACCTGATCCTCAGCGACTCCGGCGGCATCCAGGAAGAGGCACCGGCGCTGGGCAAGCCGCTGCTGGTACTGCGTAAAGTCACCGAGCGACACTCGGTGCTCGAAGGCGGCACCGTGAAACTGGTGGGTACCCAGACCGAGCGGATCGTCAAGGAAACCTGCGTGCTGCTCGACGACCCTGAAGCCTACAAGCGGATGAGTCGCGTCTTCCTCCCCTATGGCGATGGCCATGCGAGCGAGCGTATCGCCGAACGGCTGAGCCGCTGGCTTGAGGAAAACCCTCGCGAACGTCCCGAGCCATGAGGTTGGCGTTGGTCGATGTTACCCCTGCGTAGCGGGCCTGCTAATCTTGAGCGGCAATGGAAGCACTACAAGAACTCATCGAATACGCAAGGCCGCCATGTACAAGACCATCGAACAACAGGTGCGCAGGAATATCGCACCGCCCGAGCTGCGCCGGGAGTTTCGCCAGCATGATTTCGAAAGTCTGCATTCGTTCTGCCTACTGATCTTCGGCATCAGCATCGGCATCTGGCTTCTGTTCGACCTGATCGTCAGCTACCTCGGCCAGCAGGACTTCACCTGGAAGTCGATGGCCTTCATCACGGTCATGGCGACCCTCAGCATCATCCTGGCGTTCACCCGCAAGGCCGGGCACTTCGACCTTCTCAACCTGGTATTCATCGGCGTCATCACCCTGGCCATGCGCCTGGTGATCGAAGGCCTGCCGCAGGAACTGCGCCCGGCCTGGCTGATGCTGGGCGCCTCCAGCGTGCTGTACAGCGTGTCGGTACTGCCGGTGCGGCGCTGGTCGTTTTTCGCCGCGCTGGTGATCACCTGGATCAATCTTCACCCCTTCCAGGTACCCGGCTTGCACCTGCTGGATCTGCGCGGCGTGATGTTCATCTGCTACGCCGTGTTCATCAACGGCCTGATCCTCTACACCTACCTGAAAATGCGCCGCGCCAAGCTGTACAACTTCTACATGTCCAAGGTGCTGCTGGACCAGGCCTACGTCGACGCCCTCACCGAGATCCCCAACCGCCGCTCATTCATGGCCAAGGCGCAGACCCACCTGCAGGAAGACGACGAGCAGAGCCGCTACCTGGCGATGGTCGATATCGACAATTTCAAGAAGGTCAACGACCAGTTCGGCCACGACATCGGCGACGTCGTGCTCAAACGTACCGCGGCCAACATCAAGGCCTCGATGACCGAGTTCGAGTACGCACGCCTGGGAGGTGAAGAGTTTGCCATCTACCTCTGGGGCATCAATCAGGCTGACGCCGAGCAGCGCGTCGATGCGCTGTGCCAACGGGTCCGCGAAGATGCCGCCGAGCACCCGGTCACCATCAGCATTGGCCTGACCCGGATACGCCGCGAAGACAACCTGAGCAATGCGCTGGTGAAGGCGGATGAAGCCCTGTATCAGGCCAAGCATGGCGGCAAGGATCGGTATGTGTTGTGGCGGGAAGCCACAAATCCCCTGCTCAGCCCCGCGGCAGACGAATCCTGAACTGCGCGCCGCCCAACGCCGACTGGCTCACGGTCAAGGTCCCACCCTGTCCTTCGATCGCCCGCCGGCTGATCGCCAGCCCCAGGCCAAAGCCACCGGTGGCGCGATCACGGCTGCGGTCGAGGCGGTAGAACGGCTGAAAGATCAATTCACGCTGGTCCGCCGGAATACCGATGCCGTCATCCTCGACAGTCAGCAGGCAGTGACCCTCGGCATCCAGGCTCAGGCGCAGCAACAATTGCCGGTCGCAGTAGCGCATGGCATTGCGCACCAGATTCTGCAAGGCCCGGGCCGTGAGGCGCGGGTCGAGGATAAAGCGCGGCAGGTTGTCTTCGGCACGCACCTGCCATTCGATACCGCGGCCATCGAGTTCTTCGGCAAAGCTGCCGAGAATGCTGTCGACCAGCTCCAGCAACGACACCTCGACGCGTTCGCGCGCCTGATCGGCGTTCTGCAAGCGGCTGTAGGACAACAGCTCAAGCACCAGTTCGTCCAGCTCACGCACATGCCCGACCAGTTCCAGCAAGCGCTTGCGGCACTGCGGCGGAACTTCGTCGAACAGCAGCACCAGGCCAAAATCAAGGCGGGTCAGCGGTGTGCGCAGTTCATGGGAGACGGCGTTGAGCAGTTCGCGTTGCTGGGTCAGCAACCGCTCGACATCCTGGGCCATGGTGTCGAACACCTCGGCCAGTTCGCCAATGTTCGAGCGCGCCGGGATCTGCGTACGTTCCGACAAGCGCCCCTGGCCCAGGCTCCGGGCGGTTTCCTTGAGGCGCTCGAGGTCACGCCAGTGCGGCCAGACCCACAGCAGCAGGCAGCCGAGCAAGGCGGCAACGATCAGCACCGTGACGCCCCAGGAAATCAGGTTGATATCCAGTGGGTCCGGGGGATTGCGCAGTTCCACCGCCCAGGTCGCGTCCAGAGGTGCCAGGGCCGACTTGTAATAGCCCCAGTCGCCCAGGCGCACGACATTCTCGCCAGCCGCCAGCCGCGCCCGGTCGGCATGCGCCAGGCCGATCTGGTCCTGGCGCCGCAGCTCGATCTGCAGCGGAGCGAAGTCCGCCGCCAGTTCACGCTCCACTGCCGGCCAACGCTCGGCCGGGACCTGTTGAAAGCGCTCGACAATGAGCTTTTGCACGCCCTTGGCCTGGTTCAGGTTGTAGGCGATGAAGCGCTCATGAAACGCCCCGACAATGGCGTCGGGGATCAGCAACAGGGCACCGGCGTACGCGGCGATGATCACCAGGTACAGGCGAATCAGGATTTTCAGCATACCGGTGTCAGAACTCCCACTCGAGGCGGCTGAACAGATAGCCCTTGCCCCACACGGTCTTGATCTTGCGCGCTTCGCCGGCGCTGTCGTCGAACTTGCGCCGCAGTTTGGAGATGGCCACGTCCACCGAACGGTCGGTGCCATTGAATTCGATGCCGCGCAGCTGTTGCAGGATGCGGTCGCGGCTGAGCACCACGCCGGCATTGCGCGCCAGTACCACCAGCAGGTTGTACTCACCGCTGGACAGTTCCACCCATTGCTCGCGCCAGAACACATTGCGTTCGGCCAGGTCGATGCGCAGGCCGCCGACCACGATCAGATCGGTTTCCAGGCGCGGCTCATTGATGCTGCTGCGGCGCAGCAAGGTCCGCACCCGGGCCAGCAGTACCCGTGGTTCGCAGGGTTTGGTGACATAGTCGTCGGCGCCCATCTCCAGCCCGAGCACCTGATCATGACTGTCGTCACGGGCGGTGAGCATGAGGATCGGCAACGACTGCGATTCGGCGCGCAGCAGGCGGCAGACCTGCAGGCCATCAAGGCCCGGCAGCATCAGGTCGAGGATCACCAGGTCCGGTTTGCTGCGGCGAGCCTCGGCCAGCACATGATCACCACGGGCAATCACCGTGACGCAGAACTCATTGCGCTGCAGGTAGCTGGCGATCAATTCGGACAAGGCGCAGTCGTCTTCGACCAGAAGGATATTCGGCATGGCTAGTTTGACAGGCTGGGAAAGTCAGGCAAGGATATAGGACCTTGTGCGCAGCCAGCGCAACCCTTCACACTTTTTCACACTCGGCCTACACAGCTTAACAGTTGGACGTTGGCCTCCTGCCTTAGCATTGCCGGGTCATTTATGGAAGATCCGCATGTTCAGTTCAAGCCCCGCCCGTCTGTGCGCCCTGCTACCGCTGTTTGCCATCGCGCTGTCCCTGAGCGCGTGCAATGACAGCGCCCTCGAAGAACAGCAGACACCGCCCAGCACCGTCAGCATCGAGACGGTGAAAATCCAGCCGCTGGCCATCAGCACCGAGCTCAATGGCCGTATCCTCGCCCCGCGTACCGCCGAGGTCCGCGCCCGTGTGGCCGGCGTGGTGCTCAAGCGCGTGTACCGTGAGGGTAGCGACGTCAAACAGGGCGACGTGCTGTTCCGCATCGACCCGGCGCCGTTCCAGGCGGATTACGACAGCGCCCGCGCGACCCTGGCCAAGGCCGAGGCCACGCGCTACCAGGCGCGCCTGCAGGATCAGCGCTACCGCGAACTGATCACCATCAACGCCGTCAGCCGCCAGGACCACGACAACGCCCGCGCCGCGCTGATGCAGGCCGATGCGGCCGTTGCCGAAGCCAAGGCCGCACTGGAACGGGCAAAGCTGAACCTGGGTTACGCCACCGTCACCGCGCCAATTTCCGGGCGCATCGGCCGCGCCCTGGTAACCGAGGGTGCACTGGTCGGCCAGAACGAGAGCACGCCGCTGGCAACCATCCAGCAACTGGACCCGATCCATGCCGATGTCACCCAGTCGACCCGCGAACTCACCGCCCTGCGTCGCGCCTTGCGCGCCGGCGAGCTGCAACAGGTCGGTCAGGACCAGGCCGGCGCAACGCTGATCCAGGACGACGGCACGCCCTACCCGCTGCCGGGCAAGCTGCTGTTCTCCGACATCAGTGTCGATCCGAGCACCGGGCAGATCACCTTGCGCAGCGAGTTCCCCAACCCCGACCTTGACCTGCTGCCGGGCAGTTTCATTCGCGTACGCCTGGAGCAAGCGATCAAACAGCAAGGCATCAGCGTGCCGCAGCGCGCCATCCTGCGGGACAGCGCCGGCAATCCACGGGTATTGCTGGTCGATGCCCAGCAGCGCATCAGCGAGCGCCCGGTAGTGCTCGGCGGCGTGCAACACGACCGCTGGATCGTCAGCGCAGGCCTGGCCCCCGGTGACCGGGTGGTGATCGAAGGCCTGCAGCACGTCAATCCAGGCGACCAGGTACAGGTCGACAACGCGGGCAAGGACGCCCCTTCCATCGTTCAGACCACCGGCCAGTGAGGGCCTGATTCATGCCGCAGTTTTTCATTGATCGCCCGGTATTCGCCTGGGTGGTCGCGCTGTTCATCCTGCTGGCCGGTGCCCTGGCGATTCCGCAGTTGCCGGTCGCCCAGTACCCCGACGTGGCGCCGCCGCAGGTAGAAATCTATGCCGTCTATCCGGGCGCTTCGGCGCAGACCATCGACGAAAGCGTGGTCAGCCTGATCGAAGAGGAGCTCAACGGCGCCGACAACCTGCTCTACTTCAGCTCGCAAAGCAGCCTGGGCAGCGCCACCATTACCGCCACCTTCGAACCGGGCACCAACCCGGACCTGGCCCAGGTCGATGTGCAGAACCGCCTGAAAGTGGTCGAGTCGCGCCTGCCGCGGCCGGTTACCCAGCAGGGCCTGCAGGTGGAAAAGGTGTCCACCGGCTTTCTGTTGCTGGTGACCCTCACCGCCGAGGACGGCAGTCTCGATGAAGTGACCTTGAGCGACTTCCTGGCGCGCAACGTGATGAACGAGATCCGCCGCCTCAAGGGCGTCGGCAAGGCCCAGCTGTATGGCTCGGAACGGGCCATGCGGATCTGGCTCGACCCGCAGAAGCTGATCGGTTTCAACCTCACCCCGGATGATGTCAACGAGGCGATTGCCGCCCAGAACGCCCAGGTCGCGCCAGGCAGCATCGGCGATCTGCCCACCACCGGCAGCCAGGAAATCACCGCCAACGTGGTGATCAAGGGCCAGCTGAGCACGGTGCAGGAGTTCGAAGATATTGTCTTGCGTGCCAATCCGGACGGTTCGCGCTTGACCATTGGCGATGTCGCCCGGGTCGAGATCGGCAGCCAGGAGTATCAATACGGCACCCGCCTGAACGGCAAACCCACCAGTGCCTTCAGCGTGCAGCTGTCGCCCGGCGCCAACGCCATGGAAACCGCGACCCTGGTGCAGGCCAAGCTTGCCGAGCTGTCGCGTTACCTGCCAGCGGGCGCCAAGTTCGATATCCCTTACGACACCTCGCCGTTCGTCAAGGTGTCGATCCAGCAAGTGATTACCACCCTGCTCGAAGCCATGGCCCTGGTGTTTGCGGTGATGTTCCTGTTCCTGCAGAACATCCGCTATACCCTGATCCCGACCCTGGTGGTGCCGGTGGCGCTGATGGGCACCTTCGCGGTGATGATGCTGCTGGGCTTTTCGGTCAACGTGCTGACCCTGTTCGGCATGGTCCTGGCCATCGGTATCCTGGTGGACGACGCCATTGTCGTAGTGGAGAACGTCGAGCGGATCATGAGCGAAGAAGGCCTGGCGCCGCGCGAAGCGACGAAAAAAGCCATGGGCCAGATCAGCGGCGCGATTGTCGGCATTACCCTGGTGCTGGTGGCGGTGTTCCTGCCCATGGCCTTCATGAGCGGCTCGGTGGGAGTTATCTACCAGCAGTTTTCGGTGTCGATGGCGGTGTCGATCCTGTTCTCGGCGTTCCTCGCCCTGAGCCTGACCCCGGCCCTGTGCGCCACGCTGCTCAAACCCATCGCCAAGGGCGAGCACCACGAAAAACGCGGGTTCTTTGGCTGGTTCAACCGCCGCTTCGAAAACCTCAGCAATGGCTACCAGCGCTGGGTGATCCAGGCCCTCAAGCGCAGCGGCCGCTACCTGATGGTGTACCTGGTGCTGGTGGCGGGCCTGGTCTACGGCTTCAGCCAGTTGCCCTCCTCGTTCCTGCCCACCGAAGACCAGGGCTACACCATCACCGACATCCAGCTGCCGCCAGGCGCGAGCCGGGCGCGTACCGAAGCGGTGGCGGCGCAGATCGAGGCGCACAACGCCACAGAACCAGGGGTTGGCAACAGCACGCTGATTCTCGGTTTCAGCTTCTCCGGCAACGGTCAGAACGCGGCGTTGGGCTTTACCACGCTCAAGGACTGGTCCGAGCGCGGTGCCGACGACAGTGCCCAGTCGATTGCCGACCGCGCCAATGCGGCCTTCAGCCAGCTCAAGGACGCCGTTGCCTATTCCGTGCTGCCACCACCGGTGGACGGCCTGGGTACCTCCAGCGGTTTCGAGTTCCGCCTGCAGGACCGTGGCGGCCTCGGCCATGCGGCGCTGATGGCGGCACGCGACCAGCTGCTGGCCAATGCCGAAAAGAGCCCGGTGCTGGTCAACGTGCGTGAAAGCGCCCTGGCCGAAAGCCCACAGGTACAGCTCGAAGTCGACCGCAAGCAGGCCAACGCCCTGGGCGTGTCCTTTGCCGATATTGGCAATGTGCTCAATACCGCGGTGGGCTCCAACTACGTCAACGACTTCCCCAACCAGGGGCGCATGCAGCGCGTGGTGGTGCAAGCCGAAGGCGACCAGCGCGCCCAGGTCGAAGATCTGCTGAAGATTCATGTGCGCAACAACAGCGGCAAGATGGTTCCGCTGTCTGCCTTTGTCCAGGCCAAGTGGATCACCGGCCCGGTACAACTGACGCGCTACAACGGTTACCCGGCAATCGCGGTGTCGGGCGAGCCGGCACCGGGCTACAGCTCGGGCCAGGCGATGGACGAGATCCAGCGCCTGGTCGATCAGTTGCCGCTGGGGATGGGCCTGGAGTGGACCGGGCTGTCGCTGCAGGAACGCTTGTCTGGCGCCCAGGCACCGATGCTCATGGCGCTGTCGCTGCTGGTGGTGTTCCTGTGCCTGGCGGCGTTGTATGAAAGCTGGTCGATTCCGACCTCGGTACTGCTGGTGGTGCCGCTGGGTGTGCTCGGTGCGGTGATCGCCGTGAGCTTGCGCGGCATGCCTAACGACGTGTTCTTCAAAGTCGGCTTGATCACCCTGATCGGCCTGTCGGCGAAGAACGCCATCCTGATCATCGAGTTCGCCAAGAGCCTGGTCGATGACGGCCATGACCTAGTGGAAGCGACGGTACAGGCCGCGCGCCTGCGCCTGCGGCCGATTGTCATGACCTCACTGGCGTTCATCCTCGGCGTGGTACCGCTGGCGATTGCCAGCGGCGCCAGCTCGGCCAGCCAGCAGGCGATCGGCACCGGGGTGATCGGCGGTATGCTCAGTGCCACGCTGGCGGTGGTGTTCGTACCGGTGTTCTTCGTCGTGGTCATGCGCCTGACCGGCAAGCGCCGGACCCGGGCGCAACAGCCACAGGCCGCGCTCGAAGAGCACTGATCTGGACAGTTGACGGCGTGCATGGGAAGGTAAGCGGCTGACACTGCCAGGAACCCTGACCATGCCCGCCGCCACTCCACCCTGCTCCATTCTTCTGCTGGCCGGCGGTCGCGGCCAGCGCATGGGCGGCCAGGACAAGGGCCTGCTGCCCTGGCAGGGCAAGCCACTGATTGCCCATATCCAGGCGGTCGTGCGGCCCCTGACCGATGACCTGATCATTTCCTGCAACCGCAACCAGGACCACTACCGGCCCTTTGCCGATCAACTGGTCAGTGACGCCCAGGCCGACTTCCCCGGGCCGCTGGCCGGCGTGCTGGCGGGGCTTGCAGTGGCACGCCATCCCTGGATGCTGGTGCTGGCCTGTGACGCCCCATTGATCGACAGCGCACTGATTGTTGATCTGCTCAGCCAGGCCAATGACCAGGGGCAACCGGCAATGATTCGCCAGGGCGGTTACTGGCAACCGATGTTCAGCCTGATTCCCTGCGCCTTGCGCGATGACCTTGAACAGGCCTGGCAACAGGGTGATCGAGGGATTCAGCGGGCGTTGCTCAAGCATCCGGTGCGGGCGCTGGAATACCCGGAGGATGATCGGCGCTTGAGCAACTTCAATACGCCGGAGTTTCTCCAGGGCTGATCAAGGCCTGCATCAGCGCAACCGCGAACGAATCCGCTGGCACACGCTCAGCACCTGCTGCACCTCGCTCTCCCCAAGGTCGATCTTGCAGGCCATGCTATTGAACACCTGGGCCGCTTCGGCCTTGAGTTCACGGCCCTTGTCGGTCAGCAGCAGGTTGCGCCGACGGCGATCGTTCGGGTCGAGGTACACGGTGATAAAGCCATTATCGGCCAGGCGTTTGACAATAGGCGTCAAGGTACCCAGGTCAAACAGGGTCAATTCACTCAAGGCGCTGATCGACACATCATCCTTGCCCCACAATCCGGCCATCACCAGCAATTGCGGATAGGTGATGCCACGCTTTTTCAATGGCTCGGCATAATCGCGGACCATGGCGTTGGCGGTCGAGTACAGCGAGAAGCACAGCATCTTGTCGAAGTCGAAGGTCGGGTCAAGCATGCCCACCTCCCTTGACCCGACTGAACGCCTGCAAGGTGATTTCGGTATTGTTATGCAAGGACAGGTAACTCATGCTGGATTCGCGAGAATCGTGGGTAAGTCCGCTTATTATCAGGTGCGGTTGGTCACAGCGTCTGCAATCTGGCGACGCAAGGCCGAGATCGTTTCGCGGTAGTTGTCTTGGGCGAAGATTGCCGTGCCGGCAACGAACATGTCCGCGCCCGCCGCGGCAACCTGACCGATAGTCTCCAGGTTGACGCCGCCGTCCACTTCCAGGCGGATGTTGCGGCCACTGTCATCAATCAGCTTGCGCGCTGCGGCAATCTTGGGCAACACCTGGGGGATGAAACGCTGGCCGCCGAAGCCCGGGTTGACCGACATCAGCAGGATCAGGTCAAGCCGGTCAAGCACGTACTGGGCAGCGTCCAGGGTACTGGCCGGGTTGAACACCAGCCCCGCCTTGCAACCCAGGTCCTTGATCAGTTGCACGGAACGGTCCAGGTGCAGGGTTGCCTCGGGATGAATCGAAATGTAATCGGCGCCTGCCTCGGCGAAGGCCTGGATCATGCCGTCCACCGGCGTCACCATCAAGTGCACATCGATCGGCGCGGTAATACCGTGACTGCGCAAGGCCTTGCAGAACTGCGGGCCCATGGTCAGGTTGGGCACATAGTGATTATCCATGACATCGATATGGATGACATCGGCACCGGCGGCCAGCACCTGCTCGGCCTCCTCTCCCAGCCGGGCGAAATCGGCCGCCAGAATCGACGGAGCAATCCAGAAATCTTTCACACGCGTACTCCATTACTCATTGACTAAGCGTTGCCGCGGCCCCGAATCACCCTGTCCCAGCGCTGCATTGAGCTGTTCGATCAGCGCAGGCGTGGGGGCATCCAGGTGAAAATGATGACCGCCGTCGTGCCAGTGCACACGGGTATCCGCAGGCAAGGCGTTTTTTCGTTTGTCGAAGGCATTACCGATGAACAGCCCCTGGCGTCCGAGTAGCACATGCAAAGGGCAACTGATCTGCTGCAGGAACTCACAAGCCTGACGTTCGGTCAGTTGCAGCGGTTCGGGGAGCACCAGGCGCGGGTCATGGCGCCAGCGAAAACCATGACCCAGATTGAGCAGATCACGCAGGGCCAGCAAGCGTGCTCCTTCGGCACAGAGGCTGCCGTCAATACTGTTACGCCGCTCGTTGATGGCGGCCTCCAGGCTGCTGAACTGAGCCTCTTCAGGCCCGCTGAAACCGTGCAGGCGGGTACGCAACGCCAACCGCAGCAAGCGTTGTGCCTTGCGCATGTGCTCGACGGTGTTGCCGTCGTCCACAGTAAACGGTGCGCCCAAGCCATCGAGAAACACCATGCTGTCGATACCCCGGCTCATCGCCGCAAGAATCGACGCCACGCCAGTGCCCATGGAATGGCCGAGTACGGAAAAACGCTTCCAGCCCAGGCACTCGACCAGGGCGTTCATATCGTCGGCGTGTTCCCACAGGTAGTAACCGCTGTCGGCCCGGCGATGTTGCGAGCGTCCGTGCCCGGCCAGGTCCGGGGCAACCACAAAGCAGTCGCGCAACAACGGCGCGATGCGCTCGAAGGAGGCGGCATTGTCCAGCCAGCCGTGCAAGGCCAGCACCGGATGCCCGCGTTCATTACCCCAGGTACGCAAGGCAAAGTGGTTGCCATTGACGTCCAGCGATTGGTCGCGACCGCTGTGGCCCGGACTCATGGGTGGCTCTCCCTGTGGGGCCGCCGTGTACCGGCTGTCATCCGGCCACCAGCGACTGTGTGGTGCGTGCCGAGCGCTGTAACTGCAGCAGGTCGATCTTGCCGTTGGCGGTGCGTGGCAGGCTGCTCTCGATGCTGATCGATAACGGCACCTTGTACGCCTCCAGGCCATGACGGCAACGTTCAAGCAATTGCTCGGCGCTGAGGCTCACACCTTGCCCCAAGGTAATGAACGCACACAGCCCCTCGCCGACCGAAGCGTGTTCGACACCGACCACGGCAGCGGCTTCGACACCGTCGATGGCGTAGAGAAAGCCCTCCACTTCACTGGGGCTGACCTTCATGCCCCGCGACTTGATCATATGGTCCATGCGGCCGCGAAAATACAAATAACCGTCCTCGTCGAGACTGCAGTAGTCCCCGGTATACAGCACGCTTTCCCCCGGATAGCGCCCAGGCTTGAGCTTGAGCGCAGTGGCTGCCGGGTTGCGCCAATAGCCGGCCATGACCGTGGCGCCACGAATCACCAGTTGCCCGACCTGATGAGGCTGATCGATACGCTGGTCCTGCTCGTCCACCAGCCACAATTCGGTGTTGGGAATGGCGATGCCGACACTGCCCGGTTTGCTGTCGATGTCTTCAGGTGGCAGGTAGGTGCAGCGCTTGCACTCGGTCAGGCCATACATCGAGAAAATCAGCGCCTGAGGAAACAGCGCCTTCATCTGGGCGATATGCGGGGCCTTGAGCGCGGCACCGGTGTTGGTAACCATGCGCACATCGGCAAACACCGCCTCGCGCTTGCGCGCGTACTCATGCAGCAGCGTCAGCATGGTCGGCACGAACGGGATCACCGTCACCTGGTACTGACGGATCTTCCTGATCAGGAAAATCGGCCAGGTGAATTCCTTTTCCAGCACCAGGGTAGACCCGGCACTGATGGCCATGATCATCTGGTACAAACCGTAATCGAACGACAGCGGCAGCGAGCAGAGCACCTTGTCGGTGTCGTTGTACCCCAGGTAGGTGTGCAGTGAAGTCAGCGCCGCGAGCATGTTGCGGTGGGTCAGCATCACGCCTTTGGGCGCGCCGGTGGAGCCTGAGGTGTAGATGATCGCCGCCAGGTCGAGGTCAAGGTTGCCACACGGCAACGGCTCGCCGCCGCCCTGGCCGAGCAGGCTTTCAAAGGTCTGGGCCACGGTCGAACCGGCTTCGCCATCGAGCAGCACGATCAGCTTGAGATGCGCGAGGTCGGCGATGCTCGCCGGCAGGCTGGCGATTTTCTCGGTGGTGGTGATCAACACCGAGGCCTCGGCATCGCGAACGATATAGTCGAGGCAGTCGGCCGCAGTATCCAGGCCGACATTGACCACTACGCCACCGGCCTTGAGGATCCCCCAGAAGGCGCATACGGTTTCGACGCGGTTGCCCAGGCACACCACCACCCGCTCCTGGCGCTGCAGGCCATTGACCTGCAAGCCGGCCGCCAGGCGCGCGCTGGCTTCGTCCAGCTGCGCATAGGTGTAGGTTTCATCGGCATAGATGATCGCAGCTTTGTCCGGATGCAAACCGTTGCGGGTTTCCAGCACATCCTGCAGAAGGACTTCACGCACGCTCATGCTGCACCTCGACAACGCCCAGCGGGCGCCCCACCGAGCGGGTCTGTCGATGAGCATCGATGTAACCGGCCAGGGTCGCCACAGTATTGAAATGCCCCGGAACAATGGTGTCCGGGTTGACGAAAAAGCCTTCGATATCGTCCTCCAGGCTGATCAGCAGCTCCATGGAGGTCAATGAGTCCAGCCCCAGGTCATCACGCAAGTGAGAGTCGGCCGTGATGATCGTGCCTTCCGGTAACTTCAGTACCACCCGCAGGATGTCGCTGAGCTGACGCTGGGTCGCCAGCTGGATTTCAGCGGCAGGTTCGACTGCGGCGGCGGTACTGAGCATCGCTTCAAGCGGCACATCGGCATGACTGTCGCGAATGTCCACGGCGGTCTGCCGCGCCCTGGCGAGAAACAGCTGATTGTTGCTGACCACCACTTCGGCCGGGTGACCATGACTGTGGAACAGGGTCGGCGAGGCCGAAGGGCCATACGCACCCGAGGCGGTCACGGCCAGAACATCGCCTTCATGCAGGGTTTCCAGGCGCACATCGCGCCCGAGCAGGTCATCGGGACTACAGAGCGGTCCGGAGATATGGTATTCGCGCAGCGGCGCACCGTTATTGCCGGTGGCCTTGATGATGCGGAAGTTGCGCTTGAGCACCTGACCGCTGCCCGCTGCAGCACCGTGGCAATTGGTGCCGCCATCGGTGACGGCAAAGGTCTTGCCGTGGTTTTCCTTGATATTGTCGACCGTGACCAGCAAGGCACCGCACTTACCGGCAATGAAACGCCCCGACTCAAGGATGATGCGCGTACGCGGGAATTGCTGATGGAAATCATTGAACAGCGGCGCAAGCAACTGTTTGAGCTGGGCGGTATCGAGCTCTGTTTCGTTTTCGTAGTACTTGATACCCAGGCCGCCACCCACATCGACCATGCGCATGTCCAGCTTGTGGCGTTCAGACAAGGTGCGGAACAAGCCGAGAATGTACGCGGCGTTATCGTAGACCGATTGCGCATCAAGGATCTTGGTGCCGTTATAGACGTGAATTCCCTTGATCCTGATGTTGGGCAGCGCCAGGTACTCGGCGAAGTTGGCCACTGCGGTGTCTTCCTGGATACCGAAGTGAGTGGGTCGCCCGCCCATCTTCCAGGGTGAGCCGGCAGCCGAGAAATTCGGATTGATGCGAATCGCAACCGGTGCGTCGCAGCCCAGCTCCCCAGCCAGGACAGACAGCTTGCGCAACTCGCTTTCCGATTCGACAACGATGGCGAACACCCCGATTTCGAGGGCACGGCGATGCTCTTCAGGCTTCTTGTAGGGGCCTAGCAGAATAATGTCCTGCGGCGCCACCCCTGCCTTCAGGGCAATTTCCAACTCGCCCAGCGAGCAAACCTCAGTGTTACCGCCGTATGACCGGATCAGTTTCACCAGGGACAGATTGGGATTGACCTTCAACGCATAGAAGATATCCACGCAGTCCGGCAATGCGTCACGCAACTCGTTGAAACTGCTGCGCAGCACCGCTTCATCGTAGAGGTAGGTCGGTGTCCCGAACGTCGCTTTTGCCTGGATGACGAGTTCCTTGGAAAGCTTCATCTGTTGCTCCCATCGTTCTTATAGTGTCCCGCTCTGGCGGCGGTGCTGGTCCCGGCGTGTAAGCACCGGCGCACACGCTCGATGGCGGATTGGCTTCATTGTTGATTGCGCATCACTGACACGATCTTGCGGTAAAGCTTAAAACTTTGCGCGCAAAGTTTATAGAAATTTTGAGGGCGCCCTGAAGGTGATGTCAAGGTAATTCCACTGGCACAGGTATGCGGCAGAAAGCCACGGTATTCTGGGAATTTTCGGACAGAACAGGGGTAAATCGTCGCACCTTGTGCATATCAGAGAGGATTATCCACAGTAAATACGGGGCTTTTATCTGATCCGGTGTTATGCCCAGTTTCTGAGTCTGTTTTGAATATCGGCAGGTTCCTACAGTCTGCGCCGGTGTCCTGCCCTTTTCGGCAGGACGAGCCTTACAGGAACTGTGGAAACTAGCCATGAGCACACATCAACAGGCCCAGGCCTATAACTACAAGGTGGTCCGGCAATTCGTCATCATGACGGTGTTCTGGGGCATCGTCGGCATGGCGATGGGCGTATGGATCGCCTCGCAGCTGGTCTGGCCGGAACTCAATCTTGAACTGCCCTGGACCAGCTTCGGTCGCTTGCGCCCCCTGCACACCAGCCTGGTGATCTTCGGTTTTGCCGGCAGCGCACAATTTGCCGCCAGTTACTATGCGGTCCAACGCACCTGCCAGGTGCGCCTGTACAGCGACAAGCTGGCAGCCTTCACCTTCTGGGGCTGGCAGGCGACCATCGTCATCATGCTGATCAGCCTGCCGCTGGGCCTGACCACCACCAAGGAATACGCCGAGATCGAGTTCACCGGTGCGGTATGGATGGCAATCGTCTGGGTCGCTTATGGCATCGTGTTCTTCGCCACCCTGATGCGCCGCAAGGCCAAGCACATCTATGTCGGCAACTGGTTCTTCGGTGCCTTCATCGTGGTGATCGCCATGCTGCACGTGGTCAATCACCTGTCGATTCCGGTCAGCTGGTTCAAGTCCTACCCGGTCTACTCCGGCGCCACCGACGCGATGGTCCAGTGGTGGTACGGGCATAACGCCGTGGGCTTCTTCCTGACCACAGGCTTCCTCGGCATGATGTATTACTTCGTACCCAAGCAGGTTGGCCGGCCGGTGTACTCCTATCGCCTGTCGATCGTGCACTTCTGGGCGCTGATCACCCTGTACATCTGGGCCGGTCCCCACCACCTGCACTACACCGCCCTGCCCGACTGGGCGCAATCGCTGGGCATGGCCATGTCGCTGATCCTTCTGGCGCCGAGCTGGGGCGGCATGATCAACGGCATGATGACCCTCTCGGGCGCCTGGCATAAGCTGCGCAGCGATCCGATCCTGCGCTTCCTGGTGCTGTCACTGGCGTTCTACGGCATGTCGACCTTCGAAGGTCCGATGATGGCAATCAAGACCGTCAACGCCTTGTCGCACTACACCGACTGGACCATCGGCCACGTCCATGCCGGCGCTCTGGGCTGGGTGGCGATGATCACCTTCGGATCGCTCTATCACATGATCCCGAAAGTCTTCGGCCGCGAGCAGATGCACAGCATCGGCCTGATCAACGCGCACTTCTGGCTGGCCACCATCGGCACCGTGCTGTACATCGCCTCGATGTGGGTCAACGGTATCGCCCAGGGCCTGATGTGGCGCGCCACCAACGAAGACGGCACCCTCACCTACTCCTTTGTCGAAGCGCTGGTGGCCAGCCATCCGGGCTTCCTGGTGCGCTTCATTGGCGGGGTGCTGTTCCTCACGGGCATGCTGCTGATGGCTTACAACACCTGGCGCACGGTGCGTGTAGCAGATGAAAAGCTGGCGTTGTCCAACGCCCAGATGGCCTGAGGAGAACACCCATGAACGAGTGGCTGTATGCGCTGTATTGCCTGAACGGGGTCGTGTTCTTCTACCTGGTCACCAGCGTCTGCCTGCGCGGCCATAGCCGCGAGGTGGACGACCAGGTCAGCCTGATGCCATTTGCCGATGACCCGGCCGCCGCAGAGCGGGTCGAGCAGGCAATCGGCAAACCGGTGCCGGCGGTCAAGCCGGATGCGGCGCTCAAAGCCTGATCGTAACTTCAAACAGGAGCCGGCTCCCGAATCACTGTGGGAGCCAGCCTTGCCGGCGATGCTATCAACTCGGTGCCAGTAGTTGCGCGGCGTCTGCATCGCTGGCAAGGCCAGCTCCCACAGTTCACCCCGCAGCGTCACGGCCATCCTCGAAAAACACCTTGCGCCCATCCACCTGGCTCGATGCCCTTGGCAAGTTGGCCGCCTCACCCGTGGGTTTCTCCACATACCAATAGCAATGCCTGGCCGCACGCGTGATGGCCACATAAGCCAGACGCAACACTTCATCCTTCTGGGCGTTGTCGAACGCCAGCGGATCCCCCGCACGCCCGAGCCCCGCCTGACGGTACACCTGGTTCTTGTACGGCGAACTGGTCAGGTGCTGGCAATCACCAAGCATGAACACCGCATCTGCCTGCAGTCCCTTGGCACTGTGATAGGTCAGTTGGCGGAACCGGCGTTGGCTGGTTGGCAGCCCGGCCTCATGATTTACCAAAGGCTTAATATGCTCAGATATCAATAGCTTATCGCTGCTTTTTCGAAACAACATCATCACCGATTCGCCGCGTCGGTAATGCTCCATCAACGTTTGCGCCAAGGCCGCTTCGTCACGCTCAAGCACTTTGACCGGCAGTGGATCCTCTGCCGCCGGACCACAGGCTCTGGCCTTCTTGCCAGTGATCGCCGGCGCCGACTTCACGATATGCTCGGCCGCGTCGATGATGTGTTGATGGCTGCGGTAGTTGTCGGCAAGCATCACCCGGGTATTGGCTGGGGACACGAACTCCTTGCTGAACTCCATGAAGAATTTCGGCGAACTGCCACGCCAGCCATAGATCGACTGCCAATCGTCCCCCACACACAACAGCGAGGAGTGCTGGGCTACTCGCCCGACGTTGAGGCTTGGGCCACGTCTGCGGATCTCGCGCAGGCAGGCCCGCAACCACGAGACGATCTGCGGCGAGACGTCCTGGAACTCATCGATCATCAGGTGTGCCAGCGGCCGCAACAGCGGGTCAGGCAACAAGCGCAGGTTCTCCGGGTTGTTCTCGCCAAACAGGGCAAACATGCGGTTGTAACTCATGATCGGTGGCGACTGGGCGAGCAGGTGCGCCTCCAGGGCCTTCCAGTACAGGCCCAGGGCTTCGAAGAACTGCGCATCGCTGTCGCCTGCGGGAAAGCTCATGGCGCCCACCGCCTGGTTTACTTCGAGCCCAAGGTTCTCGATAAAGCCTGCGGCGCCGACAAAGGCATCGAGCAGCGGCACCGCCGACAGCTCACCCTTGACTTTGTAATCGAAGCCCGGTCCGGCCACTGCATCACCCGCCAGAGAGGATGTCAGGCGCTTTGCTGCAGCATAATTTTCCAACCAAATCACAGGCTTATCGCAGAAAGCTTGAAACAGGGTGCGCTTGATCACCCACTCCGCCCAAACCGGAAGCTTGGCCCCGGGGCGCTTGTACTGCTGGTTTTCACCCGGATCGAAACCGAGCACGACCCAGGCATCCAGCTCGGCGATATGGCCATGGAAGTGGAACCGGCTGCCGTTGATCTCGACTGTCTCGCGGCTCGGCTCGATACCCTTGATCGGCCAGGCACCGGCGGCAAACCAGAGGTCTTCGAGGGTGTCGCACAGCTCTTCGTCACGACTGGCGGACAGTTGGGTGACGGCCACGCGCTTTTGCACATCCGGGTGATCGCGGTCCAGGGCCTTGAGCTGCAGGGCTTCGCGGCGCAGGCTGGCAATCAGCTCGGCAAACCGCGGGCTGCTGTTGAGCAGGTCGCGGTAGCACAGGTTGAGTTGCTGGCGCTGGGCGTCGTTGATGCGCAGGTCGAACGGATTGCTCTCGGCGCTGGCTTCGCTGCCCCCCGGCATCTCGCTGCCCAGGGTCTCGAACGCACGCACCTGGCTGAAGCCCGGCAGACTACGCACCAGCGGCAGGATGCGCGAGTGGAAGGTGCGCACCAGTTCGCGGGCCTGGGCGGGACTCAGCTCAAGCTGCCAGAGGCCGAAGACCTGCACCAGACGGGCAATGAAATCCTTGCGCGACTCACGGGTGAAAGTCACCACGGTCATGGCGTCCAGCTCGTAGCCCAGGTAATGACGCAACAACAGGATGCGCAGTACCAGCGACGTCGACTTGCCAGCCCCGGCACCCGCGATCACGCAGGTGGAAGGCGTGTCGCTGAAGATCATCTTCCACTGCGCCGCGCTTGGCTGGGCATACGCTGGCAGGCGCTGGGCGACGTCAGCCTTGAAGCGCTTCTTCAACTCGGCCGTCAACGGCAGGCGCCAGTCGTCGAACAGGTGGTCATCCTGCCCCGGCACGCCATGGCCGTCGGGACGCGTATCACGGATCACCAGCACCTGGCGCCCGGCTTCATAGCCGTCCACCCGCCCTTCTTCGTAGCCTTCGCGCAAACCGTCGGCGTGCCCGGTGCGCTGGCCGGTGGCGTGGCCCTGGAACCATGAATCGCGGTGCTGGGCCTGTAAACGGCTCAAGCCCCGGCCCAGCAGGCGCGCCGCCAGGCGCCGGATCCAGGGCAGTTGCGCAGGTGGAGTCAACTCCAGGGGTAGCTTGGGACGCTCTTCAGACACACTGACTCCAACAAGAAAAAACCTGCGCTCATGTTCGCTCCATCCGGCAGAAATCACCAGCTGATTGCTTGCAGATCAGTGAATTAGACGATGAAGCGTATAAAGCACCGCAGCTATATACATCCAACGAATCGATGAGAATCAGCCGAAATTTACGCTTATTTTCGATCATAGATTCAGCGATGATTCTCCCATCAACCGACTCACCAGGAGAGCCCATCATGCTGCAACTGCGCCCTTTCAAGAGCCTTGGCCATGCCAACCATGGCTGGCTCGACGCCCACCATCATTTTTCCTTTGCCGAGTACTACGACCCGCAACGGATGCACTGGGGCAACCTGCGGGTCTGGAACGACGACCTGATTGCGGCAGGCAGCGGCTTCCCGCCGCACCCGCACCGCGACATGGAAATCATCACTTATGTGCGTGAAGGCGCCATCAGCCATCAGGACAACCTGGGCAACAAGGGCCGCACCGAGGCCGGTGACGTACAGGTGATGAGTGCCGGTACCGGCATCACCCACAGTGAGTACAACCTGGAAAAAGTCGATACGCGGATCTTCCAGATCTGGATCGTGCCAGAGCGCGTCGGACAGGCGCCTTCGTGGGGCACCCGGCCCTTCCCGAAAGGCGAGCGCGGCGAAGGCTTCGTGACCCTGGCCAGCGGTCGTGAAGGCGATGAAGGCAGCCTGCGCATTCGCGCCGATGCGCGCCTGGTGGCGGCAACCCTGCAGGCAGGGGAAAGCGCTGAGTATCGCTTTGAGGCCGGACGGCGTGGCTATCTGGTGCCGGCCAAGGGGCTGATCGAGGTGAACGGTGTGCGGGCCGAAGCGCGCGATGGTGTTGCCATTGAGGATGAGCAGGTGCTCAGGGTGACGGCGCTGGAAGACAGCGAGATCGTTTTGGTGGATGTGGCGTAATGTCAGGCCTTAACGCGGGATAAGTCGAATTGTGCATCGCCGCTCCCACAGGGAAGAATCAGCACCCTGTGGGAACGGGCCCATCCTACAAGCTCTCTGAGCATTTCTTGATCCTGGAACGCCTCAGAGTCGTCTTGGATCACATCTGACATGCCGAGTTGCGCCAGCCACCCCGATAACGCTCAACAGCAACACGCAGCACTTAAATGACCTTGCCAATAAAATCAATTATTGCTTTTGTGGCTTTATTGATTTTATCCACAGCACTTTGTATATCCCCTGCCACCTCTATTGCACTTTCAATCGCCTTGGAAGTTTTCTCAGCCTGAAACTTAAGGGAGTCAGTTGCTAGAGCAACAGACCGAAGCCCGTCATTGAATGCAGTTTCTAAAGCCATATACGCTTCATCAACCGCCTCATCCAAACCTTTCAGCTCTATGTCATCTGCAGCATCCGCATGGTACTCTCGCTTGGAAACCGCATTCGAATAGTTCTCAGCTGACTTTGCAATAAGGTCATATACATCCATCGAAGTAACTCCTTAAAACCTGGCAGCGGCGGCCTGATTGGTAGTTATCTCTTTGCGTTTGACTGCGCCCAACTTAACATGATCATCCATTAGCTTGTTCAGGTCAGTGATTGACTTATTTCGTTCTGCAAGATCCAGTTTGTCTTGCCTGCTTCCTGTAGCCTTCAAGTAGGTAGCCGCTGCACTGTCCACCACCTTACGATTGTTACCCGTATAGGGATTGGCCATCGGCACACCCGGCATCACTTGCCCAACCAAGGGAGTTAACGCATTGCTTGGGGAAACGATACCGGTTTTGATCAAATATTTCGAGATGGATGACTTCATACTGGCTATTTGCTGATAATGCGCCGGAAGTATCTTTTCATTCATGGTCTTAATGCCATAAAGCAGCCCATCACTCATATCACAAAGCGCCTGATTATACTTAACCAGATTATGATTCCTGTACGTATTTGCTATGAACCCAAGCCCCTTGCCAACTTTTTCTGAACGTTCCTCAGCTACAGGACTGAACTGTTTGCCTGACAGCTTGTTGGCGGCACCAATGAGTTGATTGGTCAGGGCTATCGAGTCCTTTGCCGAGGACTTTATGTCTTCAGTGTCGTCATAAGTGGCCAGCTTGTAATAATCATCATAAACCTTGTTCAAAGCCATGCTGGTTTTGTTCAATAACGCAAGATAACTTGACGTTGACTCCGAAAGCTCAACAAGTATTTTCTCATCAGCGGAATTGGAACTATCAGAAATACACTTAACTTCGTCCTTGTAATCAGAGCACCTGAGTTGCCGCTGAACCAATTGCCATTGGTTTTTTGTTATAAAGCTTTCAGCGACAAGATCATTCTTCCTGACCACCTCCTGCGTGGTCGCCTTCCCTTCCTCTGCCAACTTGGCGGCGTCACCTTTGTCAATGCTTGCACAGGCGGTCAGCAGCGAGCACACCACAAAAACGGGTAGGAATCTTGGCTTTGACATTCTGTCCACCTTGTCGGGTTGAACGCTTGAGAAACCGAACCATTTAATATGGTTCCGCTTCAACAACTTAGAATCGCTATTGATAATGACTAGCTCAGCGCGTCAAAAAAACAACATACTTTTGTGAACTGCGTCACACTTTCCACGGAAATGCGCCAGGTCCAGACCTCCCGCAACTGCCGTGAACTAGGTTCGATGGGATATGACAACCATCCAATCGGGTCCTGCAACACTCAGGACATGGGGGGAACAATGCAGCAATCCGAGGCTTTCACCAGACGAATTGCGACGCTGATTGCCGGCGTTCTGCTCACTGGTTGCAGCAGCGACTACAAAGAGCCTCTCCTTGACTACAGCCAGGCAACATTGCAGGAAAAGTTCTCCATCGAGCAGAAAGCCACGGCCTATAAGCCGCCCTACCTCGGGTTGGCATTGGCAGGTGGCGGCACCAAAGCCTCGAATTTTTCCATGGGTGTGCTTAAAGGCCTCGTGGAATCAGGGCAAATGGAAAACGTTGACGTAATTTCATCGGTCTCAGGCGGCGGCTATGCGACCTATTGGTACTATTCGCGACTTGTCTTTGACGACCCCGATTTCGCTAGCAATCGCGCTACTGCACCAGCCTTCATAAAGTCGATTTTTCTGGACTGTTTGCCCAGCCGCTTTATGGACGAATCCGGCGTCACCTTCCAGTCATCGACCTGGCTGCCAAGGCAGCCGCATCCTTGTCCCCAGTACAACCACACAAACCTGCTGAAGGTGGCCAGTGACGACGAGCACGACACCCCCCAGCAACGGATGACTGTAAAGAAGCAGTTTGACCAACTCATGGATGCACTGGATCGACCTGAACTGGGTAGTGACCCCTACCGCTTCCAGAATTACCTGCGTGGTTACCAGGACATCTTCAGCACAGGGCTGAACATGTTCGGAGCCCATGCTTTTGATTACACCACCACCAGCGAGGATGGCCGCTTCTCCAATGAAGTCGTTGAACTGATTCCCATGGAAGTGGGCTCCGTCGTTGCCAACGCCTTTGGAAATATACTTTTTGACTGGAATCTCGAACTTTCCGCCACTCAATACGCCTATGCCAAAGGCATTGTGCGTACCTATGGCGCCAGCCCTCCAAATTGCGACAAGCAAACCGAAGGCTGCATCACCACGATCTACGGAAACGATATCCGCATCGAAGGCGATATGGATCAAGCACGCTCCTTGACCTTCGACGACATCAAGCGGGTTCATGAGATAAAAGGCGCCCCCTTATGGATCATCAATACGACCGCCGGGGAAGATCGCAGTGTGCTCGATATAGGAAAGCGCAAACCCTTCTACCTATCGGCATTCGAGATCGATCCCTACCAACATGGCTCAGGTTTGTATGGCTACCATCAGGGCGCCCCCGACAGCCTGCCTCCCTTCAAGGCGGTGTTATCCTCAGCTGCTTTCTCAGACTCGCAGCAAAAGGTCGTTCCCAACATACTCGGACGAAATGCCTTAAATGCGTTACTGCGAATCAGCGCCGCTGACTGGGGGTACTCCATCCGCAATCCGAATGCCGGCGACTTCCAGTACGGCCTGCATTATTTGCTGCCATTCCCGCTTTACTATGCTGAGCGCTTGGCCGGCGAAGAAAACTCCGCCTTCATTCACTTGTCCGACGGTGGCATGTCGGAGAATCTTGGCGCTTACGCACTGATTCGCCGAGGTACTGCCAACTTGATCGTTTCCGACCATGCCGGTGATCGTGATGGCGAGATGATTGATCTGTGCTGGCTGAAAAACGGACTGGAGAAAACCCTCAAGAATCAAAACCTGAGACTGCTATTGCCAGGCTTGAGCAATCTCGATCGTCACTGCCAACTGTATGAGGACGGCAATACCGGCTATAACATTTTCGCCTGGAGACATCCCGTTCTGGTGGGTTGCATTGTCTCCAAATCCCTGGAAAGCCTGGGCTGCGAGAACCTCCCGACCTCTCTCGAAAAAGGGCAATATGCCGCCCACCTGTTCCTCATCAAACCGGCACTGGCCAACACCGCAATGCGGGAAAAACTCAACAAGATCGGGAACGTGTGTTTTTATCAATCCTTTAAAAACAAGATCGATCGAGACAGAGCCTGCACCAAGGAAATCAGAGACGCCTGCCAATTTCCAAACACCTCGGATGACAGTCCGATGTGGCAAGGCGCACCGCCACCATCCTGCGAAATGTTCGCGTTCTTCCTCAGAAATGCAACCGGCAGCGATGGGATGCACAATGACGGATGCCCCAACTTCCCGCAGTATGCAACGGTCGCTTTAACAATGGATTCGTCGCCATGGATCTTCGGCGGGATGCGGGAACTGGGCGCTTATTACGCCGGGCGCATCAACTGGTTTTTCAACCCGGACGGCAGCCTGAACGAAGAACGATTCCTCGCCGAGTTGCGCTATCAGCGCCATTTGCCAATCCCCTGGCAATCGCAAGCCGCGATGGGCCGATACAAAAAAGCCAGCAGCTGCTTGTTCATTAACAACACGCAAGCCATGGCCCTATGATGACGTCCCATCCAGTGCCTGTGTGATTTGACATCCTCCTCCATCCCTACTTGAGAGTCGCCGCCCGGAGGCGGAAAGGAGGAGGATTACCCCGCAATGTATTTCACGCCATCAGGCGATAGCAGCATCCACCAACGCCTGGGCTTCAGCCACCAGGCGTTGCAGATGCTCTTCGCTAACAAAGCTTTCTGCGTAGATCTTGTAGATATCCTCGGTGCCCGACGGTCGTGCGGCGAACCAGCCGTTGGCAGTCATCACCTTCAGGCCGCCAATGGCCTGGCTGTTACCTGGGGCATGGCTGAGGATCTGTTCGATCGGCTCACCGGCAAGTTCGGTCGACTTGACCTGCTCCGGGGCCAGTTTGCTCAGCAGCGCCTTTTGCTGCGCATTGGCCTTGGCCTCAACGCGAGTGGCAAAGGGTTCGCCCAGCTCTGCGGTCAGTTCGGCATAAGCCTGACTCGGATCACGACCAGTGCGGGCAGTGATCTCCGCCGCCAGCAGCGCCGGAATCAGGCCGTCCTTGTCAGTCGTCCAGACGCTGCCATCCTTGCGCAGGAACGAAGCACCGGCGCTTTCCTCGCCACCAAAGCCCAGGCTGCCATCGAACAGACCATCGGCGAAGAATTTGAACCCCACCGGCACTTCATACAAGCGGCGGCCCAGGCGCGCAGTAACGCGGTCGATCAGGCCACTGCTGACCACGGTCTTGCCAACTGCAGCATCCTGACGCCACTGCGGACGGTGCTGGAACAGGTAGTCGATGGCCACCGCCAGGTAATTGTTCGGGGCCAGCAGGCCGCTCTTGGTGACGATGCCATGGCGGTCATGGTCCGGGTCGCAGGCAAAGGCCACGTCGAAACGCTCGCGCAGACCGATCAGGCCCTGCATGGCATAGGGTGAGGACGGGTCCATGCGGATCTGACCATCCCAGTCTACCGACATGAAACGGAACGTCGGGTCGACCTCGGTGTTGACCACTTCCAGATTCAGCTTGTAATGCTCGGCAATCGCCGACCAGTAACGCACACCCGCCCCGCCCAGCGGATCAACGCCCAGACGCAGGTTAGCGCTGCGGATGACGTCAAAATCAATGACGTTTTCCAGGTCGGCGACATAGCTGGCCACATAGTCATGGCGGTGAGTGGTGCTGGCCTGCAGCGCCTGCTCGTGATCCATGCATTGGATGTCTTTGAGACCACCGGCCAGCAGCTCGTTGGCTTTGGCTTCGATCCACTTGGTCACATCGCTGTCGGCCGGACCGCCATTGGGCGGGTTGTACTTGAAGCCACCGCTTTGCGGTGGGTTATGCGAAGGCGTGATGACGATGCCATCGGCCAGGCCACTGCTGCGCCCACGGTTGTAGCAAATGATGGCGTGGGACACCGCCGGCGTCGGCGTGTACTCGTCATCCTTGGACAGCATGACTTCAACGCCATTGGCCGCCAGCACTTGCAAGGCACTGGCCGCAGCCGGTGTCGACAGCGCATGGGTATCGGCGCCAACGAACAGCGGACCATCGATGCCCTTGGCCTGACGGTACAGGCAGATCGCCTGGCTGATGGCCAGGACGTGATTCTCGTTGAAGCTCAGGTCCAGCGAGCTGCCGCGGTGCCCAGAGGTGCCGAACGCGACGCGCTGGCTGGCAATGCTGGCATCGGGCTGGCCGGTGTAGTAGGCGGTCAACAGGCGCGGAATATCCACCAGCACGGAGGCCGGAGCCGGTTTGCCTGCCAAAGGACTGAGCTTCATGCAAAACCTCAAGAAAGGATGTTCAGGGTAATGAAAACACGGAGTTTACTGGCACTTTGACAAGCACGCGATGCCAATGCTCCCTTGCAGCGTGATTATTTCTGCTGCGACGCCCACCAGGCCGGAAACATGCCCTGCACCCGCGGCTCGGCAAAGCGGTCGTCAATCAGCATGACCATGCCCCTGTCTTCAGTGCCGCGAATCACCCGCCCGGCCGCCTGGATGACCTTCTGCACCCCGGGATACAGGTAGGTGTAGTCGAACCCGGCGCCGAACAGCTGGGCCATGCGTTGCTTGATCTGCTCGTTCACCGGGTTGACCTGCGGCAGCCCCAGGGTGGCGACAAAAGCGCCGATCAAGCGTGTGCCTGGCAGATCGACGCCCTCGGCAAAAGCCCCTCCCAGCACGGCAAAGCCAATACCACGACCCTGGGGCTCAAAGCGCTGCAGAAAAGCCTGGCGCCGCGCCTCGTCCATCCCCGGCGCCTGGCACCACTGGACGATGTGCGGATGGCTTGCGGCGAGCATTGCGGCCACCTGCTGCAGGTACTCGAAGCTGCTGAAGAACGCCAGATAGTTACCGGGCGCTTCGGCAAACTGCGCTGCAATCAGCTCGCTGATCGGCAGGACCGAGGCGGCTCGATGCTGATAACGGGTCGAGACATGGCTTACTACCTGCACGCGCAACTGCTCGGCGGCAAAGGGCGAAGCCACTTCGAGCCAGGCGGTGTTGGCCGGCATTCCGAGCAAATCGGCGTAGTAGTGCCTTGGGCTCAGGGTCGCGGAAAACAACGTGACGCTTTGGGCGCTCGCCATGCGCGGGCCGATCTGTGCCGCCGGTACCACATTGCGCAGGCACAGGGTCGACAGGCTGCGTTTGCCCGGTCCCTCGCGCTTGCTGATATCGAAAAGATAATGGGCGTCGAACAGCTCACTGACGCGGATGAACTGCAACGCATCGAAGAAAAACTGCAACAGCGCCGGATCAAGCCCGGTGGGTTGCTGGTTGAGTTGCTCCTGAATCAGACTGACACACTGCTGCAACGCCTTGAGGAACGCCTCCGGTAACGCCTCGATCACCTGATAAGGCGCCGCCTGCGCCTTGTGCAGGGCATTCCACTGACGGTTAAGGCGATCCAGCGCACTGCCCATGCCTGCCGGCTTGCTCCGGCGCAAGGCCTGCAACTGCCATTGATCGAGGCTGGCGCTGTACATCTGGCGTGCCCGCTCCACCAGGTTGTGCGCCTCATCCACGAGCACCGCCACCCGCCACTGGTTGACCTGGGCAAGACCATAGAGCAAAGCACTCTGGTCGAAATAGTAGTTGTAGTCGGCCACCAGCACATCGACCCAACGCGCCATCTCCTGCCCCAGGTAATAAGGGCAGACCTGATGAGCCAGGGCAACCTCGCGCAATGCGGCCTTGTCGAGGATGGTCAGCGCCTGGGCCGCCTGGCGAGCAGCGGGCAGACGGTCGTAGAAGCCTTTGGCCAAGGGGCAGGCCTCGCCATGGCACGCCGTGCCGGGGTACTCGCAGGCTTTGTCGCGGGCCACCAGTTCCAGGCTGCGCAGGGCAAGCTCGGGAGCGCTGTCGTGGACCTGATGCAGGGCTTCCAGGGCCAGGGCACGGCCGGGTGTCTTGGCGGTGAGAAAGAAGATTTTGTCCAACTGCTGCGGGACCATGGCCTTGAGCAACGGGAACAGGGTGCCGAGGGTCTTGCCGATACCGGTGGTGGCCTGGGTCATCAGGCAGCGCCCGGTACTCACCGCCTTGTACACAGTTTCGGCAAGATCGCGCTGGCCGCGGCGCATCTGCCCATAAGGAAAGCCCAGCGCCTGCAGCCCGGCGTCGCGCAGGGCTACTCGCTGCAGTTGCTGTTCGGCCCAGTGCAGGAAGATCGCACACTGGCTGTTGAAGTACTGCTCAAGCTCCAGCGCACTGCAGCGCTGTTCGATCAGGGTCTGGCTGTCGCTGTCGACATCCAGGTACACCAGGGCCAGGTTGATTTCGCTGAGCTGACGTTGCTGGCAGAGCAGCCAGCCATAGACTCTGGCCTGGGCCCAGTGCAACTGCCGATGATTATCCGGCTGGCGCGCCAGGTCGCCGCGGTAGGTCTTGATTTCCTCCAGGCGATTGAGCTGCGGGTCATAGCCGTCGGCCCTGCCGCGCACCTGCAAGGCGCCAAACTGCCCTTCAAGGCTGATCTCAGCCTCGAATCCCGGCCCACGCCGGGCCACCACCCGCTGATGGCCGCTGATGCCCTCCTGGGCCGTGGGCGACGGAGTGAAGCGCAAGTCCAGATCGCCCACCTTGGCGCTGAACTCGCACAATGCTCGCACTGCCACGCGATAACTCATGGTGTCGGCGTTATCCAGCGCACATGGCACACCTCGACCGGCAGGCCATGCTCGCTACAGAAATCGATCCAGCGCAGCTGGTTATCCTGCAGGCGGTCACCCGGTCCCTTGACCTCGATCATCCGGTAACGCTGCTGTTCGGGCCAGAACTGGATCAGGTCGGGCATGCCGGCGCGGTTGTTCTGGATATCTTCGAGCAAACGCTCGAAGCAGTGTTTGAGGTGCAGCGCTGGCAGGCAGGCCAGAGCCTGTTCGAGCAGCGTTTCGTCGAGCACCTGCCAATAGACAAAGGGCGACTGCAGGCCCTGTTTGCTGACAAAGTGCCGGCGGATGGTCTGTCGGTAGCGACCATCCTCCAGTTGCTCCAGGCAGTCAGCGAACAAGGCACTGCGCCGCGCCTGAAATTCCGGATCGTGCAGGTCTTGCGGGGCGCTCTGGAACGGATGAAAGAACGCGCCCGGCAACGGCGCGAAAATGGCTTCCCAGCACAACAGGCCGAACAGACTGTTGAACAGGGTGTTCTCCACGTAATGCACCTGACCGCCCTGCTCTGCCAAATGCAGCTGCGCCGCCTGCTCTACCCCCAGCGCCGCCTGCTCCAGCGGCAATTGCAGTTCGATCAGGTCAGTCTGGGTTTTCACCCGTCGTCGTTGCGGCGGCCCGCCCAGCTTGCGCTGCAGGCGTGGCAGGATCCGCGTCAGCGCCTGGACTTCGATGGGACTGGCGGGTTGTGCGGCAACTTCCGTAGCCAGCGCATGGGCCTGGTCCCACTGCTCACTGCGTTCGAGCACCCGAATCCGCCGAATCCGTGCTTGCGGGTGCTGGCTGCGCGGGTAGATCCGCAGCGCCAGGTCCCAGTCGCCCAGGCGTTCACTGTGCTGGCCAAGCTGATACAGCAGGCGTGAGCGGCGACGTCGCAGCCACGGGTTATCGCTGTCCAGTGACTCGACCTGCTCCAGCACCTGCGACAGCGGCGCGCCCTGCTCAAGCAGCTCGTTGCACTGGTGCAGCGCCAGGGCCAGGTCAACATCGCTCCGTTGACGCAGCGCCCGCGATTCTTCACTGAACGCCACCTGCTCGTAACGCAGCAGGCCAAGGTCTGCCAGGACGAACTCCGACCAATCCTGGTACAGGTTGCCGAAGAACAGCAGGCGAAAGCGATCACACAGCGCTTGCAACTGCAGGGTAATGATCGGTTCGGCGAAGCCTGGCAACCAGTCTTGCAAGGGCCGAGGCGGCAGTTCGAGCGCTTGCAACTGGGCGAAAAGCTCGGCCTTGGCCGCCCTCGGACGCGTCAGTTGCGGCGCAAAACCACTGGCGATTTCTTCCTTGCGCAACACCTGAAACAGCTGTTCGAGACTCAAGTGGCTATCGTCGCAGACCCAGCCCCGCTCCAGCAAAGGCTGCAAGGCTGACAGCGGCGGCCCGATTTCTTCATAGACCAGCTTACTGGGGCGAAACAGCTCGCCTTTGCGCATCACCATGCGCACCAGCAACGCCCGGGCAGCGCGCGGTTGCTCAGGGAACTGGGCAATGAAGGCGCGCTCGCTGTCGTCCAGCAGATCGGCATAGCGCAGCGCAATCCACTGCAGCACTTGCTCGAAGTTGTGCAGGTAATAGAACGGGTCGTCGACAGAGTGGGCAATCACGGCAGGGCTACTGGCAGGCATTGATAGCACTGTTTATACATACAGACCTGTAGCGTTGGCAACCTGCATGCGGACCGCCGGTCTGCAGCCGATAAATGCGCTTTATCAAAAACCCGGGCCAGCAAAGACGCCTTCGCTCATTCCTCCTCACCCTGCCGCTTAACCAGGATTCCACGCAGTAGCAAATCCAGCGCAGCAACACCTTGTGCGAGACGCGCATTGCCGTCCTCTGCATTTGCAATCCAGAACGCAACTTCAGCCAGGCTGCCATAAATCAATGATGCCAATGCCTGTGAATTGACATTCACGACGATGCCTTGCTGTATCAGGTTGTCGATCAGCAGTTGCATCGACTCCACACAGTGGCGTTGCGCATCCGGCGATCCGCCACCTAACACTGCCCTGGCATCGCGCAACACAATACGCTGAATTTGAGGCTCCAGCGCCATCTCCAGATAGGCACGACAGCGATGACAAAAGCCCAGCCAGGCGTCTTCGGCAGTGTCAGTGATGGCTTGCAGCCGCTCATCCATTTCAGCGTCGAGCTGCTCCACTACTGCTGACAACAAACCCTGCTTGTCACCAAAGTGATGATAGAGCGCACCGCGGGTCAACCCTACCTGCGCGGTGAGATCATCCATCGAGGTGTCGGCATAGCCTCGCTCGGTAAAGAGCTTGCGCGCGATCGCCAACAACGTGGCACGGGTTTCTTCCATTTCGGCGCGGGTACGGCGAGCCATCCAGCTTCTCCTGTTCTATGCAGCCCGAGGTAGGAATAGGTGCATTTATTCATACAGTCCGTATCTATTGTCATGACCGAATGATGGGTTGACAAGCTCCGCGATCCAGAAGCTCACCGCTAACGGCCAGCACACCATGAAGGCCGCCCAGTTAAGCGGAACAAGAAACCTGTTCGACCCGATCACGCATGCGCTGATACCCCCAAAACGCTACCAGCAACACCGCGACGCCGGCACAAAGCGCTACGTTGAATCCAGCCTTGGCGCCCAGCAGATCGACAACCTGGCCCGATGCCGCAGCTCCGGTGGCGACACCAATATTCAGCCCGGCCAGTAACCAGGTCATTCCTTCGGTCAGCTTGCTGTGCGGTACGATGCGCTCTACCAGAGACATCGCCACAATCATGGTGGGTGCGAAGAACAGCCCTGCCACCAGCACCGCAACCGACAGGCCGAAAATGTTCTCTGCGAACAACAGTGGCAAAGTGGTCGCTGCCGTCGCAACACCACCCAGCAGGAGCAACTTGTGCAGCGGTGTCTGTAGCTTCAGCGCACCGAAAACCAACCCGGCAACGCATGAGCCAATGGCGTAGCACGATAAAACCACGCTCGCTGCAGCCGCAGAGCCCAGCTGTTCGGCGAAGGCTACGCTGACGATGTCCACTGTGCCGACGATCACGCCCATGACGATCATCAGCAACGTCAGCAAACGCACGCCCGCAAGACGGATGACTGACACTTCGTGTTGTCCAGCCCCGGCAGCGCCTTCCACTGGCGGCTCGGTGCTCACCTGAGCGACCAGGGCAAACACGCCTATGGCCAACAGCACTGCGGCGGCCAGCGGTCCCGCCTGCGGCAACACCGCCACGCTCAACCCCACCGAAATCGGCGGGCCGGCGATGAAGGTAACTTCGTCGAGCACTGTTTCCAGCGAATAGGCCGTCTGCAGTTGTGCCTTGCCACGGTAGATGGCGGTCCAGCGGGCACGCACCATCGCCGACATGCTGGGCATGAAGCCGGCCAGCCCGGCGCCGACAAACAACGTCCAGTCCGCTGCCTGCCAATAGGTACAGGCAAGCAGCAGCAAGATTCCCACGACGCTAAGACCGGCAGCCGCCGGTAACACCCGGCGTTGGCCGTAACGATCCACCAGGCGTGAGACCTGGGGTGACATCAGGGCATACGTAAGCACGAAAGTGGCCGATACAGCGCCGGCCAGGCCATAGCTGCCACGCAGTTGCGACAGCATGGTGATGATGCCGATTGCGGTCATCGGCAACGGGATGCGGGCCAGCAGGCCGGCCAAGGCAAAACCCTTGGTGCCCCGAGCCTGGAATAACGCGCGGTATAGATTGAACATGCTCGACTCTCCCTATCGAAAACTCCGTTCGCCAGCGCTCACGGGACAATATACATACACATCGTATGATTAAACCTTATTATCATACGCACTGAATGTAAATTGCCACTTCAAGGGATTTGCCAACCTGCCGGTTCAGCGCTGCCCCCAGGCCTGCCGGAAAGCCTCGTCAAGGTAGTCGATCAGTGCCCGCACCGAAGGCAGCAGCCCGCGCCGCGACGCAAACATCGCCACCACTACGCCCTCGGCCGGGGCCCATGCGGGTAATACCTGCACCAGCTGCCCTTGCTGCAACTCACTGGCCACCAGAAAGTGCGGCACACAGCCAACCCCTACGCCGTCGAGCAGCGCCTGCTTGAAGGTAGCGATGTCGTCGCTGATCAGCCGGGGTCGATGGCGAACTTCAATCACTTGCTCGCCATCGCTCAGTTGCCAGGTATTGCTGGCACGGGTGCGCTCCCATTCGACACTGGGCAGCTCACCCAACTGCAGTGGAATCTGCGGCAACACATGGCGTGCCAGCAATTGCGGGCTACCCACCAGCACCTGGGGGCAGCGGGCCAGTGGCTTCATCACCAGGTCGCTGTTCTCCAGCGGCAGAAAGGCCAGGCTCAGGGAGAGGTCGAAGCCTTCACTGATCACATCGACTTTGCGGTTGAAGGATTTGACATAGAGTTCGACCCGCGGGTGCTGGCTCATGAAGCTGGCCAACATCGGCGCCAGGGCGAAATTCAGCAGCAGCGTGGTGCAACTGATACGGATCGTCCCGCAGGGTTCGGCGCGGTTGCGCTGCACCACACTCTCCGCCGCCTCCACCTCGGCCATCATCGCCTGGCAATGGCGATAGTAGTCCTGCCCGATTTCAGTGACCTGGAAATAACGGGTCGAACGCTGGATCAAACGAAAGCCCAAGCGCTCTTCCAGGCTGCCAACCTTGCGGCTGACGGTCGACTTGGGCATGCCCAACTGGCGAGCGGCAGCGGCAAAGCCACCCTGCTCGACTACCTTCAAGTACACGAACAACTCATTCAGATCAATCATGCATGGACTCTCGATCGTTCCATAAATGGGACTTAGAAGTCCGAACATGTGGATTACGCGACCACCAGAAACCCACTAAAGTCACAAGTTATTCGATTCAGGTGGTCGCTGGCGACACATTTTGACTGAACAACGTACCACCGTTAGAACAACGATAAAATCTGGGGGCACCGCACTGATGAACCGGGTAAACCCAAGCCGATCACCGTTGCTGGCCCTGAGTCTGGTGTGCGCCTCCACGGCCAGCCAGGCCGACAACTCCCTCGGGCAACGGGACAACATCAACATCGACCTGACCCAGCGCCAGCACGCGGAACTGGCCATCGCCCCTGGACTGATCAGCGGTTCTAGCCTCAACGGCCTGCTGCGCAATTACTACTTCGCCCGCGACAACCACCACACCCCGGCACGGCGCGATCAACGCGAGTGGGCGCAGGGCGTGCTGTTGTCATTTCGCTCCGGCTACACCGACACCCCGATCGGTATCGGCCTGGATGTGCACGGTTTCAGCGCCTTGAAGCTGGACGGCGGTGGCGGCAGTGGCGGTGCCGGCCTGATGCCGCTGGACAGCCAGGGCCGACCGCAAGACGAGTTTTCCGCTGCCGGTGCGGCGTTGAAATTTCGTGCCTTCGACAGCCTGCTCAAGGTCGGTGACCAGTTGCTGGAAAACCCGCTGATCGCCAGTGGCAGCAGTCGCCTGTTCCCGCAGAGCTATCGAGGGGTGACGGTAAAGAACTTCAGCATCGATCAGCTCATGTTCGATGCCGGCTGGGTCGAGTCGACCCGCCTGCGCAACCAGAGCGGCCACAGCAACCTGCAAAGCGCCTACGGCAATGGCAACCGGGCGGGCGTTGCACCTGACCGCGAAAGCTCGCACATGACCTGGCTTGGCGCGACCTACAACGTCGTCCAGACTTTGAACCTGACCTGGTACAGCGGCCGTCTCGAAGACCTGTGGAACCAGCACTACCTGGGCCTGAGCCAGACCTTCGCGCTGAGTTCCACCCTGCGCCTGACGCCCTACCTGCACTACTACAAGACGCGTGACCAGGGCCGCAGCCAGCTGGGGCCGATCGACAACGATGCCTACAGTGCCGGCCTGACCCTGGCGCAGGGAGCGCAGTCGCTTACCTTCGGGTTGCAGAAGATCGATGGCAACACCCCGTTCGATTTCCTCGCCCAGAACGACCGGACGTTCCTCTACCTGAACAACGCCATGCAGTACGCCGACTTCAACGGCCCCGGCGAAAAGTCCTGGAAACTGCAGTACCAGACCAGCCTGCAAGCCCTGCGCGCGCCGAACCTGCAGTTCAGTGTCGGCTACACCCGTGGCGAAGCCGACCTCACCCGTGTCGATCCGGCAAGCCCCGGCTATGGCTACATCTACAACCCCGACGGCAAGCATGCCAAACACTGGGAACGTGATATCGCCTTGCGCTACGCCGTGCCCGATGGCCCGGCCAAGGGCCTGAACCTGACCCTGCGCTGGGCCAGTCATCGTCCCGGTGACGGCTACACCGCCCCAGGCAATACCCGCGGTAACGCCAGCGCCGACGAATACCGGGTAATCCTCGATTACCCCTTCAACCTGCTTTGATCAAACCTGACAAGAGACTCTTGCATGCGTGCAACCCACCTGCCCACCCTTGGCCTGCTCTGGCCGTTAATGTGCCTGGAAGCCCAGGCCGACAGCGTCAGCCTGCCTCCCCTGCCCCTGGGCAACACCAGCTTTCTGGATGGTATTACCCAGCCCGGCATGCTCTTCGAGCTGCCAGTCCAGTACAACCGCAGCAACCAGAGCGTCGATGCCGGCGGCCACTCGGTACCGGGGCGCCAGCGGGTACGCAGCGCCACCGTGTTGCCGCACTTTGCCTACATCAGCGAGCAGCGCATCGCGGGCGCCTATTACGGTGCCGAAGTACTGCTGCCACTGGTGCACCTGGACCTGGATATCGACGGCGGCCCGCAGGGTACCCGCACCCGTCAGGGCGACTTGGTGGTCAGTCCGCTGTTGCTGCAGTGGGACCCGGTCACCTTGTTCGGCCGCCCCTTCTGGCAGCGCCTGAACTTCGTCTTCACCCTGCCCACCGGCGACTACGACAAGAACGCGCAGATCAATACCGGCAGCAATGTCTGGACCTTCAGCCCGCACTACGCCTTCACCTGGCTGGCCAGCGAGCGCCTGGAGTTCAGCGGTCGCCTGCACTACGCCTGGAACAGCCGCAACGACAGCCCGGCCGAACGCCTGCAAGCCAGCGACATCCAGCCCGGTGAAGCCGTGCACAGTAACTTTGCCGCCTCCTACGCACTGGACGATCATTGGCGTGTGGGCCTGGCCGGTTACCACCTCAAACAGATCAGTGCCGACCGCATCGATGGCCATCGTCAGCAGGATTCCAAAGAGCAGGTGTTCGGCTTCGGGCCGGGGGTGCGTTACAGCACCGGCGGGCACAGCGTGTTCGTCAACTACTACAGCGAATCCGGGGCACGCAACCGCGCCGAAGGTGACCAGTTGACCTTGCGTTACCTGCTGGCTTTCTAGAGCCGCTGCAACGCCTCACGCAACACACTCAATCCACCCTGCAGATCATCGTACGGCGTTGGCGGCCAGCCCAGACGCATATGCTGACAATAATCCCCCTGCAGGCTGAACAGCTCACCCGGGGCGATCACCAGTCCCTGATCCAGCATGCGATGAAACAGGGCGCGGATGTCCAGCGGTGTCCGCGCTTGCGCCCAGATCGTTGCCCCTCCCGCCGGCATCTGAAAGTGCAAATGAGCGCCCAGTTGCACCTGCATCTGCCGATACAGGTGGGTGACGCGCTCATGCAGGCGCAAGCGTGCCTGTTCCAGATGAAGATCAATCCGCCCCTTGGCATACAGCCGGGCCACTGCCTGTTGACGCAAAGGCGGCAAGCGAAAGCCCCGGGCCAGAAATTGATGCTGCAGTTGCCGCGGGCAATGACGCGACAACAGGTAGGCATACGGCGCTTCGGCCCCCACCGTGCGCTCCAGTGACGAGAACACCAGCAATCGCTGCGGGTCGACCATTTCGCGCAGGCTGCGCTGCGGCGGTGCGGCAAAGCAGTACTCGGACTCCAGGTCGTTTTCCAGCAGCCACACCCCGTGCTCAGCCAGCAACTGGGCAATCGCCTGATGCTGTGCCAGCGGCACCAGGCTGCCATGCGGGCTGTTCAAGCGCGAGGCGAGCATGACCATGCGCACCGGCTCGCGCTGCAGCACCCTGGCAAAACGCTCAAGATCCAGCGCACCGTCACTGCCCAACGGCAATTCGATGACCCGTAACCCGCTGACCCGCAAGATCCTCAGCAAACGCCAGGAACACGGCGCAGTCACCACAATCGTGCAGCCTTGCAGCTCCAGGGCTGCCAGCATCGTCTCGAACAGCGAACGCAGGTCCAGTGCCAGATAAACATCTTCGGCATTCCAGTACAGCTGCACGGAATGGGTATAGCGCGCCGCCAGCGCCGTGCGCAGCTCGAGCTCGCCACACGGATGAACAAGCCCGGCAGGCCGTGGACTCTGGCGTAACAGCTGGCGCTCGACCGCCAGTAGATTCGACTCCAGTGAAGGCAGGGATTGCACGCCACTGAACTCGAGTATCTGCGGGCTGCTGGCATGCTGCTGCAGATCCTGCAACAAGTGCTCATCAGCCAGTGCCTGCACTGCCAGCGCACCACCCCTGGCAAAATAGCCGGACTTGGGCACCGACTGTACGCGCCCTTCGTGCTCAAGCAACGAGTAGGCGTACTGGATGGTCGAGATCGAAACATTCAAACGCTGCGACAGATCACGTAGCGAAGGCAGCTTGTTGTAGCTGCCCGGCGCCATCTGGGCAATCAGTTCAACCAGGTAGCGATACACCGCCTGATAGGCAAACACGCTGGTTTTGGTGGCTCGCTTCATCAAGGGCTGCCAACCTGATCACCCCTGTGCCGTACGCCGTTCGCAGCCTCAGCCTGCAGATGACGCAGATCGGCACCCCGCACTCGCAAACGGTTCAACAGGCAGTCGGCGCGACGCTCGGCCAATGGCTCGCGGGCATAGAGCTGCTGCAGCATGACCAGCGGCAAGCCACTGGTATCCACCAACCACTGCACCACCGGTTCCGGCGCCGGCTGCCTGCGCAACGCCTTGTGCAAATATGGGACGGCAACCAGCATGCCGGGGTGGCAGCGGCGCAGAAAAGCTTCCAGCTTCAGGCCCTGCCCGACAAAAGGGCTGAACAATTGGCAAACCAGTTGCGCTTCGCGCAGGCCATACGCTTGCAGGGCGAAATCATTCGCCTCGCTACGTCGCAGTTCCAGCACCCCCGGTTGCCAGTGATTGAGCACCCGGGTCTGCAGGGATTGCGCTAGCGCTTTGCGCTGCATCAGCTGACGGGTTTGCTGCAGGTAGCGCTCGATACCGTCGCGATAGCGCGTGTCGTCAACGAATTCCGCCTGCAGCCCTTGCAGGTGGGCCAACAGCAAGGGATTGGCAACTCCCGAGCGCTCACAGGGAAAGGCCTGCTCGTCGAAACGATGGCCCAGAAAGCGACTCAGCCGTTCACCCTGGTGGGAATCACGATCAGACACCAGGTCATCGATGGCGATAAAGCGCAACGCCGGCCGACAGTCCGCATCAGGTCCAGGCAGCACCGCAGGCGCAGGCTCGCGCCCCTGCAACAGGTTCCAATAGCGGGCGCGCAGTTCACTCATCCCTTCCAGCAACGAGATGGCACAGCTGTGGATCGGACGTGCCCCGAGCAACTCGGCATCGCGCAATGAGCGCCGGCTCCAGGCCAGGTAGCGCTTGCGATCAGCGAGCGACTCGGTACTGATAATGGCATCCACACCGCCTTTGTAACGCAGTGCCTGCAGGGCAAGTTCAGCCAGGTGCAGGTAACCATGGCTGGCAAAGTTCGCCAGCAACGGCCCGTCACTCGACAGATGCCCGCACAGCAACCATTCCTGACGCTCTGCCTGCTGCTGCTCACCGGACGGTGCTCGACGGCTGTCGTAAGGCAGCAGTTCGCCGGCATCGAGTACCAGCAGATCGATGCGCGGATCATCATGCATAAACAATCGGGAGAACGTGCTATCTATGTTTGCCAAGGCCGTTGTGCTCATCCCGGCTTGCCAGGCAGTGGCAATACGCAGATGGAAAGTCGCCGGGGATCGTGCGGCAATGCTCAACTGCGCGGCACGCAAACAGGCAAGCGCCTGGGCGCTGGACAAGCTGGCATCGAGCACGAACATCAAGCGCAATCCCTTGATACGCTCGACCCCGCCGGCGGCCACAATCAGCCGCTGAATCAATAGCTGCAGCGAGGCCTTTTGCGCCTGCGACAAATGCTCAAGCAATCGTTGCAATACTTGCTGATATATATACTGCATGGCCTGATCGTGAATACTGCCCATAACGCCCACCTGAATTTCAGTTACGACCGCCTGAAAAAAATCGCTCCTGCGAAATCATTCAATCAGCAGAAATAAAGACCCGTCTAATATCCTAGGAAACTTCCCACAAGTTCCTACAGAAACTTGCTGGCCTGCCAATTCAACCAGGCGAACTCACCCGCACCAAAGCCACCGACAGCCTGAACAACCGGACCTTGCTTCATCACAACTCACTCCTTGAGTGCACAAACGACAGGTTATTATCGGGTGTTGGCTGATGAATAAAAGATACAGAACCCGGTAAAAAATCCGTTCAGATTCAAACAGCTTTCTGCTTGCTTTCAGCCAGCGACGGTAGATTTTCCGACAAACTTGAACATAGCGAACTTACCTGCATTGCGCAGGCAATGTACTTGATTGAAATATCCGAAACTCACATAGGAAAGAGGCACAAAAAAGCCCGAGCACAGCCCGGGCTTGTTTCTACCTGCAACTTCAGGCGCTGGCGATTTCCAGCACCAGGCGTCCACCGCATGGGCATTCGTCCATGTAGCGATGCGCTTCTACCACACGTTCGAAGGGGTAAGTCTTGATGATTTGCGGGGTCAGCAGCTTGTCGGCGGTGAACTGGTTGATGTCACGCAGTGCCCGTTGCAACGCCACCTGGTCCTGGCTGATACCCAGTTCCGGTTTGCCGGTGAAGTTGCCAATGCAATGCACGAAGAACTGGATGTTCTTCTGAAACGCCGCGCACGCCGGGAACGGTGTCTGGTTGCCGCCCTGCAGGCCATACAGCACCAGACTGCCACGCGGTGCCAGCACATCGCCGAGCAACGACATCTGCGGACCGCCCAGACCATCGAGAACCATGTCGACGCCACGGTTGCCGGTGTACTTGTTGACCTGCATGAGCAGGTCCTGTTCCTCGGTGACGATAACCTTCTCGGCGCCCAGCGAAAGCAGGTACTCGCGCTCTTCGGCATCCTTGGTCGCGGCGAAAACCTTCAGGCCCAGCGCCTTGCCCATCTGCACGAAGGCCGGCCCCGCACAGTGGCTGGCATCGGTGACCAGGGCGGTCTGCCCGGCCTTGGCCCGGGCCAGGTCGACATAGGCGAAATAGGCCATCAGCAGCGGCGTGTAATGCACGCTGGCTTCGACCGGGGTGAGGTGTTGCGGGTAGCGGGTCACGGCGTTGCGCGGCAACACGATGACCTCGCCGTACACCGGGTAGTCGTTGGCGCTGGCAGCCGGAAAGCTGGCGACCTTGTCACCGACTTGCAGGTCGTCGACACCCTCGCCTACCGCGCTGACCACGCCCGCCATTTCATGACCCATGCCGGCTGGCAAGCGTGCCTGGGACGGCGCCAGGTTCTGGCGCCAGAGCACGTCGTACCAGCTGATGCCGATCGCTTCGACGCGGATCTGCACCTCGCCGGCAGCCGGCTGCGGCGCGGCCTGCTCTTCGATCTTGAGCACCTCGGCCGGGCCAAACTTGTGGAAACGGATCATGCGGGACATCGCAAACCTCGCCTAGTGAAACTCTAATACCCTGAACTCTATCCGGGCTTTTACCGTTAGACCATCTGTGGCCATTAATAGTCAACATGCCTGTCATTGATTGCTGGTAATACCGCTGCCAGCAAATTATGCGGTGCAGGGTAGCAGCCTTTACCCTTAAGATTCACCCCTGCCCCAAACGTCCAGTGAAGCCGAGCCGATGAACCGTAACGACTTGCGTCGCGTCGACCTGAACCTGCTGATCGTCTTCGAGACGTTGATGCACGAACGCAGCGTGACCCGCGCCGCCGAAAAACTGTTTCTCGGCCAGCCGGCGATCAGCGCCGCGTTGTCGCGCCTGCGCAGCCTGTTTGACGACCCGTTGTTCGTGCGTACCGGGCGCAGCATGGAGCCCTCGGCGCGCGCCGTGGAAATCTTCGCCCTGCTGTCCCCGGCCCTGGACTCGATCTCCACCGCGGTCAGCCGCGCCGCCGACTTCGACCCGGCCACCAGCACCACCGTGTTTCGCATCGGCCTGTCGGACGACGCCGAATTCGCCCTGCTGCCGCAGCTGCTCAAGCGCATACGCGCCGAAGCACCGGGTGTGGTTCTGGTGGTGCGCCGGGTCAACTACCTGTTGATGCCGGCCTTGCTGGCCAGCGGCGAGATCTCGGTCGGTGTCAGTTGGACCAGCGACCTGCCCGCCAACGCCAAGCGCAAAGTGCTGCGTCGCAGCAAACCCAAAGTGCTGCGCGCCGACAGCATGCCGGGCAGCCTGAGCCTCGACGACTTCTGCGCCCGGCCGCATGCGCTGGTGTCCTTTGCGGGCGACCTGGGCGGGTTTATGGATGAAGTTCTGGAAAAGCTCGGGCGCAAGCGTCATGTGGTTCTGGCGGTGCCGCAGTTCAATGGGCTGGGTAGTTTGCTGACTGGCACCGACATTCTTGCCACTGTGCCCGATTACACCGCCGAAGTGCTGACAGCAGCTGGAGGTTTGCGGGCCGACGATCCACCGGTTGAGGTGCAGAGTTTTGAGCTGCACATGGCCTGGCGTGGGTCACAGGATAACGATCCGGGGGAGCGCTGGTTGCGGTCGCGGATTCAGATGTTTTTTGGGGATCCGGATAGTCTTTGAGGCGCCGTAAGATTGTTTCCGCTGCTTGAGATAAGTTATCCCCTTTCTGTCAACGTGGGTTGACTGGGTCGGGATAACAACATGGAAGGTCGCTGCCCTTCACGAAAGGCAGCAAGCAGCTGAGCTTGGTGTGTTAGCTGGAGGAGTTGCAATGACAACAATCGATGTGAACTCCCGATTCGAAGCAAAGCTTCTTCGTCCGGCAAAGCCTGGAAATGATACGTCGTGGGCGTTCGTAGTACTGCCAAGAGACACGAGTGAACAGCTTCCGAGGCGAGGAAGGACCACAGTTGAAGGGACAATCAATGGGCACCATTTCCAGGCAACCCTTGAACCGGATGGTCAGCTGAGCCATTGGCTGCAGGTAAGTACAGAGTTACTCGAAGCCGCAGGTGCGGCCGTTGGGGATATCGTTACACTAGAGTTAACCCCTGTGAAGAAGGAACCCGAGCCTGACATTCCACCAGATTTTCAGGAGGCACTGGCAGCCACGCCTGAGGCCCGTTTAGTCTGGAACAATACGACAACCATCGCACGAGTAGACTGGATACACTGGATTACTTCAGCCAAGCAACTCAAGACACGCGCAAAACGAATTGTTAATGCCTGCGATATGCTTGCTTCCGGCAAGAAGCAGGTTTGCTGTTTCGACCAGTCAGGCTACTACAGTAAGGCCTTCCGCGCGCCTGAGGCAGAAGATTTTTAAATGGATCATTGCGTTGAATACACATTAACAATGCGCTCAAATCGTTCACCGGTAGCGGCTAAAGCCGGCCTATTAGCTTCATTGCGAGAATGCGTTCCAGGCTCAGCCCAACAAACTGGCGCAGAATAGTACGTCTCATACAGTGCCTCTGCCTTCGTTGGATCGCTGTAGCCGAACCAGTTTTGCATCAGCTGGAAGTAGCATCGCCATCAGCGGATATGGCCGGTTACTGTCCTTCGCGAAGGGCGGCTTCGGGTCGAAAGCTGCCGGTCGCGAATGGCTGCTATCGACCCACCACAGTCATTGGCCTAGGCACATGCTGACAGTCAGGTAGAAGAAACACAGCAGTCGTTCGCGGCGTCAGGTCGCTGGCAGCGCGGCCGCCTGTCAATTCTGCTGGTCTTGCAAACAGTTATGCCCGATGAAGGTATCGAGGAAGCCGACGGCAGTGAGACGCCCCTTGTTGTTCTCGTAGAAGTCCTTCATGTTGACGCCGTCGCGGCCGGATTCATTCTGCTGCCGGTTACCGGTGCCGGGGCTGAACTGGCGCCAGCCGATAACGATGTCTTCGCTGCCATAGCGTAGCGAGTCAGGCCAGGAAGCAGCCACGCCAGTACCGGCTTCGTTGTTCCAATCGTCTATGTCCCAGAACGCCTTGGCAACCTGTAGCGGAATACCGCGATTGGCGGAGCAAGTGTTCCGGTTCGGCGCCGCGGCTTCGAAGTTTAGCCCCCAGCCGAGCGGAACGGTGCCGAAATTATTCGGATCGTACCAGCTCAGCAGCCCGACATAGGAAGCGAACCCCTCCTGGGTGGCGCCTGAATCGTATTCATCGCTGATCAGGTCCCAGCCGTCGCCGCCCTTGCTGACGTCATCGTGGAGGTTGTCGTTGTTGAATTGCTGAAGCTGGATGACATGGCCTAGTTCGTGGCCGGTCAGGATGCCGTCGCCGCCCTGGGAGTCGCGGATGTGGAAATTCTCGCGATCGTCGGTGCAACTGGTGGTGCAGGCTGGCCGTCCGGGGTAATGCAGCTTGACATGCCTGTTCATAATTTCCCCCATCGCTTGCAGCGTATGCTGTGCCGAGTCGAGCGCCATGATGCGTAGAGCGCGCGGCGATGCGCGGTCGTTGGTGGGAACCAGGCTACCGGACGGATACATGTAACAGGAGACGCCAGCGCGGCATTCTGCGGCCACATATCGATTTTCATCTCCGACCGGCCCGTCGCGCCAGCTTGTGGCATTATGGGTGCCGCCGTCCGTGGTGACGGCCTTGACGTAGATGTAGTTCCTAAATCCGCTTGCGTTGGTCACGTTGATGTAACGGAGATACAAGTTCGGATTCGGCTTGCCCTTGCTGTACGCGGCGCCCTCCCATTCGAAGACAAGGCATTGGGTGCCGGCGCCGCTGATGTACCAGGTGCCGATGTAGTCGTCGCTGTTGGCGTCCTTGTTCCAGAGTTCGACCTGGTGACCTACAGCGTCGACATAGCCGCCACTATTGCAGCCGCGCCGCGTGCCCGTCTCCGAGTCGGCAGCGCAGTTATAGCGGCCATCGGCAAGCTGGAGGTGGAAGCAAACTTCGCGACTTGCCGCCGAAACGGTGCCGCTCAGGAGGCCGTAGGAGAAAACTGCAACGAGCATGGGACGTGACAGTTTCATTTTCCACCTCAAGTGGGCCGGCTATTTGTCGTGGGTCTCGCTTCTGTCCTGTTTCCTATAGGACGATTCCGCTGCTCCGCCCGGCGGCATTTCCTCCGGAACCCCGCCCAGGCGTCCGACTGCGATAGCCCGTGTGGATTTGGTCTGGTCCAGTGGGACACGTCCCTTCATACCATCGCCAGCGCTGACCAGCACTTTCTGGCCGTCGGAACCGATAGACTCGTGGGAAGGACTGGTGTTTTTTTCGTATTCGTCGGCACTAATACGTTTCTGCTCACCCTGGTACACAACAAAATAAACCCACTGTTCGATGTGTAGCGGCCGATCGCTATCCGCTGCATTTCTTTGACCTTCGGCAATGATTTTCTCTGCGTAATGGCCCGGAGGAAGTTGCTCTATCCCTTTGAAACTCCAAGGGAGAGCGATCCTCTTGGATTCGCGCAGGTCAGTTAGCTTTTCGCTGCGGAGCAAGGCGCCTTGCTGGTAAATCTGCCGTTCTATGCGCACATCCCGAACCTGTTCCGGATCGACCCGTAGCAACAAGCCGGAGCCGTTTCGCTGATCGGCCTGATCTTCAAACGACAGCGGCAAGGTCGGACCGATTGCGCAAGCTGTGGAGGTGGTGATGATCAGAACAGTGGCCGCAAGCGTGATCTTGGCGTACTCGTTCATGCTGTATTCCTGAAGGATGGCAAATCCTTGCGATTGGTTCCGACAAGCTCAATCCATTCTAGTGCAGGTAGCGTATTGTGCAGACCGTGATTCTGTTCCCGGCTGGAACCAGTTCGTCGGCGCATGGCGGAATAGATGACAGTTACGCGCTCCTCGACAGCCAATTCTGGCGTGAACGCCACGTTTCGATTCATCGCACAGGGCGAGGTGGCATCGCCGCCGCTCGCAACATCGGAGCCGCATTTGCTACGGGTGACAACCTGGTCTTCTTGGAGCCGATTGTCTTCGCAGCCTTGTCGGCACAATGCATGGCTGCGAAGTGCTAGTCGACGCAATTGCGAGCTATTGGCAGGAAGCGCTCGATGCTCGCAGCCTGAGGTCGGCTGATGCCTATTTCGATCGCTTCGGTGACTGGATATGAGGGTTATAGAGGACCTCAATTGGCTTCCCGAAATTTACGGTAGATTCGACCGCAAAGCTCATCGACAACGTCCGCTGTTTGACGGGTAGTCGGCGCTCGAATCACCACGCGATTAAGATGGCGAACGTCGGCTATTGGCCGATTGCAGACATCCGCGACAGGCAGCCACAAGTGGAAAATAGTCGGCCCCATCGGACAGCTTTCGAAAGAAAGCATAAAGAATCCCCCCTTGAATCCCTACCCCAACCCCGTTACCCACCTGCACGTCGCTGTAAATCCAGCGACCGGGTTTGGTAGCCCAGGTGATAATCAAGGCGCACAAGCGTCCTATCCGAGCAGTTGGCGCTTTTTTTGTGTCCGCTGTTTCGTGTTATGGCGGCTGTGCGTAGGGCGCATTCGTGCGCGCTGGGTTCGTTGATTCCCGGTCTACCAACCTGCGTACAGCCGTCACCATTCGTTTGGTAGCGATATGTGTCGGCTCCATCAATCAAGGAGCAACACAATGACAAAACCCGTTCCTGATCCACCCTTAGCCACCCAAACCAGCACCACCTTCGGCTCCTGCAACGGCAGCCACGATCCACTCTTCGCTATCCGTGCCGGTGTCTCTTCCGAAGACGCCCTGGTCCACGCCTCCGTCCTGCTCAAAAGCGCCTACCAGACCAACGCCCACGCCTGTGACATGGTCAATGAAGAAGTACGCGGCTTACTCTGGGCCACAGAGCAATCGATAGAGATGAGCCTCGCACTGGTCGAGGCATTGCTGGACGAAGTCGAAGCGCGCTCGGAAACCGCAGCGTTGTTACGTCGCTCGATGCAAGCGGGCCAATCGGCGGCGGAGTGATCGCCAGCGATTGTCCTGGGCCGCCGATGCGGCCCTCTCACCTCAGAGTGTATTCCCTGTCGCTAGACACAAGCGGGCTTGCCCCGAGATTGCAGGCTGTCAGTTACATCGTATCGCGGGGCAAGCCCGCTCCCACCGCAGAGACCGCTTTCAAAACACCCACTCAGCTCGTCGGCCCCCTACCCCCTTGTCATGAGATGAAAATTCGCTGTCGTGCGATGCGAGGTGGCCGCTGCCGCTCCTGCTCTAGAGTCGGAGCACAACAATACAGCGCCCCGAAACACGAGAGCCGCCATGAGCAGATCCACCCGCACGACCGAGACTGCAACCCCCACCCGCCGCCCCCCGGCGACCGGCCGAAAGCGTCGCCCTCGCAAGAATGCCGATCTCCCGGACAGCACCCAGCAACAAGAGCTGATCGGCACGGCTGCCAACCAGACCCTGGCCGGCAATCCGCTGGTCAGCGTGCGCGCGGCGGACCTGGCCAGCTCGGCCGGCTACCTGCTCAAGGCCGTAGGCACCTCGCCGCTCAAGGCCGGCGCTCATCTGGGCGGCTACCTGAAGGCGATGCGCGGCATCATCGGCGGCAATTCCAGTATCGCGCCGGATCCGAAGGACAAGCGCTTCGCCGATCCGGCCTGGCAGTCCAACGCCTTCCTGCGCGCACTGCTGCAAAGCTACCTGGCCGGCCAAAGTGAGCTGACCCGCTTCATCGAGTCCACCGACCTGGCCCCGCAGGAAAAGAGCCGGGCGCGCTTCGTCGCAGCGCTGCTGGCCGATGCAGTGGCACCAAGCAACTCGCCGCTGACCAACCCGGCGGCGCTGCGCAAACTGGTGGACACTGGTGGCATGAGCCTGGCCAGGGGCCTGCGCCAGTTCGGCGACGATATGCTGAACAACCGCGGGCTGCCGAAACAGGTCGACAGCACGCCGTTCAAGGTTGGCGAAAACATCGCCACGGCCAAGGGCGAGGTGGTGTTTCGCAACGAGATGTTCGAGCTGCTGCAGTTCGCGCCCACCACCAAAAACGTCTATGCCCGGCCTTTGGTGATGTCGCCACCGCAAATCAACAAGTACTACGCCATCGACCTGTCGCCGGAGAAAAGCCTGATCAAGTGGATTCAGGACAGCGGCGTCAACCTCTTCGTCATCAGCTGGCGCAATCCCACCCGCGAGCACCGCGACTGGGGCTTGTCCGATTACGCGCTGTGCCTCGACCAGGCTGTAGACGTAGCACGCAGGATCACCGGCAGCCCGGATGTGAACATGTGGGGCTCCTGCTCCGGCGGCATCACTCTGGCCGCCTACCTGGGCTGGCTGGCGGCCCGCGGCGAAGGCCACAAGGTGGCCAACACCAGCTGGGCGGTGTGCGTGCTCGACATGCCCTCGGCGCTGGGTGACACCACCCTGGGGCTGTTCACCACCCCGTCCGCCCTGCGCGCGGCCAAGGCCAGCTCCCGGCGCAAGGGGGTGCTGAGCGGCCAGGGCATGGCCAGCATGTTCGCCTGGATGCGGCCCAACGACCTGATCTGGAACTACTGGGTCAACAACTACCTGCTGGGCAACAAGCCGCCGGCCTTCGACATCCTGGCCTGGAACAACGACACCACGCGGTTACCCGCCCAACTGCACGCGGACTATCTCGACCTGATCCAGCAAAACCCCTACAGCAACCCGGGCACCCTGGAGATTGCCGGCGAGTCGATCGACATGACCCAGGTGAAGGTCGGCGCCTATGTGGTGGGCGGCACCACCGACCACATCACGCCCTGGCAGGGCTGCTACGGCACCGCTCGGCTGTTTGGCGAAGACACAACCTATGTGCTGTCCAACGCCGGCCACCTGCAGAGCCTGGTGAACCCGCCGGGCAACCCCAAGTCGTTCTACTACGCGGCGCCTGCCGCCGCCGAAACCCCGGACACCTGGCTGCAGAACGCCGGGGAGCGCCAGCAAGGCAGCTGGTGGCCGCATTGGCGCGAATGGATCGGGCAGCGCTCGGGTGACAGCCTGCCAGCGCCGAAGAAGCTCGGCTCGCGCAAGTACCCGCCCCTCTGCCCGGCACCTGGTACTTATGTCATGGAGCGTTGAGGCGGATTGGCGCAGCTACTTCTGCTGTCTGCCTCTGATGTTGCCGGCAACCCCGCCGGCAACGGCGCCAAGCGCGGCGCCAGTCCACCCACTGCCGCCGGAGATCGCGGCAATGCCGGCGCCGGCCGCAGCACCGATGGCGGCACCGCTCACCGTCCCCTGCTGCTGAGCGGACATCGAGGTGCAGCCGATCACACTCACCGCCGTGAGGGCTGCGGCAAACAATAAGGACCTGTTCATGCTCACCTCCGCTATTTGTTCTGCTTCAGGCCGGGCACGACCATCTCGAACCAAATGGTCTCGATGACGGGCCGTTTCACCTGGTCGGGATTGGCTGCGTACCACTGATTGAGCCCTTCGCGCACGGTATCGAGCGTCTGGCCTTTCAAGCCCCTGCCGAAACGTGGAATCAGGCTGTGCTCATCGGAAGGCGGCTTCGCCTTGTAGTAGGCCGCCTCCACCTCGTAGGCATTGGCGATGCCGATGAGATAGACCTTCTTGAGCTCCTCCGACGACTGCATCCATTGCTCGCCGGTGATCAAGGCAACCCCTTCGGCGTGGGCAATACCCGAAGCCGTCAGCAGGGTCACCCATGCCGTAAATACCAACGTGCCCATTCGCAATGCACTCATCGTCTTCGCTCCTCGCCAGTCAGCCGGTAACCCCGGGCTTACAGACAAGTTTAGATACCTGAGTGCTTTTGGCGCAGTTCTGTGGACGACCAGAAGCCGCCGATGGTCGTTGCATTTCGCTGGTCGTCGGCGTGTAGCTAAGCTTAATGAATCGGGGAGCATTGCAACCTGGGAGATAGCGGCCTCAGTAGATCCGGATTGGAGGCGGTGCTCCCAAAGGAGACGAACATGTACGCGGTGATAAGAACCTACCTGGGTACTGGAGCAAAGCAGCTTTTCGAGCTTCTGGAAGAGCGCAGTGCCGACGTCGACGCTACCCTGCGGACAGTGCCCGGCCTGGTAAGCTACACACTGCTCAATACCGGTGATGGCGGTACGGCGGTGACGGTCTGCACGGACAAGGCCGGTAGCGATGCGAGCTTGAAAGTCGCACGTGACTGGATTCAGAAAAATGCAGCGCATATCCACGCGGAGCCGCCGATCGTGACGGAAGGTCCGGTGATTGTGCAGATCAAATAGCCCCCAATCGGGTGGCGAAAAACCCAAACACCCCCAAATGAGGGGATTTTCTGGGTAACCAATCAAGCGCGACTTAGCCTCAGCTCAGACGTCATGGGCTATCGCGCTTGGCATGATGCGTGCTTATTCCACATTCGAAATTGCAGATTATTCTCTCAATATCTCGAGGTGTGAAGCGCATGCAGCAAACTCACGAGAGAAACCCGCTAACCTCAGCACTGCAGAAATCCAGTCTGGATGAACGCGCCCGGTGCGATACCAAACGCGATCTCGGGCAGCCGCCTGCAGTCAGTGAGACAGCAGATTCAAAAGATGGGTTGGACTGTACAGCGCAAAAAACAAGAGATTTCTTTATGCGCCGTGTGCCATGGAATCTTAACGTACTGCCTATCAAAGGCATTGCCTCGCTTTTGGCGAAACTCAAAGAGACCCGAATACCCTCGCCATTCATCGGCCCCAGTATAATTCTGATCGCAACCCTCTTTGGATTTATTGCCACCAGCCTCATTATCAGTACAAACACCCAGCAAAATACAGCACTCACTGCCAAGTTCATCCAGGCCTTGGGAGCCGTGGATGCAAGCAACATGGGGTTGAGTGGATATCAAACAAGCGACCTACTGGACCCGCGCGAAGATATCGGCCTGCCTCAAGAAGCCCAGGTTAATCGGCAAAAATCACGAAACATGTTCTTTGAGAGCCTGAGCAACATTGCCAATCACCCGAGTACCTTATTGATTAATGTCTATGCACCAGACAATGTCATTATCTGGTCCAGCAATCCAAAATTGATCGGCCAGCGCTTCGCCGGCGACAAGGAACTTGAGAGCGCCGAGTCCAGCAAGGACGGCGTCGTTGCCAGCTACCACAAAGCAAAAGAAAATCACAATGAGCAGCAATTCACCCGTCAACCAAGCAGCATATTTATTGAGAATTACATCCCGCTCGTAAATACAGCGGGGAAAGTACCCTCGATTGTTGAGTTCTATACAGAGCCGCCCGGCTGGCTGGCCAGTACTCAGTCGGGTTACCTCGTGCTGTGGCTCGCTTGCTCCATGGGCGCAGCCTTGATTTATCTAGGCCTCCTGTCCTTCACAGGTAAACGTGGCGGTGTATTTTCGTCGAGGATTCAACACAACATTGATAATGAAATGGCCACCTTACTCAACGAAGTGACCAGCGTAGTGGCTCACAACTTACGCAACCCCCTCGCCGTGGTCCGCTCCAGTGCCGAGCTGGCCTTGGAGGTCAGTACCCAAGCTGCCTGCAAAAACATCGGCGACATCATCCATCAGGTCGATCGCATGTCGGAATGGATCAATGAACTGCATGTTGCGTCCACCTCTCTGAAGGGTGAAATCGGAAAGGCCGATCCGGTAGAGGCGGTACTTGAGACCCTTCGGAATTTTGAACTGCCATTATCCAACGCCAATGTACATGTGGAATTTTCCGCAACCAGTACTCTGCCGGTAACAGGTCATCACCAGTTGCTTGTTCAAATATTGGACAGCCTGGTATCCAATGCGATTGATGCGATGCCAGACGGGGGGATTTTGTACATAACAATCGATCAGCGCTCATCCAAGCGTTTGAGCATAATACTGCGTGACACCGGCAAGGGAATGACCGCCGCCCAACAGAAGGCGTTGTTCCGGCCTCGTTGTTCCATCAAACATGGCGGCTTTGGAATTGGCTTAATGTTGGTGAAACTGATAATGAAGCGCTTTGGCGGTCACGCTAGCCTGACTATTGGTAAAAACAAAGGGACAACCGTCAACTTGTGCTTTCGGATGGCAAGCAACGGCTAGTGTTCACGCTTCGTCGGAAAAGTGTCTCTGAGGCAAATCAGGAGGGACAATCAAGAGCGATCCTCACATCTCGATCATGTATGCCCTCAGGGCATGGTCAGGAGGAAAGCATGAGCAAACGCGACAAACGTGGCAATCCTGTTTCCTATGGCTCGCAGGAGGCAATCGATGCGCTGGACAGCGCTTGCGACCTGCTGCATGCCTACCAGGCCGACCCTTTGGCTGCAGCTGACAAAATTATTGCACAACACCCGGATTTTGCCCTGGCCTACGCCTTTCGTGCTGGCACGATTGCCACGGCGACCGACAAGGCGTTTGACTCAGAGCTGCACAAAAGCCTGGACGCAGCAGAGCGCCTGGCAGCGAAAGCAAATGATCGCGAGCGCCAGCATATCCATGCAGTACGCGCCTGGTTCAACGGTGACTGGGAGCGGGCAATCGAAATCTGGGGGCGTGTCTCGATAGAGTACCCCCGTGATCTTCTGGCGCTGCAGTTCGCCCATTTGGGCGACTTCTATCTAGGCTATGCGCATATGCTGCGTGATCGCATAGCGCGGGTGATGCCGCACTGGGATAAGGACGTTCCCGGCGTTGGCTTTGTCAAAGGGATGTATGCCTTTGGCCTGGAAGAGTCAGGGGATTACCGCCAGGCCGAAGAACAGGGTCGCGAAGCCGTTGCCTTGAACCCGCAGGATGGCTGGGCGGTGCACGCCGTCACGCATGTCATGGAAATGCAGGGCCGCAACGTAGAGGGAGCCAAATACCTTTCCTCCAGCGCCAGTGCCTGGGCTCCCAACAGCATGTTTGCCTTCCATTTGTGGTGGCACCAGGCGCTGTTCCTCCTTGAGGCTAATGACGTGGCTGGTGCGCTGCGCCTCTTTGATGAAGACATTTCAGCGGGGGGATTTGCTCAAGCGCTTGAGCTGCTTGATGGATCGGCGCTGCTCTGGAGACTCTCCCTGCTCGGTCATGACGTTGGCGATCGGTGGAACGGACTGGCGGAAAAATGGGAGTCACGTTGTGAAGACGGTATCTACGCCTTTAACGACGTGAACGCGATGATGTCATTCGTGGGTGCTGCGAACAGCCGGGCACAAATTCAACAGTTGGATACCCTGAGGCGGGCCGCTGCTGGCATCGGTAGCAATGCCATGATGAGCAGAGAGATTGGTGTGCCGGCCTGCGAAGGATTGGTGGCGTTTGGCCGTGGGGAGTACGCCCAGGCGATAGCGTCGCTGATGCCACTACGCGCCAAAGCCAACCGCTTCGGCGGTAGTCACGCGCAGCGTGATGTTTTCTCATGGACGCTGATTGAGGCAGCCATTCGCCTTGGCAACCGCGCACTTGCCGAGGCACTGGTTGCCGAGCGTCTTGCATTGAAGCCTGAGAGCCCGATCAACCGCGCCTGGAAAATGCGCGCGGGTCAATTGCAGTCGCTGCATGAGGAATCGTGGTAAGTGGAAAAAGGGAAGCTGGGGGACTAGCCCCCACTTCCCTTTCTCGTCACTGGGAAATGAATCCCGCTATTTTTCAGGAGGCGTGCCTTCAGCGTTTGCCACAACCACGTCGATTTGCACTAGCGCATTTTCAGGTAGCGCCGACACCCCCACTACCCTGCGTGCAGGAACACCACCGGGGAAAAAGGCCGTGTACACTTCATCCAATGCCGCAATATCTTCGATGTTTTTAAGGAAGACATTGACCTTGACGACATCACTCATGGCGTGATCGATACTTTCGACAATTGCCTTGATGTTTTTTAGACACTGTTCAGTCTGCTCTCTCACCCCCTTGCCTACCACCTTCCCGCTGGCGGGATCGAGTGGTAATTGCGCAGATACATGGTTGTAATGAGAGAAGGCTACCGTTTGTGTAGATAGCGCATGCCTGGGGGCAACCGCGGTATTTTTTGCCTTTATGACAATCCCGTGCCGGTCTTCAACAACTTGCGGTGGCGTGCCGTCTCCGTGTGATACAACCGCCTCTATTTGCACCAAAGCGTCCATGGGCAACGCTTGGACCGCGACGCTAGTCCGCGCGGGGAAATAGGCTACCGTCCTGGCAATGGCCGAATCCGGGAAAAAGGTTGTGTAAACTTCGTTTACCCGCTCAATGTCCGAGAGATTTTTAACAAAGATAGTGATCTTGACGATATCATCAAAAGGAACATCAATACTTTCCAAAATCGCCTTGATGTTTTTCAAACACTGCACAGCTTGCTCTTTTACACCGCCCGCGACCAACCTGCCTGTTTTGGGATCGATCGGTAGCTGAGCCGACAGGTTATTGTAATGCGAAAAAGCCACGGTCTGCGCAGACAGTGCGCTTACGGGTGCGTTCTCCGTGTTCCTGACAGTTTTTACCAGGTCGCCTGCCTGTGGCGCTTGTGGAATAGTGCCTTCGCCGTTTGAAACCAGCGCTTCAACTTGCACTAACGCCCCCATAGGCAACGCTGCAACTGCGACTGTCGTCAGCACGGGGACATAGCCAGGAAAGAATCCTGCATACACGCTGTTAACAACCTCAATATCGGCGATATCTTTAAGGAAGATAGTAATCCTGACCACATCTTCCATCACATGGTCGATGCTCTCTACAATCGCCTTGATGTTTTTGAAGCACTGTTCAGCCTGCGCTTTTACACCACCCGCTACCAACGCACCAGTTGCCGGGTCGACAGGTAACTGAGCGGAAAGATTATTGTAGTGAGAGAACGCTACGGTTTGTGAGTACGGACCTATTCCTTTTGGAGCATTACCTGTATTTCTCGCCAATACAGCGTTATAGCCACTCATGACAGTACTCCCATCCATTTGGATTTCGCGGGTTGTGTGGCGAGCACCCATTCCACTGCGCTATCGATGGCTGCCACCGTTCGTCCGGGCGACTGGCTCACGTCCACGAGGGACAAGTGAATCCGTACCCAGGGGTGTTCCATGGAGCAGGATCAAGTGTAGTGGTCTTTGCGTGCTGCGCCATTGCAGCGATCAAGGAGGGTGAGGTCTCCACTCAAGCAGACCAGTGCCAGTCCTCTGAACCGCCTGTTGCGGACGTTCAGCTTGTCACAGACTGGCTAACCACTTTCCGGGAAAATGTCTTGCCAAACGCAATCCACCATTTTTCATAGTAGAAAGTCGAGATATGCGCAGTGATAAAAACTGCGGCAAACAACAGAGGCCGCTTCAAATATTTGACCAGGGTATCCCCGCTCCCCAACCAGGTCTGCTCCAGCAGCGGGTGAACAACGTAGAGTGCATACGAGATGGTGGCGATATAAAACAGAATGCGCGTATTCAGAAGCTGGGCAACCAGCGTGCGTCCATTGAATAACGTGCTGCCCACCATTGCAGCGGCAAAATAGGGACGCAAGTAGTTCATGAAGCCCGCTTCGGGGTGACTGGACACGACAAACAGCAGCGCTAGAACTATTTGCGCAACCCACATTTGTTTCGCATAGTGCATCAGACTGTCGCCCAGCTTGCCGTTGTATACCAGTGCCAGTATGCACCCTGCCAATATTTCATCAATGCGGTAATAGGTATTGATGGCGACATGGACTTCATTGATGACGCGGTACATCGTCACGGCGATGCAGAAAAAAGGGATCAGCATCATCCACTTGTTTCTCATCAGCACCACCAGCAACGCGATGGCCAGATAAAACTGGACCTCCATGCACAAACTCCAGAGGTGGCCGTTTGCACTGCCAAGCCACATCGGCGGCCAGTTGGCAACGAACAGGAAGTTTGTGATATAGAATTCCGGCGGGCTGTTCATGACAAACAAAGCAATGGCCATGTACAACCAGGCGAGCGGCACAATGCGGAAGATCCTGCGAATTAAAAAGTCAACGACGCTGCTGTTGTTGAGCAGAAAACTTGTGATCAGGAATCCCGACAGGGTAAAGAATATCGCCATGCCCATCACGCCTGCGGCGGAATTCATTTGCCATGGCTTTGGCCCGAGTGGCAGCAGGTGACACGCCAGCACCAGCAAAATGCTAATGCCGCGCCATCCGTCAAGTACGCTTAATCGAGAGCCCGCTGCGGAACTACCATTCATATGTGCACTCACTCTTTGAGCAATCGCAGCGGTGATTTTTTTTTGAGGTCAAACCCTTTAAGCCTGAAGTCTAGGACACCTTTTGCGCTTTACCCTTCAGGTCACGAAAAAATCGTGCCCTGTATCTGCGCCAACCAATAGTCCACATCCACCTCATCGATCTGCTCGGCACGCAGGAACCGCTCACCATACTGGCGATACACGCCGCTGCTCAGGAACAGCTGCAGCAGTTGCCCATCGATGTGATTGTCGCGGGCCATGAAGACCAGGATTTTCACCGACTCGGACAAGGTTTTCGGCGCCTTGTACGGCCGGTCGGCGGCCGTCAGCGCTTCGAAGATGTCGGCGATCGCCATCACCCGCTCGGCGATGCTCAGCTCATCCTTGCCCAGCCGACGCGGATAACCGCTGCCGTCCATCTTCTCGTGATGGTTGCCGGCGATCGCCGGGACGCGCCTGAGCTGGCGCGGAAACGGCAGGGACGAGAGCATGATGATGGTCTGCACGATATGTTCGTTGATCTTGAATCGTTCCTCGTCGTTCAGCGTGCCGCGGCGGATCGACAGGTTGTACAGCTCACCGTAGTTGCTGGCATTGGTCGGCAGGCGCATGTCGAAGCCCCAGACGTTGCGCGGATCGTCCCTGGCCACCGGTGGCTTGCGCGCGCCCCACGGCACCCGGTGCTCGCTGCGGTCGGCCAGTAGCGGTTCATCCACCGGCAACTGCACCTGCGGTACACCGGCAAAGCGCTCTTCTTCGTCACGCGAGATGCCCAGCCGGTTGTCGAAGTACCGCCGCCAGCGGCGCTGGCCGATCCGCTGTAAACGCTCGACGTCGTCATCCTGCATGAACTCACCACCGATATTGGTTTTGGCGACGAAGGCGAACTCCTCCTGCAGTTGAGCCTGGCAGCGCTCCAGCGTCCGTTGCAGCGCCTGCTGATCGGCACCGCTGGCCAGGCCTAGCCAGTAAGCCAGCTCGGCATCGCGCCAGAGCACCTCAAAACGCATGCGTACCTCATGGATGCGGTTGTACAGAGTCTCCAGCTTGGTCGCCTTGTCCACCACATATTCGGGGCTGGTGACCTTGCCGCAATCGTGAAGCCAGGCCGCCACCCGGAACTCGTAGCGCTCGGCCTCGCTCATGCTGAAGTCGGCATAGGGGCCGCTGTCGGCCTGCACGGCCTTGTCCAGCAGCATCTGCGCCAGTTGCGGTACGCGTTCGCAGTGGCCGCCGGTGTAGGGACTCTTGGCATCGATGGCATCGGCCAGCAGCTTGATCATGGCATCCAGCAGGCGTTGCTGGGCTTCGATCAACTGGCGTGTCTCGATGGCCACGGCGGCAGCGCCGGACAGCTCCTCGACAAAGCGCCGGAACGGTTCGTGCACTTCATCGCGCACCTGCTCATTCTCCAGTTGCAACACCAGAATGCCGAGCAGCGCCTGGCTACGGTCATTGAGCACCACCGCGAGGCTGTGCCCCTGTAACGCCATCGCTTGTGTCACCGCGGCTGGCAGATCCTCGTGATCGCGTTCGCCGATCCTCAGCTCCTCAGGGTAACCCTCGCCCCGGCAGGAGGCCGCCAGGCGCAGCAGCGCATGCTCGGCATCGAACAGGTACACCGCGCCAGCACTGACGCCGGCGGCGTCCACCAGATGGCTGAGTACCCCGTCGAGCATCCGCTCCAGCTGGCTCTCGCGGCTGAGCGTGAGGGTGATCGCCTGGAAGTTGCGGATGGTTCCCGACATGCGGCTCAGCACCCGGCTCAGTTCACGCACCTCGGACACCCGCGACGTGACCCCTACCTCGCGGCTGAAATCGAAGCCGGCCAGGGCTCGCACCTGATCGGCCAACAGGCGCAGCGGGCGGCCGATACGTCGGCCGAGCAGGCCGCCGAGCAACAGTAACACGCCCATCAGCACCGCCGTCCACAGCAACTGCTCGAACAGCACCTTGCGCGCACCGGCCAGCAGCTCGTGGGCCGGCACGGCTATCAGTACCTGCAGATCCTGCCCGGCCAGGGTCGTAAGCTGCGCGCGCATGCCATACCAGGTTTGCCCCTGCACCTGATAAGGCTGCAGCGCAGTGCCCTGGGGCAGGTCGGCGTAGATACGCTCCAGGCTGGGAATGCCCAGCTCGCTGATGCGCGACAGGCGCACGGCCTGCCCCTCATGCACGATGACCCGCTGCAGGTCCGGATAGGCCACCACACTGCCTTGATCGTCAACCACGGCGATCTCGGTGCCAGCGGTCATGCGCAGGTCCCGGCTCTCACTGGCCAGGTCGTCGACCGAGACATCCATGCCGATCACCGCCGCGCCGTCGACGCTGCGCTGCGCCATGGTCAGGCCGATCTCGCGGGTGGTGAAAAACACATAGGGGCGGGTCAGTACGGTGGTCGAGCGTGCGGAGGCTTCGACGAACCAGGGGCGCTGGCGTGGGTCGAAGTGATACTCCGGCTTGACCTCGGTTTTGAGCAGGGTCAGCGCCTGGTCGTAGAAACGCCATTCGCCCAGCATCGCAGCGTCGGCACCTGCGCTGATGCTCTGCACCAGGAACGCAGCACCTGGCGGCGCGGCGAAGCGCTGCAGCAGTTGCGGATCCCGGAGCCTGCGGACCAGGAGGAACTCGCCGTTGGGATAACCGACGTAAACGGCGCTGAGCATCTTGTTGGCGTTCAGGCTCTCGACCAGTTGCGCAAGCCGCTCCAGGCGCTGCGTCAGGTTGCCTGCAGTCGGGTTGAAGGCCAGCAGCCGGATACTGCTCTGCGCCGGATCGACCAAGCGCCGGGCGCGTTCGTCAATCGTCTTGCCAAGCTGCTGGGCGGCATCGCCAGTGGCCGCCACCAACGTCTGCTGTATCCCGCGATAGCCCTGCCAGGCCAGGCCGACGCCGAGCAGCAACATGCCCAGCATGATCGCCAGCGCCACCAGCCATTGCAGCGAGATGCCCCGTCCCTGGCTGCTCATGGCTGACGGCCCCAGCCCTGCGAAACCTCGACGGCGCGAACCGACAACGCCAGGCTCGCCAACAAGCGGCCCTCCAGCCAAGCAGCATGACCAATCAGCACGCAGCCCATTCCAGGTACTCGATGTGTGGCGGTTTCAACAGTGTAATCGGCCAAATCGATCGTGCCGGGCTGATTTCAACTGCTGACTGCTACACGATTTACAGCAGGGTCAAGGCACCTCCCACAATCATCAGTTGCAGCGTCAACGCCGCAGCCAGAATCAACGGTTTAAGCCCCGCCTTGCGCAAATCGATCAAGCGCGTACTGAATCCCAGGGCCGCCATGGCTGCAGCCAGCAACAGGTCATCGAAGCTGACCAGGACCTGATGCACGCTCTGATCCAGCGCCAGCCACGAGTTGATCAGCATGCAGGCGATAAAGCCCAGGACAAAAAGCGGCACTTTTACCGCAGCAGTGCGCTGCCCGCCCTCGGACTTGCGGCTCAACCACACGCCCAGGCCAAGCAGGAAAGGCGCCAGCAGCAACACCCGGATCAGTTTGGCGACCACTGCGGCCTCGGCCGCCTGCGGGTCCATGGCCTGGCCTGCGGCAATCACCTGGGCCACTTCATGCAGGGTCGCGCCGGTGAAGATACCGAAGCCATGGCTATCACCGAACAGGGTCGGCATCAGCGTGAACAACCAGGGATAGAGCAGCATGCCGAGGGTGCCGAACAGCACTACGCAAGCAATCGCAATCGCCACCTGGTCATTGCGCGCCCTGACCACCCCGGCACTGGCCAGGATCGCCGCAGCGCCACAGATCGCATGGCCGGCGCCGATCAGTACGGCGGTGCCACGCTCCATGCCCAGCACCCGGGTGCCCAGCCAGATGGCCAGGCTGATGGTCGAGAGAATCAGCAGTGCATCGGTGACGAACGCCTGTACCCCCAGGGCCTGCACCTGTTGCACGGTCAGCCGGAAGCCATACAGCGCCACGCCCAGGCGCAGCACAGGCTGCTTGCACAGCTGAACACCGGCCGCGGCCGCACGGTGCACCGTGCCCGGCACCAGGTTGCCGACCGCCAACCCCAGCAGCATGGCCAGGGTCAGCGTGCCGATCCCGCTAGCGTGCAGCAGCGGCGAAGACGACAGCCACATGGCCAGCGCTGCCAACGCCAGGCTGCCGGTGACGCCGGTAAGCAGGCTGTAGGGAAGCTGGGTACGACTCAGAACAAGCATAACGACACCTCGTTTGTGGTGACGCTAGCTTGCAATCTCTTATAACCTATATGAAGCTAGATATTCTTATTGGTCATATCAGGAAAGCTGATATGCAGTGCCGCATCACTCTCAAACAACTGGCCACCTTCGTTGCCGTCGCCGACCTTGGCAGCGTCACCCGCGCCAGCAAGGACCTGAGCCTGAGCCAGGCAGCGGCGAGCATGTCGCTGCAAGACCTGGAGCACCAGCTCGGCACCCGCTTGTTCGATCGCCATGGCAAGCGCCTGGTGCTCAACGAGCACGGACGGCGTTTCTACCCGCACGCCAAGGCCACCCTGGAAGGTGCCCAGGAAGCCGAAACGCTGTTCCAGCAGCAACTGACCTGCCACCTGCGCATCGGTGCCAGCACCACCATTGGCGCCTATCTGCTGCCGGAACTGCTGGCTGCCTTTCTCGCCGCCGAGCCGCATAGCCGGCTGGAGCTCAAGGTCGAAAACACTGAGCGCATTGTCGAGTCGCTGTGCAACTTCACGGTCGATGTCGGTTTTGTCGAAGGCCCGGTCCAGCACCCTGATATCGATGTGCGCCCCTGGCGCGAAGACGAGCTGGTGCTGATCGCCGCGCCCGGCCACCCCTTGACCCGCCTGCCCCAGCCCGACGCCCAGGCGCTGGCCAGCGCCCGCTGGATTACCCGCGAGCAGGGCTCGGGCACGCGCAATATGCTCGAGCACCTGATCGGCCCGTGGCTGGGCAGCCCGCAGCATTTGCTGGAAGTGTCCAATGGCGAAGCGATCAAGCACTGCGTGATCGCCGGCGCAGGCATCGCCTGTGTGTCACGGGTGATGGTGCGAGGCGAACTTGCCCTGGGCCAGCTGTGCACCCTGCCCTGCCCCAGCGGCCCGCTCAAGCGCACCCTGTACCGGGTGATCCACAAGGACAAGCAGCCGACCCGCGGCCTGGCGCGTTTTCTGGAGTTCTGCCAGAGCCCGGTTTGAAATCTTCTGTGGGAACAACTCCCTTACACCGGGTTAAGGTGGGAGCCGGCCTTGCCGGCGATGGTATCAACGCAGTGTCAGCTCGTCCGCGCTGCCTGCATCGCTGGCAAGGCCTGCTCCCACAAGAGCAGTGAGTTGCGGGTATAAAAAAACCGCTGCATCAGCAGCGGCTGGGCAAAACGGACCCTCAACGTGCGTCGATACGCAGGTTTACTTGCCGTAGCGGCGCAACGCCGCCGGGCTGTAATCCTCTTTCTTGGCCAGGGCGTTGAACACCATCTTCTGCGGGTATTCATTGGTCATGAAGTTGGTGGTGTAACGCGCCGAAATCAGGTCATAGGTTGCGTCCATGGCCGGGAACGGCACTTCGATGTCGGCCAGCTGCATCGGGTAGTTCTCGTACATGCGCCACAGCTCACCGCGGCTGTCATACATCTCGGCACTGGCGATCTGCCAGGTGTCTTCGTCGATATAGAAGCGGCGCTTGCCATAGACGTGACGGTTACCGGGCTTGAGGGTCGCTTCCACCACCCAGACCCGATGCTTTTCATAGCGTACCAGCTGTGGATCGATGCTGTTGGCCTTGAGAATATCGGCGTACTTCAGCAATTTGCTGGCCAGTTTGTAGCTGTTGTAGGGGATCAGCCGCTCTTGCTTGCCGAGCAGTTTCCAGTCGTAGCGATCCGGCGCGCCGTTGAAGCCGCCGACGCCGTCGCTGGTCAGCTGGCCATAGCTATAGCGTGCACTGGTGTCATAGGCCACGGTCGGCGCACGGCGCACGCGGCGCTGGCCGGGAATGTACTGCCAGGCACTGCGCGGCTCCTGCACCTGGTTGAGCGGTTCATGGACCATGGTGATTTCACCGGCCACCCGTGACGGGCTGAGGGCCCGGATGACGCTGTAGTACAGGGCGTTTTCCTGCTCGGGAAGGTCGCTGATCGCCGAGCGCCAGTGCACCGACTGCTGATAGGTGACCAGTGTCGAGCTGCCGTTGCTTTCCACGGTGGCCGAAGCCATTTCGCGCTGCACCGAGTGGCCGACATAGCGGGCCAGGTGGTTCCACATCACTTCCAGCGGTTCGGTCGGTAGCGGGAACGGGATACCGTCCTGGTAGCCCACCAGGCCATAACCGGATTCGGCCAGGCTGACAGCGGCGACGTTGGCACGGGTGGCGGCAGTCACCGCTGCCGGCATATGCGCGGTGCGCTCGCTGGGGTAGACGTTGAGCTGATAGCTGGGGAAGCGCTTGAGCATCGCCTGCTGACCTGGGGTCAACAGGTTCTGGTATTGCCCGGCATTGGCGGCGCTGATCACCATCAGCGGCTTTTGCGCCGCGAACGGGTCGGCATAGTCGCCGTTGCTGGCGGCGGTGACGCTGCCCGGCTTGAGGCCGCCGGACCAGGCCGGGATGCTGCCGTCGGCATTGGCCGCACGCTCGCCGCCCATGGGGTTGAGACGGCCGTCAAGCTGGCTGGCATCAGTCCCTTTGGCATACACAGGCGCCTGCAGGCAGGCCACAAGCAAGGCAAGAACAGCAGGCAGTTTTTTCATTGTAGTAGTCATCAGAAGCTCACCTTTAGGTTGACCGAGGCAAAGTCGCGGTCGTCGAGGGTGGTGAAGTCGTTCGAGCCGAAGAAATCGTTGTAGGCAAACTCCAACGAGTAGTCGTTGCGGTACTCGAACAGCAGCGAAAGGCCGACAGCCTTTTGTCCTTCCTGGAAGTTGGGGCCATAGCCGTCCACGTCATGGCGAAAGTTGATGCTCGGGGTGACCACGGTGGACGGCAGCAGGCCTTCGTAACTCAGCGCACCGCGCAGGCGATAACCCCAGGACCAGTCGGTGAAGAAGCCGCGGTTGTCGTTGCAGTTGTTGGCGTTGAGGTTGGCGATCTGCCCAGGGTCGAGGTTGGCGGTGCCCGGGCTGACGCAGAAGCTGGCCGGGTTTGCCGGGTTGTAAGCACCGGTACTCAACTCGCTGCGCCCATAGGCGCCACCGCGGCCAAAGCGCTCATCGCCGAGGTCACCGATATGGTTGACCGCCGCCTCCGCCGCCAGGGCCAGGCGGTTGGCACCCAGCACGTTGGCGACAGTATCGGTGGCGCCGAGGGAGAACTGGCTGACCGGCTTGCGCGCGTAACCTTCGATCGGCGCGCCCAGCGCCGGCGTCACACCCGGTGCGGTGAACGGCGTGTTGGGGCTGCGCAGCAGGAACTGCACGGTGTCGTTACCGTTGAAGCCCAACGGCTGGTTCGGGCGGAAACTCAACTCACCGAACACCGCTGTGCCACCGACCACACCGCTCAGGCTGATGCCGAACAGGCGAATATCCTCGGGGTACACCGAGTTGTAGCTGGCCGTCTTGAAGTTGCTCAGGCCGCGTGCGGTGACGGCGGTGCCGTTGAACGAGGCAAAGCGGCTGTGGTAGTTGGCGTAGTACAGGCCCAGCTCGGCATCGTTGAGGCTCTCCAGCACCTTGCGCACGGCCAGGCCGTATTGCCCGCCGTCATGCGGATAGTCACTCGGCCCGCGCGGTATGAAGGTGCCCGTGGCCAGGGCGTTGGCCGTGGTGCGGTCGCCGCTGACAGCGGCAATGATCGGCCCGCAGCCTTCCGGGGCAAAATCGGCTGCCTGGAAGAAGGTGCCGCAACCATCGAGCACCGAGGGACGGAAGTTGTACTGGTAAAAGCCCTCCAGGCTCAGGGTGTCGCTCAGGCCGAGGTTGAACGAGAGCATCTCCACCGGCAGCTGACCTTCCTTGAGCTCGACCCCGGGACGGTTGAACGCCGACACGTCCAGGGGGTTGATGGCATTGATACCGTTCTGGAAGAACAGTGCCTCCCCCCAGCTCAGCACCTGCTTGCCGAACTTGACGTTCAGCGCCTTGCCGGCGACATCGAAGTCTTTCCAGACATAGGCGTCCAGGGTTTCGAAGCCCTGGAACTTGGCCAGGTCCGGGTAGCTGGAGTCGTCAAACTGTTTGAAGTCACCGTCGCGGGTTTCCAGAGCATGGTCGTACCAGTACTTGAAGCGGATGAAGGCGCCCTGGCTGCCGTCGTTCAGATCGAAATCGGTCAGGCCCTTGAAGATCTGCGAAATCGGATCGTGCTTTTTGAAGTTCAGGCGGCCGTCGTCGCCATTGGTATCGATACCTTCGCCGTGCTTGCCGATACTGGCCGCGTCCGGAGCGTACAGCAGCCCCGGATCGGCATTGCGCAGCGCCCAGCTCGAGCCCAGGGTCAGCGTGGTGTTGGTGCTCAGCGACCAGTTGTCATTGACCTCGAAGGTCGTGGCCCCGGCCTCGGAACCACCGAACAACGCCAGCGCCACACTCCCGGCCAGCAGGCAGTACGGATGCGGGGCAAGGCGCAACAAAGTGCTTTTCATGCAGGATTCACCTTTTATTGTTGTTTTATGGCCAAGCGTTCCCCGTGCCGGTGCGCGAACGCACCAGCCGTGACGGGGTTTTCGAACGAGCGGGAAATCAGCTGCGGTGTTCGCGCAGCAACCTGGCTGGAATACCCAGCAGCAGAATCAGCGAACCCAGTACCAGCAGCCCGGCGATCACATCGAAGGCGATGTACAAGCTGCCGGTGCTGGCCTTAATGCTGCCCACCAGCACCGGGCTGACCATCGCCGCGATACCACCGAGGCTGCTGATCAGGGCAATCCCGGCAGCGGCGCCAGCACTGGACAGGTAGGACGGCGGGATGGTCCAGAACAGCGGCACCGCCGACAGGCAGGCGCCGGCCCCCAGGCTCATGAACAACACCGAGAGCACCAGGTTGCCCTGGAACACGCCGAGCAGAACGAAGCACGCGGCGCCCACCAGCATGGTCGAGGCCAGGTGCCAGCGGCGTTCCAGGTGGCGATCGGAGCTGCGCCCCAGCAGGTACATGGCCACCAGCGCCACCAGGTACGGCAGGCTGCTGATCAGGCCGATGTGGCGGATGTCTTCAAGGCCGAAGCCCTGAATCAGCGTCGGCATCCAGTAAGCCACCGTGTTGGTGCCCGAATAGATGCAGAAGAACACCATGCCGGCCATCAACACGCGAGGATCGCGCAACAACTGCCGGAACGATGCATGTCGTGCCCCGGCCTTGCCCTGCTCAGGCGCCAGTTGCGCAGCAACAATGGTCTTTTCCTGTTCTGTCAGCCACTTCACCTGCTGCGGTTTGTCGTCCAGCCAGAACCAGGCAAACAGGCCCAGCACCACCGCCGGAATACCCTCGAAGACAAACAGCGCCTGCCAGTCACGCAGCCCGTACCAGCCGTGGAAATGGGTCATGATCCAGCCCGCCAGTGGCCCGCTGACAATCCCGGCGAAGATCCCGGCCATGATGAAGATCGAGGTAATCCGCCCGCGCCGCGCCGCCGGGAACCAGTAGGTGAGGTACAGAATCACCCCGGGAAAGAACCCCGCCTCCGCCACGCCAAGGAAAAACCGTGCGGCGTACAGCTGTTGCGGGGTGCTGACCAGGCTGGTGGCCATGGTCACCAGGCCCCACAGGATCATGATCCGGGTGATGGTCCGGCGCGCACCGACGCGCTGCATGTACAGGTTGCTCGGCACCTCGAACAGCAGGTAACCGACAAAGAACGCCGCCGCGCCCAGGCCGTAGGCCGCATCACTGAGCAGCAGGTCTTCGCTCATGCGCAGCTTGGCGAAGGAGATATTGATGCGGTCGATCGAGTTGATCACATAGGCAAGAAACAGGAACGGCAGCAAGCGCCAGATGATCTTGCGATAGGTCGCTTTCAACGCCCGGCCCGCCGGGTCGTCGGCAAGTGCCGGGCTGTGTTCGGCCACACTGGTCATGTCTCGGTACTCCTGCTTTGGCACGGGGTGCTCATTGTTATTGTCCAGGCTGCACGTCAAAGGTCACTTGGCCAGGCTATGCAACGCTTCATCAAGCATCGGCACACCCAGCTCGCAGGCTTCGATGCCTTGCAGGCTGACAATTTTCAGCACCTGCAGAATCTGCTCGCGCGTGGCGCCCAGCTGCAGTGCCGCCTCGATGTGCCGACGGGTGCCGTGGCCATACATATGGGTCACCGTGGCATCGCCGGCGATGCACAGGAACTCGATCCACAGTGGCGGCAAGATACCGTCCTGCCAGAGCCCCAGGCCCATGCCGAGAAATTTCTCCAGGTACTGCGGGTCCCAGCGATACAGGGTTTCCCACAAGGGGTTGAACATGCCGTTGGCACGCACCTGATCGCACACCGGCGTAGCCCCGGGGGTAACAGTGTCATCCTCCCTGCCCGCCGCAGCCAGTTCCTCTTCGAGGATTGGCACACCCAGGGCACAGGCATGGATGCCGACGACGCTGGCGAGTTTGAACACTTCCAGAATTTCCGCCCGGCTGGCGCCCAGGCGCAAGGCATTGCGCACGTGCCGGCGCACACCCGGCGCATACAGATGGGTGGCGGTGACGTCGATGTTCAGGCGAATCAGCGCCACCAGCTTGGGCTCGAGCACCTCGTTGGTATGGCCGTCCTCGACCAGGTCCATGTACTGCTCGGTCCACTGCGGCGCCCACTGCGCCAGGCTGTCCAGCGACGCGTCGAACACACCGGCGGCGCGCAGGGCATTGTATTTCGGGGTATCGGTCATTGTTATTGTTCTCGTAGAAAGTGCCCGGCTCAGATCACCGAGCCGCCGTTGGGGCTGACCACCTGGCCGACCAGATAGTGTTCGCCTGCCAGGTACAGCACGGTGCCGGCGTACTCCTCGACCGTGCCGAAGCGGCCCAGCGGGCAGCCTTGCCAGAGCCGGTTGCGCGCCTGCTCGCCGACTTCGTCCAGATAGGCGTTGAACGCCGGGGTGGCAACGCCGCCCGGGGCCATGGCATTGACGAAGATGTTGGCGCCAGCCACCTCATAGGCCACCGATTTGGTAAAGGCGATCACCGCCCCTTTGGTCGCGCAGTAGTGCGGGCTGTGTACGCTCTTGGTCGACAGCCCGGCAATCGAGGCGATGTTGACGATGCGCCCTTCGCGCTGCGGCTCCATCAACTTCAGTGCCTCGCGGGTGCAATAGAACACCCCGTGGACATTAACGCCCCAATAGCGATGCCATTCTTCGTCGCTGATGGCGCTGGTGAAACCCAGCGAGCGGCGTGGTTCGGGGGTCGAGATGTAGCGATAGAAGGCATTGCGCCGCTCGGTATCGACCGGGCGATTGGGCGTCAACGCCGCATTGTTGACCAGCACATGCAAGGTGCCGAAACGCGCGGTGATCTGCTCGAACATCGCCGCGACTTCAGCACTGGACGACACATCGCAACGCAGCGCCAGGCACTCGGCGCCATACCCGGTGACCGCTTCGCAGGCCTGGGCCAGCGCCTCCTGATTCACATCGCAAATCACCAGTTTCGCACCGGCTTTGGCGAAGGCTTCGGCACAGGCTCTGCCGAGCCCGGGGCCAACACCGGTAACCAGCACCACTTTGTCTTTGAATTGCAGGGCCATCACACACCTCTTGGCTGGGTAAAGGAACAAGACTGGCGGCAGCGCCGCCAGTCATACGCCTGATCAGGCCTGGCCTGGCACGGTGAAACCGCGCTGACCTGGCTTGCGATTCGGCGCCATGCCCAGCCGGGCAATGGTTTCGTCGGCACTGGCGTAGTGTTCGCCAATCTTGTAGATCGCCCGCGCTTCCTGGCCGCTGGCAATTTCGCGGCCCAGCTCGCGGGACAGACGCACGGTCTGCTCGATCTGCTGCACCGAGGTCATGCGCTCGCCTTTGCGGCCCCACAGGGTGTCTTCGATACCGACCCGCACATGCAGGCCCATGGCGATCGCCATGGCGTTCATCGGCAGCACCGCGCGCATGGCGCTTTCCATGGTCAGGATCGAACCCGCTGGCGTGCGTTTGACGAACTCGATCATGTCCGACGGATCCAGGCCCGCCGCGCCACCACCGATGGCGACGTAGTTGAGGATCAGCGGACCGGTATACAGGCCCTTGCGGATCAGGCGCTCGACGGTTTCCAGCTGGTGCACGTGGCCGAGCATGAAGTGCGGCTGGATACCGGCCGCCTGCAGGCGCTTGAGGTGCTCGATAAAGAACGATGGACGCGCATCGGAGACCATCTCCTGATAGGCGTTGAAGTAGCCGGGTTGTTCGAGGATGGTGCCCTTGACGTCGTCTTCGGTCAGCAGCTCGCAGATGTTCATCTGGCTGGTGTTGATGGCGATGGTGACCTGGTCGGGCTTGGGATCGAGTTCGGCGAGCATGTGGCGGGTGTCGTAGTCCAGCCACTGCGCCGCTTCACCTTCGCTTTCCGGGGCGAACGAGATCGAGCCGCCGACCTGCAGCACCATCTCTGGCACGGCCTCGCGCAGCAGGCCAAGCATTTCGTTGAACTTGCTCAGGCGCTTGGAGCCTTTGCCGGTTTCTTCGCGGACATGCACATGCAGCACCGTGGCGCCAGCGTTGTAGCAGTCGATGGCTTTCTGGATCTGCTCATCCATGCTCACCGGGATATCGTCGGAATCGGCGGGGGTCCATTGCGGACCGTAGGGAGCCACCTGAATCACCAGTTTTTCCTGGTTTTCCGGGAACAGACTGTCGTCAAGAAAATGCATGTACTTCTCCGTCCTGATTTATCGTTATTGAAGGAAACGAGCGCGCGGTGCGGCTCTGGAGTACGGAGGAAGTTACCTGTCACGGCTGCCCGGCTTTTATCATCCTGGCACTGCTTTTTATCATTTCGACACTTTGCTCACCTGGCGAGCCTGGGTGACTCAGTGCAGGTGCAGATTTGAAACGCAGTCAATAATTTCGTGCCTCATCGAACCAACGTTGCACCTGTTCTTCGGTCACGTTCAAACTGGCGACACGGGCAAGCTGGCTGAGCTGCCACACCGCCTCACCAAGGTCTTCGCGCTCAGTCGTTTCAATGCCCTTCATGGTATTGAAATGAGTGGCAAAGGCCGTGATTGTGGCTTTGACCGCTTGCGCACTGTCAGCTTTTGCGAGTGCGTCCACAGCAGCGTCATAGGCAGCATTCGCGGCCTTCGCCAAGCGACTGCCCCAGCCTGCGAACGGCCTTGCGAACTGACTTTGCCACCATTCGACTTTGCGCAGCTTGCTGACCGATGCATAGTCATTCCAGGCTCGAACTTTTCCTCGTGCTTTCATCTGCGCTTTCAATAGTTTTCCACCGGCCTCGTCGACGTTATAGGCAATGAACATGTCGAGTTCCGGCCAAATATCGAGTGACGGCAAGCCTGTCAGATCGGGCGCAAACCTGATTTCCAGACGCTTGAGCCGGGGAAGCTTCGCGAGCGCTGCCCAGTCGGTAAAGCTGCCATGGAGCGCGAGGCTATCCAGTTGTGAAAAACGCTCAAGCGCTTTGAGCGAAATCGCTTGCCCCAGCGGACTGCTATTAAGCGACAGTGAAGGCACATCGTGGAGCAGACCCAGTTCGGGCAGCGTATAGGGTGTGCCGCTATGACGGCGCGAAAGCGTCGGTGCCAGCGAGAGCGAGTGCGGCAAATTACCCGCAGCGGTAAAGCGTGAGAGGTCACCGACCAAGTCAAGTTGGCCATCCTTGGGTAGCATCAGATCGAGATGGCCGGACACCTGTTCAAGCCGGATTTGCAACGCAGCAATCTTTGCAGCACTGGCATCGACGCTGCGCCTCTGGGCAAATGCCGGAGCCCATAGGAATGATTCAATCCTGCGCCGCTGCGACCAGCCGAAAAAGCCGCTGTCATTGCCAAAATACCTTATATAGCGCGGCCACGGCGATCCGGCAGGTGTGGAAAAAGGATCGAATGCCGACCAGCTGATCGCTTGCTCGGGAGCGACGTGCAGATCGGCTTTTTTACCCATGCTGGCAGGACCGATGATGAGATTGCCGCGCCCCGCCTCTTGGTTCAGCGTATGGCTGTGCGAGCCCGTCAGGTTAAGCAGGTAGCGACCCGGATCGCTCACCGATCCCACCGGGCGGTCGGACACATCAATTGGCGTGGGCATGCAGTTCTCCAGAGTGAATGAGCGGACAAGGCGACCGATCATGCACCATGATCAACTGCTGACGGTAGCCGCGCGCCGGGGCACTACCGGTCGAGAAGCACGCTGTTGGTTGCCTCTTTGACAATGCGCGCACTGCGCTGCAGGGCCTCGCGCTCGATGGGGTTGAGTTCTGGATAAGCCATTAACTGTGCTCCGCGGCTATTGAGCACCATCGGTAGCGACAAACATACCTCCGGTACGCCTTCGACTTCGGCATGCACGATAGCGACCGGGAGAATAAGGTCGGTGTTGTGCACGATGGCCTGACAAATCCGCCCAATCGCACTGGCGACTCCATAGTGGGTGGCGCCCTTGCCTTCCTTGATGAGTTTGGCGGACTCGTGAACGGAGCGCAGGATCATATCGCGGCTGGCAGGCCCCAACTCTTTACCGCTCCTGGCCAGGAACATCTCCAGGGGCATACCCGAGACGGTCGCGCCGGACCAGTCGATTAATGCGGATTCGCCGTGTTCGCCGAGAACGTAGGCATGAATTGCAGGCGCCACGACGCCCAGCCGCTCGGAGAGCAGCGATCGCAGTCGCCCAGTGTCAAGGGAAGTGCCGGTGCTGATCACACGCTCGCGCGCGCAGCGCAGGCGGTCAAAAACGACACTGGTCAACACATCGCAGGGGTTGGTTGCGATTACGTAGATTGCATCCGGGGCCAATGGCGCAGTGCGATCCACAATGTCCGCGGTGATGGCCGCATTGGTTCTGGCCAGATCCAGACGAGTCTGCCCTGGCTGCAGACCGACACCGGCCGTGAGCACGATGATGTCCGCATCGCGTGCGTTCTCGTAATCTCCCGCATAGTAGCGATTGTGTCCCCAGAGTGCTGCTGCGTGGGCGAGGTCCAGCGTCTGCCCTTCAGCCCGTACCCGCGCGACATCGATGATAACGATCTCGGCGCTCGGAATGGCCACGGCCGCAAACAGGGCCGCAGACCCACCCACCAATCCAGCGCCGACAATTACGATCTTGGGTTGCCGCATAGCATGCTTTCCGTCATACCTTGAGAGTTGGACACCTCAACCAGGCGTCAGTCTGTGTGCGTAGTTGTTAAGCAGCGCAGCTGACCCAACGGTATAAGGAGAGGGCACATCAAGGCCTGAGCGAGATCAGGAAAAGGCAAGTTCTCAACAGACTTTTATGTTGAGAACCTACACTCACAGGCGTTTTGCACTGCGCAACACGGGCAGCCCGGCACCCTTGCGCCAGTCACGCGGGGTACAGGCGTACCAGCGTTTGAACGCGCGAGTGAAGTTGCCTTGCGTCTCGTAGCCCAGGCGGATGGCGACCTCGGCAACCGGCAGACTGGGATCACCGAGCAACTTGACGGCCAGGGTCTTGCGCGTCTGCTCCAGCAACAGTTCGAAGCTGGTCTGCTGCTCGCTCAAGTGGCGATAGAGGGTAAAACGGTGCACGGCAAAAAATTCAGCGACCTTCTCCGCGCTGCACTCGCCATGCAGCAACAGGCCCTCGATGACCTGGGTAACCTGAGCAACCAGATCCGAACTTTCGCGGGCTTTGAGTTCACTCAGGTGACTGCGCAAAAAGTCGTCGAGCTGGCGGTCATGGCCTTCACGGCGCATGTCCAGCAACGACTGGGCGAACAGCACTTCGTGCTGGGACTGACCGAACCACACCGGGCAACGGAAGAAGCGCTCGTACAACGCCGAGGATGCCGGCTTGCGGTAGGCAATGCGCACCAACGCCGGCCGCCAGCTGCGGCCGACAATCAGCTCCATGATGGTGACGATGGCGGCCAGGTACGCGGTAAGCAGCTGCTCGGCGCCCGGAACGTTGCCGTCGATGGACAAACGCAGGCCGGCATAGCCCTGCTCCTGGGCCAGACTCAGGTGCAGGCCGCGGTACCACAAGCCGCAATAGCGGATCAGCGACTCGGTGGCATCGCGTACTGTTGGCGCGTTGAGCACCAGAAAGCGCAAGGGGCCGGCGTTCTGCAAGTTAGCCCGCTGCCCCAGCAGCAGGCCCAGGTGATCACAGCCGCTTAACTGCTCGGCCTCTTCGAGTATCCGGCCGTGGGTCAGGACCGGCAGCGGCAGCATCGGCTGTGCAAAGGACTGCTGCTCGATACCGTAACGCGCCAGCATCGGCCACGGATCGACCCCCAGCGACTGCAGTACCACCGGCAATGAGACGAGCGCACCCAGTGGGATGGATTTCTCCGCCACATCGTTCGCTCGTTTCATGGCTACCTCAGGTGATTGCGACCTCAGAACTGCTCGGGGTCGAAGGCGCTCAAGACCTCGGCCCCGGCCCGTACTCGCTGCAAGTGTATCGCTGTCTGCGGGAGAATTCGCTCGAAGAAGAACCGCGCAGTCAGCCGTTTGGCACGGTAGAACCCGGTGCTGTCGTCACTGTCCGCCAGATGCCGATCAGCGATCAACGCCATGCGTGCCCATTGCAGGCCGAAGGCAACCAGCGCGGTCAGGTGCAAGTAGTCTACCGCCGCAGCGCCGCTGGTGGCCGGGTCGCTGCGTTCAAGCAAATAAGCGGTGGCCAGTTTCAGGTCGCCGAGTGCTTGTTGCAACGCCACGGTACAGTCGCCCAGTTGTGCGCCCTGTTCCTGGCAGAAATCCTCGACCAGGGCCATGAACCGCTTCAGCGCCCTGCCCTCGTTGAGCTTGAGTTTGCGCGCCACCAGGTCCATGGCCTGCACGCCATTGGTGCCTTCGTACAGCGGCGTGATGCGCGCATCGCGCAGCAACTGCTCGATGCCCCATTCGCGAATGTAGCCATGGCCGCCGAAGCATTGCATCGCCAGGCTGATGCTTTCCACGCCCTGATCGGTGCAGTAGGCCTTGATCATTGGTGTCAGCAAGCCCAACAGGTCGTTGGCCGATTCGCGCACCTCCGGATCCGGGTGCTTGTGCGCAAGATCAACCTGCAAGCCCGCCCAGTACGCCAGTGCCCGGCCACCTTCGACAAACGCGCGCTGGCTCAGCAGCATACGTTGCACATCCGGGTGCGCGACGATCGGATCGGCCACGCGTTCAGGCGCAATCGCGCCACCTGGTGCACGCCCCTGCAGGCGGTCACGGGCATAGCTGGCGGCATTCTGATAAGCCACCGAGGCCAGGCTCAAGCCCTGCACGCCCACGGCCAGGCGGGCGCTGTTCATCATCACGAACATCACCTTCAGGCCTTGGTGCGCTTCGCCGAGCAGATAGCCGGTGGCATCGTCGTAGTTCATCACGCAGGTCGGGTTGCCGTGGATACCCATCTTCTCTTCCAGCGAACCGCACTGCACGCCGTTGCGCGCACCCAGCGAGCCGTCGGGGTTGACCAGGAACTTGGGGACGATGAACAGACTGATGCCCTTGACCCCGGCTGGCGCGTCCGGCAGACGCGCCAGCACCAGGTGGATGATGTTTTCCGCCAGGTCATGCTCACCGGCAGAGATGAAGATCTTGGTGCCGCTGATCCGGTAGCTACCGTCCGCTTGCGGATGAGCGCGGCTGCGCAACAGGCCAAGGTCGGTGCCGCAATGGGGCTCGGTGAGGTTCATCGTGCCAGTCCAGCGCCCGGCGATCATCGGCGGCAGGAACAGGGCCTTCTGCGCGGCAGTGCCGCCATTGGCGATAGCATTGGCGGCGCCGTGGCTGAGGCCGGCGAACATCGAGAACGCCAGGTTGGCGCTGGTCATGATTTCGCGTATGGCGATGCCCAGCACATGAGGCAAGCCCTGGCCGCCATAGGCGGGTGAGGCGGTCAGGCCGGTCCAGCCACCTTCGGCGTACAGTCGATAGGCCTCACGAAAGCCGGGGGCAGTACTGACTTCGGCGTTTTCCAGGCGGCACCCCAGGTGATCGCCTACCGCATTGAGCGGCGCCAGGACGCCGCTGGCCAGTCGCCCGGCCTCTTCGAGGATCGCCGTACTGACGTCCCTGGGCGCATCGGCAAAGCCGTCAAGGTCGGCATAGTGTTCCAGTTTCAGCAGTTCATCGAGGACGAACTGCATATCGCGCAGCGGTGCAGTGTAGGTTGCCATGCTTGTTGTCCTCTCAGATTCGCTCGATGACCACGGCCAGCCCCTGGCCGACGCCAATGCACAGGCTGACCACCGCATAGCGCCCGCCCCTGCGCTCCAGTTCGCGCAGCGCGGTCAGCACCAGCCGCGCACCGGACGCGCCGAGCGGATGGCCCAAGGCAATCGCCCCGCCGTTGGGGTTGATGCGCGGGTCGTCTTCGCGCAATTCCAGCAGCTTCAGGCAGCCCAGTACCTGAGCGGCAAAGGCTTCGTTGATTTCAATCAGGTCCATATCGGCAAGCGTCAGACCGGCACGCTGCAACGCCTTGGGAATGGCATAGGCCGGGCCGATGCCCATCACCCGCGGCGCGACACCGGCGGCGGCGCCACTGAGAATGCGCCCCCGTGGTTTGACCCCGGCGCGCTCACCCAGCGCACGACTGCCGATCAGCAGCGCGGCGGCACCGTCGTTGATACCCGAAGCATTGCCAGCCGTGACCACACCGCCCTGGAACAACGGATTGAGCCGCGCCAGCCCCGGGGCATCGGCTTCAGGCCGAGGGTGTTCGTCGTGGCCAATGCTCACGCTGCCCTTGCGTCCTGCCGGCACTGCAACCGGCACGATCTCCGCGTCGAAAAAACCGTCTGCCAGGGCCCGGGCGTAACGCTGTTGCGAGGCCAGGGCAAAGGCGTCGGAAGCTTCCCGGCTGATGTCGTAGTCACGCGCTACGTTGTCGGCGGTTTCCGGCATGGTTTCGCTGCCATAGGCCGCGCTGACCTGCGGATTGGGGAAGCGTGCGCCGATGGTGGTGTCGAACAGCCTGGCCTCGCGGCTATAAGCGGACTCGGACTTGCCCAGCACGAACGGTGCGCGGCTCATGCTTTCCACACCACCGGCCAGGTACAGCTCGCCTTCACCGCAGCTCACCGCGCGGGCGGCATCCAGCACTGCCGCCAGGCCACTGGCACACAGGCGGTTGACCGTCTGACCGGCAACCGTGACGGGCAAGCCCGCGGCGAGCAAGGCATTGCGCGCGACGTTGCGGCTGTCTTCACCGGCCTGGTTGGTGCAGCCAAGGATCACGTCCTCGATCTGTTCGGCGGCAAACGGCGAGCACGCCACCAGCGCCTTGATCACTTGTGCGGCGAGATCGTCCGGGCGCAAGGGGGCAAGGCCTCCGGCATGGCGGCCAAAGGCACTGCGCAAACCGTCATAGATATAAGCGTCAAGCATGGTCAATCCTCAATTGGGCAGCATCAGGTATCAGCAGTGAGCAACGACAGGCGCAGGCCGGCGCGGCGCATCAGCCACGGGCTTGGGCGGTAACGTGGATCGCGGTAGTAGCTGTACAGCTGGTCGAGCACCTCGAGCACGGTCTCGGCGCCCAGCTCGTCGCCCCAGCTCAACGGTCCCTGGGGGTAGCCGAGGCCGAGGCGGATGGCGTTGTCGATATCCGCCGGGCTGGCCACCCGTTGCTGGGCCATGTCGCAGGCAATATTGATGATCTGCGCCAGCACCCGCTGCGAGACGAAGCCGGCGCTGTCGCGGATCACGCTGACCGCCACACCGTCGGCGGCCAGCAACGCCCGGGCCGCCTCGCGCCATTGCGCCGTGGTGGCCACCGTGGTCATCAATACCCGGCGGCGTTCCAGTGGCAGCCAGGTATCAAGTGCCAGCGTGCGGCGCGGGTCCAGCTGCTCGGCCTGTGCACTGAGGCTGGCATCGACACCCAGCGGCAGGACGATGCACAGTGCTTCGGGACTGGGCCGCATGCCCGGCTCAACCTTCACGCCAAGCGTTGCCAGCAGGCTGACCACGCGGGCGCGCGCCGCAGGGCGCACATTGCTCACCCACACCGGGATGTCGGGCACTGGGGCTGGCGGCTGTTCAGCCGGCACCTGCTGCTGGCCATCGATGTAGCGGTAGAAACCCTCGCCGGTCTTGCGCCCAAGCAGTCCGGCTTCCAGCCGTTGACGGGTGATCAGCGTCGGCCGGTAGCGTGGTTCCTGAAAGTACTGCTGGTAGATCGACTCGGTGACCGGATGGGAAACATCCAGCCCGGTCAGGTCGAACAACTCGCACGGGCCCATGCGAAAGCCGGCCTGTTCGCGCAGGATGCGGTCGAGTTCAACCGGCTGCGTCACCGACTCGCTGAGTACGCGCATGGCTTCGGTGCCATAACCGCGGCCACCATGGTTGACGATGAAGCCCGGAGTATCCTGCGCGCGCACCGCCAGATGACCGAAGCGCGTACCCAAAGCCAGCAGGGTTTGCCCGACCCACGGGGCGCTCTGCAGCCCTTCGATGACTTCGACGATTTTCATCAACGGCACCGGGTTGAAAAAGTGAAAGCCGCCGACCCGCGCTGGCAGCCGGCATTGCGCGGCAATCGCCGTGACCGATAGCGACGAGGTGTTGCTGGCCAGCAGGCAGCCATCGCTGACGATGGTTTCCAGCTCGGCGAACAAGGCGCGCTTGGCCGCCAGGTCCTCGATGATCGCTTCGACCACCAGCTGACAATCGGCCAGTTCACTGAGGTCGTCGACCGGCAGCAAGCGCTGCGCTGCGGCCAGCACCTGATCGGCATTCAGCTTGCCTTTGCCGGCCAGCGTCTCAAGCGTGCGCTGGATGTTCTGGCGCGCAGCCTGTGCAGCGCCCTCGCGGCGGTCGAACAGGTACACCGTGACCCCGGCCAGCGCGGCGATCTGGGCGATACCGGCGCCCATGACCCCGGCGCCGACCACCGCCATGCAATTGATATCCCGTGGCTGCATGCTTCAGCTCCCCGCATAGACTGGTTTGCGTTTATCGAGAAAGGCGCGCATGCCTTCTTTCTGGTCGGCCGAATCGAACAGCAACTGGAACGCCTTGCGCTCAAGCATCAACGCGGCCTCCAGCGAAGCGTCCTGACCGGCGAGGAGCACTTCCTTGATCTGCATGACCGCCAAGGGCGGCATGGCGGCGATCAATGTCGCCATTTCCAGGGCGCGGGCCTGTACCTGCGCATCGTCCACCACCTCACTGGCCAGCCCCATGGCCAGCGCTTCGTCGGCACTGACCGAGATTCCGGTCAGCAGCATGCGCATGGCCTGGAACTTACCGACCGCGCGGGTCAGGCGCTGGGTGCCGCCCGCGCCGGGCATGATGCCCACGCGCACTTCCGGCTGGGCAAAGCTGGCACCGCGTCCGGCGATGATCAGGTCGGCGTGCATGGCCAGCTCGCAGCCGCCGCCAAGGGCAAAGCCATTGACCGCGGCAATCACCGGTTTCGGGCACTGGGCAATCGCCGCCCACAGGCGCTGGGTCTGGCGCAGCAACATGTCGATGGCACCGCGCTCGACCATGTCGCGGATATCGGCACCGGCGGCAAACACCGTGTCACCACCGGTCAAGACGATGCAGCGCACCGCAGGATCATTGCCCAGCTGGTTGAAATGCCCAGCCAGCTGTTCGCGCACCGCCTGGTTCAGGGCATTGCGCGCTTCGGGACGGTTCAGGCGTACCAGCGCCACCCCTGGCAAGGGGTGCTCTACGAGGGTTTCACTCATGCTTTTGTCCTTGTTGTATTTCGCTATGCGGAACACTGTTTCGCAATACAATTCAGACTACGCAAATTCATCGAGCGTTGTAAATCGCTGGCGTCGCCGTGCGCTGAATGAATTTTAGGGAAAGTGTCTGAATTGCGGGTTACAAGCCTGTTCAGCGACAAAGCCTGCTGGATTAACTAATTTCGCTGTGCGAAACTTGATTTTGATTTCTTGACTCGCCGATTTTTCCTGTGCCAGCATCCGGCCGGCGATCGGTGAACCCCTACCTGATCCACGAGGAATGTCCATGGACAAGCGCAAACGCATCGACACCGAAATCGACCTGCAGGCCCTGGAGCCGGACCGTCAGTTCGTCACCGCCCTGGCGCGTGGCCTGGAGCTGCTGCGTTGCTTCCGGCCCGGCGAACGGCACCTGGGTAACCAGGAACTGGCGGCGCGCAGCGGCCTGCCGAAAGCCACGGTGTCGCGCCTGACCTACACCCTGACCCGCCTCGGCTACCTGCAGTACCTGGACAATCTGGGCAAGTACGCCATCGACACCGGCGTGCTGGCCCTGGGTTACGCCCACCTCAGCGGCCTCGACGTGCGCCGCCAGGCCCGGCCGCTGATGCAGGAGCTGGCCGACCTCACGCAAAGCTCGGTATCGCTGGGTGCCCGCGACCGCCTGAGCATGGTCTACGTCGAGAACTGCCAGGGCCCCGGCCCGCTGACCCTGCGCCTGGACATCGGCTCACGCATTCCGATGGCCAGCACCGCCATGGGCCGCGCCTATCTGGCCGGCCTGGCGGACCACGAGCGCGATCTGCTGCTCGACCAGCTGCGCGCCCGTCACGGCGATGACTGGCCCGCGTTGCGCACGCAACTGGACAAAGCCTTTCGCCAATACCAGGACCATGGCTACTGCCTGGCGGTGGGCGAATGGCAGAAAGATATCAACGCCGTCGGCGTGCCCCTGATCCACCCGGACGGTTCCGGCGTCGTTGCCTTCAGCTGTGGAGGTCCGGCCTTCGTGCTGCGCCAGCACATGCTCGAAGACGACCTGGGACCGCGTCTCGCGCACCTGGTGCGCACTGTCGAAGCCACTCTGGGCCGACAATAACTCCAAGAGGTCTTGCATGATCAACGATCAGGAAACACTCAACCTGCTGCTCGACAGCCTGTCGCGTTTCGTCCGCGAACGGCTGGTGCCCGCCGAACATGCGGTGGCGGAAAACGACTGCATACCGCCAGCCATCATCGAGGAAATGCGTGAACTGGGCCTGTTCGGCCTGTGCATTCCCCAGGACTACGATGGTCTTGGCTTGAGCATGGAAGAAGAAGTCCTGGTGGCCTTCGAACTGGGCAAGACCTCCCCGGCCTTCCGCTCCCTGATCGGCACCAACAACGGCATCGGCTCCCAGGGCCTGATCATCGACGGCACCGAGGCGCAGAAGCGCCACTACCTGCCACGCATGGCCTCGGGTGAACTGATCGGCTCGTTCGCGCTGACCGAACCTGGCGCCGGCTCCGATGCGGCGGCGCTGCGCACCAGCGCTGTACGTGACGGCGACAGCTATGTGCTCAACGGCACCAAGCGTTTTATCACCAATGCCCCGCACGCGGGCATTTTCACCGTCATGGCCCGCAGCAACCCGCAGATCAAGGGTGCAGGCGGCATCTCGGCGTTCATCGTTGAAGCCGGCACCCCTGGCCTGTCGCTGGGCAAGGTCGACCAGAAAATGGGCCAGAAAGGCGCCCACACCTGCGACGTGATTTTCGAGAACTGCCGCATTCCGGCCGCCAACCTGATTGGCGGTGTCGAAGGTGTCGGCTTCAAGACCGCGATGAAGGTCCTCGACAAGGGCCGTCTGCACATCGCCGCAATCTGCGTCGGTGCCGCCGAGCGCATGCTCGATGACGCCCTGGCCTACGCCTTGGAACGCCAACAATTCGGCCAGGCGCTGGCCGAGTTCCAGCTGATCCAGGCCATGCTCGCCGACAGCCAGGCCGAGATCTACGCCGCCCGCTGCATGGTCCTCGATGCTGCGCGCAAACGTGACCTCAAGCAGGACGTGTCGATGGAGGCGTCGTGCTGCAAGATGTTCGCCTCGGAAATGTGCGGGCGCGTTGCTGACCGTGCCGTGCAGATCTTCGGCGGCGCCGGTTACGTTGCCGAATACGGCATCGAACGTTTCTACCGGGATGTGCGTCTGTTCCGCATTTACGAAGGCACCACGCAGATCCAGCAACTGGTGATCGCGCGTAACCTGATCCGTCGTGCGGAGAACCGCTGATGCTTGAGCGCGATGCAATCATTGCCGAACTGCCTGAGCGCCTGCACCTGCTGCTGGACCGCCATGGCCGCGAACACGTCGCCAGCCCTGCCGTACATGAAGGCGCTATCACCCTCAGTTACGGTGAGCTGCGCCTGGCCGTCGAGCTGCTGCAGGCGCAACTGATCCAGGATGGCGTGCGGGCTGGCGACCGGGTCATGCTGGTGGCCGAGAACTGCCGCCTGCTGGTCGCCGCCCTGCTCGCCTTGAGCCGCCTGGATGCCTGGGCGGTGGTGGTCAATGCACGCCTGTCGGCCAGCGAGCTGGACAGCATCGAAAGCCATTGCACACCGCGCCGGGTGCTGTTCGCCAGCGCCGCTTCGGGCAGTGCCGCACGCCACGCCGAACGGGTCGGGGCACAAGCACGTGAAGTTGCCCACCTGGGCAGCTTTCACATCGCTGCCCTCAACCACACCTGCCTGGTTGAACCGGTAGAACCGGACCCAGCCAGGCAAGTGGCGGCGATGATCTACACCACCGGGACCACGGGCGCCCCCAAAGGCGTGATGCTCACCCACCGCAACCTGCTGTACATCGCCTGCACCGCCAGCCGGCTGCGGCACTTGCGTCGTGATGACCGGGTTTATGCAGTGCTGCCGATTTCCCATGTGTTTGGCCTCACCGCGGTCTGCCTGGCGAGCCTTTACAGTGGCGCGGCGTTGCATTTGCAAGCGCGCTTTGACCCCGCGGAACTGGCGCGGGCGCTGGCCGAAGACGGTATCACCCTGATGCAGGGTGTACCGGCGATGTTCGCCCGTTTGCTGGAACACGCGAGCAACCAGGACATTGCCTTGCACGCACCGCAGTTGCGCTTTCTGTATGCCGGCGGCTCGCCCCTGGACATGAGCCTCAAGGATGCCGTCGAACAACGTTTCGGGGTGCCGTTGCACAATGGTTATGGCCTGACCGAAAGCTCACCCACCATCAGCCAGACCCGCATCGAAGCACCGCGCCGCGACACTTCGGTGGGTCGGCCGATTCCGGGGCTGGAGATTCGCTTGCTCGACAGCACCCGGCAAAACGCCGTGCCGCGGGGTGAAGTCGGTGAACTCTGGGTGCGTGGTCCGAATGTCATGAAAGGCTACTACCGTGCTGCCGAGCAGACCGCACAGGTACTGACGGCCGACGGCTGGTTGAACACCGGTGACCTGGCGCGTCAGGATGATGAAGGCGCGCTGTTTATCGTCGGGCGCAGCAAGGAGCTGATCATCCGCTCGGGCTTCAACGTCTACCCGCCGGAGGTCGAAGCCGTGCTCAATGCCTACCCCGGCGTCGTGCTCTCGGCGGTAGTCGGGCGCCCGGTGCCGGGCAACGAAGAGGTGGTAGCGTTCGTCCAGGTCGCCGATGCCGAACGCTTCGACCTGCCTGCGCTTGAAGCTCACCTGGCTGAACACTTGTCGCCCTACAAGCGCCCCAGCCATGTTCGCGTGCTCGAAGCCCTGCCTTGCGCGGCGAGCGGAAAAGTACTGAAGCACCAGCTGCAGGCCATGAGTCTGGCGCTTTAGGTTCCTCACGGAATCCTGGGGAGAATGGTCTTTGGGGCGGGTTGGGATGCTGAGGCGGCGGGCTGATCCATTCGATGTGGCGACGCTGCCTCGCTTTTGATCTTGATCTTGACCTTGATCTTCATGCACGCACGTTCAGGCGCCGCGGACTGCGACTTCAAGAGGCTGAGCGGAGGTGCCTGTAGGGGCCAGCAGCATCACCACAAAAAATGGATAAGCCCACAGCCTCAACATCCCACCTCATTCGACTCAATCTACCCCTGCTCCCGCTTGAACACCTCAACGCTGTATTCACCCAAGGCTGGCAAAGTCGTGTCGCTGTCCGGCAACCCACGCGAAAACTTCACCGGAAAGCCGACACTGATCGTCCGCTCCTGCGGCAACGGGCGCACTGTTCCCCGCGCCTGCACATGGGGATCGTCGAACAACTCGCTGGCGCTGAGCAGCGGCGAGAACGGCAGGTCGTGCCCGGCGAAGGCCAGGGTCCACTGCTCCAGTGTGCGGCTGAGGAATATGTCCTTGAGCAGCGCGTTGACCTCCTGCTTGCGGCCAAAGCGGCTCATGCGGTTGGCGAAACGCTCGTCCCTGAGCAGCGGGAATTCGTCCCCCAATACCTCACACAGGGTCACCCAGAACTTGTTCTCGAGAATGCCCATGGCCAGGTGACGACCGTCGCCGGTCTGGAAGATATCGTTTTCAGGCATCACTGTCGGCGAGGCGACCGGGTTGTCTTCAAAACCACGCGCCAGCCAGGCCATGTGCGCGGTCCAGGACAGAATCGAGTCATGCACCGAGACATCCAGATGCTGGCCGACACCTTGCTGGCGGGCACTCATGATCGCTACCGACAGCGATAACGCGGCGTAGGCCGAGGCGGCATAGTCGGACAGACGCACTTTCGGCCGGGCGACCTTGTCTTCGACCTGCACCGGGATCGACCAGTAACCGGCCATGGCCAGGTAATTGAGGTCGTGACCGGCATGCGCCGCATAGGGGCCGCTCTGGCCAAAACCGGAAATCGAACAGAGGACAATCGCCGGGTTGACCCTGGCCAGTTCCTCGTAGCCCAGCCCCAGGCGCTGCATCACGCCGGGGCGAAAGCCTTCGACCACGGCGTCGCAACCGCGTACCAGGTCCAGGAAAGCGGCTTTATCAACCGGATCCTTGAGGTTCAGGGCAATTGAACGCTTGCCGCGGTTGAACTGCGCGAACACCGCATTGCCGAGCAGGCGCGAGCTGTCACCGATGCCCGGTTGTTCGACCTTGATCACATCCGCCCCCAACTGCAACAGCAGTGAGGTGGCGTGAGGACCAGGCAGCAGTTGGCTGACATCGATGATCTTTACATCGTTGAGACAGGACCATTGCGGCTTCATGTTATCGCTCCTTAGGAAAGAACGTTCAGGCTTGCGCCAGAACTGCAAACAGGGTCAGCGCCGCCAGCAGCGCGGTGCACAAACACAGAGCCAACAGTGGCCGTGGGTTACAGGTCGGGCCCTGCCGGGCAATGCCCAGGCGTGCACGCCGGTAGCAGCGCTCCTGTTCAACCACGATCAACAACGCCATCAACCCGGCCAGGCTGATGACAGCGATGGTCAGCATGGGGTGGTGCTGCAGGCAGCGCAGCGCCAGGCAAGCCACCAGCACCAGCAATATGTGTGTGCGCTTCCACGCCAGCGTGGTGCGTTCTGGCTGCAGCCCGGCGTCCATCACCATGGTCCCCACAGCGCGGCGATCACCCCACCGACGAGCAAGGCGCAGCCGCCAGAGAGCAACGGCGTGAGCAGCGAAACAGGGAGCGGCGCCTGCTGCCTGAGCGCACGCTCAACGCTCAACCAGCGCCAGAAGGCACTAAGGCTGACGATCAGACTAAGGCTGAGCAGGCCGACCACCAGCGCCCGTTTGGCGTTCGGGCTGAACAGCCCCAGGGTGAAGGCCTCAACGGCGATGCCACTGGCGAGCAAGGCCAGCGCCGTGCGAATCCAGGCCAGGAAGGTGCGTTCGTTGGCCAGGGTGAAGCGTGGATCGGGCTCCTGCCCTTGCCCCAGCAGCAACCGGCTAAGGGCAGACGACGACGCAGTTGGCAACATACAGCGAGCTCCCGAGACTTCAGCGCAAGGCGTTGAAAATCAACACACTAGCGTTGCAACCAAGACAATAAACAGGTCATATAAACGCCTGGCCTCATCCTAGTGAGCCGCTGTGTGATGCACCAATATCGTCTTTCAATACAGCCCATAACGCTCCGGCATGGCCGTGGAACTCCAGCATGACTCTCAAACAACTGCGTTATCTGATTGCCATCGCCGAGGCCGGAAGTTTCTCTTCGGCCGCCCGCCGTGCCTACATTGCCCAGCCAGCACTCAGCCGCCAGATCAACCTGCTGGAAAGCGAGCTGGAAATGCAGCTGTTAGAGCGCGTGCATGACGGCGTCAACCTCACCGATGCCGGCCGGCGCCTGTACGAGATTGCCCGCTCGGTGGTGCAAACCATCGACACGGTCAAGGATGAGCTGGAGTCGACCAAGGGCAACCCCAAAGGGCGGGTGGCGATTGCCATTCCGGTCACCGCCTCAGCCCTGCTGTTGCCGCTGATCATTACCCGCGCCAACGAGAAATTCCCGGGTATCGAACTGACCGTGCGCGACGGCCTGAGCCAGGAAGGCGGTGAGGCGATCGAACTGGGCAAAGTGGATTTCGGCCTGGTGCCGAATGCCGAAGAGCTCGAACATGTGCATGCCGAGCCGATCTTCACCGAGGAACTGTACTGGTTGAGCGTGCAGGCCCCGAGCTGCACTGATGAGAGCATTACCCTGGCCAAAGCCTTGAGCCAGACCCTGGTGATGGCGCCACGGGCCAGCTCGCACCTGCGCCGGCGGGTGGAACAGGCGGCGCTTGAAGCCGGGCTGGAGCTTAAAGTGCAGTACGAGCAGCAGACTGCCCAGGGCGTCAGCAGCCTGGTACGCAGCGGCCTGGCGGCAACCATCGGCAACTGGCCGGCGGTGGAAGACAACCCGCAACAGCTGGCCCGGCGCATTGTCGAGCCGAGCGTGCGGCGCACCCTGTCGATCGCCTACTCGACCCACAAGCCGCTGACCTTCGCCGCCTCGTGCATTCGCGATCTGGTGCGCGCCCTGCTGGTCGAGGTGGTGCAGTCAGGGCGCTGGAAAGGTGAACTGATCGAACGTGCGCAGGAACCTCAGGAGGTTTGAAGGCGCTGCGCTGAAGTCGTGGTATGCAGCTGATTGCGCGAGCGCTGCGGGTTCATGGTCAGCAGGCCGATCAGCCCGGCGCTGACCAGCACCGCGCCACAGACCATGAAGCCGTGGGCATAGCCGTCAGCGTTGATGCCTTCGGCGTTCTGCACCAGAAAGCCGGTGATCACCGGTGCCGCCAGCCCCGCCAATGAACCGCAGGCGTTGCCGATGGCGAGCATGCTGCCACGTTGGCCGCTGGGCACCACTTCGGCGAGCATCGCCGGGCCAATCGAGTACATCACCAGCGCCAGGCCGCCGCTCAAGGTCAGGCAGGCGATACGTTCAGCCAGCGCCAAGCCCGGCAGTACCAAGGCCGCGGCGAGGATGCCGCTGAATATCAGGCACACCGAGACGAATACCCCACGCGCCAGCCGCGACGGCAGGCCACGGCGCAACAGGCGTTGCGACCACCAGGCCATGATCAGGCTCAGCGGTGTGGTCACCAGCACGAACACCACGAACATCCGCCCGGCATTCAGCGAGGCCATGCCCAGACCCTTCTCCAGATAGGCCGGAACCCAGGTCAGGGTCAACGCCAGCGACCAGTTGGCAGCGAAGTGACCGAGGTAGTTGCCGATCACGGTCGGGTCGCTGAGCAGACGCCGGTACGGGATGCGCGCCTGCGCCACCGCGGTTTCAGGAGTGGCCGCGGCGACATTGTCCAGTTGCCCTTCCTTGCCCAGCCGGTACCAGGCCACGCACCAGATCAAGCCGATGGCCGCGAGCACGGCGAAGTTGCTGCGCCAGCCGTAATGCACGCTCATCCACGGGATCAGCAGGCCGGCCACCAGCAGGCCCATGGCGCTACCGGAATGCAGCATGGCCACCGGCAGGCTGCGCTTGTTGTCGGGGAACCACTTGTACAGGGCGTGGGTGGCCACCGGTGAGGCCGGGCCTTCGCCGATACCCAGCAGCACCCGGCAGGCGACGATGGTCCACAGTGAAGTGGCAAACAGCATCGGCAATTGCACCAGGGCCCAGAACAGGCCCATGCCGAGCAACAGGGTGCGGGTCGGTTTGTGGTTGGCGAGAAAGCCGCCAAGCACCGCCGAGAGCGAGAACAACCAGTGCAGGGCGCCGCCGATCAGGCCGAACTCCGCAGGGCTGAGCTGCAGTTCCGCCATCATCGGCACAGCGACCAGGCCGATGACCACCTTGTCGAGGAAGTTCACCAACATCATCACCGCCAACAACACCGCAATGGTCCAGGCGGCTTTCGGGCGGTAGCCAGTTTCGATGCCGAGCATGGGATACCTCTGATTATTGTTATAGATAGAAGTCGCCCGCCATGACGGCGGGCGTGGTGCGGGGCTCAGCCAGGCATGAGGATGCCCTTGGCAATGGTGTTGCGCTGGATCTCGCTGGTGCCGGTAAGGATACGCATCATGCGCGTGGCGCGGAACATCCATTCCACCGGGTTGCCGCGTATCAGACCGGCGCCACCGTGCACCTGCACGGCGCGGTCAACAATCCTGAAGGCCGCCTCCGAGGCGTAGAGCTTGCACATCGGCGCCTGGGTGCGGATGTCGCCACCGGCATCATTGAGTGCGGCGGTGGCGTACATCATGCTGCGCGCCGCCAGCAGCTCGGTGGCCATGTCAGCGATCATGTGGTTGACCGCCTGGAACATCGCGATCGGCTTGCCGAACTGGCTGCGGGTGCGGGCGTAGTCGATCGACAGGTTCAGCGCCAGACCGGCCATGCCGAGCATCGTCGGGCAATGCAGCAGGCGATTGAGGGTGATTCGCCCCATGGCCAGCTTGAAACCGGCGCCTTCGTCGCCGATGCGGTTTTCCACCGGCACACGCACATCCTTGAGTTCGATATTGCCGTGGCTGCCACCGCCGGACATCACCTGATAGTCCGAGTCGACCTGCACACCCGGGCCCTTGAGGTCGACGAAGAACGCCGAGATGCCTGCGGCGCCCTGCCCTGGCGCGGTCACTGCCAGCAGCACGGCAAAGTCGGCATACGGCGCACCGGAGATATAACGCTTGGCGCCGTTGAGCACATAGTAGTCACCATCAAGCCGCGCACTGGTTTTGATCGCGCTGGCATCGGAACCCGCTTCGGCTTCGGTCAGGGCAAAGCACACCGCCTTCTCGGCCCGGCACACCGGCTGCAGGAACTTTTCCACCTGCACCGGGCTTGCCACCTTGAACAAGTGACCGATGCGTGGCGGGCCGCTCAGCTCGCCCAGCACATGCGGCGCGAGCATCGAGCCGGTAAGAATCGCCGCCTCCTTGACCGCACACAGGTCAACCACGCTCAGGCCGGCGCCACCGAGGTTCTCCGGCAGCATGACGTTGTAGAAACCCAGTTCGCAGGAACGCTTCCAGACATCGGCAAGAATCGCCTTGGGGTGCGCCTCCCCCCATTGCAGCTGTTGTTTCTTTTCCAGCGGGATGATTTCATCGCGGATAAAGGCTTGCATGTCAGCGATGACGCGTTTGGCTTTTTCGCTTGGTTCGATCATTTCGGTTCTGCTCCTGCGCGTCAGATCTTGCGCTGACTGTTTTTCCAGTAACCATCGCGAACCACCCGGCGCACGACCTTACCATTGGGGTTTTTCGGCAATTCATCGATGAAGTCGACACTGCGCGGCTTCTTGAAGCCGGCCAGATGCTCGGCGCAATAGGCCATGACCTGGGACTCATCAAGACGGGCGCCAGGCTTGAGCACCACCACCGCTTTCACCGCCTCGCCCCACTGCTCGTCCGGCACGCCGACCACCGCGGCTTCGAACACCTCCTGCATCTGATAGAGCACTTGTTCGACTTCGCTGGGATAGATGTTGAAGCCGCCGGAAATGATCATTTCCTTCTTGCGGTCGACGATGAACACGTACCCCAGCTCATCGACCGTGGCCAGGTCGCCGGTGAGGTAATAGCCATCCTTCATCACTTCGGCGGTCAGCTCCGGCGCCTGCCAGTAGCCCTTCATGATGTCGTCGCCCTTGACCACGATCTCGCCGATCTCGCCGGGCTGAATGTCCTCGAACGCCTCGTTGACCACCCGCAGGTCAGTCTCGAAATAGCAGCGTCCGCAGGAAGACAACAAACGTGTATCGCCACCGCTGACCAGGTGATCCTGCTCGGTCAGCACGGTTACCAGCGAGCAGGTCTCGCCGGCACCATAGCCCTGCGCCAGAATCGGCCCGAAGACTTCAATGGCGCGTTCTACCAGGGCGGGCGCCATGGGCGCTGCACCGTACATGACCAGGCGCAGGCTGCTCAGGTCGAAACGCTCGACACCTTCGACATTGACCAGACGATTGACCATCGCCGGTACCAGGAACAAGCGCGTCACCCGCTCCTGCTCGATGGTGCGCAGCAGCAATTCATCGTCGTAGCGTTCGATCAACAGGTTGCAGGCACCCACCGCCAGCAGCGGCATGATCTGCATGCCGCTGGCATGGGTGATCGGGCCGACGTGGGCCATGACATCGTCGGGGCCGGCACCGCGCACCGGGCTGGCCAGGCTCTTGCGTACCAGGGCTTTGCGGTTGCCGTAGGTCAGCATTGCCGCCTTGAGCACTCCGGAACTGCCCGAGGTGTAGTGCAGCACCGCCAGGTCATCGTCGTCGGGATCGCTGTTGAAGGTGCGCTCATCGCCCATGTCGAGCACTTCGCGGTACGGGATGTCGCCGCCTTCCTCAGCCAGTACGATGATCCATTTAAGGTACGGCAGTGCTGCGCGGTTTGCCGCCAGCGCTTTGGCCGGCGCACTGCCGGTGATCACTGCGACGCTACGTGAGTCGTTGAGCACGCGGACAATTTCATCCGGCGACAAGCGCGCATTGATCGGCACCTTGACCATGGCTGCCTTGTAGAAGGCCACTTCCGCCTCCACCAGCTCGACGCGGTTCATGGCCAGGATCGCCACATGGGCGCCGGGCGCCAGGCCCAGCTTCAACAAGCCCGAGGCCAGGCGGTTGCTGCGGGCTTCGAGCTGTGCGTAGGTCAGGCGCTGGCGGCTGTCGACAACCGCCTCGTTATGCGGCCAGTAACGCGCACTTCGGCTCAGTATCTTTCCGAGGTTCACTTTTATTCTCCGAAGTAGAACGGGGTGCGCCGATCTTACAAGTGGAGAAAAAAAGCCCGCCAATACAACTCTTGGGCGGTCCCCCATAACAAAATGGGATAGCCCGCCGCTGCCGTCGCTACAGCCACTCCTGGATGTTGCGCTCGCAGGCTTCGTCCTGGAACAGTTCGATCAGGCGCTTGCACACCGGCGACAGGTAACCGCCGGAACGGGTGATCAGGCCGATACGCCGGCGCAGATCGAGACCGCCAAGGTCCAGATTCAACGGGGCCAGGCCGGCGGCCTGGGTCATGCGCCCGCAGCGCGACAAGGTCAGCGTGGGCGTCCCGACGATCAGTGCGAACAGTGCTTCGCTGCTGAAATCGGCTTCGATACGCAGGGTCGGCGGTGGCAGGCCCTGCTTGATGAAGGCGCTGTCCAGGGCCTGGCGAATGCGGATGTGACCTTCGGGCAACAGCCACTGCTGATCCTGAATGTCGCTGAGCTGCAGGCGCTCCCTGGCCGCCAGCGGATGCCGGGCATCGGCGACTACCGCCAGACAATCCTCGTACAGCACCTGGGTGTCGAACTCTTCGGTGCCCGCCGAAATCGGCATCACCGCCACATCGATCTCGCCATTGCGCAGCAGCTCCAGCAGTTCACTGGCCAGGCGCCGGCGCATGCGCAAACGCGCCGCCGGGCGTTCACGCAACAGCCGGCGGCAACTGGCAACCACCAGGGCATCGGGCAGCGACGGTGAATACCCCAGGCGCACCCCGCCCTGTTCGCCGCTGCGGATACTGCGCATCTCGGCCAGGGCATCGTCGAAGTCGCGGCTCAGGCGCCGCGCGCGGACCAGGAACAGCTCACCGGCCTGGGTCAGGCGCATGCCGGTGGAGGTGCGTTCGAACAGCATCACCCCCAGCTGGGTCTCGACCCGGCGCACCGCCTTGGTCAGCGAAGGCTGGGTAATGCCCAGTTGTTCCGCCGCCTTGCCCACCGTTCCGCACTGCTGAACCGCAATGATGTATTCCAGATCGCGCACGTCCATGACATTCCTCTTGGCTATGGCTCTATAGCTGTTGATGCATTGCGCACAGGTATATCGCGCTCTCAGACTGAGTTCAATGTCGGCTCACCCTTGGGCTGCAATGCAGGGGATAGGCGCTCCCCTCACGCTGTAACGCCTGGAGATAACAACAATGAGTGGCATCACCGCTGAAACCGCACCTGCTTTTACTCTTTGCAAACGACTGCTGCCGGCGCTGCTGCTGGGGCTTGTCAGCAGCCAGAGCCTGGCCGCCAGCGACACCAGTGACCCGGTCCGCCTGGGTGTAATGCAGGGCTTTCCACCAGCCGCCGACAAGCGCGTGACCAAACAGAACGCCTTCGAACTGCCCAACCTGCGCTGGGCCCTGCGCAATGCCCGGGCCATGACCCCCACCACCGGCATCCGTCGCGCGCCCAGCCCGCTGGCGCTGCCAGTGGGTGAACCCGCCGCACTCGATCAGCTGCGCTTCACCATCGGCGAACAATCGCTGTCGCTGCCCGAGTACCTGCGTGCGACCTTCACCGACGGCTTTATCGTCCTGCACCGCGGCAAGTTGGTGTACGAGCGCTACCTCGATTCGTTCGCACCTGAGCAAGCGCATATCTGGGCCTCGATGACCAAATCGGTGACCGGCCTGCTCGCCGCCAGCCTGATCGCCGAAGGCAAGCTCTCGCCCGCCAGCAAACTGTCCAGCTATGTGCCAGAACTGGCCGGCACACCGTTCGGCGAAGCAACGCTGCAGCAGAACCTGGATATGCAGGTCGAAGCGGTGTACCCGACCAAGGTACCGCCGGACATCGGCCTGTTCGCCGCCGCCGGGATCGTCCCGCGCCAGCCGGACATGCCCGACAACATCTACAGCTTTCTGCAGGCGGCAACGCTGCCCGAACAGGCCAGTGCCACACCGATCTGGTACTACCAGAACGGCTCGCCTGAAGCGGTGGCCTGGGCCATCCGCCGGGTTACCGGCCAGAGCTGGTCGGCGCTGGTGTCGGAGCGCATCTGGTCGCAGTTTGCCGAGGACGATGCCTACAGCCAGGTCGATGCCCTGGGTACCGAGATGGCCAGTGGCGGCATGAGCAGCACCCTGCGCGATGCCGCGCGCTTTGCCGAAGCCATTCGCCTGGCCTGGAGCAAACCCACTGCCAGCTCGTCATTTGAACAAGCGGTGAAACTTGCCCTGCAACCCAACGATAACCAGGCGTTGATCGCCCAGAGCCCCAAGGCCAAAGACCGTGCCGGGTATGCCTACCGCGATTACTGGTACCAGAAGCATGACGGCGACGGCTCGATCGAAGCCGCGGGCCGCTTTGGCCAGCGCATCTACATCAACCCCAAGCGTGAGCTGGTGATCGTCAAGATGTCCTCGGCACCTGACATGGCGCCACGCGCCACCAGCGCTGGCGCAGCCCCGGTAGCAGCGCGCCAGGCGGCCGACACCACGGCCGCCTTCAACAGCATGGTCAGCGCCCTGCTCCCCGCGGTGCTGTAGCGCGCCAACGCGGCCGGTCCAGCGACCGGTCGCCATTCCCGAATTGATTCAACAGCACTTGGCCATTGCTGGGCTTCGTGCTGCCGGTATTCCAATAACAATAATCAAGAGGCAGCCATCATGAGCTCCCCACGAGCCCGTTACACAACACATCGACGTTCATTGACCACTTTCCTGCTCACCCCATTGGCCTGCGCCCTGTGCAGCTATGCCAGCGCCGGTGAATTCAACTGGGGCGAAGTCAGCGGCCGCTACAACGGCAGCCTGAGCATCGGCGGCCTGTGGAGTGCAGAAAAGCCCAGTGCCGACAACATCTTCCAGGGTAACGCCGATGCCATCGGCTATGGCCGGCCTGGCGAGTTCAATGCCAGCGGTGGCCGTACCGGCGACGATGGCCGGCTGAACTTTCGCAAGCGCAATCTGGTGTCTTCGCCGGTCACCCTGCTCGGCGAGATGGAGCTGAACTGGCGCAACTACGGCGCCTTCATTCGCGGCAAGGCCTGGTACGACTACACCTTGAGCAACCGTGAAGTGGACTTCGGCCATTCCTCCAACGGCTACAAGGCCAACAGCAAACTGGACGACAGCCACTTCGACGAGCTGGCCAAGTTCCAGGGCCTGGCCCTGCTCGACGCCTATGTGTTCGGTGACTTCGACATCGCCGACCACCCGCTCAACGCCCGGGTCGGCAACCAGGTGATCAACTGGGGCGAAGGCCTGTACTTTCAGAACGGCATCAACGCCATCAACCCGATCGACGTCGCCGCCCTGCGCCGGCCGGGTTCGCAGGTCAAGGAAGCGCTGCTGCCGGTACCCATGCTGTACGGAAACTTCGGTCTCACCGACAACCTCAACCTCGAGGCGTTCTACCAGTTGCAATGGCGACGTACCGTGCTCGAAGGCTGCGGCACTTACTTCTCGACCAACGACTACATTCCCGAAGGCTGCTTCGGCGTGCCACGGGGTGGCGCCAATGACCCGGTCAGTTTCGCCAACGACCTGATCATCCGCCGCGCCGACGACAACGAGCCGTCCGATGCCGGCCAGTTCGGCCTGGCCCTGCGCTACTTTGCCGACACTATCGACACCGAGTTCGGCGCTTATGCGCTGAACATTCACTCACGCACCCCCTACGCCAGCATCATCACTGACCTGCGTCCGGGTCCTGGCGCCGGTTGGCTGCCCGGCCAGCAAGCCACCAATGGCCGGTACTTTGCCGACTTTCCGGAAGACATCCGCATCTTCGGCCTGAGCTTCTCGACCAACCTGTGGGGCACTTCGGTGTTCGGCGAATACAGCTTTCGCCCCAATCAACCCGTGCAACTGGCCACCGGCGACCTGATCCCGGCCTTTGCCGGCAACCCCACCCAGCTCGGCAAGTTGATCGGCGAAGACATCATCCTCGGCCAGGACGCGATCAATGCCGCACCGGGTTCGGCCTACAACGGCTATGACCGGCGCAAGATTTCGCAGCTGTCGTTGGGGGCAATCAAATCCATTCCCCAGGTGCTGGGGGCCGACAGCCTGAACCTGATCGGCGAAGTGGGCATGAAATACATGCACGACCTGCCCGGGCTCGACGAACGCCGTTACGCCAAGGGCGACACCTACGGCTCGGACCTGGCCAGCGGCAATGCCCGCGGCTGCGCCCTGGGGGTCACTGAAGACAAATACCGCAAGCTCGGCTGCTCCAGCGACGGCTACACCAGCAAGTTTTCCTGGGGCTATCGCCTGCGCGCGCAGCTGAACTATCCGGGGCTGTTCGCCGGGGTCAACGTTGCCCCCTTCATCGCTTTCGGCCAGGACATCAAAGGCTGGTCGTACGACGGCGTGTTCTCCGAGGACCGCCTGTTGGGCTCGGTCGGCGCCAAGTTCGATTACCTGCAGAAATATTCTGCAGAGCTGTCCTGGTCCGGTAGCGGCAACACCCCGTTCGCCGCCACCGACAGGGACTTTCTCTCACTCAGCCTGCGCATGGGTTTCTGAACATGAGGTCTACCATGAACATCACTCTGCTACGCGCTGCCGCCCTGGGCAGCTTCCTCAGCCTGGCCAGCAACGCCGCCCTCGCCCAGCTCAGCAGTGCCGACCTTGCCCGCCTGGGCCAGGACCTGACGCCCACCGGCGCCGAGAAAGCCGCCAACGCCGACGGCAGCATTCCCGCCTGGAACGGTGGCCTGACCCAGGCGCCTGCCGGTTTCACCCCCGGTCAGGGCTATGTCGATCCGTTTGCCAGCGAGCAACCGCTGTATACCGTCAACGCCGCCAACCTCAAGCAGTACGCCGCGTACCTCACCCCGGGCTACCAGGCAATGCTGCAGAAATACCCGGACTTCAGCATGCCGGTGTACCCCAGCCACCGCACCGCAGCGCTGCCGCAGAGCGAGTACGCGCAAATCCGCAAGGAAGCGGCCGGCGTCAGCCTCGCCAACGGCGGCAACGGCCTGGTCGGCTATGAGAAGAGCAGCGTGCCCTTCCCCCTGCCCACGACCGGCGTGCAAGTGCTGTTCAATCACTTCGTGCGTTACCGCACCGGTGGCTACCAGTACTACCCCACCGAAATGGTGGTGCAGAGCAATGGCAGCTTCACCCCGATCCGCCGCGAGGTGAAAGCCGTCATGGCCTCGGCCATGGGCAACCCGGAACCCAACCGGCTCTACTACTACCTGGGCAAGGTAACCTCGCCGGAAAGCGTGGCCGGCGGCCAGACCCTGATCCATGAACCCATCGACCAGACCCGCGAAGCGCGCCTGGCCTGGACCTACAATCCGGGGCAACGGCGCGTGCTGCGCGCACCGGAAGCGGCCTACGACTCACCGCTGGGCACCTCGGACGGCCTGCGCACCTACGACACCATCGACCTGTACAACGGCGCGACCGACAAGTACGACTGGAAGCTGCTGGGCAAGCAGGAAATGCTGGTGCCGTACAACACCTACAAACTTGCCAATCGCAGCCTCAAGTACAACGACATCATCCAGGCCAACCACCTCAACCAGGATCTGCTCCGCTATGAGATGCACCGGGTCTGGGTGGTGGAAGCGACCCTGAAGCCGGGCGAGCGGCACATTTATGCCAAGCGTGTGTTCTATGTCGATGAGGACAGCTGGAGCATCCTTGGCGCCGACCTGTATGACGGGCGTGGCGAACTGTGGCGGGTCCAGGAAGCGCACAGCCTGCAGCGTTACGACGTGCTCTCGGCCATGCATATCAGCGAAGTGGTCTACGACCTGCAGGCGCGTCGTTATGCGGTCTACGGCCTGGAAAACGAAGAGCGCAGCGCAAGCTTTGGCCTGAGCGCCAAGCTGGCTGACTTCAGCCCGTCGGCGCTGCGCCGCTCGGGGCGCTGAGCCCGTCACCGCTTCCTCAGGATGGTCGCCCGGCCATCCTGATCCGCTTTTGAGATTGATACGATGAAGATGCCTACCCTTGCCTGCTGGGGCCTTGCCCTGAGCCTCGCCTGCCTGTTGCCGGCTTTCGCCTCGGCGACGCCATTGAGCGACCGGCTCGAACGCCCGTCACGCCTGACCGACACAGCCCAATCCGGGCCGCTGGTGGACATCCAGGCGATGGCCGGTCGGCTGGTCATGGTCGGCGCCGACGGTCACATCCTGGTGCGCCAGGTGGACGGCCGGGTCGAGCAAGCCAAAGTTCCCGTGGATCTGCTGCTGACCGCCGTGCACTTCGTCGACGACCAGCATGGCTGGGCGGTTGGCCATGACGGCGTGGTGCTGCACAGCGAGGATGGCGGCGCCTCCTGGCGCAAGCAGCTGGACGGCAGAACCCTCAATGCCCTGCTGCTCAAATGGGCACAAGACACAGTTGCCCAGCTGGAGGCTGATCCGGCCGCTGATGAGCAAGCACTGGACAACGCCCGCTTTGCCCTCGATGACATCAGCGCCGGTGCCGCAGCCGGACCTTCACGCCCATTGCTCGATGTGTGGTTTCGCAGCGCCAGCGAAGGCTGGGTGGTCGGTGCCTACGGCACAGTCCTGCACACCAGCGATGGTGGCAGCACCTGGGACTATGTCCCGGGCCTGGACAATCCCGACCGCCTGCACCTGAACACGGTACTCGGCCTGAGTAACGGTGACCTGCTGATCGCCGGCGAAGGCGGAAAGCTGTATCGGCAATCCGCCGGCCAGTGGCAACCGCCACAGACGTTGACCGCGGCCTCGCTGTACAACCTGGTGCAACTGCGCGACGGCCAGGTGCTGGCCATGGGCTTCGGCGGTGCGCTGCTGCGCAGCCAGGACGCCGGGCAGCACTGGCAAGGCATACCACCATCCATCACCTCCAGCCTGTACGGGGCCCTCCAGCTGGCGGACGACAGTGTGCTGTTCACCGGCCAGGTGGGTCTGCTGTACAGCACCGACCTGCAACGTTTGCGCATGCTGCAGCCACGCAACAAAGCCATCTGGCTCAACGCTGCAGGGCTGCCCGACGGCGGCCTGGCGCTGGTGGGCAACCGCGGTTTGCGCCTGCTCGGACGCGACGAGATCAAGGAGTACCTGCAATGAATGCCCAGGCGAAACTCGACAACCCGCAACTGCGGTTGATGGGCGGCCTTGAGCGCGCCCTGTTCCACAACCGTGTTGCGGTATTGCTGCTGTTCCTGCTGGCCTCGCTGCTGCTGGGCTACCAGGCGCTGTCGCTCAGGGCGGACGCCAGCTTCACGCGGATGATTCCCACCAGCCACCCGTATATCCAGAACTACCTGCGCTTTGAAGAGGTGCTGCGCCCGCAAAGCAACGTGCTGCGCATCATTGTCGAAAACCCCGAAGGCGAAATCCTCACCCCGGCTTTTCTTGAGACATTGCGTGAAGTCACCGACAAGGTCTTCTACATCCCCGGGGTTGATCGCGGCAAACTCAAGTCGCTGTGGACACCCAACGCGGTCTGGTCCGAAGTCACCACCGAAGGCGTGCGCAGCGGCCGGGTGATTCCCGACGGCTACGACGGCAGTGCCCAGGCCATGGCCCAGGTGCGGCAGAACATCCTGCGGGCGAACATGCTTGGCAGTCTGGTGGCCAACGACCTGCGTTCGACCATCATCCGCGTGCCGTTGCTCGACAACGACCCGCAAAGCGGCCAGCCGCTGGACTATGGCGCATTCAGCCAGGCGCTGGAGCAACAGGTGCGCGAGCACTTCGCGGCCAAGGGCGTGACCATCCGGGTCAGCGGTTTTGCCCAGATCATTGGCGACTTGCTGGCGGCTGCCAGCAATATCGCGCTGTTCTTCGCCCTCACCGTGGTGTTGATCAGCGCCCTGCTGTACCTCTACTGCCGCTGCTGGCGCAGTACTGCCGTCACCGTGTTCACCTGCCTGCTCACCGTGGTCTGCCAGCTGGGCATACTCAGCCTGCTCGGCTACGGCCTGGATCCGTATTCGATTCTGGTGCCGTTCCTGATCTTCGCCATCGGCATCAGCCACGCGGTGCAGAACATCAACCTGATGGTCAGTGAAGCGGCCCAGGGCCATGCCCCGATCGACGCCTCGCGGCGCACCTTCCGCGCCCTGTTCATCCCCGGGACCACGGCGCTGCTGGCCGATGCGGTGGGTTTCATCACTTTGCTGGTGATCGACATCGGCGTGATCAAGCAACTGGCGATCACCGCCAGCATCGGTGTGTTCGTCGCGATTTTCACCAAGATGTTCCTGCTGCCGGTGTTGATGTCCTACGTCGGCGTCAGCCCCCGCGCCATCGCCCGCCAGCACGCCCGGGCCAAGGCCTCGTGGCCGGTGTTCCGGCGCCTGGCGGCAGTGGTCGAGCCGCGTCTGGCGGTGCCGTTGGTACTTGCCAGCCTGGTCCTGCTCGGGTTCGGCTACCAGGCGCGCCAGGACCTGAAGATCGGTGATCTCGATGGCGGCGCCCCGGAGTTTCGCCCCGAAGCCCGCTACAACCAGGACAACGCCTATCTGCTCAGCCACTACACCACCAGCACCGACGTCTATGTGGTGATGTTCAAGACCCCGAACGAACAATGCTCGCGCCTGGCCGCGGCCGACCTTGCCAACCAGCTGGCCCGGCAGTTACGCGAAGTCGAGGGCGTGGAAGCGGTGCAATCGCTGTACGACACCATGCGTTTCAACATCGTCGCGCGTAACGAAGGCAACCCGAAATGGGCGGAGCTGTCACGCGACCCGTATGTGATGAACAACGCCCGCTCAGGCGTGGCCGCCGAACAGCTCGACAGCAATTGCAGCCTGGTGCCCATCAGCCTGTACTTGCGCGACCACAAGGCCCAGACCCTGAGCCGGGTCAGCGCTGCCGTCGAGCAGTTCAAGCAACAGCAGGCCAGCGGCGCCTACGAGATTCTCCAGGCGGCGGGTAACGCCGGCATTGAGGCGGCCACCAACAGCGTTATCAAGCATTCCGAAAAACTGATGCTGATACTGGTGTTCGTGATCATCTCGCTGGTGGTGTGGTGGGAGTTCAAGTCGCTGAAGGTGGCCTTTGCCCTGATGGCGCCGCTGTACCTGTCTACCGTGCTGTGTGAGGCGGTGATGGCGAAGATGGGCCTGGGGGTGAAGATTGCCACCTTGCCGGTAATCGCCCTCGGTGTCGGTATCGGTGTCGACTACGGCATCTATCTGTACAGCCGCATGGAGAACTTCCTGCGCCAGGGTATGGACCTGCGCCGCGCTTACTTCGAGGCGCTGAAAACCACCGGCACTTCGGTAGCCTTTACCGGCATCACCCTGGCATTGGGGGTGAGCACCTGGGCGTTCTCATCACTGAAATTCCAGGCCGATATGGGGGTGTTGCTGGTGCTGCTGTTTGTCTGGAACATGGTTGGCGCACTGGTGCTGATGCCGGCGCTGATTGCCCTGCTGCAGAAGACGATGCCCTCGGTAAAATGAAAAGGCAGTGGGAGCGGGCTTGCCCCGCGATTGCGGGCTATCAGTCACATCGCTTCGCGGGGCAAGCCCGCTCCCACCGCAGAGGCTGCTTTCAAAACACCAGGTCAAGACAGTTGCTCCCACTAAGGATCAGCGATCGGTTGCCACTCATTGGCACGTCGGGCCGCATCGCCATCAGGGTGATAGGCATGGCAGGTGCCGATCACCCAATGCTGTGGCAGTTGATAATCGCTATCCCGCGCGGCGCGCTGACGCTGGCGCAGGCGCAGCAGCGGCGCCAGGGTCTGGATCGCGGTGGTTGCCATGGGCCCAAGCAATTCGGTCAGGTGGGTGCAACCCTTCACGCCCCCTACCCGCTCGGCAACCCGTTTACGGAAGCCCGGACCGATACTCACCCCCACCAACGCCGCATAGGCACGGTTGATCTGGCTGCACACCGGTGTCGGCGCCTGTTCGGAAACGGCTTTTATCTGCTGGATCACCAGCTCGCGGTCGATGGTCATGACGATGCGCATGTAATGCAGTACGCCATTGGCCGGGATGGTGCCGTAGGGGAAGTCGGTATCAACGCCTTTGGTGTCGAGCAGGCGGCCCTCGATATCGAACAGGCCGTCATCGCGCTCAAAGCCGGTGCAGACAACCTGGCGGCTATGGAGCAGTCGGCGTTTCGGCTGAGCGCCAATGGACTGTGTCATCGCTATGCACTCCCGTGTTGCGGAGCGCCGAGGCGCCCCGCAACCGTTCTCAGACGTTGCCCAGACCGCCACCGCACACCAGCACCTGGCCGCTGACGTAATCGGACTCCGGAATGCAGAACAGGTACACCGCGCCCGCCGCTTCCTCGGTGTTGCCAGGACGGCCCAGCGGAATCATGCTTTTCGACTGCTCGACGATGGCCGGGCTAATGCCCACCTTGATCTCACGGCCTTCGATGTTGATGAAGTTCGGATCGCCTTCCACCGGCTGGGTCTGGCGAGTTTCGATATGGCCGAAAGCAACGGCGTTGACGTTGACCTTCATCCGCCCCCATTCCTTGGCCAGGCACTTGGTCATGCCCAGTACCCCGGCTTTGGCGGTCGAATAGTTGACCTGCCCTGGGTTGCCGCTAGCCGATACCGACGACACGTTCACCACTTTGCGATTGACCACACGGCCTTCGGCGGCCTCTTGCTTGGCCATGGCGCTGATGATCGGCTGCGCGGCGCGCAGAATGCGAAACGGCGCGGTGATATGGCAGTCGAGGATGGCGTACCACTGCTCATCGCTCATTTTCTGGATCACGTTGTCCCAGGTGTAGCCGGCGTTGTTGACGATGATGTCGATGCCGCCGTAGCTGTCGACGGCAGTCTTGACGAAACGATCGGCGAAATCGACAGCGGTGACACTGCCGACGCAGGCCACGGCTTCGCCGCCAGCGGCGCGGATCTCGGCAACCACTTCTTCAGCCGGGCCGGCATCCAGGTCATTAACCACCACGCGGGCGCCATCGGCGGCCAGTTTCAGCGCCACGCTACGGCCAATGCCACGGCCGGAGCCGGTTACCAGGGCGACTTTGCCTGTGAGTTTGCTCATCGGGATATTCCTTGTTTTTAGAGGGTTCAGGTCAGCGCCACGACGGCTTCGCCAACCAGTTTGTCGTCGCCGTATTGATTGGCGCAGCGGATCGCCAGGCGTACACGCTGTTCACCCGCGGCCTCGAAGCGCTCGATGACCCTGGCGCTGCAGGTAGGCACATGCCCCAACTGGGTGATGCCGGTGAAGCGCACCGACAAACTACGGATTTGCGCTTGCGCCACCCACGCCGTGAGCAGACGGCCAAGGTAAGCCACCGAAAGCATGCCGTGGGCGAACACATCGGGCTGGCGCGCCTTGCGGGCGAAGTCCAGGTCGATGTGCACCTGGTTATGGTCGCCGGAGGCACCGGCGTACAGCGCCAGTGTGGTGCGATTGACCGCTGGCAAAGTCAGCGATGGCAGCTCGAAGCCGACCTGCACATCGCGCCATTGAATAGGGTTCATTGCCGGCTCCTCAGCGCTGGACCAGGGATGAACGGATGTCGGCGATGTGCTCGCCATCCTGGTTGGTCACGCGGGTCTGTTGCACCACGAAGGTCAGCGCCCCGCCTTTTTTCTGGTACACGTCCAGCACCCGGGTATCGAAGGTCAGCACGTCGCCGGCGTAAGCCATGCCGTGATAGTCGAAACCCTGCTCAGCATGAAGAATGCGCCCAAGGTCAAAGCCAAAAACCTCCTGGACGATGTGATCGGTGTCGCGCCCTTCGGCTTCCAGGCACATCAGGAAGCTGGGCGGCACCGGCAGCGACCGGTGTCCGGCTTGCCGGGCAAGCGCTTCGTCGGTGTAAACCGGGTCGGTCTCGCCAATCGCCTTGGCAAAAAAACGCAGGCGGCCCTTTTCAACTTCACAGCTGGTCACACCCAGTGAACGGCCGATCAGACTCGTGTCTGCCATCTCAGGTATTCCTGTCAGTCAGTGCAAACGCGCGCCCATGACGGGCGCGCAGTATCGTCAGGCGCGACCGAACAGGGTCACGATGCCGGCGCCGCCCAGGCCCAGGTTGTGCTGCAGGGCGTGCTGCAGGTTGGCCACCTGGCGCTTGTCGGCAGTGCCGCGCAGCTGATGGGTCAGCTCGTAGCACTGGGCCAGGCCCGTGGCGCCCAGCGGATGACCTTTGGACAGCAGGCCACCGGACGGATTGATCACCACCTGGCCGCCATACGTGTTGTCGCCATCCATCACGAAGCGCTCGGCGCCGCCTTCCGGACAGAAACCCAGGCCCTCGTAAGTCAGCAGTTCGTTGTGGGCGAAGCAGTCGTGCAGCTCGCAGACGCGGATGTCTTCCGGGCCGACACCGGCTTTCTCGTACACCTCGGTAGCGGCCTGGCGGGTCATGCCGACGCCGACGATGCTGATCAGCGACGGCGGCTCGAAGGCCTCAGGCTGATCGGTCACCAGCGCCTGGGCAAGGATGCACACGTCGGTACGCAGACCGTGCTGCTTGGCGAAGCGCTCGGAAACCACGATCGCTGCGGCACCACCGCAGGTCGGCGGGCAGGCCATCAAACGGGTCATGACGCCGGGGAAAATCACCTGGTCGGCCATCACTTCTTCGGTGGTGACGACCTTCTTGAACACCGACAGCGGGTTGTTGGCGGCATGGCGGCTGGCCTTGGCGCGGATCGCCGCGAAGGTTTCCATTCGGGTGCCGTACTTTTCCATGTGCTCGCGACCGGCGCCGCCGAAGAATTTCAGCGCATCCGGCATGTCGCGGCCTTCAGGGAAGATCGCGTCGGCCACTTCATGGCCCTTGCCGTAGGTGATCGGACGGTCGAGCCAGTGCGACTTCAGGGCACCGGGCTGCATCTGTTCGAAGCCGAAGGCCAGTGCGCAATCCACCGCACCGCTTTCCACCGCCTGGCGCGCCAGGTAGAGGGCGGTAGAGCCGCTGCCGCAGTTGTTGTTGACGTTGATCACCGGGATACCGGTCAGGCCCACCTCATACAGCGCCGACTGGCCGCTGGTGGAGTCGCCGTACACATACCCGGCATACGCCTGTTGGACCTTGCGGTAATCCACGCCGGCGTCCTGCAAGGCCTGGCGGATGGCTTGCGCGCCCATTTCGATGTAGGTCCCGCTCTGGCCAGGCTTGGCAAATGGAATCATGCCGACACCGGCGACAAATACTTTCTGCGACATCATGTTCTCCAAGGTCAGTTATCAAGGCCTGTGCCATGCGCCCCTGCCTGGCGGCGATCGCGGCAAACCGTCTAACGATGGTCACGTAATGATGAGCAGCGCCGCCCCCCCGGGTGGAGGGGGCGCGGCGGCCAGGGTGCTGAGGGTTGGTCAAAGGCGACGCTCCCCCCCCACTTGAGGGGGAAGGGTAAAACGCACCGGGGTTAGCGTTTGCGGGCAGTCACCTGAACAACAACAAGATCACAGGGGTATCCTAGACGTGACTTTCGCCCTACACCCAAGCGCGCATCGCCAGTGGCCCGCCACCACGCTGCACAAAGAGTTCCGCCCTCACCTGCTGGCGCTCGCCGTTGGCCTTGGCGCGTGCACCAGTGCCAATGCCATCGACTTCCAGATCGGTGAAATCGAAGGCCAGTTCGACTCGTCGCTGTCGATCGGCTCCAGCTGGGCCGTGCGCGGACCGGATCCGAAATTCATCAACACCGCCAACACCATGGGCTTGCGCGGCGAGTCGGCCACCCGCACCGCCGATGACAACCGTCAGAACTTCAAGAAAGGCGAGACCTTTTCGAAGATTTTCAAAGGCGTGCATGACCTTGAACTCAAGTACGGCGACAGCGGTGTCTTCGTGCGCGGCAAGTACTGGTACGACTTCGAACTCAAGGACGAGCACCGCCCGTTCTACGACATCGACGACCGCGGGCGCGACGACCTGGCCAAGGCCTCCGGCGCCGAGTTCCTCGACGCCTTCATCTACCACAACTACAACCTGGGTGAGCTGCCCGGCAACGTGCGCCTTGGCAAACAGGTCGTAAGCTGGGGCGAAAGCACCTTCATCGGCAACTCGATCAACAGCATCAACCCGATCGACGTCGCCGCCCTGCGCCGCCCGGGTGCCGAGGTCAAAGAAGGCCTGGTGCCGGTCAACATGTTCTATATCTCGCAGGGTCTGAGCGAGAACCTCAACGCCGAAGCCTTCTACCAGCTGGAGTGGGACAACTCGGTCGTCGACAACTGCGGTACCTTCTTCGGCTCCGACCCGCTGCCCCAGGGCTGCAACGACCGCCTGGTCTTCGCCGGCCCGGACCTGGCCCCGGGTGTAGCGAAAAACACCGCGACCGCTGCGCAGATCCTGCGCGGCACGGTAGTGGACAACGTCTACATGCCGCGCCTGGAAGACAACGACCCGCGCGACAGTGGCCAGTACGGCGTGGCCTTGCGCTGGTTCGTCCCGGAACTGCACGACACCGAATTCGGCTTCTATGCCATGAACTACCACAGCCGCACGCCGTTCCTGAGCTTCAAGCAGACCACCACGGCGCCGATCACCGCCGCCCAACTGGGCGCCCTGCCCGCCGCGGCCCGGCAGCTTGCCGCGGTTCAGAACCAGTTCGACCGAGTGCGTTCATCCCGCTACTTCGTCGACTATCCAGAGGATATCCGCCTGTACGGGGTGAGCTTCCAGACCACCCTCGGCGCGACCTCGGTCGGTGGCGAAGTCAGCTTCCGGCCGAACATGCCGCTGCAGATCAACACCGCCGACCTCAACCTGGCGGCGCTGCAGTCCACCGATACCGACTTCAAAACCCAGACCTCGCCAGTGTTCACCAGCGGTGAAACCGCCCAGGCACTGGGCGGCGACCTGCCCGGCTACAAACGCATGCCGGTGATGCAGGCGCAGGTCACCGCTACCCACTTCGTCGACCAGATCTGGGGGGCCAGCCGCCTGACCTTGATCGGCGAGGTCGGCTACAACCGCATCAACGGCCTGGGCGATGCCGATGGCACCGATGTCCGCTTCGGCCGCAGCCCGGTGTTTGGCCCTGGTGCCTTCCCCGGCAATCAGAACACCACCGTCTGCGCGACCGCCACCAACCCGCAAAAGGAGTGCAACAGCCACGGCTTCTACACCACTGATTCGTGGGGTTACCGGGTACGCACCAAGCTGGACTACCCCAACGTCATTGCCGGCATCAACCTGTCGCCGAACCTTGCCTGGTCCCATGACGTGGATGGCTGGGGCCCGAACTTCGAGGAAGGCGCCAAAGCCATCAGTGTCGGACTGGATGCCGACTACATGAACAACTACACCGCGAGCCTGAGTTACACCGACTTCTTCGGCGGTCGCTACAACACCAACACCGACCGCGACTACGTCTCGCTCAGCTTCGGCGTCAACTTCTGAGTCGCAATCGACAGAGGGTACATCCATGAAAGCAAGCATGATCAACACCGTCGGCGCGCTGGCGCTCACCCTGCTGGCCAGCAACGTCCTGGCCGCCGTCAGCGAACAGGAAGCGGCGCAACTGGGCACCACCCTGACGCCCCTGGGCGCACAGAAAGAAGGCAACGCCGACGGCAGCATTCCGGCCTGGAACGGTGGCCTTAAAGCCGGTGCGGCAGCCGTGGACAGCCGGGGTTTTCTCGCTGACCCGTTCGCCAATGAAAAGCCGCTGTTCACCATCACCGCCGCCAACGCCGAGCAGTACAAAGACAAACTCACACCCGGCCAGCTGGCGATGTTCAAACGCTACCCGGACACCTACAAGATCCCCGTCTACCCGAGCCACCGTACCGCTCAGGCCGCCCCGGAGATCTATGCCGCAGCGAAAAAGAGCGCGGTCAATGTGCAACTGGTCAATGACGGCACCGGCTTGAGCAACTTCGCCGGCTCGCGCTACTACGCCTTCCCGATCCCCAAGAGCGGTGTCGAGGTGTACTGGAACTTTGTCACCCGTTACCGCGGCGACAACGTCGAGCGCTGGTCGGTGCAGGCCTCACCACAGGTCGACGGCGCCTACTCGATCGTCGAAACCCATGACCAGAACAGCTTCCCGCAGTACATGGATGGCGTGAGCCCGGAAGAAGCGAAGAACATCCTTTACTACTACATTTTCGCGGTAAACGCGCCGGCGCGCCTGGCCGGTACCGTATCGATGGCGCATGAAACCATCGACCAGGTCACCGAGCCACGCAAAGCCTGGACCTACAACGCCGGTCAGCGTCGTGTCCGCCGTGCGCCACAGCTGGCCTACGATGCACCGGGCCTGGTCTCGGACGGCCTGCGTACCTCCGACAACGCCGACATGATGAACGGCTCGCCGGACCGCTACGACTGGAAGCTGGTGGGCAAGAAGGAAATGTACATTCCCTACAACAACTACAAGCTGCAGTCGCCGAGCCTGAAGTACGCCGACATCATCAAACCCGGACACATCAACCAGGACCTGACCCGCTACGAGCTGCACCGCGTGTGGCATGTGCAGGCGACGCTGAAGTCCGGGCAACGGCATATCTATGCCAAGCGCGACATGTACTTTGATGAGGACACCTGGGTGCTGGCCGAGGTGGATCACTATGATGGTCGCGGGCAGCTGTGGCGGGTGGGTGAGAACTACACCTACAACAACTATGACAAGGGTCTGAATGCGCCTGCGGCTCAGGGGTTCTATGACATTCTGGCCGGTCGTTACGTGGTGGCAACGATGAGCAACGAGTCGAAGCTGGCGCCGCAGTATGGGGGACGGACCAAGCTTGCGGACTTTACGCCGGCGGCGTTGCGTAATGCGGGGATTCGCTGAGGATTGAAGGTTGCTTTATGAAAAACGCCCTGCATTTGCAGGGCGTTTTTTATGGTGGCTTGGAAAGGGCCGGTGGGAGCGGGCTTGCCCCGCGATACAATGCGCTGATAGCCCGCAATCGCGGGGCAAGCCCCAACCCACCGGCCCTATGCTCTGCCTACCACCGGCCAAAGGCAGACATTTGCATTCGGAAAAAGTAGGCTCTACGGATTTTCAGGAAGTCGAGGGATGGAATGAGCAACCTGCTATCAATTGCAAGCCATAAATCGATGTACAGCATCGGCTTCTATCCGACTTTTGCCGTTGACGGAGTACCTCTAGAGGTTTGGCTGCCTAGGCAAAACCCGGATGCTGAGCTTCACCTCGTGGCGGCCCATTCAGGCTTGTACAGCGATCAAGATACCTGGTTGATATGGGATCGGATTTATTCCACTGCGCCGGGATGGAGGACTCTGGTTCCCTTGCTTGTCTGCTCTGATGACTTAGACCTCACCTGCACCGTTATTGTCGCTGAGCAGTGCGCTGATGAGTATCAAGTCGAGTGGCGCCGATTTGGCTTGCTAAGGGATTTAATTACGCTGGAGTCCCCCGCTGTTGACTGGTACGACGCGATACCCAACCTGACCTTTGAAAGGTTCCATTATCAGAGCGTCCTGGACGAGTTCCGAAAACAAGAAAACATCAAAATGGACTGGGACTAGCTGCGTCAGCTATCTACCTGCGATTAACCTCACTGTTTGTTACGGCTGCCTCGGGCTAAAAGCAGAGATTCGCGAACTACCGCTGTCGACTGGACTCGACCAGTCGATGCAACACATTGGTTGAACCTGTCCGCCGGCGTTTCGTAATTCAGTGTTTTTTGAGGACGCTCATTCAGTGCCCTCGCCACTGAATTTAACAAGTGAAACTCCAGAAACGGCAAAGTCAGAGTCATATATAATCCTTCATTACTTTCGCTATGGTTTCGTTTAACTGCTCCCCTACCACTTCACACTTTACTCTTGCATCAGCAGTGACATTCAAAGACTCGTTCCGACCAAGCTCACTGCTTGGGTCTCGATATGAAATTAGTGAATGAGAAATCTGCATTCCCGCATCCCTTCTTTCCAACAGCATATGATTTGCCGCATAACTTATAAACTTATCCGAGCATCGAGAAAGTGTCTCGACCGCTCCAGTTATCTCATCAACATACAAAGAATTGATTTTTTTAATTTCGGTGATCTTTCCGCGATATGCTTTCAACGCATCATTATAAATGGCAGCCTTAACCCCGGAGTCAGCACTCGTCACTTTTTCAGTTGAAGACATATTTACCGATAGCGCCAACTCTGGAACATCTAAACTAATGCTATAGGCCAGCGCCAGCTGCTCTCTTATAACTTTATTGCTCTCACCCAGAGCAATCATTCTCTGCCCCATGTATACGCCACCTAAACTCGCAGCTACTGTGAGCATAGGAACACCAAGCCCAGCGAAGCTCAAACCAAATTTTTTTCTTTTGAAAGCCAATCTAAAGCTCCTAACTAAAATAAAACTGCATCGCTCATGAGTTAAAAACTGCAACTTATAGGCCGAATTTTCGTATCCGCTCCATTCGATTGAGGCGAATGACCCCTTGGATTAGGTCGTGCGACGCGCAAGAAACCACTGCTCTGCATGTCTAGTCGGGTGGGATTCGCGGCGTCGTGCGGGCTGAGCCGTGGATACGTCCTTCCAAAATGCATCCTCCTCATGAGACGTTAAGGATGCACCATGACTCTCTGGGACTGAACACCTAGAGCAAAACATCCACGAACGCTTCTCCATCATTCGGATACTGCGTATCGTAAGGAGGCCAGTTAGCGGGACTTCTCTGCCAATTACCCGGCCAGTCTGCCGAATAATTGAAAATAATTTTCGGGGTGTCATAGCGTGCAACCAATCGAGCAATCAGAGCATGATCCGGGTGCTTATGGTTTTTTCCACTGGTACTGATCAAAAATCTTCCACACTCGAGTAAATCTAAGAGAGCCTTGTTCGTATTTCCTTTGCTGCCATGGTGCGAGACCTTCAGTAAATCAATTGGCACTCCGCGCTCAAATTGCATTTTGAACCCTTCCTCGACGACATCACTGTATGCATCTGCGCCGAGAAGCACTCGCTTATTGTCGAATGTGAGAAGCAACGCAATACTACTTTTGTTCGGCACCGACCTATCAGATACGAACGCACTTCCCCCATATTCGGCATACTTTTTCGGTGGCCAGGTCTCCGAGCGCCCCATGAGATCATCAGGGGCAGATTCTAAGTCCGGCGGTGGTGATGTAGGGTCGCGCCAATCTTCCGCGAGAGCGGCCATCCCCTCCTCATCTGGTGACAACACTCTTACCTCGAGCCCTCCCGGCAAAGTGATCGGCTGCTTGGACTGGATTATGCGCCCTCCCTCCTCGCCGTTTTCATCCTTCCGAAAACTAGCGTTCCATGAAAGCCCGCGAGCACGAATCAGCCTAGACAATGCATCTCCCTCGCTCGAGCCCAGAATGTCCGAAGGTTTTAGATGGTGATATCCGTTAAACCATATCTCCTGAATATCAAGCCAATCAGGCAGCTTTTTTAGCAGCTTAATCACCCCTTGAATGTGATCGAGGTCGTAATGAGTAACAACCAGCACTTCAAGCTTCAGTCGCTCGTTTCCACGAATATCGTTAAGTACGGATAGCAAGGTTTCTGATGATTCAGAAGGACCGCCGTCCACCAGCATATGGCGTGGCCGCTTATCATCGCCATAACTGATCAGTAATGAATCACCGTGCTCAACTTGAATAGCTCTAATACGAAACATAACCGATTCCCTTGGTGTCTTTTCCAAGCACAATGTCAGCGTCTCCGAACGCAACCACAGCCAAGCCTAAAGCCAAACCATCGGCCAGTAACTCACGGCGTATCGCGCTGATGATTTCCCCAACTGTGGTCGACTCCAGAGCTATCGCAGCCTTTTTCAAACGCACGGCCAGTTCATTACCAACGCGATTGGCGTGACGACCAAGCACGTTAGTCATTGCCGCGACGACCACCCGAGCACCATTTCTCTGAAAAATGGCGGGCAGACTTCCACCAGGAATATCTGCAAGACCTGAAGTGCAACCTATAGCGATAACCACAGATGCTCCCCCCACATGCTGAGTACCAATAGAGCCTAGGTTGAGACCACAATCGTCGCCAACGTAGACCACTTCGCCATCTAGGTGGACCAACAGCAACAGTAACGATGGGGAATCCTGTTGGAGTCGGAGTTTCCAATCCTTCCAATCGGGAATATTTTTCACATCAAGTGACGTTTCAATGTTTGCGATGCGTACGACGGGATGGGGTAGAACATCTGCATCCGCGAATTTGTCAGCCCTGTTGCTGGCAGCAAACGCAACCGTCGACAAGTCACCTATTCGGTGACGCTTAGGCCTATCTCCTTCTACGAGCTCCCACAGCGCCGCCCCCTTTCCAGGCTTCCAAGAATGCCGTTCAATAACTCCAGAAACGCCTAAAAAACCCATTGGACAAAGCTGCTCCCCAGCTTCTCGGATGCTGCAATTTTCGATCTCACGCCCCTTGTGCAAACACCCTGCTCGCTCAGCACAAAGACTAGCCCGAGGTGATTCTGGTAACTGTCCGTCGTACAGATATTCAATCGGAAAAAAGGCATCACTTTGTGTCACAAGCTGCACGCGTCCTTGGCTTCCAGGCCAATTAGGGACAACTGATTGCAATTCTTTCTGAAGTAGTGATCCTCGGTTGGCCAGTTTCATCATTAAACTTTCTAACGGCGCTTTGGGATTGGCGACCGCTTGCTCTAGCGCCTGAAGTAGGCTGCCACGTGAGAGCTCAATCTGGTGGTCCGAAAGGGGGGAGAAGATGGCCTCGCCATCACCGGTAATAAAAGTCACACTTGGACGGTTTCCTAGGCTTTCATTCACCAGTAGAGCGACGCCAAAGTTCTTTTTCTCACGGTGTACCGGTGTGACGATGTTTTCGATGAAAAAGTTGATTGGCTGACCTGAAGCGGTCTGTAGGCGAGCCGTTTGAAGAATCTGTGCACCATCGCTTACTAGGAAGCGCAGATCGACCGCCGTACGGCCAGCCTCTCGTCTGAAAGAAGCAATGGTCGAGTCACCCGTTCTCGACAGACTCATCGATTGACTGACTGGCTGACGCCCCAGTTCAAACATGTGAACTTGGAGGGTCTTGCTCTCACCACCCCACTCAACTCGTTCATCTGGGAATGACGGGCGATTGTATCCATTTCGCAATGGCGTCTTTACGCGAATATTTATATCTATATCAACGAGCCCGACCTTGGGCCACTGCTTAATTTCAATTCCATCCTGCAGCGTCGTTGCGTCCAATACCCTTTCAATTGGTGGAGGTGGCGCATTGATAATTTCGCTCAACTTTTCGCTAGGGTCGATATTTGCGATCCGATAAGCAATGCTTCTGTCTCGAATACCTTGATACTCGTAATCGCCACTGTCTCGACCTTTTACAGTCGGCTCGCGATAAAAAGAGTCTCGACTCAAGAAGTAAGACTGTGTGGACGCAAGAACTGTTGTGCGTAAGCCCGACTTGGACTCTGCATGCTCGATTGCATCCGCGAAATCCATACCGAGTTCCGTAGACGAGTAGAAAAGAAGTCGTAGCCATTCCGCGACACCGTTTTCGTTTGACTCTACGTGTATCGCGCATTGAGCGCTTAGATCACTTCGCAGACGACTGACTCGGGCCAATGCGGTATCGAAACTGTGTCCATACAGAATGACCAAGCGTGCCCTGGTATACAGAAGTGAATCAACAGAATCCGAGACCGCAATATCGGCGACTCTGGAGTCATTACTCCACTCGACGTAGCGCTGCAGATCACGAATAATCCCATTTGGCTGTAGACGTGGGCTAGTTACTAGGGCCAAGCCTTCCTCGACCCTTGGTACAAAAGGAAAGCGTGGTCTGAGATCTCTTTCCCATTCTGGAAACACTCGGCCTGCCCCGACCAAGACTGATAGTTCATGAAGGATTGAGCCCATTGTCTGCTCACTATCCGGCCAACCCCAAACCGATCTCACTATCTTGATCTTCGGTGGGCGTTCCCCGAAAAGCTCACTAAAAGCTAGACCAAGTCGTAATGCTCGGCCAGGGTCTAACCACTGATCAGCGTCTATTACACTGGAATCTCCACCCCATTTTGCAGGCATGTGGCGTGGCACGGCTCGACTGAGCGCCGTCAACGTATGCGATGGCTCATGCCACCAAGTCCAGTCACCCCGCTCTAGCAGGATACCGAGCGCCGCTCGTATTGCAGGACCCAGTAAAGCATCCTCTTCACCCAGCCACTGGGCGTCTCTTTGATTGTCTTCCATTTCTTATCATTACCGACTGGACGTCATACTATTGAGATGCTGCGCATCTGAAAGCCGCCAGACACCGAGCGGTCTATCAGCTGTTCCTTAGGTCAGGGAGTAGGTATCTGTTTAGGTGACCAAAGCCTTTCGAAAAACCAAGCGCCCCCCCTTCGCAAGATTCACGTCTTTCAACAGCGGCTGCAGCTCAGCATGATGCCGGTGAAACTCCTCAAAGGCGCTGGAAATCCCTTTATCAACCAGCTCCAATGTCTCCCCATTTCCTATGGTCTCAAGGTTAAGCAGATCGACTTTTTGGTCTTGGCAAAATCGCTCAAGCAAATTACAGAAGGGTTCCTTATGATCGATATGCAGATCCTTACGGTGGATGATGTCCGCACCAGTCACTGAGCATTTGACTGGCAGACCTAAAGCATCACGAAAAGCCTGCATCTGTGGACGCACCACAAACCTCAGTGCTTCACAGACCTTGCCATGCGGCGATTGAGGAACGCCAGTGATGCATCGCTCATAAGAGAAGCTGTCTTCGCTCCCATCGCTGCGGACCAACCAAAACCCATTGCCGGCACCTAGCGCATTTCTCTTGATCTTGAAATGATCGACCCCGACTCCAATTTTTCGCTCCGCATCAGGATGCAATGCGATGAGCAAATGCAATTTTTTGATAGCGTGCCTGTTGGTAATCACGCCTGCGGGAGCAGACTGCAAATAGCTTTTCAATACATCCAAAAGCGCTTTTTTTGATTCGTATTCGAAAGGCCCCAACCAATACATTTCCGAAGTCTCCATGACATGTGAAGCGGCTATTCACCGCAGCGCTGGCAACGACACTGAAACTGTGGCTAGTGATTACGTGCTTCTAGCCGCTGCTGCCATCCAACTCCGCAGGCTCAGTCCATTCTGATCCCATCACAGGCACTCGAAGCGCCGCTATTAGGCCATTATCACACAGTGCCTCCGATTATTGTCACGATCCGACCACCACTGAGTGATAGCAGGCTCGTACCTTTGACTCGTGAAGGTGTCAGGTACTGGTTTGTGTTCCAAAAAATTGGTTTCTGAATGAAAAGGGCTATGGTCTATCTCTTCCTTGGAAATTGAAAATCTCTGACTTGCTTAACGTAGTCGCCCGCGCGAACCGCAGAGGGACGCTGCGTTGGATCTTAGCCGGTCATCGATAGCTCAATACAAACCCTTCAGTTTATAGATCTACAATGTCTTGATTTTATTTTTTTAGCTCATAAACCCAAGGAGAAAGATCGGAAAACTTCACTTCTCTTTCCTTGATCACCAGTTCAGAGGGAAACAAATAATATTTCCCTTCCATCTCAATAAAGTAGTAGCACCCACCCATAACTATCTTTTCTTCTGGATCTGGATGCGCGACTCGGAACTGACACTCTGAATTGCTTAGATCGTAAAGAGCACCCGCATGAACAAAAATAAAATCCAATATATAATCACCAGGCACATACCTGTACTTATTATGAACAGAGCACCTACGTCTCTCAAGGGTAGTTGAGAGCCTTGTAAAGTCCTCCAGAGAATTTATCTTATCGGAAAGTGCACCACCTCCACCTATTAAAAAATCAAGAAAAAACAACATAGCATTTTGATTATACCAAGGACGCCCCTCAAAACCGTACGCAACATACTGATAAATAAGCTCATTAATTATTCTAAACCTATCAACTCTTATATTGTCCGCTCCATAGCTTAAACCTCCATCTTCGTAAGCTATATTATGGTGGAGCATTTTGTTTCTCAACTTCGTACAAAAAACATAGAGCTCAAGCAGGAAAACATCAGATATCAGCGAGAGGTCTATTTTGTTTTTTATAATTTCAGCTTTCGCACCAAAATACGAATTCGCACACCCAAACCGCTTATCTACGTGCAGATCCAGAAGGTCAAAAAAAATTGGGAAAGCCACCATTTTGGCATAATCATTAACCATATGTGGTTGCCAACTAAAACTACCGATGCACAGAGCTTTATATATTCTATAGCCTCCCTCATCGCCAAACGACTCCTGAAAAAGACTATGAGTTCTATCAAACTCATTTAAAAAAGCGTTACTGAGGATTGCTTGGGTGATGCGCGCATGTTCAGTGATTGAGGCGTGATCTATTTTTTTTGCCATTTTTCCAATTTCCACTAGTTCCGACATGCATAAAGCAATGCGTGGCGCAAACTATACAACAAAATCATTCTATCCCACCTAAACAAATGGCATCATACGATGGCTGTATACTAGAAGAGGATAACCCGCCCCGGAAGTCATTTATTTAACCCCTCCTTGACTAAAGCCTGCGCCTATACGAGATTGATTGTCCAATGGCACTACCAGGAACCTCTTGAGGTTACTCGGGCGATGCTGTCACAGGTGCTCAGATAGGCGCAATGCTCGCAGTGCCGGCCTTTGGATGTAGATCGATCGTCTGCTGTAAAACGTTGAGCCTGAGTCACTCCTGCTGCCGTAAATGCCTTAAAACTTCATGGATGGGGCTAACCTTGCGTAACTGTCTGCTTTCGGGCTGGAGCAGGTGGTTACGGTCGTCCGCTTTGGGGCGTTTTCTGCCTGTCGTGACAGGCAGAAAACGCCCCAGGCTGTAAAAAAAATCGGGCACAGTCTTGAAGACTGCGTTGCTACGTAAATTCTGTCGGCACTTGGTTGATCCGCAGACCAAAAAGCTGCGTAGAAACGCGATTTTCGTCCCGATCCTGACAGTCAAACCTGCTTTAGGCCCCATTTTGTGTCCGGGGCCGAGGGGACAATTGCGAGCGGGGCGTCAAGATGGCCAAGGCAACCGCCACGATGAAGAGCGCCGGTACGTCACCTGCCAAGTGCCCCATTTGCCCCGGCTGGGTGACCGCCTGGATGGCCATGATTCCTCCGTGCACGGCGCTAGACCACACGGCGAACCAGATCAGGCTCAGATTGGCTAATGGATCACGTGCGGCCAGGATCAAGAACACGCCAAGTGTTGCGTAGATGCCAACGATCATCATCGGGTAGTCCGAGTGACCGACGTGCCAGGCCCAGCCGGACGGCCAGAACAACATAAGTGGGTAGAGAGCAAGGCACGCGAGGCCAGCTAAAACCAGAACGACGTGCAAATACCTGAGGCGATCGACTACGGTCATGGCGGACTCCTCTTTGGGCCTACCTCTAAATTGGCCCCAAGTGGGGTGATAACGCCCTCACGGGCTTGGCGGATAACATTCCTTGTTCTGTCGTCTATCCCTGACTAGGCCGGGCATTGTGACAGTCGGGTGACCGCTGAAGGGGTCTATACACGGTGGACGGAAAGCCCAGTAGACCAAGCATAGCTACTCATTTGCTATCGCAGCGTCCACCGGCTGCTACTGGCCGATTGCCAACATCCGCGACAGGCAACGATGGGTGGTAAATAACCGGTCCCATCGGACAGCTTTTGAAAACAGCTATAAAGAATCCCCCTTGAATCCCCACCCCAAC
>Ga0247819_10000003_pt1 | contig 222541 bp, 237 predicted proteins | sample 13C_Xylose_Day6_FD_193428 | JGI IMG/M metagenome (GOLD analysis project Ga0247819, IMG submission 193428) | Soil microbial communities from agricultural site in Penn Yan, New York, United States - 13C_Xylose_Day6 | ecosystem: Environmental > Terrestrial > Soil > Agricultural land | place... | reverse complement strand
ATATCAATCAGTTTTGAATTAACAACAACAGATTGCTTGCGTAACTAAAAATTTCCCCCTTAGGATAGAAATAAGACAACGAACAACACGGCCATCGCCTGTTCAGTGCGCGATATGTTTATGCGTGCTCGCCTCGTCGACATCACCGATAAACCGAGTAACCGGGTCGGCATTGCCGAACCCGGAAGAGGGAACTATGAACATCAGTATTTTTGGACTGGGTTATGTGGGGGCCGTGTGTGCCGGCTGCTTGTCTGCCCGTGGCCACCAGGTGTTGGGCGTCGACATCTCTCAGGCCAAGGTCGACATGATCAACCAGGGCAAATCGCCGATTGTCGAACCCGGGCTTGAGCAACTGTTGCTCGATGGCGTGAATCATGGCCGCCTGCGCGGCACCACTGATGTTCAGGCCGCCGTGCTGGCGACCGAGATGTCACTGCTGTGCGTCGGCACGCCGAGCAAGAAAAACGGTGACCTGGACCTGGTCTACATGGAAGCGGTGTGTCGCGAAATCGGCATGGCCCTGCGCGACAAGGGCAGCCGCCATACCATCGTGGTGCGCAGCACGGTACTGCCAGGCACGGCGAAAAATGTGGTCATCCCCCTGCTTGAGAAAGCCTCGGGCAAACGCGCCGGTGTTGATTTCGGGGTTGCCGTGAACCCCGAGTTCCTGCGCGAAAGCACTGCGATCCAGGACTACGACTTCCCGGCCATGACCGTGATCGGCGAGCTGGACCAACACTCCGGCGACCTTCTCGAGTCGCTGTACAAGAGCCTTGATGCACCGGTGATCCGCAAGTCGATCGAAGTCGCCGAAATGATCAAGTACACCTGCAACGTCTGGCACGCGACCAAGGTCAGCTTTGCCAACGAGATCGGCAACATTGCCAAGGCCTCCGGTGTCGATGGCCGCGAAGTGATGGATGTGGTCTGCCAGGACTACAAACTCAACCTGTCGCGCTACTACCTGCGCCCAGGTTTTGCCTTCGGTGGCTCTTGCCTGCCCAAGGACGTACGCGCCCTCACCTACCGCGCCGGGCAACTGGACGTTGAGCACCCGCTGCTGGCCTCGATCATGGACAGCAACCGCAACCAGGTGCGCAATGCCTTCGAGCTGATCGCTCGTCAGGACAAACGCCGCATCGGCCTGCTCGGCCTGAGCTTCAAGTCCGGTACTGACGACCTGCGCGAAAGTCCGCTGGTGGAACTGGCCGAGATGCTGATCGGCAAGGGTTACGAGCTGAGCATCTATGACGCCAACGTCGAGTACGCACGGGTTTTCGGTGCCAACCGCGAGTACATCGAATCGAAGATTCCTCACGTCTCGTCCCTGCTCTGCAGCGACCTCAGCCAGGTCATCAACGGGGCTGACGTGATTGTGCTGGGCAACAACGACGATAGCTTCGCCCAGGCGCTGGATGTCGCCGCTGGCAAACAGGTCATCGACCTGGTCGGTTTCATGCCCCATGGCAGCAACAGCAGCCAACAGGGTATCTGCTGGTAACGCCTGAGACTCCATAGAGAGCACCCGGCAAGCATCCCAGGCCTGCGCCTGAGCGAACTGCACATCTGCCTCTGTCTGCCTGCCGCATTGCGGCCGGGCCTGGTAAGTGCGCGTTTCGCTCAGGCTCAGGCGCCTGTACAACGGAGCAACGGTTAGATGGAACGACAGCAACAACCGCCTTCGGGCGCACGACGGGCAGCCATGAGCTTATGCGCCTGGGCCTGCCTGTTCGGCCTGATCGCCCTGGCCTCGGAGATGATCGCCCCGGCGTATCTGGACCCGAGCCACCACAGCTTCATCTTCTTCATCGGCACCCTGGGCATGTGGCGCTATGGCAATGCCATCGTCCACTACGTGCGCGGTATGTACTTCCTGCACTGGAAGTTCCCGCGCATCCGCAAGGCCGTCGAGCGCATGGGCGATGCGGCGCTGCCCGCGCACATGTTCATGGTGGTGACCAGTTTTCGCATCCCCACCCACACCACCTTCAAGGTCTACCAGTCGGTGTTCCAGGAGGTGCAACGGCTCAAGGTGCCGTGCACGGTGATTGCCTCGATCGTCGAAAAAGGCGACGAGCAGTTCATCAAGCAAATCATGCGCAACGAGGTCAAGGACCGCGACGACATCAAACTGGTGATCGTTCGCGCCCGCGGCACCGGCAAGCGTGATGGCCTGGCCCATGCCTTCCGCGCTCTGTCGCGGCAGATGCCACTGGAAGATTCGGTGGTCGGTGTGGTCGATGGCGACACCATGATGCTGCCGGGCTGCGTCGAACGCGCGGTCAAGCTGTTCGCTTACCTGCCCAAGGTTGGCGGCCTGACCACCAACGAGTTCTGCGAGGTCGAAGGCAGCAATCTGATGCGCCAGTGGCACTCGATGCGCTTTGTCCAGCGGCACATCAACATGTGCTCCATGGCCCTGTCGCACCGGGTGCTGACCCTGACCGGACGGCTGTCGTTCTTTCGCGCCAGCGTCATGACCAATCCGGACTTCATCCGCGACGTCGAAGCCGACTTTCTCGAGCACTGGCGCCTGGGCCGCTTCCAGTTCCTCACCGGTGACGACAAGTCTTCGTGGTTGAGCCTGATGCGTGCTGGCTGGGACACCTTTTACGTGCCCGACAGCAACACCCTGACCGTCGAGCATCCACCAGACAACAGCTTCTGGCGCGCCACCCGCCAGTTGATGTTCCGCTGGTACGGCAACTCGCTGCGCCAGAACTTTCGCGCCACCGCCCTGCTCGGCCGCGCACGTCTGGGCTTGTTCACCCTGTATGTGCTGCTCGATCAGCGGGTGTCGATGTGGACCTGCCTGATGGGCCTGACCGCCTCGGTGGTCGCAGGCCTGGTGTTCGGCATCCAGTACCTGCTGGTGTACCTGTTCTGGGTGCTGCTGTCGCGCAGCATTGTCACCGTGCTGTTCCTGTTCGCCGGCCACCCGGTGAGCCCGGTGTACCCCTTTGTTCTTTATTACAACCAGATTGTCGGCTCGGTGATGAAGATCTACGCGCTGTTCCACATGGACCAGCAGCGCTGGACCCGACAGAAAACCACATTAAGCAACGGCGCCGTCGACTTCGATGCCGCCCTGAACCGCTGGTCCTCCAAGGCGATGCTGTTTTCTTCCATCGCGATTTTCTTCGGGGTCATCTCGGTTCTTCTCGAACTCACGCAACGTTAAGGAAAGCCGCCTGCCATGAGTAGCTCAAGTACACCTACAGTTCCCGGTAAAACTGCTGCCAATGTCGTCCATGAAGCGATCGACGAACGCCAGTACGTGCGCACCCGGATCAATGCCCGCGTCACCCTGGCAGCGGCCGGACAGCCTACTGTCGAAACCACCTTGCAGGACATTTCCCTGGGCGGTATCGGCCTGCGTCACGACAAACCGCTGACCATCGGCAGCCTGTACAACGCCTCGATCCGCCTGCGCCTCAATCAGGTCGACCTGAGCCTGGACAGCAAGGTGCGCATTGTCTCCCAGCGCGGCGAAGAAGTCGGCGCTCAGTTCGTCGACCTCGACGCGCAGAAGCGCGACATCCTGCGCTACATCATCAGCGCCTACCTGTCGGGCGAGATTGCCGACATCAACGGCCTGTTCAACGTGATGCAGCGCGAGAACTACATCAAGGAACGCAAGCAACAGCACGCCAGCGCGCGCAGCAGCAGCGATCGCCTCAAGGCCGTGACCGGCACCCTGCTCTACGCCGCTGCTGGCCTCGCCGCCCTGGGTTTTGTGGCCTACAAGAGCTACCTGCTGTTCTTCCGCATTCCGGCGGTGCAGGCCCAGGTCTCAGCCAACGCCCAGCTCATCAGCATGCCCGACAACGGTTATGTGAAGTTCCTCCTGCAGCCCGGCCAGACCGAGGTGAAAGCCGGCCAGCCGCTGGCCAATATCTCCACCCAGCTGGCCACCAGCTTCACCAGCCCGGCGGACATGAAAGCCGTGGCCGACCTGTCGCCCGGCGATCTGCAGACGCTGCTCGGACGCGCCACCATCGAGACGGTGATCAACAGCCCGTGCGACTGCGAGGTTTACTTCCCGAGCAAGCCGCTGGATGGCTACGGCTACAAACAGGCGCCACTGATGCACTTGCTGCCGCTTGACGAGGGCCTGTTCGTCACCGCCAACGTGCCGTTCGACAAGCTGGCCGATATTTCCCGGGTCACCTCGGTAGACCTGAAGGTGTTCGGCCTGGATCAGCACTTCAGCGGCAAGGTGGTCGACTCACGTGTCGATGAAGCCAACAAGAACCTCGCCCTGACCATCGCTCCGGACACCCCGTTGCCACGCCAGGCCTACCAGAAGCCGGTGGCGGTGGACCTGTTCCTGGGCTTGCCGTTCACGGCATCGCGTTGAGCGCAAAGGAAGGATTGGCGATGAACGCGATGATGCCCTCCCGTCTGCTGCTGGCAGGTCTGTGCGTAGCCTGTGCCAGTGCCGTGTCGGCCGGCCAGAGCCTGGAACAGATCCGCTACGCGCTGTACAAGGACCCCAGCGCCAATGTCAGTAGCGACCTGCGCCTGTTGTCCGATCGTGGCGACCTGGCCTCCAAGCTGTTGCTCGGCGATGTGCTGGCCAACACCGACGGCGCCAGCCGTCAGGAAGTGCTCGGCCTGTACAAGGAAGCATTCGCTGATGGCCGTGGGCAGATTCCGGCACTGGCCTCGCTGGCGCGCCTGCTTGACCGCACCCCGAGCCTGCAACAGGGTCAGCGTAACTGGGTGGCCCAGGCCTTGACGCGCTACCCGGCAACCCTCGATCCGCGCAACGCCAGCACCACCCTCGAGGTGTTTCTGGTCTACCCGCAACTGGTCTCCAACGACCAGGCGCAGCACCTGCTGGCGCTGTACCAGCAATCGTGCCTGCTCAACTGCCGCCCCGAGCTGTACCGTGCAGTACTGGCTGAGCGTCAGGGCGATCGGCAGACCGCCGAGCATTGGTACCAGCAGGCGGTGCGCGTGGATGTGCGGGCCATCGATCGCTACTACCGCTTCCTCGGCGAAGACCAGGACCGCGCCTTCCCGGCCTTTGCCCGTAGCCTCGAAGCCCAGCGGCCAACCCTGGCGGTGGAGATCGTGCACCGCATCGGCTCGCTGCTCGACAGCATCAACAGCGTGCAGCGCGCCGACCTGGAAAGCGACCGCCAGGCGCGTCAGGTACGTGCCATGGGCACGGCCCAGGTGCAACCTGATGCCGCGCAACTGGCCCGGGAAAAAGCCCGCAGCGACGAACTGGAGCTGGCTCGGGCCGAGGCCCTGCGCTGGCGTGACCATGCTGTCGAGCGCGGCTATGTACCGGCGATAGCGTCCAAGGCCAGCTACATGATCTCCGACCCCACCGCGCATAACGCGGAAGAGACCCAGGCCCTGATCAACCAGGTGCAAGCCCATGAGCCGACCCGCGCCAAGGCCCTGCAAGCCTCGTTCTATATGGTCAACAACTGGTTGACCCTGGACCCGCAAAAAGCCCGCGCGCTGATCGATGAACTGATCGCCAGCCACTACCCCGATGCCCAGTTGCTGCTCGCCGACTACTACAGCAAGGGCGTAGAGGATGAGCCGGACCAGGACAAGGCCCTGCAGATTTTCCAGGCCCAGGCCCAGGCCGGCTCAACCACGGCCTGGTACCGCATGGCCACCCTGCACGCCTACGGCCGGGCCATCTGCCATGACCCGGTCAAGGCCTACACCTATGCCCAGGTGGCGCTTGAACTGGGCGAAAGTGGCGCCCGCAGCCTGATCAAACGCCTGGAAAAGACCCTGAAAAAGGATGACATCGACCGTGCCCTGGCCGCACGCGCCGATCTGTTGAAGGAGGCAACCCTGTGAAAGCGCATCACTCCCTGTTCGGTGCCCTGCTGGCCCTGACACCGCTGTACCCGGCCATGGCCGCCGAAGAAATCACCGGCCCCGAAGCAGACAGCAACGAACCGGTACGGGTGCTGCCCAGCGACGGCAGTGCGCCGGTGATTACCTCGGAGTTCTTCAACAAGCTGACCGTGCAGACCGGCTACGGCCCGGAAAACTCCGAGGTCGGCCGCAGCCGCGAGATGTTCTACAGCCTGCGCTACGAGCCATCGTTTGCCTGGTACTCGCCGGAAAAGCGCTGGGCCAAGTGGATGGTCTATGGCCGCCTGTGGCTGAACTACGACTCCAGCCAGTCGATCAGCACGCAGAACGAGAACAGCAACAGCTTCGACCGCGAACAGCCTGAAGGCTGGTACGCCGAACTGCGCGAGCTGTACGTCAAACGCAACCTGCTCGGCGATGACCCGCGCTTCTCGCTGTCGGTCGGCCGCCAACGCTATTTCGATGACTACGGCATCTGGTGGGACGACAGCCTGGAGTCGCTGCGCTTCAACTACAACGACACCTTCTCCCGTGGCTTTTTTGCCGTGGGGCAGAAGTTCTACAACTACAACAGCGACGTCAACAGCCTGGCCGACAGCGAAGAACGCACCACCTACCTGATGGGTGAATACGCCTACCGCTGGAGCGAACGCAACTGGGCCGGCGTGCGCCTGATGCACGAGAACGACCACAGCGGCCACGACCCGGAAGATCGCTACGACTTCAAGGGCATGCGCTACGGGCTGTTCTTCAAGGCCGATGACCTGGATGTCAGCCCGCTGTTCAGTGACTACCACCTGGAGCTGGCCGGTCTCGATGGCAAGGTCGACAACACCGATGGCAACGGCACCACCAGCACCGGCAACAATGCCAGCGGCTGGGCAGCCCTGGGCGAGATCGGCAAGCGCTTTCACGACCTGCCCTGGACGCCACGGGTAGCCCTGCGCGGCGGCCTGACCGACAAGCCGAGCAACGAGAACGACGGCTTTCGCCTCAATGCCATCCAGTCCGACCGCATCACCCGCCAGGGCAGCTACAGCACGCGCCTGACCAGTTCCTTCGTCAGTCTCGACCTGCGCAACCTGAGCTACTACGGCATCAGCCTGGAAACCAACCCGACCCCGCGCAGTGCCCTCGACCTGCGCGTGACCGACCTGAAACTGCGCGATGCCGACGGCACCCTGCCGGTGCGCATCGACGGTGACCAGCGCAGCGAACGCAACCGCGCCATTGCCCAGGGCAACCACGGTGGCGGCAAGGATGTCGGGCAAATGTACGACCTCAATTACTACTGGAAGATGTTTCCGGTGGCCATCGACGGCAAGCACCTGGACGTCAACGCCCTGGTCAGCGCCAGCTACCTCAATGCCGGCAACGCCCTGGACAGCGGTGATGACTACCAGCTGAGTGTCGGCGTGGTGATCAGCTACTAAGGACGGACCCTCCGATGATCTTCGCCTCCAACGTCTTTTTATTCCTCTACCTGCCGTTGTTCCTGGCCGTGTACTTCCTCGCCCGGCCACAGTGGCGCTCGACCGTGATCGTTGCTGCCAGCTACATCTTCTATGCCTGGTGGCGGCCGGACTTTTTGCTGCTGTTCGTCGCCATCACCTACTGGAACTACTGGTTCGGCCTGCGCATCAAGGCGCGCCTGGACGCCGGCGACAAACGCTGGGCGCTGCGCCTGCTGTGGATCGGCATCGTCGGCAACCTGTCGACCCTGGGCTACTTCAAGTACGCCAACTTCGGCGCCGAAGTGCTCGCCGCCCTGCTCGCGCCGCTGGGTATCAACACCTGGAGCCTGGAGACCATCTTCCTGCCGCTGGGCATCTCCTTCTATGTGTTCCACGCCCTGAGCTACATCGTCGACATCTACCGCAAAGACGCCACGCCAACCAACAACTTCATCGACTTCGCCGCCTTCGTCGCGCTGTTTCCGCACCTGGTCGCCGGCCCGATCCTGCGTTACAGCCAGCTGGCGCCGCAGCTGCGCCAGCGCACCCATTCCCTGGAGCTGTTTTCCCTGGGCGTGTGTCGTTTCATGCTCGGCTTCATCATGAAGGTGCTGATCGCCGACCAGCTGGCGCCGATCAACGTGCTGTTCATCAGCGAAGGCACCCTGCAGCTCAGCGACGCCTGGTTCGGCCTGGTGGTCTCGACCCTGCAGCTGTACTTCGACTTCGCCGGTTACAGCCATATGGCTTTGGGCCTGGCGCTGATGATGGGCTTCCGCTTTCCGGAGAACTTCAACCAGCCCTATGTCTCGCAGAGCATCACCGAGTTCTGGGCACGCTGGCACATGACCCTGGCGCATTTCCTGCGCGACTACGTGTACATGCCGCTGGTGCGCAAACGGGTGGCCGGGGCACTGCCGGCGCTGGTCTACACCATGCTGCTGTCGGGGCTGTGGCACGGCGCAAGCTTCGCCTTCATTTTCTGGGGCCTGTTCTTTGGCCTGGGGATGGTCATCGAACGCAAATACAACCTGGCGACCAAGATCACCACGCCCTACCACCTGGGACGCAACCTGCGCACCTTCGTGCTGATCATCCTGAGCATGCCGCTGTTCTTCACCAACGACCTGCGCCACAGCCTGGACATCTACCAGGCGCTGTTCGGCTTCAACGGCCTGGGCTCGCTGGACCTGTATGTGCTCGGTGCGTCGAAGATGGCCATGTCGTTTGCCGCCGTCGCGCTGTGCTGGCTGGTGCTGGCCGGCAGCAACAACGTGCGCTACTACGCCGGCAATAAAGAGCAGTACTTCATGCGTCATGTCGGTGGCCTCAAGGCCGTGCTGCTGTGGGCCGGTTTCGCTCTGGCGCTGAGCAGTCTGGCGGCGAACTCCTTTTCACCCTTTCTGTACTTCCAGTTCTAGGAGACGGCCATGTACCCGGTCATGAATTCGGCGAGCAAGGTCAACGGCATCCTCTTTGGCGTAGTGCTGGCAGGGATGTTCGTCTATTCCCTGCCGCCGGTGTTCAGCTTCGCCAAAAGCCAGAGCGATGCCTGGAACCTGTTTGTCGATGGCAAGTTGCTGCGCAAGTTCGAGCAGGTCTACGACAAGCGCTTCTTCCTGCGTGAACCCTCGGTTGAACTGTGGGCCAACGCCCAGTACCGCTTGTTCGACGAAGGCACCAAAGGTGTGGTGCTGGGCAAGGACGGCTGGCTGTACACCAACCAGGAGTACCGCGTACCAAACAACCTGCAAGCCAATCTGGAGGGCCAGCTGGCGCAGATCGCCGAGGTCGAGCAAAAGCTCAAGGCGCACAACAAACGCCTGATCCTGCTGCCGCTGCCGATGAAGGTGGATGTCTATGGCGCCCACACCGAGCGTGCCGTCGATCCGCGGGCGATCAGCCTGTACGACCGCTTCATTGCCGGCCTGCAGGCGCAGAAAACCGAGGTCACGCCAGTGCGCTCGGCCTTCCTGTACAACAGCGCCGGCCCGCAACTGTTCCTTAAATCCGACACCCACTGGAGTCCGGAAGGCGCGCGGCTGACAGCCTATGAACTGGCTCGTCAGCGCCCTGACCTGCTCGGCGATGAGCGCTACGTGTCGCACAAGGTCGCGGAAAAAACCGTCAAGGGCGACCTGATGAACTACATCCAGTTCAATCACGCCCAACTGGCCCCGCAGTTTGGCCCCAGCCAGATCGCCCTGTACGAAACCCTCAAGGCCGAACAGAACAGTGACGCGTTGTTCGCCGACGAACAGCAGAGCCTGCTGCTGGTCGGCACCAGCTACAGCAAGATCGACGACTGGAACTTCACCGGTTTTCTCAAAGAGGCGCTCAACCGCGACCTGCTCAGTGTCGCGGTGGAAGCCCGCGGCCCGTTCGAGGCGATGAACCAGTTCCTCGCCAGCGACGACCTCAAGAACCCGCAGATCGACACGGTGATCTGGGAGTTCCCGCTGCGCACCCTGCTCGCCCACCGCCTGGGCTCACTGAGCCGTCCCGGCCAGACCCAGCATTTCTGACACTTTCAAGGAGATCGACATGAACCGTTCGCTCAAGCACCTGCTCACCGCCAGCGCCTTGTTGCTGGTCAGCAGCCAAGGCGTGGCCGCCGAAGGCAACGCCGACCTGTACGACGCCGTGGCCCCGGCCGACTCCGCCTTTGTGCGGGTGCTCAACCTGTCTGACAGCAACATCGACGTGACCCTGAGCGGCAAGGTCAACCCGCAGCGGGTCGCTGCCGGACAACTGAGTGGCTACCGTTTCACCCCGGCCGGTAGCCACAAGATCGCTGTCGGTGCCAAGGCCATCGAGCCACAGCTCAAGGCCAATGCCGCGAGCACCGTGGTCTATGACGGCAACACCCTGACGCTGATCGCCGACAAGTACGTCAACGAGCCGAAAAAGGCGCAGATCGCCTTCTACAACCTGACCCCGGCCAAGGTCGCGCTGAAAACCGTCGATGGCAAAAGTGTGGTGGTCGACACCCTGGGCAAGGACCAGACCGGCAGCCGCATGGTCAACGAAATCAAGATCGGCTTTGCCGCCTATGACCAGCAACAGAAAATCGCCCAGTTCGACGAACTGTTCCTCAAGAAAGGCCGCTCCTACAGCTACGTACTGCTGCCTCAGGGCAACGGCTATCGCAGCATGAGCCTGGCCAACAGCATCGACCCGAGCGAGTGAACGGCACCATGAAAAGCCTATTCGCCCTTGGCCTGGCCGTTGCCGGCGCGCTGTTCAGCGTGCACGGCGCGGCCGCCGACAGCAACCCGGCCACCTGTAAAGGCCTGGAGTGCCTGATGTGCCCCGGCTTGAGCAATCCCCAGCATTACGCCGAAGGCCGCATGAAGCTGATGCGCGAAATCGTTCCGGGCAAGGATCGCTGGCTGTTTCGCTCGGCGGTCGACCTGACCAACGACTTCGGCATCCCGGCGCCGATGCGCCCGGAGTTCGCGCGCCTGATGGACACCTTCCATCGTCAGGGTATCCAGGTGGCCATGGCCATCCAGCCAACCCGCGGCCTGATGCACCGCGACAAGCTGTACGCCGACAAACTGCATGGTTTCGACTTCGCCCGCGCCAGCGGCAACCTGAGCAGTTATCTGCAGCAGCTGCGCAACGGCGGCGCCATCGTCGCACCGATGATGCAGGTGGTGCAGAACCCGCCCCAGGCTGAGTTCTTCTTCCGCCGCGATCACCACTGGACGCCGGCGGGCGCTGAAGCCACCGCCCGCCTGGTGGCCGAGGAAGTACGCCGTCAACCGTTCTATGCCTCATTGGACAAGAAGCAATACCGCACCGAGCCCGGAGTGATGGTGCCCAAGGACGGCACCCTGAACCTGGCCCTGAGCTACATCTGCGGCAACAACTATGGTTTCCAGTACGTGCGTGGTTACCAGACCATCCCTCTGGACCAAGGTGCCGAGGCCTTGTTCGACGACGCGCCGGATCCGCAAGTGATCCTGGTCGGCGACAGTAACGCCGCCGCCCGGGAAGACGAAAGCAAGCAGTTCAATTTCGACGGCTACCTCAAGCAGTACCTCGACGTCGATATTCTCAACTACGCCCTGCCCGGCGTCGGCCAGGACGGCTCGTTGCTCGAATACCTGCTGTCGGAGAACTACAAGCCCAAGGCGCCGCCCAAGCTGATCATCTGGGAGTTGCCGGCCAACTACCAGCTGGAGTCCGAGCTGATGTACCGCCAGCTGATTCCAGCAATCAAGGGCGGCTGCCCGGTGTCCACCGAGGTCATGGCCAACCGTTTGCAGCGTCCGGCGCTGAAGGTCAACGAGCGTATCGAACTGCTCAGTAACGCAGGCCAAGCGCGCAAGGCGGTGAATGCCGGCTTCCTCGACATCCGCATCAGCGACAAGAACGTCAAGGATTTCTACGTGATCGTCTATTACGACAACGGCGCGCGCGACAAGGTCTGGTTCCGCCGCGAGGCGGTGGTCACCGGTGGTCAGTACTACCTGGAACTGAGCCGCGCCAAGGAGTTTGCCGGGGCCAATCTGCTCTCGGTGTTCATGGAGCCGACCAAAGCCGGCAGCGCCGCCACCCAGGTGGAAACCCGACTATGCCTGTGAAAACCTGGAGCGCCCTGGCCCTGGGTCTGTACGCCAGCCTGCAACTGGGCCACAGCCTGGCGGCCAGCTCGATCTGGCCGCCACGGGCCACCGCGCAATCGGCGATGATCGCCGACTACCGCACCCTGCAATGCAGCAAGGAGCCACCAGCGCCCTATACCGGCAGCTTGCAGATGCAGAGCAAGTACGACCAGCGCGATGCCAGCAAGTCGACCCTGCGCAGCAGTCCCGATGCCAACAGCGCAAAGATCGGCAAGCAGGTCAAACAGTTCATCGGCGGCCTGATCTATGCCAGCAAGCGTTTCCAGCGGGCGAAAACGCCGCAGCAAGCGAACATGGCCCTGGCCTGCCAGGACCAATGGCTGCAGCAGTGGGCCGAGGCCCGGGCGCTGCTCAATCCGGACGCCAGCAGCACCGGCATGGCTGCGCGCAAATGGGCGGTCGCGGCCATGGCCTCAACCTTGCTGATGACCCAGGCGGCCAGCGACGGCAAGCTGCAACTGACGGCGCAGCAGCGCGAATGGTTCACGCAGTTGGGCGAACGCATCATTGCCGAGTACCAGCCGCGCCGGGCGCAAGGTTTTGCCTGGTTCAACAACCATGACTACTGGGCCGCCTGGGCGGTAGCGGCGACCGGCATGCTGATCCAGCGCGATGACTTCATCCAGTGGGCCGACGGCAACCTGCGCCTTGGCCTGCAACAGGCGGTCAAGGCCCGCGATGGCAGCTATGCCTATCTGCCGCTGGAAGTCGCCCGCGGCAAACTGGCCGCCACCTATAGCCAATACGCACTGGTGCCGCTGGTATTGCTGGCCGAGTCGGCGCGGGTCAATGGCCTGCCCTGGAGCGCGCAAGACCAGCAGACCCTGGAACTGCTGGGCAACTTCGCCGCACGCAGCATCCTCGATGCCGACGAACTGCCCGAGCTCAAGGGCCAATCGCAGATCGCCGTGGCGCCTTACAAGCTGGCCTGGCTGATCCCCTTCCTGCAGCGCGCACCAGACCATCGCCTGGCTCGCCAGCTGTACGACAGCGAAGACGGCGACGTCGACAACTACAGCCAGATTGGCGGCCCGCTCAAGCCGCTGTACCCCAAACTGCCGTAACCCAAGGACGAATCGCCATGGCCATGCGCCCTCTTTCCCTTTGCTGCCTCGCCATTCTGCTTTGCGCAGGCACGGCCCAGGCGGCAAGCCAAAGCCTGCCACTGCAGCAGTCGCTGAGCGTGATCAGCAACAGCGAGCATCAGGCACAGTTGCAACAGCTGCAACAACAGGCTGCCCAGGCCGTGCAGTTGCAGGTCAAGGAACGCCCGCGTCCGGCCGGGCGTGCCAGTGTCAGCCTGCAACCGATGTTTTCCTCGCAGACCGGCAGCTGGCCGTTCGAGCCGTTCGTCAACAATGGCCTGTTCCGCGCGATTGCCGGCTACCAGGCACATCACCCGCAGGCGGTACTGATTCGTGGCGGCAGCATCACTCTGGGGCAACTGCACGACGCGCTGAACAACCCGCAGATCCTCAAGCCCTACAAGGACGGCTACCTGCTCAGCTATCCGCTGATGATCGGCAGTGATGGCGGCCTGGTGCTGGAAGGCACCAGCCTGTACCTGTACAGCTACTCGGGCACGGCGCTGATCAACCAGGGCTGGCTGGGCCTGAACCAGTCACGCCTGGAAAGTGTCGCCGGCGACAAACCGGGCAGCACCGACCGTGCCTGGCGCCCGTTCGTGGTGGCCTGGGCCGGCAGCCATACCCAGATTATCGGCTCAACCCTTGAACGCCTGGGTTACAACGCCAACCTGTCCCGTGGTCTGAGCACCGCCCTGAGCAGCCAGCAAGCGCCGGGCACCGCCCAGGCTACGCTGATCGTGCGCAACAGTCAGTTCAACGAGCTGTCCAGCGCCGTCGAGTTGCAACATACGCAAGCGCAGATCAACGACAGTCGTTTCGAGCAGTCACAGCAGTACGCCATCGACGTACGCGACAGCCAGGTCAACCTGGTCAACAACCAGCTGCGCGGCATCGACAACAATAGCGGCATCCGCCTGCGCGGACAGACGGTGGCACGGGTCGAGCGCAACCTGATCCTCGGTGCACACAAGGCCGCCATCGAAATCAGCGAGCAGCGCGGCGCCCTGCTGCTCAGCGCCAACCTGATCGGCGACAGCCGCGGCAACGGCCTGCAACTGCGCAACCTGGCACCCAGCGCCCAGGCGCCCCTGCTGATCGAGGACAACCTGATCGGCAACAGCCAGGGCAGCGCCGTGGATGCCAGCGAAGTGAGCGGCGCAATCCTGGTCAATAACCGTATCGGCAACACCCCGGAATATGCCATCAGCCTGCGTAATGTCGCGCCATTGCCAGGTCCACTGACCCTCAGTGGCAACACCCTGGGCAAGGCAGGCAAGGCAGTGGTGCGGGTCGAAGGACTGCAGCAGGTGGTGCTCGGGCGCAATCGCTTCGAAGGCAAACCGCTGCTGCAGAACCTGTTGATCGGTGACCTGCTGACCATTCAGGGACCGCTGCTCGACGCCACCCAGCGCCAGGAGCGCGTGGTGCGCGTCAGCCGGAACGCTAGTCAATAGTCCGCTGCATGCGCACGAAACATTCATCCTCGCCCACTGCTTGAAACCCCCGGCGCTGGTACAGGGCCTGCGCCGGGTTGCTTTTGAAGACTGTCAGACGCATCAGCGGTAAACGCCGTTCGGCAGCCCAGCCGGCCAGTTGCTCCAATACCTGGGTACCGATGCCGTGTCCACGGGCATTCTCGAGCAGATGCAACTCGCGGATGTACAGGGCCTGGCGGTCCTGGCTGAGGCTGCAGAAGCCCAGCACCGCATCGTTTTCGACGATCAACCATTGCTCACGCCAGCTCCAGGCCTGATCGAAGGCTTCTTCGATCCACAGCAGGTCGAACTCGTGGTAGTAACGCAGCATGGCGCGGCGGGTCAGGTCGCGGGCGAAGGCGCAGTGCTGGTCGGTGGCGGGGATAAGTTGCAAGGGTGGGTCCCTGAATGAGTTGTTTACGGTGGGAGCGGGCTTGCCCCGCGATTGCGGTCTGTCAGTAGCATCGTATCGCGGGGCAAGCCCGCTCCCACCGCAAGCCGCCTACAAGGGTTTGACCTCCCCGGCATAACACACCGGCGAACTCATCGGCCCCTGCCGGTCCAGCTCATCTTCCAGCCACTGGGCCAGTATCAGGGCATTGTTGTGTTCGGTGTCTTTGCCTGCATAGAGCAGGGTCAGGTCGCCCTTCCCGGCCATCCCAAGCAGTGACCACCAATGCTCGGGCCGCGCCGCCAGTTCCTGACGGTAGCGCTCGGCAAAGCCGGCAAAATCCACTTCGCCTTTATGGAAGGCCTGACGCAATGCGGTCGACGGCGCCACCTCAGGCAACCATAGCGCCTGCAGCTGTTCCTTGCGCTTGTTGCGCGGCCACAAGCGGTCGACCAGCACACGCTGGCCATCTTCGACCGCCACAGGATCATAAACGCGCTTGCAGCGAATCATCGGCACCTCGTCATTATTTTGTATCAGCCTAGACCTTTCATTGATCGGGATCAGGTCGGTTTCGCTCTTATCTTCTAAGCTTGCCGCCTGAGGTAACCAACCCGGAGTCATCATGACTACCCCGACGCTGGCCAGCAGTCCATCGCTTGCCACAACCGACCCACGACCGCAGCTGAACCACAAGCCCGGTCGCGGTACCCTGATCCTGTTCTTCGGCCTGTTGCTGGCCGGTCTGCTTTACACAGCCTGGAGCCTGGCGCACGACATCGATGCCAGCGGCACGGTGGTCACCACCTGGACCCCCTTCCTGTTGCTCGGGGTGGCGCTGGTGATCGCCCTGGGCTTCGAGTTCGTCAATGGCTTTCACGATACCGCCAACGCCGTGGCCACGGTGATCTACACCCATTCCCTGCCCGCCTCGGTGGCGGTGGTCTGGTCCGGTTTCTTCAACTTCCTCGGGGTGCTGCTGTCCAGCGGTGCCGTGGCCTTTGGCATCATCGCCCTGTTGCCGGTAGAGCTGATTCTCAAGGTTGGCTCCTCGGCCGGCTTTGCCATGGTCTTCGCCTTGTTGCTATCGGCGATCATCTGGAACCTGGGCACCTGGTGGCTGGGCCTTCCGGCCTCCTCCTCGCACACATTGATTGGTTCGATCATTGGCGTCGGCGTGGCCAATGCGCTGATGCATGGCCGCGATGGCACCAGCGGTGTGGACTGGGCCCAGGCCAGCAAGGTGGGCTATTCGCTGCTGTTGTCACCGCTGGTCGGTTTTGCCTGTGCGGCGCTGTTGTTGCTGGTGCTGCGTCATCTGGTCAAACGCCGCGATCTGTACCAGGCCCCCGTCGGCAACACGCCGCCGCCCTGGTGGATCCGCGGTTTGCTGATCCTGACCTGCACCGGGGTGTCGTTTGCCCACGGCTCCAACGACGGTCAGAAAGGCATGGGCCTGATCATGCTGATCCTGGTCGGTACCCTGCCGATGGCTTACGCCCTGAACCGCACCATGCCCGCCGAGCAGTCACTGCAGTTTGCCGCAGTCGCCGAGGCCACCCAGCAGTCTCTGCAGCGCGGCGCTCCACAACTGTTGAGCGCCGATCCACGGAAAACCCTGACCGAATTCATCCGCCAACCGGCAGCCAGTCCTGAACTGGTTCCGGCCCTCGCCGCCCTGACCGGCGCCATCGGTAGCGAAGTCGAAGGCTATGGCTCGCTGAACCGGGTACCCGCCGAGGCCATGGCCAACGTGCGTAACGACATGTACCTGACCAGCGAAACCATTCGCCTGATCGACAAGCACCAGTTGGTCCGCTTCGACAGCGACACCCAGGCCAACCTGCAACTGTTCAAGCGCCAGCTGGACGACGCCACCCGCTACATACCGCTGTGGGTGAAGATTTCCGTAGCCATCGCCCTGGGCCTGGGCACCATGGTCGGCTGGCGGCGGATTGTGGTCACGGTCGGTGAGAAGATCGGCAAAACCCACCTGACGTACGCTCAAGGGGCTTCTGCAGAGCTGGTAGCCATGTGCACCATTGGCGCGGCGGACATGTACGGCCTGCCGGTATCGACGACCCATGTGCTGTCTTCGGGGGTGGCCGGGACCATGGTTGCCAATGGCTCGGGCCTGCAGATGCGGACCATCTTCAACCTGCTGATGGCCTGGGTGCTGACATTGCCAGCGGCGATTGTGCTGGCAGGCGGGTTGTACTGGTTGTTGCGGCACGTGTTCTAACGACTACGGGCCCATCCTTCGCGGATGGGCCCGTAGTGTCTTCAGCTGCGGTCGCTGACCGCATTGCTGCCGTGAGAAATGATCACTTCCACGCGGCGATTGAGCTGACGCGACTGAGCATCGGCATTGGAAGCCACCGGAAACTCCTTGCCGTAGCCGGCCACCTTGACCCGCTCCGGCGCAACACCGGCACGACGCAGCGCGTTGGCGACTGCAGCGGCGCGACGCTCCGACAGCTGCTGGTTGAATGCATCGCCACCGGTGGAATCGGTAAAGCCTTCAACCCGCACCTTGCGCTCAGGGTTGGCGCGCAAGTACTCAGTCAGCTGATCCAGGTTACGCAGGCTGCTGGCCTTGAGTTCAGCACGACCGGTATCAAACAGCACATCACCGAATGTGACCACTGCACCGCGATCAGTCTGCTTGGCATTGAGCTGTTGCAACGCCTTGAGCTGGGCGGTGCGCACATCCAGACGCGCCTGGGTACGTTGCGCCTCGATGCCCAACAGGCCGGCTTCGGCCTTGCGCAGGTCGATGGTCTGTTCGGCAATGGCAATTTTCTGTTTGGCCAGATACGCCAACTGCTCGACCTGCGGGGCCTTGCGATCCTTGAGCGAGGCAAGGTCCGCCTGGCCCAAGGCGGCAAATGCCGCTTTGGTTTCCAGCCCGGCCAGGCGAGTGGATTCAGGTTTGCTCTGCAGTGCACTGAATTGTTCGCGCGCTTCCAGCAAGCCGGCATTTTCCGGTGTGGTGCCACAGCCGCTGAGGATCAGGCCCGCTGCAGAGACAGCGATAAACAGGTATTTGAGTTGCATGGAAACGATCCTTATCGGCTAGGCGAAACAATGGCGTCGGGGGCTTGCAGCATTTCCTGCCTGAGCACTTCGATACCCTGCCGGGCTTCTTTGAGCTGCTGTTGGGCCCGAAGGGCCCGCGCCTTGCGCTCGGCCAGATCGGCATCGGCTTCGGCTTGCTCAGCCAGCAGCCGCGCTTGGGCAAAGTCCTGCTCACCCAGTGCACGCTCTACTTTGTAAAGCTTGTCCTGGGCCGACTTCATTTCCACCGGGGCAAACTGCGTCGCGTCGGCGGTTACCGCACGACTGACCGCATTGCGGGTCAACTCGACCTGCTCGGTAGGAACCGCCACACTGGCACAGCCGCCGAGCGTGGCGAACAGCGTCACCATCAGGCCGGAAACGGCGAGGTGTTTTGAGGTGCGTTTTACAGCCATAGGGAGACTCCATCACAGCGTTTAACCAGCTTTCGCACCTTTCTGGCACGCAGACGCCTCCGTTGCCCTGAATCACAGGGCAAGCGCTAGTACGAGAGGTTTGCGAACCGGACGTGATGATCGGCGCTGCTAGCGCGCGATACACAAAAGAAGGTGAGATGAACTGAACATCGGCGACAGCCGTTTAGTTGAGACGCCGCAAGGGTATTCCTACAGATAAGGCCCGCAAACAGGAAACACCCTTATTTCATGTAGGAATTTTCAACCAATTATATTGATGCCAATGGGAGTTCCTGGCCCCTGGGCAAACTTCAAACACCCTTGAGAGCGCCCACAACCGGGGCCGGTTTGGCGGTGTAGTTTCAGCTTACGGCTACCGCAACGGGCAGCGCCACCGAGTAACCCTTAGCGCCGACGAAACAACGGCCGCGGCTCAATCACCGAGCGCCCGTACAGCACACTCATCCCTGCCAGGCCCTTGAGTGCGTCCTCGGCGCACTTGTCCTCGCGCACGGCAAAACTGTCGAAACCGCACTGGCGCATGTGGCTCAGTTGATCGCGCAGTACATCGCCGATGGCGCGCAATTCGCCGTGCCAGCCCAGGCGGGTGCGTAACAGGTAGGCCTGGCTATAGCCACGCCCATCGCGAAAGCTGGGGAAATCAATCGCAATCAGCGGCAGTTGCGCCAACCAGGGCTGCAGCGGCTCAACCTCGTCATCCGGCCCCAACCACAGGCCATCGCGACCGCCAGGTTGCGACGCCTGACGCGCCAGCCAGAGATCAAGCGGCAGTATCAGCAAGCCATCAGGCAACGCCGACTCACTGTCACGTACCAGTTGCCAGCCATCCTCGGCGAGCAGCTGCGGCTCGCCGTTGCGCAAGGCAATCACATTACGCATATCAGCTCCTCGGGGCGTTTGGCATAGACCCGCTCTTTGAAGGGCTCCAGGCCAACCCGGCGCACGGTGTCGACAAACGGCTCGTCCAGCTCGCGATAGGCGCAGTAGGTGGCAATGATCTGCTCGATGACCCGCGGGATTTCGTCGGCACTAAACGATGGACCGATCACCTTGCCCAAGGTGCTGTGCTTGCCCTGAGCGCCGCCGAGCGTCACCTGGTACCACTCGCTGCCGTTCTTGTCGACGCCAAGGATGCCGATGTTGCCGATGTGGTGATGGCCGCAGGCATTGATGCAGCCGGAAATGTTCAGGCTCAGCTCGCCCAGGTCGTGCAGGTAGTCGAGGTCTTCGAAGCAGCGCTGGATCGACTGGGCAATGGGTATCGACTTGGCATTGGCCAGGGCACAGAAGTCGCCGCCAGGACAGGCGATGATGTCGGTGAGCATGCCGATATTGGCGGTCCCCAGGTCGCGCTCGCAGGCCAGGCGCCAGAGTGCGTGCAAGTCCTGCTTGCGTACGTCCGGGAGGATCAGGTTCTGTTCATGGGCGATACGGATTTCACCAAAGCCGAACTGTTCGGACCAGTCCGCCACCGCTTCCATCTGTGCCGCGGTCAGGTCGCCCGGTGGCGAAGACGCCCCCGGTTTGGTCGACAGCACCACGCTGGCATAGCCAGGCACCTTGTGCGGTTTCACGCAGCAGGACACCCAGCGTGCAAACCCGTGGTCCTGGGCCAGGTGGGTTTCGTACTCGAGTTCGCTGTCGGCCGCACTGGCATACGCCGGCGGTTCGAAGGCTGCGGCCACGCGCTGGAATTCATCGATGGTCAGCTGCGCCGGACCGTCCTTGATGTGTTGCCATTCCTGCTCGACTTCCCGGGAGAAAGCCTCGATACCCAACGCCTTGACCAGGATCTTGATCCGCGCCTTGTACTTGTTGTCGCGGCGACCGTGGCGGTTGTAGACCCGCAGGATCGCTTCGACATAAGACAACAGATGCTGCCATGGCAGGCCCTCGCGGATCTGCAGACCGAGAATCGGCGTACGCCCCAGACCGCCGCCGACCATGACCCGCAAGCACATCTGGCCCTGGCCGTCGCGGTACAGGTACAGGCCGATGTCATGCATCATGATCGCCGCGCGGTCTTCAACTGCCGAGCAGATGGCGATCTTGAACTTGCGCGGCAAAAACAGGAATTCCGGGTTGATGGTCGACCACTGGCGCAGGATTTCGGCCAGCGGCCGTGGGTCGAGCAACTCATCGGCAGCGACGCCGGCGAAGGCTTCAGTGGTGATGTTGCGCACACAGTTGCCGGAGGTCTGGATGGCATGCATCTCGACCTCCGCCAGGTGCTGGAGGATGTCGGGCACCTGCTCCAGTTCGATCCAGTTGAACTGGATGTTCTGCCGGGTGGTGAAATGCCCGTAGCCGCGATCATAGTCGCGGGCGATGCGCGCCAGGGTGCGCATCTGGCGGGCACCGAGGGTGCCGTAAGGAATCGCTACACGCAGCATGTAGGCGTGCTTTTGCAGGTACAGGCCGTTTTGCAGGCGCAGTGGCAGGAACTCTTCTTCACTCAGTTCGCCAGCCATGAAACGCTGCACCTGATCGCGAAACTGCGCCACGCGCTCGAACACCAGCGCACGGTCATACTCGTCATACTGATACATGGTTCGGACCTCATCACGGAGGCCCTTACTATGGCGTTGAGGTGTACTGAGTTACAGATTCAGGTTTATAGGATTTATACGGATCAGTTGAGTATCCGGCGGCTGATATTGCCCAGATCATCCGCCCACAGCCAACGCATAAGGCCCCTCGCTCAACTGCTCCCGTAAAAACGCCACACAACTGCGCACCTTGGCCGAACTGCTTGAGCGCGCAGCCGTCACCGCCCAGACATCCGCAGGCTGGTGGTAGGCCGGCAGCACCCGCTGCAGCGAGCCATCTTCAAGGTTGCCGACCAGATCCCAGTACGAGGCCATGATGATGCCGTGCCCGTCCAGCGCCCACTGGCGGACGATGTCACTGTGGTTGGCCGCCATCGGCCCGGTGACCTTGACCGTCTCGGCGCCGTTCGGACCAAGCAGGCGCCAGACCCCGAAGCGGTCATCACGGCTGCGAAACAGCAGGCAGTCGTGCTGCGCCAGCTCCGCCGCCACGCGCACCGGCCCACGTCGCGCCAGGTAATCGGGGGCGGCAGCCAGCACCCGTTTGTTCTCGGCGATGCGATGGGCGATCAAGTGTTTTTCCTGGACTTCACCGACGCGAATGTCGATGTCGAAGTTCTCGCCAATCAGGTCAACCCGGCGGTCCATCAGCTCCAGCCAGATATCCAGATTGGGATGGCGCTGGCGCAGCAGCGACAGAATCGGCGCGACATGCTCGCGCCCCAGGCGCAGGCTGGTGCTGATCCGCAAGGTACCCCGCGGCTCGCTGTGCGCTGCGGACAATGACTCGAACATCGATTCGACGTTCTCGAGGATCTTCTGTGCCCAGACGAACGCCGCCTCGCCATCGCTGGTGATGCTCACCCGCCGTGTGGTGCGGTTGAACAGTTTTACCCCTAATAGTGTTTCCAGGGTGGCGATGCGCTTGCTGACATGGGCCGGCGACAGGCCAGTTTCGGTTGCTGCGGCAATGAAGCTTGAGCGCCGCGCCACTTCACAGAACAACTGAAGATCGCGCAGCAACGGCTCATTATTCGCTAGCAGCATATTCTGATTCTTCATTCTGGCCGATTATCTCCCCAGCGTTTTTTATTAGCCTCTCACAAAACCGCCGTCGCGGTCTGCCTTGCCCCACAAGAACAATGAGAGCGCCATGACTCCCCTACGCATCGCCGTCGCCGGTGCCGGCCTGATCGGTCGGCGTCATGTTGAACTGATCCAGGCCAGCAACGCCTGCCAGCTCTGCGCCCTGGTCGACCCGGCCCCGGCCGCTGCCGAACTGGCCACAGCCGCCGGGGTGCCGCTGTACTCGTCTCTGGCCGAGCTGTTCGCCGAGCAGCGTCCGGACGGCGTGATTCTCGCCACCCCGAACCACCTGCATGTCGAAGGCGCCCTGGCCTGTGTCGAGCAAGGCGTGGCCGCGCTGATCGAAAAGCCGGTGGCCCATAGCCTGGCAGAGGGCCAGCGCCTGTTGGCCATTGCCGAGCAACGCGGGGCGCGGCTGCTGGTCGGGCACCATCGTGCCCACAGTGCGATCCTTGCCAAGGCCCGCGAGCTGATCGCCGAAGGCTTGCTCGGCAATCTGGTGGCGGTGATGGGCAGCGCATTGTTCTACAAGCCTGACGACTATTTCGAGGCAGCGCCCTGGCGCCGCAAGGCAGGCGGCGGGCCAGTGCTGATCAACATGATTCACGAGATCGGCAACCTGCGCTCGCTGTGCGGCGAGATCGTTGCCGTGCAGGCCCAGGCCTCCAGCGCCACGCGCGGCTTTGCCGTGGAAGACAGCGTGGCCATCAGCCTGCGCTTTGCCAGTGGCGCGCTGGGCACCTTCCTGCTCTCGGACACCGCCGCCTGCGCCCGCAGCTGGGAACAAACCGCGCGGGAAAACCTCGATTACCCAAGCTATGACGACGAAGACTGCTATGTCATCGCCGGCACCCGCGGCTCGCTGTCAATTCCTACCATGCGCCTTAAATACTACGAACAACCCCAGGATCGCTCCTGGTGGACGCCCTTCGCCAGCGCCGTTGCCAGCCTGCAACACGCCGATCCACTGCAGCGCCAGCTTGCGCACTTCTGCCAGGTGATCCGTGGCCAGGCCCAGCCGCTGGTCACGGTACGCGACGGCCTGCGCAACCTGCAGATCGTTGACGCCATCAACCAGGCCGCGCGCAGCGGCCAGATCGTAATCACCGACACCCTCACTGGAGACCTTCAGCCATGACCACCCTGCTCGTGCTCAACGGCCCCAACCTGAACATGCTCGGCCTGCGCCAGCCCGAGGTCTATGGCCGCGAAACCCTCGCCGACGTCCATGCCCTGTGCCAACAGGCGGCCAGCCGCCTGGAACTGACCCTGGAATTCCAGCAAAGCAACCACGAAGGCCAGATGATCGACTGGATTCACCAGGCCCGTGGGCGGGTTGACGGCATCGTCATCAACCCCGGCGCCTGGACCCACACCTCGGTGGCCATCCATGACGCGTTGATCGCCGCCGAAGTACCGGTGGTCGAAGTGCACATCTCCAACGTGCACCGGCGTGAAGCTTTCCGCCATCACTCCTATGTCTCACTGGTGGCCAAGGCCGTGCTGGCCGGATTCGGCACTCATGGTTATGTACTGGCCATCGAGCATTTCGCCCGTGAGCTACGACCTGCAGCAGGCCAATAACCACTGAGGGTTACTCCATCGCAGTAATGTGCGGCCAGCAACCGGCCGCGCATACTCGGTTCCAGCTCTGCACAAGGAACCGCGATGAAGATCGAACTGATACAGATTGATGGCCGCGACGGCGATACCGCCTACAACCTGCAACGCACGCTGGAGGCCATTGCCAGCTGCAAGGCCGACACCGACCTGCTGGTGTTTCCGGAAACCCAACTGATGGGCTTTGCCAGCGCCGAGCAGCTGCCGCTGGTTGCCGAACCGCTGCATGGCCCGGCCGTGCAAGCGGTCCAGCAGGCAGTGTGCGAACGCGATGTGGCGGTGGTGATCGGTATTGCCGAACAGGCCGACGGCGTTTACTACAACACCTCGGTGCTGCTGACCCCCGAAGGCATCGCCCTGTCTTATCGCAAGACTCACCTGTGGCCGTCCGAGCGTGGACTGTTCCAGCCCGGTGACCGTTACGCCAGCGCATGCTGGAAAGGCCTGCGCATCGGTCTGTTGATCTGCTACGACATCGAACTGCCAGAGAGCAGCCGCGCCTTGGGCCAGCTGGGTGTCGACCTGATCATCGTCAGCAACGGCAACATGGACCCCTACGGCCCGGTGCACCGTACCGCGATCATGGCCCGTGCCCAGGAAAACCAGGCCTTCGCGGTGATGGTCAATCGGGTCGGCGCAGGAGACGGTGGGCTGCTGTTCGCCGGTGGCAGCGCCGCGGTCGATCCCTTTGGCCGCGTGCTGTTCGAAGCCGGCCGCGAATCGTGCCGCCAACAGATCGAGCTGGACCTCGAGCAACTGCAACTCGCCCGCCGCGACTACGACTACCTCAAAGACCGCCGCCTGCTACTGCCGGGTACACGGATCGAGCACCCTGACGGGCGCCGCGAGCTGTTGATTCCCTAACACTGCCTGACAACAACAAGAATCCTGGAGTGTCCCCATGAAGCCGATCCGCTGCTTACCCCTGGCCCTGGCCCTGGCCCTGGCCGCATTGCTGTGTACTGCCGGCGTTCAGGCAGGAGAAGCTGCCACGCCCAGCGTGCACATCTACAACTGGTACGACTACATCGCGCCGAACACCACCAAGGAATTCCAGCAGGCCTCGGGCATCGCCCCGGTTTATGACGTGTTCGACAACAGCGACGTGATGCAGGGCAAGTTGATGGCCGGGCGCAGCGGCTATGACGTGGTGTTCGCCAGCGGCGACCTGCTGCCCAACCTGATCAAGGCCGGCGTACTGGCCGAGCTTGATCGCAGCCAGCTGCCCAACTTCCCCCACCTCGACCCGCAGATGCTCGCCAAGCTGCAGAGCAACGACCCCGGCAACCGCTACGCCGCCCCCTACATGTGGGGTACCACCGGCATCGGTTATGACCAGGACAAGGTCAAAGCCTTGCTCGGCGAACAGGCCCCGGTGGACTCCTGGGCATTGATTTTCGACGAGGCCAACCTGGCCAAGCTGAGCGAATGCGGGGTGGCCATGCTCGATGCCCCGAACGAGATCATTCCCATCGCCCTGCACTACCTGGGTCTGCCCTACAACAGCAAGAACCCGGACGACTACCGCAAGGCCGAAGCGCTGTTACTCAAGCTGCGCCCGCATATCCGCTACTTCGACTCGTCGCGGTTCATCTCCGACCTGGCCAACGGTAATGTCTGCGTAGTACTGGGCTGGTCCGGCGGTGTGTTCGAGGCCAAGCTCAGTGCGGAGAATGCCGGCAACGGCCGCCAGCTGCGCTACAGCATCCCGCGCGAAGGTGCGCCAATGTGGCTGGAGAACATGGTGCTGCTCAAGCATGCGCCGAATCCGCAACAGGGTCTGGCGTTCATCAACTACATGCTCAGGCCCGAGGTCATCGCCGCCTCGACCAACTACCTGGGCTACCCGAATGCCAACAAGGACGCGACCGACCTGGTCGATACCAAGATCCGCGACAACCCCACGGTGTACCCGCCGCAAGCGGTGCTCGACACCCTGTTCCCGCTCGAACCCTTGCCGCTAAAGCTTGAGCGGGTGCGCACCCGGGTGTGGAGTCAGGTCAAGACCGGCAGTTGATCAGCCTCAGTCTTCCAGTGGCTTGGGCGGTGGCAGCGGCTTGGCCGGTTTGGCGGGTTTAGCCGGTTTGCCTTCTTTAGCCGGGGTGGTGGCGGCCTGTTTCTGTTCTGCCACGGTCGGGGCGACGATGGCTTTTTCTTCGGCCGGCAAGGCGTCTACGGCGTCAAAGATCGCCTTGGGTTCAAGGGTGCCTGTGTGTGCTATCCGATGCTGTACGCCATCCTTGCCCACCAGCACCACCGGGGTAACGACAGTGTCGGCGGCGCTGAACCTGAACTGACGGATCAACGCCATGGTCGTCTGCTGGTCGAGGTCCTTGCCTTCGCGTTTGCCCATCATGCCGGCAATGCTGTACAGCACCAGGTTGCGCTCCTGGAACGCAGCCTTGGTGGCCGGGTCTTCCAGCGCCTGGTTCAAGGCACGCAGGGTCGGGTCCGCAGTACTGGGCGCAATGACAATCAACGGACGGGCCTTGTACAGATCCAGGTCCAGCGGTTTGGGATCACTGTTGTCAGCGAAGACTGGGCCGGCAACTATGGCCAGCAAGGTGGCAAAGGTCAGTGACCGTACGAGCATGCGCATCTCCTTCAAATTCCATGCATCAAAGACTACAGATCGCGACGAAAGATCCGAGGTGCGAGCCTAAACTACAGGACGAAATCCGTGGACAGCTCAAAGGTAACTTCCGATTTCCATGTACGGCCTTGGGCATGTCCAGAACAGGCTGACATCTGAATCTGAGGATAGCTGATGGCTGTCAGCCACGCCTGCCCCTGCCGCTACTGAAGGACCGGACCATGAGCGTTGTCGATGCCTTGCTGTTGTTGCTGATCCTGGCCACGGCCCTGGGTTGTGGCCTGATGGGAGGGTTGTTCTTCGCCTTCTCCAACTTCGTCATGAAAGCGCTGGAGCGTATCCCCGAACACAGTGCCGTGGCGGCCATGCAGTCCATCAATCAAGTGGTGCTCAACCGCCTGTTCCTGGCCTTGTTCCTTGGCACGGCGTTGACCAGCGTCGGCTTGCTGATCTGGGCTTACCAGCGCTGGCCGTTGCCAGGCAGTTTGTGCATGGCCATTGGTAGCGGCCTGTACCTGGCGGGCAATATCGTCGTGACGATGCTGTTCAACGTGCCGAAAAACCAGGCACTGGCACGCCTCGACCCGGCCAGCAGTGAGGCGGCAGCGGCCTGGCACCGTTATGTACCGAGCTGGAATCGCTGGAACCACGTACGCACGATCACCGCTCTGGCTGCGGCGGCGTGGCTGATGTTGGCCCTGTGGTTGGTTCGCGGCGGGTAGGAGCGGGCTTGCCCCGCGATTGCGGACTGTCAGCCACATCGCATCGCGGGGCAAGCCCGCTCCCACAGGTGTCATTGCTGTTAGAACAGGCCCATCTGCTTATCGATCAACGCAGTAAAGTCATCCTGCACAAACGGCAGGATGGCATCGGCCACCGGTTGCAGTTGCCGCGTCAGGTAGTGGTCGTAGTCAATGGCCGAATGCCGGGTCTCCAACGGCTCGGGGCCGGCCACGGTGATCACATAGCTGATCCAGCCACCGTTCTGGTACTGCCGGGGTCGGCCCTGGCGCTGGTTGAAGTCGTCAGCCATGCGCGCCGCCCGTACATGCGGCGGCACGTTGCGTTGATAGTCAGCCAGCGGCCGGCGCAGACGCTTGCGATAGATCAGCAACTCATCCAGCTCCCCGGCCAGGGTCTGGCGCACATATTCGCGCACATAGGCCTGGTAGGGCTGGCGACGAAAGATGCGTTCGTACAGCTCCTGCTGGAATTGCCGGGCCAGTGGCGACCAGTCGGTACGCACACTTTCAAGCCCCTTGTAGACCATCTCTTCGTGCCCGTCACCGCGCTGCACCAGGCCGGCATAGCGCTTCTTGCTGCCCTCCTCGGCACCGCGGATGGTCGGCATCAGGAAGCGCTTGTAGTGGGTCTCGTACTGCAGCTCCAGGGCACTGTCCAGGTCGTAGCTGTCGCGTAAATGCTCGCGCCACCACTGGTTGACCTGCTGCACCAGGCGCCGTCCGATCACCTCGGCATCGGCTTCGCTGTGGGCGCTCTTGAGCCAGACGAAGGTGGAATCGGTGTCGCCATAGATCACCGCATAACCCTGGGCCTCGATCAGCTCACGGGTGCGGCGCATGATCTCGTGGCCGCGCAGGGTGATCGATGAAGCCAGACGTGGATCGAAGAAGCGGCAACCACTGGAGCCCAGCACGCCGTAGAACGCATTCATGATGATCTTCAACGCCTGTGACAACGGCGCGTTATGTTCGCGCTTGGCAGTCTCGCGCCCTTGCCAGACCCGTTCGACAATCGCTGGCAGACAGTGATGGCTGCGGGAAAAGCGGGCGCCGCGAAAGCCGGGTACCGAGGTCTCGTCACCCGGTTCACGCAGGCCCTCGATCAAACCCAGCGGGTCGATGAGGAAGGTGCGGATGATCGACGGATACAGGCTCTTGTAATCGAGCACCAGCACCGATTCGTACAAGCCAGGCCGTGAGTCCATGACGAAGCCGCCGGGGCTTGCCTCATCGGGTCGCTCACCCTGGTTTGGCGCAACAAAACCCTGGCGGTGCATCAAGGGGATGTACAGATGGCAAAATGCAGCGACCGAACCACCGCTACGGTCGGCCGGCAAGCCGGTGACCGTGGCCCGCTCCAGGAGGAAGGTGAGCAGTTCGGTCTTGGCGAAAATACGCGTGACCAGTTCGCAGTCCTTGAGGTTGTAGCGCGCCAGGGCGGGCTTGTCCTCGGCGAACATGCGGTTGATTTCATCCATGCGCTGGTACGGCGTGTCGATCGCCTTGCCCTCGCCGAGCAGGGTCTGGGCGACGTTCTCCAGGCTGAACGAAGGGAAGCTCCAGGTCGCCGAGCGCAACGCCTCGATACCGTCGATGATCAAACGCCCAGTGGCGCCGGCAAAAAAGTGCGCACGGCTGCCATGTTCGCGCCACTCCATTGGCTCGCCCTCACGCCCCAGACAAAGCGGGACCTGCAGTTGCTGGGCGTGAGCCTGCAGTACGCGCAGGTCGAACTGCACCAGGTTCCAGCCAATGATCGCATCGGGATCGTGCAACGCCAGCCAGTGGTTCAGGCGCTCCAGCAATTGCGCACGGGTGTCGCAATATTCAAGGTCGAAATCGATGCCAGTGGCATCGCCGTTGGCCGGGCCGAGCATGTACACCTGGCGTTGACCGCAGCCTTCCAGGGCAATCGAGTACAACTCGCCGCGCTCGGTGGTTTCGATGTCGAGCGATACCAGTTTCAGCCTCGGGCGGTAGTCGGGTGCAGGTTTAAGCTGGGCGTCCTGCACTACTCCCTGTTCGTCCGGGGTGCCACTGAAACTGACCGGAGCGGTGATGAAACGCTCCATCAGGTAGCGTTCGGGCGGACGAATGTCGGCTTCGTAAACCTGCACCCCGGCAGCGCGCAGGCGCTTCTCCAGCTGTATCAACTGGCGATGCTGACGGCAGTACAGGCCCAGCACGGGCCGTTGTTCGAAGTCGCGCAGCTCAAGTGGCCGCAGCTCTACCCCGCGCTCGCCGCGCAGCACGCTCTGGGCCTGCTGGCGGTGGGCTGCGGGAATGAAGGCCACGGAGGTTTGCAGCGGCAAGCGCAAACGACGCGGGCCCTGATCGGTGGCCAGCCAGAACTCGACACAGGTGCCTGCCGGGGTGTCACGCCAATGCCGGGTCAGGACAAAGCCCTGCTGTAACTCCACCGCTGCAACCTCGAAACCTGCTGACTGAGCAGCGATTCTACCTTAGCCAGCCACCCGCGCGCCCGGCGCAAAGCCATGGCGATGGGCGCTACCGGTAATCAGCAGGGCCAGACCGATCAGCAGCAACAACACCCAGGTGAAACTAGCCACGCCCCAATGCGTCAGTAACAGCCCGCCGAGCAGGCCGCCAACGGCAACGGCCAGATTCCACACGGTGACCAGCATCGACTGGGCGACATCGACACCCTCCCCGGCGGCATCGGCGCTGGCGGTTTGCAGCAAAGTCGGCGCGCCGCCGTAAGTCAGTCCCCAGAGGGCTACGCTGACAAACACCAGCAGCGCCGACTGACCGACAAACCCCAGCACCAGCGCCACCGTGGCAAAGCCGATCAGGCTCGACAGCACCAGATTGCGCAAGTGCCGGTCGACCCAGGCGCCGACCAGGGCGATACCGGCCAGGGCAGCGATGCCGAACGTCAGCAACACCAGGCCGGTACTCGCGGCCAGCCCCGCCGCAGCGAGGAACGGGACGATGTAGGTGTACAGCACGTTGTGAGCCAGGATCCAGGTGAAAATCACCAGTAACACCGCCAATACCCCAGGCGTGCGCAACACGTGCAACACACCTGGGCGCTGACCCGGCTTGTGGCCCTCGAAGTCCGGCACTTTGCACAACACCCAGACCACCAGACCCAAGGTTGCAACCGAGACCAGGGCAAAGGTCATCCGCCAGCCGAGCAGCTCTCCCAGCCAGGTACCGGCCGGCACCCCGAGCGACAGGGCCACCGGCGCACCGATCATGGCCACCGCCATGGCACGCCCCTGTTGAGCGGGGCTGACCATACGCCGTGCATGTCCGGCGATCACCCCCCAGGCCAGGCCGGCGGCGACGCCGGTCATGAAGCGCGCCACCAGGGTCAGCAGGTAGGATTGCGACACGGCAGTCAGGGTGTTGAACAGCAAAAAGCCGGCAATCGCCAGCAACAACACCGGACGCCGGCGCCAGCCCTGCGTCAGGGTCACCAGCGGAATGGCGGTGAGCAACGAGCCCAGGGCATAGACCGTGACCAGTTGCCCGGTCATGGCCTCGCTGATCTGCATACCTGCCGAGATCTGCCCAAGCAGGCCGGCGGGCAAGGTTTCGCTGAGGATGGCAATGAAGCCGGTCATGGCCAGGGCCAACAAGCCGCTGAGCGGCAACGGTTGTTCGATCATTCCGGGCGCTGCCGGGGCGGCGGTGCAACTCATCTGAGTCATGGTGAAACTCCTGGGCAAAAGACCAGGGCAACTTTACGGGCGGCGGCTACTACGGAAAAAGACGGGTAGTATTCCGCACATCCAGGACATAGATGTCCGCAATAGGAGTTTCAGATGGATAGCCTCAATGGTTTCGTGGTGTTTGTCCGGGTGGCCGAAACCCGCAGTTTTGTCGCTGCCGCCCAGTCTCTGGGGGTAAGTGCCTCAGCCGTTGGCAAACGGGTTGCGCGTCTGGAATCGCGCCTGGGAGTGCGCCTGTTTCACCGCAGCACCCGCAGCATCACCCTCACCGCCGAGGGTATGGTGTTTCTCGAACGCAGCCGGCGCATCCTCACCGAAATTGAATCCGTCGAGCTTGAGTTGTTGCAATCAAACGAAACGCCGCGCGGCCGCCTGCGCATCAGCCTGCCGCAGGTCACGGCCCTGGTGATGCCGGCCTTGAGTGAGTTCATGGCGCTGTATCCGGAAATCGAACTGGACCTGGATTTCAGCGACCGCATGGTCGATATCATCGGCGAAGGCTTCGACGTAGTGATGCGCGGCGGTACCCCTTCGGATTCACGCCTGCAGGCGAAATTCCTCGGCCACTTCCACCACCTGCTGGTGGCGTCGCCCGGTTACCTGCAACGTTGCGGCACCCCACGCCACCCTGATGACCTGACCCGCCACACCTGCCTGCACTATCGCTTCCCCAGCAGCGGCAAACTCGAGCGCTGGCCGTTACGCCGCGAAGCGTCCGAACGCGACTATGAGATCCCGGTGTCGATGGTCTGCAACCATGTCGAAACCCGGGTCTGCTTTGCCATGCGCGACCGTGGCATTACCTGCTTGCCGGACTTCACTGTGCGCCAGCAACTGGCTAAAGGTGAGCTGGTCACCGTGCTCGACGATTACCTGGAGCGACGCGGCAGCTTCTACCTGCTGTGGCCGTCCGGTCGGCAGATGCCGACACGCTTGCGGGTGTTCATCGACTTCATGGCTGAGCGGGTGTTTGCTGAACATCAGCGCTACGTGCCGCACAGCTATTAGTCATACAAATAATCAACCCCGTGCAAGGGCGGTTGCGGCACCCGGGCACGCAGAAATTCACCCAACACCCGTACATGCCGGGCCTGGGGGCTGGACTTTGGCCAGGTCAGGTAGTAACCCTCGGTGGTGGCCACGGCCTGGGGGAAAGGCATGACCAAGCGGCCACTGTCGAGCTCGCCTTGGGCCAACAGCAAATCGACCACGGCGATACCCGCCCCCTGCTGGGCAGCGCTGATACCCTGGTCGAGGGTGTCGAACAGCTGGCCACGGTCGATCGTCACCTGCGCCGCACCCAGGCGCGTCAGCCAGCGCCGCCAATCGCGGCGGTCTGCCGAGCAGTGCAACAGCTCAAGGCGGTTCAAGGCGTTCAGGTCCCGCGCTGCTGCAGCCTGATGTTCCGGGCTGCACACCGGTACCAACCACTCGTCAAACAGCTTGAGGCTGTCGACCTCGGCGGCAAAACGCCCGTCAGCCAGCAGAATCGCGGCCTCGAAAGGTTCGCTGTAGAAATCGACGTGATCGATATCCATCCACACGCTGGACAGCTGCACACGGCGGTGTAAATCCTGCTGGCGAAACTGCTCGAGTACCTTCAGCAACCAGCGCACGGTCAGGGTCGATGGCGCCTTCAGACGAATGCCATTGCGGTCCTGTTTGAGCAGCCCGCAGGCATTTTCGATGATTTTGAACCCGACTTTCAGCTCCTGGGCCAGCAAGCGCCCCGGCTCGGTAAGCGACAGTTTCGGGCCACGACGTTCGAACAAAGCGCAGTCGAACAGCCCCTCAAGGGTCTTGATGTGATGGCTGATAGCCCCTTGTGTCAGCGCCAGTTCCTGGGCTGCCCGGGTAAAGGAGCCATAGCGCGCCGCCACCTCGAAAGCCCGCAGGGCCTGCAGCGCAGGAATTCGTTCGGACATGGTCGCCCTTAAGCATGAGTAAAACTAATAGAAAGCCATAACAACAGGCGTTTTACAAGGTTGCAGGGGCTGTCGAGAATGCCCGGCCATCTCCTTGCTGCTGAGCGCCATTGATGAACACCGCCCTGCTGTTGACCTATGCATTGACCGTTACGCTGTTGATCGCCACGCCGGGGCCGGTCGTTGCCCTGGTCGTCAACACCGCTGCCAGCGCCGGTCGCCGCCAGGCCCTGATGACCGCCGTCGGTACCAACGGCGCTTCGTTGGTGCTGATTGCCCTGGCTGCCGGCCTGATTCTCACCAGTGCCGCCATCGCCCCGCATTTGCTGACAGCACTGAGCCTGGTGGGCTGCCTGTTCATCGGCTACCTGGCCATTGCCAGCCTGCGTCAGACACTGGCACAAAAGGCCGATGCCGTCGTCACTGCCAGCACACGGGGTAGTCTGTGGAAAGGCTTTGCCATCGGCCTGTCGAACCCGAAAGACATCCTGTTTTTCGTGGCGTTTTTCCCGCAGTTCATCCAGGTCACGACTGACACAAGTCACAGCCTGTTACTACTTTCGCTGCTCTGGACCGTAATGGATTTGGCCATATTGAGTCTGTACATCCTCTTGACCAGCAAACTGGCAACCCCGCAGCGCCAGCGCTTGATCAGCCTGACCAGCGGTATTGTGCTACTGCTGATCGCCGCAGCGGGCCTGCTTTACAATCTCCATGTGCTCTGGCCCTGAGGCTTCGTGGCTTTCGAGACCGGTCCTACAACGGTTAGAATGTCCGACTTTCCCCCAGGCCCCTTCGAGCCCCACTATGGACAGTCGGATTGAACCCTGAAAATCACCAGCCTGCTAACTGCTTGATGCGCACCCGTCAGATACCCCTCTCAAGTGTTTTCCCCCTGCTACGCGCACGCTTTCTAAGTGTATTGCTGGTGGCACTTACTCCTGCCTGCGCCCTGGCCGACAGCCCGCCAATCGATCCCCACGCCGACCTGCTGTACCGCCAGGCGTTGACCCTTCTGGAGCAAGCCGACCAGCAGATCAGCGGTTTCAGCCTCAAGACCAGCACCACCGACCAGGACCTCGCGCAACAGGGCCGGGCCATGGGCCGCAGTCTGGCCCCGGCGGTGAGCCTGTTGAACAAAGCCGTGGAGCTGGAGCATCCGGTGGCCCGCTACCGCCTGGCGCTCTACTACATGACCTACCTGCCCGCTGAACAGGTTCCGGCAATTGCCTGCCCACTGCTGCAGACCAGCCTGGACCAGGGCTTTGCACCCGCCGCCCTGGGGATCGAGGCCTGGTGCCCGGACTACCGCCAGAGCGCTGCGTTTGCCAAGGACCTGGAAAACATCCCGAGCGCGGCCAGCCGCTTCGCCGCTTACTATCCGCAACCTGCCGAGCGCCTGCTGTGCAACCGTGAGCAGCCCCAGGGCCTGGCCATGCAGTGGGGACGCCAGCGTGACTTCCAGGCTGAAGTCTACCGGCTGCAGGGCAACAGCGATCCGGTGCATCGTCAGTGGTACTGGAAGAAAGCGGTGGACCTCAACGGTTGCTTCTCGGTCAGTCAGCGCTTACTCAGCAGCCAGCACTGAACCTTGACTTGGCAAAGGTGACCCTGGACAGCAAGATCGTTCAAGTCACCTGCGCGCAGCTCTGGCATGCTGTGCAACCTTGTTCAGTAACTGCATATTTCCATGTCCAGTCCACCGTTCGCCCGCCAAGCCTTTATCCAGGGCGCCATTGCCATCCTGCCATTGTCCCTGGCCGTTGCCCCCTGGGGGCTGCTGGCCGGCTCCATGGCCATCGAAGCCGACCTCACGCCGTGGGAAGGCCAGGGCCTGTCAGCCATTGTGTTTGCCGGCGCCGCCCAGCTGGTGGCGATCGGCATGATCAAGGGCGGGGCCAACCTGTTCTCGATCCTCTTGACGACCCTGCTGCTGACTTCGCAGCACTTGCTCTACGGCCTGTCGATGCGCCCGGTGCTCTCCGGGCTACCAACCCGCTGGCGGCTGGGCCTGGGTTTTCTGCTGACCGACGAGTTCTTCGCCCTCACCAGCCAGTATGACCAGCAGCAGTTCAATCGCTGGTACGCCCTCGGGGTGGGCCTGACGTTCTATATTGCCTGGAACCTGTTCACCCTGGCCGGCATCATCCTTGGCCAGAACATCCCGCACCTGGATCAACTGGGCCTGGACTTTTCCATTGTCGCCACCTTCGTCGCACTGATCGCGCCACTGGTGCGCAACCTGCCCACTGTGGTCTGCGTCGCGGTGTCGTTGTTCAGTTCGGTGCTGTTCAGCTTCTGGCACTGGGAAACCGGTCTGGTGGCGGCCGGTCTGCTGGGCATGAGCGCCGGCTTCATCTGTCAGAAGTTCAGCGGAGCACGCGCATGATCTTTGCCTTGATTATCGGTATGGGGTTGCTGGTGTTCCTCAACCGTTACGCCTTTCTCGAACCGCGTCTGCCGCTGCGCCTGAGTTCCAACGCGCGCCAGTTTCTGGGGTTTGCCGTGCCGGGCATGCTCACGGCAATCTGCGGGCCGATCATTTTCCTGCCCGGCCATCAGCTCGACCTGAGCCTGGCCAATCCCTACCTGCTGGGTTCGGTGGTCGCAGTAGTGCTGGTATTGTTGACCCGCAGCACCCTGATCAGCATGCTGGTGAGCATGGCTTTCTTCTTCGTCTTTCGCTGGTGGTTGAACGGCAATCCATGAACCTTGCGCCGCAGGAACAGACCCGCTTCTGGCAAGCGCCAGCACTTGGCGATATCGAGATGCTGCACGCCAGGTATTTCCAGCAGCGCTTTGCTCCTCATGTGCATGAAGGCTATGTGATCACCATCATCGAATCCGGTGCCCAGCGTTTCTGGCACCGCGGCAGTGAACACCTGGCGCCGGTGGGCAGCATGGTGCTGATCAACCCCGATGAATTGCACACCGGGGCAAAGGCCCATGAGCAAGGCTGGCGCTACCGCGGTTTTTATCCGGACAGCGAACGCATCACCGGGGTACTGGACGAACTGGAACTCAAACGCGACGGTATGCCCAGCTTCGAGGCCAGCGTTCTGCACGACCCGCAACTGGCCAAGGCGTTCAGCTGGTTGCACTGTTCGGCGGAACACGGTGCCAGTGCGCTGGAGCAACAGACTACCTGGCGCGAGGCGGTGTTGCTACTGGTGCAGCGCCATGGCCGTGTCGGCGGTATGGCCAGCGTCCGTCAGCCGGGCAACGAACCCTGCGCCGTGGCCCGGGCCAAGGAGCTGATGGACAGTCGCCTGGCCTACCCGCCCTCACTGCAAGAGCTGGCCGAATCGGTCAACCTCTCGCCGTTTCACTTCGCCAGGGTGTTCCGTCAGGCCACCGGCCTGCCACCGCATGCCTGGCTCAAGCAACGGCGCCTGAGTCGGGCGCGGGAACTGCTGAAAAGCGACTGCTTGCCGTTCAACGTGGCCTTTGCGTTGGGGTTTTCTGATCAGAGCCACCTGAACCGGCAGTTCAAGCAGGCTTATGGAGTGACGCCTGGAGAGTATCGGCGTGCCTGTGTCGGGGAGCGTTCGGCTTGAGAATGTAATCGCGGGGCAAGCCCGCTCCCACAGGTTTTTCCTAACCCTGTGGGAGCGGGCTTGCCCCGCGATTTGACGTATCAGGCTGGTGCCGAAGTCCGGATCAGGTGATCAAAGGCTGCCAGTGACGCCTTGGCCCCCTCGCCTACCGCAATCACGATCTGCTTGTACGGCACGGTGGTCACGTCGCCTGCGGCAAACACGCCCGGCAGGTTGGTCTGGCCACGGGCATCGACAATGATCTCACCACGCGGCGACAGTTCGAGCGTGCCTTTGAGCCAGTCGGTGTTGGGCAGCAGGCCGATCTGCACGAAGATCCCTTCCAGCGCGATGTCATGCAGTTCGTCACTGTTGCGATCCTTGTAGCGCAGACCATTGACCTTCTCGCCATCACCCAGCACTTCGGTAGTCAGTGCACTGGTGATCACTTTCACGTTCGGCAGACTGTGCAGTTTGCGCTGCAATACGGCATCTGCACGCAACTGGCTGTCGAACTCGATCAGCGTCACTTGGGCAACGATACCGGCCAGGTCAATAGCCGCTTCCACGCCCGAGTTGCCGCCACCGATCACCGCCACACGCTTGCCTTTGAACAGCGGGCCATCGCAGTGCGGGCAGTAGGCCACGCCACGGCTGCGGTATTCCTTCTCGCCCGGCACGTTCATTTCACGCCAGCGCGCACCGGTGGCCAGGATCACGGTCTTGGCCTTGAGCGAAGCGCCACTAGCCAGGCGCACTTCGTGCAGGCCGCCATCGGTGGCCGGAATCAGCGCTTCGCCGCGCTGCAGGTTCATGATGTCGACGTCGTACTGTTTAACGTGTTCTTCCAGGGCCATGGCCAGTTTCGGGCCTTCGGTTTCCTGTACCGAGATGAAGTTTTCGATAGCCATGGTGTCGAGCACCTGACCGCCGAAACGTTCTGCCGCCACGCCGGTACGGATGCCTTTACGCGCAGCGTAGATCGCCGCTGCCGCACCCGCGGGGCCACCGCCCACCACCAGTACGTCAAAGGCGCCCTTGGCGTTGATTTTCTCGGCCTGGCGTTCACCGGCACTGGTATCGAGCTTGGCGAGGATCTCTTCCAGCCCCATGCGGCCCTGGCCAAACACTTCGCCGTTGAGGTAGACACTCGGCACGGCCATGACTTTGCGCGATTCCACTTCGGCCTGGAACAGCGCGCCGTCGATGGCGACATGGCGGATATTGGGGTTGAGCACCGCCATCAGGTTCAGCGCCTGGACTACATCCGGGCAGTTCTGGCACGACAGCGAGAAGTAGGTTTCAAAGCTGAACTCACCTTTAAGGGCGCTGATCTGCTCGACCATCTCCAAGCTGGCCTTGGACGGATGACCGCCGACCTGCAGCAGGGCGAGCACCAGCGAGGTGAATTCATGGCCCATGGGGATGCCGGCAAAGCGCAGGCTGATGTCGCCCCCCGGGCGGTTGAGCGAGAACGAGGGACGACGCACGTCGCTGCCGTCCTCACGCAAGGTAATCAGGCTGGACAGGCTGGCAATTTCCACCAGCAGGTCGCGTAATTCGCGGGACTTCGCGCCGTCGTCGAGGGAAGCAACGATCTCGATCGGCTGAGTGACCCGCTCCAGGTAGGCTTTCAACTGAGTTTTAAGCGTGGCGTCCAACATACGGGCGATTCCTTTTTCAAACGGTAGAAATAACAACGCCCGGGCGAAAGCGCCCGGGCGTTTTGCGGGGCGGTGACAACGTCAGGTGCGGTAGACCACCGCCCTCGGCTGGCTCACGGTCTTAGATCTTGCCGACCAGGTCCAGCGATGGCGCCAGAGTGGCTTCGCCTTCTTTCCACTTGGCCGGGCAGACTTCGCCTGGGTGGGCAGCAACGTACTGGGCAGCCTTGATCTTGCGCAGCAGTTCGCTGGCGTCACGGCCAACACCGCCGTCGTTCAGTTCAACGATCTTGATCTGGCCTTCAGGGTTGATCACGAAGGTGCCACGGTCAGCGATACCGGCTTCTTCGATCAGCACGTCGAAGTTGCGCGAGATCACGTGAGTCGGGTCACCGATCAGCGGGTACTGGATCTTGCCGATGGTGTCCGAGGTGTCGTGCCAGGCTTTGTGGGTGAAGTGGGTGTCGGTCGACACGCCGTAGATTTCTACACCCAGATCCTTGAACTCGGCGTAGTTGTCGGCCAGGTCGCCCAGCTCGGTCGGGCAGACGAAGGTGAAGTCGGCCGGGTAGAAGAATACGACGGACCATTTGCCCTTGAGGTCGGCTTCAGACACTTCGACGAACTTGCCCTGGTGGTAAGCAGTGGCTTTGAACGGTTTTACCTGGCTGTTGATGATAGGCATGAGTGACTCTCCTTCAGGGGGTTGAAAAATCTGATGGGAGAATCGTAGCTAATACATTCGCTCAATGCTCATTGGCAAAGCTCATGTTGCTGATTGGTTTTGGCTATAAGCCGCGCAGCAGATAGGTTGAACCTTCATAACAGTGACCGCGACCGATCATCAGCGGCGTGCTCGCAGGTCGCCGACAAGCGCACCGGTGCAGCGTCAGTCGGCTGGGCACCGGCCAGCTGGTAGGTCAGGAAGCACTGTTGCTGCACACTTTCGCCCCAACGTACCTGCAAGCGCCCCTGCTCATTGACGCCCCGCACATGCAGGCGGCTACCCTGCCCGACCATTCCCAGTTCATCGCCAGACTCATCCAGCACCTGGGCAGCGAACGGCAAGGCGCCACCGTCAGCCAAGCGTGCGTCGATCACAGCGCTGCGCCCGCTACGGGTGGGGTAATACAGCAACGGCGCAGCACCGGCGCGCGGCACCACTTGCTGGCTGCTGATCTGCAGTTCGACATCCTGCGACGTGCCTTTGGGGTCCAGTTCTACGGTGTTGAGACTATAGGGTGTCAATTGCGGCAGGACGGCATAACCGCGAGTATCAAGGCGTACCTGCGGCGCCTGTTTGAGCCGCGCGTGCGCTGCCCCCGGCGCGTGCACAATGGCAAAGCTCTCGCCAAGTGACTGCGCAGCTGTCACTCCTCCAGCATGGCCGACCAGCGCACCACGAACGCCCAGGGAGGCCTGACGATAATCGCTGTGCTGGGTTAACGCGCCACTGAACTCCGCGACCGGGCCGCTGTAGAGTAGATTGGCGTCCAGACCGACAGTGTTTTGTTGCTGATCATGCCCGGTGGCAACGCCCAGGCCGTAGCTCCATTCGCTGTACTCACCTGCCGTGGTACTGAGCCGGGTGTTGGTCGTGCGCTGGCCCTGGCCATCGCTGTTCAGGCTGCTGCTCAACGAACTGCGCCGGGCTTCACCGAGCGGCAAGCTCAAGCTCAGGCCGAAATGATTGCGCTGCCCCGCCGATGAGTACTGCTCGCGACTGGCCGTAAGGCCATAACCCAGCGAACCATAGTGATTGAAGTAGCCGAGCGAGTAACTCAAATCGCTCCCCGCTTGCCGCCAGTTTTGTGTACGTGTGGCCTGCAGCCTCAGGCGGCCACCCTGCCCCCCCAATCCCTGGCTGACGGCAAGGCTCCCGCGCAGGCGCGCAGAGGCCTGATCGTGCAGGTTGCGCCCGTTGTCGCGCTGCAGACGGGCAACGTCGTTGAAACCGTAGTAGTCCAGGCTACTGCTGGTCAGATTGGCGCTCAGATCGGTCATCGACGCGGCCATCACCTGGCGCCAGCTCAGGCGCAGCGCCTGACCGTCGGACTGCCTCTGCCAGGCCTGGTCTGTACGTGAGTGCAGCAGGGTCAACGCCACGGCACCCAGGCGACTGTTCAGGGTTGCCCCCAGCGCCCCCGACTGGTAGCCATCGGCGCCAAGCAGGCCGGCATGGACACTGAACCGGTTGCTCACGCCCTGCTGCCAGCTGCCCTGCACATGTTCCGGCCCGCTGCCGCCCAAGCCATCGCGCCAGCGCCCGACGCTGAAATCAAAACGACTGGCACCTGGGCGCAGAGCCAGGGGTGCCGCCTGATAAGGCACGATGAATGTTCGCTGGTTACCATCGGCCTCCCTGAGGGTCACATGCAGGTCATCGCTGAAACCGTTGGCATACAGGTCGCTGATTTCGAACGGCCCGGGTTGCACGGTCGACTCATGTATCACCACCCCGCGCTGGCGTATGGTCAGCAATGCCGTACTGTAGGCAACACCATTGACGGTTGGCGCAAAACCGCGCTGCGAAGCCGGCAACATGCGTTCGTCACTGCCAAGCCCCAGGCCCAGGTAGGCGATGCTGTCGAACACTTCGCCACGGCTGTAGGCCTCACCCAGGGTCAATTGCGCCTGCCACGCCGGAACATCGCGCTGCAGGTAAGTGGCCACGGGTTGATAGCGCTGCTCGATGCCTTCTCCGGCCTGCAGATTGCCTTCGTGGCGCCAGTACCAGGCGCCGGTGTTGACACCACTGCGCAGCCCCAGAAATGACTGGTTCCAGCGCTGGTTATCAGTGCGGTTCTGTTGACTGAAAAGATTGAGGCGATAATCGATGAAGGCCGCGCTTATGCCACTGTCCCATTGTTCCGGGGGCAGATAATCACGCGGTGTGTGCAACAGCGATTGCTGGGCGATCTGCAGGTTTAGCCGCAACTGGGAAAACTCGAGGTGTTCGCTCGCATCAAGCCCCAGCGCCGACAACGGCAGGCAACTCTCGGCGCGCGGCAATTGTTCGCGTACAGAGACCGCAAGCTGCTTCTGATCTACGGCCAGGTCCTGGAGCAAGGTGTTGGTGTAACAGGGACTGGGCTGCTGGTCGTCAGCCTGCCGACGCAACGGCACTGACCAGCGTCCACCCCAGTTGTCATTGATCATTACGTCCAGCACCTGATCGCCTTCAGGTACCGAATCTGCTTGCTGAAAACGGCTGACATCGGCAGCAGGGCCGCTTTCTCCCTGCAAGAACCTGGCATCGAATTCCAATGCTGTTGCCTGAGCTTCACATCCGGCCAGCGCTGATACAACGCACAGCAGAACCCGCACCGGCAGCCGCTGCGGGCCGGTAGAAGAAGTATTCATTGACGTCGACTCCAGCGCGCTCAGTGCCTGTGCACAATCTCGGCAGGCTGCTGTGCAGGCAGCACCGCGCCATAGTCGTTGACGCTGGCAAAGTGCACGGTGGCGCTTGGCCCCTCGGCCCGGTCCAGGCCCGGCAGTGCAAACAGCCCAGTCGACAAGGGGGCGATATGGCTGCTGCTTGCCTCATACTCCCGTCCGTTCAAGTGCACGGACAGTTCAGCGAGATTGACGTAAAAACGGCTGGGGTTGCGCGCCTCGAGCATCCAGGCGTTGTCACGCTTGAGCAATCGCCAGGTCAATGTTTGCGGCGCCTGCCGGGCATTGCCCGCAAGCTTATGAGGGCGGTACAGCAGCTTGATTCGTGAGCGCACAGCCAACTGCAAGGCATTGCCCTGGCCTTTGGGGGGAATGTCCAGCACATTCAGCCAGTACAGGCTTTCACGGTCTTGAGCAAAATCATGCTGTGTCTGGAACAGACGCAGCACCTGGCCCTTGCCCGGTTCAAGACGAAACAGCGCCGGAGTCAAGCTGAAAGGCACTTGTAGTTGCTCCACCGGTACGTCCGCTCGACCTTCATCGATCCAGACTTGCACCAGTGAGGGATGCTGCCCACTGTTGCTCAGGCTTACCGTGACTTCCGCTTCATCAGCGGGGTAGATCACCCGGGTCGTGGCAATGACCACATTGGCATTGACCGTTGCACTGAACAGACAGGCAGCCAGCAACCACCCGCGCCAGAACGGCAGGCAGAGACTTTTCATGGAGGTTTCCTGGATCGAGGGAAGGCAGCCCAGAAAGAGCTGCCTGAGATATCAAGGGTAGATAATGGTGTACTGCACTCGGGTGTTCACGGCCCCTGGGGTGGTGTTACCCAACGAGTAATATTCAGCCGAGTAGTTGAGCACCGCTTGGCCGTTGCTGATGCCAACAATCTGGGAGCTCTGGCTGCCTTGGGCACCCGCCAGGTTCATCGGTATATTGGTTGAGTTGCGCAGTTGAACTTCGACATTAGCGCTTCCACCTGCATCAACAATCAATCGCCCTTGGGGATTGACGGTAGGACCGGGTTCAAAATAGGTGGAAACGCGGGTCAGGCCAGGCGAACAGTTGGTCAACCTCAAGGCGAACGGCGTGTTGCCAGCGAACTGGCCGGGATTGGCCAGAAGGCGTGCCTGCACCGGCGGCAGCGGAACCGCCACGTTGTTCTGGCCACCATTGACCTGGCAGGTGCTCGCCAGAACGCTACCGCTGAAACTCATCTGACCGTTGGCTTGCGCCAGTCCCGTACTCAGAAGAAGGCTGCAACCCAGTGCAAGAAGATGCTTTTTTGAAGGTTTCATAGTGACATTCTTGTGGGAAATGATTGGGACAATCAGGCCCTGACCTGACTGTGCGCTGCTACGCAATACCCAGTCAGTATCTACAATGTCGCTATCGGAGAATGTCAGCTACGGTCAATCGGAGTGCCAGCTTTCGTTACAGCTCAGGTAGGAAAAAAACACCGACCCTGCGCGGCAACCGCGCAGGGTCGTGGCTTAACGCGAAACCGGCGTACGCAGGGTCACGAACTCTTCGGCAGCCGTTGGATGCACACCGATGGTTTCGTCGAACTGCTGCTTGGTCGCCCCGGCCTTCAGCGCAATGCCAAGGCCCTGGATGATTTCGCCGGCATCCGGGCCGACCATATGGCAACCCAACACGCGGTCGGTGTCGGCATCGACCACCAGTTTCATCAGGGTCTTTTCCTGGACTTCGGTCAAGGTCAGCTTCATCGGCCGGAAGCGGCTTTCGAATATCTGCACCTTGTAACCCTGTTCCAGTGCCTGCTCTTCGGTCAGGCCCACGGTGCCGATGGGCGGCTGGCTGAACACCGCCGTCGGAATGTTCTGGTAGTCCACCGGGCGATATTGTTCGGGCTTGAACAGACGTCGAACCACGGCCATGCCTTCGGCCAGGGCCACCGGCGTCAGTTGCACACGGCCGATCACATCACCAATGGCCAGGATCGACGGCTCGGTGGTCTGATACAGGTCATCGACGCGGATGAAACCGCGCGGATCGAGCTCCACGCCGGTATTTTCCAGGCCCAGGTTGTCGAGCATCGGTCGCCGGCCGGTGGCGTAGAACACGCAGTCGGCCACCAGCTCGCGGCCATCCTTGAGGGTAGCCTTGAGGCTGCCGTCGTCCTGACGCTCGATACGCTGGATATCACTGTTGAACTGCAGATCCATACCGCGTTTTTCCAGCTCTTCCTTAAGGTGCGTGCGCACCCCGCCGTCGAAGCCGCGCAGGAACAGCTCGCCGCGGTACAGCAGCGAGGTTTTCGCTCCCAGCCCCTGGAAGATGCCGGCAAATTCCACGGCGATATAACCGCCGCCGACCACCAGCACACGCTTGGGCAGGTCTTTGAGGAAGAAGGCCTCGTTGGAGCTGATCGCCAGTTCCTTGCCCGGGATGTCCGGAATCTGCGGCCAGCCACCGGTGGCGATCAGAATATGCTCGGCGCTGTAGCGCTGGCCGTCGACTTCCACTTCATGGGCACCGGTCAGCCTGGCGTGGCCTTCGAGCAGGGTCACACCGCTGTTGACCAACAGGTTGCGGTAGATGCCGTTAAGCCGCGCGATCTCGCGGTTCTTGTTGGCGATCAGCTGGCCCCAGTCGAACTGGGCATCTTCCAGCGACCAGCCAAAGCCTGCGGCCTGCTCGAAGTCGTCGGCGAAATGCGCGCCGTAGACCAGCAGTTTTTTTGGCACACAGCCGACGTTGACACAGGTACCACCCAGGTAACGGCTTTCGGCAACCGCCACTTTTGCACCAAAGCCTGCGGCAAAACGCGCAGCGCGCACACCGCCAGACCCGGCACCAATCACGAACAGATCAAAATCGTAGGCCATTTCAGTCTCCTTGCCAGGCCGTCAGCATACCCCGACTGACAAGTCGGAAACAAAAAAGCCACCCGAAGGTGGCTTTTTCATACAACACCGAAGACTTAGTAAGCCTTGCCGGTCTTGTAGAAGTTCTCGAAGCAGAAGTTGGTCGCTTCGATGTAACCTTCGGCGCCACCGCAGTCGAAACGCTTGCCCTTGAACTTGTAGGCAATAACGCAGCCATCCTGGGCCTGCTTCATCAGGGCGTCGGTGATCTGGATTTCACCGCCCTTGCCCGGCTCGGTTTCTTCGATCAGCTTGAAGATGTCCGGGGTCATGATGTAGCGGCCGATGATCGCCAGGTTCGACGGGGCATCTTCAGGTTTTGGCTTCTCGACCATGTTGCGTACACGGTACAGGTCGTCACCGATCAGGTCACCAGCGATCACACCATACTTGCTGGTTTCCTGCGGGTCGACTTCCATGATCGCAACAATGGTGCAGCGGTACTGTTTGTACAGCTTGACCATCTGCTTGAGCACGCCGTCGCCTTCGAGGTTGACGCACAGGTCATCCGCCAGCACCACGGCGAACGGCTCATCGCCGATCAGCGGACGACCGGTAAGGATCGCGTGACCCAGGCCTTTCATTTCAGTCTGACGGGTGTAGGAGAACGAGCACTCGTCGAGCAGTCGGCGGATACCGACCAGGTATTTTTCCTTGTCGGTGCCCTTGATCTGGTTTTCCAGCTCGTAGCTGATGTCGAAGTGGTCTTCCAGGGCGCGCTTGCCACGACCGGTGACAATGGAAACCTCATTCAGCCCAGCTTCCAACGCTTCTTCAACGCCGTACTGGATCAGTGGCTTGTTCACCACCGGCAGCATTTCCTTGGGCATGGCTTTGGTAGCAGGCAGGAAGCGAGTGCCGTAACCGGCTGCCGGGAACAAGCATTTCTTGATCATATACATCCTTAACAAGGGCTATGCGTACTAAATTCGGCGCAGTCTAATCAGGCGGCGGTCACCTTACAATGCCCTGCCACCTGTCGAATGGTGCCATGATAGAGAAATCCTAGTGTAGATAGTTCCCGCAATTCGTAAATATTGCACCAGACAATGACCACCGGCATGCGCTTGGGGCTTGGCAACCGAAGAAAATCCACCTGGCAGAACCTGACTTCAGCGTCAGAACTGCACGTCAAGAATCACACTGTCCAGGTAGGTGCCAGCCGGCGGTGTGGCCTGATCGGAGTAAACCTTGGCGTTGTAGTTGAAAACCTGACTACCGGTTCCGGTACCCGCCCCCGGATTGATGTCGGCGTCACTGCTGGCACGCCGGGCGCTGGAGAGCATGCCCCAGCGCTGCGTACCGGCGCTTTTGAAAATGTCATAGGCCAGGTAGTTATTGGCACTGGACTTCATCCGCCGCCGCCCACCTGCCGCATTCTGGCCGTCATCCAGGCCTACCGTGTAGCTGCTGCCCTTGGTGCAGGACAGGTTGATGCTCTGATTGACTGCGGTAAAGCCACTGATCACCGGGGCACTGCCAAAGCTGATGGCCGGCGTGGTGATCTGGCAATCGTTGGTCACCGTCAGATTGATGGTCAGACTGGTCGATTGCTTCAAGATCTGACGACCGAGGCATGCGCCAAGCAGGCCGATGCCATAGCAGTAATTGATGTCCCACTCCACCACGAACGACTCCTGATACAGGCCGGCCGCGACATTGCTGCCGATCAGGCTTTTCAGGTAGATCGGCACACTCTTGGGTGAAGTGCCGTTGAGCAACCCGAGCGCATCGATGATGCCATTGCGGGCAAAGTCGTAGCGTTGGTTGCGGTTAATGGCAAAGCTGGTGGTGTTGTTGGCATACAAGGTGTAAGCGATCACATCACCCGTGGGCCCGACCAGCCCGCTGGTACCGCCGACCGGGGTGAAAGTGGCATAAAAATGGTCGTCGCTGGCCAACAGGCTCAACAGCGAGCCGGTGCACTGCAGGCCGGCGTTGCTGGTGGAGGCGGACTGCACCACATTGCGCACCTGCGTCGAGTTGAGCGAGCCAAAACTCGCCGGGGTGGTCGCCACCACCGCGCACTGAGCCTGCACCTGAGCGGTGAGCAGCAGCGCCAGGACCGCCAGCGGACGCTTCATTGGCACACCAGCGGCCCGATCAGCGGCACCTGCGGCTGATCGCCCTCGACACTGAACTGCACACGACATCTGCCACCATCGCTGCGTTCGACCTCCAGGCTGTTGTGTTCGGCCAGCCCTTCCAGATAGACCAGCCCGTCCCAGCCAACAACGGTGCGAGCGCCACTCTGTTCATGCCGCACCTGGCTGCCCAGCGGCAGATCGCGCTGCGCGCCGTCGACCAGGTGGATACTGGCCGCTACCATCCGCTGCATCGGAAACTCCAGCAGATACCCCGTGCCGCGGCGCACCGCCAGGCGCTGCTCGACTTGCGGCACTTGCACGGTGCTGGGCAGCTCCATCGGGTCGATCTCGTATTTCCCCCGGTAGTAACCGCTGCTCCAGGGCACCAGCAAATGCCCGTTGCGATCGGTGCGGCCGACCAACTGGTTCTCGTAACGCACCGGGACATCGGCAAAACCATCGGTACTGACCACAACGAAAGCGTCGTCAATGCGATTGGCGGCAAACATCCCGGCATCCATCCAAACCAGCGAACCGCTGGCATCCGCCCAGCGCGTGGTGTCGCCATCCGTGCCATAGGCGCCAGCCTGCAACTGCACTGACTGCAGGCGCCAGGTCAGATCGGCCTGACGATAGGCCTCGCGGTCACCCTCGGCATAGCCGAGGTTGTAGCCCACGCCGCCGCCCGCCGGCACTGCACGGCTGTAGTTGACCCGCTGCAGGTTTTCGCCGTTGTTGTTGCGTTCGAGGCTCAGGCTCAAGGTGCCGCTCATGTCGAACGGGATCACCCATTGCGCCTGAACAGCCCATTGGCTGTCACCTATCTCGCGGTTGGCCGACAGGTACAGGCTGCTGTTGCCCCACAAGGGCTTGCTCCAGCTCAGGTTGAGCAGGCGGGTGCGGCTGTGGTCACCGGCACGCACATCGAAGTAGCCAGCCCCCAGGCTGCCGTAGCGCTCCAGGTTCAGGCTCAGGGTGACTTGCTCACTGCGCTGGCTCAGGCGCGTGTAAGGGCTGTCGACCAGTGACAGGTCGGCGTAATCGCCGCGTCGTTGCAAGCGCTGATAATTGAAGCCCAGACGCGGGCTGTTGTACTGATAACCCAGACTCCATTGCTGGCCGCTGCGGCTGTCAAAGCTGCTCTGGCTCAGCGCCGCATTGAGCACACCCCAATTACCGACCTGCCAGTTGCCACCCACACCGCCCAGCGTCAGTGACTCAGCGGCTTCGACGTGACTTTCCAGGGTGAAGCGCTCACTCACACCGTAACGCAGGCTGGCGGCGGCCACGCCCGGGCCGTAGGCAAAATCACGCAAGGCGTAGTCGCGACGCAGACTGCCGGCGGCAACCGAGAAATCGCTCAGGCCCTTTTGCAGCAAACTGCTGGTGACGTAGAACGGCAAGGTGGTGGACACCTGGCGCCCCAGGGCATCGGTGGTCACCACCACCGCTTCACCGGCGCCATTGATAAAGGGGATGTTGGTCAGGGTGTAGGGCCCAGGCTGCAACTCGGCACTGGAGCTTTTGTAGCCGTTGATGAACAGTTCCAGCGATGAGGGGACCGCCGCCTCACCGGCAAACGCCGGCAAGGGATAGGTGACCAGGTCCGGGCGCACGGCAAAATCCCGCGAGACCTGCACGCCGCCCAGGCGCACCGAACTGGTCCAGGGCAAGGCACCACTGATCACGTCGCCCACTTCCAGGGTCAGCAGGCGCGCTTCGTCGCTATAGCGCCAGGTGGTGTCGTAGCGTCGAAAGCCGCGCTGGCTGTCATCGAACTCGTTGCCGCCCAAGGCCTGACGCCACTGCCCGGTGGTCGATAAGGTGCCCCAGCTGTCAAACAGGCGCAGCTCATTCCAGGCGGCAAGGTAGGTGCCGCCGTCGTCGCTGTCGTTCAGATACAGGTCATAGTTCAGCAATGCCCCAAAGCTGCTGCGCGCATCGCTGGCCGGGTACAACTGACGGTTACCGATGGCCTGGGTCGGCAACCAGGTAGCGGGCACTTGCAGGAGCAGGCGCTGGCCCTGACTGTCGTAGTCGGCGTGCAGACCGCTGATCGTGTCCAGGACCACTTCAGCGCCGCTCAGCCCTGGTACCTGGATACCCGCCGCCTGCAGGTCCGCCGTGGCCATGTACAGGCGCCCGGCGCGTTGCTGCACCGCCACCAGTTCAGGGCTGCTCATCTGATTGACCACCAGCTCCAGGTACAACTGCGCATCGCCAACCGCTTGCAGGCTGGGCGGTGGCGGTGGCAGCTCGGCGCCAAGCAGCGGGCCACAGCCCAGCACCAGCAGCGCACAGGCCGCCAGCACCCGCGAGCGGGTCATGGCCGGTGAAATACTCACACACGGTATCCAACCATTACCGGGTCCTCCCTGGCCCCTGTTCCCGCAGTATCACTGAGCGCTTACTGCCCCTGGCTCAAGGTCTGTGCCGGTTCCTGACCGTTGACCCGGCCCTTGAGCACCGTGGCCGCTGTCATCGGTTGCGGCACCGGCCAGCGCATGCTGGCGCCAGGCAATACGTAGCCAAGCAGGCCTTCGACCAGCGGACGGTGTTGCCCCCCCTGTTGCAGCACCACATCGGTCAGGCGCGCATGCACAGGCCCGGTGTTGCGAATCTCCACATAAGGTCGGCCCTGCACCGAAACCTGGCGCCAGCTCAGCGCCGGCTTGCCGACACTGTTCGGGTCGCGCTGGCCGCTGGTGTCCGGCTTGCCCCACAGGCCCTGGCCGTAGACGAACAACGGTACCGAGTAGCGCATCTGAAAGCGGATCGCAGCCTGCGGCTTGTCAATGTGAGTGGCGTCCGGCAAGGCCGGCGGGATCTCATCGATAATGATCCGGTAGGCTTGCTCCTGACCCGCCGGGGAGGCACTGGTGCGGGTCAGACGGATCAACTGCTTTTGCCCTGGGGCGATAGTCGCCACCGGTGGGCTGCCGATAATCTCGCGCTGGGCCTGGTACTGATCGTCATAGTCGCCCTGGCGCCAGGCGAATACTCGCACCTGCAGGCTGGCCGCTGCTGTGCCGCGGTTTTCCAGCCACAGCGCGGCAGCTTTCTGGTCAGCCTCAAGCACCGGATCAATCGGCCAGATCAGCACCGAGGTAGCCGCCTGCAAGGGTGCGCCCGACAGCACCGCCAGCATCAAGCCCAGCCCTTTGATTACCCCGCGCGAATTGCCAGCGCTTACCCTCATCCACAGTCTCCTTGCTTGTCGAATACACCCGGCAAGTCCTCTCACCAGGTCAGCACCACTTGCACCACATCGGTGTAGCTGCCAGCCGGCAGGTTGCCGCTCAACTGCGCCCGGGCGTACACCGGCAACTTGATCGCATTGGGGTCGCTGTAGGTCACTGCGACGCTCTGGTCGATACCCAGGCTCTGGCTGAAGCCGGCGTCACGAAACAATTGATAGGCCAGCAACTGCGGGCCCGTGCTGCGTTTGAGATTGCGGGTGCCACTGCTGTTGTTCTGTCCGCCACCGATGCTCATGCTCAGGGCCACCCCCGGCGTACATTGCAGGGTCACGCTGGTGCCGGTGAACGCGGTGCTCACAGGGCCGCTGGAAAGCGCCGAATAGCTGCCGAAGTCGAGGCTGCCGTAGTTACTCCCCCCACCAACCACCAGGCATCCCGCCACCACCTGGGCACTGACCTGGAAGCTGCTGCTGACTTGCGCTGTCAACGGCGCAGGAACGGTCCACACCAGCACCATCATTAGCCCGTGCAACGGACGCAACACGCCTCAGAAACTCAACTCGACGTTCACCGTGTCGGTGTAGACCCCGGCCGGCAGGCCGGCCTTGCCCTTGGCCAGGCCATAGAGGTTGACCGTCTGCGCGACGCCCGTGCTGGTCGGTAGCGTGATCGTGCCGTTGATCGCCAACGGCTGGGTATGCCCTGCATCGGTATAGAAGTCGTAAGGCACGAAGTTGCCAGCACCATCGGCCAGCGCCCGGTTGCCGCCGGCAGACTGAGCGTCGTGCGCGCCGGTGCCGATTTTCACCACCGGCACCGTACCGCTGGAACAGAGGATACTCATCGCCCCGCCACCACCGCCCAGCACCTGGCCCGGCGCCTGGGTGAACAACGCTTCCTGGGTGCCAAAATCCAGTGCACCGAAATTCACACCACTGCTGCCGCTGGCACCGTTGACCTGACAGCTGGCCGTCAACGTCAGGGTGGCATTGATCTGCCCGGTTACGCTCGCCGCCTGGGCTTGCGTACACAGCGCGAGGCCGACGCCGGCGAAGAGCAATCGAGAAATGTAAGGCTGCATGAGTCACTCCTTGCGTGTTACCAGTCCAGGGTCACCATCAGGGTGTCGCGATAGATGCCGGCCGGCAGTGCCTTGGGATGGGCGAGTACCGCGCCGTAGATGGGTATGGGGATCTGCGCGGCACTGTTGATGGCGAAATTGCGCTGCTGGCCAATGCCATAGCGGGCCGCACCCGAGAGGTCGGCCGACAGCTGATAGGGAATCAGCTCGCGGCCATTGCGCAGACGGCGATTGGCCCCATCGCCATTGGCGCCGCCATTGATACTGACGCTAAAGGCCCGTACCGAAGGGTTGCAGCGCACCTGCAGGCTGCCCGCTTCACCCACTTCATCCAGGCGCGAATGCAGCGGGTTGGTCCAGCTCGGGCCTTGGCTGCCAAAGTCCAGCACACCGGCTCCGGAGGCATCGATGCTGCTGCCGGGGTCGCCACTGATCTGACAGGCGGCACTGATCACCAGTCGCGCCTGGATATGCCCGCTCACACCGGCGAAGGCGTCAGGGCTCACCAGTAACAACGGGCCGATACTCAACAACAGGGCTTTTTTCATGCTGCCAGTTCCTTTAGCAGGCACCTCTTGAGCAGGCGACACAGTGGCCTTCACCAGGTGACGGTCACCTTGAGCAAATCCGAATAACGTCCCACCGCTGGCACCTGGGCAAGACTGTCGATGCGGGCATACAACGGAAGCTCCAGCGAACCGCTGGCGGGCACTCGCGCATGCTGTATCACGTTGACCGGCAGCGGCACGCGCCAAGCCGGATCCTGATACAGGCGATACGGGATCGGCCGGGCCGAAGGTTGGGCGTTGGTCAGGTAGCGTACTTCGCCCACGCCGCCGTGTTGACCGGCGTCGACCTGGACCTGGTAGCTGGTGTCAGGGTTGCACTCAAGCCGCGGCGGGCGCTGGCTCAGTAACTGGGCGGTCATGGGGCCGGAGGGCGAGTCCAGCCGGGCCGTGCTGCCGAACTCGAGGGCACCCAGTGCCTGGGCACCGGCTTCGCGGGTCTGGTGGATAAGCATGCAGCCGCGCTGCACCTCCACTTTCACCTCAACCATGAATTGGGCGGCGAGCGCACTGTCAGCCACGACCAGCCCGAGCATCACCGCCAGAGAGCATCCCTTCACCATCACGTCCTTGAATGCAGGATTAATCTGAACTTGAGGGTAGCAGCCGAGAAAAAAGCTGCCAGCTGGCGAGAAAACGTACAAGTCCGGTACAGGATTTTTCGCCAGGCTAGCCCGGTCGGGAATGCTGGCAGCCCTGGAACATATTGGTTAGATTAGCCGCGCTCGCTCAAGCCGGTCCTTGAGCCGCACTAACCTCAAGGAGCCCAGATTGCCTGCCCTGCCAACCTCCTGGATACGTTCGCCGCTGCGTGCCCTGCGCCGACGCCTGGGGGCTGTGGCGGGCGACGAAACCGACTGTGCCGACAGCGTTCGTCAGTATTTTCGCAACAAGGCCGCCGCCCAGGGCTACACCCTGAGTCTCGGCCAGTTGCAGGTTATCGAACACATGGCAACCCAAGCCGCCCGCCTGGACAGCGGCCAGGCCCGCAGCCTGTACCTGCATGGAGCGGTCGGCCGCGGCAAAAGCTGGCTGCTCGATGGTTTTTTCCAGGCCTTGCCCCACACGCACAAGCGCCGCTTGCACTTTCACGATTTTTTCGCCCACCTGCATCAAGGCATGTTCGAACACCGCCATCAGGACGATGCCCTGGCCTGTACCCTGGACCAAATGCTCGAGGCCTGCCAGGTGTTGTGCTTCGATGAATTCCATGTCCACGACATCGGCGACGCGATGCTGATCACCCGCTTGTTCCAGGCCTTGTTTGCCCGGCGCATTTTTGTCCTGGTGACGTCCAACTACGCGCCTGAGGGGCTGTTACCCAACCCGCTCTACCACCAGCGCTTCAAGCCGGTCATTAGCCTGATCAACAGCCAGATGCAGGTGCTGCAGGTCGATGGCGAGCAGGATTACCGCAGCCTGCCCAGCGCCGCCAGTCAGCAGCGGTTTACTCAAGGCCACTACCTCTGCCCTGGCAGCCCGCAACAACGTCAGGCGTTGCGACTGCCTTTGCTGGGCGAGGTTTCGATACCCCTGCAGGTGGGCAAGCGCGAGCTGCAGGCGCGGCTCATCCGGCAAGACACGGTGGGATTTGATTTTGCCCAGCTCTGCGCACAGCCCACGGCCGTCATCGACTACCTGGAACTGGCCCGGCGTTTCGATCACTGGATCCTCGACGGCCTGCCGTGCCTGGAGCAGTGTTCGATCGCCGAGCAACAGCGCTTCATCAATCTGGTGGATGTGCTCTATGACCAGGACAAGCACCTGGTGCTGATCGGCGCAGCACCGCTCGACGAGAGCCTGCAAGGCATGGCCAGTGATCTGGCCCGGACTCGCAGCCGTCTGGGCCAACTGCGCCAGATCGGCTGAACATACGACTAGCGCATTGCCCAGGCTGACAACGTGTGGGCGTCGGTGATCCTGCCGGCGCGGATCAGGCCTTTCATCTCTTCCTCGGAATACACCAGGGTACCCTTGGTCTCGCCATCCGTTTGCGTTGTCACCTGCACCGCACCAACGGCCAGGTACACTTCGACCGAGCTGCGGATCAGTGAGGTGTTGGTGTGCACCTTGCCGAGAAACGCCCAGGACTCAGCTTCATACCCGGTCTCCTCCAGCAGCTCGCGCCTGGCGGTCTCCAGCAGGGTTTCGTTCGGCTTGCGGCCACCGCGCGGCAGTTCCAGGGAATCCTGGTCGATGGCACCCCGGTAGTGCTGAACCATCAGGTACTGGCCCTCGGTATTCCTGGCCAGGATTACAGCAGCGTTGACCTCATGCTCTTCCGTCACGATAAAGTACTTACCGCGCTTGATTACGTTGAAGAACGGGGTCTGCAGCAAGATCTGAAAAGCCTGCTCTGGTGCGTTCATGATTTACGCCTTAGTCATCTGACAGTGCCCGGTCAAACTCGAAAATCACTTCCGGTTTGAGCTTGAGGTAAAGGTATTGTGGTCGGCCCATCGCGAGCTGGACGGTTTCGTCAGTCAACGCGATGAGCTGCGCTTCGATCATTTTCTTGACTCGCTGGACGATGCTGGTCTTGCCCTTGGCCGGGTTGGCGCCCCTGACCACCGAGAACAAGGTGATCACATCAGTCATGGTGAACTTCATCGGCAGCATGGAGAAACCGATGCTGGTGTAGCGGAATTTACCCGCGAGACGCCCCCTGATTCTGGCGACCAGTTCGTTGTGGTCGAACGCCAGCAAGAACTTCTTCTCGCTGACAGCAACCAGGTCTACCCACTGCTTGTCGCCTTCAACCTCCACCGAGTCGTCGACCATGGCCATGTAAACGGTGGTCGTGGCCCAGCCCCTGGGATCACGTACGGCATTACCGACTGTTACCACCTGCTCGCAATGGCTAACGCTAAAACCGACCTTGGGTGAAAGCAGCAGGCGATCGATTGCCGCTTCCAGGCTTTGATCCTGGGTGTCCCCGTTGATGACCAGGCCAGGCAAAGCCCACTGACCGAAATAAGGTTCGTCCGGGTTTTGGCGCTTGTGCAGGAGAATTTCCGCACGGCCAAGCTCGCGATTGAATCGAAGGATCCCGACATCGACCGACTGGATGGCCCCTCTTCGTTCTTCACTCACTTTACGCACTCTTCAACGATTGATCTGACGACATCCGCCCAGTATCGGCGAAAACCCGGTAGTCCGTCATCCGCAGGCCTGGCGCTATCCAGCTTGAAGGGATGTCGCCACCGGCCTTGAGGGCATCACGGATCATCGTGCTGTGGACGTTGATGGTCTCCGGCATGGTGACGACCGAAAACTCGTCCAGGATCGCCTGGTAGCCATGAAACGTGTGAAGCACCTTCAGGTTGTCTTCACCCATCACCAGGGCAACGTCTTTTTTGTCCAGGCCGAAGCGATCGGCAATAAACCTGAGCAGGTCAATGCTGAAAATCGGCGACTTGCGCCGGAAAAGTTCACGCTCGCAATCATCGACAACCAGGCGCGGCTCGTTGAAAACACCGACGATTTTTTCCAGCCACTGCACGCGCAAGTCGAAATCCACCATTTGCTTTCCAAACGGGTGGCAGAACGAAGGCACCACCAGCACCAACTCCGCTTGAGGCAGCAGTGCAGCCATCACCTGGGCGTGCCCTGCATGTGGAGGATTGAACGCCCCGCCATATACCGCCAGTTTTGCTTTGTTCATGCCGCCCTCCTTTCGCACATAGTACGTATTACGTATTATGTCGTCAAATATATCATCGAAAAAACTGCGGCATCCCCAGGGCGATAAGCACTCAAGCAGCACCTTATAAAATGGCACTGCATGATCCACCTTCACCTATTTCAACAATTCATGTTGACTACTTAATACGCGTCACGCATTATGTGCTCAAGACGACAGCGGAGGCACTGAGATGAACTTCCCCCAATCCGAAATTGCTAGCTTTGACGTTGATGCACAGTGCGGGTTCAGCCCGCTTTGCCCAGATGAACTCCCGGTGCCCGGCGGCGATGAAATCGTACCGGCACTGAATTTCATGGCTTCGCTCGCCGGCTTTCGAGTGGGCAGCAAGGATGCGCACAGCCCCAATGCCAAATGGGTTGTCAGCTCTCACGCCGAGATGGGTGCCCCGACAGGGCTTGCCCACGCAGACAAAACCTGGGTTCCACACTGCGTCGTTGGCACACCGGGTTTCGAGCTTCTCCCCGGCCTGCCGAAAGTCACTGAATACGGTTACATGGTCTACAAGGGCCTGGAGCTCGACTTGCACCCTTATGGCGCGGTCTATCACGACGATGCGATGACCACCGGCGTTATCGAAGTGTTGCGCGCCAGGGGCATCAGGAAAGTACTGGTCGGCGGGCTTGCCCTTGAGTACTGCGTGAAAATGACGGTGCTGCAATTGCTCGCCGCGGTTTTTGAAGTGGCGTTGTACCTGCCCGCCTGCCGAGCGATCAGTCAGGAGGATGCCGAACAGGCACTGCTGGCGATGAAAAATGCCGGCGCGGTGCTGGTGAACACTGAAGAACAATTGAGCCAATTCGTAAGTGAGGGGAAGTAACATGGAAAGTGTCTTCGACTACAACAAGCCAATCGTCCGCTCACCCACCGACGACGATTTCTACAAGCTGACGATGGGCCAGGCTATCTATCACTCGTACCCTGCAGCTGACTCGGAATGGGCCTTGCGCGTACGCTCGAATGAAGACCTGACGCCTTACATCGGTGAGATCCGTGAGGCCATCGAACAGCTTCAGGAACTGCACAGCACCCAGGACATGCTGCGCCACCTGCGCGCCATCCCGTTCATGAAGCATGACTATGTGGACTACCTGGAAGACTTCCGCCTCAAGCCCCGGTTCGTGAAGGTCGGCAAGGCCAACGGCCAGCTGGAAATCCGCGCGCGCGGCCCCTGGGTCGGTATCTCGCCATTCGAGATCAAGATCCTTGCCATCGTCAGCGAGATCCGCAACCGCCACGTTTACCCCGACCTGTCTCTGGAGCAGGTGCGTGAAAGCCTGTACAGGAAGTTCGACTGGTTGAAGGCCAACGCCAGCGCCGATGAGCTGGCTGATTTCAAAGTGGCCGACTTCGGCACCCGGCGCAGGATCTCCTTCAAGTCTCAGGAGGAAGTCGTTAAAACGATGATGCGTGACTTCCCGGGTGTGTTTGTCGGTACCAGCAACGTACACCTGGCCCGCGAACTGGACATCAAGGCCATCGGCACCAACGCCCACGAGTGGTATCAGGCTCACCAGCAACTCGGCCCACGTCTGATCGACAGTCAGAAGGCCGCGCTCGATGGCTGGGTCAAGGAATATCGCGGTGATGTCGGCGTGTGCCTGACGGATGTGATCAACCAGGACGCCTTTTTGGCTGACTTCGACGCTTACTACGCGAAGCTGTTCGATGGCTGCCGCCACGATTCGGGTAACCCGCTGGCATGGGGTGAGCGCATGATTGCTCACTACGAGTCACTGCGCATCGATCCGCGCAGCAAAACCCTGATCTTCAGCGATGGCCTGAACCTGGGCGATCGTTCACTGGAGATCCTGCGACACTTCCGTGGCCGCATCAACGTCTCGTTCGGCATCGGCACGGATCTCACCAATGGTGTCGAAGGGGTCAAGCCATTGAGCATCGTGATGAAGATGGTCACCTGCCAGGGCCAGCCGGTCGCCAAGATTTCCGATGCACCGGGCAAGTCGCAGTGTGAGTCACCGGAGTACCTGTCGTATCTGAAGCAGGTTTTCAACGTCAAGGAGGGCCAGCAATGAGCACTAATCTGCAATCTGACAACCCGGCTGCTCGCATTGCTCACGACCTCAAGGTCAATCAGTGGACGGATGACGCAAAAGATGCGGCGCAAGAAATCGCTACCCGCATAGACTTCCTCAAAGAACGCGTACGGGCCACGCACACCAAAGGCCTGGTGCTGGGTATCAGCGGCGGCGTTGACTCCACCACGGCGGGCAAGCTCTGCCAGATTGCGGTTGAGCAGTTACGGGCCGAAGGCTACTCGGCGAAGTTCTACGCAGTGCGCCTGCCCTTCTACGTCCAGCGTGACGAAGAGGACGCTCAACAGGCACTGCGTTTCATCAACCCCGATGAAACCCTGACTGTCGACATTGGTCAGTCCGTCGATGCCATGATGGGTGCGTTGAGCGGCCAGCACACCGCTGATGAGCACGCAATCGACTTCGTCAAAGGCAACGTCAAGGCGCGCGCACGCATGATCGCCCAGTACGCCATTGCCGGTGATAAAGGGTGCCTGGTGGTGGGTACCGATCACGCGGCTGAAGCGGTGATGGGCTTCTTCACCAAGTTCGGTGATGGCGCTTGCGACCTGACCCCGCTGGCTGGCCTGGTCAAAGGACAGGTCCGCCAGATCGCGTTGGTACTGGGAGCGCCTGCAGACCTGGTAGTGAAAACCCCGACCGCCGACCTCGAAGATCTCGACCCAGGCAAGCCGGACGAGTTGGCCTACGGCTGCACTTACGATGAAATCGACAACTTCCTGCTCGGCAGGCCGGTTTCTGCGCAAAGCGCCAAGGTCATCATTGGCGCTTACGCGAAGACCGCCCACAAACGCGCCCTGCCCTATGCTCCCTGACGAAGTCGCTTTCAGCGGCCAGCCTGTACTCCCACCGCTCAACCGGTGCGAGCGAAACTGGCCAGCACTGCTTCGATTTCCCCCAGTACTGCTGGATCGTCCAGGGTCGAGGGCGGTGTATAGGCCTGCTGATCAGCGATTTTGCGCAATACCGCACGCAGGATCTTGCCCGAACGGGTCTTGGGCAGGCGCTTGACCACCCGCACCTGATTGAAGCACGCCAGAGCGCCGATCTGCTCGCGCACGCTCGCCACCAGTTCGCTCTGCAAGGCGGCCTCGTTGATGCCCTGGCCGTCCTTGAGCACCACCAGCGCCAATGGCACCTGGCCCTTGATCTCGTCGTGCACACCAATCACCGCGCATTCCGCCACCGCCGGATGACGGGCGACCAGGTCTTCCATCTCACCGGTGGACAGCCGATGCCCGGAGACGTTAATGACGTCGTCGGTACGTCCCATGATGTAGACAAAGCCATCGTCGTCCAGATAACCGCCGTCGCCGGTGTGGTAGTAACCCGGATAGGCCGAGAGGTAAGCGTCCAGGTAGCGCTGGTGATCGCCCCACAGCGTCTGGCTGCAACCTGGCGGCAATGGCAAGGCAATGACGATGGCGCCCTGCTGGTGGGCACCGAGCAACTGGCCGTCGTCGTCCAGTACGCGCACGTGGTAACCCGGCACTGCGCGGTTGCTTGACCCCGGCCGCGCCGCGCTGCCGTCCAGCCCCACGCAAGGTGCGGTGACCGGCCAACCGGTCTCGGTTTGCCACCAGTGGTCATGGACCGTCTTGCCGCTGGTCGATTCCAGCCACTGATGGGTGCTGGAGTCGAGCTTCTCCCCCGCCAGGAACAACTGGCGCAGTGAGCTCAGGTCATAGCGGCGCAGCAGCTCGCCATCAGGATCCTCCTTGCGGATTGCGCGCATGGCGGTTGGCGCGCAGAACAGGCCATTGACCCGGTACTGCTCGACCACTCGCCAGTAAGCGCCAGCATCCGGGGTGCGGATCGGCTTGCCCTCGTAGAACACCGTGGTGCAGCCATTCATCAGCGGACCGTAGACGATCAGTGAGTGACCGACCACCCAGCCGACATCGGAAATCCCCCACCACACATCACCGGCCTGCATGCCGTAGATATGGCGCATGGCAAAGCCCAGGGCCACGGCATTGCCGCCGTTTTCGCGGACGATGCCCTTGGGTTTGCCGGTGGTGCCGGAGGTGTACATGATGTACAGCGGGTCGGCGGCCGCCAGCTCCACCGGTGGCACCGGGCTGGCAACGGCCACAGCGCTGTGCCAATCCAGATCGCGGCCCTCTACCAGGGTCGCCTGCGCTTGCGGCCGTTGCAGCACCAGCACCCGCTGCGGCTGATGTTTGGCCAGCGTCAGGGCGCGATCAACCAGCGGCTTGTATTCGATCACCCGATCGAATTCCAGGCCGCACGAGGCCGTCAACAACAACTTGGGGCGGGCATCGTCGATCCGCAGCGCCAGCTCGTTGGCGGCAAAACCGCCGAACACCACCGAATGCACTGCACCGATACGGGCGCAGGCGAGCATGGCCATGGCTGCCTGGGGCACCATGGGCATGTAGATGATCACCCCGTCACCCTTCTGCACGCCAAGTTCGCGCAACAATCCGGCCAGGCGCGCCACTTCGTCGCGCAATTGCACATAGGTGAATTGTTGCTGGCTGCCGGTCACTGGCGAGTCATAAATCAGCGCGGTTTGCTCACCACGGCCCTGTTCGATCTGATGGTCCAGGGCCAGGTAGCAGCTGTTGAGGCGACCGTCGGCAAACCACTGATGGGTGCCATCGGCGTTTTCACTGAGGGTCTGCAGTGGCTTGCGGTACCAGGCCAGGTCATCGGCCTGATCGGCCCAGAACGCAGCAGGTTCGGCGATGGAATGGGCGTAACTGTGCTGATAAGTCATCGATACTGAACCCTGAACTTGTTGTTATTTAAAAGGGCGAATGTCGAGTATGGACGCACGTGACGAGGCTGCCATATGACTTAAGTCTTATCGGATGTGCACAAATGCATGCCCGGTCCTCAGGGATGAATGACTGGCACCCAAGTCACCTGCTGCGAACCGATTCCGCTATCATGGCGGCCGCTTTTTTACCGGACCCGCGTTCTCCTCATGCACACCCTCACCGACCTCAAGACAGGCCGACTGGCAGGTATTACCCGGCTCGATCTGAGCGACGAGCTTGAACACTTCCCACGGGAAATCTTCGATCTGGCCGACAGCCTGGAAGTCCTCAACCTGAGCGGCAACCGCCTGAGCGAACTGCCTGATGACCTGGGGCGCCTGCACCGGCTCAAGGTGCTGTTCTGCTCGGACAACCACTTTACCCACGTGCCTGAAGGTGTCGGCCGGTGCCCTGCGCTGGAAATCGTGGGCTTCAAGAGCAACCGCATCGAACAGCTCAGCCCCAACGCCTTGCCCAGGCGTCTGCGCGCATTGATATTGACGGACAACTGCCTCACCGCTTTGCCCGAGGCGCTGGGTGACTGCGCGGACCTGCAAAAGCTCATGCTGGCCGGAAACCGCTTACAGTCGCTGCCCACCAGCCTCGCACGCTGCCAGAAGCTTGAACTGATGCGCATTGCCGCCAACCAGTTGCAGGCGTTGCCGGACTGGTTGCTGCAGATGCCGCGCCTGGCCTGGCTGGCCTATGCCGGCAATCCGCTGCCGGCGCCGTTCTGCACGCCTGAAGATCCCGGGCATTGCCCGCGCATCGATTGGCAGCATGTGCGCCTGGCCCAGGTGCTGGGCCAGGGTGCCTCCGGCGTGATCCATCAGGCCCGCTGGCGGGAGCAGGATGAACCGGTGGCAGTCAAATTGTACAAAGGCCAGATGACCAGCGATGGCTCTCCCCTGAACGAGATGGCCGCCTGCATCGCTGCTGGCGATCATCGGCAGCTGGTGCGTCTGGCCGGGCGTATCGACAATCATCCCGAGCAACTGCCCGCGCTGGTGATGCAACTGATCGACCCAAGCTGGTTCAACCTGGCCGGGCCACCGAGCCTGGCCTCTTGCACCCGCGACACTTACCCCGCTGAACGACGCCTGAGCCTGTCATCGGTCAGACGACTGGCAAGTGCCATTGCCTCGGTGGCTGCCCATTTGCACGGGCATGGCATTACGCACGGCGACCTGTATGCGCACAACATTCTGTGTGATGAAGCGGGCGACTGCCTGCTGGGAGATTTTGGTGCGGCATCGTTTTATCCGCAGGATGGCAGCACTGCAGCGGTAGCCCTGCAGCGGATCGAAGTGTTGGCATTCGGGGTGTTGCTGGGGGAATTGCTTGGATGCTGCGAGGAGGATTGCCAAGCATTGCGCGAGGTGCAGCAGCTATGTGTACAGCCTGAGGTCATGCGGCGACCAGGGTTTGCGGCGATCAGTCAGCACCTTCGCGGCGTCTGAATCGCGGGGCAAGCCCGCTCCCACAGGACCTGTGGGAGCGGGCCTTGAAGCTGTATATCAGCCAGCCAGACCTACATAGACATTCTGCACGTCATCATTGTCATCGATGGCCGTGAGGAAGGCTTCGACTTCGGCCATCTGCTCATCGCTCAAGCCGCTGACCGGGTTCTTCGGGGTGTAACCGATCTTCGCCGAAACAACGGTGAAACCTTGAGCAGGCAGGGCCTTCTGCACGGCATCCAGGTCGGTGGTGTCGGTGATGAACAGGGTCGAGCCCTCTTCTTCACCTTCTGCGAAGTCCTGGGCGCCGGCTTCGATAGCTGCCATTTCCGGGTCGGCGTCGGCCGAGCTCGGTGTGGCTTCAATCAGGCCAACGTGGTTGAAGTCCCAAGCCACCGAGCCCGAAGCACCCAGCTGGCCTTTGCGGAACAGTACGCGGATTTGCGCCACGGTACGGTTGACGTTGTCGGTCAGGCACTCGACGATCAGCGGCACCTGGTGCGGGGCAAAACCTTCGTAGGTCACCGCATTGTAGTTCACCGCGTCGCCATCAAGCCCAGCACCCTTGCGAATCGCCCGCTCCAGGGTTTCGCGGGTCATCGAGGCCTTTTTGGCCTGCTCGACCGCCAAACGCAGGCGTGGGTTCATGTCCGGGTCAGCGCCAGCCTTCGCGGCGATCTGGATCTCTTTGGACAGCTTGCCCATGATCTTGCCTTTGGCGTTGGCTGCTGTTTCTCTATGCTTGGCTTTCCACTGTGCGCCCATCTCGACTCTCTTTGTTTCAGGTGCCGGTTCAGGTAGCGACCGGCAAAGTGGGTGCAGTTTATACGTCCTCGTGGTGGCAATCGACAAAAAAACTACTCAGGCCTTGTCGGCTTTGCCCGCCGCCGCGGCAAAGCGCGCCAGGCGTACGTCCAGGCGGCGCGGGCGATGCCCGTGGTCTTCGGCCTGCTCCTTGCGACGAATGGCATTGCGCACCATCAGCGAGCCCAGGTAACGGATCGGTTCAGGCGGGAAATAGCCCAGCGGACCGTTGACCAGCGGCGAGCGGGTCCATGGGTTATCCAGCCCCAGCGTCAGCGACGAAAGGATCTGCCCGCCCATATGACACGGGCCGACACCGCTGCCCGAATAACCGAAGCCATAAAACACATTGCCCTGGCTGCCCAGACGGCCGAAGAACGGCAAGCCGGTAACCGAACGGTCCGAAGGCCCATTCCAGGTCGCCGCCACCGGTACATGGGCCAAGGTCGGGAAGAAGTCCCCGAGGCTACGCCGCAACAGCGCCTCGTAAGGCGACGGCTGGTCGAACACCGGCAGCATCCGGCCGCCGTAGGCAAAGGTATTGCCACCCTTGCCGAGCATCAGCCGGCCATCGCTGGTGTTGTGGTAGTAATGCACGAATATCCGCGAGTCCAGGACGCTGACGCCGCTGGTCAAGCCGATCTGACGCAGCAGCTGCGGCTGCGGTTCGGTGATGATCATGTCGCTGGAGACAATCGCCACGCTGCGTTCGAACTGCGGGAATGCCCGCGCCATCCAGGCATTGAGGGCCAGCACCACACGGCCGGCGCGGACCGTGCCACCGGCGGTTTCCACCCCGGCCTGGGGCCCTTCCTGCAAACCGGTCATGGCCGTGCCTTCGTGGATGCGCACACCTTTTTGCAGGGCAACCCGGCGCAGGCCACGCACCAGCTTGCCCGGTTGTACCGTGGCGGCGGCCGGCGAGAACCAGCCTTCCAGGTGCTTGGCCGAGCCCGCCAGGCGTTGTACCTGCTCCACCGGCAAACGCTGGAACGAGTTGATGCCCTGGCGCTCCAGGGCGGCAATCACCCCATCGGTGGCGCCCATCTGGGCGCGGTTGGTGGCGGTGTACAGGGTGCCGTCCAGACGGTAGTCGGCATCGATGCCATGGGCCCGGCAAAAATCACCGATGGCATGGATGCTCTGCTCCGAGGCCTTGACCAGGCGCACCGCCTCCTGCATCCCGAACAGGCGTTCGAGGGTGAAATACTTGGCCGACCACGACAAGGCACAACCGCCATTGCGCCCACTGGCCCCGGCACCACAGATGTCGGCTTCGATCAGCACGACGTCCAGCGCCGGGTTGTGTTCCTTGAGCATCAGCGCGGTCCACAGGCCGGTGTAGCCACCGCCGACAATGCACACATCGCAGTGGGTGTCAGCGGCCAGCGCCGGACATGCGCTGGAGTGTTCCTGATCCAGCGCCTGTTGTAGCCAGAAGGGTCTCATGATCGGCTTCCTTGAAGGTTTCAGGTGCGCAGCGGTTTGATTGCCATGGCGGTGTTCGGGGCCACGGCCGGGGTATGCTCGGCAGTTGCCGGCCGGCTGTTCCAGTGCGGCACCAGTACCAGCGCCGAGAACAGCGCGCAGCCGGCAAAGACGATGAACACCGTGACACCGTCGAAGTAACCCGGCAGCAGCCCACCGAGAATCGCCCCCACCGAACCACAGCCGTTGACGAAACCGGCCGCCGTGGCACCGGCCTTGGCCGTACCGAAATCGATGGCTGCCGCGCCGCTGATCATCGAGTCCGGTCCGTACAGGGTCAGGCCCATGACAAACAGCAAGGCCACCACCAGTGCCACACTGCCGCTCTGCATCGCGCCCATAAACAGCGCCAGCACCACCGTGAGCACAATCAGGCTGATCACGCAGGCCGGCATGCGCCGGGCGCCGAAGAGTTTGTCCGACGCCAGGCCGATCATGATCGGCCCCAGCAGGCCGGCCAGTTCGAAAGCCGTGGGGATGATCGCCGCACCGACTTTGCCCACCGAGGGCATCTGTTCAAAGACGATCACCGGGCCCCACAGCAGAATGGCGTAACGGGCTGGCTTGAGCAGGAAGTACGCCAGGCCCAGGGTCAGCACGGTGCGGTTGCGCAGAATCTCGCGCAGCGGCGCCCAGATGCTACAGATCGTGGTGCCAGGCACCATGCTTTCAGGCTCCGGTTCCACCGCCGGCAGGCCGACATCTTCGGGCTTGTTGCGCTGCAGGAAGAAGAACAGCACGGCCACCAGCGCCACTACTGCGGCACTGGAGAAGAATGCCGCATGCCAGCTGCCGATCAGGGTGTAGGCCCACCAGCCGGCAAACGGCGAAGCGACCAGGCCGCCAAAGGCGTAGCAAGAACTCCACAGCCCCAGCACCCGCCCGCGTTGCGATGACGGAAAGAAACTGCCGATATTCTTGCACAACCCCGCCCAGCCGGTGGACTGCGCCAGGCCCTGGACCAGCATGCAGGTGGCGAAGATCGGGAAGGTGGCGTAACTGCCCATCACCAGGGCTGCCGCCGCAGAGATCACCAGGCCGCCGAGCACCACCACCCGTGGCCCGAAGCGGTCGGCGAGCATGCCCCAGGTGAACTGCCCTACCGCATAGGCCGCCAGGTAGATGGCGTCGAGGTTGGCCATGGCCATTTTATCGAGGGTGAAGCTTGGGTCTTCGCCGATGCCCAGTTTGGCAACGGAGAAAGCTTTGCGGGTGAAGTAAAACGCAGCGTAGGCAATCCAGGTAATGGCAAAAATCTGCACGCGCCAACGCTTGATATCTGCAATGTGTTTATTCATGGTGACCCTGACCTCGGAGCTTGAGTGTGCCGGCAGAATTTGAAAAAACGCCTGTTTTGTTCTTGTGTTGCGCACTGCGTGACGGCCGGTCAGGACCGTCACCTGGTCAGATGGAACCTGGAGCAAGGGGTGTTGTTATGCCTTGTCAGCCAGCTCCATGACCCACCGGTCACTGCAGGTGACGTGGCGGGCTGGAGGAGATAGAAACAATTACTGACTGATAAATAAAATCGATTTATCGTATTTCACAAATAAGCTCAGCTTGTAACAGGTGCTGCGATGTCGGTTTCCCATGCTCAGTTGAAAGCTTTTCACGCCGTTGCCCTGCATGGCAGCTTCACCCGTGCCGCCGAACGGTTGTTCCTGACCCAGCCGGCCATCTCCGATCAGGTGCGCAAACTGGAGGAACGCTTCGGCGTATTGCTGTTTCACCGTAACAAGCGTTCGGTGCAATTGACCGATCTGGGTGAACGCTTGCTGGGCATTACCCAACGCCTGTTTGCCGTAGAGGCCGAAGCCCATGAGTTGCTCCAGGACTCACGCGCCTTGCAGACCGGCACCCTGGTGCTGGCGGTGGATGCGCCGGTGCACGTCCTGCCGCAAATCGCCCGGTTCTGTCAGCAGTACCCCGGTATCAGCGTCAAGATCGAGACCGGTAACACTGATGAGTCGCTGCTACGGCTATTCAATTATCAGGCCGACCTGGCCCTGCTCGGCCGTGATGTCGATGACGAGCGTCTGCTGTGCGTGCCGATGCGCAGCGATCCGATGGTGGCCTTTGTCTCGCATAACCACCCCTGGGCCAGCCGCGGCTCGATCAGCCTGGCCGATCTGGATGACACGCCAATTGTGCTGCGTGAACCGGGCTCGGTGACCCGCCAGACCCTGGAAGAAGAAATGCAACGCGCGGGCCTGCGCATTCGCCCGGCGATTCAGGTCGAAGGCCGGGAAGCGGCGCGCGAGGCGGTGGTGGTGGGGATCGGCGTCGGCGTGGTGTCGGCGGCCGAGTTCGGCGCCGATGCGCGGGTGTGTGCGTTGCCGATTGTCGATTGTCAGCGGCGCCTGACCGAGACCCTGGTGTGCTTGCGCGAGCAGAGTTCACGGCGCCTGGTGGCGACGTTCTTGCAGATGGTGCGGGATAGTCTGTGAGTTCGCGGTGCAGCCATCGCTGGCAAGCCAGCTCCCACAGTTGATTGGCATACATCCACCTTGTGGGAGCTGGCGTTGCCAGCGATGAGGCCCTCAAGCCTTAGGCCGCTTCCCTCCCCCGCGCCACCGCCTGCGCCGCCGCCAGCATCGCGCGCAACAACACCGCGCAGCCATCTGCCAGGTCCTCGGGCGCGGCATTCTCGATTTCGTTGTGGCTGATCCCGCCTTCACAAGGCACGAAAATCATCCCCGCAGGCCCGAGTTCGGCGAGGAAGATCGCGTCATGCCCGGCGCCACTGACGATGTCCATGTGTGACAACCCCAGGCCCTGAGCAGCGCTGCGCACCGCCTCGACACAGCCCTGTTCGAAGTACAGCGGCGGGAAGTCCGCAGTCGGGGTCAGGGTATGGCTCAGCCCATGCTGCTGGCAGGTGCTGCTGATCACATCACGCACCTGGGCGATCATCGAATCCAGCCGTTCCGGCTGCAGATGACGGAAGTCCAGGGTCATACGCACCTCGCCTGGTATGACATTGCGCGAGCCCGGATACGCCTGCAGACAGCCGACAGTGCCACAGGCATGCGGCTGATGTTCCAGGGCCACACGATTGACCGCCGCCACCACCGCACTGGCGCCAACCAGGGCGTCTTTTCGCAGGTGCATCGGCGTCGGCCCGGCGTGCGCCTCGACACCGCGCAAGGTCAGGTCAAACCACTTCTGACCAAGGGCGCCAAGGACCACGCCGATGGTCTTGTGCTGATCCTCCAGGATCGGTCCCTGCTCGATATGCGCTTCGAAATACGCCCCCACCGGGTGACCGCTGACCGGCCGCGGCCCGGCATAGCCGATGGCGTTGAGCGCCTGGCCGACGCTGATGCCCTCGGCGTCGGTCTTGGCCAGGGTTTCTTCCAGGGTAAATTTCTCTGCGAACACCCCCGAGCCCATCATGCACGGGGCAAAGCGCGAGCCTTCCTCGTTGGTCCAGACCACCACCTCCAGCGGCGCCTCGGTTTCGATCTTCAGATCATTGAGGGTGCGCATGACTTCCAGCCCGGCCAGCACCCCAAAGCAGCCATCGAACTTGCCGCCGGTGGGCTGGGTGTCGATATGGCTGCCGGTCATCACCGGCGGCAATAGCGGGTTGCGGCCCGGACGCCGGGCGAAAATGTTACCGACGCCGTCGATGGTCACCGTACAACCCGCCTCCTCGGTCCATTTGACGAACAGGTCGCGGGCCTGACGATCAAGGTCGGTCAGCGCCAGGCGGCACACCCCGCCTTTGACCGTGGCGCCGAGCCGGGCCAGATCCATCAGCGACTGCCATAGGCGTTCGCCGTTGATATGCCGATGGGTCGATTGCAGAACGTCCTGTGCTGTTTGCATGCTGTTCTCCTGCATCTGCTGCCTGGCCTCTGCGGGCCATAGGCGCTACACGGTGGGTTTGAAGTTGGCCGCACGGGCAGTCTTGAGCTGGCCGAGCGCGTAGTAGATCAGCCCGCCCAGGGCGGAGCCGGTGAACCAGCCAAAGTCGTAGAACCAGCTGAAAACCTGGCTCTGCAGCGACAGCAGGGTCAGCGCCACCGGCACCCCGAAGGCAATGAAGCCGGCGGCATTCCAGGCCGGGTAGACGTCATCGCGGTACAGGCCGGCCAGGTCCAGGGTCTGTTTGCGCAGCAGGAAGTAGTCGACCACCATGATCCCGGCAATCGGCCCGAGCAGGCTGGAGTAACCCAGCAGCCAGTTGGAATAGACACTCTCCAGGCTCACGTCGCTGACGATCAGCCCAAGCTTTTTCAGCAGCTCATGCGCCATCAGCAACAAGCCGACCAGGCCGGTGAGCAGCACCGCCTTGGTGCGCCCGATCCACTTGGGCGCCAGGTTCTGGAAGTCGTTGGTGGGCGAAACGATGTTCGCCGCAGTGTTGGTCGACAAAGTGGCGATGATGATCAGGGCCATGGCCAGGGCCACCCACACCGGGCTCTGGATATGCCCGATCAGGCTGACCGGATCGGACACAGTCTGCCCCACCAGCGACGCCGAAGCCGCAGTCAGTACCACACCCAATGCCGCGAACAGGAACATGGTCAGCGGCAGGCCGAAGATCTGCCCGAGGATCTGGTCTTTCTGGCTTTTCGCGTAGCGGCTGAAGTCCGGGATATTCAGCGACAAGGTGGCCCAGAAGCCCACCATGGCGGTCAGCCCGGCAAAGAAGTAGCCATAGACGCTGGCCCCTTCCGGACGTTTGGGTGGCTGAGCCATCAGCTCACTGATCGAAACGTTGGGCAACGCCCACACCAGCAGCCCGGCACCGACCAGTACCAGCAACGGCGCCGAGAGGGTTTCCAGCCATTTGATCGACTCGGCGCCACGCAGCACCACCCACAGGTTCAGGCACCAGAACAGCATGAAGCCGATCACCTCGCCGGTGCCGCCCAAGGCCTTCCAGTCCGCCGACAACGACCCGAGGAACAGGTGAATGGCCAGGCCGCCGAACATGGTCTGGATGCCGAACCAGCCACATGCAACCAAGGCACGAATCAGGCACGGAACGTTGGAGCCGATGATGCCGAACGAAGAACGCAACAGCACCGGAAAGGGAATGCCGTACTTGGTCCCGGGAAAGGCATTGAGTGTCAGCGGAATCAGCACCACGGTGTTGGCCAGCAGGATTGCCAGCAATGCTTCGCCCACCGTCAGGCCGAAGTAAGCGGTCAGCACCCCGCCCAGGGTATAGGTTGGTACACAGATCGACATGCCGACCCACAGCGCGGTGATGTGCCATTTGTTCCAGGTGCGCTCCTGTACCTTGGTTGGAGCGATGTCGTGGTTGTACCGGGGGCTGTCGAGGACGTCGCTACCGGCGTCGAGTTCATACAAGCCATCACGTTCACGCACTTGCGATCGGGTCTGCTGCATGGCCACTCCACTGTTCTTGTGTTTTTGGAGGTACTTGCACGGGCATGAGGGCAATCACGGGTGCCCATGAGAAATCTTGACCATTTCCACAACCTGTCAAGAACGACAAGACCACTGGTCGTTTTGTCAGAACACCAGAACAGCTATGAATATGTTTAATTTCATACAGTTACATCAGCTATCAGCTTATAAATTTATTATTTGCCGATTTCCTGAAGCCCTACTAGATTCATTTCCTGACAGCGATGACAGGTTTTGACCTACGCTGCAAAAAGAACAAAACCTAGAACCGGTATCAACCGGTCAAGCCTGCGAGGAGCCTCTGATGACGCTTATGATTCGTGGTGCCACCCTGATTACCCATGAGGAAAGTTATCGTGCCGACGTGCTCTGTGCCGACGGTGTGATCAAGGCCATCGGCACCGACCTCGACCTCCCCAACGGCTGCGAGATCCTCGATGGTAGCGGCCAGTACCTGATGCCCGGCGGCATCGACCCGCACACCCATATGCAGCTGCCCTTCATGGGTACCGTGGCCAGCGAGGACTTCTATAGCGGCACCGCTGCAGGCCTTGCCGGCGGCACCACCTCGATCATCGACTTCGTCATTCCCAACCCCCAGCAATCCTTGCTCGAAGCCTTTCATCAGTGGCGCGGCTGGGCTGAAAAATCCGCCTCCGACTACGGCTTTCACGTCGCCATCACCTGGTGGAGCGAGCGGGTCCGTGAGGAAATGGGCGAGCTGGTAAGCCAGCACGGCGTCAACAGCTTCAAACACTTCATGGCCTACAAGAATGCGATCATGGCCGCCGACGACACCCTGGTCGCCAGCTTCGAACGCTGCCTGGAGCTGGGTGCGGTGCCCACCGTGCATGCCGAGAACGGCGAGCTGGTCTATCACCTGCAGCGCAAGCTGCTCGCCCAGGGCATCACCGGGCCGGAAGCACATCCATTGTCGCGCCCCTCCCAGGTTGAGGGTGAAGCGGCCAGCCGCGCCATCCGCATTGCCGAAACCCTCGGTACACCGGTGTACCTGGTGCATGTGTCGACCCGCGAAGCACTGGACGAAATCGCCTACGCCCGCGCCAAAGGCCAGCCGGTCTACGGCGAAGTGCTGGCCGGGCACTTGCTGCTGGACGATAGCGTCTACCACCATCCCGACTGGCAAACCGCCGCCGGCTACGTCATGAGCCCGCCCTTCCGGCCGCGCAAGGACGGCCACCAGGAAGCCCTGTGGGGTGGCCTGCAGTCGGGCAACCTGCACACCACCGCCACCGACCACTGCTGCTTCTGCGCCGAGCAGAAAGCCGCGGGCCGCGATGACTTCAGCCGTATTCCCAACGGCACCGCCGGTATCGAAGACCGCATGGCGGTGCTCTGGGACGAAGGGGTGAACAGCGGCAAGTTGTCGATGCAGGACTTCGTTGCGCTGACGTCCACCAACACCGCGAAAATCTTCAACCTGTTCCCGCGCAAAGGTGCTCTGCGCGTCGGGGCCGATGCCGACCTGGTGCTCTGGGACCCGAAAGGCACGCGGACCATTTCTGCGGCGACGCATCATCACCAGGTCGACTTCAACATCTTCGAAGGCAAGACCGTGCGCGGCATTCCCAGCCACACCATCAGCCAGGGCAAGCTGGTCTGGGCCAATGGTGACTTGCGTGCCGAGCGAGGTGCCGGGCGCTATATCGAACGGCCGGCATATCCGGCGGTGTTCGATTTGTTGAGCAAGCGGGCCGAGCATCAGCGTCCGGTAGCGGTCAAGCGCTGAGATCCTGAAGAGCATCGCCGGCAAGGCCGGCTCCCACAGGGCCCCTCTGTGCACAGGCCTTTGTCGGAGCCGGCCTTGCCGGCGATGGAAGGCAAAGCCTTCCCAAAAAAAAGAAAAAAAGAGGAAACCACCGTGATCGAGTCCCTCAACCACCTCCCCCGACCGTCCACCGACAATGCCGCCCTCGCCGAGCACTTCAGCGACCTGGCGCCACCGCTGAACGCACGTCAGGCCGCCGTGGAAGCCTCGCGCTGCCTGTACTGCTACGACGCCCCGTGCGTCAACGCCTGCCCCAGCGACATCGACATTCCCTCGTTCATCCGCAACATCCACCAGGAGAACGTCCAGGGTGCGGCGGAAAAAATCCTCTCGGCCAACATCCTCGGCGGCAGCTGCGCGCGGGTCTGCCCGACCGAAATCCTCTGCCAGCAAGCGTGCGTGCGCAACCATCACCAGGAGTGCGCTCCGGTACTGATCGGCTTGCTGCAACGTTATGCCCTGGACCATGCCGAGTTCAAAGAGCACCCCTTCCAGCGCGCCGCCAGCACCGGCAAGCGCATTGCCGTGGTCGGCGCCGGGCCTGCCGGTTTGTCCTGTGCCCATCGCCTGGCCTGGCACGGCCACGAGGTGGTGATCTTCGAAGCCCGGCCCAAGGCCGGCGGCCTGAACGAGTATGGAATCGCCAAGTACAAAGTGGTCGATGACTTCGCCCAGCGCGAGGTGGACTTCGTCCTGCAGATCGGCGGGATCGAAATCCGCCATGGCCAGGTGCTCGGCGAAAACCTCAGCTTGGCCGAGCTGCAACAACAGTTCGATGCGGTGTTCCTTGGCCTTGGCCTGAACGCCAGTCGCCAACTGGGCCTGGCCGACGAAAGCGCCCCCGGCATGCTCGCCGCCACCGACTATATCCGCGAACTGCGTCAAGCCAGCGATCTGACCACCCTGCCCGTGGCCGACCGCTGCATCGTCCTCGGTGCCGGCAATACCGCCATCGACATGGCCGTGCAGATGGCCCGTCTCGGTGCTCGCGATGTCAATCTGGTGTACCGCCGTGGCTTCGAGGACATGGGCGCTACCGAGCATGAACAGCACATTGCCAAGGAAAACCAGGTGCGCTTGTTGACCTGGGCGCAACCTGAACAAGTGCTGCTCGACGAGCAAGGCCGGGTACGCGGCATGCGCTTTGCCCGCACGCAAATGCTCGACGGTCGCTTGCAGTCCACCGGAGAAACCTTCGAACTCGCCGCCGATGCCATTTTCAAAGCCATCGGCCAGGCCTTCGACGGTCAGGCGCTGAGTGACAGCAGCGCGCAAACACTGGCCCGTGACGGCGAGCGCATTCGCGTCGATGAACACATGCGCACCAGCCTGCCCGGCGTGTACGCCGGCGGCGACTGTACCCACCTCGGCCAGGACCTCACCGTCCAGGCCGTGCAGCACGGCAAGCTGGCTGCCGAGGCCATGCATGCGCAACTGATGCTCAATGTGGAGGCTGCATAATGGCTGACCTGTCGATCGAATTCGCGGGCATCAAAGCGCCCAACCCGTTCTGGCTGGCCTCGGCGCCGCCTACCGACAAGGCCTACAACGTGGTCCGTGCGTTCCAGGCCGGCTGGGGTGGCGTGGTCTGGAAAACCCTTGGCGAAGACCCGGCCGCGGTCAACGTGTCGTCGCGCTACTCGGCCCACTACGGGGTCAACCGCGAGGTCATGGGCATCAACAACATCGAGCTGATCACCGACCGCTCGCTGGAAATCAACCTGCGCGAAATCACCCAGGTGAAAAAGGACTGGCCCGACCGCGCACTGATCGTGTCGTTGATGGTGCCCTGCGTCGAGGAGTCGTGGAAGGCCATCCTGCCGCTGGTGGAGGCCACCGGTGCCGACGGTATCGAACTGAATTTCGGCTGCCCTCACGGCATGCCCGAACGCGGCATGGGCGCGGCGGTCGGCCAGGTGCCGGAGTATGTCGAACAGGTGACCCGCTGGTGCAAGACCCATTGCTCGCTGCCGGTGATCGTCAAACTCACCCCCAACATCACCGACATCCGCCAGTCCGCGCGTGCTGCCCATCGTGGCGGCGCCGATGCGGTGTCGCTGATCAACACCATCAACTCGATCACCAGCGTCGACCTCGAACGCATGGTCGCCCTGCCGATTGTCGGCGACATGAGCACCCACGGCGGCTACTGCGGCTCGGCGGTCAAACCGATTGCCCTGAACATGGTCGCCGAGATCGCCCGCGACCCGGCCACCCGCGGCCTGCCGATCAGCGGCATCGGCGGCATCGGCAGCTGGCGCGACGCCGCCGAGTTCATTGCCCTGGGCTGCGGCGCCGTGCAGGTATGCACAGCAGCGATGCTGCATGGCTTTCGCATCGTCGAAGACATGAAAGACGGCCTCTCGCGCTGGATGGACAGTCAGGGCTACCGCAGCCTGCAGGACTTCAGCGGTCGCGCCGTGGGCCACACCACCGACTGGAAGTACCTGGACATCAACTACCAGGTCATCGCCAAAATCGATCAGGACGCCTGCATCGGCTGCGGACGCTGCCATATCGCCTGCGAAGACACCTCGCACCAGGCCATCGCCAACCTCAAACAGGCCGATGGCAGCCACCGCTACGAAGTGATCGACGCCGAGTGCGTGGGCTGCAACCTGTGCCAGATCACCTGCCCGGTGCAGGACTGCATCGAGATGGTGCCGCAGGACACCGGCAAGCCGTTCCTCGACTGGCAGCATGATCCGCGCAACCCCTACCGCGAAGCCTCCTGAGGCGCGGCCACAAACAACGAGGGAGGATCAGTGATCCTCCCTCGTTGTTTGTCCTCAGTGCATATCGCTGCGTCGATACAGGCTCAAGCCCACCGCCAGCGCCGCCAGCATCCCGGCGCAGCTGCGGTTGATCCATTGCATGGTGCGCGCCGAAAATCGCCGCATGGCATGCCGGCCACCGTAGGCATAGACCGCCATCATCACCCCGTCGAGGGCAGCGCTGGTGATCGCCAGCACCAGGTACTGTTCTGCCACTGGCTGGTCGGGGCGAATGAACTGTGGCAGAAATGCCGAGAAGAACAGCAGCCCCTTGGGATTGGACAAGCCAACGAACAGCGCGCGTAGAAAGGCTGAACGGCCACTGGCGCCGGTATTCATCGGCACCCGCTCCAGGGCATTGCTCGGCGCGTGCCAGAGCACCCAGGCCAGGTACAGCAGGTACACCGCACCGACCCATTTGACCAGGCTGAACAGCTGTTCGGAGGCCTGCAACAAGGCACCCAGGCCACAGCCAACGGCAGCGATCAGCAGCAGGTCGGAGAGCATCGCCCCGGCCATGCCGAAGCCGGCCACGCGCATGCCGTGAGTAGCGCCGTTATTGAGCGCCAGAAGCATGGCCGGGCCCGGGGTGATCATCACCGCACCGGCGGCGATGATGTAGAGCAAAAGTGTGGAAGCGTCCATGGCGGTTTCCGCAGACAGAAAGGCGCCAGCATGCCTGTTCGATGCGCTCAGGACAACGCCTGTCATCAGGCCGCGACGGCCCTTGGCGGTTTGCCTCTATCATGGTGCGTACAAGGAATGTTTGTCTCGAGGAAGCCGCTGCCATGCTGTACCGCCTGAGCGCCGATGGTCTGGTGCTGTTTCACCTGTTGTTCATTCTGTTCGTGCTGTTCGGCGGCTTGCTGGTGCTCAAATGGCGCGGGGTTTTGTGGTGGCACCTGCCGGCCGTGTGCTGGGGCATCGCGGTGGAATTCTTTCACCTGTTCTGCCCGCTCACCGACTGGGAGAACCACTTGCGTCAGGCTGCGGGCCAGGCCGGTTACCAAGGCGGTTTCATCGAGCATTACATTCTGCCGGTCATCTACCCAGCGGGGCTGACGCCGGGTATTCAGGTGTTGCTGGGCTCGGTGGTGGTACTGGTCAATGCCCTGGTTTACCTGCAGGTAATCCGCCAGTGGCCGCGCCGGCAGCCCAGCCGCTGAAGCCGGCCTTCAGCGCGTAGCGACAATGAACAGCCTCGGGAATGGCAACAGCACCTTGCCGTCAGCCGCTGGCGGGTAGTCTTTCTCCATGGCATGCAGGTAATCCGTGAGGAAGCCCTGCTGTTCATCGCCGTCCAGTGCCGCCAGGTACGGACGCAAGGCGGAGCCCTTGAACCACTCCACTACCGCCTGTGCCCCGCCGGTCAAAGGATGGTAATAGGTGGTACGCCACACTTCGACCTGGCGGCAATGGGGGCTGAGGATGTCGTAGTACTCGGCGGCGGTATGCCGTGGCGGATGCTTGATTGCAGCGATCTTGTCAGCCCATGGGCCTTGGCTGGCGATCTCGCGGGCCCGGCGATGGGCCGGCTCGTCGAAATTGTCCGGGGTCTGGATGGCCAGGCTGCCGCCCTCGGTCAGTTGCCTGACCAGCTGCGGGTACAACTCGGCATGATCGGGCAGCCATTGCAGCGAAGCGTTGGCGAGGATCACATCCACACCCTCGGGCGCGGTCCAGCTGGCAATGTCACCCAGGGCGAAGTCGATAGTTGGCAGGCGCTGGCGTGCGGCCCGGAGCATGTCCTCGGAGCTGTCGATGCCACTGACTGCTGCCGCCGGATAACGCTCGGCCAGGACCTGGGTAGAATTGCCCGGGCCGCAGCCCAGATCGACGGCCGTGCGGATGTTCTGCTGCACCAATGCCGCCACCAGGTCACGTACCGGTCGGGTGCGCTCGTTTTCGAAGGTGCTGTACTGCGTCGCGGACCAGCTCATTGTTGAGTCCTTGTTCGTCAGTGAAAAAGTCGCAAGCAGCATAGAATGCCCGGCACAATTCGCCTATTGCCACGCGCTTGCCTTTAACATGAGCGCCATCAGTCCAGCTGCCGGAAGCCTGCCATGACCTTGCACATCCGCCCTGCCCGCCGCGACGACGCGGCCCAGATTCTTGCCTTCATCACCGAGCTTGCCGACTACGAACGCGCCCGCCACGAAGTGATCGCCAGCGTCGCCGATATCGAACGCACCCTGTTCGACGACGGCGCCAAGGCCCTGAGCCTGATCTGCGAGCGTGACGGCAAGGCCATCGGCTACGCGGTGTACTTCTACAGTTACTCGACCTGGCTGGGACGCAACGGCATCTACCTCGAAGACCTGTACATCACCCCCGACCAACGTGGCGGGGGTGCGGGTAAACAGCTGTTGCGCCATATCGCCGTGGAAGCCTGCGAAAACGGCTGTGGCCGCCTGGAGTGGAGCGTGCTGGACTGGAACGAGCCGGCAATCCAGTTCTACCGTTCGCTGGGAGCCCAGCCGCAAGACGAGTGGGTGCGCTATCGCCTGGAAGGTGACGGGCTGAAGGCATTTGCCGGGCGTTAACGATGAGGCAGCCTACTTGGCGGCCACTTTATAAAGCACCCCGGAGTCAACATGCTCGAAGGGTTCACCGTATACATGCAAACTTATTGTCTGTGTGTATTTCATCGTCGAACCCGTGACATCGAAGGTCATGGCGAAGTTTGTCGTCTTGTCATTCTTCGTCATATAAGCTGATTCAGCAACACCCCTGGCCATTGCCTTCAACTCCATTTTTTCGCCGGCCGTTCCCTCAGCAACTACACACACGGCGCGCGGAATGCAATAAGAGTTGTACACCATGTTTCTTTTCTTGTCATAGATCAAATAACCGCGCTGATCGTGGATTTTTGCATCATCTCTTTTTCTGAATACTTCCTGCTTGTAATACATGGCCACCAGGTATTGATCGCTGGCATTCTCGGCATCTGCGACCGGTTCGAATGTCCTGATTTCATAGAACGGCTCTACGGCAACACCGCCCTTGCCTACCAGAGATCCGGTTTTTCCTGGCGCGATGTCGACCCCACCCGCTTCATCACTTTTCCAGGAACCGGCGAACTTCGCCAATGGGCCAAAATCAAGACCATTGATGATTGTGCTCTGGGCGAATGAAACAGAGGGCGCTGCAAGAATAAGCGCAAAAGCGAGTGACCTGGCTTTCATGAGGATTACCTGTTTGATATTGAGTTTTCGAAGTACTTATTTGCTTTTGCCGATTATCGTCTCAATACCCACAGTGCTTTTGACACAAGTCAAATCACACCAGAACCCCGCGATAAGTTAAATGCATCAGCCCCATAGATATATTAAATTGGTAACTACTGCGCAAACTAATTAGTGCTAACCATGCGTCACGAAATTGGCACTTCGGCAAGACAATAATTACTTGGGTTCATGGCTCCAGACCGATCCCGCGCAAGATCACACTGGTCACCGTCTGCACTGCTCGCTCGAACTGCAGGTCGGTGAGCGGCTGGTGGTCGTTGAGCAAGCCGACCTGATGGCTGAAATCGGCGTAGTGCTGGGTCGACGCCCAGATCATGTACAACAGCCCCGAGGGCTCCACCGCGAGGATGCGGCCATCGTCGATCCACTGGCGGATCTTCGCTTCCTTCATCTTGGCCCAGTCATACAACGGGTCGTCCAGCGCCGCGCCGAGGTTGGGCGCGCCATGGATGATCTCGTTGGCCCAGACCTTGGAACCATAGGGACGCGTGCGTGAATGGTTCATCTTGGCGCGGATGTAGCTGCTCAGCACGATGCGCGGATCGTCGTAAAGCTCAAAGCACAAGGCATCCTGCTTCCATACTTCAAGCAGGCCGAACAACACCGCCTGGTACAGCTCGGCTTTGGTGCTGAAGTAATAGTGCACATTGCTGCGTGGCAACTGCGCCGCCTCGGCGATGTCGGCCATGGCAGTACCGGCGTAGCCCTTCTCAGCAAAGACCTGCTCGGCAGCCAGGAGGATATTGTCGACATTGCGTTGGCGAATGCTGAGCTTGTGCTGGGTCATGACCAGATCCATTGCGACTGACGCTGCAAGGCTACCACCAGGCTCTGCCGATTCGTGCGTCGGCGGCAAAAAAGTTGTGTCGGCGCAGGGATTTTTCCTCAGGCGCGCAGTCGCAATACTGCACGCCTCATTTCAACAGCCCTTCACAAGGAGCCTTCCCATGTCCATTCCCCTGCTCGGCCTCGGTACCTTTCGCCTTAAAGACCAGGTGGTGATCGACTCGGTCAGCCAGGCCCTGGAACTCGGCTACCGGGCCATCGACACCGCGCAAATCTACGGCAACGAAGCCGAAGTCGGCAGCGCCGTTGCCGCCAGCGGCATCCCCCGCGACCAGCTGTTCCTGACCAGCAAGATCTGGATCGAAAACCTCAGCGCCGACAAGTTGATCCCCAGCCTGAAGGACAGTCTGAGCAAGCTGCGCAGCGACTACCTGGACCTGACCCTGATCCACTGGCCATCGCCCAAAGGCGCTGTTGCGGTCAGCGAGTTCATGAGCGCCTTGGCCGAAGCCCGTGACCAGGACCTGACCCGTCAGATCGGCGTGTCCAACTTCACCATCGACCTGCTGCGTCAGGCCATCGACGTAGTCGGCAACGACGCCATCGCCACCAACCAGATCGAACTGCACCCCTACCTGCAAAACCGCAAGCTGGTCGAGTTCATGCACAGCCAGGGCATCGCCGTGACCTCATACATGACCCTGGGTTATGGCAAGGTTCTGCAAGATCCGGTGATCCAGGCAATCGCCGGGCAACACAACGCCACCCCGGCGCAGGTCACCCTGGCCTGGGCCATGCAGCTGGGCTATGCGGTAATCCCGTCCTCGACCCGCCGCGAGAATCTCGCCAGCAACCTCAAGGCCCGCGAGCTCAAGCTCAGCGATGAGGACATGGCGAAAATCGCCGCCCTCGACAGCGGCCTGCGCCTGACCAGCCCGGAAAGCCTGGCACCGGCCTGGGACTAACCTTGATCGCTGCAGGCCAGGGCCAGCTTCAGGTACTGCAGGGTGTGTTGCCGGCCGGCCGAGTCGATATAGACCATGCTGGCCTGCACCACATCGCAGAGGTCGGTTTCAGGCTCGCTCATGGCCACCACCCGAGCGATATCCAGCGGCATGCCGTAGTGATACACAGCGATTGATTCGGCGGCTTGGGCGCTGGCTGTAAGCAACAGCCCCAGGCCCAGCAGAGTTCGCAGGTACATGGCGACGCTCCTGTGTGCGCAAGAGGTTCGCCGACGTGCCGGAGAACCCCGACTTTTAAAGTGTGGCGCGCCTGCGCCAAGGCGTCGGCCGAGGGGATCAACGGCAGTTTCAGGGTAAATCGGGTAATCTCGATGCCAGTCAATGGCGCACGGATTCACCCCAGCATGGAACTTCACATCAGCCTGCAAGGCAGCAAAGGTCTGGCCGAACAGCTCTACCAGCAACTACGCGAGGGTATCGACAGCGGACGCCTGGCCGCCGGCACGCAACTGCCGCCAACCCGGCTGCTGGCCGAACAATTGGGTGTGTCACGCAAGACCGTGGCCGAAGCCTACTCGCGCCTGACCTACGACAACCTGCTCAGCGGCAAGGTCGGCAAGGGCACCTTCATTACCCCGGCCTCGACCCGTTTAGCACCCGCAGGCCCCGCCATCCCCCTGGCAAGCGCCGCGACCCTGGCCAAATGGCGTTCCCGATCCAACCTGCTGGCTGACCTGGCGCCAAGTACCTTGCGCTACGACTTCATCGGCGGTGCTTCGAGCAAGGCCCAGTTTCCTTTCGATGACTGGCGCCGCTGCAACCAGTACGCGCTGCGCCAGATCCGTCGCGGTAGCGCCCGCTACGCAGCCCATCAGGGTTTGCCGGAGCTGCGCGAAGCCATCGCCCGGCATATCGCCTTCGCCCGCGGTGTGCGGTGTCACAGTAGCGATGTACTGGTGTGCAACGGCGCCCAGCAGGCCCTCGACCTGATCGCCCGGATCCTGATCGAGCCTGGCTGCCGGGTGGCCATGGAAGACCCCGGCTACACCCCGGCACGCCAGCTGTTCCTGTCTCAGGGCGCGCTGCTGCAGTACGTGCCCGTGGATGACCAGGGCCTGTGCGTGGAGCAGATCGCCGAAGGCACCCGGCTGATCTACGTCACCCCCTCGCACCAGTTCCCGCTGGGCATGCCGATGAGCCTGGCACGTCGCCAGGCCTTGCTGGAACGCGCTGCGGCATTGGGCGCGATCATCATCGAAGACGACTACGACAGCGAATTCCGCTACGAAGGCCGGCCCACCGATTCGCTGCAGAGCATGGACCGCCATGGCCTGGTGGCCTATGTCGGGACCTTCTCGAAAACCTTGTTGCCGGAACTGCGTCTGGGCTACGCCATCGTCCCCGAGGCCCTGCGCGAAGCCATCTGTGTTGCCAAGCAACTGACCGACTGGCACACCCCGACCCTGAATCAGTGGGCCCTGGCCCGCTTTATCAGTGAAGGCGCGTTGCTCAAGCATATCCGCCGCGTGCATGAGGTCTATGCCGCGCGTCGCGAACGGATCCTGCAACGCTTGCAGGGCGATCTGGCGCCCTGGTTCGAGGTGATTCCGGCCACTGCCGGCTACCACCTGAGCGCCCTGACCAAGGGTGGTCTGGAAGTGGAGTTCCTGATCAACATGGCGCGCAAGGTCGAAGTCGGGCTCTACTCGCTGGCGCCCTTCTATGCCCAGGCACCGGTACGTTCCGGGCTGTTGTTGGGTTTTGGCGCGATCGAGTTACTGGACATCGACCCGGCCCTCGACCGGGTGCGTGACACCTTGCAGACCCTCGGTTGATTGGCCTCCTGAGATTCACCGCAATTGGCTATTCGAGCATCAGCGCAGCGGCGCTAAGGTAGTGCCATCGCCGCCTGATGCGGAACTTACCGGAGAACAGAGATGAGCAATCGTATCGAATGGGCCAAGCACTCGCCTGAGGCCTACAAGGCAATGGTCGGCCTGGAAATGGCCCTGGGCAAGTCCGGGCTGGAAACCTCGCTGCTGGAGCTGATCCGCCTGCGCGCTTCGCAGATCAACGGCTGTGCCTACTGCGTCAACATGCACGCCAATGATGCGCGCAAGGCCGGCGAAACCGAGGCCCGCCTGCAAACCCTGAGTGTCTGGGAAGATACTGCTTTCTTCACGCCCCGTGAGCGTGCGGCCCTGGCCTGGACCGAAAGCCTGACCCGCCTGCCTGACCGCCATGCACCGGAACACCAGTACCGCGCCCTGCTCGAACACTTCAGCGAAGCCGAGGTGGCCAACCTGACCCTGGCCATCGCCACCATCAACGCCTGGAACCGTTTCGGCGTCGGCTTTGCGATGATCCCCAGCTAATCAGAGTTTGCGGGCAACCTGTGGGAGCCGGCCTTGCTGGCGATGAGGCCAGTGCAGCCAGCACATCGAGCGCTGGCTGCACTGCGACCGCTTCGCGCCCGATCGCCGGCAAGGCCGGCTCCCACAGGATTTGCAGGGTGCTCGGGGTTAGTGTCGATCAGCCGGCCGGCGTCGGCATCACCGGTGGCGTGTATTGCAGTGTGGTACCGAGCAGCCACAGCAGGAACAGCACCAGCGGAACATGCACCAGCAACTGCACGAAGGAGAAGCCGATCAGGTCGCGCGCCTTCAGGCCCAGCACCCCCAGCAGCGGCAGCATGTAGAACGGGTTGATCAGGTTCGGCAGCGCCTCGGCGGCGTTGTAGATCTGCACCGCCCAGCCCAGGTGGTACTGCAGGTCATTAGCCACCAGCATCACGTACGGCGCTTCGATGATCCACTTGCCGCCACCGGAAGGAATGAAGAAGCCCAGCACCGCCGAGTACACGCCCATCAGCAGCGCGTAGGTGTCGTGGGTAGCGATCTGCACAAAGAAAGTCGAGATGTGATGCGCCAACGTTTGCGCATCGACCCCTTTAACCTGGGTCAGGATTGCCGCGATCGAGCCGTACAACGGGAACTGGATCAGCACCCCGGTGGTGGTCGGCACCGCGCGGGCGACTGCGTCGAGAAAATTGCGCGGACGCCACTGCAGCAAGGCACCGAGCATGATGAACAACAGGTTGTAGGTGTTCAGCCCGGAAATCGCGGTGATCGCAGGTTTGGTCGTGAACTCGTTGTACAACCAGCCCGCCGCCAGCGCTACCAGCAGCAGGATCAGGATCGGGCTGTATTCCAGCCACTCGCCCGGCCGGGTGCGTTGCGGCGGCGGTGGTAGCGAAAAACTGGGGTCGATGCCGCAATCCTGAGCGCTACGGGCACTGCCCGGCCCCGGTGCGGTGGCGTAAGCCACGACCAGGGAAACCAGTACCAACGCCAGGAGCATTACGCCCGACTGCCAGAGGAAAATGGTTTCGGTGAACGGGATCACGCCAGTGATGGCCAGAATCGACGGTGGCAGGCTGGCCGGGTTGGCCTGCAACTGCGCCGCCGACGACGACAGGCCCAGGGCCCAGACGGCACCCAGGCCCAGGTAAACGGCAGCGCCAGCGGCGCGGTAGTCCATGCGCAGGTCGGTGCGGCGCGCCAGGGCGCGTACCAGCAAGCCGCCGAACACCAGCGACAGGCCCCAGTTGAGCAACGACGCCAGCATCGAGATCAGCGCCACCCAGCACACCGCCGAGCGACCGTTTTTCGGGAGCCGCGCCAGGCGGTCGATCAATTTGACTGCAGGGGGAGAACTGGCCACCACATAACCGCCGATAACCACGAAGGCCATCTGCATGGTGAAGGGAATCAGGCTCCAGAAGCCGTCGCCAAAGGCCTTGGCGGTATCGGTAGGCTTGCCGCCCATGGCCAGGGCGGCGACGGAGACCAGTATGACTGCCAGGGCGGCAAACACCCAGGAGTCGGGGAACCAGCGTTCGGCCCAGCTTGAGCAACGCAGGGCAAAGCGAGCGGAGCGGCTGTCTTGGATATCAGCGGCCACGGGGTTTTCCTTTTTTTGATTTTATCGGAACGACACAAGGCCCCATCGCTGGCAAGCCAGCTCCCACAAGGTCCTGGGTACACCGAACCTGTGGGAGCTGGCTTGCCAGCGATGAGGCCAGAAAAATCTACAAAAAACTCAAATCAGAAGGTCATCTCTTTGACATCATCCGGCACGATCAGCTTGCCGGCGGTCTTCTCGATGATTTCCTCCACAGTCACCCCCGGCGCGGTCTCGCGCAGGATAAAGGCGCCGTTTTCGATCTCCAGGTAAGCCAGGTCGGTCAACACCTTGCGGATGCAACCGGCACCGGTCAGCGGCAGGCTGCAACGCGGCAGCAGTTTCGACTCGCCGTCCTTGGAGGCGTGGGTCATGGTGACGATGATGTTGTCGGCACCGGCCACCAGGTCCATGGCGCCGCCCATGCCCTTGACCAGCTTGCCGGGGATCATCCAGGAGGCGATGTTGCCTTCCACGTCCACTTCGAAAGCGCCCAGCACCGTGAGGTCAACGTGACCGCCACGGATCATTGCGAAGGATTCGGCGGAGCTGAAAATCGACGCGCCACGGCGGGCGGTCACGGTTTGTTTGCCGGCGTTGATCATGTCGGCATCGAGCTGCGCTTCGGTCGGGAATTCGCCCATGCCCAGCAGGCCGTTTTCCGACTGCAGCATCACGTCCATATCGGCCGGGACGTAGTTGGCCACCAGGGTCGGGATGCCGATGCCGAGGTTGACGTAGTAGCCGTCCTGGAGTTCGCGGGCGACGCGCTGGGCCATTTGTTCGCGGGTAAGTGCCATGGTCAGGATCTCTTTGTTGTTCTGTTCGGGGACGGTTCAGGCTTTGAGGGTGCGCTTTTCGATACGCTTCTCGAAGGTGCCGACAATCACCCGGTCGACGTAGATACCCGGGGTATGGATCTCGGTAGGCAGCAGGACACCCGGCTCGACGATCTCTTCGACCTCGACCACGGTGATCTTGCCGGCGGTCGCGGCCAGCGGATTGAAGTTCTGCGCGGTGTTGCGGTACACCACGTTGCCGTAGTGGTCAGCCTTCCAGCCTTTGACAATGGCGAAGTCGCCGGTGATGGCTTCTTCCATAATGTACTTGCGGCCATTGAACTCGCGTACTTCCTTGCCTTCGGCAACCGGCGTGCCGTAGCCGGTGGCGGTGAAGAACGCCGGGATGCCGGCGCCGCCAGCGCGCATTTTCTCGGCCAGGGTGCCTTGTGGGGTCAGTTCGACTTCCAGCTCGCCGCTGAGCAGCTGGCGTTCGAATTCGGCGTTCTCGCCGACATAGGAGGCGACCATCTTGCGAATCTGGTGGTCCTCAAGCAGCACGCCCAGGCCAAAGCCGTCGACGCCGCAGTTGTTCGAGACCACGGTCAGGCCCTTGACGCCACGGCGCTTGATTTCGTTGATGAGGTTTTCCGGGATGCCGCACAGGCCGAATCCACCGGCCAGTACCGTCATGTTGTCGGTCAGGCCTTCAAGAGCCTGTTCATAGGTTGCTACGCGCTTGTCCAGTCCGGCCATGCTGATCCGCCTTTTGTAGTTGTTGAACCGACAGGGGTGTCGGTAAGCGTTTGACGCATCTTCACCCCAACCGACTTATTTGTTAATTTTGTTTTTATGATTGTTTGATTAATTTTTCAAAAGAATAGATCACACCGATGAACGTCAAGCAGTTGCGCGCCTTTGTCACCGTTGCCAAATACCAGAGCTTTGCCCAGGCCGGCGAGCACCTGCATCTGTCGCAACCGGCCCTGAGCCTGACCATCAAAGCCCTGGAAGACAACCTCGGCGGCGCCCTGCTCAGCCGCACCACCCGCAGTGTCAGCCTGACCCCGGAGGGCGAAGTGCTGCTGCCCCTGGCCCGGCAGTTGCTGGCCGACTGGGACAACACCGAAGAACTGCTGCGCCAGCGCTTCACCCTGCAGCTGGGGCGGGTGTCGATTGCCGCCATGCCGGCCTTTGCCGGCAACCTGCTGCCGGCGGTGTTGAAGGTGTTTCGCCAGCGCTACCCGCGGGTCAATGTCACGGTGCATGACGTGATCAACGAGCAGGTGCTGGAACTGGTGCGCCATCGCCGCGTCGAGCTGGGCATCGGTATCGAACCCGAGGCCAGCGCGCCGATGCTGTTCAAGCCGCTGTACCTGGACCGTTTCGTCGCGGTGGTGCCCACCGATTCACCTTTGGCACAGCAAGCCCAGGTCAGCTGGCGCGAGTTGCTGGCGCAAGACTTCATCGCCCTGCAGCGGCCTTCGGCGGTGCGCTTGCTGCTGGAGCAGGCCCTGGCGGCCGAGCATGGCAAGCTGGCGGTGGCCTTCGAGAGCCATCAGCTGTCGACCATCGGCCGCATGGTTGCCAACGGCCTGGGCGTCAGCGCCGTACCGGCCTTGTGCATCGGCCAGATGCAGGAACTTGGCGCCCGCTGCGTGCCACTGGTCGAGCCGATCATCGAACGGCGCATTGGCGTCTCCCTGCTGGCAGACCATAAACTCTCGGCAGCAGCCCAGGCGCTGCTCGATGTACTACAAGAACAAGCCCGCCCTCAGGAGATGACATGCGTACAGTGAAGTTTGCCGGCCAAAACGTTCCAGCCATCGGCCAGGGTACCTGGTACATGGGCGAAGACCCGAGCCAGCGCAGCCGCGAAGTGGCGGCGCTGCAGCAAGGTATCGAGCTGGGCCTGACGCTGATCGATACAGCCGAGATGTATGCCGAAGGCGGTGCTGAGCAGGTGGTCGGCCAGGCCATCGCCGGGCGTCGTGATCAGGTCTTCGTGGTCAGCAAGGTGTACCCGCACAACGCCAGCCGCAACGGCATCCCGGCAGCCTGCGAGCGCAGCCTCAAGCGTCTGGGCACTGACCATATCGACCTGTACCTGTTGCACTGGCGCGGCCAGTATCCGCTGGAGGAAACCGTCGAGGCCTTCGAACGCTTGCGTGAAGCGGGCAAGATCGGCCGCTGGGGCGTGTCGAACTTTGACACCGACGACTTGCGCGAGCTGCAAAACCCCGACTGCGCCACCAACCAGGTCCTGTACAACCCCGCCCAGCGCGGCATTGAGTTCGACCTGCTGCCCTGGAGCCACAAACGCCAGTTGCCGACCATGGCCTACTGCCCGCTGGCCCAGGCCGGGCGTTTGCTCAAACACCCGACCCTGAGTGAGATTGCCGAGCGCCATGGTGCCACCCCAGCCCAAGTCAGCCTCGCCTGGGTGACGCGCCAGGACGGTGTGATCGCCATCCCCAAGGCCGTGGACCCGGAACATGTGCGGCTGAATGCGGCGGCGGCCAGCCTGACCCTTAATAGCGAAGACTTGCGCGCTATTGACCGGGCCTTTCCGGTGCCGACGCGCAAACAGCCGCTGGCGATGCTCTAACGAAAATCCCGACTGCGCACATCCAGCCCCTGCAACAGCGGGCTGAGGTCTTCCAGGCGCTGAGCAATCAGGTGGCGTACCCCGCTTTCACACTCAAGCCGTCCGCTCACCCGTAACAACTGTGAGCCGACCAGGGCCCGGCGCTGACGCTCGGCCAGGTCGCGCCAGACCACCACGTTGACATTGCCGAACTCATCCTCAAGGGTGACGAAGGTGACGCCGCTGGCGGTCTGCGGGCGCTGGCGGCCAGTCACCAGCCCCGCCACGCTGACCTTGTCGCCATGTTCGGCGCTCTCCAGTGCCTGTGAACTGCGACAGCCCAGCACGTCGAGACGGCGGCGCAACAAGGTCAGCGGATGCGGGCCCAGGGTGGTGCCGACGCTGGCATAGTCGGCGAACATATCCTCGCCGATCGATGGCTGCGGCAAGCTCACAGGCGCCTCCTCAGGAGCATCGACCCCGGCGAACAACGGCAGCTGCGCCTGCACCGCTGCCACGCTCCAGCGCGCCCGGTAACGGTCGCTGGCCAGCCCGCGCAAGGCACCGGCATCGGCCAGCAGTTCGCGCGCCCGGGCATCGAGTTGCGCACGCAGGCAGAGATCGCTGACATCACGCCAGGCAGCCGCGCTCCGGGCCTGTTCGATACGCCGGGCATCGTCCTGGCGAAAGCCGCGAACCTGCCGCAACCCCAGGCGAATGGCCAGCGCCTGCCCTGCCCCCGGTTCCAGGCTGCAGTCCCAATCGCTGTGGCAGACATCCACCGGACGGATCTCGATGCGGTGACGACGGGCATCCTGAAGAATCTGGTCGGGACTGTAGAAGCCCATCGGCCAGCTGTTGATCAACGCACAGGCGTAGATCGCCGGTTCATGGCACTTGAGCCAGCAACTGGCGTAGGTCAGCAAGGCAAAACTGGCGGCGTGGGATTCGGGAAAGCCATAGCTGCCAAAGCCCTTGATCTGCTCGAAGATCCGCTCGGCGAATTCGCGGCTGTAGCCATTGCCGAGCATGCCGCTGATCAGTCGTTCGCGGTGTGGTTCCAGGCCGCCATGACGTTTCCAGGCAGCCATGGCCCGACGCAACTGATCGGCCTCGCCCGCCGAATAGCCGCCCGCGACCATGGCCAGCTCCATCACCTGCTCCTGGAACAGCGGCACGCCGAGGGTGCGCTTGAAGACTTTTTCCAGCGCCGGTGATGGATAAGTCACCTCTTCCAGCTTCTGGCGCCTGCGCAAGTAAGGATGGACCATGTCACCCTGGATCGGCCCGGGGCGAACGATCGCCACTTCGATCACCAGATCGTAGAAGTTCTCTGGCTTGAGCCGCGGCAGCATGGCCATCTGCGCCCGCGACTCGATCTGGAACACGCCGATGGTGTCGGCGCGGCCGATCATTTCATAGGTGGCCGCGCAATCGGCGGGGATCTGCGCCAGGCTCAGCTCACGGCCGCGATGGCGGTACAACAGGTCAAAACAACGGCGCAAGGCACTGAGCATGCCCAAGGCAAGGATATCGACCTTGAGCAGGCCGACCAGGTCGAGGTCGTCCTTGTCCCACTGGATGACCGTACGCCCCTCCATCGCGGCGTTCTCCACCGGCACCAGGGTGTCCAGCGGCTGCTCGGAAATCACGAAACCGCCCGGATGCTGGGACAGGTGGCGGGGAAAGCCGATCAATTCGCCGGTCAACGCCAGCACCCGGCGCAGCAACGGGCTATCGGGATCGAAACCGGCTTCACGCAGTTGCTCGGGCGGCGGCAGGCGATCGCTCCAGCGCCCGCAACAGTCGGCCAGCGCGTTGATCTGCGCCACCGGCAAGCCCAGCACCCGGGCGATATCGCGCACCGCGCCGGCGGCATGGTAGGTACTGGCCACGGCGGTCAACGCCGCGCGGTGACGGCCGTAACGGTTGAACACGTACTGCAGGACTTCTTCGCGGCGCTCGTGCTCAAAATCGACATCGATATCCGGGGGCTCATCGCGCTCGCGCGACAGAAAACGCTCGAACAACAGGTGGCTGCGCATCGGGTCCAGTTCGGTGATGCCCAGCACGAAACACACCACCGAGTTGGCCGCCGAGCCACGGCCCTGACAGAGAATGCCCTGGCTGCGGGCAAACTTGACGATGTCGTGGACGGTGAGGAAATAGCTCTCGTAGTTCAGCTCGGCAATCAGCTCAAGTTCGTGCTCCAGCGCCTGACGGGCTTTCTCTTCGAGACCGTTGGGCCAGCGCCAGCGCTGGCCCTGTTCGCACAAGTGGCGCAACCAGGCGCTGGCCGTCTGCCCGGCGGGCACCAGCTCGCGGGGGTACTGGTAGCGCAGCTGGCTCAGGTCGAAACGGCAGCGGGCGGCAATGCGCAGGGTTTCATCGAGCAACGCCTGCGGATACAGCTCGGCCAGTTGCGGCAGTGGACGCAAATGACGCTCGCCGTTGGCGAACAGGCGTTGCCCGGCCTCGGCCACGCTGCAGTGATGACGGATCGCCGTCATGCTGTCCTGCAAGGCACGCCGCCCTCGGGCATGCATGTGCACGTCGCCCGTCGCTACAGCGGGAAGTTCCAGGGACGCGGCCAGGGCCAGCAACTGTTGCAGACGCAGCCCATCGTCGGCGCCACGGTGCAGCTCGACCGCCAGCCACAGGCGCTCGGCGAAGCGCTCACGCAACCAGTGGCCGACAGCCAGGTCCTGCTCGCCTTCATCCGGCAGCCACAGGGCCAACAGTCCCTCCAGCGGGGTATCGAAGTCTTCACGCAGCAGCTGGTAGGCGCCCTTCTGCGCCCGTCGCCGGCCCAGGGTGATAAGCCGGCACAGGTGCTGGTAACCGAGCAGATTTTCCGCCAGTAACACCAGCTTGGGCCCATCATCCAGGCGTACTTCACTGCCGACGATCAATGGCAGCTCCACCGCCCTCGCCGCCTGCCAGGCCCGGACGATTCCGGCCAGGGTGCACTCGTCGGTGATGGCCAGGGCCTGGTAGCCCTGCTGACGGGCGCGGCGGAACAACTCCTGGGCGCTGGAGGCACCGCGCTGGAAACTGAAGTTCGACAGGCAGTGCAGTTCGGCGTAAGCCACTGGCGTGTTCATGCAAACCAGCCCTGCAGCCACAACGGCCCGTCTTCACCGAGGTTGCGGTAGGCCCAGGCATACAGCCCGGTGGGGGTCTGCACCCGGTAGTAGTCGCGGCGCACATCGCCACCATCCCACCAACCGGACTCGATCCGCTCGGCGCCGGTCAGCAGTTGCACGCCCACGCCCGGCAAGGCCTGGGGCTCAGCCAACAGCCAGCCCGGACGCAGCGCTGCCGGAGCAGCCGCTGCCAGGGTGGCCGGATTATCCAGGCGCCAGGCGCACTCCGGACGGTGATCGGCCTGGGCCGACAGGCTATGCACCGCCGTGTCGCCCAGACGCGCGCGCAGGCGTTCGCGCAGTTGTTCCCAGGGCTGGTTCTGCTGCGGGCGTGGCTCGAACAGTTCGCGGTGCTGCGGGACAAAGGCCGGCAGGTCTTCAGCCAGCAAGCGCAGGTTGCGTACCGCGGCCCTCAGTTGCAGTTGCTCAAGGCGCCCACGGGCCAGCTCGAACAGCATCAGCGGGTCACGCTCGGCGGCCAGCAGACCAACGGCCACATCGGTATCGGCGCCCTCGGCGTGCTCCAGGTACAGGGTAAAACGCTGCACGCCACTGTCACGGCCGGCCAGGAACGCAGCCAGATCGTTGATCAGACGGCGCAGCGGAAAGAGCAAGGCCTGGTGCGACTCGACATCGAAATTCAGCTCCAGACGGGCATCGAAGCGGTCCGGCGGCAGGTAGAAGGTCAACGCCATGGGCCGTAAGCCCAGCAGACGGTCCAGGTGCAGTTGCACCGCCGCGGCAAAACGCCGGGCCAGAGCCTCGCGGGGCAGCGCCATGACCTGGCCGAGCCGGCGCAGGCCCATACGGGTGAAGGCGCTGGCCGCCTCCGCTGGCAAACCGACCCGTTCGATAGGTAATTGCTCAAGGGCGGCGCGGGTCTGCTCGGGACAATCGAGCGCCAGGCCATCGTGGCAGTTGGCGAGCATACGCGCGGCCACCGGGTTGCTGGCCAGGACGATACGGTGGCGAAACCCCAGGGCGCTCAGTTCGGCGCGCAAACGCGCTTCGAAGGCAGGCCAGGGGCCGAACAGACCGAGGCTGGATTCGACTTCCAGCAACAGTACCCGCGGGTAATGCAGGCTGACCTGGGAGCTGAACTGGTAAGCCCAGGCGGCGAGCAGTTGCTGCAAGGCGTCGATGGCGGCCGGGTCATGGTCGACGCAAGTGAAATTGCCCGCCAGCGCCTGAGCCGTGGTCAACGGCTGCCCGGCACGCAGACCGAGGGCCGCCGCTGCCGGGTTGACCGCCTGCAGCAGGCGGCGCTGGGGCGGGCCACTGAGCAGCACCAGTGGCGTGTCGGGGTCGGCGCGCCCGCGCAGCACAGCGTCGAGCGCCAGCTGCGGCAGCAGGATACAGGCCCAGAGCATGATCCATCAGCCTCGCCCGGGGCAGGCAATGGGCAGCGCCGGGGCCAGCCCGCCCCGGCATTTGAGTACCCGCCACTGGGCCGGGCGGGCATCAATGGCAATGCGCAACGCCGCCGGTGACGGGTTCAACGCCGCCTGCAGAGGACGCAAGGCAAAGGCCAGGGTCTGGCCACTTTCGGCCGCTACCTGCAAGCGGCGCAAGGCGCGGTCGTCGGCCTTGTGCGGCCAGCACAGCACAGCGCCACAACTACCTGAGCGCAGGCATTGCTCTGCGGCCCAGAGCGCATCGGCCGGTGCCGTCTCGACCAGGGTCAGCCACTGCAGGTCGACCCCCGCCGCCTGCCAGGCCGGTGCATAGGGAATAAACGGCGGAGCAATCAGCACCACCCGCTCAGCGCTGGCGGTCAGGCGGGCCAAACTGGGCCAGAGCAATTGCAGCTCGCCGCAGCCCTCAACGCTGAGCAGCACCTCGGTGAGCGCGCCGGGCGGCCAGCCACCGCCCGGCAATGCCGTATCCAGCGCCGCATGACCGGTGGGCTGCAGGCCCTGGGGCTGGGCTTGGGGGCGGCCCTTCCAGACCCGTTGCTGGTCGAGCAGGCCCTCGAGGCTGAGCACCGCGCCCATCAGCCGCGCCTTACCAGGCCGCAGAACACGCCCTCGATGACAAAGTCCTGACCGGGACCGACCTCGATCGGCGCATAGGCCGGGTTGCGTGGCAGCAGACGGTACTGCTGGGCACTGACCCGCTCGAAACGCTTGATGGTCACCTCGCCATCGAGGCGGGCGACGATGATCTGCCCGTCACGGGCTTCTGCCTGCTGCTTGATGCCGACCAGGTCGCCGTCGAGGATGCCGTCATCGAGCATCGAGTCGCCACGCACCTTGAGCAGGTAGTCCGGCGAACGGCTGAACAGCTGGGCGTCGAGCATGAGCTGCTCGTGGATATCAACGTCCGGGCCGATGGGCCGCCCTGCGGCTACCTGGCCCAGCACCGGAATTTCCAGGACCTCGGGCCGACGCAGAGCCCCGGCCAGGCGAATGCCGCGGGCCTGGTTGCGGGTGACCTCGATGAAACCGGCCTCGGCCAGGGCCTGGATATGCTTGCGCGCCACACTGCGCGAGGCAAAGCCGAAGGCTGTGGCGATGTCGGCCAGGCTCGGCGGCTGGCCATGATCGGCAATCCGCTCACGGATGAAAGTGAGGATGGCGCTGCGTTTGGGCGATAATCTGTTCATGGAGTACATTTGTACTCTTTTCGGCGCGCACTGACCAGCCCCTGTGATCCGGTTATGATGAGCGGCCATTGCAACGGATGCCCGGAATGCTTGAAGCCTTGCTGTTCGATCTCGACGGTACCCTGACCGATACCGACAAACTCCACCTGCTGGCCATGCAACAGCTCTTGCTGGAAGAAGGCCGGGTGTTGACCGAGGCGGAGTTCGATGCTCACGTCAGCGGTCGGGCCAACGCTGATCTGTGCCGCTACCTGTTCCCCGAGCGGTCAGTGGCCGAGCACCAGGTTTTTGCTGACCGCAAGGAGGCGCGTTTTCGCGCACTGTCACCGACGCTGCAGCCCACCGCCGGGCTGGTCCGCTTGCTCGAGCATGCCGAACAGACAGGCATCGGCATGGCCGTGGTGACCAATGCGCCACGGGCCAACGCTGTGCACATGCTCAATGCCATGGGCCTGGGCGAGCGTTTCAAGCATGTGCTGGTGGCTGAAGAGCTGCCGCGGGCGAAACCGGATCCACTGCCCTACCTCACCGGCCTTCAATGCCTGCAGGCGCGGGCCAGTCATGCCCTGGCGTTCGAGGACTCGGTGCCCGGGGTGACGGCAGCCAGCCGCGCCGGGATCTTTACCGTTGGTCTGTCCACCAGTCAGGCGCCCGAGGCCCTGCTCGCGGCCGGAGCGCAGCTGGTAGTGGCGGATTTCGAGGATCCGCGGTTGTGGGCGCTGATGGGACAAATGAGTGGGGTAACTATCTGACTTAGACATCGCGGGGCAAGCCCGCTCCCACCGAGCCGGTGGGAGCGGGCTTGCCCCGCGATGGCATCAACGGACTCACCCGGAAATGCAGCGCGTCGCCGCAGTCTTCACGTCACCCAGGCGCAGGGGGAAGTTGTTCAGGCGCTCGTACAGCTTGATGCTGCTGCCGCTGCCACGCTCATTGATGTCCACCAGCGCAGCAGGCCCGGCACCGACCTTTTGCGGCACGACCAGGCGCAGGCCGTCATGGTGCGGCTCAACCTCAAGAGGGCCACGGGTTTCAGCCAATTGTTCCTGTACGCAGGTGGCGTACTCCTGGGGCTTCTTGCCGGAAATCACGTTCAGGGTTTCCGGCGAGCTTTCAAGCTCCGAGACGCTGACGCAACCACCCAGCGTAACTGCCAACGCTGCTACAACCCACTTCATCAAGCTACACCTCCACCACGGAAAAAGACTCTGACCGCGCCCAGACCATTTTGCTCCCTTGATTGGCAGATTTATCGTGGGTCGGGCACGAAGGGCGACAGTGTAACCGTTGATCATGGTATCGTTTTGATTTGCCCAAAGATCCATTGCGGAGAGCAACATGAAATTCGTACACCAGCGCGAACACCTCAATGAAGACGACATCGTCGTCATCGAGTGTTCCCAGCGCTGCAACATCCGCCTGATGAACGACGCCAACTTCCGCAGCTTCAAGAATGGCGGGCGCCACACCTATCACGGCGGCGCTTTCGTCGATTTCCCGGCGAAGATCACTGTGCCCAGCACCGGTTTCTGGAACATCACCATCGATACCGTTGGTCCGCGTGCGTTGTCGGCAGTGACCAAGCCGACCTTCACCCACAAGATCAAATTCATCCGCCGTTCGTCGTCGAAGCTGAGATAAGCCATGAGCCAGACCACCAAGTACGTCATCAAGTACAAGATCGATGGTGAGCGTCGTTTCGACTTCGCCCAGATGAGCAGCGACGCCCCTGAAGAAGTACAAGCCGCCCTGGAAAAACTCCACGGCGAAGACGCGAAAAAGATCACCGACATCAAGGTCAGCAAAGCCCTGTAACGGACACAGCGCAGAAGGAACCCCAGGCATGAGCCCATGGCCGGACACCCGTCTTCTCGATCTGCTCGGCATCGAACTGCCGATCCTTCAGGCGCCCATGGCCGGTTCCACCGGCTCGGCCATGGCCATTGCCGTGAGCAATGCCGGCGGCCTGGGCTCGCTTCCTTGCGCAACCTTGAGCCTGGAGCAGATCCGCGCCGAGCTGCAGGCGTTCAAGCAAGCCAGCGACGGCCCGCTCAACGTCAACTTCTTCTGCCATCAGCCACCGCAGCCGGACCCGGCCCGCGATGCGGCCTGGAAGCTGGCGCTCAAGCCCTACTACGAAGAGCTGGGCGCCGACTTTGATGCGCCGACGCCAGTGTCCAACCGCGCACCGTTCGACGATGCCAGCTGCCAGCTGATCGAAGCCTTCAAGCCGGCAGTGGTCAGCTTTCACTTCGGCCTGCCGGAGGCAAGCTTGCTGGCACGGGTCAAGGCCACGGGCGCGAAGGTGCTGTCCAGCGCCACCACCGTCGACGAGGCGATCTGGCTGGAGCAACACGGCTGCGACGCGATCATTGCCATGGGCTATGAAGCCGGCGGGCACCGCGGGATGTTCCTCAGTAGCGACCTCAATTCCCAGGTCGGCACCCTGGCGCTGGTGCCGCAAATCGTCGATGCAGTGCAGGTTCCGGTGATTGCCGCTGGCGGCATCGGCGACCATCGCGGCATTGTGGCCGCCCTGGCTCTGGGCGCGTCGGCGGTACAGCTGGGTACCGCGTACCTGTTCTGCCCGGAAGCCAAGGTCTCGGCGGCCCACCGCCAGGCCCTGCACAGCGCCAAAGAAAGCGACACGGCCCTGACCAACCTGTTTACCGGGCGTCCGGCCCGCGGCATCAGTACGCGAATCATGCGTGAACTGGGGCCCATCACTGCGCTGGCGCCGCACTTCCCGCTGGCCGGCGGTGCACTGATGCCGTTGCGGGCGATCAGCGAACCACAGGGTAACAGCGATTTCAGCAACCTCTGGTCAGGCCAGGCGCTGCGCCTGGGGCAAGCCCTGCCGGCCGCCGAACTGACCCGCAAACTGGCTGCAAACGCCCTCGCCCAGCTCAAGCGCTGAAGCAGTGCTTTCCGTTTGTCGGGCAATCGCTATATATTCACGTATATAACGACTACCCCTCAGCCCATGGAGCTGTGTTTCATGAGTAAGTGCGCACCGCGTTTCGCCCTGGCCGCCCTGGCCACCTTCATGACCTTCAACAGTGCCTGGGCCGATGAGGTTCAGGTGGCTGTCGCCGCCAACTTCACCGCACCGATCCAGGCCATTGCCAAGGACTTCGAGAAAGATACCGGTCACAAGCTGGTCGCCGCCTACGGCGCCACCGGCCAGTTTTACGCGCAGATCAAGAACGGCGCGCCGTTCGAGGTGTTCCTCGCCGCCGATGACAGCACCCCGGCCAAACTGGAAAGCGAAGGCGACAGCGTCAAAGGTTCGCGCTTCACTTATGCCATCGGCACCCTGGCTTTGTGGTCGGCCAAACCTGGTTATGTCGACGCCAAGGGTGAAGTGCTGAAAAAAAATGAGTTCAAGCACCTGTCCATCGCCAACCCGAAAGCTGCGCCTTACGGCCTGGCTGCCACCCAGGTGCTGGACAAGCTCAAGCTGACCGAGGCCACCAAGGCCAAGATCGTCGAAGGCCAGAACATCACCCAGGCCTTCCAGTTCGTGTCCACTGGCAATGCCGAGCTGGGCTTTGTCGCCCTCTCGCAAATCTACAAGGACGGCAAAGTCACCGAAGGTTCGGCCTGGATTGTCCCGGCCAGCCTGCATGAGCCGATCAAGCAAGATGCGCTGATCCTCAACAAAGGCAAAGACAACCCGGCAGCCAAGGCCCTAGTGGACTACCTCAAAGGTCCGAAAGCCGCTGCATTGATCAAGTCCTACGGTTACGAAATCTGATGCCACTGGATGCCAGCGACCTGGGTGCCATCTGGCTGACCTTCAAACTGGCCAGCCTGACCACGTTGATCCTGTTGCTGGTCGGCACGCCCATCGCCTGGTGGCTGGCGCGCACGCGCTCGTGGCTGCGCGGGCCGGTGGGCGCGGTGGTGGCCTTGCCGCTGGTGTTGCCCCCTACGGTCATCGGCTTCTACCTGTTGCTGGCCCTGGGGCCCAACGGCTGGATCGGCCAGACCACCGAGGCGATGGGGCTGGGCACCGTGGTGTTCAGCTTCAGCGGCCTGGTGATCGGCTCGGTGATCTACTCCATGCCCTTTGTCGTGCAACCGCTGCAGAACGCCTTCAGCGCTATCGGCGAGCGCCCGCTGGAAGTAGCCGCCACTTTGCGCGCCAGCCCCTGGGACACGTTTGTCCATGTGGTGCTGCCGCTGGCCCGGCCCGGCTTCATCACCGCCAGCATCCTCGGCTTTGCCCATACGGTGGGTGAATTCGGCGTGGTACTGATGATCGGTGGCAACATTCCCGACAAGACCCGCGTGGTCTCGGTACAGATCTTCGACCATGTCGAAGCCATGGAATACCTGCAAGCGCACTGGCTGGCCGGCGCCATGCTGGTGTTCTCGTTCCTCGTGCTGCTGGCGCTGTACTCCAGCCGCCAGGGCAAATCGGCCTGGAGCTGAAGCATGCACAAGATGATTCATGCCCGGCTCAAGGTCGCCCGTGACGATTTCGACCTGGACGTCGACCTGCAATTGCCCGGTCGCGGCATCAGCGCCCTGTTCGGCCACTCAGGCTCAGGCAAGACCACCTGTCTGCGCTGCCTTGCCGGCCTGGAACGGGCATCCGAGGCCTATATCGAAGTCGACGGGCAGATCTGGCAAGACTCGCGCCGCGACCACTTCATCGCCCCGCACCTGCGCCCGGTCGGCTACGTATTCCAGGAGCCCAGCCTGTTCCCGCACCTGACTGTCCACGGCAACCTGACCTTCGGCTGGCGCCGTATTCCGGCCCAGGCGCGCAAGGTCAGCCTTGAACAGGCCTGTGCGTTGCTGGGCATCGAGCACTTGCTCGAGCGCAAGCCCGCCACCCTGTCCGGCGGTGAGGCGCAACGCGTGGGCATCGCCCGGGCCTTGCTCAGCAGCCCGCAACTGCTGCTGATGGACGAACCCCTGGCAGCCCTCGACGGCCCGCGCAAGCGCGAGATCCTGCCATACCTGGAGCGCCTGCACACCGAGCTGGAGATCCCGCTGATCTATGTCAGCCATGCCCAGGATGAAGTAGCCCGGCTGGCTGACCACCTGGTGCTGCTGGAGCAGGGCAAGGTCCAGGCCAGCGGCCCGATTGCTGCCACCCTCGCCCGCCTCGACCTGCCGCTGGCCCAGGGTGACGAAGCCGGGGTGATCATCGAAGGCCAGGTCAGCAGTTACGACACCCGCTATCAGTTACTCGGCCTGCAACTGCCGGGCAGCAGCCTGGCGCTGCGTCTGGCCCACGAACCACTGGCTCTGGGCACCTCATTGCGGCTCAAGGTGCAGGCCCGGGATGTCAGCCTGAGCCTGGTCGAAGATACCCACTCAAGCATCCTCAACCGCTTGCCGGTACGGGTCAGTGGTCATCAGCCGGCGGATAACAGTGCCCATGTCCTGGTCAGCCTCGATGCTGCCGGCAGCGTACTGCTGGCCCGGATCACCCGCTACTCGGCCGACCAGTTGGGCCTGCACAGCGGTCAGCAACTGATCGCGCAGATCAAGTCGGTGGCACTGCTGGGCTGAGCGCGCAGGAACGCAAAGGGCTGGACGCCGGAAAAAGGTGCCTGGTGTTGATCCTGTAACGTCGTTAGCCCCTTGAAAGTCGATACAAAAGACCTCAGTTCTCATATCATGCAGAGAAATTTCCCATATTCGCTCAAGCCCCCTATGCTTGCCGGTGTGAGCAGCGTTCGCTGCTGTGGAACGCTCAATCGCCCCTACCGGCACCTGCGACTAAAGACTCACAACAGAATCTGTGTTCGGCGGAATTAATATTTCCCGAAAGCGTCTTTAATGAAGGAAAAGAGGAACGCGTTCCGCGTGTTCCCGGCTTGCGCGGGCGCGGCCTGCAAAGCAACTTACGTTACCAAGGAGATATACATGCTGATACTCACCCGCAAGGTTGGCGAAAGCATCGTCATCAACGATGACATCAAAGTCACCATTCTGGGCGTCAAAGGTATGCAAGTGAGGATCGGCATCGATGCACCGAAAGATGTTCAGGTGCACCGCGAAGAGATTTTCAAGCGCATTCAGGCCGGCAGCCCGGCACCGGAAAAAGGAGACCCTCATCACGAGTAACGCTTCCTGATTCAAGCCGCACGGATGCGCTTGACCCCGATCGCGTCAGCCCTGGTGGCGGGCCGCAATGGCCTCATGACGACGTGGGTGGGCGGAGCAATTGGTTAACCTTGGCAATCAACTTGGGTATATCGAAGGGTTTGTCGAACACCGCTGCGAACAACTCCGGACAGTCCCATCCCTCGTGCGCCTGGGCGCCGCTGATTAAAATTATCGGCAGCGGCTGCAACTGCGGATTTTCGCGGATTTTAATCGCCAGGTCCTTGCCATTGAGCCTGGGCATCATGTAGTCGGTGATCACCAGCTCCACCCGCGTACGCGCCAATGCCTCCAGCGCCATTTCGCCGTTGCCGACCTTCAAGACCTCAAAACCCTCATCTTCCAGAAGAAAGCCGAGAATATCGGCAATCAGGTACTCGTCGTCGACGACCAGAATCGTGCTCATGACTGTCCAGCCTGCAGGCTCACGTGCCCGCCACTGGCGCCGGCGTGCCGGAAAGCACTGCGGTGGCCTGAGTGAACGCTTTTTTCAGATCGATGCCGTGCTCGCTGATGATCACCTCCAGTAATGCAGGGTCGTAATCACTGTCGCGCACCTTGAGAATCGACAGCAAGCGCCTGAGCTGCGCGTCCAGTTCGACAAAGCGCATTAACAGCAGGTTATCGACAATGCTCGACAGGTCCGGCGCCGGCGCATTGATTTCCGAGCCAAAGATATCGCGCATCTCCCAGGTCGCCATGACACTGACATCGCGAGCGCGCAGCTCTCCGGTCAGGGCCCTGAAAAATTCGTTGAGCCGCGCCGGATGGTTAGCCAGGCGGGTGAAAGCGCCCAGGCTATCGATCAGCACACGTCGAATACCATGCGCCTGAACCTGACGCAGCAGCCGCGCGCCCACCTCATCGAGTGCGCCCTCGGTGGTCGGCTGCCAAGCCAAATGCAGTGCGCCACTGCGCTCCATGGCCGTGAAATCATGCCCCAGGGCGCTGGCTTTCACGCGCAAGCGCTGGGGCGTTTCATAAAAGCCGAAGTGCAGCCCCGGCTCCTTGACCGACGAGGCGGCGAGAAAGCTCACCCCTAACGACGTTTTGCCGATCCCTGAAGGCCCCATCACCAAGGTCACCGAGCCGCCGGGCAAACCGCCGCCAAGCAACTCATCAAGGGCCTTGATCCCGCTGCCGATCCGGCTCAATTCGCCACTGCCCAAACCGCTGGGATGGCTGTACAGCGACTCCAGCCGCGGGAAAACCTGCAAGCCGTCGTTGTTGATTTCGCATTCATGCAGCCCCGACAAGGCACCACTGCCACGGGTTTTGCGCAGTTGGACAGTGCGTACCGAACGACTGCCCATCAGTGCTTCACCCAGCTCGATCACACCATCGACCATCGTGTGTTCAGGACTGCCTTCCTCCAGTCGCGAGCTGGTCAGAAACAACACCGTGCAGCCGGCAAATCCCGCATGACTTTGCAGCGCGGCGATGAATTTCTTGGTGTCCAACGGCGTTTCAGCACGCGACTTGGCTGTCAGCAAGCCATCGACGATCAACAGCGACGCCTGGTGATGACTGATTTCGCCGCGCAGCAGCTTGACCACCTGATCCAGCCCCTCGCTCTCCAGGGTATCGAAAGCGCTGACGAACTGGATCTGTGCACCGACCACGCCGGGATCGAAGAAACTCAAGGTTGCCAGGTACTGGAACAAACGCTCATGAGACTCGCTCAACAGGGTGGCGACCAGTACCCGTCCGCCCTGAGCGACATGATTGAACGCCAATTGATTGGCCAGAATGGTTTTTCCCGACCCCGGCCGCCCTTGAACGATATAGGAAGCGCCGACAATCAGACCGCCCTTGAGCAGTGCGTCAAGCCCTTCGATGCCGCTGGCAAGGCGTTTAAGTGATTCCACGATACACGCACCTGTTCAGTTCGATGTAGTGGTGACCGGCGCAAACACCGGCAGGTACAAGGTCATGCACGTCCCCTCGCCAGGCACACTGGCAACGCTGACCGCACCATTGCTCTGCCTGATAAAGCCATAGACCTGACTCAACCCCAGTCCAGTTCCCTTGCCAAACGCCTTGGTGGTGAAAAAAGGCTCGAAGATCCGCGGCAACACACTGGGGTCAATGCCCCGGCCATTGTCACTGATATCCAGCCGCACGAAGACGCCGTGCAGATCTTCGACTCCGCCATCCAGCTGACAGTTACAGCCCATCAGTCGAATCACCCCTTCATTACCCACGGCATCGCGGGCATTGAGAATCAAGTTGAGTAAAACCATCTGCAATTGCCCGCCATCAACTGCGATGTCCTGCAATCCCTCCTGCAGCTGTACTTGCAGCTCGACGCCCTTTGGCAAGGCATGTGCCACCAGCAAGCGAATCGACTCGATCAATGTCACCACCTGTACTCGCCCCTGCTTCAACGCCTTGTGCCGGGCAAAGCTGAGCAACTGCTGGGTCATTTGCGTGCCGCGCTCACCGGCATCGAGAATGTGCTCAAGCAAGCGCTGGCTGCGCTGCGGATCTTTACTGTTAAGGGCCAGCCTCGCCGAGCCGATGATGATGGTCAGCAAGTTATTGAAGTCATGGGCCATGCCACCGGTCAACTGGCCGAGGGCTTCGAGCTTCTGTGCCTGAAACAGCTGCGCGCGCATCGCATCAAGCTGCAGGGCGGCCTCGCGACGGTCGGTGATGTCACGGGTGATCTTCGCCAGACCGATAATTTCGCCATCCGCTGAGCGGATCACATCCAGCGCTGCCAGCGCCCAGAAGCGCGTGCCGTCCTTGCGCACACGCCAGCCTTCGTCTTGTGCAACTCCGGTGCGCAAAGCGCGTTCGAGCAGCAACGCCGGCTTGCCTTCGGCGCGATCCTGTTCGGTGAAAAACTGCGAGAAATGCTTGCCGATGACTTCGTCGGCAGTCCAGCCTTTGATTCGCTGCGCACCGGCGTTCCAGGAAACCACATGACCACCCGGATCGAGCATGTAGATGGCGTAGTCCACCACCGCCTGCACCAGTTGCTCGTAACGATAGGCGTGCATGGCGTGCAAATCCGAGCGATCAGAAGAACTCATAACAGCTCCACGCAAACAGCAGTCGTAATCAAGCATAGACAGCCAGCGCTACGCACAATTCCAAGTGTTTGGCATTGCTGTTGAAAGGGCTCGCTGCGTGCGTCGAAGAAGGCCGGTCCAGACCCTTCCTCGGCGGTTGACTCAAATATAACGATGAGTTATAAAGCTCGCTTGATTGCGGAGGAAACGCGTTTTCTCCAGGGCTTCGATCCAATAGCGCGCCCGGTCGCCAGACCCTTTCAAACCTGTGCGAGTGTGGTGGAATTGGTATACACAGCAGACTTAAAATCTGCCGGCGTGAGCCTTGCGGGTTCGAGTCCCGCCACTCGCACCATCTTCTGAAAAGGCGCCTTACAGGCGCCTTTTTGCTGTCCGCGATTCACCCCGCCCAACGCAAAGGCGGCAAGCAACTGCTAAGGTGAAATTGCCCGATAACAAAGGAAGGTGGCCATGCGTTATACCTTGTTCGACAACCAGCGTGATGTAATCATTTTGCTCGCCCGTATCCTGCTGATGATCCTGTTCATCATGTCTGGCTGGAGCAAACTGACCGGCTTCGACGGTACCGTCAGTTACCTGACCTCACTCGGCGCACCCATGCCCACCGTCGCGGCCGCCGTTGCGGTGATCATGGAGTTTTTTGTCGCCATCTTGCTGATCGTGGGGTTCTACACCCGTCCGTTGGCGTTTCTGTTCGCCTTGTTCGTGATCGGCACGGCAGTGATCGGCCATCCGTTCTGGACCATGGTCGACCCGGAACGCGCGGCCAACAGCACCCAGTACTTCAAGAACCTGAGCATTTGTGGCGGCTTGCTGCTGCTGTCGGTGACAGGTGCCGGCAGATTCTCGGTGGATGGGCGATAACGCGGCGACCTGCAGCTACAGGTCATCAAGCGGATCGACACCCTCGTCCCAGTCGATTTCATCCAGGGCGTCGGCTTGTTCGTCGTCGTCCTGCGGATCGAACAACGGGTCGACTTCATCCTGCTGAACAGGCTCGCCGTCATAGAACTCATGATCGAGCAAGTGATCGTGTTCAGGTTCGTGAATATCCGGCTCGTCGTGCATCATCAGATCCTGCAGCAGCGCTTTTGGCAATAAGGGACGCCTGTATAAGCCAGGGGCTGCAAATCGTCAACGCCAGGGAGCGCCAATGAAATACCTGCTGATTTTCATCCTCAGCCACCTCGCGACCTACTGTGCCATTGGCGCGGTTGTTGACGCTCGCCTTCAAGGCCTGGCCGAAGACCTGCGCCATTACCCCCATGCACCCATTCAGGCCCAGTACTTTGAAGATGTGCGCCTGCATGCGCAGCATTCGAAGATCGAATACTGCGCGGTGCTCGGCACGCTACTGGCCGCGCTTCTATCCCTGCTGGCATGGGGACTGAGCTGATCGGCAGGGACACCAGAAAAGCTAACCTGACTGGCGAAGCAAGGCAGCGTTGGCCTGACGCACCATATCCAGCCATTCACTGGCACTGACCGAACCCGCCCGCTCCAGTTGCTCAGCAGCCATCAATGCCTGGTCATAGGTTGCTTCCTGCAGCACACCCTCGCCAAGGAAACGGGTACGCCATTGCACAATGGCTACGGCCCCTTTCTTGTCTTCCATCCCCATCCCCACCTAGCACCGGTTACGGGCAGCAAATCGGCTTGCCGCCCAAGCGGCGGCGAGATTACACGACAGCTACAAGCTTGAGAATAGTTTGCATTATCATCGTTACAACTGAATAGACAGACGGTCAGTAGCCCCACAGTCAATCGAAACAAACCACCTCAATGATTTCCGTACAATCGCCACTGAACCAAGCATGGAGGCGCAAATATGAAAGCAATCGGTACATTATTGTTAGCGATATCACTAACAGGCTGCGGGACGATAAACACCGTATTCAGGGACGACAGTGTGGCGAGCAGCAAGCTTGCCCAATGGCAGTCGCATTGCGACACCATCCCACGGGTCTACAGCGGCGTCGCCCTGGATTTCTGCGCATTGCATGCCGAACCCCCGCAAACCACCGACACCACCGGCCAACCTTCAGCAGTGTCGATGCTGGTGGACCTGGCATTGTCGGGCGTGGCCGACACCATTGCGTTGCCCTACACAATCTACGTGCAACACAGAGACGGCAATATTCCGAAGACCCGACTGCAGTAGTGGCGAGGAATCTACATACCTCTGGTCGCCTGCCTTACAGCTTTGTTGCAGCTACCCAAATGGATGACTAATAGTTAGTTGTCTGCCTGGGGAGGCACAAAAATGCAACCAAGATTCGTTATCGTTCCGGCGGTGCCAATAGAGCAGGAATCCTTCCGCGCTGGCACCCGCTTCTACGCTACAACCGTGTCGGGCGGCTTCGACATCTACGACAACCAGGAAAAAATGCGGCTCAAGCCAAGCTACCAGGGCAAGGAAGAAGCAATGGCGCATTGCGCCCGAATGAACGCCGAAGACAGTTCAAGCCCAGTGAACTGTCCCGCTTACCTGATGCAGACCTAGCCAAGCAGTGCCCAGCGTCACGTAGCCAGGAGTGCGGGCATCGTGACGTTGGGTTGTTTGCGCCACCGACCCTGACGCTTCGGGATGCTCAAGCCGAACCCATCCAGTCGCTCAGGCCTTTTGTGTTGAATCTGCGATTGCCTGCAAAATCCTGGGCAAATTTCCAAAAGCTGACTGTCGGGCTTGAGCAAATCGATTCAACACTGCCAGCTTTTCAGGATCGCCCTCCTGCAGGCTTCTCAGCACTGACGGCAACAGGTGCAAACGGCACTGCGCAAGCCAGTTGGACAATCCCGCGTGGTGCTTCCATTGCCGTTGATTGTCGAGATAAGCGACCCACATTTTGATCCAGTCCACCGGTGAGTGTGGCACCGGGACAACCCCACAGAGTGCATTCATCTGCACCTGATCGTTGAGGTGGCTTTCCACGTAGGCGATCACTGCGGCACTGAACAGGATCTGATAACTGCTCACGGTCACCAGGTTGATGCGATCGCCATCGAACGCCTTCACGCTTCCTTCCGGAATGGTGGGGATAGCACTCGCGCTGCAGTCGATGTAAAGGGCGTCAGAATTGCCTGCGATGCTGCCCTTTTCGAGCGATATGCCGTTGGTTTCAATCGCGCGAACCCGCCCCAAGTGCACGACATCGCTTATGCCTCGTAGCGCATGCAACTCCCCCTGCGACACCGTCGCAGCGCGGAATGCGGTGGGTTCGATGGTTTTGTCGATGCGCAGTAGTTCGCCAGCATTCTCGAGCCTGAGGAACAGATCGGGGATCGAATCGGCAGCGCCTATGGCTTCGAACTGGTTCGCAAGGCTGCCGATCGTTCGGACAAAATTCTCCGGGCCCGGCTGAATGTTGGCGCGATCCAACAGCCAGGAAGTGTTTGGAACGATCCACTGAATCCTGTTTGCCGCCACCCCGTTCTGCAGTAGCCACAGACAGGCATCGATGCCGGTCTTGCCTCCCCCCACCACCACGTACCGCAAGTAAGGCTGGCTGATCTTCGGCAAGTCGTTCAGCGGTATGCAGCGTATACCCGGCGCTACCCGGTAATGCGGTGAGTGGGTCGAAGGAACGGCTGTCTGGGCAATAGTCGCATCCACCAGCTTCCTGCGCACCTGGACAGGCTTGCTGTCGCCGGTAAGCAAGGATGTGATGCAATGGCTATCGCTGCGATTACCTTCGTAGTTGTGCATCGGAAAGTAATGCACCCGACCTGACGGCAAGAATCGCTGGTGCATTAGCTGATCGAAGTAACAGACAATCTCGGCGCCTGAGGCCAGCTCATACAAGCCCCCGCCCCATTCGGATTCGTCCATGCGACCGGAGCCAAGCACGCGGGAGTTAACGCCATAGAAGGCAGACGGCTGGTGCAGACGGACAAACGGGTAGGCATCGTTCCAATGTCCACCCGGTTGAGCATGTCGATCCACCATCAGCACATTCGCATCCGACTCATCGAGTAGCGTATCGACGAAGGCCATAGCTGTTGCCCCCGCGCCGATTACCAGATAATCCGTCGCTATACTGCTGGTGTTCATAGGCACACCCTTACTACGCTTGAGTATTCTCCTACTTCATCTCAGGCTAGTTCTTTTCTGCATGCCGCAAGAGAACAGTTGTTGCTAACCTACATAGCCAACAGCTTTAAAAGCGTAGACCTCGCAATACACGCCTTGCGAAGAGCGGATTTCAACTGCAAAACTTTCTGCTATAAAATCGGAAGAACCACCATAGCGATTACAAGTACATTTCTTTTCAAAACCATCTTGAAATGATGCGCTGGAACGCGGGTACCCGGGCTCAGCCTCCAGCGGTAAGCGCTCCACTTTCTCCGCACTCATCAGGGACAAGTAACGCCCTCAGCGCCTGAGGAACTTCAATAATTTTTCTGGTAACCGGTGAGACGCACACGTGTGTCAGGCTAGCGGTAAATGCCTTGATATCTGGCGCTACATTTCCCTCGACTAGAAATGTAAACGAGTGAAGCGAAACACTGGAAACGCTGACCGTCATGGAAAGTTCGTCATCCCAGGTGAGCGGATGAAGAAACTCCAGCGAAAATGCCCTTGCTGGAGGCAGCAAATCAAAGCCTAACAGGGTTCTTAATCCAGGACCGGACAGCCAAACTGAAAGTGCATCATGAACGGCTTCAATAACGAAGTACGAAAATCTGGGTGTATAAACAATCCCTTCCGGGTCACAGTCACCGAACAATACCTTTCTTTTGACAATCACTGAATTCGGCACAAGATCAATCCTTAATATAGAGTGACAAAGCTCTGACAGCCGCCTTACAAGGCCTGGTTGTCCAGGGTAGACGGTACCTCCCTCTTATCTCCATTGCATAGCCACCAGCGTGGCAGAAGATAGAGGTGTACCCGGGGACGTTATTGGACAGCCAGTAGTTGATGGCAGCGGTCTCCAACAGTACCTTGCGCTCGCCCTAAGGTGACGGAGGGCGGCGCATGCATAGTGAAAGCCATGAGCAACCCTCAGGCCTAGTGCGCGATTCCCATGGCACCAGCTGAGGTCTTCCTGATCAGCGCCACGTCGACGTGATAGTTGGAAAAATCACTCGACCTGCCGTCAGTTCGCAAAGTAGCGCTCAAGACAACGTCCTGTTCCCTTGTCAGCTGCTGCAGGGCACTGGAGAACTGGTGTTCGTGAACGAGCAGCAACAGAGCGCTCTCCGCGCCTTCAGCAAGCTTCTGCTTCATTTCCGAAACGCTGAACACCAAGGCAACACCGCGCTGGTAAGAGGCAACAAGATCACGGGTGGATTCGATATCCAGATTCAGTACACCGTCAACTCGACGAAGGTTGGCGACCCGTGACTGGGTTAACACATGGCCACAAGCTTGCAAAAACAGCGATTCATACCACTCCACAACGATCTCCTTGAAATAAACGCGACATCAATACCCCACTTAAACGAATCACGCCACCACGAAGAGGGCGGCGCCTGCCTGGAGATTGCCGTGAAGCTACAGATCAAGGCTGTTTACAAGTGCGGATCCTGCGACGAGGTCCACGCCCATGGAGATGCTTGAGCAACATGCGCTCCTCCTCCAGGGAGAGAACGAGCAGCTGCAGCACGACCTCTCCCGGGCACGGAAGAACATCGAGAAGCTGGTGGTGATCACCCTCGGCCAGGCCGAGCAGGTCGCGCAATTGAACGGCAGGGTCAAGCAGCTCACTCGGGACCTATCCAGCGCCTACGTGGAAATCACGGACCTGAAGAATCAACAGCTGACTGGCCGCTCATCTACCCCAGGCGGCACGGCCTTTGGACTCGTTGTATCGGCAGAGCGCATCCATCGCCTGCCGCATCAGCGGCTCACCAGCGGCGATCTTTTCGTCCAGGTCATCCATGATTCAGCTCCCTGTTAATTGGTCACCTCGCACACAGAACCAACCGTGCGAATTTGGTCGACAGCCCACGAGAGGGAATAGCGGAACCTTACTATTAGCACTGCATCTCTTATAAAAAATAGAAGCTCGTAAAGAGTATCGTCACCCTTAAATTTATCGCGAAATACAGGAGATTTCGCTCGGCGCACTAGCCAATTAAAGTGCAAAGTGAAACTTCCCCACCTCATCAAATAAGAAATAAATTGTAACAAAGACTTCTTGAAATACTCTAAATACCAAGAAACCAACATTTACTGAGCAAGAATGAGAAACCTTGCCTTTTATAGCTGGATGGAAAGCCAGTACATTAAAGCCCCACCCAATGGTAACGTATGCTTTCGCATTGCTCAGCACAAGAAACAACATGAGCAAACTTGTTGGTTGAATAAAGGATTAACGAATGACTATCGAGCGAGAGATTTTCTCGGCCCTTATCGCCCAGAACGCACTTCAAGGTGAAAAGCCGAGCGTACAAAGCTACGCCCAGCTAGCCGTCGACAAGGGATTTAGAGCGCTTTCGTCAAAGCAACAGGCAGTGGTAAGCCCCTTCCTGCAAAAAAAATGCGAGGGTATGAAAAAACCAAATGAAAAACATAACAACTGCCAAAATATTATAAGCGGTCGTGAATTGGTCACAGCCCTTGAGAAATCCGAGCATTATAAAGGATGGCGCTGCGAGAGCTGCCGAAGTGCATCTGAAAAATAATGAAGCGATCTAAAGATAGTAACAATCTAAAAACCTATAAAAACAACCAGAAAAATTACTATTGCTCGCGCTACTCCTGAACGTTATTGCAGCAGGCCACCACAGGCCTGCTCGCAGGTCTTTCTTTTCTTTAGGCCCTGCTCAATCCACCCATCAAATCGCCGTTCACTCGTCACGCACTTGAGCACTTCGGAAAAATTTTTCACGACGCAGCCAAATCCTTCTGCGTGACTGATTTTTTAAGGCCCCGACTACAACAGCTTCGACGACGACATTCCCTTCGCGCCGCTACGTCACTTGGCCGGCTGGGGAAGCCAGCCCGAGTCTGACTCAGCGCTTCGCTGCGCGCTGGTACACGCCGTTGAAACGCACGTTCATGCCACCGCATTCGGCGTTGTCGGACACTACCAGGGCATCGCCCAACCAATGCACGTCCATGTGGCAAATGTCGTCGCGCAAGGTAATGGTGGCGCCCTTCGGTGTGGCCGAGGCCTCGATCTCGCCGAGGTGTGTCGAAGGCCAATCCGCAGGATTGGCGGATGGCCAGAAGGCATTACCCTTAACATACAGCTGGCCGCCACGCGCGCGGATGCGCAGGTTGTTGTCGCCGTTGTGCCAGTCGCCAGCCCAGTCCTTCAGTTTCGGTGTGGCCAACGGCAGCGGCTGTAGGTGTGTCTTGTCGACCCAGCCCGAACTGCCGCCCCCCTTGTTCGGGAAAAACGCACAGCGGAAGCGACCTATGTCGCGGCCGGTTAGCACCGTATCGCCGCTGATCACGTAGCTGCGCTGTCGGCAGGCTGGTTCGCCCTTGGCCGGGCAGCCATCCATATCGCCGAGTAGAAAGAGACGCGGTGTGCCGACCACCTTGGCCAAGGCGAAATCGCTTTGCTCGGAAGGAAATGCACCGTTGCGGCAGGACATCGGGTCGACCATTTCGCTGGCAATCGCAGCCGTGGAAAGCAGTGTAGAGAGCAGGAATAGTGGCCGCAGAAGTGTTGCTGAGCCCCCAGAACCGGCGGCGCGCCGCCACCGTCCTGATCGTCGCCGTACTGCAGGGCGCAACGCTGCGGTAATGCTCTGGAGCAAGGCATCCAGCCGTGTGTGTAGTGACTCGATGGTTCGGGAAGTAGAGAGCATGTTATGGGAGTCCATGGTGTTTGGTGCCTCGTAGCGTCAGTTGATGGCAGCACGACCTTGTGAGAAGTGGTCAACCCCAACACCATGTGTACGAACGTGGCATGTGGAATGTGCCGGAAACTCTAGTGCCACTAACTTGAGTCACTCAGTATCCAGCTCAGCCTGTATGCGAGCGGCTACCGATGGAGCCCAGTTCTGCCCCGTCAGTTGATAGGTAGAGCGAGTCTTACTCACGATGTGGATCTTGTAGCTATCGGAGAGTTTGTTCGTTGGAGTGATGAATAGCCCAACCACCTCTCCCCATGTTGCCATTCCGGCAGGAACTTCAATCACCGCTACCACTGCTACTAAGCGTGGCCTTCGGCGCCATCCGCAGAAAATTCAGCTTCCGGAGCCAGCTCAGCAGCCTCCGAATCCATATAGTAGGCCTTCCGTACTAACTGGCTCGTTTCGTATGCGCAGTATCCGCTGATGGTAGATGCCGTGGTTATGGCCAGCCCGAAAACCACCATAAGTACTCTGTTGCTCATCTGGCTCTCCTGCCAATCGAAAAAAAGCCCGGACTCTACCGAACCACTCCCCTCAACGCCACCCCGCAAGACGGATGGCGCCTGCCCCCAATCGAATCAAGCCACCCCGATATGGTCGGCGCCAGCAATGGATCAAACTGCCGTCCGCCTTGAGCTTAACGCCAGAAGGGCTTTCTTTGCTTGCTGAGGCCGTCAGCGACTGTGGCGCTATCGATTCAAGCAGAGCATGAGCCGGCGTGGAAACTGCCACGACAATGCACCGATGGAACGGTTGTTACGCAGCCTGAAAACGGAATGGGTACCGACCGTGGGCTACATGAGCGCTTCGCTAGCACAGCAGGATATCGGCCGGTTTTTGATGCAGCGCTACAACTGGCAACGGCCACATCAATTTAACAGCGGGCTGGCGCCCGCTGTGGCCGAGGAAAAACTTAACGCAGTGTCCGGGATTAGTTGACCACTACAAGGGAGATCTCAGGCGGCTTTGCGACGCCGAACACGCCGAAGCACACCAAAAGCGATATTCGGCAACATCATGATGGCGAACATGCCCCAAAACTCTACCTTGCCTTGTCCATGAAGGTAGCCACCCAGTGCGATGAAAGCCAACGTCAGCAAGAACTGAAAAGACACGAATTTCTCTAGGCCTCTCACCCTAACTCCTCAGATTCATTAATAAATTTCAAACGATTCTACAGCCTGCAGCACGGGCATGGAGAGCTATTGCCATGACGAAACAAGATTTGGTCGGCCTGCCCGAGAAGGTCCGACTCGCCATCGAGGCAGGCAAGGCTGCCGCGGCGGCCTGCAGCAACGATGGCGGCAGCGCCAACCTTGATCGCGTCGTAATCCCGGTACCGGGCCTGCGCGCAAGCCAGCTGCCCACCCTGCCCGGTTATGTGCAGAAGAAAAGCCGCTATCACCAGCAAGGAGTACGGCTGCACGCGGTACCAGTACAAGACGAATTACGGCATGACCACCGATGGCGAGGCTCCAAAGAAATCGCTGACCGAGACGACCTGACCTCTGTCAGGACCAAGATCGTGCCAGACAAGAATGCGATTTCCGCGAAGCTCAAGGCCGAGCGCGTGCACAACGAAGCCGTGCGCAAACGCATGGCCGCGGGCGAAGACTGTGAACACGAACTCATCCCCGAACCTGCCTGGGCTCACCTGGAGCGCGGCGAGAGTTCGATTCGCATCAAGTGAGGGGGACTCATGACCAACAATCAAATCCTCGTCGGCGCCCAGCGCCAGGCACAACTGGAGGCAGCGAAAGCTGCCTTCTTCGCATCTGGAGGTCAGGCAGTCGAACTGGCCGGCTTCACCTACAAGCCCCTGCCCTTTCGGCGGCACCCAGAGCCCACCCAGAAAATCCCGAAGGGTGTCCAGCAAGGCGCGAGACAACAACGCTCCAAAGAACGCGCGGCCCTGATTGCTGGCATGGCCAAGACCATGACGTGCCGCGAGGTCTCCCAGGCCTTGGGAATCTCCCAGAACACACTCTGGACTATGTCCCAGCGGGAAGAATTCACGTTCGTCCCTGGCTGCCAGGGAAAACGAAAGACTCCCTACACCAATGCGGCAGCAGACGCCACGCTGGCTGAACGAATCACCGCGCTGCGGGACATTGGCCTGACTCGCCACCAGGTGGAGAAGAAGATCGGAATCGGTAACGGAACACTGGTTCGAATCCTCAAGGCATTCGAAATCGACTTCCCCAAGGCGACAGGCAAGCGGAACGGCTGAGGATGATCCATGAACAAACACGACGCTAATGATTCATCATGTGGTCGCGCTGGAAGGACCCGCCCTGCTGCAACTGCTGCACCACGAAATGGCAGGTGGTGAGGTTGCGCTGCGGAACGAGGTGATCGTTTCAACCCTTAATAGGTGGCCGCGGTCGACCAACCTTATTTCACATTTCTGGCGTTTTCGGAGCAGAACTTGAACCAGTCATTGGCCGCTTGGGTGGATTCAGCATTAAGTATTTCGTAATCCTCAACAGCTCCAGGTCTGGATAGGCTAGGGTCAGCCTCTCGGAACCTCTGAGCGACCTCAAGGTGCTTATCAAGTTTTGCCTTTAACGCAACCGCTTTCAGTACAAAATCGTCTCTAGTCATAAATTGCCCTTTACCCGGCCCCATGCCGGTCATCCGTAATACCCCATCCCAAACCAAATTGCCACCATGCCGCATCCAACCTCGGATGCCCCGCTTCAGGGCAAGCCTTGCCCGTACTTGGGTGTCATGGCTTATGTCTCAGGTAGAAGATCAGAGCTACCACATCTGCCGCCACCACGACTGTGACGATGAGAAGCATTAACCAGCGATCCATCGGAAGCATCTGTTCATTCCCCGCAAGATGGGACTCCTGAGGCAAGAGCAATTCTCATTCCAATTTACCATGCCGCATCCGGTCACGGAGGGCGGCGCATGCATGGGGAAAGCCATGAACGACTACATCTGCGCCTAAGGTGGGGAAATGGTCAGCACTGTAGATCCAGAGAAAGGACCCGGCTCCACGGTTCCGTTGCTGGTCAGCGTTGACTTGATGAAGATAGGAGTAGGCATACCTTCTTCAACTTTGATTGGAACACCATTTGCCGGGGCTTTACCGTCAATCGTGAGCTTGGAGTACAAGCTGCCATCCGCTCTGAGCTTAACGCCCGATGGACTCTCTTTGCTTGCGGAGGCAATAACGCTAGACACTCCAGTACATGTCAATTGAACCGTGACTGCGGCCTCATTACCATCGATAGCAGCATCACTTACATTATTATGGTTAATTGTAGTATTTCCTTTAATCCCGCATTGCAACGCCGGCTTTATAACTTTCGCGCAAGGACCAACTGGCGCAACTATACTTCCCGCCCCAACATAGCTGAACCCTTGAGCAAAGCTAATACAAAAATTATCACTAACCCTTTTTTCTTTAGGAACAAAAAGGCTACCTTTAAAAGGAATTGAAAAGCCACGCATTTGGTTGCGCACAGTCGTCATGGAGGTACTTGGCCTTATGTCATGCCAAGAATATGTACCTAATACCATAGCCATGTAGTCACCAGGGCCTTGCGCCCCAACCAAGTATAGAGAACAAGAAACAGCTGTCGTATCACTACAAGCACTATCGCCACCACCCTCCCAACTAGTGACCGTAAAATAGTAGCGAGCCCCACCAGGTTCGTACTGACTTTTGTTAAATTCGATAGAAATGGCATGTGCGGCATTGACTACGAAGCAGAGTAGAAACAAAAGCGCAGCCCAATAAGATTTATTACTGTTCAACACATTCAGTCCTGCTTACAAAGAAAAGCAGGAATGGTATGTGCCGCTTGTTGGTATTGATCTAGGAATCTGCCGTAGCTCTTGTAGGAATTTTCCGAGAGCACACTGGCGACCCTTGCGGCCAACAGGCAACCACCCTCCCACTTCAACGAATCACGCCACCCCGGCGAGGAATGGGCCCTCACTCTTCGAGAAGAGCCCACCGTCACCTTCTTCTTCCGCCCCCCTTGCTGGTTAAGGGTTCAAGAGTTGTAGGGGTTGGAGGAGCTGGTTGATCAACTCGATCATCACGGTGATCAGTACTGGCCATTTAGTCAGTCTTGCCATCGGCATCTCCATTGAGCCTTGGGGAAATCCCTTTTGGAGATGGATAACGCACGCCTATAAATCGCGATCTGATCAGCTCATCAGCATCGCTCTCGAGGAACTCTCATGCCCACAGCAATCGACCTATTCGCCGGCCTCGGCGGATGGAGCACCGGCGCGCGCGCCGCAGGCGTCCAGGTTCTCTGGGCGGCAAACCACTGGCCTGAGGCAGTGAAATGGCACGCAGCCAACCACAAGGACACCGAGCACGTTTGCCAGGATCTGCACCAGGCCCGGTGGGAGCAGGTGCCGAAGCATGACCTGCTGCTGGCTTCTCCGTGCTGTCAGGGTCATTCGAAAGCCCGCGGCAAGGCATCGGGCAACCCGCAGCAAGACGCCTCTCGCTCGACAGCCTGGGCCGTAGTATCCGCCTTGGAGTTTCACCGGCCGAAAGCGGCGCTGGTGGAGCCAGCTTCCTCGACTTTGACGCAGGCAAGTGGACTTCCATCGAGAAGCCAGGCCGTGCCCAGGCAACGCTGAATCGCGTGCGCAATGGCCGGGCGCGCTTCGGTGACAGGTTCATCATGCCCTACTACGGCAAAGGCTCCGGTACCACCGGCCGCGACATCAACCGCCCGATCGGCACTATCACCACCCTGGAGCGCTGGGCCTTGGTTGACGGTGACCGCATGCGGATGCTCAGCGCCAATGAGGCCCTGGCCGCGCAGTCATTCCCGGCTGACACCCTGCGCCCGAACAACCACCGGCTGACCATGCACATGGCGGGCAACGCTGTACCGCCGCTGGCCGGCCAGAGGGTGATTGAAGCGCTGCTGAAGGCGGCTTAACCACTCACACCTATTGCGCCGAAGCATCAGCCTCGTGTGAATTTGGTTTGATTTCCGTATACCAGTGGGGCGGCTCACCTACCCCCCAGATCACGATATTGACCTTTTGGCAGTGCTCACACTGGAACTCAAACTCAGGCCTTGGGTCATCGGGGTCGAAGTCCATTGCCTCTCCGCAGCCCGCACAGCCCGACATTAGCGACTCTTTATTGTCACGCTCGCTCATAACGCGCACCTCTCTGCAATACGTTAAGCGTAGCCAACTCCAACGCCACAGAATCACGCCAGCCCGGCGAGGTATCCCCATGCCCACAGAAAACCGATCCAGCAACACCGAACAGATGGTCAGCGTGCCGCGCGATGAAGTTGAGCGCCTGGTGAAGTTGCTGCAGTACCAAGCCCATCCATCCCCGTCCCCACACGCTGAGTTCTGGCAGGGCCTGCTTGATGCTCCAACTGCCCAGCATCAGGTGGATATGATCGAGCAGCAAAAAAATCTGATAGTCAGCCTTCGCGCAGAGCTTGCTGAGTCGCACCGCATTGACGCCCAGCACCAGGGCGAGCCGGTGGCGTATCGCTGGGAGCAGCTAGGCGGACAAGGCTACTGTTATGGCGAAAATCTCCCCGCGATCTTCCTCGGCGCCTGGCAGGAACTCTATACCCACCCACCAACCGCAGACGTCGCCAGCGCCGAGCAGATGGCAATCCAGGGCACCGACGGCTACCGGAACGGGATCAAGGCTGCAGCTGAGCTTGCCGCAGATTATCCGGAACTGGCCCAGGCCATCCGCGATCTGCCGCTGCCGCAGTAGCTTTTGACCCATGGAGTACATTTGTACTCCACCCGCCCCCCCCTATCGAGCAGACGCAAAAAGGCCGAAGCATTTGAGCTTCGGCCTCAATAGTTACGCTGTCTGGAGCGATGGAACAAAATTCTCGCCGATGGCGAATGCCCTTGCCCGGCCAACGCCCCAGGCCAAAGCTCGAGTCATCGTTTCATTCGGCCTGGTTTGATAGGCCTCTTCTACTAACCGGGCGCCGCTTTTGGCATACACCCCAATAAAAAGCTGCGTTTCACCTGTTCGTGAGAGACGGGTTTGCACATCAATCTTGGTGCCGTCATCAAGGATTTCATCGTGATGACGATGGTGAAGGCTCGGGTCTGCCCAGGCCCAAAATAGATCTCCGCGGTAGTTCATATCGATCTCCTCTGATTTCTCCAGTAGGCGCTGCCTTCAGTGAGATAGATATGCACTTCGCTGATTTGCGACCACCGGTGCAACAACGATCATTTACTGGCCGATAAGCCACCGAAATGCCCATTACCCCATTAAATTTCAGCCGCTATATGACGGCTTTGGAGAAGTCATGCCTGAAGAAAAGGTGATGCCATGAAGGCCCGTATCGAGAAGAAGCTGAGCAAGCGCTTGCCCGAGATTGCCCCCTCGCAATTCCACGGCGCATGGATCGACAAGGACGAGCCGAGCGAATTGGCTTACGAGCAGAAACCCGGGTCAGCCACGTTTGGAGCGTTGGAGGTGGTGTCGACTACTGGGGTGAAGGCTGCGATGCCTACACCGTTTGGGAAATCTGGAAGATGAACTGGTGCTGGCATGGGCCGTTCAAGGCCTATCCGGAAGGTCACCGGCTGGAGGGTACCCAAACACTGATAGCTTCCGCCCTACCACGATCAATCTGCTGAAGCTGGCCGCTAACTGCGAGCTCACCTGCAAGGAGGCACGCCGATGACCCGCCTCGCCCTCTGCCTCCCGCTACTGGCCACCAGCGTCAGCGAAGCACTGACCAGAAATACCCAAAACAATAAATATGCCATCCAGAGCATTTTCCGCAACCTTTAGGCAAATAATGGGGCACCCCGCCTCCACTATTTAGCCTGAGGGATACCTCAGACTAATTAATAACTGGAGCAACTTGTATGGATTATCGTATTTTCGTAGCCGTCGCTGTAATCGTAGCCATCGGCCTGTTTGGGGGCTGCGTCGGATAACCGCACCCACCAACCGCTCATTCACGTCATTCAGGCGGGAATGAGCGGTTCATCGATAAAAACTTTCCGCATGCGAAAACAATTCGCGCGCTAGGAATCGTTTGAGTTCCATTCAGCTTTAACCCCTCCCCCTACAACAACTCAAGCCTGCCGGTAGGCCCATTTCCAGAAACTTCAGCCTGCGCGGCTTAGGCGAATGTACCTGAAGGCAATAAGAGCCAGATTTGGCAGCAGCATGATTGCGAGCATTCCCCAAATACCTACTACACCGGCGCCATAAAGGCCTCCGCCTACCGCAGCTGACAGGAACTGAAGCAGCGCGCCTGGGCGCCCTGCTCGACCGCATCATGCGACGAACAAGCCAGCACCTGTCGCCGTTTTTTATCGTCAACGAGCATGGCAAGCGGATGAGCTGGCCGATGCTACGTAACAGGTGGGGCGGATGCGCGTGAGGCTGCCCGGGTGAAGGCCGAAGTGGAGAAGAAGCCTGACCTGGCCAACCGAATCGCCCAGTTCCAATTTAGGGATATCCGACCGAAGGCTGCGTCGGAGATCAACGATCTGAGCGATGCGAGCGTACTGCTCGGCCACTCGAAGGAGGGAATCACCGAGCGCGTTTACCGTCGCGTCGGCGCCATCGCAAAGCCTTCCAAGTGAGGAAGTTTTGGGACTGCCATCTAATTGTTTTGGGACTTACGCACTTTCGAGCGCGCAAAGAAAAACCCCGCAGACGTTAATCTGCGGGGCTTTCAATAATGGAGGCCGAGGTCGGAATCGAACCGGCGTAGACGGATTTGCAATCCGGAGCATAACCACTTTGCTACTCGGCCTCAAATGCCCGAGACCCTTGAACAAGCGATCTCCAACATATACAACTCTTTAAGGAAACAACTCAATAAAATCGCTATCCCCTTGAAAACGCTAAGCTTTTCAGCTGCCTCGTTTTCGATGGACGCAATTATGGACTCATTCGATTGAGCTGGCAACCCCTTGAATTCAAAAAGTTTATTTTTTTCTGCAAGGAGCGCCAAGCGCCTGTAGAACCCGGGTCCAAACGCAGGGTTCGGGGTGACGCATGCCCGCAAAAGCGCCTTATCATACAGTTCATGCCCCCTGCCCGCGCCATAATCCGTCGATGATGCAAACCGAACTGGACCTGTTCAATCCTCAAGATCCACTGCAACCGCAATGGGTCGGCAATCAAGCGGTGCTACTGCCAGGCTTTGCCCTGCCCCAGGTTCAGGCGTTGCTGCCGGTACTGCGTGAGGTTGTTGCCCAGGCGCCGTTTCGCCATATGGTCACACCCGGTGGGTTGAAGATGGCTGTGGGGCTGACCAATTGCGGGGAGCTGGGTTGGGTGAGTGATCGTCAAGGCTACCGCTACAGTCCGGTAGATCCCCTGAGCAATCAGTCCTGGCCGGTACTGCCCGAGGTGCTGCTGGAACTGGCCAACCGCGCGGCCGCCTTGGCCGGGTTCAACAACTTTCAAGCCGATGCCTGCCTGATCAACTGTTATCGCCCAGGCAATCGCTTGAGCCTGCACCAGGACCGCGACGAACGCGACTTCACCCAGCCGATCGTGTCAGTGTCGCTAGGGCTGCCTGCGGTGTTTCTGTTCGGCGGGCACACCCGTAAAGAACCCACCCAGCGTATTGGCCTGCGTCATGGTGACGTGCTGGTCTGGGGTGGCGAGGACCGCTTGCGCTACCACGGGGTACTGCCACTCAAGCCGGGGGCACATCCGCTGCTGGGCAATCTGCGGATCAACCTGACCCTGCGCAAGGCCGGATAACACCCCGCCTGAATTGCACTCCTCAGACTCAAACTATACAGTCTTGCCCGCAGCCCAATCCGTAATGAAAATTGTTTCCCAGCCCGACAGGAGTCGCGGTGTAGATGCGATGGATCAAAGCACTTATTACAACTCTGGCCGTCGCCTTGCCGCTGACCGCCAACGCATTGCCTGACGAGACCTCGGTGCAGGTTCCAGGCCCCGAGGGGCCGTTGGCAGGCAGCCTGCTCACAACCGAGCGCAACGCGGCGGTGGTGATCATCATTCCCGGCTCCGGCCCTACCGATCGCAATGGCAACAACCGTCAATCAGGTCTCACGCCCTGGACCTACAAGATGCTTGCCCAGGACCTGGCCGAACATGGCATCGCCAGTCTGCGTATCGACAAGCGTGGTGTGCGCGCTAGCGCCGGGGCGATTGCCGATGCGGACCAGGACACCATCGACAGCTACGCCACCGACGTGAAAGCCTGGGTAGCCTTGTTGCAAAAGCGCTTGCCCGACACACCGATCTGGCTGTTGGGCCATAGCGAAGGTGGCACGGTCGCCTTGCGGGCTGCACAGAGCACCCCCGACATCCATGGCCTGGCCCTGGCCGCCGTTGCAGGTCGCCGCCTGGATGCAGTGATCCGCGAACAGCTGCAACAGCTCCCTGATTACGCCCCACTGGTCGAGCCTGCTTCGGCACTGCTGCGCCGTCTTGCGGCGGGTGAAATGGTGGACAATCAGCACATCCCGCTCGCACTGCAGCCGATCCTCGGCCGCGAGGTACAAGCGCTGCTCATCAGTGAGCTGGCCCTGGATCCGCTGAAGCTGATCGCCGATATCAACCAGCCGATCCTGATCCTGCAGGGCGGCCAGGACCTGCAGATCACCGAGGCCGACGCCCGTTTGCTACAGGCAGGTCAGCCCAATGCCCATCTGGTAATGCTGGAGCACGCCAACCATGTGCTCAAGGACGTGCCCGCAGGTGATCGGCAGGCCAACCTGGCCGCCTACAGCAACCCGCAATTGCCCCTGGCAGAAGGCCTGATGCAGGCGCTGAGCAGCTTTATCCTCAAGCAACAACCCGCTAACGTTCTGGAGACGCCTCACCCGTGAATAACAAAGCCTTGAGCCAGGCTCAGTATCACCGCGCAGCCCTGCAAGTACAGGTCTACCCGCATCTGATCCAGGCAGTGGAGCAATCAGGCTTGACCGCTGGCAGCATCGCTGTGGACGTTGGTTGCGGTGCCGGCCGCGATACCCGTTACCTGCTGGAGCAAGGCTTCGTCGTCCATGCCTTCGACCAGGATGCCAACGCCCTGGCACATCTGCAGGACTTGAACGAGCACCCTCGACTTGCCGTGCGACAAAGTCGTTTCGAAGACTTCGATTACCCGCAAGCCGACCTGATCAGTGCGTGTTCCAGCCTGTTTTTCTGCCCGCCTCAAGCCTTCGAGCAAAGCTGGCGCAAGATCGTCAGCGCCTTGCGTCCTGGCGGCGTGTTCTGCGGCCATTTCATGGGGCCGGAAGACAGCTGGGCACAACTGGAGCGCGGCGATCTGAGCATCCATTCAGCTGAGCAGGTCAAGCAACTGTTCAGTGAATTCGACGTACTTGACTGGCATGAACACAATCAACCGGGACAGACCCTGCTCGGTCTTAGCAAACACTGGCATACCTGGTCAGTGTTAGCGCGAAAGACGGGTGCCCGCTAGCAACACATTAACTGTATATGCATACAGATAAAGCTTGCCAGCCCCGTCAATCCTGCGCATTCTATGCCTCACTCCAGCCATAGAATGACACCCAGCCGGCATGCGTCTGTTTCTCTGCGAAAAGCCCTCCCAGGCCAAGGACATCGCCAAGGTCCTCGGCGCCAACCGCCGCGGCGATGGCTGCTGGGTGGGCACTGACGTCACGGTCACCTGGTGCATCGGCCACCTGCTCGAAACCGCCCCGCCCGACAGCTACGACGCCCGTTACAAACGCTGGGCACTGGCTGACCTGCCGATCATCCCGAGCCAGTGGAAGATGCTGGTCAAGCCGAAAACCGCCAGTCAGTTCAAGGCGGTCAAACGTCTGCTCGGCGAAGCCCGGGAACTGGTGATCGCCACCGACGCCGACCGCGAGGGCGAGATGATCGCCCGTGAACTGGTCGAGCACTGCCGCTACCGCGGGCCGATCCGCCGCCTGTGGCTGTCGGCCCTGGACGATGCCTCGATCCGCAAGGCCCTGGCTGCGCTCAAGCCCGGCAGCGAAACCTTCAGCTTGTATCACTCGGCGCTGGGCCGCTCGCGCGCCGACTGGCTGATCGGCATGAACATGAGCCGCCTGTTCACCCTGCTCGGACGCCAGTCCGGCTATCAGGGCGTACTGCCGGTAGGTCGGGTGCAAACCCCTACCCTGCGCCTGGTCGTGGATCGCGACCGCAGCATCGCCGACTTCGTGCCGGTGGCGTTCTGGGCCATCGATGTTCTGCTCGACAGTGCCGGAACCCGCTTCAGCGCACAATGGCGCGCCGCCGAAGACACCTGCGACGACCAGGGCCGCTGCCTCAACCAAGCCCTGGCCCAACAGGCCGCTGTGGCTATAGGCAATGCCGCCAGCGCCCGTGTGGTCAAGGTGGCCACCGAGCGGGTACGTGAAGCTGCGCCCCTGCCCTTCGATCTCGGCACCCTGCAGGAGCTGTGCTCGAAAAAGCTCGGCCTCGGTGCTCAGGAAACCCTCGACATTGCCCAAGCGTTGTACGAAACCCACAAGCTGATCACCTACCCGCGCAGCGACTGCGGTTACCTGCCGCTGAGCCAGCACGCCGAGGCAGCAGCCATCCTTGCCGCGCTGCTGCGTGCCGACGCCAGCCTTGCACCACTGCAGGGACATCTTCAGGCCCAGCGCCGCTCACGCGCCTGGAACGATGCCAAGGTCAGTGCCCACCACGGTATCATCCCCACTGCGGCGGCCAGCGACCCTGCGCGTTTGCCGCCCAAGTACAAGGCGGTCTACACCCTGATTCGCGCCCGCTACCTGGCGCAGTTCCTGCCCAACCACGAATACGACCGCACCCAGGCCGACTTCGACTGCGCCGGCCAGGCCCTGCGCGCGGTGGGTAAACAGATCGTCGAGCCGGGCTGGCGCCGCGCCCTGCCTGAGGCGCTGACCCCGGCCAAAGGTCGTGAGGCTCCGGTCGCGCAAGTACTGCCAGCCTTGCAGCAAGGGCAGGACTGCGCCGTGGCCGAAGTCAATCTCAAGGACCTGTGGACTCAACCGCCCAAACCCTTCACCGAAGGCGACCTGATCAAGGCCATGAAAAACGTCGCCAAACTGGTGGACGACCCACGCCTGAAACAGAAGCTCAAGGACACCACTGGCATCGGCACTGAAGCTACCCGTGCGGGGATCATCCAGGGTCTGCTGGACCGTGGTTACCTGATCAAGCAGGGCAAGGCACTGAGTGCCACGCCAGCAGCCTTCAGCCTGATTGACGCCGTGCCCCGGGCAATTGCCGATCCGGGCACCACGGCAATCTGGGAGCAGGCGCTGGACATGGTCCAGAGTGGTGAAATGAGCCTGGAAGACTTTGTTGCCAAGCAGTCGGCATGGATGAGCAAGCAGGTGGAGCGCTGTGCCGGGTTGAACCTGACCATCAGCGGTCCGGCGCTGCCGCGTACACCGTGGAAGAAGAAGCGCAAAAGTAATGCGGGTGCGGGTAAGCGGGTGCGGGCATCATCGCGGGGCAAGCCCGCTCCCACGGCTTCGCGATAAAGCTACATAGCCTGCTTGATCGCCTGCAAGGTGTAGCTCAACGGCAGCCGCCAACGGTCCTTGTCCAGCGACCATTCCCCTTGCGCATTCTTGCTCATCTGCCCCGGCAAGGCCTCCCAGGGGATGCTGTCGTGCTCCACCAGTGCGCTGATCTGCAAACCATGGCGCAACAGGGCACTGACGACCTCGCCCAACCCATGGTTCCATTCATGGGTCACCGTGTGGCTGAGCGCGGTGTCCGTCTCGACATAGGTCTGGTCACTGTCCCAGACCGTCGGGGCTTCGCGTTCGAAATAGGGATACTCGATCAGCAGTCGATCCTGATGATCTTCGTTCACCGCCAGCAGCATCGGATGACCCTCGCGCAGGAACAAGCGGCCACCTGGCTTGAGCAAAGCCGCTACCGTGCGCGCCCAGCGATCGATGCTCGGTAACCAGATCAAAGCACCGATACCGGTGTAGACCAGATCGAAACTACCGGGAGTCAGTACCTGGTCAGCGGCATAGACATCCGACTCGACATAGTCGATTGACGTGTCACAGCGTTGCGCCAGGACACGGGCCTGGGCCAGCGACTGCGAGGAAAAATCCAGTCCGCTCATCCGCGCCCCCAGCCGTGCCAGCGACAGGGTGTCGGTACCGATATGGCACTGCAGATGCACTGCGCGCAAGCCGCTAATGTCACCCAGGCGTGGCAGGTCGAAACGTACAACTTCGGAGAGGTGCTGCGGATCGGCAATGAACCTGTCCACTTCATAGTCAGCGGACGCCGCATGCAGTGACGCCCGCTCATCCCAGCTGCGGCGGTTGAGTTCCTGCGAGTCGCTCATCATCAGCCTTCCTTTGGCAAACACCTGAACGCGCGACTATAGCCCGCTCACAGCGCCAGGTTCAAACTGACCATCAGATTGCGCGGCTCGCCCGGCAGGTTCCACACCGCGTTGTAGCCGCGCTCGTAGTATTTGCGGTCGAACAGGTTATTGAGGTTCAGGCCGACGGTGGCGTGCTCGCTGACCTTGTAGTGGGCCAGCAGGTCGAGCGTGCTGTAGCCCGGCAGGCGAAAACTGCTACCGGCCTGACCGGAGCGATCACCGACATAGTTGGCCGCCGCGCCGATATCCGACCCCTGCAGCACGCCCTGCTGAAACTCATACACCGCCATCAGGCTGCCGCTGTGCCAGGGAATGCCAAGCAGGTCGCTGCCCTCGGGCAGGCTGGCATCGCCCTTGGTCACCTCGGCATCGATATAGGCATAGGCACCGATCAGGCGCACGGCATCACTCAGCTGGCCACTGAACTGCAAGTCGACACCCTGGCTGCGGGCCTTACCGGCAGCAACGCTGTCGCCGAAAGCATCAGTGGTGATGACGTTTTCCTTGTCGATCCGGAACAGCGCCAGGGTCGCGCCCACGCGGCTGTCGAACAGATCGAACTTGAACCCGGTTTCATAGCCCAGGCCCTTCTCCGGCTTGTACACCCGACCCTGGGTGCCGATGCTGTTGGGCTTGAACGAGGTCGAGGCGTTGGCGAACACACCGACTTCAGGGGTGAGTTGATACAGCAGTCCCACTCGCGGCGTCGCCACGTCTTTTTCCTGCGTGTTGCCGACCTGGCTGCTGCGGTTCTGTGCAGTCTGCTCGATATGTTCCAGGCGCACGCCGATCAGGCCGCGCAGGCGCTCGGTGAAGCTGATCTGGTCTTGCAGGTTGAGGGCGTAGCTCCGCGTGCGTTCAAAAAAGTCATTGGGCTTGACCAGCGCTGGCTTCGGCTTGCCATACACCGGGTTGTAGATATCCAGGCCATAGGCCAACGAAGTGGCGCTCTGCGGGTACTTCTGGCTGTTGCGGTAGTTCTCGTACTCCAGGCCGATCAGGCTCTGGTGTTGCCAACCGGCGAAGTCGAACTGGCCATGCAGTTCAGCCTGGCTGATGTTGTCGTTCCACTCGAAATCCCGCTCGCGGTAGAAACGGCTGAGGGTGGTGCCGACTAGGCGTTGGGGCTCGGAGCTGTTGCCCTTGAGTCGGCCCTGGGTGTAGTGATTGGCCAGGCGCAGCTTCCAGCTGTCATTCAGGTAGTGCTCCAGGGTCAGGTCCAGGGTCTGGTTGTCGTTGAGGATGCGCCCGTCGTTCGGTTCGCCGAAGAACGTCGAGCGGCTGACCGGGCCCAGTTCGTTGTTTACCGCCGGGACCCCACGATCAAACACCGACTCGGTGCGTGAGAACTCGCTGTCGATCGACAACAGCGTGTCCGGGTTCAACTGCCAGCTCAGCGATGGACTGACGATACGCCGCTCATTGCCAACGTAGTCGCGAAAACTGCCGTTGTCCTCCACCGCCATGTTGACCCGCGACAGCACGCGGCCGTCTTCGCTCAGTGGCGTGTTCACATCCAGGCTGCTGCGATAGCGGTCCCAGCTGCCGGCGCTGGCCTTGAACTGCGTGAAGGTTTCGGCCTGGGGACGCTTGGTGACGATGTTCACCAGGCCACCTGGATCCCCCCGCCCGTACAGGCTGGCCGCCGGCCCCTTGAGCACCTCGATGCGCTCGATGTTCGAGGTGTCTGGGGCGCTGTAACTGCCGCGGTTGACGGCAAAGCCATTCTTGTACAGCTCGCCGGTGGTGAAACCGCGCACGCTGTAGTTGAGAAAGGTCAGGCCACCGAAGTTGTTCTGCCGGCTCACCCCGCCGGCAAAATCCAGGGCCCGATCGATACGGGTGCTGTTGAGATCTTCCAGCACCTGGCTCGGCACCACGGCGATGCTCTGAGGGGTGTCACGGATGTCGGTGTCGGTCTTGGTCGCAGTGCTGGAGCGGTTGGCGCGATAGCCTTGCACCGGACCTGTAGCGGACTCTTCGACGTGGCGCTCACTGACGGTCAGGGTATCGAGCAACACAGGCTCGGTGGCGGCAGCGGGCAGCGCCAACAATGAGGCAGACAGGCCGAGAGATAACCTTCCTGGGGGGTAGTTCATGGGGGCTCTTTAATGATTATGTAATAACATAACAATTAATGGAGCCATTTGAAAATGATTGGAAAGCTTCATCGCGGGGCTAGCCCCGCGATCAAACCTCAGGCATGCACCCAACGCCGATGCAGCCCACGCGCCAGCGCATCGAGCATGAACCCCAGCACCCCGATCAACAGCACCATGGCCATCAACTCCGAGTACGCCAGGCGGTCACGGGTATCGAGGATGAAGTAGCCCAACCCGGCACTGACCCCGAGCATTTCGCACGGCACCAGCACGATCCACAGGATGCCGATCGCCAGGCGCACACCGGTCAGCACATGGCCGATCACGCCAGGAATGATCACCTTGCACAGCGTCTCCCAACGGGTGGCACTGAGGCTGCGGCTCAGTTGCAGCCAACGCGGGTCAAGCTGACGCACACCAGCCGCGGTATTGAGCAGAATCGGCCACAACGCGGCAAAGGCCAGGAGGAAGTAGATCGGCTGGTCGCCCACGCCCATCAGCATTACCACCACCGGCATCCATGACAGCGGCGAGATCATGCGCAGGAACTGAAACGCCGGAGAAGTGGCCGACTCCAGATGGCGATAGCTGCCCACCAGCAAACCCAGCGGCACGCCAATCAGCAACGCCAGCAGCAAGCCGATCAGGATACGCTTGAGGCTGACCCAGACATGCTCGTAGACCTCAGCCTGCCCCAGCAACTCGACAAGACTGGCCAGGGTGGCCTCAGGCGAAAAACGTGCCGACAGCCCATCAGCCTCACCAAACAGGTGCACACCCAACCACCACAGCAGTAGCAATCCGAGCAAGCCGGCTGCCCCCAGGGCGCCATGCAGTACATGCTTACCCATCAGATCGCAAACTCCTCGCTACGCTCGAAGCTGTCCGGCAAGCCGAAGGCCTTGAGCCCACCCACCGCCTCGATGCTTTTACGCACAAAACGGTCATCGACCAGGTCGCGGGCCGTCTGTTGCGGGTCGAGGCCGGCAAGGAAGCCCTTCTCACCTTCAATCAGGGTGTTCTGCAAGCGACGCACCAGCTCCTCGGTGTAGCTGGGGAACGGATACGGCTGGAAGTCGATGCGCTTTTCATCCCACTGCGCATGCTGGATCGCGCCACTGGCAATGTAGGCCGCACGGTCATCGGCAGACGGTGCCAGCACCTGGCTCAGCACCTGCGGGGTATGCGGGGTGTAGCGGTTGGGACCGGCCTTGGACAGCAGGGCGGCGGCTTCGGCACGGTGATCGCGAGTCCACAGCTGGGCTTTGACGATGGCGTTGACCACCTTCTGCGACCATTCCGGGCGGTTGTTGAGGTCATGCTCGTGCATGAATACCACGCAGCAGGCATGGTTACGCCAGATATCACCGGTAAAGCGTTGCACGCGGCCGACCTTGAGGTCTTCGGCCAGGGCATTGAATGGTTCGGCAACGATGTAGCCGGCGATGCGCTTGCTGGCCAGGGCTGGCGGCATGTCCGACGGCGGCAGTACCACCAGGTTGACCTCGTTGGCGGCCAGCTGCGCGGTGGTCGGCTTCGAGACCGGCGTCAGGCCATGGTCGCGGAACAGCTGCTGCACCACCACGTTGTGAATCGAATACCAGAACGGAATCGCCACGCTCTGCCCGCCCAGCTGCTTGACCTCGGTGATGCCCGGGGCCACGGTCAGGCCCGAGCCGCCGACATGGTTCCAGGCCACCACCTTGGCCGGGACCTTGCTGCCGTAGCGCGCCCAGACGGTCATCGGCGAGAGCAAGTGAATGACGTTGACCTGGCCGGAGATGAACGCCTCGATCACCTGCGCCCAGCTGCGCAGCAGCACCGGCCGCTCGGCCTTGATGCCTTCGGCTTCGAACAGGCCATTGTTGTGGGCCACCAGCAATGGTGTGGCGTCGGTGATCGGCAAGTAGCCGATGCGCACCGGGGCATCCGGATCGCTGGCGGCGCGCGCCTGCAAACTGCTCAGCAGCGGCATGGCGCCACCGGCCGTCAGCAAGGCGCTGAGTTTGATGAAATCACGACGAGTGTGGGTAAAGTCGTCCAGGCACATGGGCAGTCTCCAACGGCAGCGGCAAGGGTTCAGAATCAGGTTCAGGAGTGCGGCTGGCCCGCCGAAGGGTTTTGAGGATGTCGATACGCAGCGCGCCCAGTTCCTCGACCCGTTGCTCGCGCGGTTGCGGCAGGTCGATGTGCCATTGGCCGAGGGTGCGCGCCGGGTGATTGCCCAGTAGCAGCACGCGATCGGACAGCAGCAGGGCTTCGTCGATATCGTGGGTGATCAGGACCGCCGCAGTGTTGTGCCGGGCGATCAACTGCAGCAACAGCTGCTGCATGTCGGCGCGGGTCACTTCATCCAGCGCGCCGAAGGGTTCATCGAGCAACAGCACCTGCGGCTGACGCGCCAGGCAGCGGGCCAGCGCGGTACGCTGCGCCATGCCACCGGAGAGCTGCGCCGGGTATTGCTCGCGAGCGTGCTGCAGGCCGACCGCCTCGATGGCGTGGTCAATCCGCGCACGGCGCTCACTGGCCGCCAGTTTGGGCTGACGGGCAAAATCGAGGCCGAAGGCAACGTTCTTTTCCAGGCTCAGCCAGGGCAACAGGCTGGGGTCCTGGAATGCCACTGCCAGGCGCGGATGCGGCCCCTGCAGCGGCTCACCGAGCAGGCTGACGTTGCCACTGCGCGCTTGCTGCAGACCGGCCAGCACCCGCAACAGGCTCGACTTGCCGACACCGCTGGGGCCGAGGATAGTGATCACCTCCCCCGGCGCCAGTTGCAGGTCGAAGTCTTCCAGCACGCTCTGCCAGCCTTGCTCACGCGGGTAGCCGAGGCTGATTCCGCGGGCTTCAAGCAACACCTGGGTCATGCTGTCGACGCCTGCCGTTGCAGCTCGGAGCGCAACTGCACCAGGCTTGGCGTGACGATCGGCACGAATGCCGACTCGCGCCAGCGCCGCGCGAAGCCTGCGCCATAAGCACTCAGGTAGGCCTTGCCACCGCTGGCCTGCAATTCCAGCTGCACGGCATCGGCAGCCGTCTCGGCCAAGGTGATGCGCAACTTGAACAGCGCGGCGGGCTGGGTCAGGAAGCGCCCCTCGAGCAGGCCCTTTTTCAATTCGGCGACGGTGTTTTCCAGGCGTTCGCGCAACACGCTCAACGCTTCGCCGAGGAACGAACGCACACCTTGCAGGTGGCCTTCCACTTCGTCCAGCGAACGCCGCGCCAGGCCGATGGCCATGCCACATTGCAGCCCCAGGAACGAAGGGCGAACCGCAGGCAGGAACTGCTTGGCGTTCTCGTGCAGCAGCCAGTCACGACTGAGGGCGACCTGCTCGAAATTCAACGCTGCGGTATTGCTCGATTGCAGCCCCATCAGTTGCAGGTCGTCCGAGCGGGTGAGCCCGGCAGCGTTATCCGGGATCGCCAGCACAAACGGTGAAGCGCCCTCTTCTTCAATCGCTGCCGCCACGACAAAACCACCCTTGCGCAGATTGGTGACCCAGAACAGGCGTCCGTCGAGGGTCCAGCCCTGTGCATCGGCAAGGCCTTTGACTTGCAGCGCTTCGATGCCGGACAGGTATTTCATGGCGTTGGACAGCCCGGTAGCGCCGGCCAGCTCACCGCTGAGCAGTTTCGGCAACAAGCGCTCGCGCAAGGCGGTATTGGGACTGTGCAGCAGGTATTCGATAAAGGCACGCTGGCCCCAGAATACGAAGGCAGCGGCCAGGGAATGACTGGCGACGTTGGCCACGGTTTCCACCGCGTCGGCGACCGTGCCGCCACTGCCACCCAGGGTTTCGTCGATACCGACGCGCAACACCTGCGCCGCGGCCAACTGCCCCAACACTGCCTGCGGGTCGCAGTGGCCCAGATCGAGGGCTTCAGCCTCGGCATCCAGCCAGGTGACCAATGCAGGATCGAGCATAGTGTTTACTCCTTTAAAAAAGCGCCAGCCTGCGCCGGCGCCAAGGGTTCTTATGCCGAAGGCTGCCAGCGGTACTTGCTCAGCTCGTCATTGAGCGGCGTCTGGGCGAACACATTAGCAAAGTTGCACAGGGTGGCGAGGCTCACACCGAGAATCACTTCCAGGGCGTGACCTTCGCCATAGCCGGCTTCACGGAAGGCGCTGTAGCCGGCATCGCTGACATTGCCACGGGTGGCGATCACTTCACGGGTGAATGCGGCCAGGGCTTCAAGCTTTTCCTGCGGCAGTTCGCCGCGGGCGCGCAGGGCGTCGACCACCTCTTGCGGCAGCTTGGCCTTGTTCAGCGCCACGGCGGTGTGACCGGCCACGCAGAAGTCGCAGCCATGATTGGTGGCGGCCACCAGCTGCACCACTTCGCGCTCGGCCAGGCTCAGCTCGGCCTTGCCGTTGAGGGCCGAAACGGTGACGTAGGTTTCCAGCGCGGCCGGGGCATTGGCCAGCACGCCGAGCAGGTTGGGAATGAAGCCCGAGTTCTTCTGGGCGTTTTCCAGGAAAGGACGAGCGGCTTCAGGGGCGCTTTGCAGCGTGTGTAGAGTAACGCGCGACATGGAGTGGACTCCTGCATACTAGGGTGTCGCACAAGTCTGTTGGTTATAAGAAATACCTTCCATATTCTAGAGTCGTTATTACTTGCTCCTGAGTCTTTCCCTTAGATGATTTCCTCCAGCCCACTTGTCGATTGGTTATTAGAAAGCCTTGAGCTAGACGCCAGCCTGTTCCATGTCGGGCGTTATTGCGGTGGCTGGCACGCCAGCACCCAGGGCCTGGCACGGGCCAGTTTTCACCTGGTGGTGCAGGGCCATTGCTGGCTGCACATTGCCGGCCAGCCCCAGGCCATTGCCCTGGAAGCGGGTGATGCAGTGTTCCTGCTGCGTGACCTTGAGTACCGGTTGTCTGGCACCGCCGACTGCGAACTGGCCCGCCAGCAACCGCGCATGGCCATGCTGCCGCTGGAGCATGATGCCAGTGACGGCGTCGGCCTGGTGTGCGGGTTCTTTCATTTCCAGCCGGGCCTATCGTCGCTGATTATCGAAGGCCTGCCTGACTGGCTGATCCTGCGTGCCGGCGACCCGGCCCTGAGCGCCGCCACCGCGCTGTTCGAGCTGATCCTCGCCGAATGCCAGCGCCAGCCTGCGCCCTCCTCGGCCTTGCTTGAGCGTCTGAGCCATCTGCTGTTTCTCTACGTACTGCGCCAGCAGGTGCAGGCAGACCTGCCCATGGGCGGCCTGGTGTCATTGGCCCGCCACCCGCAATTTGCCGCCCTGGTCGAGCAACTGATCAAGCATCCCGAACAACCCTGGCCGCTGGAAAGCATGGCAGCCTGCACCGGACTATCGCGTTCGGCCTTCTTCAAGCGTTTCAGCGAGCTGGCCGGGCAGTCCCCCGGGCAAGTGCTGCTGGCCCTGCGCATGCGTCACGCCTGCCGCTTGCTCAAGGCGCACAACACCGTCGAACAGGTGTGCGCTGCCGTCGGTTACCAGTCCATCGCTGCCTTCACCCGCGCCTTCAGCAAGGCCATGGGCGTGCAGCCAGGTGCCTACCGGCGCCAGCATGAAGGCCGTTGAGGCAAACTGCGGGCGGTAATCGAACACAAGCGAATTCCAGCCCTCAAGTCCATCCGGGCAGACTCCGATAGCAGACCACCCACCGCCGATTGCTCGGTACAGCGTGGTGCTGATAACAATTAAAAGGAGTACTGCCAGCATGTTCGCCGACCTGAAAATTCGCACCGGAATGTTCTGGGTGCTGTCGCTGTTCAGCCTGACCCTGCTGTTCTCCACCGTCAGTGCCTGGCGCGCGGCGGTGGGTAGCGATGAGCAGATCACTGAACTTGACCTCACCGCGCATCAATCGGACCGTTTGAACAACGCCCTGTTGATGGCGATCCGCGCCAGCGCCAACGTCTCCTCCGGCTTTGTCGAACAGAGTGGCGGCCACCACGACAGCGCCAACAAACGCATGGCGCTGTCCGCACAGCTGATCGACAACAGCCGCAGCCTGCTCGACGAGCTGGTCAGTAATGCCCGGGACCCGGCACTCAAAACCCTCGCCGTCGACCTGCAAAACACCTTCGGCAAATACGCCGAGGCCGTCGCCGGACAACGCGAGGCGACCGGGCAGAACGACCTGCAACGCTACTTCATCGTCAACACCGAGGCTGGTAACGCCATGGCCCGCATGCAGGCCCTGCGCCAACAACTGGTGGCGGCCTTGAGCGAGCGCAGCCAGCAGATCATGCTTGAATCCGAGCGCCGCTTGAGCGCCGCCAAACTGCAGAGCCTGGCACTGGTCGTGGTCACCCTGCTGCTCGCCGTGCTGTGCTGGGGCTTTATCGCCCGCCGCGTGTTGCGCCCGCTGCTCGAAGCCAGCCAGCACTTTCAGCGTTTTGCCCAGGACGACCTGAGTGTGACCGTACAAGTCACCCGCCGCGACGAGATCGGCGAGCTGTTCGCCAATCTTGCCCATATGCAACAAAGCCAGCGCGCCACCCTGAGTCAGTTCACCGGCTACGCCACGCAAGTGGCCCAGGCCGCCCAGGTGCTGGAGAACATTACCGAACAGAGCACCCACAGCCTGCGCCAGCAGGATCAGGAACTGGAACAGGCCGCCACCGCCGTGACCGAAATGACCACCGCCGTGGAAGAAGTCGCGCGCAATGCCGTCACCACCTCACAAGCGGCCAACGCCTCCAATCAACTGGCCGAGCAAAGCCGTCAGCAGGTCAGCGACAACCTCGACGGCACCCGTGCCATGGCCAGCGAAGTGCAGACCAGCAGTGAGCGCTTGCAGCAACTGGCCGGGCAGATTCGTGACATTGGCCAGGTGCTGGATGTGATCCGCTCGGTGTCCGAGCAAACCAACCTGCTGGCGCTCAATGCCGCCATCGAAGCGGCGCGTGCCGGGGAAGCCGGTCGTGGTTTTGCCGTGGTCGCGGATGAAGTACGCACCCTCGCCTACCGTACCCAGCAATCGACTCAGGAAATCGAACAAATGATTGCCGGGGTGCAGCATGGCACCGAGGCGGCGGTGGCTTCGATGCAGGCCAGCACCCAGCGTGCGCAGTCGACCTTGGGCATCACCCAGGCGTCAGGTCAGGTGCTTGAGGGGATCTACAGCGCTATCGGTCAGATCAACGAACGCAACCTGGTGATCGCCAGTGCGGCTGAAGAACAGGCGCAGGTGGCCCGTGAAGTGGACCGTAACCTGCTGAACATTCGTGAACTGTCGTCGCGCTCGGCGACCGGAGCGCAGCAGACACGGCAGGCCAGCCAGGCGTTGTCGGGATTGGCTGCGGAGCTGACGGCGTTGGTGGCACGATTCAGGGTTTGAACGTGAGGGCCCTATCGCTGGCAAGGCCAGCTCCCACAAGGTCAGGTGTTGACCCGGACCCTGTGGGAGCCGGCCTTGCCGGCGATGAGGCCATTTGCAGCCCTACACATCCACCAGAATATTGAACCCGCCAAAGATCAACCGCTGCCCGTCAAAAGGCATCGGATTCTTGTCAGGCTGCAAGCGCGGGTCTTCCATCATCTTCTTCATCCCGGCATCACGCACCTCACGTGAAGGCCAGAGAATCCAGGAAAACACCACGGTTTCGTCCGGCTTGCATTTCACCGCCATCGGAAACGAAGTCACCTTGCCTTCAGGCACATCATCGCCCCAGCACTCGATAACGCGCAGGGCGCCACACTCCTTGAACACCACCGCCGCTTCCTCGGCATGCTGCTTGAACTTCTCGCGGTTGGCGGTAGGCACGGCAAGCACAAAACCATCGACATAAGACATGACCTTGACTCCTGCACAGGGGTTGAATCGATCAGGTTGATCTGTGCAGTAGTCGATTGACTGCCGGTCGATTCGACAGCCCGGAACATTCACCGACGAGCGGTCAGACTCAAGCGCTTTTTCGTTTCTGCGTCGCTTTTGCGTTTCTGTGCGACAGTTCGCACTTCAGGGGCTCCTCTAGTGATTCCTGCTGATGTTAGTTTGCAGAGATGCCTGCTTCTTCAAGCAGACACCTCCTACTCACTATCTGCAAAGGAATGCTTCCAGCAATGGACTTCTCACTCAAGCACCTGGCTGCCACTACCCTGATGCTGGCCAGCCTCGCGTCGTTCACCAGCCAAGCGCACGCCAACATCACCCCGCAACAGAGCGCGGCCATCCTCAAGACCTTCAACGACGCTTCGGTGAAGCACTTCAGGCAGTTCCTCGGCAGCCTGGCCAAGAGCGATGTGGGCAAAACCGACAACCTCGGTGCGACCATCAGCGCCTTCCTCGACAACAAGACCCTGAGCGCTGAGCAGCAGAACGAAATCCATCGCCTGCTCGGCCTTTATGCGCGGGTCAAATACGGCAGCGCAGCCACCGAAACCCTGCGCGAACTGGTGGCAATCCCGACCATGCGCGTCGATGGCGTTGCCCAGCACGAGAACCCCGAATTCATCAAGATCGCCGACAAGATCAAAGCCCTTGCCCAGGCCTTCAACCTGAACTTTCGCAACATCGACAACCGTGTCTACGAGATCGCCCTCGAAGGCAGCGGCGACGAAGTGGTGGGCATCCATGCGCATGCCGATGTGGTCCCGGTGACCCCGGAAAACTGGGTACTGCAGGACGGCACCCAACTCGATCCGTTCAAAGTCACCCTGATCGGCGACCGCATGTATGGCCGCGGTACCGAGGATGACAAGAACGGCATCGTCGTAGCGCTCTATGCGATGAAGATCATCAAGGAAGAGCAGCTGCCGCTGGCGCGCAACTTCAAGCTGCTGGTGGACACCACCGAAGAGACCACTGGCGACGCCATCCCCTACTACTTCGAACACAACCCGATTCCCAACTACAACCTGGCGCTCGATGGCGGCTACCCGGTGGTGATTGCCGAGAAAGGCTACGGCACAGTCATGGCCAGCTTTCCTCGCCGTAGCGCAGAGGGCAAAGGCGCCGAAATCACGTCGATGACCGGCGGCCTGGCGACCAACCAGATTCCCTCGACCTCGGTCGCCACGCTCGTCACCGACAAGCCCGCAGAACTGGCCGCCAGTCTGCAGAAAGCCGGTACGGACTACGCCAAGCAAAATGGCGGCAATTTCGGCGTGACCGCCAAGGTCGTCGGCAAAGACGTGCAACTGACCGTCACCGGCGTTTCCGCCCACTCCTCCGAGCCCGAATCCGGCGTAAACCCGGTAGCGAGGATGCTCGACTTCATCCACAGCCTCGACGGCAAGGTGGCGCTCAAGCACAACCAGATCACCGACGCGGCCCGCTACGCCGCCGACAACTGGGGGCTGGACTACCTGGGCGGCAAACTGGGGGTCGGCTTCTCCGACGCCTTCATGGGGCCGCTGACCACCTCACTGACCTACGTCGGCATGGATGACAAGGCCTTCAAACTCGCGGTCAACCTGCGCGTGCCGGTCGGCAAGTCGCCTGAAGTGCTCAAGCGAGAACTCAGCGACAAGCTCGCGGCCTGGAGCAAGCAGTCCAAGGTCACCGTGGCCTTCGACACTTCGATCGCCGAGCCGATGTACCGCAACCCCGAGGGTGAATGGGTCAAGGCACTGCTGGCGGTGGCCAGTGAAAACCTGGGCATGGAGAAAAAGTTCGGCACCTCCGCAGGCGCCACGTCGGTGCATGAATTGCCTAATGGTGTGCAGTTCGGCCTGGCCATGCCTGACGTCAAATACACCGGCCACAACGACAACGAGTTCAAGACTGTTGAACAGTTCATGCTCGACCTGCAGATCGTGACCGAGATGATGGGCCGTATCGGGCAGATGCCGAAGCTTTGAGGCGCATGCGGGCCCGCTATTGAGGCGGGCCCCTTGGCGGCGTGCGTGTTAGCTCAATTGAGCGATCAACACTGCATTGCTATAGATCAGGCTGCCGTCACTGGCCCGGTGTCCAACCAGATGGAACTGACCGCGTTGATCCTCATCCAGATAAACACGTAACTTGCAGTCGGCCAGTGGGCCATAACCCTCTGGTATGACCAGGTTCAACGCGGCCATATCGACATCAACCATGGCTTCAGGCTCGTGGCTGTTCTGCAGGCGCTCTTCGGCCTGCTCCAGCCTGGTATGGTTAGGGCCCAGAATGTCGAAGTGTATGTCTCCGACCGGAGTGGATTTTTGCTCGCCGTTGCGTTTGCACCAGCCTTCGATCGTCAGGGTACTCATGGCAAATCCTCATGATGTAGACCGTTTTGATCACTACTGAAGGTGTTGACCTCGGTGCAGGTTGAATCGTTCCGGATTTTCTCGGCGCCATATCAGAGAACATTAGGAAATAACACATTCCAATAAACGCTACCCAAACGTACACTTCGCTGTGTGAATAAACCTCAAGCGTTGATTTCACATCGAATTTACGCAACACCAACGGACGATTTCACGAAGACCCCACCATTCAAGGACTACAAGGAGTTATGAATGAGCGCTACTGAACAAACCCGTGAAGCTGCAAGCTACAGTGCAAAATGGCAGGAACGATTTGCATTTTTCGATGCCCACGGCGCCCCTAACAGCCCCACTTACAAACCTGCGCTAAAGCAGCTGCCATTCGGCAAGAAGATACTGGTAAACGCCAATATCATTGCCTTCTTCTTCGGCCCTATTTACCTGTTCGTCCTGGGGCTGTGGAAAAAGAACCTGGCCTTGATCGGGATCATTGTGGCGGTGTCGATCGTGATCGATATCCTCTTCGGCCTGGCCGGCATGATCACGCCGCACCCGGTCGATGTCGGCATCGGCTTTGCCACCAACATCCTGTATGCGCTGTCCACCAACTACGCCTATTACCTGAAAGAGCGTAAAGGCGAGCAGGGCTGGAATCCGTTTAAAGGTATGCGCTGGTAAGCGTCCTGAACAAGTACTGACTGGATGCGCTGCCCGAAGCGGAGTGTTCAGTCAGTGTTCCCGCCGTTCATACATGCAGGCATGGGCCCACTGTTCGGGTGGGCCCTCGGCTTTCCGTCATTGCTCATCCCAAGGAATATCGCCCCACGAAGCCTGCCCGGAGGTCGAGGCAATGTGGTGTGACCAAGCGATGTCCCTGTAACGGATAGCCAAATTCTCCTGAGCCTGCTGGTCGTTCAACAGAATCGAATGGGGCATCTCCAGCTGTTGATCAACGATCAGACCGTCCCAGATCTTGATGCTGAAGTACTTTTCCTGATGACCGCTCAGACTGATGCGATAGAAGTTCAGTGTGCAATCGACTACCTCTCGATTGGCCAGGGCCTGCGCTAACAAAGGCGTCGCCTTGTCGATGTGTTTGGTAATGATCAGCGGTCGATGGGTGGCGTGCCTGGTGTTGTCGAGGTTGGAAAGATTGTGGGCGAAGGACAACACCATGATTTCGTCGAAGTGCCCGGCCTGACATTTGTTGCCGATGGAATCCAGGCTGGAACAGCCTGCGGAAATCAATCCCTGTTTTTTGCCGGTGATCGACAGATAGCCATGATGAGCCAAAGTGCGTACTCCTTATAGGTAAAGCACGCAGACTATTGCTTGGGTACTGATCGCGTATGTCAGGCATTTCCGAAAAGTATTTCCAAAGTGTTACAAACAGCAAATACAAGATGGCTGATTTTCAGAAGTGTCCGACATACCTTTGGCAAAAAAACTCGTAGCCTGCGTGGTCCGCTTACAGGGAGTACGCAGCATGGCCTATCACTACTTCGCGTCGCTCAACCGCAAGTTCCAGGAACAGCCCTTCGCCCACCAATTCTCAAGAAGGAATACGTGATGGCGAAGCCGAGCGACAAGTCGAAACTGAGCATGAATGACTTCTGGGAAGTCAGCCATGCCGCGGCGCAGTTTACCGGCTTCGCCTGCACGATCAGTGCGCGGCATCTGCAGGATGACCAAACGCGCATGCAGTTCAATCGCGAACTTTCCTACTACGCGCGACGGGTGGTGCAGGATGTGGAAGAGCGGCGTTTGAGTCCGCAGGAGGGGTTGCGGGAGTTAAAGGCGGAGCAGCAGAGTCTGCTCAGTGAGTCACGCCGTATTGTCGCCCAAACACTGGGTTTGATCGGAGGGACCGTTCAAGTCGCGACTGGGGCCGGTATTTGCTATGGCTCAGCAGGAGCTTTGTGCGCGCCCCTCGGAGCTCCGCTGATGATGCATGGCGGTAATAACGTCTATGAGAATGCAAGAAATCTTTACGAAAGTCGCAGTGATATTGAAGGGCCGGTACGCAAAGCTTACCAGCACGTCGCGAAACAGCTCGGCTACAGTGAAACTGAGGGCAACATGGCGTACTTGACGGGAGATCTTGCTATGTCTGGCGCTGGTTTGTTTCGTCAAGTGTTAAGGCACGACGCTTGGAGACTCTTCCGATTCATGAAGACTGACCGGGAACGCGCGTATAGGCAGATGAGTACCAAAGCATTAGCACTCGAGATCGGGATAGATGGTCAAACCGCTGATCAACTGCATCAAGAGTACAAAAAATGAACATGTTTGGATTCTGTTTTTTTGTGCTCTCCAGCGGTGGCGGCTCTCTGCTACTCAATCGCTGCCTTAAATTATTAAGCTCGGCGATACTAAAGGTCGCCCTCGGACTTCTTTACAACTCACTGATGATCGTGTTTTACATAGACGCGATAAAGAAAGGCAAATTGTTATTCATCGAATTCGATCCAAGCATAACCGCATATCACCCTACAATCTTAGCAATCTCCACAATCATGGTTTTCTTCCACCTCTGGACATTCAGGACTGAAATATAAATTTCATTACCCGCCCTGACAACAGCAGACCGAGGCATAGATACCCCTACCATACAACAACTCAATAACGAGCACAAAAAGTGACCATACTAGAATTTACTTGCCTTGTCATCTTTAGCATGGCCGCCTCCTTAGTACTGAATCGCTTTCTAACCATGCTTCGATTCGCCACTTGGGCAGTCTTGATCAGCCTTACCTACAACGTTTTGATGATCGCATCCTATCTCGATGTTGCCGAAAATAAAAAACTATTTAACTTACAATTCGACCCAAGCGTTTCCGAGTACTATCCGGTACTCACGATAGTCTCATTGACCATGATAGCCTTCCATTGCCTAGCGTTTAGAAGCTGAATGCTATCCAATCCTTGTAAATCATAAAATCGACCTTCTCCAGATTAGCAACTTCAGACTTTCCAGCAATTTTTCATTGAGACATCTGGGCGTTCCGACCTGAAGGTTGAACATGTGCAGAACCCCCCTGCCAACCCCGCAGTCGATCTGTAACCTCGTGTGGCTGCCCTGCTCCAACGCTTGAATCCCACCCCCAACCCCGTTACCTCCCCTACGTCGCTGTAAATCCAGCGACCGGGTTTGGTAGCCCAGGTGATAATCAAGGCACACAAGCGTCCTATCCGAACAGTTGACGCTTTTTTTTGTGTCTACTGTTTCGTGTTATGGCGGCTGTGCGCGGGGCGCCTTCGTGCGCGCCGGGTTCTTTGATTCCCGGTTGACCAACCCGTGTACAGTCGCCACCCACCACGCAAACCAGCACCACCTTCGGCTCCTGCAACGGCAGCCACGATCCGTTCTTCGCTGTCCGTGCCGGTGTCTCTTCCAGCAGCCCACCGCACAGGCTACTGCGACAGAAAGCTGACCAGCTGACGACCATGGGTACTAAGCGACTCCCAGCCCTTGATGCACAGCCGCAGTTCAAGCGTCGCCCAAGCCTCTTCAAGCAGCACCACACGTACCGGCAGTTCTTGTTCCATGCGCCGCGCGGTGGTCTCCGGCAGCATGGCAATCCCGGCACGCTGAGCCACCAATTGAGCGATGGCCTCAAAGCTGGGCGCGCGTACGCGGATCTGCAGGGGCATGGCCAGTTTCATCGCCCGCTCTTCGACAAAACGTTGCATGGCCCGCTCGGCCGGCATGCCGATGAAGGGGTAACCCAGGGCATCGCGCAGGCGCGTCTGTTCACGTTCTGCCAATGGGTGCCCGTGCGGTACCAGCATCACCAGCCGCTCGCTGCGAAACGGCAACGACAGCACCCCATCGCTGATGACGCTGCCGTCATACACGCCGATTTCACACTCACCAGTGAGCACGGCACGCATGACATCAGCGCTGCGGTACTCGGTCAGTTGCAGATCGACTTCCGGGTAGTCGGCCAGAAACGAGCCAAGCACCGCGGGCAACAGGCTGCTGGTGGTCACGGTGGTGGCGGCCAGGCGCAGGGTGATGCGGCGTTGGCCGGCGAGCTCCTTTAAGGTGTCCTGCAGCTTTTGCGCTTCGCCAAGTACGCTACTGGCTGCCTCCAGCACCAGACGACCGGTCGGTGTCAGTTGCATGCCAGCGGCCGTGCGGGTGAATACGGTGACGCCGCAACGCTCCTCGAACAGGCGCAGGCGGGTGCTGGCGGCCGAGACGGCAACCGGGATGCTGGCAGCGGCCTTGCTCAGGCTGCCGGAGGCGGCAATGGCGCTCAGCAGGCGCAAATCGGAGAGATCAAAGTGCACAGGGGCTTCTCTTTTGACGAAGGCTTCGTTCTGGAAAATGCGATTCTGCGGCGGTTGCCTTCACTTTAGAATAACGCCTGTACCTTCTCCTCTGTCGGGCTGCTGATGAATAAATTACGTGGGTTTTGCCAGCGTTGCGTCGAAAACGGCAGCCTGTTTGCAGTGCTGTCGGCACTCGGTTTCAGCCTCAAGGCGATTTTCGTCAAGCTGTCTTATGCGGCCAGTCAGGTGGATGCAATCACGCTGCTGGCGATGCGCATGGGTTTGTCGTTACCACTGTTTGCCTGGCTGGTGTGGGCCAGCCGCGGCCCGGCCAATGCACCCATGACCCTTGCCGATGGTGTGCGGGTGATGCTGCTGGGACTGTTCGGTTATTACCTGGCGAGCCTGTTCGATTTCTACGGGCTGCAGTACATCAGCGCCGGACTTGAGCGGTTGATTCTGTTCACTTACCCGACCCTGGTGCTGGTGTTCCAGGCCATCGCCCTGCGCGAGCGCCCTACCTTGCGCACCCTGGCAGCGATGGGTTTGTGCTACCTGGGCCTGGGCATCGCCTTCGTGCATGACGTCGGCGCTTCCGGAATGGGCGGCCAGGTGATGCTCGGCGCGGCATGGGTGTTTGCCAGTGCGGTGACCTACGCGCTGTATTACTCAGGCACCGGCATGATGCTCAAGCGCATGAGTTCCATGCGCCTGGCCGGGCTTGCCGGCAGTGCGTCGTCGTTGATGGTGCTGGCGCACTATCTGCTGACGGCCGATACCCAGCTGCTCTGGCAGCTGCCCTCTGCGGTATGGGTGTATGCGGCGTTGATGGCTCTGGTTTCCACGGTGTTGCCGATCTATTGGGTGGCGCTGGCGATTCAGCGCATGGGCGCCACCCATACCGCTGCGGTCGGCAATCTGGGGCCGGTGCTGACGGTGCTGGCGTCATGGGCTGTGCTCAGCGAAGAAGTATCGCTGTACCAGATCATCGGGCTGGCCTTGGTGTTGTTCGGGGTTTCGCGGCTCAAGCCGGTGCGGGCCAAGGGCGAGACACAGGTGCCGGGTCAGGCCAGCACGGCGGCGCAAAAAACATAGGTGGGCAGATCAACTAGACTGCAAGGTTCGGGTGCTGAATTTTCCTGAATGCACCCGTTCCCCAACAGTAGTTACTGCCACCGAGTTGATCTGAGTACACACCATCATGTGTAAGTCATGTGATTCAACTTCCTCTGCAAACACAACTGATCGTCGTCGTTTTCTTCGCATTGCCGGACTTGGAGCAGGTGCCCTGCTGCTGTCCGGTGCGCTGCCTGACAGGTTTGTCACGGCGGCCGAAAAAACGGCTGCGCCCCCCAAACCGCAAAACGCAATCGACCCCGACCAGGCGCTACAACGGCTGATTGCAGGCAATGAACGCTATGTCAGCGGAAACTCGGACACACACGACTTCAAGGACGAGCGCGAAGCCTTGGTGTCCGGCCAGAACCCGTTCGTGGCGGTGCTCAGTTGTTCCGACTCGCGGATCGCCCCCGAATACGCGTTCGACACCGCACGCGGTGACCTTTTTGCGATTCGCGTGGCCGGCAACTTCGTCACCGGTGAAGGCCTGGCCAGCCTTGAATACGCCGTCGCCGTACTCGGTGCACCGTTGATCCTGGTACTTGGCCATGAAAGCTGTGGCGCCATCGATGCCGGGATCAAAGCGCTGAAAGATTCCACCGTGTTCCCCGGGCACATTCCGAAACTGACGGAGGCACTCAAGCCCTCCATCGAGAAGGTCCTCAAACAACCTGGCGACCTGATGGAAAATGCCACGGCGCAAAATGTCAAAGACTCGGTCCAGAGTCTTAAGGGCGCCACGCCCTTGATCACCGATGCGCTCGACAAGGGCAAGTTGAAAATCGTCGGCGGCGTCTATCGCCTGGCCACCGGCAAAGTCGAGCTGATTGCCTGACCCCGGACACGGGCAAGGAAGCCCGGCTGACGGTGCGGTCACAAAAGTGCGTGCTGAAAGCTGAAAAATCGCCGCATCGTTTCACGTCAACAGCAATTGGCAAATGCTCTGCGGCGATTGATCTACGCACATGATTATTTCAGCGCGACCTTAAAGCTCCAGAGCCTAGAGATCCATTGAAAAAAACCCGCTATTTATAACATATTCACCCTTATCAGTTTCAAACGAGCCATGAAAAATTAAACTTGATTGATTGTCTCCTTTCAATAACACCAAACGCCCAACAACTTCCCGCAGTTTATTATTATCATCAGACCGCGAACGGATCACCGTCACCCGGCCGGGAAAGTCATAGTAGCCAGAGCCCAAAGAAACAGGGATCGTAATTTCCAAAAGGTCAGACGGCCCTCCCCGCAGAATCTTATATATTTCATCATCCCTGCTCACGCTTGCCCTTTCGTGAACGCTCTCTTCATAGCCGGGCCCTGTAATTTCAAAACGAATCATATTCTTTTCAGTGCTATTCATAATCAAACCCTTCCTGTTATCAGATGAAAATAATTTGTTGCCGCAGCGTCGAATCTAAGCAAGGCGTCTTCTACGCACAACTGACAAAAATGCCAGGTGCACAGCTATTGACTTTCACTCCGGCTACAGAAAAACAGAAAGTTAAGTTCGTTGGGTGATATCACCACCATATTGATGTTCACGTGTACCCATGAACACAACGCCCTACAGCTCAAGCCTTGGCCCAGGAGCCAGAATCCGGATCGCTTAAAGATCAACCCGCCCCCTCAGGAAATGTACGCCTAGACTGAATGTCCCCAGTCCCGGTTTCGGAGACCCAAGATGACCAGCAAGAATACGATTTGCCTGTGGTTTGACGGCACGGCGCTGGACGCTGCGAGCTTCTACGCCAAGACCTTTCCGGACAGCGCCGTGGTGGCCGTCCATCACGCGCCTGGCGACTACCCTTCGGGCAAACAAGGCGATGTGCTGACGGTGGAGTTCACGGTGATGGGTATCCCTTGCCTTGGGCTCAACGGCGGTCCGATATTCCAGCACTGCGAGGCGTTTTCGTTCCAGGTTGCCACCGATGACCAGGCCGAAACGGATCGTTTGTGGAACGCGATTGTCGGCAATGGCGGCGAGGAAAGTGCCTGTGGCTGGTGCAAGGACAAATGGGGACTTTCGTGGCAGATCACGCCGCGCGTCCTGACGGCAGCGATCAGCAACCCTGATCGGGCAGCGGCCAAGCGTGCGTTCGAGGCGATGATGGAGATGAGAAAGATCGACGTGGCAGCGATTGAAGCCGCGCTGAAGGGCTGACGGCCTTCGATCGCGGGGCAAGCGTGCTCCCACAGCCAGATCAAAAAAGGGGCCTTGCAAGGCCCCTTTATGTGGATGATTACTGGCTGTAGACCGTCTTCCCGCGGAACACTGTCTGCAACACCTTGGTCTCAGCGATTTGCTCGGGCTTGCCCTGCTCGACCAGGTCGAACAGGTTGCGGTCGAGAACGATGAAATCAGCCGACTTGCCCGGCTCGATCGAGCCGATCAGTTGGTCCTGCCGAACCGCGCGGGCACCGTTGATGGTGTAGGCATCGAGCATCTGTTCCAGGGTCGCCGACTGCTCTGCATTGTAGGCCGGCTCACCGGGTATGGCGCGGGTAATGCCGGCGGCGATGTTCATGAAAGGACGCGGGTCGCGTGAGTCGACCGGCGCGTCACTGCCGGCGACCAGTACTGCGCCTGTTTTGGCAGAGCTTTGCACCGGGTAGATGGCGTTCCAGGTGTAACTGTTTTTGTTATAGAGCAGGTCGTTGATGTCCTGACCCTTTTTGCTTTTTTCCAGGAACGGTGTGATCAACACGTCGTAGTCGGGCTGCTGGTTGATCCAGGCGTAGGTGTAGGTGAGGTACACCCCGAGCTCGCCAAGGCGGCGTTGATCGTCCGGGTGAATGACCTGCAGATGGGCAATGGTATGCGGGATGTGTTTGTTGCCATTACGCTGACGAGCAGCTTCCAGGGCATCGAGCGCGACACGCGTGGCGCGGTCGCCAACGCTGTGGACGTGAATGCTGAAGCCATCGGCATCGAGGGCGCTGGCGTAGTTCTTGAAGTCTTCAGCCTTGTAATTGACGATGCCGTTTTTCTTCGAGTCTTCGCTGTCCTTGGTAACGGTGACAACCCCGGTGTCGGCGTTGTGCTTGAGGTGGGGGGTCTGATAGTTGTGCAGCATTCCGGCATTGGGTGAGAACGGCGGCGTGCTGAAGGAATCCCCTTCGAGCACACCGTCGGCAAATATCTTCACCGCATCGGCCTTGATCAACGGGTTGTCCGCGAATGCAGCACGCACTTCCTGCGCTTTTCTCAGGTGCCCGGCAATGTCCACCTTGCCCTTGTAATCGTCGTCAATGAAACAGGTGGCGGCGGTGACCCGCATGTTCAGCAGATCCTGCTTCTGCATCTTCACCAACTGTTCGCGGATGAAGTCATTGGTGCAAGCATCCTGAATGCTGGTGATGCCGCTTTGCGCCATGACCTTGGCGACCTCCGGCAAGATGTCGCCATAGACCTTTTCGCCGCGCGGGTCGCCGGGCTTTTGCGCAAACATGTCAAAGTTTCCGACCGGGATTTTCTCTTTGGCCGCGTCGCGCACTACGCCGGTGTCCAGGCTGACGTAGGGCGCCAGCTCGGCGAACACACCACCTTTTGCCAGGGTTTTGGCAGTGAAGCCAACGCTGTTGCCCTGTTCATCCTCGGCCATGCTCAAGGCTTTGGAGTTGTAGGCGCTGGCATGGCCATCGACTCCAGACAAGATGATCGGGTGGCCATCGGCGGCCGCATCGAGGGCCTGGCGGATGGTTTTGTAGTTGGCCGTCGGTTCATTGCCTTCATAGGGAACCCACTGATCGATCTTCAGCCAGGCGCCGGGTTCGCTGGCGTAGCGCGGCAGGCATTCCTTCACCTTGCTGGCCAGCTGATCGAGGTTTACCGCCTTGCCTTCAAGGTCGCAGACATCCAGGGCGACGGTGCCCAGCACATGGATATGGTTGTCGTGCAGGCCTGGCAAAACCATCTTGCCGCCCAGATCGACCACCTGAAAACCTTGCTTGATGAAGGATTCCGCGCCGTCCCGGTTGCCGGTATAGACGAACCTGTCGTTGGCAACGGCGATCGCTTCGACCTTCCGGTGCTGACCATCCTGCGTGTAAATCTCGCCGTTGAGGTACACCGTGCTGGTGCCGACAACTGGCACAGGCGTCTGGCTGCAGCCGCTGATCCCGGCGAGCAAGGCGATGGAGCAAAGCGTTAAGTGTTGTTTTTGTTTTAAGCGCATACCGTCTCCGATTAAATTACAGTAATTACTGTAATTTGCACTTCTACCAGTGTTGCCCATTGGCGTCAATCGGTGAGATTTGACTCGGTTGGGCAAGACAATGTGAAATGCGCGCCTACTAACAATAAGGCTGTGGGTTCGATGACTTCGCTAGATTTGAAGATGCGCCGCGAGCCGCGCCAGCAACGTACCCTGGCGATCATCCAGAAGATTGAGCAGGCGACGCTGGCGCTGCTCAAGGAAGGCGGTATTGGCCTGCTCAATACCAATGCCATCGCCGAACGCTGCGACATCGACATCAAGTCGCTGTACCGCTTTTTCCCGAACAAGGAAGCCATCGTTTATCGCCTGGCCGAGCAGTGGCTGGAGGAGATACGCCGGCGGGAACAGGCGATTTATCAAAGCGATCTGGGCCTGGTTGAAATCTGGGACGCACTCGATGACATGATCGACGGGATCGAGCAGCAGTTTTCCGGCTATGGCGCACTCTGGCAGGCCATGGATGTCATTCCGGCGTTACATGGCCTGGAGCAAGCGCACGAGACACTGCAGATAGACAACATGGTGGTGCTGCTCAGAAAGCATGGCTGCTGCTGGCCGCAGAAGGACATCACCGAACTGGCCAGGTATTTGTACCGGACCTGGGATGTGGTCAAGCAAGGCAGCATCGAGCAAGGCGAGGCGCGTGGGCTGATGTGGCGTGCGCATAAAAAATGGCAGCATCGCCTGCTGTTGTCGGCGGTTAAATGCCGGGACAGTGCCGAGTTTGAACAGGGTCTGGCAGATTAAGCCACCATCGACGAACCCAGGGAGCTACACATGACATTGACTGTCGACGGCTTGGTCAGCATCGCCATGACCAACCCCATAAACGCCGAGCTTGCTGCACGTTTGCCAGCGTTGGGCCTGAGTCAGTGCATGCTGACGGCCGGCTGTCTTTTCCAGGCGGTCTGGAATCATCAGGCGAACCAGCCAACGGCGTGGGGCATCAAGGACTACGACGTTTTCTACTTCGACGATGACCTGTCCTGGGAAGCCGAGAACGAGGTCATCAAGACCGCTCAACAGCTGTTTCAGGACCTTGGGGTGAATGTCGAGGTGAAGAATCAGGCGCGCGTTCACCTCTGGTACGGCGAGCGCTTCGGCAGGCCGTATCCTCAGCTCCTGTCAGCCCGAGACGGAGTTGATCGTTACCTGATTGCCGGTACCTGTATCGGGCTGGATATCGGGAATGGTGAGCTCTATGCACCTTACGGTTTGACCGACATTGAACACGGGCTGCTGCGGATCAATCCGAACAACACACAACCTGATCTGTTCGAACAGAAGGCGAAGAGCTACCAGACACGCTGGCCTTGGCTGAAAATCCTGGAGCCTCGTGTAGGAGCTGGCGACAGCCTGCGATCGAGCGCGCAGCGGTCGTAAACGCTAAGTCCCGGATCTAACTGATGCTCCGCACTGGCCGGTTTTGCTGCCGCGTTGCGGCAGATCGCGGGGCAAGGCCCGCTCCCACAGAGGTCGCGTCAGCCTAGATCCGGCAAGCTGTAGCGTTCGGCAAAGTACTGGCGGAAAAACTCCACCGCCACCCGCACCTTGGCCGAGCTGGCCAAGGGCGAGGTGTACACCGCCCAGATATCCGCCGGCTGATGATAGTCGCCCAACACCTGAACCAAGCGCCCGTCTGCCAGGCTGTCATGCACATCCCACCACGAGCGCAGCAAGATCCCGCGGCCATCCAGACACCACTGGTGCGCGACCTCACCATGGTTGCTCGACAGGCTGCCGGTCACCCGCACGCTCTCCTCGCCATTGGGCCCTTCCAGTTGCCAGATGCCGAAAGGATGGTCGCGCTCTTTGATCACCAGGCAATCATGACTGCCCAGCTCGGCCAGCACTTTCGGCGTTCCACGCCGCGCCAGGTAGGCCGGTGAGGCGCACAGCACCCGGCGGTTCTTGGCCAGCGGCTTGGCAATCAGATTGGGCGAAATCGTGTTGCCGACCCGGATATCCAGGTCGACGCCCTCTTCGATCAGGTCGACCAAACGATCATGAACATCCAGGCGAACGTCCAGACGCGGATAACGCTCGGCCAGTTCCGACAAGGCCGGCGCCACGAATCGCCGTCCCAGGCCCAGGCTGCTGGCAATGCGCAGTTGACCTGTCGGCTCGCGGTGCTGGGCGCTGATGTCGTCACCCATGCGCTGCACCGCATCGAAGATCTGCTGCGCCCACTGGTAAACCCGCTCGCCCTCCTCGCTCACGGTCACCCGTCGGGTGGTGCGATGCAGCAGGCGCACTTCAAGGGTCTGTTCGAGCACACGGATGCGTTTGCTGATGAACGCGGCTGACATGCCCAGTTCGTCGGCCACGGCGGCAAAGCTGGCGCGTTTGGCCACCTGAAGGAAGATATTGAGGTCGTCGAGGCTCGGAAGATTATTCACGTTTCGTGTTCTAAGAATCTATGAATGGCGAGATTATCTCTGAATAAAGCCCTTATAGCATGGTCCGCACCTGTTCCCTAGACAACGAGTGCGCCCCCATGAGCAAGACTTTCAGAATCGCCGCCATCCCTGGTGACGGCATCGGCATCGAAGTTCTCCCCGAAGGTATCCGCGTAGTCGAGGCCGCTGCGCGCAAGCATGGCCTGGACATCAGCTTCGAATTCTTCGAGTGGGCCAGCTGCGATTACTACCTGGCCCACGGCAAGATGATGCCGGACGACTGGTTCGAACAACTGAAGGACTTCGACGCCCTGTACTTCGGTGCGGTCGGCTGGCCGGACAAGGTCCCGGACCACATCTCGCTGTGGGGCTCGCTGCTCAAGTTCCGCCGCGACTTCGACCAGTACGTCAACATTCGCCCGGTACGCCTGTTCCCTGGCGTGCCCTGCCCGCTCGCCGGTCGCGAGCCAGGCGACATCGACTTCGTGGTGATCCGCGAGAACACCGAAGGCGAATACTCGTCCCTGGGCGGACGCATGTTCGAAGGCACCGAAAACGAGTTCGTCCTGCAGGAATCGGTGTTCACCCGCCGCGGTGTCGACCGCATTCTCAAGTACGCCTTCGACGTGGCCCAGACCCGCGAGCGCAAGCACGTCACCTCGGCGACCAAGTCCAACGGCATGGCCGTGAGCATGCCTTACTGGGACGAGCGCACCGCCGCCATGGCTGCCAATTATCCGGAAATCAGCTGGGACAAGCAGCACATTGATATCCTCTGCGCCCGCTTCGTACTGCAGCCGGATCGCTTTGACGTAGTCGTAGCCTCGAACCTGTTCGGCGACATCCTCTCCGACCTCGGCCCGGCCTGCGCCGGCACCATCGGTATCGCGCCATCGGCCAACCTCAACCCTGAGCGCAAGTTCCCGTCGCTGTTCGAACCGGTACACGGCTCGGCCCCGGACATCTTCGGCAAGAACATCGCCAACCCGATCGCGATGATCTGGTCCGGCGCGCTGATGCTCGAGTTCCTCGGCAACGACGGTGCCGACCCACGCTACCGCGCCGCCCACGATGACATCCTCAAGGCCATCGAGCAGGTCATTGCTGCCGGTGACACCACCCGCGACATGGGCGGACAGAAGTCCACCCAGGAAGTGGGTCGGGCGATCACCGCACTGATCGAAGGTTGATGGGACAGGCCCGATTGTCAGAATTGTCAGACAAGAAGGGCCTTTTCCTCTTGCGAGCGGTACAGATTGTATGCAGAATCTGTTAACCAAAAGATTCACGTTAACTTTTAGTTAACAACCAAGGAAGGAGCGTTACCGCAACACCCCGGAATGCCTGCCGGGTATAGATAAGTACGCCAACGTCCAGGAGACGATGATGTCGCACAAAAATAAAAAGATTGATGTGTTCCTGATCACCGTGAGTTTGATTGCCGTGCTGCTCACCGTGATAGGCCTTGCAGCCTTCCCCGGCGAAGCTGAAAGCGCGGCCAACCAGTTGTTCGAACTGTCCACCCGTACCTTCGGCACCAGCGTTCAGGTGTTGGTGTTCGGTAGCTCCCTGGCCGTGCTGTACCTGGCCTTCAGCAAATACGGCAATATCCGCCTGGGCAGTGGCAAACCCGAGTACGCCACCGCGACCTGGGTGTTCATGTTCATCTGTGCCGGTATGGGTTCCTCGACCCTCTACTGGGGCGTCATGGAGTGGGCCTACTACTACCAGACCCCTGGCCTGAACATCGCCGCCGCTACCCCTAAAGCCCTCGAATACAGCGTCAGCTACTCGTTCTTCCACTGGGGCGTCAGCGCCTGGTCGATCTACGCCCTGGCTTCGCTGGCCATGGCCTATCACTTCCATGTGCGCAAGAAGAGCGGCCTGAACCTGGCCTCGATCGTCGAAGCGGTCACCGGCTTCAAGGCCACCGGCCCGGTTGGCCGTACCGTCGACCTGATCTTCCTGCTGACCATGATGGGCGCCCTGACCGTGTCGCTGGCCCTCACCGCCTCGACCCTGACCCGTGGCCTGCATGACCTGACCGGCACCCCGGACACCTTCACCGTGCAATTGATGGTGATCGGCGCCGTGGCGGTGATGTTCTCGCTCAGTTCCTACATCGGTATCGATGGCGGTCTGCAGCGCCTGAGCAAGATGGTCTGCATCGGTGCCCTGGTGTTTGCCGGTGTGGTGCTGCTGGTCGGCCCGACCCAGTTCACCATCAACAACACCGCCAACTCGATTGGCCTGATGATCCAGAACTACGTGCACATGAGCCTGTTCACCGACCCGGCCGGCGACGGTGCCTTCACCCGCAACTGGACGGTTTTCTACTGGCTCTGGTGGGTGTCTTACGCCCCGGGCGTGGCAATGTTCGTGACCCGCGTTTCGCGTGGCCGGCAGATCAAGGAAGTGGTCATGGCCCTGCTGCTCGGTGGCAGCTTCGGGTGCTGGTTCTTCTTCGGCGCGCTGGAAAGCTACAGCATGCACCAGTTCATCACCGGTGCCGTGGACGTGCCGAAAATGCTCAGCGAACAAGGCGGTGAATCGGCGGTGACCCACCTGTTGCTGGCCCTGCCGTGGGGTCAGGTATTCCTTGGCGTCTACCTGTTCATCATGGCGATCTTCTGTGCCTCGCACATGGACGCTGCAGCCTATGCGGTGGCTGCCACCAGCACCCGCAACCTGCGTGAAGGCGACGACCCGACGCCAACCCATCGCCTGTTCTGGTGTGTGGTGCTGACCCTGGTGCCGCTGGCCATGCTGTTCGCCAAAGCCTCGCTGTCGACCATGAAAACCGCCGTGGTGCTGACCGCAATCCCGTTCATGGTGATCCTGCTGGTGAAGATCTACGGCTTCTTCAAATGGATGATCGAAGACTACGGCCAGGTACCGGCCTACCGCATCGAAGAAGAGGCGGCGCGCATGGCCGGGGAAGAACCGCAACACCAGGCACCACGCAGCGCTGCTGCCGTGCACTAAACATCCCCTGTGGGAGCGGGCTTGCCCCGCGATGGATGGTGGCTGACACACCGCAATCGCGGGGCAAGCCCGCTCCCACACAGCAGCCAAATTTTTTTGCCCGACCTGTTAACTGATAGATACGCGTTAACTGATAACTAAAAAACCGAGCTTGTGAGAGAACTGATCATGAATGACTTCAAACGCCTGCCCGCCGATTTCTGCGCCAACGCCGAAGAGGCTTTCACCATCCCTGCCAGCTTCTACACCCAGCCGGCAGTGTTCGAGCACGAGAAAGAAAACATCTTCGCGCGCAGCTGGATCTGCGTCGGCCACCGCAGTGAAGTGGCAGAAAACAACGCCTACATCACCCGCGAAGTGATTGGTGAAAGCATCATCGTCGTGCGCGGTCGCGACAGCGTGCTGCGCGCCTTCTACAACGTCTGCCCGCACCGCGGCCACCAACTGCTCAGCGGCAGCGGCAAGGCCAAGAACGTCATCACCTGCCCGTACCACGCCTGGACCTTCAAGCTCGACGGCGAGCTGGCCCACGCGCGCAACTGCGACAACGTGGTGAACTTCGACAAAGAGAACTCGACCCTGGTGCAGCTGCGCGTCGAAGAATATGCAGGCTTCATCTTCATCAATATGGACATGGAAGCAGGTTCCGTCGAAGACCAGCTGCCAGGCCTGCAAAAACGCATGCGTGAAGCCTGCGCGGTGATCGACGACCTGCACCTGGCGGCACGTTTTGTCAGCGACACCCCGGCCAACTGGAAATCGATCGTCGACAACTACCTCGAGTGCTACCACTGCGCCCCGGCCCACCCAGGCTTCGCCGACTCGGTAGACGTCGGTCAGTACAGTCACAACCTGCACGGCAACTGGACCCTGCAATACGGCCTGGCCAAGCCTTCCGAGCAGTCGTTCAAATTCGACGAAAACGTGAAAGACCCATCCTTCGCCGGTTTCTGGGCCTGGCCGTGCACCATGTTCAACGTGCCGCCAGGAGCGAACTTCATGACCGTGATCTACGAGTTCCCGGTCGATGCCGAAACCACCCTGCAGCACTACGACATCTACTTCCTCAACAAGGACATCACTGAAGAGCAGCAGAAGCTGATCGACTGGTACCGCGAAGTGTTCCGTCCGGAAGACCTGCGTCTGGTGGAAAGCGTACAGAAAGGCCTGAAGTCCCGCGGCTACCGTGGCCAGGGCCGGATCATGGCCGACCGTGAGCGCAGCGGCATGAGCGAGCACGGCATCGCCCACTTCCACAACCTGATCGCCGTTGCCCACCTCAACGACTGATAACCACCGCCGCCGGCTGCACAGACAGCCTGCGGCGGCTTTCGGAGTGCCTTGCGTGAAACTCAATGACAACAAGCTGTTCCGCCAGCAAGCCTACATCGCTGGGCGCTGGTGCGACGCCGATGATGGGCGGAGCCTGCAGGTAACCGACCCGGCCAACGGCGAGCTGCTGGGCAGCGTGCCGCTGATGGGCGGTGCCGAAGCAGTACGCGCTATCGAAGCCGCTGAAGCCGCCCTGGGCGACTGGCGCGCCCGCACCGCCAAAGAGCGTGCACAGATTCTGCGCCGCTGGTTCGAACTGCTGCTCGAACACGAGCAGGACCTGGCCCGGCTGATGACCTTCGAACAGGGCAAGCCGCTGCATGAAGCCCTGGGCGAAATCCGCTATGCCGCCTCCTTCGTCGAGTGGTTCGCTGAAGAAGGCAAGCGCGTCTATGGCGACGTGATCCCAAGCCCTGCCAACGACAAGCGCCTGCTGGTGATCAAGCAAGGCATCGGCGTATGCACCGCGATTACCCCATGGAATTTCCCCGCGGCGATGATCACCCGCAAGGTCGCCCCGGCCCTGGCGGCAGGCTGCACCATGGTGGTCAAACCGGCCAACGAAACACCGTTCTGCGCCCTGGCGCTGGTCGAGCTGGCCGAGCGCGCCGGTGTTCCCGCTGGCGTGTTCAGCGTGGTCACCGGTGATGCGCCGGCCATCGGCGCGCAGTTCACCGGCCACCCGTCGGTGCGCAAGTTGAGCTTTACCGGCTCCACCCCGGTCGGTCGCCTGCTGATGGGCCAGTGCGCTGAAACCATCAAGAAAGTCAGCCTGGAGCTGGGCGGCAACGCACCGTTCATTGTCTTCGCCGACGCCGACATCGACGCCGCGGTCGAAGGCGCGCTGATCGCCAAATACCGCAACGCCGGGCAGACCTGTGTGTGCGTCAACCGCTTCTACATCCATGACAGCGTCTACGCGCAGTTCAGCGAACGCTTCATCGAACGCGTACGCCAGCTGGGTGTTGGCCATGGCAGCGCCGAGGGCACGCAGATCGGTCCGCTGATCAGCGACAAGGCGGTGGCCAAGGTCCGCAGCCTGATCGACGACGCGGTCGGCAAAGGCGCCGAGCTGGTACTTGGCGGCCAGGCTCATGCCCTGGGTGGCAACTTCTTCGAGCCTACCGTGCTGACCAATGTCGGCCCGGGCATGGAGTTGCTGGAAGAAGAAATCTTCGGCCCGGTGGCGGCGCTGGTGCGCTTCAACAGCGACGAAGAAGTCATTGCCCTGGCCAACGCCACCCAGTACGGCCTGGCGGCGTACTTCTACAGCCGTGATATCGCCCGGGTGTTCAAGGTCGCCGAGCAGCTGGAATACGGCATGGTCGGGGTCAACACCGGGTTGATCTCCAACGAGGTCGCGCCGTTCGGTGGCATCAAACAATCGGGCCTGGGCCGTGAAGGCTCCAAGTACGGCATCGAAGATTATCTGGAAATCAAATACCTGTGCCTCGCCGTCTGAGCGAGCGTCGGGTTCCGGGACGCGGCAGGGCCTGCCGCGCGCCCCTGCAGTCGAGGTGAATCATGGCCAACAAATACGAAATGTTCAGCGTGCAGGTAACCGACGTGCAACAGGCCACGCCGCTGATCAAGCGCTTCACCCTGGCCCGCGAAGACGGCGCGCCGATGCCCGCCTTCACCGGTGGCAGCCATGTCATCGTGCAGATGCAGGGCGCCGACGGCAGCCAGTTCAGCAACGCCTACTCGCTGATGAGCGACCCGCGCGACACCCGCAGCTACCAGATCGGCGTGCGCCTGGAAGAGCAGTCCAAAGGTGGCTCGGCGTTCATGCACCAGCAGGTTGCAGTCGGCACCCGCCTGACCATCTCCTCGCCCAACAACCTGTTCGCCCTGGACCCCAGTGCCGGTCGCCATGTGCTGATCGCCGGCGGCATCGGCATCACCCCGTTCCTGGCGCAACTGCATGAACTCGAAGGCGGCGCTGCCGGCTACGAACTGCACTATGCCTTCCGTGCCCCTGAGCACGGTGCGTTCCAGGATCAGCTGGCCAGCGGACCGCATGCTGACAACACCCATTTCTATATCGACAGCCTTGATCGCAAGCTTGACCTGCACACGCTGTGCGCCGGCCTGGCTGACGATGCGCATCTGTACGTATGCGGGCCCAAGCCGTTGATCGATGCCGTGATCGCTACTGCCGCCAAGGCCGGGATTGCCGAACAGCGCGTGCATTGGGAACAGTTCGCCGCCGCCCCTGTGACCGGTGCTGCCTTTACCGTGGTACTGGCCCAATCGGGCATCGAACTGCAAGTAGAAGAAGGCATGACGATTCTGCAGGCCATCGAGAAATCCAAGGCCGCCAAGGTCGAGTGCCTGTGCCGGGAGGGTGTGTGCGGCACCTGCGAGACGGCGATCCTTGAAGGTGAGGCCGAGCACTTTGACCAGTACCTGAGCGATGACGAAAAAGCCGCGCAGCAGAGCATGATGCTGTGTGTCTCGCGGGCGCGGACGGCGCGGTTGGTGCTGGATTTGTAAGGCTTGTGCAATAGAGGCTAGGTTGCCCTTTTCCGGCCAATTGCTTGTATTGGATCAATGGCTTGGTCCGATTTTAGCCTCGCACAGACAAGTCAACACGGGCCCTTTCGCCAGCAAGTATGCGAATGGGCCCGTATCGACAATCGAGGTTAATGTTATTTAGTGAGGTCAAAACTGCCTTCCACTTTATAATCTTTACCCGAAATTTTCTGCGTAAAATCGAATGTACCAACCGCTTTTACTAGCTCAACATAATTATTGACTTCAAGCTTTCCGACTCCAAATGAATGTTCACCCCCGTTTTGGAATGAGACAGTCACAGAACTTTCTTTATTGAGTTCGTGCTTTCCCTCACTGAGAGTTTTAAACTCGAATATCAGGAATTCGTTATCGGCCCGGCCCCAGATTGCTTCTTTTCCTAAGGCAATGCTCTTGAATTCAATCTGTTTGGTTTTCCCGTCGACGGTCACCTTGGCATTCATATAGCCGTCAGCAGTATCCTTAGTTGTATCGACCGGATTGTTATTCGAATCCACAAAGTTTGCCATGCTACCTTCTCCTTCAGTGACTGGAGAAGCCAATCTAATGTATGAAAAATCTATGTGATACTGACAAAAATACTAGGTAGCACAGTGTTTGGTTCGCTCCTCGCGGCGCAAGCCCGCTCCCACAAGGACTGCTGGAACACCGTCAACCCAAAGTTGACAGCTTAGGTATACTGACAGGCTCTTGGCCCCGATCAGGACACCTGCCCCATGTTGGAAAACAGTTTCGCCTTCCGCCTCAAGGAACTGCTCGAGCATCACAAGCTGACCCTGCAAGCCGTGGGCACGGCCTTGGGGATCTCGCGCACCGCGGTGCACAAATGGACCCGCGGCGGCGAAATCGACTACGACAACCTGCGCAAGCTGGCAGACTTTCTCCAGGTCAACTGGATCTGGCTGCGCTACGGCGAAGAAGCCCTGCAGAACATCCAGCAGCCACAGGTGGTCGAGCTGCCGATGACCGACCTGCGCCGGCGCTACACCGCTGAAATCATGGAAAGCGAAACGCGCATGAAGCTGGCCCAGGAAGGCGCGCGCATCGTCACCTGGGAGTGGAACCTGATCAGCGACGAGGTCACCTACTCGCCCAACGTCGAGCAGGTCTATGGCTGGCCGGTGCATCGCAACGAAGACTTCTGGGCCCACCTGCCAGCCGAAGACGTCGCGCAGATGCAGGCCATGTATGCGCAGGCGGTGGCCGACGGCAGTGGTTGCGAGTGCGATTTCCGTATAACCCGCCCTGATGGCGAACTGCGCTGGATTTCCTCCCGCGCCACAGTGGTACGCGACAGCGCCGGACGCTCGGTGAAGATGGTCGGTATCAGCATGGACAACACCGAACGCCAGGTCGCCGAGCAGGCGCTGCGCAACAGCGAAGAGCGTTTTCGCGCGATCTTCGAACTGGCCTGGGGCGCCCTCGCCTATATCGACCCAGACGGCAGCTGGCAGCGGGTCAACAACAGCCTGTGCGAGCTGCTCGGCTACCGCCCTGAAGAGCTCTACGCCATGACCTTCCAGCAGATCACCCACCCCGACGACCTGGCAGCCAACCTGCAACTGCTGCAGCGTATGCTGGCCGGTGAAACCGAGCGCTATGAGGTGGAGAAACGGGTGCGCCGCAAAAACGGTGAGTACATCTGGGTACGCGCTCGCACTTCGTTGCAGCGCCGGGCCGACGGTGAGCCGGAACACCTGATCAGTGTGTTCGAAGACATCAGCGCCGAGCGCCAGCAGCACGAACGGCTGCAGGCCCATATCGCCGGTCTCGAAGCCAGGTTGGCGCAACGCGCCTGAGTCACTTCACGTTGATTGGGAGCGTAATGGATGCTGCCAGGTTCCTCATATCTTTCGGCCCGGTCCCTGCGTGTGGCCAGGCTGCGCGGCAAGGTCGGGCTGTACTTTGTCGCCGCCTTGTCAGTGCTGGCCGGCATGACCGATGCCATTGGCTTTATGGCCACCGGTGATTTCGTCTCGTTCATGAGCGGCAACACCACACGCCTGGCGGTGTCACTGGGTGAAGGTGAATTCGCTCTGGTGCTGCGTATTGGTGTGGTGCTGCTGGCTTTTGTGCTGGGCAACGCCCTCGGCGTGGTCATTGCCCGCCTCACTGGCCGGCGCCCCTGGCCGCTGTTGTCGATCATCGCCGCCCTGCTGGCGCTGGCCGGCCTGTTGCCGCTGAGCTGGCAATTGCCGGCGTTGGTCGCAGCCGTTACCGCCATGGGCATGATCAACGCGGTCGTCGAGGAAGTGAACGGTTTGCCAATCGGCCTGACCTACGTCACCGGCGCGCTCTCGCGCTTTGGTCGCGGACTTGGCCGCGCGCTGCTGGGCGAACGCCGGCACGGCTGGCGGGTGCAGTTGATTCCCTGGACCGGGATGTTCGTCGGCGCCATTGCCGGGGTCTTGCTGGAGCAGGCTTTCGACCTGGCCGCCCTGCTGTTCAGCGCCCTGCTCGCTGCCGCCCTGGGGTTGATCTCGTTGAAGATCCCCCGGCGCTGGCAGCTCGGGTACATGCCCCGCTAGTGTTTACAGGCAGGTGGCCAATGCCGCCATACGACGCAGGGCGACACTGTCGTCCTTCTTGGCGTAGTAGCTGACAGCGGTGTTTGCACCTTGCGACTGGATGTCCGCGAAGGACTCCGCTTCACGCGTATAGACCGTAAAGCCGCCCTGCTTGCCTGGCTCCAGGTAACCACTGGCGTCGACGCCAAACACCGCCTCGTCCTGCCAGCCGAACTGGATGCACTGGGCAACGCGGTCGGCGGGTTTGCTCGAGGTGAAGCTTTTGTTCGGTGCCTGGGTCCGTGCCGCTTCCATGGCCGAAGAGGCACAACCGGCCAACAGTGCTGCAGCGACCATCGCCATTACTACCCGCATGACACACCCTCGTCGGAAAAAAAGCCGACTTTATCATTGCCGGGCCGCCAACGCCCGCGCCTCACACTGTAGCGATGATAAAGGTGCGCTTGAACGGAAACAGGGTGTGCCCGTCATCCTCGACCGGGTAGTGACTGTGCAACAGCTTCAGGTATTTGTTGAGAAAGACTTCGCGCTCGAATTCGCTCAACGCGTTAAGCACCGGCCGCAAAGCCGACACCTTGACCCAGTCGAAAATCGGCGAATTGCCTTCGACCACCTGCAGGTGCTCGGTTTCCCAGATATCCAGCTCACGGGTCAGCGGTGCCAGCAAGCGGTAATAGCTGTCCAGCGACAGTACATTGCGCGAAGCCATGAACTTGCGCAGCGCCAGGGTACCCAGAGGCAGACCGCTGGGCCCGGGTTCGCTCAAGGCGCGCAGCATCAGCTGGTACCAGGGTGCATCGCGCCAGTTGGGCATGTGCACGGCCAGACAGCCACCCTTGCGCAGTTGCTTCAGCAATCTCGGCAGCAGGCTTTCGTGGTCTTCGATAAAGTGCAGCACCGCAGCGGCAAACAGCAGGTTGGCAGGTTTTTCCGCCTGCCACTGGCTGACATCCGCGTTCAGCCAGTTGACCTTGACGGGCAAGGCTAACGCCTCCTGCAGCATCTCGACGGAGCTGTCGACACCAAACAGTTCAGCCTGCGGCCAGCGCTCGGCCAACAGTCGCGTGGCAATGCCGGTGCCACAGCCCAGGTCATAAATGCACTCGGGCGCCTGCAAGGGCAGACGCTCCAGTAGCTCGAGCACCGGCCGTTCACGCAGACGGGCAAATTGCAGGTAACTTTTCGGGTCCCAGGCGGTATTACCGCCGGGCACGGTGGTGCAGTGTTTAGCGATCATCTCAGCCTTCCTTTGCCTACGATCAATCCTGGTGTCCAATTGCATTCAATACCCTGAGCACCAGGGCAAACCCACGGCGGGTTTGCGGTTCTCGTAGTAGCAACAGCAGGCCATACAAACTAGGGGGTGTGGTTTCCTGACGGGTCTGGGCCTTGGCCAGGCGAATGGCGTTGCCAAGGTTCCAGGACAAGGCCGTGGCTTGTTCGAACTGCACCGAGAGTTTTTCAACCATGGCCGCATCGAGCAGGTCGACCAGATCGGACAGCAACGATGCCAGATCGACCAGGTTGTCCAGGCGACCACCATCGAGCAACGGCTGCAGTTTGTTCAAGAAGGCCTCAAGGCCGGGGTTTTCGCCCTGCAGGGCGAGCGTATCGGTCACTTCCATGTCAGTCAGCTCCTCCCGGTGTCGGGTCACAGCATGCCGCGCGCAACGGCCCAGTACAGGCCGCGGTTGAATCCATTCCTGAGCAGGCCACCGAGCTTGGTCGGCGGCGTCGGCAGCACATCGTGGCGGTAGTCGTAGGTCAACGGCATACCGGCGTTCAGGCCCATCTGCGCGGCGGCCTGGACCTTGCCGTCATACACCGCCACTGTGGTACCCAGGCGGATCTCGCCGGCAATGTTGTCAGCAATCACCGGCGCCTGGTTGTGGCAGGCACCACCGGCCTTGCTGACAGGCAGATCGACGGTGTCGCCGATCACATACACTCCATCCAGACCATAAACCTGCAAGGTTTCGTGGTTGGTCGGCAGCCAGCCTTCCTGGTTGGCTGCCTGCGACGCGCCACTTTCCCGCACCGCATCCACCGCGCGAATCGGCGGCGTGGCCATGAGGATGTCATAGGGTTGTGCATCACCTTCTTCCGAGTAGGCGATGCGCTGGTCAGGATCGACCTTGCCGAGGGTGAAGCCGCGCTGAAACTGAATGTTCTTCTGGGCAAAGATGCCCGGCAGGATCTCACCGGTAGGACGCTGCAAGAACAGGCAATTGCGCAGCAGCTGTGCGGTGGTCGGGTAGGTATAGATGATCTCGACCTTGTCACGCACACCGCGGCGGCGCAGGTAGTCATCGAGCATCAACGTGGTTTCCACCGGCGCGATACCACACTGATGGGGCACGTTGGGGGTTTGCGGAAAGGACACGGTGATGAAAATCCGTCCCTTCTCGATTCTGGCCAGGCGTTGCGCCAGCTGACGCGCCGGCTCGTACTGGTAGAAATGATCACCGCCCTGCTGCAGCCCTTCGATACGTTCGGGTGCCGGCACGCATCCGGTGGCGATTACCAGAAAGTCATAGCCAAAGCGTTTGCCGGAACGGGTATGAAGCGTTTGACCGGCGAAATCAAAGCGGGTGACTTCCTGCACCTGAAAGTCGATTTCCGGGCGCAGCAATGAACGTTCGGGGCGCTTCAGTTCTTCCTTGAAGAACTGGTTGAAGGCCACGTACATGAAGGCTGGTTTGTAGTAATGATCAGGCGAATTGGACAGCAGCGTAATACGCACCTGATCGCGCAGTATCTCCGGATAGAGTTTGCCGACCAGTTGATTGGCGAGCATGGTGCCGCCGACCCCGCCTCCGACGATGAGAATATGGTTTGCCATACGCACGCTTCCCTGCGAACAAAGCCCTGATACTTCGAGGGCTATAGTTGGAGAAGCTGCGGTGATATGCCAATAACCCTTGGCTATATGGGTTAATTCGTTTTACTTGAATTTCGCCGAAGATGACCTCTGATACCGTATCAGATGACTAATAAAGGCCACATTGCATGTGCGGAAGACTCAGTCAGTACCGTGGCATTCACGATTTCGTCGACGCCCTGAGCATGCCCGGTGCCCTGGCCAATGAAGTCGGCGATCAGCCTTTGGCGCACTACAATGTTGCCCCCAGCAGCAACGTCGCTGTCCTGTCCGCGCACCGTGCCCATTGGTTGCGTTGGGGCTGGCGCCCGCACTGGGCCCATGACCGGGCAGCGCCGATCAATGCGCGGGTGGAGAAAGTCGCGCATTCACCGTTCTTCCGGGCGATCTGGGGGCACCGGTTGATCGTACCGATTGATGGCTGGTTCGAATGGGTCGATGAAGGCGAGGCAAAAAAACAGCCCTACTATATTCATCGCCGCGATGGCCTGCCGGCGTTCTGCGCCGGCATTGGCCAATGGGGAGTGGCCGAGGACGATGGCTTTGTCATCATCACCGCCGACAGTGTCGGTGGCATGGTTGATATCCATGACCGCAGGCCGGTGGTGCTCGCGCCGGCCCTGGCCCGGGATTGGTTGAACCCTGATTGCGCCAAGGGCCAGGCTGAACAGATGGTGCTCAACCTGGGTGAGCCGGCCGAGTCGTTTGCCTGGTATCGAGTGGATAAAGCGGTAGGTAATGTACGCAACCAGGGTGCAGAGTTGCTCAGGCCCATTGCGTAGAAGCGCTTACGCAAATCAATGAACCACCCTCCACTTTCTGCCAAACTTCCAGCCTTCAAGGATCGGGAAGACTGCATGAACCACGAATTGCTCTGGGTGCTCGGCCTGCTGTTTACCAGCGTGGTCTTGTTCATCGCCAACAAGCCACGCATGGATGTGGTCGCCCTGCTGATGATCGTGGCGTTACCACTGACCGGTATCCTCAGCGTCCAGGAAGCCCTGGCCGGTTTCAGCGACCCCAACGTGGTACTGATCGCCGCGCTGTTCGTGATCGGCGAAGGGCTGGTGCGCACCGGCATTGCCTACCGCATCGGCGAATGGATGGCCGATCGCGCCGGCAACAGCGAAGTGCGTTTGCTGGTGCTGCTGATGGTCTGTGTGGCCGGGCTGGGTTCGGTGATGAGCTCCACCGGGGTGGTGGCCATTTTCATTCCGGTGGTGCTGAGCATCGCCGCGCGCATGAAGGTCTCGCCCAGCCGGTTGATGATGCCGCTGAGTTTTGCCGGTTTGATCAGCGGCATGCTCAGCCTGGTCGCCACACCGCCCAACGTGGTGGTGCACAGTGAGCTGGTGCGCCACGGCCAAAGCGGTTTCAGCTTTTTCAGCTTTACCCCGTTCGGCCTGGTGATCCTCGCGCTCGGCGTCGGCTACATGCTGCTGACCCGCCACTGGCTCAGCGGTGAAGTGCGCAAGGACGGCAGCCCGCAAACCCGCCGCACCCTGCTTGACCTGATCATCGACTACAAACTCGCTGGCCGTGAACGACGCCTGCGGGTGCGCCCGGACTCGCCCTTGATCGGCCACAGCCTCAGTGAGTTGAAGTTGCGCACCGTGCATGGGGCCAACGTGGTCGGCATCGAACGTCAGCACAAGTTCACCACCCGGGTCATCAGCCCCGACTCCAGCACCACGGTGCATGAGGGTGATGTGCTGTTGCTTGATCTGTTCGCCCCGCGTGATGACCTGCGCAGTCTGTGCCAGACCATGAAACTCGAACCGCTGCACTTCAAGGCCGCCTATTTCATCGACCAGTCCCACGCCGTGGGCATGGCCGAAGTGGCGGTGGTGCCCGGCTCGCAGCTGATCGGCAAAAGCGTGCTGGAGCTGAACTTCCGCAGCCGCTGGGACCTTAACGTGGTCGGCCTGCGCCGCGGCCAGAATGCAATTGAAGAACAGTTGGTGGAAGAGAAGCTCAAGCTTGGCGACACCCTGTTGGTGATCGGCCCGTGGAAGTCGGTGCGCCAGTTGCAAGCGCAGCCCAAGGACTTTCTGGTATTGAGCCTGCCGGCGGAAGTCGACAATGTCGCCCCGGCCCTGAACCAGGCGCCCTATGCCCTGATCAGCCTGGCGGTGATGGTCGGCCTGATGATCAGCGGCGTGGTGCCCAATGTCATCGCTGCGCTGATCGCCTGCCTGCTGATGGGCGCCGGACGCTGCATCGACATGAACAGCGCCTACCGCGCGATCCACTGGCAGAGCCTGGTGCTGATCGTCGGCATGCTGCCGTTTGCCCTGGCCTTGCAGAAAACCGGTGGGATCGCCATCGCGGTGAATGTGCTGGTGCAGTTGCTCGGCGAGGCCGGGCCTTACCTGATCCTCGCCTGCCTGTTCGCCATTACCGCGATCATCGGTCTGTTCATTTCCAACACGGCTACAGCGGTACTGATGGCCCCGGTGGCGATCAGTACCGCTGAACAGCTGGGCGCCTCGCCCTACCCCTTCGCCATGATCGTCGCCCTGGCGGCTTCTGCGGCATTCATGACACCGGTTTCGTCACCCGTGAACACCCTGGTGCTCGGCCCCGGCCAGTACCGCTTTGCCGATTTCGTCAAAATCGGCGTGCCCTTCACCTTGCTGGTGATGGTGGTCAGCGTCTTCATGGTGCCGTGGATTTTTGCCCTGTGAACGCAGCGGCGTTTTGCTGCTTGAGGGCCACGGCGGCATTGCGCCAATCCTGCGCCCAGCCATCGAGCACCAGCTTGAGGTTCTCGGCGGTCATCACCTGATCGTCGTTCTCCAGCGGCAGGCCGGTGCCTTTGCGCACCACTTCGGCGACCACAGTGCGACTGCCGCCATCGAGGAACGCCGCTTCGGTGGCGATCACGCTGTCCAGGTCACGGATGCCGACGGCGCTGCTGACCCCTGCGGCCACCAGAGTCACCGGCAGATATTCATAGAAATGCAGTGACTGGGTGTGTGCGCTGACCGAGGTGATTGCCGGGCGTACGATCAAGGTGTTTGGCCCTGGCTGTTCGACCAGATTCAGCACCTTGCCCAGTTCGCGTTTAAGCGCTGCATCGTAATAGATGGTTATCGCTTTCAGGGTTGTCTCGGGGATCTGCGCGCTGGCCTTGGGTTGCGGGTAGAACTGGCTTGGCGCGATGTACACCTGGCTGTAACGTTCCATGCGCAGTTTCGGGCTGACCCAACGCAGCACCGAATCACCCGATGCGGTCTTGTGCTCGCTCAACTGGTCATAGTTGCGCAGAAAGCCGGAATACTCCTTGGGCGATACCCTGTTCTGGCTGCAGCCGACCATTAACAGCGACAGGCACAGTACCGGGGCAGAAATCAGTTTACGCATGACGAGTGTCCCCGGCCTGGTGGCGGATGGCCCTGGGGGCAGTACCGGAGCGATCGACTTGCAGCTGACCGTTGGCCATGATCCAGTGCACCAGCTCGGACAACGACACTTTGTAGCTGTATTCCATCCATTGGCTGTTGCTGGGACTGTACCGCTCGAAGTAATGGCTCAGAATCACATGTGTACCCTCGCGGCACAGGCCCAGGCGAGAGTCCTGGTAGCTGAGCAGCGCGTTGCGCCACAGATCCTGGGTGCGCAGGTCGAGGGTCAGGGATTGGCTGCAGTCAAGGCCGTCGATTGGAGGTTGTGCCGGCATGGAAGATTCCCTTGGTTTGGTCTGCCGACAGGATCGCCCAGGGCCTTTGCTGGCTGATGTCCGCTTTGTGTCGCGAATGCAGCTTTATTACATGATTGAAATATGTGACCGGCGCAGCAGAATAGTTTTAGATACGCACTTTTGACGCCCCACTGGACCTGATCGTGAGCAGACTGCTGATCGTCGATGACGATGTGGAAATTTGTGCCCTGCTGAAGAAGTTCTTTGTCATGCATGGCTACGAAGTCGACCTGGCCGCCAATGGCACGGCGATGTGGGCGGCTATCGAAAAACAACGTCCGGACACCATCATCCTCGACCTGATGCTGCCCGGCGAAAGCGGCCTGAACCTGTGCCAGAAACTGCGCAGCAGCACCGGCATCCCGATCATCATGCTCACCGCCATGGACGAGCTGAGCGACCGTATTGTCGGTCTGGAGCTGGGCGCTGATGACTACGTGGGCAAGCCCTTCGACGCTCGCGAACTGCTGGCCCGCTTGCGTGCCGTGCAACGCCGCGCCGGCGAGCAGCTGCGCAGCCTCGGTGAGGACACCCGACCGCTGATCCGTTTCGACGACTGGCAACTCGATGTAACCCGCCGTGAACTGCGCACCCCGCAAGGGGTGATGGTGCCGTTATCGGCCGGTGAGTTCGATTTGCTTCTGGTGTTTCTCGAGCATCCGCAGCGCATCCTCACCCGCGAGCAGTTGATCGACCTGGCCCGTGGCCAGGGCCATGAAGCCTATGACCGCAGCATCGACGTGCAGGTCAGCCGCCTGCGCCGCAAGATCGAGCCGGACAGCAAGCGCCCGGCGCTTATCCGCACCGTGCGCAACGGTGGCTATCTGTTCGACGCCAAGGTCAGCCGCACATGATCCGCCTGGGCCTGCACCACGACGGCATCAGCCGGCGCATCGCACTGACCATCATTGCCGCCATGCTGATCTCGGTGGCGTTGAACATCCTGTTCGTGCAACTGGCCGGGGTCTGGGCACGACCGCCGCTGGAGAAAACCGGCCTGCTTGAACAGATCGCCGTCACCGCACGGGTACTGGAAGCCGCGCCAGCCGACAAGCGCATGCAACTGGCAAACGCGGCGAGCAACCCGATGCTGCATGTGCAGTGGAGCGCCCAACGTGACGCCCTCGCCTTGCCCGGTCCGGGTGAACAGGTAGCCCCGCAGGCGGTGCCGGCTCTGACGCAACTGCTGGCCACTGTTCCGCTGCGGCTGGAAGTCTACCAGCCCGCCGACTGGCCGGCCGACAACCCCGACGCGCACTACAAACTGGTCATGCAACTGGCCGACCAGAGCTGGCTGGCGTTCACCCCGCCTTATCGCAGCTGGGGCCTGAGCACCGGGATGCGCTTTACCATCATCGGTATCCTGGCACTGATTGCCGCGTTGTTGGTGGCCTGGATCGGTACCCGTCAACTGGCCGGCCCACTGCAGCGTTTCGCCCGTGCCGCGAGGCGTTTTGGCAGCGACCTGCGCGCCCCGCCCATCCGCCTGGAGGGCCCCCATGAGCTGCGCCAGGCCATTACGGCGTTCAACACCATGCAGGCGCAGATCCAGCACTTCGTCGCCGAACGAACGCAAATGCTGGCGGCCATTTCCCATGACCTGCGTGCGCCGCTGACGCGTATGCGTCTGCGTGGCGAGTTCATCGAAGATGCCGAGCAACAGCGCAAGCTGTTCCGTGATGTGGATGAAATGCAGAGCATGATCAATGCTGCGCTTGGTTTCTTCCGCGACGAAACCCACCTGGAAACGGCCACACCTTTCGACCTGGCCGAGCTCCTGCAAACCCTGGTCGACGATTACCGCGACCAGCAGATTGACGTGGATTTCGAAGGGCCGGCGAACCTGGTGTACCTCGGTCGACCGCTGGGCTTGAAGCGCGCAGTAACAAACTTGATAGAAAACGCCGTCAAGTACGCGCAGCCACCGTCGATTCGCCTGAGCAGCAATGCCCGCAGCCTGTTCATCGAGGTGCGTGATCATGGCCCGGGGATTCCGGATGCAGCGCTGGAGGACGTATTTGTGCCGTTCTTTCGCCTGGAAAGCTCGCGCAATCGCGACACCGGTGGCGTCGGTCTGGGCTTGCCGTCGGCGCGTACGGCGATTCGTGAACAAGGCGGTGAGTTGACCTTGCGCAATGCGCCTGATGGCGGGTTGCTGGCGAGAATCGTATTGCCGCGGGTCAACGACTGACCGCAACAGCCGTTAACGCCCACTTAACGGCAGACCTCTACATTAGGGTTTCTTCCCTTCAGAACGTCGACTTTGGCTCACCTCGTGTGAGCCTTTTTTTTGGGTTTTAGGCGGTGAGCTTATCCATTTGATGTAGCGCCGCTGCTGGCCCCTTCCGCCTTTACGGCGGCGCCTGTGCTGACGCATCTCCGAAATCAAATGCTGGCGGAGTCAGGCTGAGGTATCGCGGGACAAGCCCGCTAGAAGTAAGTACCGACTCGCTCCTGATCTTGATCTTCATGCGCGTAAGTACAGGCGCCGCGGACTGCGACTTCAGGAGGCTGAGTGGAGGTGCCTGTAGGGGCCAGTGCGTAGCACCTTCGGCGTAGCCGAAGAACGCGAGCCGTAGACTTGGCGCAGCAAGTCGTAGGCCGCGTGGCCCCGGAAGGTGCCGTAGCGAAGGGACCCGGAGCGCAGCGTAGGGCCGGATGCGGGAGCAAGCGGCTTTGCCTACTTTCCCCAAGAGGAAAGTAGGCCGCCGTAAAGGCGGAAGGGGCCAGCAGCATCACCATACAAAATGGATAAGCTCACAGCCTTAACATCCCAACCCAAGGACTCCCCAGGATTGCGTAAAGAAACCTTTCTTGCCTTGAGCACTCCGGAAACAAAACCCCGAACGGCTGGTCTGAGCCTGTACCCTCCCTACCGCTGTGCGGATCAAGGAACCACAGTGCTGAAACATCTGACCCGCTTCGCCGTGATCACCACGGTACTGGCCACCGCCGGTTGCTACTACCACGACTACGACCGCGACGATCATCGCTGGGACCGCGACCATCGCTACTCCCGCGATTGGGACGACGACCGCGATGACCGCAAGTACAATAAACGCTATCGCGACGACGACCGTTATCGTTACTACGACAACGACCACCGTCGCGACCGGGATGATGATGACGACGATTAACCGCCTGTGGGAGCGGGCTTGACCCGCGATGCGATGTGACTGTAACTCCGCAATCGCGGGGCAAGCCCGCTCCCACCGACAGCACCGGCCTGGATCAGATTTCCCAGATCACGTTGACCGCTGCATAACGCCCTGGCTGGGTCAAACGGCCCAGGCCAGCGGCATCTTCATCACGGCCCTGAACGTCGCCCCAGTTCCAGTACTTCTTGTCGGTGACGTTGAACAGGCCGCCGTTGATCGACACTTGTTCGGTGACCTGCCACCAGGCGTTGAGGTCGAGAACGCCATAGCCCGGGGTCTCGAACTGACGGTCGATCAGCAAATCGGCATCGCCGGTATGGTCGACGCGGTCCTTGGCTTGCACCAGGGTCCAGGTCAACTGCCCGCCATAGATACCACTCGGGGCATCGTAACCCAGGCCAATGACCGCCTTGAGCGGATCGACACTATTGAGTGCCTGACCGGTTTCTTCATCCTTGCCACGGGCATAGGCAATCGAACCCAGCGCACGGGTACCGGCAGGCATGAAGGCGTCGAGCTTGATGTCACCTTTGGCTTCGGCGCCACGGATGGTGACCTTGCCCAGGTTACGGGGCTGGAAGGTCAGCAGGCCGGTGCCGTTAGGGTCCGGCACTGTATCGGTGGCAATGAAGTCCTTGTACTTGTTGTAGAACAGCGCAATACCGAAACTGCCCAGGTCATAGCGACCGCGCAGACCGAATTCATAGCTGTCGCTGGTTTCCGGTTTCAGGTCCGGGTTGCCGATCTGCTGGTAACCGAACTGCGGGTTGCTGAACTCACCGTACATGTTCACCGGGCTCGGCGCGCGGAAGCCGGCGGCGTATTGCCCGTACACGCTTTCATGCTCGGTCAACTGATAGGTGACGGCGAATTTTGGCGAGATGTGGTCATCGGTGATGCGCGACGGATCGGTTTCTGCCGGCAGCCCGTTGAGGAATTCGTCGGTGACGTGCGGGGTCTGACGGTAGTAGTCGTAACGCAGGCCTGGCAGCAGGGTCCAGCGGCCGATCTCGATATTGTCCTGAACGAACAGGCCCAAGGACTCGCTGGTCGGATCCGGGAAGTCGCTGACCGGGAAGTTTTCGGTGGCCGGCACGGTGGCGCCGGTGTCGAGGCGAACCTCCTTGCCCGTACGCAGGTTGCTGGCCTCGATGCGTTTGAGCTCAGCACCATAGATCATGTGATGGCGGGTTTCGCCGACGGCAAACTGCTTGTCCGCCTGGGTGTTCAGGCTCCACAGACGCTCGTCGTACTGCGAATCACGCGTACGCACACGATTGACCCGCGAGACGGTCTGGCGCTGTTGCAGGGTTTTCTGCTTGTTGCTGCTTTCCTGGTAGTTGAGCTGCCATTTCAGCTGGTCGGCCAGCAGGCTGTCGAGGCTCAGGGTGTGCTCGAGGCTGTAGCGGTCACGGTCAATGCTGTCCTTCGATTGCGAACCGAGGATGGCCGGGCTGGTGAGGGTGGCCCGTGAAGTGATGTCGCTCAGCAGGTTGCTGTTGGCGTCGTCCTGATAGCGCTCGTAGGTGAACTGCAGGCGGTCGCCTTCGGCATAGTCCCACCCCAGCTTCGCCAGCAGGTTCTCGGTGGTGTAGTCGAGCGGGTTGGCCTCTTCTCGCGAGCTGCCGACGCCACCGTTGCCACCCCAGGTGTCGGTGGACTGACCGTCACGACGGCCCAGGTGCAACAAACCGTCAACCGTGCCGCTGCGCCCGGCGAAGGTAGCGCTGCGCTGCCAGCTGTCATCGCTGCCGTCGTAGCCAGTTTTGAATCGTGCGTACGTGTCGTCGCCCTCTTCGAGGTAGTCGGCGGCATCCTTGGTCAGGAAGCTGACTGCACCGCCGATCGCATCGCTGCCGTACAGCGAAGACGCCGGGCCGCGGATGATTTCCACCTGTTTGATGGTGTCGAGATCAACGTAGTTGCTGCGCACGTCCTGGAACGGGCTGAAGAAGTTGCTTTGCGGAACCCGCACACCATCCACCTGGGTCAGCACGCGGTTGCCGTCGATGCCGCGGATGTTGGCACCCGACAAGCCGAAGCGATTGCCGGTACCACTGACCGAAACACCCGGCTCGTAGCGCACCAGATCCTTGAGGTTCTTGTCGTTGTGCTGATCGATTTCACGTTCGTTGTGCACCGACACCGTGCTGGGCACCTGCAGCAGGGTTTGCTCGGTACGCGTCGCGGTCACGCTGACGGTATCGAACTGGGTAACGGGCTCGGCAGCCAGGGCCAGCGATGGCGAGAGCAGCAGCAAGGCAAGCCAGGAACGCTGGGGGAATGGCGGGCGGATCGACATCTAACTTGACTCCTATGGTCAGCCCCGTGCGTTAACCGTCGGGGCTGGCGGGGATGTGTTGGATTTTGTTTTGGGCTCAGCAATGCCCCTTTCTGTGAAGGGCCTTTACTGCAAATGCTTCTCAATGGCAGCGGAGGCGACGATAACCAGCTTGACTTACAAATGCAAATTATTACCATATGCATTCATATTCAATAAGAACTAGATCTGCATGAAACACCCTTGGGGCTACCTGGTGCTGTCGGTTGCGCTGCATGTCAGCGCGGGCTGGCTATTGCACTCGCTACGGGCAACGCCCGAGCCCCTGGCGTGGCAAGCGCCGATGGCCATTCAACTGGTCAGCCTGGCGCAAGCCGTCGAGCCTGCACCTGCACAGCCTGCTCGCCCGCAAGCACCACCACCTCAAGCCGCAGCGCCAGCGCCGGCGCCGCTGAAAGCGCCAGTGCTGCCAAAGCCGGTGCCCCCAGCCGCCAAACCACTGCCGGTAAAAAGCCAGCCTGCAATCGTCAAATCAGCGCCCGCGCCACGCCCCGAGTCACGCACCAGCCAGACCGCCGTTGCGTCAGCAGCATCGCGCCAAACCACCAGCAAACCGGTATCGCCACCGGTAAACAGCCCCAGCACGCCCGCCCCTGCTGCGCCGCCGATCTCGCCAGTGGTCAGCCTGCGCCCCAGTTTTGTCAGCCCTCCGCCGCCACCTCGCTACCCGTCGCAGGCCCGTCGCCGCAACCAGCAAGGGATCGTCCGTGTCGAGGTGTGCCTGGACGAGCACGGCAAGCAACTCAAACTCACGCTGGTGCGCTCGTCGGGGGTGACAAGCCTTGATCAGGCCGCCCTCGAAGCCGTGACCCAGTGGCGCTTTCGTCCCGAAATAGTCGATGGCCGGGCCGTGCCCAGCCGTGTGGAAATACCAATAGAATTCGCCCTTACGGCGAACCGATGACCCTGAAGGAGTTCACCATGACCGCCCCAACGCTCGCCCTGGCTACCGGACCTGAGCTTTACCAGCAGTGGCAACAACTGCGCACCGAGCAATCGGGCCTGCGCGCCCGCGATGCCGCCGCCAAGCTCGGCGTCAGCGAAGCCGAACTGACCGCCAGCCGCCTGGGCGTCGATACCGTGCGTCTGCGCCCGGAGTGGAAGACACTGCTGCCTGCACTGGGCGAGCTGGGTTACATCATGGCGCTGACCCGCAACGAACACTGCGTGCATGAGCGCAAAGGCGTGTATCACGAGGTGACCATCATGGGCAGCGGCCAGATGGGCATGGTGCTGTCACCGGACATCGACCTGCGCCTGTTCCTCAGCGGCTGGGCCAGTGTGTTTGCCGTCGACGAAAACACTGCACGCGGACCGCAGCGCAGCATCCAGATTTTCGACCGCCAAGGCACCGCCGTGCACAAGGTGTTCCTCACCGCCACCAGCGAAGAAGCCGCCTGGGCGCCTTTGGTTGAACGTTTCCGTGCCGAAGAACAGAGCGTCGAGCTGGACCTGCAACCGCTGCCAGCCGCCAAGCTCCCGCGTGCGGACAGCGAAGTCGATGCCGACAAGCTGCGCACTGAGTGGTCCGCCCTGCAGGACACCCACGACTTCTTCGCCCTGCTCAAGCGCAACGACGTAGCGCGTACTCAGGCTTTGCGCCTGGCCGGTCATCAATGGGCTGAACCGCTGGCCACCGCCGAGCTGACCAACCTGATTGAAGAAGCCGGCCAGCGCGAAGTTCCGATCATGGTGTTCGTCGGTAACCAGCACTGCATCCAGATCCACTCGGGCCCGGTCAGCAACCTGCGCTGGATGGACACCTGGTTCAACGTCCTCGACCCTGCGTTCAACCTGCACCTGAAAACCACCGGCATCACCGAACTGTGGCGTGTGCGCAAGCCAAGTGTCGACGGTATCGTCACCAGCTACGAGGGCTTCGACGCCAACGGCGAACTGGTCATCCAGCTGTTCGGTGTGCGCAAACCAGGTGTGCCGGAGCGTGATGACTGGCGTACTCTGGCAGAATCCGCGACTCCGATGACCGTCTAAGGAAGCACCTAGATGCGTAAGAAAATCCTCCTGGCCTGCGCTGGCTTGCTGTTCAGCCAGCTGGCCAGTGCCAGCGATGCCCTGCCCCAGCGCTGGGTAAGCGCTGGCGGTGCGTTCAGCGAATGGGTTGTAGCCCTGGGCGGCGAAAGCAAGCTGGTCGGTGTCGACAGCACCAGCCAGTACCCGCGCTCGTTGCACAGCCTGCCCGGCATCGGTTACCAGCGCGCGCTGGCGGCCGAGGGCATTCTGGCTCTGCGTCCGGACATTCTGGTCGGCAGTAGTGAAATGGGACCGCCGCCTGTTCTGGAACAACTCAAGGCGTCGGGTGTACGCATCGAGCTGCTGTCGGCCAAGGCCGATGTGCCCGCCTTGCAACAAAACCTGACAACGCTGGGCCAATTGCTGGGCCAGCAGAACCAGGCACAGGCCCTGCTGAGCAACTACCAGCAGCGTCTGCAACAGCAGGCCGCCGTGGTCAAACAGGCCCGTCAGCAGCACCCGGCACCACGGGTATTGCTGTTGCTCAGCCATTCCGGGGGCAACCTGCAGGTGGCTGGCAAGGACACCCTGGCGGCCTGGATGATCGAGCAAGCCGGTGGCCAAAGCCTGGGCGAACACACTGGCTACAAGCCAGTGTCCAGCGAAGCCATGCTGGCCCTCGATCCGCAAGTCATTCTCCTGGCCGGTAGTCGCCTGCAAGGCGACGCAGCACGTAACGCGCTGCTTGAGCAGAACCCGGTACTGGCGCAAACCCAGGCCGGTCGTGACGGTCGTGTGCTGGTGATCGACCCGACCCTGCTGGTGGGTGGCCTTGGTCCGCGGGTGCCGGATACCCTGGCGACGCTGACCGCAGCCTTCTATCCGCACGCCAAGACGCTGAGCGCCGAGGCTGGCCAATGACGGCAATTGTCCGACCGCGGCCGATGCTGCTCGCTCTGGGACTGGTGCTGGTGTTGGTGGTCTGGTTGTCGCTGGCCCTCGGGCCGGTCAGCCTGCCTTTGGGCGAAACACTGAAGGCCGGGTTACGTCTGATCGGCCTGCCGCTGGAGGGCGACGCCACACAGCAGGCAGACCTGATCCTCGGTCAGATCCGCATGCCGCGCACCTTGCTCGGCATTGCTGTCGGTGCGGTGCTGGCGTTGTCCGGGGTAGCCATGCAGGGGTTGTTCCGCAACCCCTTGGCCGACCCGGGCCTGGTCGGCGTATCGGGCGGCGCAGCGCTGGGAGCGGCCATCGCCATCGTCGGCGGTAGTCTGGTCGGCGGACTGCCGGCGGCCATCGAGCCTTATGTACTGTCAGTGTGCGCCTTCGCCGGCGGCCTGATCGTCACGGCCATCGTCTACCGCTTCGGGCGCAGCAATGGCCAGACCAACGTCGCCACCATGTTGCTGGCCGGAGTGGCGATGACCGCCATGGCCGGTGCCGGGGTGGGTCTGTTCACCTACCTGGCCGATGACGCCACCCTGCGCACCCTGACCTTCTGGAACCTGGGCAGCCTCAACGGCGCCAGCTACCAACGCTTGTGGCCGTTGTTGATTGTCGCCGTGGCGGTTGCCTTGTGGTTGCCGCGCCGCGCCGCTGCCCTCAACGCGCTGCTGCTGGGTGAATCGGAGGCACGTCACCTGGGCTTCGATGTCGAACGGATCAAACTGGAGCTAGTGTTGTGCACCGCCCTGGGCGTCGGTGCCGCGGTTGCGGCAGCGGGCCTGATCGGTTTCATCGGCCTGGTGGTACCGCACCTGATGCGCTTGCTGGTCGGCCCGGACCACCGGGTGCTGCTGCCCGCGTCCTTGCTGGCTGGCGCGGGTCTGTTGCTGTTGGCCGATCTGATCGCACGCCTGCTGTTGGCACCTGCCGAGTTGCCGATCGGCATTGTCACGGCCCTGATTGGCGCGCCGTTCTTCCTCTTTTTGCTGGTACGGGGGCGCACCTGATGCTTGAAGCAGACAACCTGCTGGTACGCCGCGGCCAACGCACGGTCCTGGCCAATATCGACATTCAATTGCCGCCTGGGCAAGTGCTCGGCGTTCTCGGCCCTAACGGCGCGGGTAAGAGCACCCTGCTGGCAGCGCTGTGCGGTGAGTTACCGATCACCGAAGGCAATGTCAGCCTTGATCAACGCAAACTTGCCGACTGGCCCGGCCAGGAGCGTGCCAAGCGCCTGGCGGTGCTGCCGCAGAGCTCAAGCCTGAACTTCGCCTTTTCGGTCAATGAGGTGGTCGGCATGGGGCGCCTGCCCCACGCCAGCGGCCGCGTGCGCGATGCCGAAATCGTCAGCGAAGCGCTGGCGGCGGCTGACGCCTTGCACCTGGCGCAACGCAGCTACCTGGCGCTGTCCGGTGGTGAGCGGCAACGCGTGCACCTGGCCCGGGTACTGGCCCAGCTCTGGCCCGGCGCCGAGGGGCAGACACTGCTGCTCGACGAACCGACATCGATGCTCGACCCGTTGCACCAGCACACCATTTTGCAAGCGGTGCGCGACTTCGCCGAACGTGGCGCGGCGGTGATGGTGATCCTCCACGACCTCAATCTGGCGGCGCGCTACTGCGATCAACTGCTGTTGCTGCAAGACGGCCTGCCTCACGCCTATGGCCCACCGTCAGAGGTGCTGACCGCCGATGCGCTGGCGGCGGTGTATGGGCTGCAAGTGCTCATTCACCAACACCCGGAACGCGGCCACCCGTTGATCATCGCGCGCTGAAACCGCCCCCTCATCCTGCCGTGATCGAGGGGTAACTCTTTAGCAAGGAATCCCGATGCGCCTTCTGTTGCTCTGCCTGGTCAGCCTGTTGGCGGCCTGCCAAACCCGAGACGTACTGCCACCACCGGCTCCGATCGCGCCACAAGGACGCGATCACGCTGAACTTGGGGTGATCCGCGAACTGGCCAGCGGCCGGACCCTGACCCCACAAGAGCTGGTTCAGCGCCTGGCCGCCGCGCCACGGGTGCTGGTCGGCGAACAACACGACAACCCCGATCACCACGCCCTGCAACTGTGGCTGCTGCGCGAGCTGGCCGGCCAACGGCCGCAAGGCAGCTTGCTGATGGAAATGCTCAACCCGGACCAGCAGGACAAGGTCGATGCAGCGCAAGCCGCGACCCGTGCCGGTCAACCGCCGAGCGATGCGTTCCAGGCACTGGCCTGGCAGGCCAACTGGGACTGGGGCGTGTACGGCGCGCTGGTCAGCTATGCCCTGCGCCAGCCGTATCCGCTGCTCTCGGCCAACCTGAATCGCTCGCAGATCATGCAGATCTACAAACAGCGGCCAGTGCTCGAAGGTGCAGCGTCCACCCGCCCTGAAGTGCAAGCCACACTGCTCGAGGATATCCGCGAGTCGCATTGCGGCTTGCTGCCCGAATCGCAGATGCCAGCGATGCTCGCTGTGCAGCAGCAGCGCGACCGGCGCGTGGCCGAAAGCCTGCTGGCCGCACCTACGCCTGCCGTGTTGCTGGCCGGGGCCTTCCATGTACGCAAGGATCTGGGAGTGCCGCTGCACCTGAGCGACCTGGGTGCGGGCGAAGGTAACCAGGTGCTGATTCTGGCTGAGGTGGGCAAGACGGTGACTGCCGAAAGTGCTGATTATGTGTGGTACACGGCGGCACAACCGGTTCAGGATCATTGCGCCAAATTGCGTCGTTGACTTGGATGCCTGTACTCCTTTTTTGAGGTTCTTCGCGCAATCCCGGGGGCTATGATCCTTGGGTTGGGATGATGTGGTTGTGAGCTTATCCATTTTGTGTGGCGATGCTGCCGGCCCCTTCCGCCTTTACGGCGGCCTACTTTCCTCTTGGGGAAAGTAGGCAAAGCCGCCTGCTCCTGCATACGGCCCTACGCTGCGCTCCGGGTCCCTTCGCGGGACAAGCCCGCGCAAAGCCAGTAGCGGCAAGCTCTTGATCTTGATCTTCATACACGCAAGTTCAGGCGCCACGGACTGCGACTTCAGGAGGCTGAGTGGAGGTGCCTGTAGGGGCCAGTGCGTAGCACCTTCGGCGCAGCCGAAGAACGCGAGCCGTAGACTTGGCGAAGCAAGTCGTAGGCCGCGTGGCCCCGGAAGGTGCCGGAGCGAAGGGACCCGGAGCGCAGCGTAGGGCCGGATGCAGGAGCAAGCGGTTTTGGTTCCTTTTGCCAAGACAAAAGGGACCCGCCGTAAGGGCGGAAGGGGCCACCAGCGTCACCACACAAAATGGATAAGCTCGCAGCCCCAGCACCCCACCCCCAGAATCATCCCCCAGGATTCCGTGAAGAGCCTGTTTTGAGGGGTATTGGCATAATGAAAAACGCTCAGCCCAGCAAAGCCCGCGGCCAGCCGAGAATCTCCTTCGGACGCAGCGGCGCGTAGGTGCGAACCTTGGAGGTGCTCAGCTTCAAGCGCACCAGCGACTCGGCCAACGCCACCGCCGCCGTCACGCCATCCACCACCGGCACACCGGTCCGCGCCTGGATGCGCTCATCCAGCCCGACCATGCCGCCACAACCGAGGCAGATCACCTCGGCCTTGTCGATACGAACCGCCTCCTCCGCCTGAGCCACAACCGCCTCGATTGCCCGCTCGGGATCTTCTTCAAGCTCCAGCACCGCCAGACCACTGGCCCGCACCGAGGCACAGCGGCTGTCCAACCCGGCCAGCTTGAGGCGATCCTCGATCAGCGGCACAGTGCGGTCCAGGGTAGTCACCACCGAGTAGCGATGCCCCAGCAGCATAGCCACGCTGGCAGCCGCTTCGGTGATGTCCACCACCGGCACATTGAGCAGCTCCTGCAAACCTTCACGGCCATGCTCACCGTAACCGGCCTGGATCACCGCGTCATAGGGCTGATCGTAGCTGAGCACCCGCTCCATCACGGCAATCGCCGCCAGGTAACTCTCGAAGTTGCCCTCAACCGACTCGGCGCCAAAACGCGGGGTCAGGCCGACGATTTCAGTACCCGGCGACGCCACGCTGCGCGCCTGGCGGGCAATGGCTTCGGTGATCGAGACGGTGGTGTTGACGTTGACTACCAGTATTCTCATGACTCGGTTCCTTGTGCGTGACGCTCAGTGCTGGGCGCTGTCGACGGCAAAGTGTTCGCCGGAACAGTCCACGTAATGTTTTTTGCGATCGGAAATCAGGTAGTACACGCCACCGGCAATGGCCGCACCGAACAGCCAGGAAAACGGTGTCAGCTCGCTGAATGCCGGTACCAGGGCCAGCAGGACTGCGGCGATGGCCGAGGGCACCAGGGCGGCGATGGCCTTGTAGTTGATCCCGCGGGTGTAGTGATAGGTGCCGCTGGCCGCCTCGCTGTAGAGGTCCGGGACGTGCACCTGGGCTTTGCGGATCAGCCAGTAGTCGACCATGATGATCCCGTACAGCGGGCCCAGCAGCGCCCCCAGGCCGGAGAGGAAGTAGACGATCACCAGCGGGCTGTTATAGAGGTTCCAGGGCAGGATCAGCACCGCCAGGGTGGCGCTGATCAGGCCGGCGCGGCGGAAGTTCAGGCGGCTCGGGGCCAGGCTTGAGAGGACGAAGGCCGGGGCGACGAAGTTGGCCATGATGTTCACCGCCACGGTGACGATCAGGAACGCCAGGCAGCCGAGTACCAGGAAGGTCTTGTCGGGAATCGCGGCAATGATCTGGGTCGGGCTGTCGATGACCGTGCCATCGATGCTGAACTGCGCACCGGACAGCACGAAGCTGATCACTGCGAACACCAGGATGTTCACCGGCAGGCCCCAGAAGTTGCCGACGCGGATGGTCTTGCGGCACGGCGAAGAACGCGCGAAGTCACAGAAATTGAGAATCAGCGTGCCGTAAATCGCCAGCCACAGCGCGCCGCCGGCGAAGATCTGCGTCCACATCTTCACCCCGGTCAGCGGCTCACCCACCGACCAAGCCAGGTTGCCATCCACCCGCAGGTACATCCACACCGCCAGCACCAGCACGGTTGAAAGGATCACCGGGCCGGCAAAGGATTCGTACTTGCGCACCATCTCCATGCCGAAGGTCAGGATTACCAGCTGCACAAACCAGATGGCAACGAAACTGGCCCAGCCCAGGCTTGAGAGACCGAGGATGGCGTTGTGATCGAAGCTTGCCAGCGACGGCCAGATCGCCACCAACAACACCCGCAACACCACCGAAGCCAGGTAGGTCTGGATACCGAACCAGGCGATGGCGATCACCGCACGGATGATCGCTGGCAGTTGCGCACCGTAGATACCGAAGCTCATGCGGCTGATCACCGGGAACGGTACCCCGGTTTTCTGGCCCATGTAGCCCGACAGGTTCATGAAGAAGTACACCAGCGCCGCACCGACGGCCAGGGCCGCGAGCATCTGCCAGCCGGACAGGCCGAGAGCGAACAGGCCCATGGCAAATGAATAGTTGGCGATGTTGTGCACATCGTTGGTCCACAAGGCGAAAATGCTGTAACCGCCCCAGCGCCGTCCGGCGGCTTTGGTCGGGGCAAGGTCGGCATTGTGCAGCCTGGGGCTTAAGCTGGCATGCCCGGACACCTGCGCAGAGATGGCAGGGTCAGGTGACAGGTACGCGGTATCCAGAGGTTTGGAAGTATCCAATTGCATGTTCCCCGGGCTCCTGCTGCAGCGCCTGTGGTGCTACAGCACATTATTGTTGGATTTGAGAGTTGGGACCGCTGTCGGCGCTTGGACGCCGATGCATACAAAAATTGTATGCAATTTTTGCCTTACAATTTTCGAGGAACAATATGTGTGCCAAATGGGGGGGAAGTGGATCCCGCCTGCGTCTAATGAATCTCTATAACTACTTGGTTTTTATGAATTTAAATTTTTAACCAAATACGCTTCAGAGCCGATTAACCTGACCAGATGGTCAGCGCCGCGGGTGACCAAAATGAGAACCCAGGTAACGCAAGGCGGTGACATGTATCCACCTAACTGCTACTCGCGTACACACAACCACTTTAAATGTGTGTACATACTGGAAGTTTCGCGGGGCAAGCCCGCTTCTGCCGAGCGGGTGACACAAGCCACCATTTTCACTCTGAAACTTTTGGTCACCGCACATTTCCGGCATGCTGGCGCAATCAAGGAATCACGGAGCTGGTAATGACGGAAAAACTCCCCGCATCGACCGTAGAGCGCGTCTACCTGGGGGTCCACGAGGCAATCAGAAAACGCACCCTGCGCCCCGGCATGAAACTGGGCGAGTCCTCGCTTGCGGAGCTGTTCAAGGTCAGCCGCACGTCGGTACGCGCCGCACTCAAGCAACTGGAGGGCGACGGGCTAGTGTCCACCGAGCTGAACAAGGGCGCCTGGGTCTCGCTGCCCAGCGATGAAGACATCCGTTCAGTGTTCGAAACCCGGCGCCTGATCGAGATCGGCATTGTCACCGAGCTCTGCCGGCGCGCTGACAAGAGCCTGCTGCAGCCCCTGCGCCTGCATGTGGCGCAAGAAGAAGCGGCGGCCGATGCCGGTGATCACGCGCGCTACGTCAATCTGCTGGGTGAGTTCCACCTGCGTCTTGCTGAAGTGCTGGACAACCCGGTGCTGCTCGACTGGTTCCGCAAACTGATCGAGCGCGGCTCGCTGTATGCATCGACCCTCGATGACGAACGCCATGAAGCCTGCCGCGGCAACGAGCACCTGCGCCTGATCGAGTTCCTCGAAGCCGGTGATCAGGCCGCCGCCATCGACCTGGTGTGCACTCACCTGAGCGGCATTGAAGAGGCGATCCTCAAGGCCACCCACAATCTGAAGGCCGACTATCACCCGCTCAAGCACTTGATCGGCGGCTGAAGCACGGGCATTCACGAATCCACTGCTATCGATCCCGATATTTAATTGGCCGATACCCCGGCACTTTTATAGGGTGTGCGGCCTCCACCAAGAGGTCGTGAAATGTTTGATCGTGTATTCGTCAATGCCGTCGCTGCCGACGGCAGTCCGCTGTCTCTGGCCGTCGCCGATGGCCGTATCGCTCGCCTCGGCGCTGATCTGGGCGCCATTGAAGGTGTGGAGCGCATCGACCTGGGCGGGCAACTGCTGCTGCCGGGTTTCATCGACGGCCATATCCACCTGGACAAGAGCTTTGTCGGCGACCGCTGGCATCCGCATCAGGCGGTCGGCAGCCTGCGTGAACGCCTGGCCGTGGAAAAACGTGAACTGGCCCTGGCGCCGTCAATGGTCGAACGTGCCGATGCGCTGATCAGCCAGGCGGTGTCATTCGGTACGGTAGCGATGCGCAGCCATGTCGATGTCGATGCCACTACCGGCTTGAGCAACCTGCACGCGGTGATGCAGGCGCGAGAGAAGTGGCGCGGTATCGTTGACATTGAACTGGTGGCCTTCCCCCAGGCCGGGGTGATGTCCTGCCCGGGCACTGCCGATGTGCTGGAGGCCGCCATACGCGAGGGTGCCGAAGTCATTGGCGGTATCGACCCGACGACGCTCGATGGCGATGCCGAAGGTCAGCTGGATGTGGTGTTCGGGATTGCTGAACGGCATGGGGTCAAGGTCGACATTCACCTGCACGAGCCGGGCCTGCAAGGCGTTGAGCAGCTGCAGCGGATCGCCGCCCGTACCTGCGCTGCGGGTCTGCAGGGGCGTGTGAGTGTCAGCCATGCCTATGCCCTGGGCCAGGTGCCTGAGGATGTGCTTGAGCGCATTGGCGCCACCCTCGCGAACGCCGGGGTGTCGATCCTCACCAATGCCCCAGGCGATCACGCCTTCCCGCCGATCCTGCGCCTGCGCGCCGCCGGGGTGAATGTATTCGCCGGTAACGACAATATTCGCGATGCCTGGTGGCCTTACGGCAACGCCGACATGCTCCAGAGGGCGATGCTGATCGGCTACCGCTCGGGTTTTTACAGCGATGAAGACCTGAATGTGGCCCTGACCATGGCCACGTCGGCGGGCGCCACCGTGATGGAGAAAAGCGACTATGGGCTGAAGGTCGGCAACGAAGCGACCTTCATTGTCATCAAGGCAGCCAATGCCGCTGCCGCCGTCGCTGCCGCCCCTGCTGAGCGGCGCATGGTCCGCCGTGGCGAGCTGCAGGCCGCACCGGTCGGCTTGCAATTTGACATCCAGCGGGCCTAACGAAACCTGCTCGGCAAAGCCAGACATCCCGCCGCGCTTGCCGCTGGCGGGATGTTTTTTTGTCATCAGCTGGCCGGTTTCCAGCCGCCCCGCTCCGCCGCCTCGCGAAACTTGGCCCGGTTGGCCGGCGTGTCGGCTGGCTCCGACTCACCGAAAATGGCTTTGAGCCAATGGCCGTCAGTGGGGTTGGGGAAGATGATGTACTGGCTGCCAAACTTGTCGCGGCTGTCGTCCACCTGCTGCGCCCGCTTGTCGACACTGTCGAGATAGAAGCTGCGTTCGAAGTCGTTGAGGTTGTCACCCAGTTTCAGCAACACGTTGTATTGCCCGGCGATTTTTTGTTGTGCAGGCTCCTTGTTCGAGCTCTCGCGCAGAATGGTCACATGGGCCTCGTCGGCATAGGGCACCTTGTATTTGCGCAGGTTGTTCAGGGCGTACTCATAGGTCTTGTCGCCCTGCTCACGGCTGGACACGTAGAAGATTTCCACGCCACGGGACTTGGCATACTCCAGAAACTCGAGGGCACCTGGGGTAGGCGTCGGGCCATTGTCAGCCACCCACCGATCCCAGGCCGCATCGTCAAAGAACTCCTTGCCCTGGGCGATCAGAAACCCCCAGTAGGTATTGCTGCTGAGGATGGTGTCGTCGATATCGCTGATGATCGCCGGTTTCTTGTCCCCCGGTTTCTGATTGGCCAATGCCTGGTCCAGGCGTGCCTTGGCGACGTTGAAACCTTGATAGTACAGCGCGCGGAACTCCGCGGCAGTCTGGCGCCAGGCCACTGCATCGACCAACAGGTTGGAGTGCACGGCGCCAGGCTCTGCACTTGCAGGCTGGGCATTGACCATGGGCGCGGCCAGCAACAGAAGCGCCAGGGAGATCGCATTTTTGAATTGGGGCATTGGATGACTTTCCTTGTAATCTACCGCTCTTGAGTGGCGGCAGTTGCGGTACTGATACCTCAGGCCTTGAGCCCCCCGCAATCGCAGCGACGCGCAGGCACAACAATGTGACGCACCCACGCATTTTGTCTGACCCGATGGCAGCGGCAGCCTGCTGGCAAAGTACCATCTGCTCGGCTAGCATGCCGCTGAAAACCGGCGCAAGGCCGCATGGAGAGCGATACGAGTGCTGCTGAGCATCCCGACCCTGTTGATGGTGGCCGTGTTCATTTTCGGCCTGATGGGCCTGTTGACCCTGCACGCCTGGAGCCGCGGCGTACGCGAGCAAACCCTCGGCTACCTGGGGAGCATGCTGATACTTGCCGCCCTCGGCGCAACCCTGGTGAGCCTGCGTGGCCAGGCCCCCGACTTCATTTCCCTGGTGCTGGGCAATATCGTCCTGTTGCTGGGGGCGGCGCTGAACTGGACCGCCATGCGTGTGTTCGGCGGCCGTCCCGCGCACCTGCCAGGCATATTCGCCGGCGCGCTGTTCTGGTCGTTATGGGGGCTGATGCCAGGCTTCTACGACGACCTCGGCCTGCGCGTGACCCTGTATTCGCTGTTCACTGCCGTCTATGGTGGCCTGTCCGTGTTCGAGCTGTGGCGCAACCGCAAGCACCTGGAAGTGGCTTACCTGCCTGCGCTGCTACTGACCCTGGCGCACACTGGCTTTTACGCCGTGCGCAGCTTCGCCGACCAAGGCGTATCCCTGGAGCATGCGCTTGCCAGCACTGGCCACGGCACGATTTTTTTCGCTTTCCTGCTGTTCGAATCGATGCTCTACGCCATCGGCATCGCCTATGTCACCCTGGCCATGGTGCGCGAACGCACCGAGCTGAAATTCAAGGCTGCCGCCTATACCGACCCGCTGACCGGCATCGGCAACCGTCGCGCATTCATGTCGCGTGGTGCACAATTGCTGGCGGACTGTGCCCGCCGCGGCGAGCCGGCGGCCCTGTTGCTGTGCGACCTGGATCACTTCAAACGGCTCAACGATGCCTACGGTCACCAGACCGGTGACCAGGCGCTGATCGCCTTCAGTCAGGTCGCCAGCCAGAGCATTCGCCAGGCAGATGTGTTCGCTCGGATTGGCGGTGAAGAGTTCGCCTGCCTGCTCGGCAACGCTGATGAACACGAGGCGCTGCGGATCGCCCAGCGCATCTGCAACAGCTTTCACGCCTTGCCGCTGCTGGACGCCGGCGTACTGAGCGTCAGCATCGGCATCGTTGCCGGCAATGCCGGCGAGCATGAGCTTTCACGCCTGCTGTCGATGGCCGACAACGCGCTGTATGCGGCCAAGGACCAAGGCCGTAACCGTGTGCAGCTGTACCAGGGTGCTTTCAGTGCTCCCGGGCCAACCAGTCCAGCAACCACAACCCCGCCGGCCCAGGTGGGCTGAGTCGCGACCAGGCCGCATCCACGGCAATCGGACGCGGCCATCCACCCAGCACCAGCTCTACCAACTGGCCGTGGCCATACTGCTGCACCAGACCGTGCGGCAACTCGGCCCAGCCGAAGCCTTGCTCGGTCATTTCCAGCAGCAACAGGTAATCCGGCGCCGACCAGACCCGCCCCTGCGGTTTGTTCTCGCTGTCGGCATAGGTATTGAGGTACAGCTGGCGATGGCTGGCCAGGTGCGCCTGGGTCGGCTGCTGTAGTGCTGCCAGCGGGTGTCCGCTGGCGACGAAAATGCCCATCTGCGCTTGCCCGGGCAATCTGCGCACGCCGATGTCCGGCGGGTAATGCGCTTGCGCCGCCAGCAACCCCAGGTGCGCGCGGCCGCTTTGCAGCAGGCTCAAGACATCCCCCGCTTCAGCGATCATGCATTCAAGCTCGATGTCCTGGTAGCGCTGCTCGAACTGGTGCATCACCTGATTGTCCGGAGTGAGCTGATACATGTCCGAGAGAACGATGGTCAGGCGCGGTTCGACGTTATCGGCCAGGCGGATGCTCAGCTCGTCGAGTCGTTCGCTGGCGGCAAGGATCTCCTGGACGTGCCCGAGCACCTTGCGCCCGGCTTCGGTCAGCACCGGGTGACGAGCCTGGCGATCGAACAGGCTGACGCCCAGGTCGGCCTCAAGGTTGGCGATCGCGGCACTGATGGTCGACTGGCTTTTACGCAACTTGCGCGCCGCTGCCGAGAAGGAGCCAAGGGCGACGGCTTCGACAAAGGCGTGTAGAGCTTCGGGGGAATAGCGCATGGGTCTATCGCTTTTATCGATGGAATCCATTTTTAACATAAGCAAAAAAGCGATGACAATCACCTCATCGAATCCAATCGTTCCAGGTGATGTCATGCGTGTTTCCAACAAATCCTTCGTCGAGCGTATCGTCCACGCCGTAGGCTTCGAGGCCATTGCCGTGCTGATCTGTGCCCCGCTCGGCGCCTGGCTGCTCAATCGCTCGATGCTCGAAGTCGGCACCCTGGCCGTGGTGCTGTCGACCGTGGCGATGCTCTGGAACATGCTCTACAACAGTGTGTTCGACCGGCTCTGGCCGTCTGAGCGGGTCAAGCGCAGCGTCAAGGTCCGGGCCCTGCATGCCAGCGGCTTCGAGATCGGTTTTGTGGTGATCGGCGTGCCTATCGCCGCGCTGATGCTCAACCTGTCGCTGGTGCAGGCGTTCATGCTGGAGATCGGCTTCTTCGTCTTCATGCTGCCCTACACCATGGCCTATAACTGGGCCTATGACCTGCTGCGTCAGCGGCTGCTCAACGCCCGCACCAGCCGGCTGCAAGTGCAATAAGCGTTGCCGCAGGCAACGCCTTTAAATCCATGGGGGCTTGGACTCGTGAAATTTATCTGGTAGTTTTTCATGAAAATATACCAATAAAAATTCACGAGACCCGCCATGTTCAAGCAATCCGCCCAGCATGTCGCCAGCTACTACGCCCGCACCTACCCCGGTGCCATCCCGTTGCGCCCTACCCTGCATGAGCGCCTGGACACCGAGGTGCTGATCATCGGTGCCGGCTTCAGTGGTTTGCACACGGCCTTGCGTCTGGCGCTGGCGGGCAAGCGGGTGACATTGCTGGAGGCCAGCCGTGTGGCCTGGGCGGCGTCGGGGCGCAATGGCGGGCAGGCGCTGCTGGGCTGGTCGTGCGACATGCCGCCGCTGGAAAAGAGTCTCGGTACGGAACGCACACGCCGTTTGTGGGACAGCATGTGCTGGGCCGCCCACGAGATGCGCGAACTCCCCGAACGCCATGGCTTCGATATCGACTACCGTCCCGGCAGCCTGTGGACCGCGGTGCTGCCCCGGCGCGTCGGTATGCTGCGCGAAGCCCAACGCGAAGCCAGCGAAAAATGGGGTTACGACGAGCTGCAGCTGATCGAACGTGAAGCCTTGCCGGAATGGATCGACAGCCCGCGTTACCAGGCCGCGCTGTACGACCCACAAGGTGCCCACCTCAACCCGTTGAAACTGGCCCAAGGCCTGGCATCGGCGATTGAAGAGGCCGGTGGACGCCTGTACGAACAGACCCGCGTACTCGATTACCGCGAGACCGCCAATGGCTTTATCGCCCGCACCGAACACGGCGAGGTGCGCAGCGACGTCCTGGTCCTGGCCTGCAATGCCTACATCGACAAGCTTGACCGGCAACTGTCGCGGCGCCTGCTTCCGGTAGGCTCCTACCAGGTGGCGACTGTGCCCCTGGACCCCGCCTTCGCACGTTCGCTGCTGCCACGTAACAGCTGCGTGATCGACAACCAGTTCGTACCGGACTATTTCCGTCTGACCCCTGATCACCGTTTGTTGTTTGGCGGTGGCTGCACCTATCTGGGCGGCATTCCCCAAGACGTTGCCGCCGCCACCCGCCCGGTGCTGGAACGCGCCTTCCCGCAGTTGCGCGGGGTTGCCATCGAGCATGCCTGGGGCGGGCATCTGGACTGCAGCCTGCGGCGCACCCCGGACATTGGCCGAAGCGGCCAACGCTACTGGTTGCAGGGCTTCTCCGGACATGGCGTACTGCCGACCCTGGCCGGCGCCCGCGCCGTCAGCGATGCCATTCTCGGCGACTACGATTTGCTGGCGTTGTACCAGGCCATCGACAACGGCCGCTTCCCCGGCGGCGATCTGCTCGCCGCCCCGCTGGAAGCCGCGGCCAAGGCCTGGTACCGCCTGCGCGACAACCTTTGAGAGGACAGCACCATGGACATGCAGGATGAAATCGAAGGCCTGGCGATCCTGATCCGTGACCTGCGCAAGCACCGCAACCTGAGCCTGGGCGAACTGGCCCAGCGCATTGATCGCTCGGTGGGTTTTCTGTCCCAGGTCGAACGTGGCCTGTCGCGCCCCACCGTGGCCGACCTGACCGCCATCAGCGAAACCCTGGATGTGCCCACTACCTATTTCTACAACCTGAGCAAACCACGCGAAGTGGACTGGGTCACCCGCCCAGGAGAGCGGCGCACGCTCTACTACGCCGGTGGTATCACCGACGTGCTGGTCTCGCCCAAGCTCACCGGCAGTTTCTCCATGCTCGAAAGTCACCTGGCCCCCGGCGCCACCAGCGGCGAAGGTCACTTGAACGACAGTTCCGAGCAAGGCGGTTTTGTCCTCGAAGGGCAATTGAGCCTGTGGCTCGATGACAGTGAAGAACCGGTGACCCTGGGTCCCAACGACAGCTTCCAGCTCCCGCCGCACAGCCAGTTTCGTTACGCCAACCTCACCGAGCAACCGACACGGGTGCTCTGGGTATTCCGTTGAACCACGCTGCAGGATCGCAATCGATGACAACAACAAAAAGCTTTCCCGATCTGCTCACTGAAGTCCGTGACTTTCGCGCTCGATTCCCCGAAGTGCGCTATGTCGACCTGATCAGCCTGGACATTCCCGGGCACTTCTATGGCAAGCGCTACCCCATCGACATGCTCGAGAAGGTCGCCGCCGGCAGCCCCTTGAAGCTGCCGCAGAACTGCGTACTGCTGGGCGTCCAGGGCGGTCTGTTCCCGATCGGCGACTACTGCTTCCACGATGGCGACCCGGATGCGCCACGGCGCCTGATTCCCGGCACGCTCAAACCGGTGCGCTGGGAGAACCAGCCGCTGGGGCAGATGCTGATCAGCTCCGACGGCACCCACGCGCCCATCGAGTTCGAACCGCGGGAAGTGCTCGCCCAGGTCCTGCAGCGCCTGCAGCGTCGCGGCATTCGCCCGGTAGTCGCGTTCGAGCTGGAGTTCTACCTGTTCGACCGCAGCCTCAAGGAAGGCCTGCCACAGTTTCCCCGCGACCCGTTCAGCGATGACCCCGACGACCAGCCGAACATGCACATCGAGCGTCTGTCGCGTTACTCCGACGTACTGCGCGAAATGGTCGAGGCTGCCAATGAGCAAGGCGTGGACGCTAACGTCATCACCGCCGAACTTGGCCCTGGTCAATTCGAGATCAACTTCGGCCACTGCGATGACGGCCTGCGCGCTGCCGACTGGGCCGCACTGTTCTGCCGCAGCACCCGTGGCGTGGCACTCAAGCACGGCATGCGCGCCAGCTTCATGAGCAAGCCTTACCTGGAGGCACCGGGCAGCGGCATGCATGTGCATGTCAGCCTGTATGACCAGGACGGCAACAACCTGCTCGCCGCCGATGAGCAGCGCCCGTTGCGCCATGCCGTGGCCGGCTGCCTGGAGCTGCTGCCCAGCTGCATGCCGATCTTCGCCGCCAACCACAATGCCATGCGCCGCTACGGTGCCATGGTCAATGCGGCCAGCCGCGCCAGCTGGGGCTTTGAGGACCGTGACGCGTGCATTCGCATCCCCGAATCCGACCCGCGCAACCTGCGCATCGAACATCGCCTGGCCGGTGCCGATGCCAACCCGTACCTGGTCCTGGCCGCGATCCTCAGCGGCATGGAACATGGCCTGGATGCCGCCCGTGAGCCTATTGCCCCGCTCAACGAAGATCGCAGCAGCGGCATCGAGTTTCCCAAGGACATGCTCAGTGCAGTCAGTGCCATGCGCCAGCACCCGGTGGTCAACCAGAGCCTGGGCAGTGAGTTCGTGATGGTCTACTGCGAAAACAAGCGTCAGGACCATCTGGCGTTCATGCAGGACATCAGTGCCCGGGAGTACCGCTGGTTCCTTTGATGCAGTCTTGAATGGGCAGCACCCTGTGGGAGCGGGCCTTGCCCCGCGATCTGCCGCGGAGCGGCAGCGAGTCCAGCCGATGCGGTGTGGCAGTTGCACCGCGTGCTGAGGTTTTACGGCTGCTTTGCAGCCGATCGCGGGGCAAGGCCCGCTCCCACAGTCCCCCTATCGCCACCCCAGGTCTTCAGCAAACCGCAGTAGATACCCATCCGGATCAAGCACCAGGAAATTCCGCTGCCCCCGATGCTGATCGTTACTACGGTACCAACGCTCCTCAACCGCCTGCCGGAGGGTGTAACCTGCCTGCTCCAGAGCGCTGGCCAACGCCAAGGCATCGGGGCATTCGATGGACAGGTTCATCCCGCGGCCAAACGGCGGCTCCAATGGCCCCACACGCCAGGGCGATTCGGTGTGCCAGTCTTGCTCGAGCATGATCTGGCTGTTGCCGAAGGACAGAAAGGCAAACTTGTCCTCCGCGCGGTCGTACTCAACCTTGAAGCCCAATACGCCGCAGTAAAAGCGTAGGCTTTGCGCAAGGTCGGAAACGATCAGTTCCGGGACCAGGGCGTTCATCTTGAACATGTACTGCTTCCTTTCAGTTATTTGCGAGCCAATCTATCTACAAATCGTTGAGCAAACCAGGAAATTGACCCAATGAGCAAAGCACCCTATACCCCGCCCAAGGTCTGGACGCATGACGCACCGTCGGGTGGCGAATTCGCCAACATCAACCGGCCAGTCGCCGGGCCAACCCATGACAAGGTACTGCCAGTCGGCAAGCATCCCTTGCAGCTTTATTCATTGGCTACCCCCAATGGCGTGAAGGTCACCATCCTGCTCGAAGAACTGCTGGCACTCGGCGTTACCGCTGCCGAGTACGACGCCTGGCTGATCCGCATTGGCGAAGGCGATCAGTTCTCCAGCGGCTTTGTCGAGATCAACCCCAACTCGAAGATTCCAGCCTTGCTGGACCGTAGCGTGGAGCCGGCCATTCGCGTGTTCGAGTCCGGTTCGATCCTGCTGTACCTGGCAGAAAAATTCGGCCATTTCCTGCCCTCCGACCCCGCCGGGCGGACGGAAACCTTGAACTGGTTGTTCTGGCAAATGGGCTCGGCACCTTACCTTGGCGGCGGCTTCGGACATTTCTATGCATACGCGCCAGAGAAGTTCGAGTACCCGATCAACCGCTTCACCATGGAAGCGAAACGCCAACTCGATGTGCTTGATCGCCGCCTCAGCGAAAACCGCTATCTGGCGGGTGACAGCTACACCATTGCCGATATCGCCGTCTGGCCGTGGTACGGCCAGCTGGTGCGGGGCAACCTGTATTCGGCGGGTGAGTTCCTCAATGTGCAGCAATACACCCACGTGCAACGCTGGGCAGAAGAGATCGCCAAACGCCCTGCGGTGCTGCGTGGGCAACGGGTAAACCGGACCTGGGGAGATGAGGAAACCCAGGTGCCGGAGCGGCATCAGGCAGCAGATCTGGACTGATTCTCGATCAGCCGGGGGGAGATGGTCACCCATAACCATAAATGGGGAACTCCCCCCACCCACCTACAAAACCGGCTTATCGCTCTTCACAGGGCCTGCATACAAGCCATTGAATAAAATCAGCTTTTTCTTCCATAACCCTCGACCCTCCGAGTTGGTGCGCTTTTTGCCCCTGCCATTACAAAGTGGCAGTTTGACACTCATATGGCATCGCAGCAGCACCCAACCGGGTACGGAACGAGGTTACCGCTATGTACAACAACCCTATGCAGCGCCGATCGACCCTTGATCTTTTCCGCTACTCTGGCGTTGCATCTGCGCTGTTGATCGCACTCGGAATTTCCTCTGCCAGTGCCGTGCCGATGGACGACACCAGCCCACCGTCACCGACCGACCCCTCGGCCTACACGCCTCACCCCACCGACCCTGTGGCCGTGCAACAAGCCCTGGAGGCGTTGAAGTTGCTGCCCGAGGGCAACCACGGTGCGCTTGCGCTACCCAACGGCGCCTACGGCGACCGAACCACGCCACGGACTGAAAACGTTCTGCAGCCGGCTCAGCAGACATCCTTCAATTACCCCACCAATGGCCTGGCCAGCCCGCTGTTCGGGGCGCAACCCTTTACCCAGCAGATGCTGCTGTATGAGGAATTCGGCCCGGAGAAACTCGACCCGACGGTCGAAGCCGGCACCCTTCCCTTCCCCATCCCCACAACCGGGCCAGCCCCGGAGCAAGACCCCAACAGTGTCGCCCGCAGCGGTCCCACCGGCGCGGCACTGGAAACCTTTCTCCGCCAACCAGGGCTATTGCCGTTCCCGACGCAATACGCCAACGTCCTCGACCGCAATCCCTGGAAGGCGCAGATCGAAGCCTTCCTCAATCGCCACCCAGTCGGCTCGCCGGCCGAGGGCCGGCCACCAGGAAAAGGCTGGTCGCATCAACGCTGGAACGAGTTCTACCCGCAGGCGGCGATCAAGACCGCGCAAGCCGGCGCGCGGGTCAACCAGGGCTTGCGCGACAACCGGCAAATGCACGGCTACGCCAAAGGCGAGTTCGGCCCCGGCGGGCTTTATCACAACACCGCCGGTGTACCTGCTACCGAGGGGACGGCCAAGGGCATCGGTATCCGCTTTCACCCGAACATGCCGATCCAGAACCACAACTCGCTGTGGACCTTCGACGGCACGCTACCGCCCAAGCTGCTGATGGCCCGCTACGGCCAACCGATACTGATGCGTCACTACAACGCCTTGCCGATCGACCCGGCAGCCAACGGCGGCTTCGGCCTGCATACCCTCAGCACCCATGAACACAACGGCCATAACCCGGCCGAAAGCGACGGTTATACCAACGCGTTCTTCTTCCCCGGTCAGTACTACGACTACCGCTGGCCGGTGCAACTGGCCGGCTACGACTCCATCAACACCACCGCGCAAGACCCCAGGGCCGCGTTCCCCTGCGCCGAGGGGGAAACACTCTGGGTCAACGATAGCCAGCCCGGGCTCAAGACCTGCCAGAACGGCAGCATCAAGGTCCGCGGTGACTGGCGCGAAACCATGAGCACCCACTGGTTCCACGATCACATGCTCGATTTCACCGCCCACAACGTCTACAAGGGCAACGCGGCGATGATGAACTACTACAGTGCCCTGGACCGCGGCAACGAGGCCCTGGAAGACGGCGTCAACCTGCGCCTGCCCAGCGGTTCGGCATTGCCTTGGGGCAACCGTGACTATGACGTCAACCTGACCTTTGCCGACAAGGCCTGGGACCAGAGCGGCCAACTGTGGTTCAACCCGTTCAACATCGACGGCTTCATCGGCGACCAGATGATGGTCAACTGGTTGTACAAACCCTACTTTGACGTGCGTGCACGCAGCTATCGCCTGCGCATCCTCAATGGCTCGGTGTCGCGCTACATGAAGATCGCCGTGGTCCGCGAAGTGCGCGGCAATGGCGGTGAATTTCGTGGCCCGCAAGGCTCCGGGGTGTCCTACAACCGGGTGCCGTTCCATATGATCGCCAACGACGGCAACATCATGGAGCACGCCATACCGTTCGACGGCAGCATGGACCTCAACGGTAACGGCGACCTCAAGGACGACAACGGCATCATGCCGACCATGTCCATCGCCGAGCGCTACGACATCATCATCAACTTCGCTAAACACGGGATTCAGCCCGGCGACAAGATCTTCTTCGTCAACCTCATGGAGCACGACACCGGCAAAGGCCCGAGCGAGGATGCGGTGTCGCTGGCCGATGTCCTGTCCGAGAAATACAAAGCGGTCATCGACCAGACCAGCAAAGGCCCGAGGTGGCGCGACGGCGACCCGGTGGTCGGCAAGTTCCTCCAGTTCAACGTCAAGCCTTACAGCGGCAACGACCTGAGCATGGACCCTGTGGCCTACGAACCGGCCAAACCGGGTAAAGCCGCTGGCAAGAAAATGATCCCGCTGACCATCGACCGTAACGACCCGACCATGCAGGCCAAGCTCAAGCAGGCGCGCCACCGCAGCTTTGAATTCGGGCGTTCCGACGGCACCGACACCCAACCCTGGACGATCAAGACCGACGGCGGTTTTGGCTATTCCATGGACCCGCGGCGCATCACTGCCGCCCCGCAGTTGGCCTCAGGCCCCACCGACGCTGGCTACTCAGGCGACGGCACCCTGGAAGTGTGGAAGATCAAAAATGGCGGCAATGGCTGGAGTCACCCGGTGCATGTGCACTTCGAGGAAGGGGTCATTCTCAACCGCGACGGCAAGGCGCCACCGGAGTGGGAAAAATGGGCGCGCAAAGACGTCTATCGTGTAGGACCGGAAGTCGACAGCTCCGAGGAAGTCGAGATGGCGATCCGCTTCCGCGAGTTCGCCGGCACCTTCATGGAGCATTGCCATAACACTCAGCACGAAGACAACTCCATGCTGCTGCGCTTTGACCTTGAGCACCCGGGTCAGATCGAGCTGATGCCTTCACCGATGCCGACCTGGGATGGTGTGGAATTCATCAGTTCCGCCGCCCTGCCTGGCTTCCGTGATGAGGACGACAAAGGACCGGGTGAAGGTGAAGACGACAATCAACTGCCCGTGGCCAGGGATGACAGCGGCGCCACCAAAGCCGGCGTGCCGATCACCCTCAATGTGCTGGCCAACGACAGTGACCCCGATGGTGACGTACCGCTAACCGTCGTCAGCCTGGGGCAACCGGACTCTGGTCAGGGCAGTGTCAGCACCAACGGGACCCAGGTGACCTTTACCCCACCCACGACGGTAAACGAAGCCTACAGCGCGGTCTTCGAATACAAGGTCAAGGATGCGCGGGACGGTGTGTCGAAACTGGCGGCCAACGTCAGTGTTGCGGTCACTCCGGCGGCGGTAGAGGTTGATCACAACATCAAGGTAATCAGTGCCAGCGTCACCGTTCGCAGTAACAGCCGGTACGCCTGGGAGCTGGTCGGAACCAGCGCGATGAAGATTGGCGAAACCCTCGCGGTGACTGCATCGACCAACAACGGACCCTTGAGCCTGGGAACTGCGACGGTGATGTCCGGCGGCAATTGGCGGCTGTCCGCCAGCACCACTGGCAGCGGGCCGTCGCCAAGCCCGACGGTAACGATCAAGCCGCTTAACGGCAAAGCCATCACCGTTCCACTCACGGTGCGTTGATAACCGTCGCTGATCCTTCACACCTTCAGGAGGTAACAGGCATGGGCTGGAAAACTTCGAAAATACTCAGCCGCTTGCTGCTCCTTACGCTGTGCAGCGCGCAATGGTCATTCGCGGCCGTCAGTGAAAGTGCCCCGGCCCAGCAATGGGGCCGGGACTACTTTCCCAACACCCCGCTGATTAACCAGGACGGCCAACCGGTTCGGTTTTTTGATGACCTGATCAAAGACAAGGTGGTGGCCATCAACTTCATCTTCACCACCTGTAGCGACTCGTGCCCGTTGGAAACCGCGCGCCTGCGACAAGTGCAGAAACTGCTCGGCGAACGCGTGGGTCGCGATGTGTTCTTCTACTCGATCAGTATCGATCCAGAAACCGATACCCCGGAAGTGCTCAAACACTATGCCGAGAAATTCAAGATTGGCCCCGGCTGGCAGTTTCTGACCGGTAACAAAGACGACATCACCCTGTTGCGGCAAAAGCTCGGCCTGTTCATCAAGGGTGTCGATGACGGACAGACCAAGGACCATAACCTCAGCCTGATCATTGGCAATCAAAGCACCGGGCGCTGGATGAAGGCTTCTGCGATGGAGAACCCCTATGTACTGGCCGACCGTCTGGGCAAAAGCCTGCACAACTGGAAGCTGGTCAGTGCCAACACCAACGATTACGCCGAAGCCCCCAGCGTGCGCCAGCCCAGCGTCGGCGAGCAGATCTATCGGACGCGCTGCTCCTCCTGCCACACGCTCGGCGATACCGAGCACGCCGGGATGCGCAGCATCGGCCCGGATCTGCTCGGCGTCACCCGCCAGCGCGACCCGGCCTGGCTTACCCGCTGGATCAAAGAACCAGATGTGATGCTGGCAGAGAAGGATCCGCTGGCCATGTTGTTGTATGAGCAATACAACCGCCTGGCGATGCCCAACCTGCGTTTGGGCGATGTCGAGATCTCTGCCTTGCTGACGTACCTGGAAGAAGAGACCGAACGCCTGCAGCCGCAGGCGCCTGTCAGTACTTCGCAAGCAAGTCACTAACAAAGGAGTTCAGCCATGGTCACGCGTTTATTGCTGCTTTGCACACTGCTCGCCGGTAGCACCTTGTGTTTCGCGCATGAATACCAGCTCGGCGAGTTGCAGATCTCTCAACCGTGGTCGCGTGAACTGCCTGTCGACCTTCCTGGCGGCTCGGCTTATTTCACCGTGCACAATCAAGGGAGCGAAACGGATCGCCTGATCGCGGTCAGCAGCCCGCGTGCGCAAACATCCAGACTGCATACCCAATCCAGCAATGACGGCATGATGAACATGCAGCATGTTGCCGGCATGGACATTCCTGCGCATACCGAGGTGACCTTCCAACCCGGTGCCAACCATGTGATGTTGTCGGGAATGGAACAACCACTGAAAGCCGGTGAGCAGTTCCCGCTGACGCTGGAATTCGAAAAGGCAGGCACGATTGAAGTGCTGGTCACGGTTCTGCCGGCCGACGCACAGGCCAGCCATGACACCGCTCACGTTCACTGATTGCCCGGTTAGCCGCTGGCCAGGGCCAAGAGCCGGACGACCCAATAAACGCCAATCGCCAGCTGTACAGCGAACGCGGCAAACCGGCAGAAAACCGCCGCAACACTTTGCGAAGCCAGATGAACGCACGACTGAATCAGTCGTGCGACAAGAAACGCATAGGCCAGTGGATCGGTGATCGCTGTTTGCCCGGTGAGCAAGGCCAGTACCAGCAGGCCAGCAAAAATCGGCAGCCCTTCCACACAGTTCGCGTGCGCCCGCGCCAGGCGCTGCATGAAGGGAGAGAGCGTGGCGTTGTCCGGGGTGAATTGATTGGCCGGCACACCTTTGAACAGCACGAGATAACCTCGCAGCAGCTCCATCAGAACGAGTAGCGCCAACGCCCACGCAATGAATCCGGCCAACACGATCGCACTTGGACTTGTCATCGGACTTCCCTCAACGGTCACTGACGATCCCGCCAGCGATCCGAATCGTAGACATAAGAGTCGCCAAGGATACTGTCGTAGCGAATCAGCAAGCGTAATCGCCCCTTGGCAATGGCCATGACCGCCGCAGGCTCATGGTCTTCCAGCATCACTGTGGTGGTGTTGAATTTATTACCGGGTGGAATGAACTCGCCGACGATGAACAATTCGGCATGTTGTTCATAGGGAATATCCCCGAGCAACATGCTACTGGCCGCCTCGAGCAAATCCGGCCCCTCGCCCTGCAGTTGCGTGCCGTCGACCCAGAGGCACACTTCACGAATGATGGCCGGCCCCAGCCCATTGTTTTCCAGGGTGAAGCAGTAGGAGCTGGTCTTGACGTCGGTGCTGTTCCAGGCAGACAGGTGGGGTGTTGCCATCCGTCGGTTGTGCCGCTCATGCATCTTTATCTGCCTGGCACTGAAGCGTACGGCAATACAGGCGACGAACACCGAGGCAAACGCCGCCAAGGCCGTCAACAGCGTTGACACCTCGGACAACCAGCCTTCCTGGGCCGTTACGACGTACACCACATAATCCTGTATAGGTTCCATGTGGCCCATCCCGGCGCTGTCAAAACCTCAGACCCACACGCTTATCGTTGCCTGGAGAAGCATAGCAAGTGGTTGATAGCGCATCGGCTGGTGCGGGTCTCTGGCCTATTTAAGCTTGTGGCGAATGCTCTGAATGCCAATCAACGGGATCGCCGCAGCGCCAATCACCAGCCACCAATCGGCATTGTCTCGACTGAATGTTTCAACGGCCGCCAGATACAGGCCAACTGCCGTAATACAGCTGCATGCAGCAATCAACGCCAGCCATTTAATACCGGTCATCGGCCCGAACAATGCAATTCGATGAGCAAAGCACAGCAACCAGAAGTACATCCAGATCACCGCACCGCTCATGTAAAAGCCCAGGACCAACAGGTCCCCCACCATCCCTGCTCCGTGCATTTGAATCTCTCGCCCGCAAATTTGGCGCGCCTTGCGGCACTCGGCTTTACTTTAACTGATGTGCCCAGGCGTTTCTTTACGACGCTCACTTCCGGGAGCACTGCCATGAACAAAGCTATCTTCGCGCTGGTCGCCATGCTATCGGCAGCAAGTGGCTGCGCTACTGACGCCTATGTCTATCGTGACCAGCCACTGGTTGCAAAGGTCGAGACAGGCATGGACAAAGAACAGGTCCAGAATATTGGCGGCAAGCCATTATCAGAAACCCAGCGTACCGTGGTGCCCGGTACCTGTTTCGACTATATGCTCACCCAAGCCGGCAAAAAGCAGCCTTACCATGTCAGCTTCGATGGCGCGGGAAAAGTGGACCACACAAGTTTCATGACCTGCGCAGAATGGAGCCGCGCCCAACAGAAGTCCAGGGAAGCGCCCAGCAACATGGGGGGCTACGGAGGGTCGGGTTACTAGCGCTGCTGTGCCAACCGCTGGCTTCAATTACAAGCGAGCCCGCCAAGTGCGGGCTCGCATTGCTCTGCCGAAACCAAGGTTTAACCGCAAGGTCTCAGCTCGCAACCTTGAAGCACAGACAAACACTGGTCCCCGCCTGCTCCTGGCTACTGAGACTGACCTCCCCGCCAAAGCGCTCCATGATCTGCTTGACCATGATCAAACCGATTCCCAGCCCGCCCAGTTTGGTGGTGTAGAACGACTTGAAGGCCATCATTTCCTGCTGGCGGGTCATGCCTTTACCGCTGTCGTTGATCGAGAGATAGAGCTTTTGCCCGTCTGCAGACAGGCTGGTGCTGATCGCCAGCCGGCCGCCATCGGGCATTGCTTCAATGGCATTGGCAATCACGCTGTTGAGCACCTGTGCAAGCAACAGTTGGTGACTCACCACCAGCGGCGTGGGCCCGGAAACAAACGCTACCTGGACTTTCGAGTAGGCTATCTGCTGCTCAAAGGCACCCAATACCGAATGAACCGCGCCGACCAGGTCAACCTGTTCCGACTCGCCGCGCAACGGTCGCAAACACAGCAGCAAATCCCTTACCCAGATTGACATGCGGTCAACCTGACTGACGATATCGGCAATATTTTTTCCGGCCGGTTGCCCCTCCATACTTTGCGCAAGCTCGGCGCTGGTGCGGATGCTTGCCAACGGATTACGCATGCTATGCGCGACTGCGGTCGACATTTCCACCAGGCCGCCATAGGTCTTGTTGGCCACCAGTTGATTCTGCTGGGAGGCCAGCAACTTCGAAGCCCGCCAGACGATCCAGAACAGTCCGAAGTAAATGCCCAGCCCGCCCAGCGCCGTGGCCATCCAGATCAAGCGAAAGCCCCGATTGACCCGCTCGATCAAGTCCACCGGTTCTTTATAAATTTCCACCATCGCCAGAACATTGCCTTGTTCGTCAATCAGCGGAATGTAGTTCTCGATAAAGAACTCCTGTGGAGGGTGGATAAACTGCTGCTCGATCCGCCCATCCTGAACTTCGTTATACCTCGCCGAAACGCGGCCCCTGGAGGTAAAAGCGGCCTCCAGTGCAGCATCCCCCACAATCTTGCGCCCCACCAAGATCGGATTGGTTGACCAGACAACCACCCTGTCGGGCGAATAGATGGTCGCCAACAGAATGTCCGGAAGGTGGGCAAGATGGTCGAGAAACTCGGAACGTGCACGCCCCCGGTTAAGCGCTGTTTCCTCGTTCAACATGCCATACACCGACGGTGCCAGCACCGCCCCCATCTGCATGCCCGAGAGGTCGTGATGGCGGATTTCGCCGACCGCCACCGCCTGAATGAACTGAGCCGACAACAGCGCATCGCGTTCGAGGCTTTCGTTCATCAGAAAACGCGTCGACAGCGAGCCCAGGCCAATGGCAACGGCGCCAATGATGAGAAAGCTGATGACCGAGAACCAACGCAACAGATCGAACTGCTCAGCGGAATCGCTTGATGTAACGCCTCGAACAGGAAAGTATCTGGACCAGAATGACGCTGCATTCATAAAAGAGACTCGCCAAGTGTAAACAGCAACGATTACAACGTCCTTGATAGTCGGCGGTCCAGACAGACACCAACGCTATCTACACTTTAGCCGTACATTTCAGTGGCATCGACCAGTCCAGTGGAATGAATTGTCCTCTCCAGCATGTAAATAGAAGCGGTCCGGCATCTAGTCCAGAGCACCATTGAGCACTTCGTAAATGATGCCCGTCGCAATAGCGACCAGAATCAGATCCGTCCCGGCTTGTTGCCACTCGTAGCCATCGTAACGCGGCAGATGCCCCAGCAGCCTGCCATCGAGCTTCTTCGCGATTCCCGGTGGCAGAGGCTTCCCTCGGGCTAGGTTTTTCTGGATGCCAGGAGGCAATGCCGGCCCTGGGCTCCAATAGTCACGGTAACTCGTCAGCACGCTCAGCACACTGCCACGGTCAATGCTCGGCCCATGGCTCCAGTCCGAGGATGATTTCTCTTTGCCCTGGCCGCTGTGGCCCTGGGCTTTTTGCGAATTACCCTTGCCGTTCCCTTGGCCATTTCCACCCGGGTCGGCCAACACACCAGCAGATCCTGCTACGAGTACGAGGCTGGTAAGTACCGCTATCACTGACTTGGGTCTGAACATTTGCGCTCTCTCGGAAAGGGGAATGCTCCCTGCAATGTAGATGATGCTGGCTAGAAAAGTTCACTCCCAGGCAAATGCCGTAGCATCAGCAATAGTCTCTGATCCCCAGGTATGAAAGCCCAGCACGAAGGCTGGGCTGAGATTACTTTCTGTTTTCCATCATCTTGTCGGCGAGCGCCTTGGCCCGTTCAATCAGCAGATTTTGCCTGTCTTCGTGAGTGGCTCCTCCTACAACCGGTGCAGTCAGATTGCTTTCCGCAATTAACGCTGCGCAGAAGTACTGATCCCAAACGGCTTGCGCAGGCGACGGTTGATTCAGCTGGTCGGTATCCATGTGCGGCTCCTTCTGATGAGGTAGCACTGCTATTTTACGCCTGGATTGCGAGCAGCCCCCGTTGCTGGAGATAGTCGGCGAACTGTATGGGGTTCGGGAATTGAGGGCGTCAGATGTAAAAAGCCCAGCGCGGGGCTGGGCTTCGATGAAGTATTCAGATCGACATGGCTACTCAAGAGCCAAACGTATCACCGGTCATTTTTCGAGGACGACCTGACCGCGTTGCTGAGTCCTTTCGCATTGTGATCACCCGGTGTGGTAGATGATACGGCGGTTGACTTGGACAAGCCGCGGGTGTCCTTGGAATGAGCAATGCCGGAAGTGGCGGTACCATGGCCATTATCGTCATTGCGATTGCTGCCGTAGTGGTTACCACTTACGCCGTGATCTCGCGTCGCCTTACCGGAATGATCGCCTGCAAAACCGCCACCGTTGCTTTTACCACCATGGCCGCCATTTCCTGCGCCCATGCCGCCACCGTGTCCGCCGCCATTTCCACCACCGTGGCCACCACCGCCCCCGTTACCCTTTGCGTACGCTGAGCCGATAGGCGAAATATCGGCCGGCAACAGCGCTGTAGTTCCCAGCAGAAATGCACAGGCAAGCACGGCCATGGTTTTCTTCATTTTTTGTACGGTTCCACAGGTAGGATTGAGTATCAGCTAAGACCTGCCACGCCCCATGAAGTTCTTGAGCTGCCGACGAAATGCACTATTCGAAAACCGCAGATCAGTTGCCTGCAAATTCCGAAGCCACCCGCATAAGATCAAACACTGGTTGATCATTACCTCGCTTAGCTAAAAACAAACTAACTCACCGTCCGAAAGCCCAATCTTCAAGCACATTAGCGAGCATAATGCTTGGCCATTGAGTTGATCACACACCGCCTCTCGGGGCGAGAACTTAGTCGCACTTCCAGCTATAAGCATTGGAGAATATATTTTGCACGTTTGAAATAGCAATGGGTTTCGTGATTACTAATGTCCACTCAATTCAATCATCAACAATTTAGTTGAGCGGGCGAGATTCGACTTTTGCTGTCGTGTGTATGAGGTCATTAGTAAGCGTGTGCAACAAGGGTTGGCGAACAACGGGTGCACTGGCCAAGCGCCGCGCGTGCCCCTGTATAAAACTGTACTCACGCACAGGAAGACGATCATGCACACAGTTCGCAGCAGCTTGGTGGTGGTGGATTCGCATAAGTCCACGGATCAGATCCTGAACCGAGCCAGGATGATTGCCAGCGCGACTCAGTCGCACTTGCACCTACTGGTTTGTTGCAAAGGCAATCATCACTCTGCCTACTTGAACGACATGCAGAGCTCTATGGAAAAGGAGGGCTATAGCATCAGCGTTCAACAGGCCTGGCATGGCAGCTCACACAAAACCATCATCGCCGCTCAACAAGCGCAAGGCTGCGGACTTGTAATCACCCAGCACTTACCCGATAAGCCACTGATGAAGCCGCTTCTCACCCCTGAGGACTGGAAACTACTGCGGTACTGCCCCAGCCCGGTGCTCATGGTAAAAACAGCCAGGCCCTGGACCGGTAGCACCATTCTTGCGGCCGTCGATGTCGGTAATAATGACGTGGAGCATCGGGTCCTTCATTCCGGCATCGTCAGCCACGGATACGACATCGCGCAACTGGCCGGCGGCGCTCTACACATGATGAGCGCCCACCCCTACCCCATGCTCTCAGCGAGCGACCCGATGTTTCAAATCAAAGAGAGCATTCAGGCTTTCTATAGCGAGCAATGCAAGAAGTTCCAGGCCGAATTCCACATCAGCGACGAACACCTGCATATCGAGGAAGGCCCGGCAGAGGTGCTCATCCCGTACTTGGCGCACAAACTCGAAGCGGCGCTAACGGTGATCGGCAGCGTAGCCCGTACCGGACTCAGCGGCGCCTTGATCGGCAACACCGCCGAAATGATTCTGGACACACTCGACTGCGACATACTGGTGCTCAAACCGGACGACATTATCACTCACCTGGAAGAACTGGCTGCCCCACCTTCAAGTCTATCGGCCGATATTGCCGCGTCCTCCTGGCCCTATAACCATCACAATCATCATCACCATCGAGGTGATTCGGAGCCGTAAGTTAACGCTTCCGGTCAGTCAGCTACCTTTGCGCCACTCAACGGCGACAGCAATACCCGCCAGCAAGATAGCCAGCGTGTATGCGAAAAGGCCGAGGTTAACCCCCAGGATCATTTTCTCTGAGCCGTCCGAGAGCACCATCGAACCACCGTACCCATCCCGGAGCCAGTAAGCCATCAAGAAGCCACCGGTTACGAATACAGTGAGTAGACTCGCTAGCTTGAGGTTATCTTTGCCCCACACAAGCCAGACACTGAAGGCTCCAAGCGCCGTGTTCGTAAATAATTGCCAAGTCTCATGCAGCCGAGCGTGCGGCGCCCAAGCCTGGTTGAAAACATGAGTGTCGTTGATCTCAAGGATCGGTACGACCACGGCGTAAAAGACGATTCCAACTGTCACCAACAACTTCGCAAGCATTCGCAACCTCCTTGTCCGTGATTGGGCGTTATCTGCCCTTGCCAGCACTGTAACGTGGTACCCACAGGTGATCCAGATACAAAAAGCCCAGCGCGGGGCTGGGCTCCTCGGCTACTGCCGGCGCACGCCTGAGATGATGGCGCCCGTTACTCCCATGAGCGGATTCAACAATGCCCCCCTGTTGCCTTTGTAATTTATCTCTAACCACAACTTATGTTCTTGAACAAACATACGCAGCATCGAGAAGCCTTCCATGGTCATACCAGGCATCTCTTTGGTAGGCGGAATATTGATACTGCTTTCCGGAACCGTAGACTTCAACAAGGCCACTTGCTTTATCTGGATCGGTATTTTCAACAAATAGTTTGAGCGAGTTGTTCTCCTTTAGCACGTACGTACTTGAACTCCCTCGAAGCTCATCCTGAACGCACACCATATAATCTGGCGGGCTCTTCGCGATGGAACCAGAGATGTGATCATGGCCGATACGGACATCAGGGTTTTGGGCGCAACCAGCAAGGAAAAGAGTTATCGAAAAATACGTTATCACTCCATTGGTGACCGATCTTGAGCTCTTCATGCGACACCTCCGATCACCCCCATTAAAAATCATGGATAGCTTCGGATGAGAAAAGCCCTTTTTAATTATAGCCACACAGAGTATCAACACACCGCGCCACCTACAAATACTAGCCCGCCTGGAAACAGGTAAGTATTCGAGTTAGCTATATTTACTACTCTGAATCTGAATTAGGTGGGTTTATTCACTGACCCGCCGGCGGCCAAGCTTTGGTCAGTTGCAACAGTCAGATTCCAGTTCCGCAACATACGCCAGCCTACTGCTGAGGCACACCCTCCCGCACGAATTGCAATCTGCCTACCACTCAGGTCCCTCAGGTGCCTGCAGACTAGATGTTCAGAGGCTCATCCGGCCTACCATACGCCCCCTTGCTCCAGGTGCTCACATGAAAGGCCGCGCCTTCTAGCCTTGACCATCTTGCACGGTGACCCTCACACCCGTAGCCACGATCTCGTATTCAGTCTCGGAAATCTTTACCACGTCACCACCAAATTGCATTTCGAAATGCTTCAGGCCTTCATGTCGAATCATGCCGTTTGACGAGCGCTCGACGGTTTCGTCCTGATAGATGTTAATAACGTAGTTCACGTTATCCGTGCCAACCCCTATTATTTTTCCAACATATTTATCTGCCATGTCCGAACTCCTTGCGCGAAACTTCAAAGTAGCTGGTATGGGCAGATCAATCCACAGTATTGGACAGTTCAGTTCATCATCGTTGGTCTGCGTGTGGGCATGCCCGTGCAGCACGCAGCCTTGGCAGCATCGATAGCTTTGTACAGCCTCACCAGGTCGTTGATGGCCGGAAAAGCGTGGTGCAGACGAGTGACATTGGACATGCAAACACCACTCGGAGCTACGACAAAACCCAGATCAGGCCCTCGATTTCCGCCCAACCGCCGACCGCACAGGGTCCCTTCGAGGATGACCTTGCGGCGACCACCGCCACCGTAGATGACCCGGCACATGGCAACGACAGCAGCCGTACCACCCGTGCAAAGCTGTGGCTGGTGTGCAACCAACCAGGCAAACACCGCAGCCCAAAGACCAGAATCTTTCGCAGGCATATGGGCCATTCCGGCTCCTTCCTCTCGGGGAGCTATGAATAAAAAAGCCCGCTCAAGGTGACATTGGTTCCGTGCTATCGTCATTGACGAAATTTGACCCTACCACTAAGTCAGCGGCAAACTAGACGGTTGCCTAAAAATCTGCAACGGAACTCTTTACCCTTAAGGCTTGCTTTCCCCGGATAACTGGTATGACTTCACAACTCGAAATAGTCATCAACGCGACAAAGAAGCTCGAATCACTGCTGACCTTACTGGGAGCGGAAGGTAGAGGTCTTCAAGAAAAATGTGACTCTGTGGCCTACTTGTTACCACCCGAGATAGTTGGGTCGGTCAAGTACCTGGCCCGGAACCGCAACAAACTGCTGCATGAAGATGGCTTTGAGCTCTCCGACCTGGGAGCCTTCCAGTATCAAGCGAGCTCGGCAATCGCCTATCTGGAAAAAGTGGCAACGTACAACCAGGAAGTTGAGGAGCCAGTACGAAAAGGGATAACAGTAACAATTCCAGACAAAGTGATTCATCACGTTCCGATTGAGGAGCTGGAGTGGTTTTCGGCGCAGGCCCCATTGTTTTCTGATCCGGCGGAAAAGCCCAAGAGTTAAGCGAATAAAAACCCGGCGCAGCGGCCGGGTGCTTCACATCAACGCCTATCAACGTCAAGCTGATGCCGCGTAGTAGCCATTTTGCAAGATGGAACTTGGCTCATCTTCCGTGCCGGTAAAGTTGCCGGGCGGTTCTTCGGTTTCCTTACCCATATCAATCCTCCTTGTTGATTCCCCATTTAGCCTTATGAGCCTGCCCGTAGGCGGGCAAGGAATGTCTATGTCAGCCGTTCAGGGATTCCACGAAGCAGCGAACGATGCGCTGGTCAAGCTCAGCGGGCTTGCCTGTCAGGCGCCAAACTGGCCTTAGTGACTTACACCCCGGCGAGCCAGAACGGGACATCCTCATCGAGGATCAGGGTCTGGATAAAGACGAGGTGGCCCGCCGCCGCCTCAGCGTCGACGGCGACAACGCCTACAAGCAGGAGCTGTGCAACTCGATTGCCTGCGCCCTGACTTTCGGCAAACAGAACACCAACCCACCTCTGCCGCCATGCAAGAGGCCAGGGCTGATTACTTCCTCTGACACTGCTTCCAGCCTGAAATGGTCAAAACGACACCGACGATAAAAAGGATGATCACCTGAACATCAATGCTTTTTGATCGCAAAAGAAAATTCATGGCAACTCCCGCCCCGACTACTGAAAGCACAAGGCCGACAACAAAAAAGATATTTCGAAATGCCTTATCCATAGCTCACCTCTCCCATGAATTTACCCATTCTAAACATAGCCGCCATGCACGGCGTGCAGTCTTCCTCATGGAAACCGAACTCCTCTCGGAGAAAGAACTGACCGAACTGCCAGATTGCAAGGCCAAGGGCTACCAGCGCCGCGGGCCTGAAGCGTGCCAATGCCACTTCGTCGAAAGCCACGACGGTCGCCCCCTGGTTAGCCGATAGTACGCCCGCATGAGACAGGGCGTGACTCGTGAGGTCATGCTATGACACCCCCCGCTACCCGAACCAACCTGGACACCAGTTTTTTCCGAATGGACTGAGATGCGACCATGGAGCAAAGAAAACTGCCCCCCCACCGCTAAACGTCTACCGCCGGAAACGCAAACGCAGAAGCGGGAAGATCCGGGTCGGGTACTACTGCGATGCCACGGGCAAAGAGATTTCACCCGGAACAGATTTGGACCTGGTTCGCCTGAAATGGGCCGAGCTGAAGGCAAAGGAAAAGCCGCAGGGCTTGCGCTTGATGAAGTCGATCTTCGACAGACAGCAGCCTGGGTGCGCTGATCAAGCAGATGGCCGCGCGGAACCACCAACATAGCTCGAGCTATTTGATTGTCAGTGAACGAGGCAAGCGCATACATATCAGCATCGATGTTGCGCAATCGCTGGGATGATGCCCGGGCACTGGCCAGATCGATAGCCTTGGAGGAAAGCGACAGTCTCTTGGCGACTCGGGTCACGTAGTTCCAGTTCCGCGATATCCGCCCAAAGGCCGCATCAGAAATCAAGGATATTGAGGACGCCAGTCTGCTCTTGGGGCACACCAAAGGCGATATTACAGAGCGCGTCTATCGGCGAGTTGGAGCCATCGCCAAGCCTTCCAAATAGCGAAAGTTTCGGAACTCATTCCGAAAAGTATCGGAACTCTTAGGTTTTTGCCCAAGCTTGGCAGGGACTTTTCTCGCCCCCAGAAACGCAAAAAGCCCTGACTAATCAGGGCTTTGAAGATGGCGGAAGCGTAGAGATTCGAACTCTAGGATAGTTGCCCATCGACGGTTTTCAAGACCGTATCACAAACCCTCAATCCATGCTGCATTGACTGCAAGATCGCTGACAATAAGGCAATGAAACGGCACAGCTACAGGCCGCGTACTGCAAGGATAGCCGCTTCAGTTTTGACAGCGATTTTCACCCCTTCTCCGGCGTTCTGCCGAACGAACCCAGCGACATTCAAAGGATTTCTATGCCCCCAATTTCACATGCAAAAGAAGCACATCAACCACAATGTGGTGCTCGTAGTCGTCGAGTTTTTCGCCCGCCTTTAATTTTTCAGCAATCCCATTCAGGAAGTCATCGTCTGTCTCTCCGACTACGTAATCGAGGGCAAACTCCAGAACCTTTCCTTCGAGAGGCTCATTCTGATTGAGCCGGCGTTTTACATGGCCGCACATAGCGCTTATCGATTTCACTTGTCCTCACTCCACCAGTTGCCATCAGAAGCTTCAGCGACCCTAGCACGGGCGGACATGGCGGAAAAATTCTGAATGTAATAGGACAGATGACACCAACTAAAAATAAATTTTCTCCGTACCGTTCAACCACCTAAGGAACACTGGAACCTAAATCATAATAGCCACTGGCAAAGCCAGTAAAATCAATACGTTGAGCCGCCCGCAGCTGTTCACGCTTGTCTCAGAAGATGCACAGGAGTACACGCTGGTAACCAGCGTGATTCACGTTCTGTACACGCTACCTCTCCGGCGTCCTGCCGACCAAACACCCCTCCCTACAGCTCGTCACCTCAAGCTGGTAAGAATTGGCCCGCCTCGATTACTGTATATACAAACAGTATCAGCAGGTGGCACCGTGATCATCGACGACGACAGCTTTTCGCTGGGCATGCCCACGCCCATGGAAATGCTCGAGCAACACGCTCTCCTGCTCCAGGGAGAGAACGAGCAGCTGCAGCACGACCTTTCCCGGGCGCGAAAGAACATCGAGAAACTGGTGGTGATCAACCAGGGCCAGGCCGAGCAGATTGCTCAGCTGAATGAAAAGATCTCGCATCTGACACGGGATGTGTCCAGGCTTCACGTAGAGAACTCTGAGATGATGAACAAGCAGTTGGGCGGCTGTTCGCCGACTTGGGGCTCAATGCCTCCGAAGGGCTAGCGGTGAATCGCGCTCAGCGCAGCATAGGACGCCTCACAGGCCTGCCCGGATATTCGGGCTTGGTCATACGCTTTCGCCAGCTCTCCTGCAGGCGTATAAGCCCGCTCGTGCGGTTCCGAGTAGTGGGCAAAGCCTTCTTGCGCCAAAACAAAACTCCGCCGGCCCGACGAATGATGGCCTTATGACACCAAAAAATTTATTCTAACGGTCGGCGCGAACTGGCCTGGTGCTGGGGCGCTTACACGTTACCAAGAATGAATTTTGAAATATCACAGGAGTGACCCGTGCGCAATTTTTTGGCCAGTGTCTCGATGGGCATCGCCGTTCTACTCTCCGGTTGCAATACAACGCCTTTCGACAGGGCAACCATCTACTACGACCGAACGCAATTTGCCACTCAAGTCAAAACAGACTTCCCGGAAATTCAAAGCCCGATCTTGCAGCATGGCCGCTGCTCATTAATAGTTTCAACTCCAGGCTCGACCACTGGCACCTACCACTTCTGCACCTTCGCCCTAAGCCAAGACGAAATCTATGTCTTGGGTTGGGACGCCTCCACTCTCAAGTACACAGAGCTCCTGCGACTCGGTCTGTCGTCTCTTAGCAAGGTTGCCTACGATTCTTACTTCCGGACTAGTCAAGTACAACTCATGGAGACGCGCCGTCAAAGCGCCTTGAGCGTGATGATCGATGATGGTGGTTATCACGATACCGCAGCAACGGAAAAGCTGTATGAATCCATCAAGAAGCATGGGGTTAGCGTTGCCAAAAGTGAAGGAATGATGGCTCCACCGCCGGCGCCGGCCCCGATAATTCTCCCTGTTGTAATCCCTCGTTAACGTGGGCTAGCGACGCTTGGTTTTCTAAGCTGCTCTTCTTACTTATTGATCGACAATGCCGTGATCACCTGTTGTCAGTGCATCGTACTCGCGCTCGCATTGCTGGCCGGCGATCCTGGCGAGGTCATAAGCTTTCGCCAGCGCTTTCGAGCGCCAGCATGTGTGAGCCGGTCCGCAAGCACCATGGCGGCGCGGGTGGCTGCCCACCGACATGGGGCGGGAAACCACCGGAGCCGCATCACGGCTAACCATGGTGAGTTCAAACAAGCGGATGTATCGGCCCGCCAAAAATACGTAGCTGATACTCCTGAGCCTCAGCCATGAGCGAAACCGCCCGAAGCCCAAGGCGCACCACCTCCTCCGGTGAAGCGTGACCTTTGGCCTCGTTGTATCGGCGCAGCGCATCCAGCGCTTGTTCCATCAGCAGTTCTGCCGTTGCCATTGCGCTGGTCGAGTCCTTCATTTCCCTGGCCTCTGGAAGCTTTCAGTGCAGTGGATGTGCCGGCCTGCCAAGCGCACGGCGCTGGTATTCGTGAACTGCCTCAAACAGCGACTCAGCCTCCAGCCGCAAGCGCTCCACTTCCTCTGCTGACGTCAAGGAGTCCCGCGCCTCGTGGTATCGACGCATAGCTTCCATCGCCTGCTGCATCAACGGCTCGCCGGCGGCGATCTTCTCTTCCAGATCCTTCATGCCCTGCTCCCTGCTATTTGATCAGGGCAGTATAGGCTGCCTCACTGGCCAGCCCGGCTATTCGTTCTCGGTCATATACTTTCGCCAGCTCTCTCGCTCGAGCATCAGCCCGTGCGAGCAGGTCGGATAGCGCCATGGCGGCGCGGGTGGCTGCCTGTAGGCCTCGAGGGGTGGGTGCGGCGCGAATGATTGATCGCCTATAAAATCCAAGTTGCTGGAGCTAAGATTCGACTGAAACCACAATGAGAGCTCTAACATGTTCACATTTAAACAACTAGATCTTTTGGGTGGCTGGATTGTGCAAGTTCGCAAGCAAGGCATCCATGTCGGCAATATCCGGCGCACCACCCTTGATTCCGGATATGCGTATTACAGGGGAAAGGACAATCAGCTCACCGCTAGCCTCCATAATGCATCACTAGATGAGCTGAAGAAGGCAATCGAGAAGGCGTCCTGAGACCAGGACATCCTCCAGAGTATTGAGAGTTTATGGGAAAATACTGCGCACATAACCCTGGCACGCTTGCAGCGCCTTCAATCCTTCGTCACCGTCTCCGGTGATGGCGACAACTCGTTGAGCATGCGCTGGGTCAAGTTCGCCTCGCGCGGTTCCATGAACCACACCGCCGGTGCTGGTGGTGGCTGGCATTCCACTGCCACCACTTGGGGTGGCGAGTAGGACTGACAACCGGAGATCAGAAGTAGCGAGGCGATCGCGCAGGCGAGCCTGGTCTTTTTGAGCATTGGTCAGCTCCTGGTAGTAGATTTTGTCGTTGGCCTGCAACTGGTCCTCAAGGGCTCGGCGCCGGACCTGCTCGGCTTCTTGCCAGTCGATCACCGCAACAGCGGAAGCCTCTCGCTCTCGCTGGAATGCGTTGACCTGCCGGGCGCTCTTCGCCTGCCACTCTGTGTCCATGGTCGAGCGACCGTGCTGGTAGGTGCCCCAGAATGCTGCGAGCACCAACGTCAGTGACACCGCAGCGCCGATCGTGCGAGCGCTGATCACGCTGCCTCCAGAAACAGCACGCGCTCAGCCTCTCGACGACGCACCAGGCCGGGCAGCACCTTGCCGCCCGCCTTGTTCCAGCGCGGGAACTGCTCGGCAGCACCGGCGTAGTCGCCGACATTGAGTAGGCGCAGCAGTGTCGATGACTCGAGATTGCTCGCTCCCAGGTTGTAGGTGAAGCTGACCAAGGCGTCCCACTGATTACCACTCAGGGGTACCTTCACCAGCCGCTCGACCTCCGGCTCGAAACGCTGCACGTCGTTGAGCAGCATCCGTTCGGCCTGCTCCTTGGTGACCGACATGCCAGGCTTTACTCCGCGAGTGGCGCCATATCCGATGGTCCAGACACCGACAGCGTCCCGATAGGCAAGCAGCCGCAGGCCCTCGAAGGACTTGATGAGGCTCAGACCTCGTTGCGATGTACGCATTCACTTTTCTCCAGGCAAAAATAAACCCGCTCGATGGCGGGTGCTTTGGGTGCGGTAGATGTCAGGCCGGCGGCGCTGGCCAATCGATCGTATCGGGATAGCCCGGCTGGTCCGGCACACGATTCAGCGCGACGCGGTACTTCTTCCAGGCTTTGAGTTCGGCCGCTTCAGCTTCCGTGACCTCCTCCAGATCCACAGCATCCTGCAGCGGATCAATGGCGGAGTCGGCCGCAGCCCGGCGGGCAGCGGCCTGTGCGACGACTTGGGCGAGGCGCTGCTCGGCGGCGGCCTGGTCTTTCATGGCCTGAGTGACTACCTGGGCCCAATCGATTACGCCATTCACGGCAGGCTGTTGTGCCGAGCCGACTTCGAGACCTGGCAAATGCACGGGGCCATCAGCAGGGTTGATGATATCGACCGGGAATCGTGCGAGCTCCAGAGCGTCGGCGGCGTGCGGAAGCATGAGCGTTACAACCAGGTTGCCGTTCACACGCTCTACGGCTTGGACCACCCAACCGCTGCCTACGGCTTCAGCGTCCAGCGTGGAGCCGTCCTCAAGCCGAGAGAAGTCCAGCGCAACACCGTTGATGACGAGCGTGTCACCTGCCTTGGTGACAGCCACTTCGGTATCAGACCGAACAGGGGAAAGCTTGATGATCATCGGAACCACCTCCCAATTGCCAGCCACTTTACATCCATGCTGGTGGTGAAACTTGTGGTGTGCAGGGGGTAAAGACCATGGAAGTTAGTCTTTGAGGCAATGACCCCGCCCGTCCACCAAACCAGCCCGGTCCCGCCGGTGATCATGCAAGTGGTAAATGGCACGTCGATAAATTCAGCAGCAAATGCTGGCCCAGGAATATACGGCCCAACAAAGACATAACCGTTAGGGCTTGTTATTGCGACGCTTGCGTAGCTATCACTCCGCAGGCATATCAGTGTGCCGTTAGCAAACTTGATGTATGAACCGGCGGCATTGCTACCGCTTTCGATAATAGCCCCGGTGGGAATACCGCCAGATTGCGAAACAGTGCCGACTATTCCAGCGCTCGACACCAGTTTTTTCCAGTCTGCCGAGGTGGATACGTTGTTTTGTGCGCCCCTTATGTACGCATCGCCTGCTACGTCAATGGCAAGCTGCGCTCGTCGGTCTACGGCATAGCCCATGTCTAAGCCGATGGAAGCCCGATTTGTAGGAGGCCCATCTACAGCGGCTGCGCCGTTCCATGCTTTAAACCTATTGCCCTTCCAATTGGCCTGAGCTTCAACTGGTGAAGCCGCGCCTAAACCAAAGTCACCAACCTTGGTAACGCTCTCCGCAGTTGTATCTAGGCTGCTGGTGGTCAGGCTCGCCTTTGCTGCCGTGCCCAAACCCGCTAACGTGCTGCCCCAGTCGTTGACGATCTGGCGCAGGCGATCCGCCGACTCCTTCACGTAGCCCTGCATTGGCGCCAGGCCGTAGGATCCACCGGTGACACTAGCCCCCTGATAGGCCGGGAGAATACTGAGCACTGTGGCGCTCGTGATGTTGGTTACTTCGTACCAGCGGCCATCAGGCCCTTGAAATGCATCGCCCACTCGGGAGTTTGCAGAAAAATCGGTGCCGGTACCGGTCACCGTAGTTTGGCCAGCCGTGATAGCGACCTTGCCTTGCCTGTACCAGGGCATGAATTGTTCCTTCAGAGAGGTTTCATTGGGCGCGAGGCGAACAGGGTTCGGCCATTCGCGGTCAGCGGGTTGATGCCTGAGCCGTTGTCGCAGTACATCTGCAGGATCGACCGGTTACCCGGCAGGAAGCCGCCGAAATTCGCGCGGATAGGCTGGGTGGTCTGAATAATGTTTGTGCAGGAGAACAACGCATTGGCCAGTACGTAGTCGTCGTAGCTTCCGGTCCACGGCATCTGCTGGCTCGGCGCGTAGTAACCAGTGCCCGTGATGGGGTTGCCGGTATTGGCAAAAGCGCTGGTTGACGGCTGGCTGTTCAACAGCGCCAGGTTGGCCGTGGTGACAAAAGTCCGATTGCCAATCGCATCTCGTACCGAAGCGTCATATGCACCGGGCGGGGTAATTGGAGGCATATAGCTCGCACAAAACCAACGAATGCGCTGCGGCTGAGACCATGATGGACCGTGAGCAGCGCTTCCATATTGAGCAAGCCTGAAACCGGTCCAGTTGCCAGGGCTGCCGGCCACGCGGAATTTGCCGACCATCATATAGTCGTCAGCATTGATGAAAATCAGCGGCCTTTCATAGGTAGTAATTGGCGCGGGGAATGTGTAGTAGTTATCACCTTCAATGTTTTGATTTCCGCCACCAAATACCAGCGAAAACTTGCCTGAGTACCGAATAGACAAGACCCGATTGACCGAGTCGATCTGGGTCCTCACGTTGTTGTTGAAGGTGCGAATGCCGTATGAACCGGGTGCAGAGAATGGCTCACCACCCTGCGACAGAATCATCACCTGCCAGGTGAGGCCCTGCGGCTGCCGGAGATGTAACTGACCGGGTGAGTACCAGGATTGCGGGGAAAACGTGTTCTCCCCGCGGTCCTCCAGGGTGTCAACGACCACGAACGACTGGGCTTGGATCTCAGGTATCGAGATGTACTGGTCAAAGCTGCCATTGCCCGTCACCGTCATCATCTTCAGCGAGCGAATCGGGGTGATCGTTGTGTCGAGCGAAACGACAGCGGCCGCATCCTTCGTCCGCATACCGTATTGCACCGTCATCAGGTAAGCCTCCCTACCGCTACGCGCTCGACGCCATTCACGTCATAGACATACATCCCGCCGTTGTTGATGATTGTCTGGCCGTTAGCATCCTGGCCGCGCACGGTGAACGCGCCGGTGACCATATTTAGCTCGATCAGCGGCAGACCCTGAGCGTTTACCGCCTTGGACCTGAGCGTCATACCCAGCACGATCTGCTGGATGAATGCCGTGTTGATGAACGCCTGGTTGATAAACACCTGACCGTTCTGCACCACGAACGGCGACGACAGCGTGTCGTTGATGTTGTTCACCACAGCGAAGCGGTCAGCACTCACCAGGAACTGGCTCTGCAGCCCGGCCGGACCGTTCTCGATACCCAGCCCGATACCGGCGGCCACGTATTGCCCCTGGGCATTGAGCTCCATCTTCACCGCCCACATCGTCCGCGCCTTGCCATCGGCTGTGGCCTGGGCCTCACTGATGGTCTGCACCGCCGCATTCGTATTCCCTACGGATACCTCTAGCGTCTCCTGCTTGCGCACGATTGCCGCATCTCGTGATGCGCTTGCCTTTACCTCAACAGCGAATGCCGCTGTCGAATCCCATTGTTGGAGTGCGCCGGCCAGATCGCCCTCGGCATCGTCGTCGCGATAAGAGGCGCGCAGGGCCTGGAGGCTTTCAGCTGTAGCGGTGACCTTGCCGTCCACCTCGGTGATCTTCGTGGTATTGGCGCTCACCTGCTGCGCAAGGCCGTTGGCCGATTCGACGGATTGACCGACATCAATCCAGAGAACTGGGCTGGGCGGTGCATTGCCTCCTCCAGGATCTGCAGCGACATCCTGCCGAGCCTGGTAGATGCGCTCATCGACGACGACCATCTGGTCCTTGGTGTAGGGCTGATCCGGGTTGTAGGCTTTCAGCCCGTCCAAGGCATCGATCTGGTCCTGCAGGCCGTCGATCTTCTCGACCAGGTCCTGGCCAAGTTCGCTCTCGGTGATCTGCCCGCTGATCATCTCGAGAATCGGCGAAGCATCTGTGCTGGATGTCCCCTTCACCGCATTCGGCGCCACTGGAAACCACGGTCCGATGTTGCCGGTACGGTCAACCAGGCGCGCCCAGAAGAAGAACGACACACCAGCAGCCAGACCCTGCAGCTTGTAGTCGCTCTGCGGGTAGGCCAGATCGGTGAGCTTGGTGGCAGCCTCCAGGCTGTTGCTCGGGCTGTACCAGATCTCTGTCCGCTGGGTGTCCTCGGCGCCAGCAGGGAAGCCCCACTTCAGGCCGATAGCGAAGAGCTCGCTGGTAGCCGTGAGATGGGTAACCGCTGGCGGCAAACCATCCTTGCCGTTGAGTTGAGTTACCGCGCTCACGGCAAAAACCGATGCCACATCCATCACGCTCACGGCGCTGACGCGGGCCGTATACAGCCCGGAATAGATGCCCTCAACCTCCGCACCGAGAGTGCCGGTGGGTGGTAGAGGGATCCAGCTGCCGTTGTCTTTCCGCCATTCAACTTTGTAGGTGATGGCACCTTTCACTGCAGGCCAGGAGATCCGCATGGTGGTGACCGCGATACCCTGCGAAACCACGCTGCGTGAGTCGATGCTCACGCTGGCAGGCGGATCGATTACGCCCGGAGGTAGAACAGTGATCGGCTGCGGATCCACCCGAGCCCCGTGATCAATGGCGTCAAACTTGTCCGGTTCATGCTGGACAGCCGTGATTTCCCACTGATGCATCGCCTTCGGCTCAATGGTCTGCACGCGGAAGCGCATCACGGCCAAGTCAGCGCTTTCAACCGACCAGGCACACTCTGCCTCGGGCAGCTCCGAATAGTCAGCCATAACCGTGACTGCGCGCCCGGTAACCGATTTGACAATTCGGCCTTCAGCCTTGCCGCTCGGCAGGTTGACGATCAAGCGATCTTCCGGCTGCACCTGGGCGTCGATATCGAGCGTGATTACTCGCTTTGTGGCAGCGCTGATGCGGCCGCCATTCGGGCGCCCCGAGAGCAGCTCGTCCGCTACGCCAATGATCGAGCCCGGCTCAATGTTTCGACCTTCCATGCCTGCTGTGAAACGGACAGTCCAGGTTTCGTACTGCTCCGACTTCAGCGCCCAGATCCCGTGGCGGATGGCCTCACCTTCAACGGTGCAAGCAAAACGGGCGATGTCGAGCATCCGATGCCCAAGCACGCCGATCATGTCTTCGTTGGTGACCGCCACCGGCTCGGTCTTGAACTCGTTCTCCGGGTTGTCCCAACCAATCTTGGCTCGGGTGTGACGGTCCGGCAGCGCGATAGCGCCGTAGTCGAATTCACCAATAATGTTCGAGCGAGTGAACACGTAGCCGTCATCATTGCCAGGGATATCGGCGATGACGGTTACCTTCGAGCCATTCCAGCAACTGCTGCCGCGGAACACGCTGGCCAGGTCCGACAGCAGGGCGTACCCCTCAACCTGATCCTGGATGTAGACGTTGGTGGTCATGCGTGGCTGCATGCCGCCCTTCCCGTCCGACACCATGACATCGCAATAGCGGCCAATTTCATACAGTGACCAGCGATCCACCATGTCGGCAGTAATACGGCGGCCCAGACCATAGCGGCGATGTAACAGCAGGTCATACCAGACCCAGGCCGGGTTGTTCGAATAGGCCAGCTTGAACGTGCCGTCCCAGTTTCCGGTATAGGTCCGGGTAGCCGGGTCGTAGTTGCTGGGCACCTTGATGATGCGACCGCGGCATAACAGGCTGAACTTGGGGAAATTGGAGAACTGCGAGGCGTCATACTGCAGAGCGAGCAAGGCCAAGTTCGGGTAGCGAAGCTTGGCGTCGATCACTTCCGTGAGCGCCTTCACCCGCATGATGTCGGCAAAATTGCTGTCGTTGCGGTTCGCGGTCAGCCGGCGAAGGCGGAGTACTGCCGAGCTGAAGCCCTGGGGCAAGTCAACACGATGGCTGCGCTCGTACTCGGTCGTGCCCTTGTCGTTGAGCGTGGCAGACAGCACAGTACTGAACGCTCCGCCATCCACAGACAGCTCAATGGCATAGTCGATGCGATAGCCAACCTGATCGCCGTTGGCTTTCACTTGCCAGATCTGTGGCCAGGACAGCCGCACCCGAACAGCGGACAGATCGCGATTGGTGATTGCACGGGTCCACGGGGTGTCCGAGCGAAGTTCGACAGGCAGGCCGGTCGACTGTTCGTATTCGGCGGCAGGAAAGCCAGCTATGTGTTCCTGGTCAACGGAACCAGAGCGGAATTCCCAGGTGGTTCCTGGAAACGCTTCGCTGCCGTCAGGAGCGATCAAAGGCGTACCGTCCAGCTTGATCGACCGCGCATCGTTGGCCGGCCCAGCAATCTCACCCTCGCTGACGATGTAGAGCATCTTGGCAGTGGCGATCGACAATGCGCTGTCGGGCGCCTTGTAAGGTGGCCGCGGTTTACTTTGGCCACCTTTAGCGCCGCGAATGTTGAGTGCTGCGCCCATGCGTTCCTCCGGGCAATAAAAAACCGCCCGGGTGGGCGGCTTGGTGAACTTGCTTTTTTCTAGACCTGGTCTTCGGCGTAGACGCCGGTCGAGGCCAGCGCTCCGCCTACATCTCGCTCTCCGTAGAGCAGCGGCTTGCAGCGCCCTTGCGCGGTGGTAGTGACTGCCCCGCCAAAGGCGTAGGAGGATTTGTTGCCATCGCCCTCCTCGCCCAGCAGGCCGGTAGTGGACGGCGCCATGTTCATGGCGATACCGCCCAACATCAAACCGGCGCCGATAGCAGCCAGCCAGTACTGCCCGGTAATGAGGCCAACCCCGATCAGGACGCCGCCTGCGATGGTTGCGAACAAGCCACCGGACTTGCTGCCGACCACGATCGGGGCAATGCGGATATCGTCCCCCTGGGTTGAGCGCATTTCGAGCTCGGTTTCCCCGAGGTTCTGCTTGCCGCGAAACACCGCGAACTCCAGGCCGCGCTCATGCCCTAAGCGCAGGAAGCGGCGGAACCCCGGCAGCATTACGCACAGGGCATGAATGGCTTCACCACAAGAGGCCACGGCCAGGTAATGAACCCGGCCGAAGCGAGAGCCCAGAACACCGTATAGGCGCACAGCAACAACGGGGGGCAAGGCTGGAGCGGGTACCGGCATGGCCATCAGGCGTCCTCCGGTGCTCGTTGGTGGCGAAGAATCATCACGGTGCGCTCAGCCCACATCCCGCCGTACACATCCCGGGAAGACTTCTTGCCGTAGCGGTGATGCAGGAAAGTGCCGGGTGCCACATGCAGGTCCGGCACGCTCGACAGCAGACCATCGCCCAGATAAACCCCGGCGTGGTTGGGCGCTGCCGGCATGGCGCCGCCCTGGGCGGCGATCTGCATCACCACCAGGTCGCCTTTCCGCAGATTGGCCACGCGATAGAACCCGGCCTCTTCGTAATAGCGCGCATACAGGCTTTCGCCCTCATTCCACCAGCCATCGCGGCGCGGGAAGTTCGGCAGGTCGATACCCCATTCCCGGGCGTACCAGTCACGCACCAGGGCATAGCAATCGAGAATGCCGTGGTGAAACTCGCGATCCAGCAGCGGGGCCTGATAGCCCTCCGGCTTGATGGTCGCGGTGTCGCCTCCCGGCCAGCCCAGAATGAACCAGGGCACGCCGTGCAACTCACAACTGACGCGGTCGGCCATGCTCGGCGCGGCCAGCGCGTTCGGATGGCTGTGCACGATCTCGACAATCTCACCCCGGTCTTCGGCCGCACACTGGTCCTCGGGACTGATGATGAAGTGCTCGCTTGGCGTCTGGGCGTCATTGCGGCACGGCACATACACGCGCCGGCCGTTCTCCCTGATCACCACTCCGCAGCATTCGCGTGGCAGCTCAGCCTGGGCATGGGCCTGCACCTGTTTCAACAAAGTCTTGTTCATGGTCACACCAGGCCGGCGCCAGGGACGCCGCCAAAGGGTAAGGGGTTGTTCTCTCCGAAGCGCTTCTTGCAGTCGCTCAGGCGCCCGCCGCACCGGTCCAGCGCCGGATCATCAACGGGGTTGCCGTCGGCATCGAACATCTTGGTGCCGGTGTAGTTGCAGTCGGGGCCGCGGTACTCACCCCACAGGCACCACTCACAGCGGTTCATGATCAAACCGCCGGGTAACATCTGCCCCTTTACCGAAGTCGGCGGCGCCAGGCCGAACACGATCTCTTGGCGGCCGATACTGGTCGGCACGTTGATAAACGAGATGCTGGTCCGCTCCTGATCGCTGGCCGTCGGGTTGCCGCCGGGAAAGTTGGCCGCGTCCAGATACTTGGCATAGGTCTCGCGGACCGTGACCTTGATTCCCACCAGGTGATGGAACTGAACGCACAGCGCCGTGATGACGCCGTCCAGGTTGCCCAGTTTCAGCATTGGAGTGCTGGTGTTGCCCTCGGTGCCGCGGCCAAAGCCGCCGACCTCAAATGGCCTGGGCTGATAAGCCTGACCTTTCCAGATGATCGGCGTCGATTGCCGGTGAGCGTGGTACCGCAAGATGCCCATACCCCGCGCTTCGCCGTCCAGCTCAATCAGCTGAATCAGCGCGCCAGGCTCAAGCCTCTGGTCATCCAGTGTGATCATGGGTCGAATACCTGTTCGAATGTGGTGCTGATGGTGTACTTCTTATTGCCGTGGCTTTGCAGCTGCCAGCCACCAGTGGTGATGTAGGCGCCTTGGTCTTCAAGCGGCGGCGTCCACAGGAAGTGGTTTGCGCCTTTGTGCCGCTTGAAAAAGTCCCTGATTGCCTTGATGTAGGCCTCGCTCCCCGTGAACGACACTGCATAGGTGCCGACCAAGTTGTTGATGCCGACCGACAAGCGTTGGCTGTAACCGTTGTTGTACTGCGAGGTCAGCACATCGGGCTGGACATCACCCGAAGCACCAACCCGGGGAGACCAGTTGAAAACCTCTGGCATCAGCCATTCCTCCTGTTGCTGGGGTCAAGCAGACCGTTCTGGCCCTTCTCCTGGATGATTACCCCCCGGGCGACCTTGGGCATTTCTTGTCGAACCGTATTGAGCAGGGCTTGGCCCATGGCCTCGTAACCCTCAGTGGATGTCACCGAGCCGCCCGTGCCATCACCGCTGATGTGAATGGAGATTCGCGGGGCAGCAGCGGCACCGTCGGCAACAGCCGGCATCGTGAACCCAACGGAAGCGGGCATGGCTGATGTCCCGACGTAACCGCCAGTGGCATAACCGCGCTTGTTCAGGCCTTCGAGGTAATCGCGCATACCCGGCAGCTGCACTACCTCTTTGCGCAGAACGAACTCACCACCATGTACCACCCCTTTGGGCTCGAACTTGCCGCCGTCGCCGGTGTAGCCGCCGCTAGAGAACCCAGCCAAGGCCATGCCGCCAACCATGGCAGCATTTGCGTAGCCGGCCGCCAGCAGCGCCGCGCCCACCGGAATACCTCCCAGCACTGTCAGCTCGGCCGGCGCCTTGGCCGCCGCGATCTGCGCATTCATGATGATCGACGCGACCGCGAAAGCCTTCTGCGCAACAAATAGCGCTTTATATGCACCGGACTGCTCGCCAGCGATCTTGCCGACCATATCTGCCGCCTGACCGGAGAGCTCGCTGAAGGTGCTGACCACTGCAACCTTGTACGAATCCTGGATGCTGGAAAGCCGCTCATTGTTGGTACGGGTGATGTCAGCCACGCGGTCAAGGTAATGCTGTTCGGCGGCAAGCCGTTGCTCATTCGTGCTCTGCTGGTCGGCCAGGATCTGGTCGCGCAGCTCGGCCTGCAGCGTCAGTTGCTTGTCGTGCCACTTCTTGAGCGCGGCTTCTGCCTCGGCGATCTTGATCAATTCACCAGACGGGCCGGCAACAGATGCGTCGAGACCGCCATACTCCGGCGCCTCAGTGAGAGTGGCCTTGGAGATCGCGTCGGCGCCCGCACGGTATTGATCCGAATTCAGCGTGCCGGCACGCTTGGCGGTTTCCAGAACCTTCATCCGCTCGCGCGTGGTGGCGAGCAGCGCCTGCTCCTTCGTTTGCAGGCTGGACATCAGGCCGTCGTAGGCTTTTCGCGCGTTCAGTGCATCAAGCTCGATGGCCTTCCCTTCGAGCAAGGCCTTGTTTCGGTCGCTGAGCTTTGAGAGCTCGCCGTTGGCCAAGTCGTAACGCAGCCGGCCCAGCTCGGTCGTTTCATCATAGAGCGCGACCTGCTGAGTCAGGTTGCCCAGGGTTTGCTTGTAGGCATCGTTCAGCCGCTCGGCCTGCCGCTGGATATCCTCCGACGCCTTCTTGGCCTTCTGCTGGGCTTCGTCGGCCGCCTTCGCCACCTCCTTGGCCTGCGTCTCAGCCTGCACCAGAATGCGCCAACCCTCTGCAACACCGGGATCAACACCCTCGCGCTGAATGCGGCGATTCAGCTCGCCCATGGGGTCGCCGCCATCGCGGGCAGCATTCAGGCGCTCAACCAGGGTCTTCGTGTAATTGGTCCAGCCGTCGAGTGTCTTCTGGTCTGGCCCCTCAATCCTGTTCAGGCCGGAAGCTACGCCGTTCGCTGCAACCTCCGCCTGATTCATCACCCCGTTGAGCGTGTTGATCTGGTCGCCGAGGATACCGGCCTTGCCGATGTTTTCCTGGTACTGCGCGGCCAGCGACTCCAGCGTCGACTTCACTTCCTTGTTCGGCCCGATCGTACTGCTGAGGCTTTCCGTGGCGCGGTCAATGTCGATCCCGCCAGCGATACTGCGGCGGAAGTTCCCTGCAGCGGTCGCGCGCTGGTACTGGTTGGCCTGGAAACGCTGGCCGCCAGCATAGTCTCCTGACGGGCCCTGTGCGACAGCCTGCATTTCCTTGACGATCTCAGCAGCCTTTGCTCGGGCTGCCTGCTGCTCCTCGAGCAGCTTCGTCAGGATTGGTCGGCGTTGAGCATTACCAAGTTCCTCCCACTCCTTTCTCAGCTCCACCACCGGACGCTTCAGGTCAATGGTCGCCTGCATGACCTTGTCGCTGTTGTCGCGGAACAGTAGGTAACTGGCGGCGACTGAACCGACGGCCAGCGCCAGTCCGGCCGGCCCAGTGAGAACGCCAAGCAGCCCGGTGCCAACTCGACCCAGGAGGGAAGTTGCAGCCTGGTTCGCAACGGTCGCAGCGGTATGGGCTGCCGTAGCGCTGGCCGCATCAAGACGAGCAATCCGCAGGCGACTCAGCGCAGCCGTGTGCGCGTCGGTGGTTCGCGTGGCAATTGCCTCGGCCTGGGCCGCAAGCACCTCGGCGCCGGTGCGGCGCACTGCAGCTGCAGCAGCATCCACCTGGGCTTTGGTGCGGCCGATCTCAGCTGAGCGCGCGGCTCTCGCGGCATTGGCCTGCTCCCAAAGCCCTTTGACCAAGTCGCCGGTCTTCAGTCCGGCATAAGCTGCGCCAGCCGTCAAAGCGGACGCGGCCAACACATCCATGTTCTCAGCAACAAAAGAAATAGCGCCCGATAGCACTTTGGTGCTTCCGGTCGCCCCATCAATCCCGCCAACCCAAGCCTGAAAAGCATTGCTTACGGTGGTAGTAGCTCGGGACACCGACCCTGGCATTCCTTCGAATTCGCCTCGCAGCGAACCAAGCTGGCCAATAAGTGCTGGCACTACCTTGTCGATAGTGAGCAGCCCCTGATCTGCCATAGCTTTAAGGTCTTTTCGAGCAACGCCCATCCCTGCCGCAAGCGCTCGAATAACTCTATCGCCATTCTCGTTGACTGAGTTGAACTCTTCGCCGCGCAATACGCCTTGACCAAGCGCTTGAGAAAACTGAGTAATTACCGATGATGTTTCGGCAGCGCCGGCGCCGGAGAGCTGCAAGCCCAAAGCAAGAGATTCAGTTACGCCCAGAACATCGGAAGATGAAAACCCGAACTCACGCATAGACGATGCCGCCCTGCTGAACAGGTTTGCGTTATCTGTGAATGAGGTTCCGGTGCGCTGGCTCAGCTCAAACAACGCCCCCTGACTCTCTGCAAAGTCGCTAGCACTGGATGATGCCTGCTTCAGTCGTGCATTAACCTGATTCCAAGAGTCGGCCTGCTGGACAATGTTGCCGACGGCCAGAGCGCCGGCCATAGCTCTCGCATAACCTCCGACGGAGGAAGTCAGGGACTGCATTGCCGCGCCTTGCGCCCTTACAGCAGCCTCTTGAGCCCGCCAAGAACTAGTCGCATCACGATTGCCAGAGGAAATGGTGCGCAGATAGCTTTGCCCCATTCGGCCTGCCCGAGACATCTCTCTTTGATAAGCGCTGGTTTCGGCGGAGACACTAACAATCAAGGAGCGCAGCGTTTGTCCAGACATCACCTTCCCCTTGGCATAAAAAAACCCGCCGAAGCGGGTTATTTGGTTCTTTCATCACTCAATATTTCAGAGCGCTGATCTATGTAAAATCGCCATCGATTTGCGCAATCAGCAAATACAACGATGCTGGATGGTGGGCTACTGAACTTTTCTGAAAGCCCAACATATTCAACCCGGTCACACTTCTTCTGCTTTGCTGCCTTGAAGAGCGCGGCACGCTCAGCAGCCTTGATGCGCTCCACTCCGGCTTCACCCCAGATTTTGAACGTTTTGGGGTACTGCTCCACTGAATACGTTGAGAGTACTGACTCGTTTATGACGACATCCTTGTCATCCCTCTCAGAACTTCCGCAGCCAGCCAAAGCCAATGCTGTAAGTGTTGCGAGCATCCCTTTCAAAGATCTATCCCCTCACCGATAAAAATGGGGAATGTAACATGCACTGTCTATCAGGCCAGTCTCCTCGCTTCCCTAGCCATCAACGCTGGCCATCAGGAATGCCTTGAATAGCTCCTCCCCCTCCTCCGGTGTTTCTTCGGCTGGGCGCACCACCTCCGGCTTCCATTTCGGCAGCAGGTCCATCGGGGTGACCTTGGCGCCTTGGGCCTGCAGCGTGGATGCAGCAATGATCGAAGCCTGGATATCACCCCGAGCATCGCTGAGCGGGGACTCCTCGTTGTAGGCCATCCACAGGAACATCTCTTCAGCGCTCATGCGCTCCCGCAGGTCTTGCAGCGTCATTCCCAGCCGGAGGGCCAGAGTCAGCATGAACGCCAACTCCGGCTCCTCCGTCAGTCGTTTCCCGCCGCTTCCACTGGATCTTGAGCGCCGGCACCGGCTTCGACGCCGCTGAGCTCGAAGGCCTTGCCGACCAAGCGGTCGTGCACCGGGCTGAACGCCTTGGCCACGGTCTCCACATCCGCATCCTCGAAGATGCGAGCATGTGACTCGCCCAGCAGGGTGCGGACCAGGACGAAGGCATAAATCGGCGACGAGTCGAGGTCGACCAGTCGGGCAGCCGGGGCTTCGCCCTCTTCCGCTTCGGGGATCTCGCTCAGTCCGACAGCCGCCCGGGCCGCAGCAACGGCAGCGGCAGCACGACGGCGATACTCAGCCCAATCGCCCGCACTCAGCGCCATCACAATCACCTTCGCGCCATCCCACTCCGGCACGTCCAGCGCTTCATGCTTGAAGTTGCGGACTGGATCGAGAGCCATGGAGCGCAGGCTTTGTGCGCCTGCAGCCTTTGCGCGCGCCATTACGGGGTCACCGGTGGAATGGTGAAGGTTACGCTACCTGTGATGCGCACGTTGAAGGTGCCGTTAACGGTACCGTTAGGCGCGGCGTCCCAGGTGAACTGAGTGACCAGACCGAGGAAGGTCGAGGATGTGCCATCTTTGAAGATCGATTTGAATGCGCGCGGCTCGCCATCGTCCCGGGCGGTGCGCAGCACGATCTGGGCTTCGTCGTCGGCCTTCCAGTTGCCGGACATGCTGAAGGTACCGTTGTCGGCCAGGCCCACAGTGAACTCCTTGGCCTCGCTCGCCAGGGTGGTCACTTCGATCTCGTCCGACTGGCCGCCCTGGAACTGCGGTTGCTTGATGGTGACCGAGAGGTCCGCGAACTCGAGGCCGGCCGCAGCCGGATCAAGGGTGGTGGTTTTGGAAACGCTGAGCTGGGTACCCTGCGTTTTGACGAACTTCGCTTTGGTTGGGTTCTGCGCGGCCATGGGGCCTCCTATGGTTGCAGGGTGTACTCCCAGCTGACGCTGAAGAGCTTGGTGTCATCTTCGAAAACGTCCGGCAGGCGATCAGCGCTGCCGGTGGTGAAGTCAGCGCCGTCGGCAGTCATGACCGTGAAAGCCTCTTCGGCCAGGGTCAGCGCCTGAAGGAAGCTTTCGCCCCAGGCGTCGAGCTGAATGGTGAGGTCCTTGGAGCCATCCCATCCGGCCAGGGTGAACCCTGTATCGCTGCCGATGGTTTGGATGACCAAGCGGGGCTGTGCGGCGTCTGCCGGGGCAACGCCAAAGAACACGCGCCCGTCCACCAATGGCGATAGCCTGGTGATGAGGGATTGCTCGATCATGGGGATTACCGGGTGATTGCGTTGTCGATGCCTTCGGCGAGCTTGTCGGCGGTGGCCTTCTCGATCTCGGCCAGGTTGGCATCCCAGGAGGGGCGAATGAACGGTGCGGCGGCCATCTTCGAGGTACCGTACTCGAGGAATCGCCAGTAGAACGGCGCCTCGTAATCGGTCGTGGTCGATTGCCCTTTCTTGCCCGGCCGCTTGCGCGCCTTGCTTGTCTTTCCGGATGGCTTCTTCACTCGAACGCCGGCTGTCGCCGCACCCGGGGTTTCCCCCTGTTTCACGCGAGTGGCTTCAATGTTCTTCTTCAGCTTGCCGGTTTTGATTGGGGTCGCCTGCCGCGTCTTGTCCCGGGCGACCCGCGCGCCAGCGATGACGGCATCCCGCACGACCTTGTTGCCCACTGACCGGGCCAGGCGTTCGAAGTCGGCCTGCAGGTCGCCCAGACCGACGACAGTCAATGATCCATTGCTCATTTTGGCTTCACCGTCTTGCACATGAGTTTGAGCATGTCCCGCTGGTTGGTTGCCAATGGGGCGACGATTTCGTAGCTGATGCCTTCATGTACCAGGTGCTGGCCGGCGACCACGTCCTTGCGGTACCGGATGTTGATCTCAGCGCTGACCTGAACCTGCATCTGTGCCGCGGCTTCGTACATTCGGCCAGATGGAATGTTGATCTCAGCCCAAAGCTTTCCAAGGTCTCCCCAGGTCTTTGTTGGCTGACCGAGGGCGTCCTTGCCCTCGACATATCCACGGCGCATGCAACGGTGGCGTAATGGTCCGGCTCTCATGCTGGCTCCTCATCATCCGGGCCGTGGAGATTTCGAGACGACCACAACTGCGACTCGACGCCAAACGGAACATCTGCCGTAATCGTGCCGATGGCCACAGCCTCGCGGTTCGCGTAGGAGTGGGCAATGAGCAACAGCATTGCGGTCTTGAAGCTCGCCTTGAAGTCTGAGACCTCAACCAGTTTCGGGTTGTCGCAGTACCAGAGAGCCCAAGCGAGCGCCGACTCAGCATAGAGCTCGATCAGCCCATCTTCATCGTCGTGATCGACACGGAGGTGCTGACGAATCGTGCCGATCGGCAGCAGTTCCAATGCCCTGACAGTCATTTTTTCTTGCCCGCCTTCGGCTCAGTGGCCGGCTGCTCCTGCTCCTGCTCCTGCTCCTGCTCCTGCTCCTGCTCCTGCTCCTGCTCCTGCTCCTGCTCCTGCTCCTGCTCCTGCTCCTGCTCCTGCTCCTGCTCCTGCTCCTGCTC